>Ga0268284_1000036_pt1 | contig 132994 bp, 109 predicted proteins | sample saktaG_14_FD_190137 | JGI IMG/M metagenome (GOLD analysis project Ga0268284, IMG submission 190137) | Saline water microbial communities from Sakinaw Lake, British Columbia, Canada - sak_2013_06_06_40m | ecosystem: Environmental > Aquatic > Non-marine Saline and Alkaline > Saline ...
GTGAGACGTGAGACGTGAGACGTGAGACGTGAGACGTGAGACGTGAGACGTGAGACGTGAGACGTGAGACGTGAGACGTGAGACGTGAGGCGTGAATAGGCACACGGCGCGACAGGTGTTCAGAGACTGGAACCAAGAGACGCGGCCCGTAGCAGAGCCAAAGATTTTTAACCACGGAATACACGGAACACACGGAAACTGTGGAGGCACTTGTAGCCCACGAAGCCAGCGCAACAGGTATTTCGCCACAAAAAGGAGCGTCTTGGAACACACGGCGTTTCGAGAACAAAAGCGATCAGGGCAAATTAGATTTGCACATGCGCTTTCGTTCTCGAACCCGCCCTCATGAGGGCGCCTGCGGTACGCAGGGCTGTGTGTTCAATTTTGTGGCTTTTCGTGTTTGTTGTGGCAATCGGCGTCATCGGCGTCATCGGTGGATAATTTCCAGTTGCCTTCCGTGAGCTTCCGTGTCTTCCGTGGTGAATTTCCAAGTTCCGCGGTCCGTCTGGGGGAGAGGATGGGAGGATGGGAAGTTGGGAAGAGGTGAATCGTGAGACGTGAGTTGTCGAGTCGTCAAGTCGCGAGTCGCGGCAACCAAAAGCAACCAGTTCTTTCTTGACAGGATTTACATGATTTTACATGATACTAATGAGAGCGCTTTCTACTTTGCAGCGTCCTTGTAGCTGCCCGCGGTGAGGACGGCTTCTGCAGCCGCGGTCATCGCCCGCGGTCACAATGGGCATGACACCAAGCAAGCGCATTCATTAGTAAATTATCGCGCCGCACGCTATTTTACCGCAATCATGTCAAATCATGTTGATCCTGTCAAATATTGTTTGACAGGCTTCCAGAACTCTTAGCCTAACTTTGACGCTTTTCCTTGGTCGTGGATCGTGTCCTGCGCGACAGGCGTTCAGGCTTCAGAGAAAAATAGTTTTGCTGCAAAACCATTTTGTACAAAATGAATTACGGCAATTCATTTTTATAGCGGTGGTTGCTGTGCTTGGCCAATCGTCGCTGCTGCGATTTCTTCGTCAATTTCTTTCGCAACGAAACAAATTGCGTTTCAGCGGCTGCATTCGCCGCACGGAGGCGGCTCCCGCTCTCTTTCACCACCGACGCACCGACCACCGACCACCGATGCACTGCTTTCTTTGTGGCCAGTTTTTGTGGTTTTTGTGGCCAATGTCCGAGATCCGATTCAACGACTCACCACTCACTTCTTGACAACGTACGCTTCACCCTTCCCTGACACCTGAAACCTGACACCTGAAACCTGACACCTGACACCTGACACCTGACACCTGACACCTGACACCTGACACCTGACACCTGACACCTGACACCTGAAACCTGAAACCTAAAACTCTGCAATCTGCAACAGCGCCGGCAGAAACACATAGACGGTCAGCACTGACCCTACCATGCAGTTTGTCGCAGTTCTGTACTTGCCACTGACGTTGTCAGCCAGCAGCGCGGCGCTGCTGAAAATGCCGTGAAACAGCAGCAGGTAGAGCGCCGGCACGAATGCCATGTAATACCGTTGCGCCATGGATATCCTTCCAAGCTCCAGGCACACCCACAGAAATCCGGCGGGACCGGCGATCCAGGACAAGGTCAACAGTACTGGCAAATACTTCTTTTTCCAAAACGAAATGGCGATGCCGGCTGCCAGCACCAGCAACACCACAATCGTGTGCATTTGAATGACACCCGGATTGGCTCGGGGGAATGCCTTGACGATGATGTGGTACACAAAAAGAGCCAGATTAAAATCGGCGGGTGGCTGGACACCATTCATGCGCACAAAAGTTGCGAAATGCGTCAGTAATTGGTAATACCACGGCAATGCGCCCAGCAGGATCGCGCCGGTCGCCAGCAACACCACTATGAGTGTTTTCGATTTCTTGTGCGTCAGGGTCATCGCGTAGACCAAGCCGAACAGGCATTGCGCAACGGGAATTGTAACGGCATTATATTGCGTGTGCACGGCCAGAAGGATTGAAAGCACATTCACCACGAGCCAGGCAACGTGGGTGGTGGTGAGCATCTTCCAGAAGGAGACATAGGCGAGTACGGAGAAGAGCGTGACGAATGCATACGGGCGCAGCCATTGCCCGCAGGAAAGCACGAGAAACGAGCTGGCAAAGGCAAACGCGGCCGCCAGCGCCACGCCCCTGCCAAACCAGTTGCGACAACCAAAGGCAAGGACGAGCGCCGCGGCAATCAAGGCGAGGGCATTCGGGCAGCGCAGCCAGAAGCGGCTGTTGGTGTAGTGATGCACATGCTGGAGCACGAGCGAATAGAGCGGCGGATCGCCATTAGTTAGGTCGAACGGATGGCGTGCGTAGGTGGAGAGCGTGCGTTGTTCATCACCCCAGAGAGGGCGCTCGCCCAGGGTGTGGAAGGCAAAGAAGGTGGCCGTTGCCGTCAAGAGCAGCAGACCAAAGAGGTAGGCGGGATTGAGCCAGCGCATGTGTTGAGGGGTGCGGGGTGAAGCGGGAGGTGGGAGTGGTGAGGCGTGAGTTGTGGATGATTGCGGTCGCAAGGTCAAAGGCTCAAGGTCAAAGGTCAAAGGTAGATGGGCGCTGTGCGCCCGTTAGTTTCAGTGACCGGGCTCACAGAGGGCCCGCCATCCCGCCGGTGGCGGAACTCCAAGCAGCATCTGAGGAGCGGCTCACTACTCACCACTCACGACTTGACCACTTGACCACTCCCGACTCCAGCCTTAAACTTTAAACCTTACACTTTTAACTTTAAACTACGCAGGCCGACCAGCAGCAGCCCCGCCAGCGCCACCATCCCCGGCTCGGGTGCGGTAGTCGCCTGTGCCGTTACGCCAGCGGAGTAGTAACTATTATTTTCAGAATAAAACTTATAATCGTACGTTGTATTTTGGGTCAAGCCGCTATTTTCGAATGATGTGCCGCTACTGTTGTAGACGACAACGCCGACGCCGATGTTTCCGGCGACAGAATATGGCGTGCCTTGTGTTGGCTCAGTCCATGATTGAATACTCGTTTTGCGCACAATCATAACATTGTGGCTTTGAGCGTTTTTACTCCAAGTCAGGTAAATCTGGGTGTTTGGATCTGTACCTTGCGTCGCCGATGGGCTTGATGGATTGTTCAGGGCGCTCACCGTGAAGTAATTGTCCATCGACGCCGGGGGATAGACGGTGGCGTTCATCCACCCAGTACCCGCAGCGGAGGTATAGGTGTCACCTGAGCTCTCCTTGGCTTGGAAAATCAGATACCAGTTGCCGCTGGCGGTGAATTGCAGTCCGCCAATATCGCGCCGAACGCGTTTGTTAGGAGAGGTACCATCTTCGTACCAATTGGCGGTACCCCAGTTGAAACTAGTGCCAGCGGACGAGGTCCCATATCCAATCTGAGCATAATTCCAAGAAGATTGGCCGATTTCTAGGTTGATGAAATACTCCGCACTCAGGGAATCGCCAAGATAATAGGTGGCGATTGGCGCTCCGTAGGTCAGGGGACAGATCCAGATCGGATTGGCAGCCTCCGCGGCCATGGCAGAGAGAAAGAGAAGTGTCGCAAACAACGTCATTCGACGACAAGTGCGGCCATCGTTTTGGCGCAAAGGGCTCAGCCCTTGCCTTGCCGCATTTTTCCAGCAAAGAATAAACCGACTTGTCCGCCCGATTTTCACTGCATTGTTTCTGGTTTGCATGGCGCGCTCCCTGGTAATGAACTGCGATTATAGCGGCTCTAATTCCTGAATGATGACCGCTCCAGTCCATACATGGTGCTAATATAGCACAATCGTCATGGATTGTCAAGCGTTCGTAACGTTGCGAACAATCCTTTCGCGGCGAAAGAGATTTGAGATACTATGGCCACGAAGGCACGAAGACACGAAGAAGCAACGGTATTCGGCTGCTTGGAGTGCCGCCGCCGGCGGCATATTCGGTGATCGGTATTCGGTTTTAGACGCAGAGACGTACGCCACGCGCTCCGCGCGCGGCGAAGATGTTGAAAAGCTACGGTATTGGCTTATCCGTGATCAGTGCCGAGGTGCGGCGGTGGTCGGTGCGGCGGTGATCAGTCGCAGCCTGCAACCTAAAACTGGCTGCGAGGAACAAGTGAGAAGTACTAATGAATGCGCTTGCTTGGTGTCATGCCAATTGTGGCCGCGGGCGCAGGCGTGGAGCTGGCTTGGGAGCCGCTTGGAGCTGGCCTGGCTAGTCCCGTCCCGCCGAAGGCGTGGAGCGCGGATCCCGCCAGCGGCGGCGATCCCGTCAACGGCGCGGATGACCGCGGCTGCAGAAGCCGCCCTCACCGCGGGCGGCTACAAGGACGCTGCAACGTAGAAAGCGTTCTCATTAGTAACAGGTACGTGCACCCTGCACCCTAAAACCTTTCAACTTTGAACCGCGCTGCCGCCGCGTCTATAACCTTACACTCGGCCGCCGCCGCCCTACGCCCGCAGCAGCGCGGCCAGGCGTTGCAGCATCGGCAACACGGGCGTGTCGGGCGTGACTTCGAGCAGCGTGATGCCAAGCGCGTTGCACAGTGCGCGTTTGCGCGCATCGCGTTCCTGCCGGCGCGCGAACGCCGGCGCGCCGCCGTAATAGGCGCATGACTGCCAGTGCGGCTGCCCTTGAATTTCCAGCGCGACCTGCGGCGCGCGCCAGTACACGTCCAGATGCATGCCGCAGCCGGGCAAGGGCACATGACGTTGCGGCGTCTGCGCGGGAAACGCCGCGCGCACGCGCCGCCACCAGCGCTCCTCAATCCGTGAACTTGGTTCGCGCCCGTTGCGCTGTACCTGCGCCCAGCCATTGCGAAAATAGGCGCGAACGGCCGGGCCGCGCCAGTCAATCAGCGTGCTGGGACGCACGGCCGCCATGGGCGTGCCGGCCAGCAGACATAATGGCGCCGTGCGCGCAAACGAGGCCGCGCCGGTGATGAAGTCGCGCCACAGGATTGACCACGCCGTGCGCGCTGGTGCGGCACCCGCCGGCGGCATGCCCGCCAGCCAGGCCCACGCACAGCGGGGCGGCAGCCGGCGCATCTGCGCACAGGCCGTCAAATAGCGCAGGCGCAAACGGGTATCGGCCGGCCATGCGGGCAGCCAGCGCGGTGCTGCAGCCCGCAGCCAGTGCCATTCAAGCAGCCAGACGTCGGCCTGCGCGCGCGCGGTTGGCGCAAGCGCCACCGTCAGCCGCTGCCAAGCAGCGCGCGACGTTAGGGCTCGGCCGCGCCGCCCGGTCGGGTGCGTCAGCACGTCAGCGAGGCAAAGCCACGCTGTGGTGGCGCCGCCCGTCGCATAGAACACGGATGGTGCGCGCATGATTTGTCTCGAAGTGATAGGCAACGGACACGGCGGGTGTGCGCAGCGTCAGGTGCTGCGGCGGGCCGGGCATGTCCGCGTGCGTGATACGCAGTTGGGCGGGCAAGGCCGGCGCGCCGGCGCGGGCATCGCCATACACATGCAGCGCGCCGGGCCAGAAATAGGTTGGTTCGGCTTCCGTAATCACGATCTCGGCCGGGCTGATGCGGCGCTGGGCGGCGAGTGTGCGCGCCAGGTTAAACGCAGCGGCGACCGTTGCGCGGCAGGCCGGCCCGCGCACCTGCCATGCCTCCGCGTGACCTGGCGCGGCGCGCGCCCGGGCTTGTTTTGCCGGCGTGCGGTCGGCGGCCCGCGTGCGCGGCAGACAATCAAGGTGGGTTGGCAAACACAAGACGGCGCGCAGTTCGCCATTGGCGCCGCGCACTTCCGTCAACACGCCGGGGCGCGGCGCGGCCATGCCCGCGCCGGCGCGCCAGACTTGCCAGGATTGCAGCACCACACGTGCCGTGGATACGGACAGCCGCCATGCCTGGGCCGGCGCGTCTTCGCGCGCGGCGCGCAGCCAGGCCTCGTCACCATGCAGACTGAGGCTGATCCACAACCATTGCTGCGCGTCCTGCCATGCCAGCCATGTGTGGGCCGTCAGGCCGGCGCCGCGCGCCAGCGGCAGGCCGGCGGCAACCAGCGCGCGCGTGCTCTCGACGCCGGTCTGGGTGCCGTACGCCAACTGGCCATCGCGCAGGATCAGGTTCAAATCCTCACTGCGAAAGCGCCACTGTTTCCCGGCTTTGTAGCCCGTAATCCGGCCGTCGCGCAGCCAGCGCACCAAGGTCGCGCGCGACACGCCGAGCTGCCGTTGTGCGCCGGCACAGTCCAGCATTGGTTGTGTGCTCATTGTCTCACCTAGTGTTGTTTGTGTATCATAGTGTAGCATAATGGTGCATGGCTTGTCAAGGGCTGGTTTTCGGTTTTCAGTTTTCAGTTTGCGGTTGGCGGAGAAAATTCGTTCGCGGCGAACGAATTTATAACGCGGCCGGGGGCCGGACGGCAGCGGTGCGGGGGCTATTCCAGCAGTGTTCGGTATTCAGTATTCGGTATTCGGTGGAGGAAGAGCAACGGCAAAAAATCCCCCAACCCTGCCGCCGTTGGCGGCACGGCGGAGACGCCGCCAGGGGGTCGGCAGGCGTGACTGGCTATACGCGCACCTTCTGCGCTGCTGGTGCGGATCCCGTCAATGGCGCGGATGACCGCGGCTGCAGAAGCCGCCCTCACCGCGGGCGGCTACAAGGACACTGCAAAGTAGAAAGCGTTCTCATTAGCAGAAAGCGGGCAGGGGCCGCTAACAGCGATGATGTGTTTACCAATTGCGCTGCCCCACCCACTGCTTTTTTCCACCGAAATCTCTAAAGAACCAAACCCAGAACGAAAACTGCAAACTCCATGCCTGACCCCATTCTGCCCTGACCCCATTCTGCCCCCGGCAGTAAAAGCACGCCGACAAAGTCACTAGTCAATTTCCGACCCCACTTTTGCTCTTGCGGCGCAACGCCACCAGCGCCAATCCCGCCAGCGCCATCATGCCCGGCTCCGGCGTCGTGGTGATCGGCCCGATACTAATGCCGGGCGAATAATAGTTGTTGCCATCAACCGACCAGAACTTGTAGTAATAGTCCGTATTGGGATTTAGACCTGTATGATCGTACATTGTCGCAGCGCTGTTGTAGATAACCGTGCCGCCGCCGGCTATTGCGGCACCGGCATTGTAGCTGGTGTCGTTACCGGGTGTGCCGAAAGTGCCGTCCGTGCTGTAGGCCACCATGACATTGTCGCCATTGGCGTTGTTGGCCCAAACAAGATCAATCTCATTATTGCCGGCGAAACCCTCCGCGTCACTGGGATTGACAACGCCATCATTAATCTGCCGCAAATAGCCGTTGTCCCACTTGGCCGATTGGTTCCCCCCGGTGTTGTTCCAAAACGCGCCGCCCACCATCGGCGTGATCTTGGTGATCGTGTCGGTCGTGTTGGTGACGGTCAACGTGAACAACTGCCATGTGTTGAGAGTGCCCGTCAAGGCGGCATAGATGTCTTTCTGCACGGTCTGTTTTAGCGTGGCGCCATCATACAGTTCAAGCTTCAGCCAGGTCTCGTGGGATAGCGATGAGTAGTTTGCTTCCGCCAGGCCCCAGATCGAGAATTCGTAGATGTGCCCATTGTTCTGGTTCACCTCGACATCCTGGCCAATGCCGCCGTAGGCGCCTTCGTTCCAGGCGTAGAATGCCACGCCCGTGCGGCCCGATTGCGCCGCCCACCATTCGCGGCCGGCGTCACTGTACGTCCACCACCCGCTGCCGTTTTCAAAACCCGGATCAACGAGCAGGTTGCGCGTGCTGGGCGTCAGCGCCGCATTGTCCATGAAGCAGGCCATATTGCCGCCCGCGTTGGTCCAGCCGCCGCCACCGAACAAGCCCTTGACCATCGTGACATTGTTGAGCGTGTTGGTCACTGTCATGGTCAGCAGGATCCACGCCTGGCGATTGGCATCCAATTGTGTATAGACAAGTGCTTTGTTTACCTGACTGGCAGAACTCGCGCCGTTGATCCAGAACTCCACTTGCAGGAACGTGTCGGCGGTGGTCGAAATATAATTCTGCTCAGCGTAACCATAAACACTGTAGGTCACAATATCACCCGGGCGGGCCGGCATGCCGACATCCTGGCCGGTGCCGCCGTAGCCGTCGGGGATCCAACTGGGCAGCACGGCACTATTGGTGCCATCATATGCCCGCCACGCTTCAACTTGGACATTATTATAGCTCCACCAATAAGGGAAGCCTTCTTCAAAACTAGGATTGCGCAGTTCGTTGGCACGCACGGTGGTCACAAGCATCACCGCAATAATGCCGCTCAACAAACACTGCTGCCGACGGCAGGCCGGGGTCTTCATGCAGGCTCCTGGGTGGTTGGTGGTGGGCCATCAGTTTTAATGTTACCGGTAACATAATAGCAGGTTTGTGGATTTTTTTCAAGTCCCACGGCGGCGGGTGGTTCTCTTATCGCGTCATTTCGAGCGCGCGCCCATTTCAGCTGCGCGGAGAACAACCCGGACGAGCCCTGGCTCGTTTATAAAATCCTGCGCGGCGCAGGATTTTTGTGGTTGACTTTTTCTTCCCGACCTGCTATCGTTCACTCTATGAAGCCCGCGCCAGCCATGCCTGCAGCATCTGCCACGCCCGCCCCGTGGTGGGACATCACGGCCTATGATTACGACCTGCCGCCCGAACTGATCGCGCAAGAGCCGGCCGCGCAGCGCGATGCCAGTCGCTTGCTGGTCTATGACATGCGCCGCGCCGCACTCGATCATCGCCATTTTGCCGAACTGCCCAGTCTGTTGCGGCCCGACGATGTGCTGGTCGTCAACGATTGTCGCGTCATGCCGGCGCGGCTCTTTGGCACGCGCGCCGGTTCCGGCGGCGCCGTTGAAATTCTGTTGACCGCGCGCGTGGACGCCACCACCTGGCACGCCATGGTCCGGCCCGGTCGGGCGTGCAAGCCGGGCGCGCGGCTGGAGATTGCCGGCGTCAGCGCCCAGGTGTGCGCATGTTTGCCCGATGGCCAGCGCGTGCTGGCTTTTGCCTGCACGCCGGCCGAATTCGAGGCGTTGCTACAGCGCGCCGGGGTCGTGCCGTTGCCGCCCTATATCAAACGCCCGCGCGCGCCGTCGTCCCCTGCCGACCGCGAGCGGTATCAGACGGTCTATGCCCGCGCCGGTTGCGCCATCGCCGCGCCGACCGCCGGCCTGCATTTTACCACGGAGTTGCTCGACACCCTGCGCGCCCACGGCTGTCAAATTCTGGCGGTCACGCTGGACGTCGGGATCGGCACGTTCCAGCCGGTGGCGGTGGACGACCTGCGCCGGCATCAGATGCACTGCGAACAGTGTTGCATCACCGCTGACACTGCAGCCGCGCTCAATGCCGCGCGCGCCGCCGGCCACCGCATCATTGCTGTCGGCACGACCGCGTTGCGCACGCTCGAGGCCTGTCTCGACCCGCACGGCCAGTTTCAGCCCTTCAATGGCCCGACTGATATTTTTATTCATCCGCCGCTGCGCATCCGCGCCATTGACGGCCTGCTCACCAATTTCCATCTGCCGCGCTCGACCTTGCTGATGCTGCTCGCCGCCTGGCTCGGCCCGGACGTCTGGCGCGATCTCTACGCCGAAGCTATCCGCCAGCGCTACCGCTTTTATTCCTACGGCGACGCCATGCTGCTGCTGCAAAGTTGCTGAGCACGGTTGACTGCCTGGTTGCGGCCATACGAGCACAGGTGTAAGCCTCCCCACCGGCCTTGCGCCGGTGGAAGGAAAGATTTGGGAGGAGAACCGGCGTGTTTTCACTTAATCTCATTCACCCACGGCGCGAGGCCGTGGGGGTCTCTGCGCAGATGTAGTCGCGGAACGGCGTTCCGCGAGTTGTGCTTCCTTTGCATACGCCGCACGCCGTGCGGCGGCTACGGGCAGAAACGCACGCATGCGGCGGGGGCTCGCTGCGCGGATGTAGGCGCGGAACGGCGTTTCGCGAGTTGTGCTTCCTTGAATACGCCGCACGCCGTGCGGCGGCTACGGGCAGAAACGCACGCATGCGGCGGGGGTCGCTGCGCGGATGTAGGCGCGAAACGGCGTTCCGCGGTATGTGCAGCACGCCGCACGCCGTGCGGCGGCTACGGGCAGAAACGCACGCCGAACGGGAGTTCGGCGGTACCTTCAGCGGCACCGGCGTGCCGCGTTCCCTTCGACAGCCGGCCGGAAGAAATTCACCGCCGCTCATTTTCTGCCCTGAGCCCTGAATACTAATGAATGCACTTACTTGGGTGTCATGCCCATTGTGGCCGCGGGCGCTGACCGCGGCTGCAGAAGTCGCCCTCACCGCGGGCGGCTACACGGACGCTGCAAAGTAGAAAGCGTTCTCATTAGTATTTGCATACGGCAAAAACCCGTCCGCGGCTTTTGTGGTTGACGATTTGCGCGATTTTTGGTATCATTTCTATCGGTTTGTTTTAGGATTTTTCGGGAATCTCCCATAATTGTCATCCACATGAAGGAGCAGTATGTCACGCAAAATGGATTGCATGGACGGTAACAGCGCCGCCGCGCACGTTGCCCATGCCACAAACGAAGTCATCGCGATTTATCCCATCACGCCCTCGAGTCCGATGGGCGAGATTTCCGACCTCAAGAGCGCCAACGGCCAGAAGAACATTTGGGGCACGATTCCGACCGTGGTCGAACTGCAATCCGAAGGCGGCGCGTCCGGCGCGGTCCATGGCGCGCTGACCACCGGCGCCCTGACGACCACCTTTACCGCCTCGCAGGGCTTGCTGCTGATGATCCCCAACATGTACAAGCTGGCCGGCGAGCTGACCAGCACGGTCTTTCATGTCACGGCCCGCTCGCTGGCCTGCCAGGCCCTTTCGATTTTCGGCGACCATTCCGATGTCATGGCCACGCGCCAGACCGGTTTTGCCCTGCTGTGCTCGAATGCGGTGCAGGAAGTGATGGACTTCGCCCTGATTGCGCAGGCCGCCTCGCTTGCATCGCGCATTCCGTTCCTGCACTTTTTCGACGGCTTCCGTACCTCGCACGAAATTCAGAAGATCGAGCTGCTGGACGCCGCTGACATGCAGGCGCTGCTACCCGACGAGCTGGTCTTCGCGCACCGCCTGCGCGGTTTGTCGCCCGACCGTCCGATGATCCGCGGCACGGCTCAGAATCCGGATGTGTATTTCCAGGGCCGCGAAACGGTCAACACGTTTTACACCCAGACGCCCGGTCTTGTCCAGAAAGCCATGGACCAATTCGCCGCGCGGGTCGGCCGCCAATACAAGCTGTTTGATTATGTCGGGCATCCCGAGGCCGAGCGCGTCGTTGTCATGATGGGCTCGGGCGCCGAGGCGATGCACGAGACCGTCGCGTACTTGGCCGGCAAGGGCGAGAAGGTCGGGCTGGTGAAAATCCGCCTGTTCCGCCCGTTCTCGTGCGAAGCCTTCGTGGCCGCCCTGCCGCGCACGGTCAAAGCGATCAGTTGCCTGGATCGCACCAAGGAGCCGGGCTCGATCGGCGAGCCGATTTACACGGATGTCCGCACCGCCATTGGCGAAACAATGGAAGCCGACCAGACCCGTTTCAGTCATTGGCCGAAGATTGTCGGCGGGCGTTACGGCTTGGGCTCGAAAGAATTCGACGAGCGCATGTGCAAGGCGGTGCTCGACAACCTGGCCGCCGCCACCCCGAAAAATCATTTCACGGTCGGCATCACCGATGATGTGACCAACACCAGCCTTGCCGTTGACGACTCCTTCCGGATTGACCACGGCCAGGCCACGCCCTACTGCGCAATGTTCTACGGCCTGGGCGCGGACGGCACGGTGGGCGCCAACAAGAACTCGATCAAGATCATCGGCGACAAGACCGACAATTTTGCGCAGGGCTACTTCGTCTATGACTCGAAGAAAGCCGGCTCGATGACGACCTCGCACCTGCGCTTCGGCACGCAGCCGATCCGCAGCACCTTCCTGGTCAAGGAAGCTGACTTTCTGGCTTGCCACAATTTCACCTTCCTCGATAAATATGACCTGGTGCGGCACAGCAAGCCGGGCGGCGTGTTTTTGCTGAACAGCCTGTACGACGCCGCGACCGTCTGGGACAAAATCCCGACCGAAGTGCAGAAGCAGCTCATCGCCAAGAAGCTGAAGTTCTTTGTGATCGACGCGGTCACGATTGCCGAGGAACTGGGCTTGGGCGCGCGCATCAACACGATCATGCAGACCGCCTTTTTCCACATTGCCAAGGTGATTGATCCGGCGCTGGCGCTGGACGCGATCAAGAAATCCATTCAGAAAACCTACGCCGCCAAAGGCGACAAAGTCGTGAAGATGAATCTCGACGCCGTCGCCCGCACGCTGGATGGCATTCAGGAGGTCAGCGTGCCAAAGAGCGCGACGAGCGCCATCCACATGACACCGCCCGTCCCGGCCGACGCGCCCGAGTTTGTGCAAAAAGTAACCGGGCCGATCATTGCCTTCAAGGGCGACGACCTGCCCGTCTCGGTCTTCCCGGTGGATGGCACCTATCCGACCGGCACGACCCAATACGAGAAGCGCAACATCGCCGTCAAGATTCCGATTTGGGACCCCGAGGCCTGCATCCAGTGCGGCATGTGCTCGATCTATTGCCCGCACGCCGCGATCCGCATCAAAGCCTATCCGCCGACCTGCCTCGCCACGGCGCCCGCGACGTGGAAGTCGCTCGACGCCAAGGGCGGCGGCCATCTCGACGGTTTGAAGTTCACGGTCCAGGTCGCGCCCGAGGATTGCACCGGCTGCGGCGCCTGCGTGGAAATGTGCCCCGGCAAGAATAAAAAAGTAGAAGGCCGCAAGGCGATCAACATGGATTGGCAGAACGAGCATCGCGAGGAGGAAGCCGTCAACTTCGCCTATTTCCTCAGCCTGCCCGACCCGCCGCCCAGCATCTTCAAGCGCGACACGGTCAAGGGCAGCCAGTTTGCGCGCGCCCTGTTCGAGTACTCCGGCGCCTGCGCCGGGTGCGGCGAGACGCCCTACGTCAAGCTGCTCACCCAGTTGTTCGGCGACCGCGCCTTGATTGCCAACGCGACCGGCTGCTCGTCCATTTATGGCGGCAATCTGCCGACCACGCCGTATTGCACGCGCGCCGATGGCCGCGGCCCGGCTTGGTCCAACTCGCTCTTCGAGGACAACGCCGAGTTCGGTTTCGGTATGCGCCTGACGGTGGACAAGTTCAGCGAGTCCGCCCGCGAGCTGCTTGAAGAGTGCCTGACGAGTGCCTGCTGCAAGGCGTTTGTCACGCTGCTCCAGGAGATCAAAGGCGCCGATCAATCCGCCCAGGAATTAATCGAGCTGCAACGCGCGCGCGTCACCACGCTGAAAGGCCTGCTGGCCGCCTGCACGTGCACCCCCTGCCGGCGCCTGTTGACCCTGGCGGATTATCTGGTCAAAAAATCGGTCTGGGTGCTGGGCGGCGATGGCTGGGCCTATGACATCGGCTACGGCGGCCTCGATCACGTCCTGGCCTGCGGCCGCAACGTCAACGTGCTGGTGCTCGACACCGAGGTGTATTCGAACACCGGCGGGCAGATGTCGAAGGCAACCCCGCTCGGCGCCGTCGCCCAGTTCGCCGCCGCCGGCAAACCGGTCGGCAAGAAAGACCTTGGGCTGATGGCCATGACCTACGGCTATGTCTACGTCGCCAGCGTCGCGCTGGGCGCAAACGCAGCCCATACGGTCAAGGCGTTCTGCGAAGCCGAGGCCTATGACGGCCCGTCGCTGATCATCGCCAATTCGCATTGCATTGCACACGGCATCAACATGACGCGCGGTTTTCTCGAGCAGAAGAAGGGGGTTGAGTGCGGCTACTGGCCGCTCTATCGCTTCGATCCGCAACTCGCCAAGGACGGCAAGAATCCGCTGCAATTCGACAGTCGCGAACCGAAGGGCTCGTTCAGCGAATTTGCCTATGGCGAGAATCGCTGGCGCACGCTCAGAGACCGCAAACCCGAGCTGGCTGCTGATTTGATGCAGCGCGCCGAGAAGGTTGTCAAAGATCGCTTTGCCTTGTATCAAAAGCTGGCCGCCCTGCCGCCCAACGCCTGACATCAGCGATTGACCATTATGCTACACAGCCAAATGTTGAATGTTGGTCGTTCAATGTTCAATGTTGAACGTGTGCGGCTTGCTGCTGAAAGGACAGCCGCCCATGAACGTCGCGCTTGACTGTCTGCCGTGCGCGATCAACCAGGGACACACTGCGGTGACCCACAGCACTGACGATACCGCGCTGCAGGAACGCATCCTGCGCTTGGTCGCCGAAACCTATGCGGCCAAGCATCTGACCGGCACCCCCGCCGATTTTTCGCAGGAGGCCTACGACCTGGTCGCGCGCGAAAGCGGCCGGCGCGATCCGTTTGCCGCCGAGAAAAAACGCTGCAACGATCTGGCCCTCGCCATGCTGCCCGAGTGCTACACCGCCCTCGCACGCAGCGGCGATCCGCTCGCCGTTGGCGCCCAGCTCGCCGTCGCCGGCAATATCATTGATCTCGGCATCCCGCAGCTCGACATACACGGCACGCTCCGGCGCGCGCTCGACACACCCTTTGCGGTCAACGATCTCGAGCGGCTGCGCGCCGACCTGGCGCGCGCGGCAACCGTGTTCTACATTGGCGACAATGCCGGCGAAATCGTTTTTGACCGCGTCTTCATCGAGACGATGCAGAAGTTGCACCCGGCCTTGCGCGTCACGTTTTCGGTCAAGTCCGGTCCGATTATCAATGATGCCACGCGGGACGACGCGCGCGCGGTCGGCATGGACAACGTCTGCGCGCTGATTGAGACCGGCAATGCCCTGATCGGCGCACCGCTCGCGCATGTCAGCGCCGCGTTCCACCAATTGTTTGACACCGCCGACGTGATCATCAGCAAAGGCCAGGGCAATTTCGAGACGCTCAACGCCGAGACCCAACGGCCGATGTATTTTATCCTGAAAGCCAAGTGCAATCTGGTCGCGCAGGAGCTGGGTGTGCAGTTCGGCGACTCCGTGCTGAAGCATGTCTGACAACACCGTGCGCGGCGCACGGTGTTGCAGCGCCGCTTACTGCGGCTATCCAGAACCGGCGACGCGCGCATGGGTGTGCCTTCCACCGGTTCCGCCAGCGGCGGGTTCGTGGGGGTTTCTGCGCAGATGCCGCGGAACGGCGTTCCGCGTGATGTGCTGCACGCCGCACGCCGTGCGGCGGCTACGGGCAGAAACGCACGCACGCGGCGGGGGCTCGCTGCGCGGATGTAGCCGCGGAACGGCGTTCCGCGAGTGATGCTTCCTTCAATACGCCGCACGCCGTGCGGCGGCTACGGGCAGAAACGCACGCATGCAGCGGGGGTCTCTGCGCGGATGTAGGCGCGGAACGGCGTTCCGCGAGTGATGCTTCCTTCAATGCGCCGCACGCCGTGCGGCGGCTACGGGCAGAAACGCACGCATGCGGCGCGGGGGCTCTGCGCAGACGTAGCCGCGGAACGGCGTTCCGCGTGATGTGCTGCACGCCGCACGCCGTGCGGCGGCTACGGACAGAAACGCACGCATGCAGCGGGGGTCTCTGCGCGGATGTAGGCGCGGAACGGCGTTCCGCGGTATGTGCTGCACGCCGCACGCCGTGCGGCGGCTACGAGGAGAAACGCACGCCGAACGGGAGTTCGGCGGTACCTTCAGCGGGTCGGGTGACCCGCGTTCCCTTTGGCAGCCGGCCGGAAGAAATTCACCGCCGCTCTCTTTCTGCCCTGAACCCGGATGAACAGCGCATATCGGACAGCGCCTTACCAATTCAATATATTGGAACAACCAGGCGCGGTTCCGGACGGCTGTCTGCGCTTGCGGCGCGGCCCGAACTATGCTACAATACCTGCTATGTTCTCTTAACCCCTTGAACACACTCATGACTGATTTCACTCCGCAGAATCCTGAACAAGACCCGGCTGTCGAGGCCATCCCGGCCGAAGCGGCCGAAGCGGCCACCCCGCCCGATAAGAACCGCGACTTCTATCGTCCGTTCACGTTCGTCTTGCTGGCTGTGCTGGGCATCCTGCTGGTGTTTTTCAACTATCGCTATCCGTTGCTGCGCACGTGGGATAGCTGGGGCAGTGAGCACGGCTACAACGCAAATGGTCTCTACATTTTCATTGGGGCCTGCTTGTTGGTTTTTCTGCAACGCACGCGTCTGCGCGCCTTGCCCAAGCGGATCAATTATTACGGGCTGGTGCTGGTGGTCGGCGCGTTGCTCTGGTCGCTGGCGTTCAAGCGCGGCGACATCAACGCGATGCAGACGATCGGCTTTGTCGGCCTGCTCTGGGCGCTCTGCCTTTATTGGGGCGGCTGGCTGCTGGCCAAGGCGATGATGTTTCCGCTCTTTCTGAGTTTGTTTTCGGTGCAATGGGGGTTGGCCAGCAGCACGGTTTCGCTGAAAATGCGGCTGCTCTCGACCAAACTCGCCTGTGACTTCATCAATCTCACCGGCAACCTGTTTGGCGTGACGGTCTTGCGCCAGGGCACAAATGTCTCGATGGTCGACATGCCCGAACTGCAATTCGACGTGGCCTCCGCGTGCAGTGGCTTGCAATCCTTGATCATGACGACCGTGCTGTGCCTGCTGCTGTCCTACCTGATGCTGCGCACCTGGTGGAAGCGCGTGGTCATGCTGGCGCTGATCCCGCCGGTGGCCATTCTCAATAATTCGATGCGGATCGTGCTGATCGCCTACAGCGGCAAATTCTTCACCTGGCTCGAACACGTGTTCCACTTGGCGGATGGCTGGGGCAGCAAGGTCATGGTTGACTTTCATGTGTATCCGGGCATGATCGTCTATATGCTGGGTTTTGGCATGATCTGGCTGGCGGCCCATTATCTCGAGCGCCTGCCCGGCGTCGAGCGCGCCGAATGGCTGGAGCGCAGGGCCGCCAAGCGCGCCAAGAAGGCGGCGGCGCCTGCGATGGAGGAGCGTAGCAATGGAGGAATGGAGGAGCGGAGGAATGGAGGAACGCCGGATTATTCCTACTACGGCCGCCTCTGGAAGCATGTCCTGGTCGTGCTGGTCATGGTCTTTGCCATGTATCATCTCGGCAATTCCGCCAAGCACCGCATCACCTACGCCCAAGGCCTGCCGACCGCCAATGATTTTCTGGCGTTGACCTCCGGCAAGGCGTTGCTGCAGCCGCTCCATTACGTGACCGCGTTCCCCGCCCGGGTGGGCGGGCGCGTGCGGGTTGAGATGCCCGTCTCCGATGAAGAACTGACCCAACTGCCCAAGGACACGGCCTATTATCGCGGCCTGTTTGTCGCCAGCAACCTGTATGAACAGTATGTGCAGGCCGCCTCGGCCCTGCTGACGGACAACTTCGGCAGCAACGCCATCGAGGCGCTTGCCGCGCAGCGCCTGCAGGTCGCGCTGCCGGGCGCCACGTTGTCCACGGCCGAGGTCGCCCACATTGTGCAGCAGGCGCTGATGCTGCGCGTCTCGATGCCGCGCTGGCTGCAGGCCGGCAGTGCGCCGCAACAAGTACTGCAAGTTGCGCTGGGGCATCTGCTCGCAAGCATTGCCAGTATGAATCGCCACCCCGACGATATTATGCTGGCCGTGGTCCAAAACGAAACCGATCAGCACTCGATTCACACGCCCGAGGCCTGCTATCCCGGCCAAGGCTGGACGATTGACGACGCCGTCCCCACCCAGATTGTCCTGGATGGCCGCACGACCACCGTCGCGCGCATGGAAGTCGGCTTCAAGCAGGCCGGCATTCAGGAATGTGTCATGTATTGGTATCAGCGCGAATGGCCGAACGGCCGTGTCTATGCCACCAGCGACTTTTTCTGGCTGCCGTTCAAAACCGCCTTCAACTTGATCTTCCGCGGCCGCAGCGACCGCTGGGCCTTCGTGCGCTTCTCCACCGCCCGCAACGCCGGCGAACACAGCGATGACACCTATACCCGCCTGCTGGCCTTCATCAAGGACGTCGAGCCGGCGTTGACCTACTCCCACTGACCATGGCCATCACTTTTCGCCGCACCCTCACTCGCGTCCAACGCCTGCGGCTGTGGCTGCGCCAGCAGCTGCGCTGGCAGCAGGCGCGCCATTTCATTGTCAAAAACTGGGCCTGGCGTCTGGTCTCGATCGTGTTGGCCGTCATCGTCTGGACCTATGTCCAAATCACCACCAGCACGACCGTGGTGCTGAGCGTGCCGTTGGATGCGATCAAAGTCGGCGAACAATTCCAAGCCCAAGGGTTCACCACCAATGGCGAGCCGTTGCACACCATTCAAGTGGTCGTCCAATGCGCCTATCGCGACAAGGACAAATTGCGCGACAGCGACTATGGCGCCGAGATTGATCTGCGCGATGAAGCCGAGAACATCATTCCGTCGTATGCGCTCAAAGCCGGCGAGCAGATTGTCTATCGCGGCCCGGAGCGTTATCAGAAGTTAAGCACCGTGTTGGCGATCGTGCCCGACCGCATTCGCATCACGATTGACCGCACCATTCAGAAAAACGTGCCGGTCGTGCCACTAGTGGTCGGCGAGCCGCGCGAGGGGTATCAAGTCAGCAGCATCACGGCCAATCCGGCGGCGGTGATGGTGAAAGGCCCGGCGCGGGTCATGGCCGCCCTGCAGTCCGTGCCGACCGAGGTGATTGACATCACCGACCTGAGCAAGCCGCTGGTCAAGAATAATGTGCGCATCGTCGCCACCAATCTGCCGGTGATCATCGTCGAGAAAGCGCCGCTCGAAGTGCGCATCGGCATCAACACCAAGCCGGTCGAACGCACCCTGCGCAACATTCCGGTCGCTGCCCTGGGCCGCCCGCGCTATGCCGCCGGTGTACAATTCTCGCCCGTCAACGTGGACCTCGTCGTGCAAGGCACGCGCGACCTGGTCGCCCTGATTGACCCGCGCAGCGTGCTCGTCTTTGTCGACGTGCGCGACGTTACCAGCAGCGGCTTTCGCATGCCCGTCCAGGCGATTTCGCCGGCCAACTGCAATGTCATTTCGGTGCTGCCGCAGGTGGTCAGCGTGACCCTCAAGGAGGAATGATATGCCGGCTGAATCCACGCCGCCCGTTGCCGCCGCGCCGGCAGCCGCGCTCAGCGCGTCCACGCCGTCATCCTTGGATCTGCTGCAGGAATTCGAGGAGCGCTACCGCCGCGAGGCCGGCGATGTACGCACCCTCAGTTGCCAAATGCAGGAACTGCTGGCCGTCACCGAGAAAATCCTCGACGAACTCGACCAGCGCTCGTGGTGGAAACGCCTCTGGCAATGGCTGATCGGCTACAGCGCCGCGCTGGAACAACGCCAGAACCGGACGCAGATGCGGATGCAGCAGATGAGCGTGCTGATGACCGCCGCCATTGGGCGCCAGAATCGGATCGTGATCGAGGGCTTGCGCGTGGCGCTCGAGAAACTGCAGCGCATCGAGGATGACGCGCGCCAGTTGCGCGCCGCCGTCCAGCGCATTGAAAACCGTTCGCTCTTCCGCCGCTCAGGCTGGCAACCACTGTTGCAGCCGTTCCGCCGGGCCTGGGCCTGGCTGAAACAATCGGTGCAGCGTTCATAGTGCAGCGTTCATCGTCAACCGTCCATGCCCATGAAAACGTTCCTGCTCCTCCTCAACCTTGTGCAGTTCGGGATCATCCTGGTTTTGACCAATCCGCCCGAAGTGGCCCATCGCGAAGTGCTGCTCACCACTATCAAAGCGGAAATGGCGGCCAATGCCTCGTTGATCGACAAGTTGAAAAGTGCCGCCGAGGTCGCCAAGGGCATCACCGCCACGTACCATGACTATTACGTCTACTCAACGACCACGCGCGACGGCAAGATGCTGACCTTCGGTGTGCTGGGCACGGCCCGCTGGACGGGCGGCACCGTTATTGCCGGCACGCCGCAAACCAACTAGCCCGCATGGGCCCGGCCGCGCCGCTGATTATTCTTGGGCCGACTGCCACGGGCAAGTCGCAGCTCGCGCTCAACCTCGCCGGCCGCGGCCAGGCCGAGATCATTTCGCTCGATTCAATGCAAATCTATCGCGGCTTGGACATTGGCACGGCCAAGCCAAGCGCGGCCGAGCAGGCCCGTGTACCGCATCATCTGATTGACTGTTGCGCGCTGGACGAGCCGTCGGACGCAGCCCAATTTCTGGAACGCGTGCGCGCGGCCGAACAGGCCATCGCGGCGCGCGGCGCGCGGCCGATCCTGGTCGGCGGCACCGCCATGTACATCAAAGCGCTGGTTGACGGCCTGTGTGACGCGCCGTCGCGCCAGCCCGTCGTGCGTGAGGAATTGACCTTGCTGGCCCAGCAGCACGGCAGCGCCCACCTGCACAAAGAACTGCAACAGGTGGATGCGCCCGCCGCTGCGCGCATTCATCCGCACGACCTGCGCCGGATCGTGCGCGCCCTGGAAGTTTATGCCGTCACCGGCACGCCGCTCTCGGCCCAGCAAGGCCAATGGGCCGCGCCCGCCGCCACCCGCTATGTGCTGCTGGGCTTGACGCTCGCGCGCGCGGAATTGTACCGCCGGATTGATGCGCGCGTGGACGCCATGCTCGCCGCCGGCCTGCTGGATGAAGTGCGCGGCTTGCGCGCGGCCGGCCTCGAACAGCATCGCACCGCCAGCCAGGCGATCGGGTACAAAGAACTGCTCGCGCATTTGCGCGGTGAATATGATCTGGCCACCGCCGTCTCACTAGTGAAGCAGGCAACCCGCCGCTTTGCCAAACATCAAGTGACCTGGTTCCGCAAAGACCCGCGCATCCGCTGGTTCGACGTGGCGTGCTACGCCGACGCCGCGCAGCTGGCGGACGCCGTTGTGTCCGCCCTGTCCGACACACCGCCGGAGCACACGCCATGATTCGTTTTGGTGTCTCGCTCGAACGCGGCTTGCTGGAGCGCTTCGATGCCTTTGTGCATGAGGCCCGCCATCGCAATCGCTCGGCCGCCTTGCGCGAAATCATTCGCGACCATTTGGTGGGGCGCAGTTGGTGTGAGAGTGCCGGCCCGATCGCCGCCGTCGTCAGCATGGTGTATCACAATCGTGCGCGCCATGTCACCGCCGCGCTGCAGGCCGTGCTGACGCGCCAGCGCGCCTATGTCGTCGGCGACACCAGTTATTATGTGCACGATCAGTACACCGTGCGCGTGTTGATTTTGCACGGCATGGCGCCGCACGTGCGCGCCGTCGCCGATGCCTTGCTTGGATGTAAAGGAGTAGTTCACGGCAGTGCGACGCCACTGATGCCCGGCCCGCCCTGCAAATAATTCACGACTGTACCACGGGAGATCTGTCATGCACATCGTCATACGACCCTTGCTGTTGATTGCCTTCATCACCTCATGCGCTTTGTGCGCCGAGCGCGCCTTTTGGATTCCGCCTTCTGAAGACCTGGTCGGCTCCGGCAGCACCGCGATTGCCAACGGCATTAACGACTGGCATATTCAAGTGCAGAGCGATGCGCTGGGTTCGGTGCATCCCGCCGCGTGGCGCGTGCGCGGCGGCCTGTGGTACTCGATGGTGGATCTCGGCCAATGGCACTTCCCCTATGACAAAGCCATTACTATCTGGAATTCTTATCTGACGGTCAAGCAAGCGGGTTCACAGGTGGATCTATTTTTTGATCCCTTGCTGGCGTGGCCCGGCGACATCTTCGAGGTTGAAGCCGTCTTGCCGGACAGCAAGATGCTGACCTGGAAAGTGCTGAGCGATGGCGCGCAATGGCTGCCAGGCGCAACCTGGCGCGGCCAGGGCGTGACCGACCGGCTTGGCCCCATAGCCGCCGCAGGCGACGGCATACGCGACTGGCAGATCGAGATCAGCCATCCCTTCGCCGAGGTCGCGCCGGCGCAAGTGGACGTCTGGCTGCCGTACTCGCCGATCGGCAATCGCCTGCGCCGCGCCGGCTGTTTCGATAGTTGGAGCAGCCACAGCGTCACCGGCATCGGCCCGCTGTTGGCGGAGGCGCGCAATGGCGCGCTGGTCGTCAACATCAATCCGGTGTTGGCCACCGGTGGCGACGAGTTCTTTGTGCGGCTGGTCAAACCGGACAAGTCGTGGGCACTTTGGAAAGTCATCGGCATGGGCAGCGATTGGGAAGCCGGCGGTGAGTGGTTCGGCCAGGATGACCAAGACTATGTCGGTATGTTTGAAAGCGACAAACCAAACGGCGTGCGGGATTGGCATTTGCGGGTGGCATCGCCGCAATTGGCCGGCCCGGTGCGCTGGGTGGTGCGTGGCGCCAAGTGCATCTGGGAATCGGTTGAGGCCGGCAAGAAAAAGACCGACTTCACCACCCGCGCCTTGCATCCGCGCCTGCAAGGCACCAGCGCGGATTTGTATTTCGAGCCGGCCATGGAGCGCGCCGGCGACATTTTCTACGTCTCGGCCGTGCTGGCCAATGGCGCGGTCCTGAATTGGGGCGTGATGAGCTTGCAACAATTGCGGGCCGACAACGTCATCTGGCGCGGCCAGCAGCCTGAGTCGGAGACGGGCGTCCGTCCCACACCGACGTCGGACATGAAGCCGTGGCAGATTGACCTGCAGCACGAGAAGCTGGCAAACATGCAGCCGTATCGCTGGCGGATCACTTCCGGCGGCAAAACCTGGCTGTTCCCGCGCGAAACCGATGAGGAGATCAAGACGACCGACGTGCTGACCGTCCGGCAAGCCCAGAATGGCGCGCCGGCGTCACTGTTCTTGGACCCGTTTTTGGTGAAGCCCGGCACCGAGTTTGACGTCGAAGCCATCTTGCCGGACGGCACCTTGCTGCAATGGACTGCGCTGGCGGATGGCGCCGAATGGGCGCGCGCGGCGGAATGGCGCGACAGTGACGGCGCCGATCTCGTCGGCCTCTCTGTTAAAGCGGGCGTCGATCAGCAGCCTGACTGGGTCCTCGCTCTCCGCGACGAGGCACTTGAGCAGCAGGTCACGCGCATCACGGTCGAGGGCTGCGGCTGGCGCTGGCAATGGCCGAGTCTTGACACCGTCTCGCCCATCGCCGTGGATCACACCGGCGGGCGCGCCATCCTGCACATCACCCCGGTGCCCGGCAAGAAGGATGACACGGGCGTGCTGACGATCACGGCCGTACTGCAGGACGGCACCGTGCGTTACTGGCAGGCCATCCGCCCGCACGTCGAGAAACACTGAGGCAGCGCCACACCAATCGTGGTCCATTCTTTTGCGGCGCGCGCCTCATTGTAGCGCGGAGCTTGAAACACCAGCGCGTGCGCCGCATTTTTCTCACTCTTCTTCACGCACGGCACATGGCCGTGGGCGTCGCAGCATGCAGTTGACAGCGCGCGCGAATCCGCCTACACTAGTGCATCACAACTTTCCCGAGCGCACGAGCATGAGCGACATGATGCAACCAACCTGTTTTGCGGATTTATTAAACTGGATGGCGCGGGAACACCGCCGGCACGCCAGCGTTTTTGGCGTGCCCGTCGCGGTGTTTCACACGCCGGATGCCGCGGCGCACGCCGCCACGGTGCCCCTGCCGTTTGGCCCCGCCGCCGGGCCGCACACGCAATTGGCGCAGAATATTGTGGCTGCGTTCGTGTGTGGCGCGCGTTTTTTTGAGTTGAAAACCGTGCAGATTCTGGATGACTTGCAGATCGCCAAGCCGTGCATCGAGGCGCTGGATGAGGGCTACAATACGGAATGGTCGAGCGAATTGAGCGTCCCGGCCGCGGCTGATGAATATCTCAAAGCCTGGGTGGCGCTGCATGTGATTGCCTGTCATTTGGGCCTGTGGACCGGAGCAACCCGGCCGTTTGTCTTCAACATGAGCGTGGGCTACAACCTCGAAGGCATCAAGTCGGCCAAGGTGGATGCCTTCATTGAGACGCTGAAAAATGCCCGGCACGGCGAACGCTTTGCGGCGTATTGCGCGCTGGCCATGGATCGCGCGCGCAATCCGCTGCACACGCCGGCGTTGGCCCAGCACGCCATCGCCGCGCAAATTGCGCCGTCGGTCACGCTCTCGACCATGCACGGCTGCCCGCCGCACGACATCGAAAACATCTGCCGCTATTTGTTGCAGGACAAGCAGCTCGATGTGTATGTCAAACTCAATCCGACTTTGCTCGGCTATGCGACCGTCCGTGACATTTTCCGGCAATGCGGCTTTGGTGCGCTGGCCTTGCAGCCGGCGTCGTTTGAACATGACATGCAGTATGCGGATGCCGTGCCGATGGTCCAGCGCTTGCAGGCCTTTGCCCGCGAACACGGCCGGCAGTTTGGCGTGAAATTGTCAAATACCCTGGCGGTGCGCAACACGCGCGGCGTGCTGCCCGGCGAAGAAATGTATTTGTCCGGGCGCGCACTGTATCCATTGACCGTGCGGCTGGCGGCGCAGCTTGCGCATGCATTTGATGGGCGGTTGCCGATGTCATTTTCCGGCGGCGCCCATCTGGGCAATCTAGTTGACTTGGTCTGCGCCGGCGCACAGCCCGTCACGCTGGCTACTGATTTGCTCAAGCCGGGCGGCTATTATCGTTTGACCCAAATGGCCGAGGCGCTCGAGGCGGCGCGGCCGCGCTGGCAGGCATGCGAGCGCGTGGATGCTACCGCGCTTGAACATCTGGCCGACGCGGCGCTTTCCGACGCGGCCTATCAGAAAGCAAGTCGCGGGTTCGACGCCGTGCAGGTGAAGCGCGCACTGCCTTTGTTTGATTGTTACACCGCGCCATGCAGGCATGCCTGCCCGATCGAGCAGGACGTGCCGGAGTACGCGCGCTTATTGCGGGCGCGGCGTTATGCCGAGGCGCTGGCCGTGATTTATGACAAGAATCCCCTCCCCAACATCACCGGCCATATTTGCGACCATGCCTGCATGGGCAATTGCACGCGCGGTGATTACGAGGCGCCGGTCGAGATTCGTGACTTGAAACGCATCGCCGCCACGCGCGGCTTTGACGAGTTCGCGCGCATGGTGCGGCAGCAGCGCAATGCGGCGCTGCCGCGCGTGGCCATCATCGGCGCCGGCCCGTGCGGGCTGGCCACCGCCGCGTTTCTGGCGCGCGCCGGTTTTGCGGTGCAGGTCTATGAAAAAGCGCCGGCGGCCGGCGGTGTGGTGCAAAATGCCATTCCGAATTTTCGCCTGCCGCAAGCCGCGATTGACCACGATCTTGCTCTCTTGGGCCGCTTGGGCGTCGCCATGCAGCGCAACGTGCAGGAAGAGTTGCAGGTCGCGCGCCTGCAGCAAGAGGGCTTTGCCTATGTAGTGCTGGCGATCGGCGCCGGCTGTTCACGCGCGCTGCCGCTCGAAGGCGACAATCCGCAGGTGGTTCACGCGCTCGAGTTCCTCTGGCAATGCCGCGGCAATGCGAGCGGGATCGAGGTGGGCCGGCGCGTCGCCGTCGTCGGCGGCGGCAATTCCGCCATGGACAGCGCACGCGCGGCAATCCGCGTGCCGGGCGTCGAGACGGTCTATTTGTTGTATCGCCGCACGATCGCGGAGATGCCGGCTGATCGCGAAGAATTCGACAATGCCGTCGGCGATGGCGTCATCGTCAAAGAACTGCGCCTGCCGGTGCAGTTTTCCAAGGACGGACGCCTGCGCTGCCAAGTGATGGCCTTGGGCGCGCCGGATGCGAGCGGCCGCCGCGCGCCCGTGGCGGTGCCGGACCAATTCGAGGAGCTGGCCGTGGATAGTGTCATTGCGGCCATTGGCGAAACTGTGGATGTTGGTTATTTGCAGCGCAACGGCGTACACCTCGATGCGCGCGAACACCTTGTCGTCAATCCCGCCACCGGCGAGACCAGCCTGCCGTGCGTGTACATTGGCGGCGACGCCCTGCACGGGCCGGCCACCGTCGTCCGCGCGATTGCCGATGCGCGCATGATCGCCGACAACATCGTGCAGACTGCCGGTACCCGCGTGCCGGCCCTAGTCGCGGCCGCGCCGGCGCATGACCAGGATGCACTCATGCATGACGTGCTGGGCGCCAAACGCATTCTGCGCGCCGTGCACGACGAGGACGGCGTTCAGGAAGCCAAGCGCTGCCTGCTGTGCGACATGGTCTGCGACAAATGCGTCGAGGTCTGTCCCAATCGCGCGAACATCGCCGTGCGCGTGCAACACCCGCAATTCAAGAACCGCGCCCAGATTGTGCATCTGGACGGCTGGTGTAATGAGTGTGGCAATTGCGCGACGTTCTGCCCGTATGAAGGCGCGCCCTACAAAGACAAATTCACCGTGTTCTGGTCGGACGCCGCGTTCGAGGCCAGCACCGCCAACGGCTGTTTATTGAAGCCCAACGCGGCCGGCGTCATCCGCTTGCGCGTCGCCAATGTGGTCTATGACGCGCGCAACAATGGCGACGGCCAATGGGATTGCGCCGCGACCACGCCGGCCGACGCGGCCGTGCCGGCCGCACTGGCGCTGCTGAACACGCTCATGAGCGAGTATCCGTACCTGGCGTAGTTCTGTGCTGCAAGCGGGCGCGAGTCATGCGTTCCCGCAGCCCGCCTTCGTTGAGAAAATCCTGTTCCAAACGGCGGAGCTGCTGATCCAAGAGGTAGTTGGTCTGGTGAATCAGGCAGACGGCAATATTGGCCACCACTTCGGCCGGGCGCGTTTCAACAAATTCACGATAAGACTCATAGGTCACATGGGACTTATTACCCAGCTTGCGCACAAAGCGCGCTTCCTTGGAATCTTTCGCCCACAGCCGGAGGCCACGCACGCGCAGATAATCGCAATAGTCCATCAGCAATTCCTCCAAGCTGGCGCGGGCCACATTGGTCAACTTGATCTCCATTTCCTTGGAAGTACCGGATGCTTTGCTGCCTTCCACGATATTTTGTTTCCCGGAGCGGGCTGCCTGTATCATTTGGTCAATGGTACGGTCGCCAATGGTTAGGAAGTGGTGACAAAAATAAAACGTGATATCATAGACCACTTCTGACTTCTGATAGGAAAGCAACGCCTCGTAGTAGCCATGCGGCGGGATAAAACCGGGTTTTTCTGGTGTGCTCATTGGAATATGTCCTATTGGTCTTATAAGTCCTATTGCTTCTCCACCTTCTGCAGCTCCACCGCCCGGTTCTGTTGCAGATCCGCCGTGGCAAACGCCACGCTGCCGGTCGGAAGATAGATGTTCAACCACTCGTGCACGGTATCCGCTTCCAATGTTCCATCGGTCATTTCGCACTCGAGGACGTGCCCGCCGCCCGCATGATCATCGGCCAGAAAGTGCAGATGATAGCCCGGTATGTTCACGCCTTTCACAAAGGCCGGGGCGCGAAAGCCAAGCAGCGCGCCATGCACATTCGTCAGCGTAAAGACGGCTTGGCTCTTGGTCACTTCGAGCAAAGGCCGATATGGTTTCTTCTGGGCCGGCACGCTGCGCACCCGCACGTGGCTGAACTCCCCGCGCACGATCACTGCACAAAATTCGTTCTGCTGGGGAGCGAGGGCATCGAGCTTGGCTTCCAGCGCGGTCAGACTCATGGGCGTTGTGAGCGCTTCCCGATGATCGGCAACAAAGGTCGTGACGCACGCGAACGGCGTCCGTTCGGTCAGCGCCGGCTGGTATATTTTGCCGTCGGCGCGTGCTTGATAAAAGGTGCCGTCCAGCAACATCATCTCGCCGTCGAGCGCCGCAAATGTGCCAATGCCAAAGTCGCCATAGCCGCGCAACGTACCCAGCGCCATGTGGCCATCGTACACGCCGCTCAGCAAGGCATCAATGGTGGCGACTTGGGTGATTCCGTTGGCGACCGGCGGTTTGCACCCGGCCACGAGCAATGCCAGAACAAGCGCAACGGCCATCAGTGAAATTCTGCGTGTCATGAGTTCAGGCTCCTTGTTGAAGTTGTGAAAGTATAGCATATGGCAGACAACTATTGCGTGATATTTGCTACAATCTCCATTGAACCAACACTGCAGGATGACCATGAGTGCTACCGTTGCCAGCGTGACGCCCCGCGTTGCCCGCTTTCTGCGCGACATTATTCGCATCCCGTCGTTGAGCGGCGAAGAGAAACTTGTCGTGGCGCGGATTGCCAAGGAACTGCGCGCGCTGCGCGTCTATGACAAAGTCTGGACCGACCGCCTCGGCAATGTCATTGGCCAATGGGGCTGCGGCCCGCGCGCGCTCATGCTCGACGCGCACATTGACACCGTTGACATCGGCGATCGCGCGCAATGGGCGCATGACCCGTATGCCGCGCTCGAACGCAAGGGCGTCATCTATGGCCGCGGCGCCGTGGACGAAAAACCGGCCATGGCCTGCATGGCCTACGCGCCGCTGCTGCTCGACCCGGCGCTGAAAAAGCATGTGACTATGTATGTCGTCGGCTCGGTGCTCGAAGAAGATTGCGACGGCTATCCACTCTGGCATTTGATCACCAAGGAGGGCGTCAAGCCGGACTGGGTCGTGCTGGGCGAGCCGACCGACTTGCGGGTTTATCGCGGGCACCGCGGGCGCATGGAGATCACGGTCAGCATCAAGGGCAAGGCGGCCCACGGCGCGCATTGCGATCGCGGCGTCAATGCAATTTACCGCACGGCGCCGATCATTCTGGAAATCGAGCAATTACACAAACGCCTGCGGCGCGATGCGCTGCTGGGCAAGGGCTCGGTGACGATTGCGCGGATCGAATCGCGCAGCCCGTCGCTGTGCTCGGTGGCGGATGGTTGCACCCTCTATCTTGACCGGCGGCTGACGCGCGGCGAGACCAAGGCGAGTGCACTGGCTGAGTTGCGCGCCTTGCCAGGCGTGCGGGCCGCGCGCGCCCACGTGGCCGTGCGCGAGTATCGCAGCACCGCCTGGACTGGACTGCCCGTGGCCCAGGAAAGTTATTTCCCGACCTGGGTGCTGGAAGACAAGCAGCCCTTGGTGCAAGCCGGCCTGCGCGCGGCAGCAGCAGCCTTGCCGGCGCGCACGCCCACGCTGGGCGTCTGGACATTTTCCACCAACGGTGTCGCGACGATGGGCCGGCTCGGCATTCCCACGATTGGTTTTGCGCCCGGGCGCGAGGAGCTGGCGCATTCCGTGCATGAGCAGGTGACGATCAAGGATTTGGCGGTGGCGACGCACTTTTACGCCGCGCTGGTGCGCGAATTGTGCGCGTGAAATTTCTGCGCCACGAAGGAATTTATAAACCTGATGGCCGGCGTTCTTTCAACGCACACGTTACCGGCGTTCAGGTGACCGAAGATGCGGTGGCCGACATGCGGCGCCGGCACGGGCATGCACTGGGGGCGCACGGCAAGATGGTTGCAGGATTGTGAGATAGAACGGCCTGACCCAAGGACTTGCTTGCGTTTTTCTGTGGAACAATAGTGCTCTACACCTGTCACTGAAGCGCGTGGCGTGCGATGTGCCTAGCGTCTGAAGACCCCCACGGCCTTGCGCCGTGGGTGAATCAGATTAATGGCAGGCACCGCCGGCGCGCCTGCCAATCTCTCCTTCCACCGGCGCAAGGCCGGTGGGGAGGCAAACCTGTGCAGGAAAATTCTTCTGTCCTGCACCTTCTTTGTTGGGCACTGCTGCGACACTGCAACTTTTACGCCGTGCGCCCTGCACGGGCCGCGGCTTGACAAATCGGCCGACAATCGGTAGCATGTTTCTGTCGCAGCAAAGCAGCGCTGTGGCAGCGTGCTAACATGCCGGGCGGCGCAAGGCCGCGTAATCGTTGCGAGGTCAACCAGTACCGCCATGCTTATTCCCAAACGCATTTTCTTCACTAAAGGCGTCGGGCGCCACAAAGAAAAGCTGCAGAGCTTCGAGGCCGCGCTGCGCAGCGCCGGCATTGCGCATTGCAATCTGGTGACGGTCAGCAGCATCTTGCCGCCCAAGTGCAAGATCGTGCCGCTGAAGAAGGGCTTGAAAGAACTCAAGCCGGGCGCGATCACGTTTGTCGTCATGGCGCGCGCCGAGACGAACGAATCGGGCCGCCAGGTGGTGGCGTCCATCGGCGCGGCCCAACCGTCGCATCGCGATTCCTTCGGGTATCTGTCGGAGCACCACGGCTATGGCCAGACAGATGAGGCCGCCGGCGATTATGCCGAGGACTTGGCGGCGACCATGCTGGCCACCACACTCGGCATTGACCTTGACCCAAACACGGCCTGGGATGAGCGCAAGAAAGAGTATAAAATGAGCAAGCAATTTGTGCGCGCGACCAATGTCACCCAATCGGCGCGCGGTGACAAGAACGGCTTGTGGACCACCGTCATTGCCGCCGCCGTGATGCTGGAGTGATGCCGCGCACCCACGGCGGACGGCGGTGTGCTCAGCTCCTGCGGGCTGGTGAGGAAACACTGCGCACAGGGCGTCCAGTATGACCCACATCATGGATAGTTTCGCGGCGCGGGCGGTACGCCTGCGGGCGCGGATTGAGGCGTTCTTGGCGGCCGAAGCGCAGAGCTCGGCGGCGATCAGCAAATGGGCGGCGGATGCGTTGCCGCGCTTGGCGGCCTTTGCCGGCCAGGGCAAATTGCTGCGCGGCAATCTGGCGTTGCTGGGCTGCGAATTGGGCGGCGGCACCTTGACGGACGGCTTGTACGACATCGGCGCGGCGCTCGAAATTGTGCATTCGAGCATTTTGGTGCATGACGACATCATTGATGAGGACCTGCAGCGGCGCGGCGCGCCGACGTTGCACGCGGCCTATGCCCGGCAGTTTGCGACGGCGCTGAACCTGACGCCCGCGCGCGCCCGGCGCGTCGGCGAGGCGCTGGCAACCTGCGCCGCAGATGCCGGCTTCTTCGCGGCCTATTCGCTGTTGTGCGACGCGGCGCCGGAGGCCGAGGTGCTGCGGCGCATTGTGCGCTTGTGGTCGCGCGAGTTTGCGCATGTGGCCCTGGGCGAAATGGATGATCTCGAGCTGTCGTTGTCGGGCACGCCGGCGAGTTTGGACAGCATTCTGCAATTCTATCGTTCGAAAACGGCGCACTACACGTTTTGCGTGCCGCTCGAAACCGGCCTGTTGTGTGCGCGGGCGCCAGCAACGACCATGGCGCCGGTGCGCGCGCTGGGCGAACAACTGGGCATTATCTTCCAGATTAAAGATGATGAACTCGGCCTGTTCGGTGAAGCGACGGCAATCGGCAAACCGGTCGGTTCGGATGTGATGCAAAACAAGAAAACGGTCTATCATCACTATTTGTTTGCGCGGGTCGGCGCCGCAGATGCGGCGCGCCTGCGCCAGTTGTTTGGCGCGGCGCAGGTCACTGCCGAGGACATGACCTACGTGCGGCGGATGTTGCTGGACAGTGGCGCGAAAGCGGCGGTGGATGCCCTGGTCCGCGACCGGGCGCGCGCCGCCCATGCCTGTGTGACCGCGATCCCGGTCACCGCCGCGCAGCAGGAGCAGCTGCGTCAACTGGTCGAGTATAGCGTCACCCGCACAAAATGAACATGCGTTGGCTTGGCATCATTCTGCAGGTTTCGCGCCCGCGCGTGTGGGTGTACTTGGGTGGGATGTACGCAATGGGCTTTGCGCTGGGCGCGCAGCGCTTGGATGACCTGCTGCCGTGGCGCTTTTGGGCCCATCTTGTGTTTTTCCTGCCGCTTGCAAACCTGTTGCTCTACGGCACCCATGCCCTGTATGAGCATGAGCCCACCGAGCTGCATGACACGCCCGAAACGCCCGAAACGTTCGAGCAGCGCGCACCGGTGCAGCACCGCCGCTTGATCGCGGCGGGCGTCTTGATCGCAGCGCTGGTGAACTGCGTGCTGATTAGGCAGGCGCATACTTGGTACGCGCAGTTGTTGCTAGGCCTGTTTTTGCTGCTGGCGGTGCTGAACAATCTGCCGCCGGTGCGCCTGCAAGCGCGGCCAGTCCTGGATTTGCTCGCCAGTGTGCTGTATGTGCTGCCGGGCTTCTTGGGGTACTACCAAACCAGTGGCCACTACCCCGCCGTGCCGGTCATTGCCGCCGCCGTGTGCTGGGCCAGTGGGCTGCAGTTGTTGTCGGCCGTGCCGGATATTCTGCCTGATCGCGATGCCGGCTTGCGCACGACGGCGGTCGCGTTGGGGGTCCGCATGTCGCTGTTGGTGTGCGCGCTGCTGTGGAGCGGTTTTGCGCTGATTATTGTGCTGCAAGGGTATCTCGTGCCGCTGGGTATGGTTGCGTTCATTTATCCGCTGTTGGGCTTCTTTCTCTTCGAGTATTTTGCACTGGGAGAGCGCGCGTCCCGGTGGTTTCCATGGCTGAATGGGGCGGTGATGGGCACGGTGATTGCGTTGGCGCTGGCGCGCTTGTCATAGGGTATGACCTATCCGCTGCACGTCTATGTGCATCTGCCGTTCTGTGAACGCAAGTGCGGCTACTGCGCCTTTGCCAGTGTGGCGGGCCGGCGTGACCTGCATGCGGCGTATGCCGCGGCACTGCTGCGCGACATCCAGCAGCAGTGCGACGCCTTTGCCACAGCGGACAGCGCCCTGGCCCCGCAAACCTTGTATGTCGGCGGCGGGACGCCGTCGTGGATGGCCGCCGCGCTGCTGGTGCCGGTTATCACGGCACTGCAGGCGCACGGCCGCTGCGCGCCCCAAAGGGAAGTCACGGTCGAATGCAATCCGCATTCATTGTCGTCTGACTGGATCCGCGCACTGCAGGCGGCGGGCGTCACGCGCTGGAGTATCGGTGTGCAATCCTTGGCCGACGCCGAGTTGACGGCGCTGGGCCGCTTGCACACGCCAGCCCAAGCACGCGCCGCCTTTGCGTTGCTGCGCGCACAGCAGTGTGACAATGTGTCCGTGGATCTGATGTATGGCATTCCCCAACAAACGACGGCAACCTGGCAGAGCACGCTGCGCGAAATCGCGACGCAGTGGCAACCCGAGCATGTTTCGTTGTATGGGTTGAGTATCGAGCGCGGCACCCGCTTTGCCCGTTATCAGCAGGAAGGCGGACACGGCTGGCACTGGCCGGACGACGACACCATGATGGACTGGTACTGGCTGGCAGAAGAAATATTGTCGGCCCAAGGTTATACCCGCTATGAAATATCGAATTATGCCCGGCCGGGCTATGCCGCGCAGCACAACCTGGCGTATTGGGACACGGCCAAGGATTATCTCGGTTTCGGCGCGGCCGCGCATTCGTATTGCCGGCCCGTGCCCGCCGCGCCGCGCCGGCGCTTTCGCACGATACGTGCGCCCGGCGAGTACATCCGGCGCATTCAAGCCGGCCAGCCGGTGCGGATTTACGCGCGTGCGCTGACGCGGCGGCAGACACTCGGCGAGGCTATTTTTCTGGGCTTGCGCCGCACCAGCGGAGTGCCGGTCGGCCCCGCGCACCAGCAGTGTTTTGGCGCGCAGATTCAGCGACAAATTCAGGCCGGTTTGCTATACTATTGCGCGCCGGACACCCTTGCGCTGACCCGGCGCGGGATTGAGCTTGCCAATGATGTCATGGCTGATTTTGTCTGAGCGGCGGCGCGCCGCGCACGGCAGGTAGCCGGCATGGCGCACTACCGCACCATTGCCAGCCCCGCATCCGCGGACTATGTCGTGCAGCGCTCGCGCTTTTATGCCATGCTGCTGCCGGCGGCGGATGTGGGCGCGGCGCAGGCCGGCGTCCGCGCGGCCAGCGCACTGCATCCGCAGGCAACGCATTGCTGCTGGGCGTGCCGGGTCGGTTATCCGGACCGGCCGGCACAGCAGGCCAGCGACGCCGGTGAGCCGGGCGGCACGGCTGGGCGGCCGATCATGGCGGCCCTGACACGCGCGGCGTTGTGGAATGTGGCCTTGGTGGTCTGCCGCTCCTTTGGCGGGATTAAGCTGGGCGTGCGCGGTTTGATTGACGCCTATGGCGCGGCGGCCGATCTGGTCGTTGCCGCTGCCGCGGTGGTCGAGCAACAGCCGCTGGTGCTGTTGCGGCTGACCGCGCCGTACCGCGCGTTTGACACGCTGCGCCACCGCTTGCTGGCGCTCGGCGGCGAGCTTGGCGCGTGCGAATTTGCCGACGAAGTCCGCTGCACGGTGCACGTGCCACGGGCGCATGCGGCCTGTTTTTGCCAGGAAGCCCGTGCTCTTGGCGTCATGAGCGAACCACTGTGAATATATTGCCCAACGGCACGTCTAACCCCGTAGATGACAGGAGCTCCCCGGCTGCGCATCTGGCACCCGGTCGAGATCAGGAATGATTGACAGACCAGTTGTGCGCGACGAGGCCAGTGATGGCGAACTTGTCACCGCTTTTCAGGGCGGGAGCGAGCCAGCCTTCGTGGTGATCGTCAACCGCTACAAGCACCGTTTGACGCGCGTGGCGCTCTCGGTGGTGCACAACGAAGAAGACGCCCTCGATATCGTGCAGGACGCCTTCATCAAAGTGTATCACAGCCTGCCGCGGTTCCGGCAGACCAGCGCCTTGTACACGTGGCTGTATCGCGTGGTGATGAATCGCGCGATTGATGTGGTGCGCCACAAGAAGCGCGCGCTGATGGAGCCGGTGGATGAGCCGCCGGCCGAGTTGCCGGATCCGTCGGATACGAACCGGCCGGACCGCGCGGCGCTGCGCGCCGAGTTGCGCGAGCACATCTTCGCCGCCGTCGACAAGTTGCCGCGCAAACACCGCGAGGTGGTGCTCTTGCGCGAAGTCGAGGGCCTCAGCTACAAGGAAATCGCTGATTCCTTGGGCTGCTCGGAAGGCACGGTCATGTCGCGCTTGTTTTATGCGCGCGAACGTTTGCGTCAGGACTTGGAACCATACTTGAAAGGTGCACTATGAACCGCAACAAAAAAACCGTGTTGGCATGGGTTGACGGCGCGCGCCCGAGCGAGCCGCCGGCACCCCGGATTGCCCAAGCCGCGCAGGAGCATGCCCGGATTGCGGCCCTGGTGAAACAGGCCTATACCCAGCCGCTGCCGGAGCATACCCTGGCCTTCATGGCCGAACGCGTCTTGGCGCGCGCCACGGCGGAAGCGCCCCCGGCGTGGTATCAACTCTGGGCCGCTTGGTTTGTGCGCCCGGTCGTTGCATTGTCATGCGTCGCGTGCGTGCTGGCGCTGATTGTCGCGTGGGATTATCTGCCCATCCGTCAATTGCTGCAGCACAATTCCGCGCGCGCCTTTGTCATCTATCGCACCCACAACGGCACCCCGGTCTTCCAACCGATCGAATATCAACGCGTGACCCTGCCGGAGGATAAGCATGGCAGCACGTAAGCATGGCCGCTGGATCGTGGCGTGGGCGCTGGGCGCCGCGCTCGTGGCGCCGGCCGCCGCGCGGCAACACCAAGGCACACCGGCGGATGCAGCCGCGCCCACACGCCCGGCCCTGTTCAGCCCGGGCAGCGCTATCAGTGTCACCACCGCCGCCGTGCCCCAAGCCTATGGCGAAACCAGCCGGCAAATCTCGGAAACATTGAAGCAGCCACTGTTGCGCCAGCAGCCACAGGCGGGTGCGTCGCCCGCGCCGGCCGCCGGCACCGGCCAGGCCGCCACGCCCGTGCCCGCGCACGGCGCCAACTACAAAGTCAGCGCGCGCCTGTATCTCACCGGCGAAGCCGCCAAGCGCGAGAGCCGCGCGGGCTGGTCGCATCTGCGCCGCAACGAGACTAATCTCGTGGCCATGCTCGATTATCACGATTACCACTTGTTGCAGCGCAGCGAACAGCAGGTGCCGGTGAACAACTCATGCACGCTGCCGCTGCGACGCACAGGCAATGTCTCGATCATGCCGCTGGGCGTGTCCGCCGGCCGCATTCGCGCACGCATCATTTGGGAAGTGCCCCACTATGATGCCTGGGAAACGCAAGTGGCATTGACGCCCAACAGCCGCTCGTTGATTGGCAGCCCTGAACTGCCCGGCGGCGATGTCTATCTGCTGTCGGTCGTGATCCGCTAAGCCGGCGGCGTGGGCCAAAGGCAAGGGACCAGGGTCAAGGGTCAACGGTCAAGGGTCTCCAAATGACAAATAAGAAATGACCAATGACCAATGATACTAATGAGTGCGCTTACTTGTTGACATTTCAATTGTGGCCGCAGGCGCTGACCGCGGCTGCAGAAGCCGCCCTCGCCGCGGGCGGCTACAAGGACGACGCAAAGCAGAGAGCGCTCTCATTAGTAAGTCACGCCCCGCGCGTGTTTTCGCCCAACGTCAAATGTCCAACAGCGGATTCTCTACCACAAGTTTCAAGGATCAAGTTTCAAGTGACGTTTCCTGCCGGCGCGGTGGCGCGCGAAAAATGCGCCGACCTCCTCTTCCACTTTTTCCAGCGGCCCGTCCACGTGCGTGCATTCTGGCAGTGATTCGAGAAACCAGCGCCCATAGCGCATTTCCAGCACGCGCCGGTCGAGAATCGCCACCATGCCGTAGTCACTCTTGCTGCGAATCAGGCGGCCAAAGCCCTGCCGGAATTTGATCACTGCCAGCGGCACGGTGTAATCAACAAACGCGTTGCCGCCATGCTGGTCAATGTATTCGGTGCGCGCCTCGACAATTGGTTCGGTCGGCACGCGGAACGGCAGTTTGGTAATGATCACCGATTGGAGCGCGTCGCCGACCACATCCACGCCGGCCCAGAAACTGTCGGTGCCGAACAAGACCGCATGCGCCGTCGCGCGAAATTGCTTCAACAATTCATCGCGATGCTCGGTGCCCTGGACGAACAAGGGCATGCCGGCGGCCTCGAGCTCCTCGCGTAGTTCCTTGGCCAGCTTGCGCAAGAGACCATACGAGGTGAACAGCACGAAGGCCGAACCGTTGGTGATGCGCAGCAGCCGCACAATTGCGTCGCCCAGCGCATGGCCTTGGCCGGCGTTGGCGTGGCTGGCCTTGATGTGCGCCGGATCGAGATCGGTCGGAATGGCAATGATGGTCTGGGCCCGATAATTGAACGGCGTCGGCAGCAACAATTCGGCGATCGGCCGGGCCTGGCCCGCGGTCGTGGTAGTGCCCGCCAAGCGTTCTTTGTAGGTTGTCAGGCCGATGCGGTTTTCAAGAAAATCAAAGCGTTTGCGCGAGGTCAGCGTGGCCGAGGTCATCACAATCGTGGAATATTTCTCGTACACATTGGCAATCATCGGCTCGGCAATGTTGAGCGGCGCGCGATTGACGCTGACATGCAGATAGGTGTTGTCGATCCGTGATTCGAGCCAGGTCACGAACTCGGGATTGTCTTCGCCGCACACCGTTTGCAACGTCTCGGCGCACAAGGCCAGGCGCTCGACATGGCTGTTGACCTCGAGCAACGAGCCGGTTAGTTTGTCATCTTCGACCGGCAACTTGGCGGCCGGCCGCGTGACGGCGCCAGCCGCGCTGACAAACGCGCGCGTGGCCTGCATCAGGGTTTGCATCTGTTCGACGCAGCGGGGCCACAGTTCGGACGCGCGGCGTTCGGGCGTGATGCGATATTGGACCGTGCCCTCCTCGTTTTTCGTGGCAGCGGCAAGTTCGTTGGCGAGCGCCTCAAAGCAATCCGTCACGGCAAAATTCAAGGCCGGCAAATGGGTGCTGATCAGCAAATCAAGCGCGTCGCGCAGGGCGTCGGTCACGGTCGTGTCGCGCAGCGTTGCACCGGCGCGCAGCAGGTGGGTGCGCAAGACCGCCAGCGAGCCGGTTTCGCGTACGCGCCCCCGGCGATACAACAAATTCATCGTGCGGAGGTAGCCACGCCGCGAGGCGTCCGTGCCGAATTGGTCGGTGGCCACTTCCTCGATGTTGTGCGCCTCGTCAAAAACAATGCGGGTGTATTTCGGCAGAATGCCGGCGTCCGCCATGGCGCCGCCGAAGCCGCGCAAGACCAAATCGACAAACAACAAGGCGTGATTCGTCACCAGCACCTGGGCGGTGGCCGCCTCGCGCCGCGCGCGCGACACAAAACAATCCTTGAAGAACGGGCAGTGCGCCTTGAAGCAGGTTTCGTTGCTGGACTGGAGCTTCTCCCACACGCGCGACTTTGGGAAACTGCCCAAGTCGGCCATGTCGCCGGTCTTGGTCACAAAAGCCCATTCAATCAATTGGTGCAATTCGGTGCTATCGTCGTCTTCAAACAGTTCCGGCTCGTCCTCAATCATGTTTGCTTTGCGCAGGCAGATATAATTCCGGCGCCCTTTGATCAGCACCGCCTTGAATTCGTGCGGCATGATCTTGCGCACCAGCGGCAGATCCTGGTGCATGATCTGCTCCTGCAAATTGATCGTGTGGGTCGAGATCACCACGCGCTCGTTATTCTGCACCGCCCAGGCAATCGCCGGAATCAAGTACGCCACCGTCTTGCCCGTGCCGGTGCCGGCCTCAATGATCGAGATCTTGTCATGATTGAAGGCCGCGATCACTTCGCGCAACATGTCGCGCTGGGCCGGGCGCTCTTCGTAACGCTTGAGCGCGTGGGCCATCGCGCTATCCTGCCCGAGCAGCGCCAGCAAGGCTTCGGCGTCGAGGGGATGCACGTGCGGCGGTTGCATCGGTTCGACCACCGCGTACAGCTCGCTGACCTCATTGTTGACGATAAATGTAGCGACGCCCTCGAGCGCGGCCTGCGCGGCGACGGTCATATCAGCCTCGGACGGTTCGAGCGCGCCGGTCGGATGATTGTGAATCGCGACATCGCCGTACTTGGCCAACTGGGTCAGGGCCACGACCGCTTCCGCATTGCCGCGCGCCAGTACCTCGACGGCGTCAACCATGCGTTCGGCATTGGTGTGGCCAAGGCACAAGACTTCGCGCCCGGATGCCTCGGCAATCGCATTGCGAATGACTTTCGCCGCGTCGTCCGTAATATAAGTTTGTACCGGGGCCATGAGCGATTATAGCAATTCTGCGCCGCCCGCGTGCAGGCCGTCTATGTCCCATATCCGGCGGTTGGTATGTGCTGTAGCTCCCCACCGAGCTTGCCTCGGTGGAAGCAGAGATTGAGAAAAGGATGCCGGCACGCCTTGTTACTTAATCGTATTCACCCACGGTACCGCCATGGCGGTACCGTGGGGGTCTCAGCACACCCACCCACCCAACCCGAAGGTGCACTTGCGTTCGTCGTGTTACTAATAAGTGCGCTTACTTGATTGCATTCTACTTGTGGCCGCGGGCGCCTGCTTGGAGCTGGCTTGGCTAGTCCCGCCAACGGCGGCGATCCCGTCAACGGCGCGGATGACCGCGGCTGCAGAAGCCGCCCTCGCCGCGGGCGGCTACAAGGACGCTGCAACATAGAAGGCGCACTCATTAGTATATAGGCTTTCCTTTGCTTCGGTGTTTGCACCGCCGGATCTGGGTATGTCGGCGCTTGGCACGCGTGCGCGGCGGCGCTTATGCATCCAGCGGGCTTTGCACTCCGAAAATATTCTTTTTCGCCACGTGCGTATAGATCAGGCCGGCTTCTGCAGCCGCGGTCGGCGCCCGCGGCCACAATTGGAATGCAATCAAGTTGCACTTGCTAATTCTCGTGATCGCCGGCAAGACTGCGTGCGTACGCCGCTTTTTCGTCGCCGCTGAACGCTTCATCAGGCTGGCGCGCAAGCGATGCGTAAAAGCGCGCGACCCAGTCCCGCTTGTCAACAACATGCGTTTCAAAGCGGGTCAGCGGCATACCATGCTGCCTAGCTTACGGTTACTATGTATATCTATATCCATGCAATGATTATATGACGTGAACCGCAAGATGTCAAGCATAAGGCGCGCAATTCATATGACTTTTGACAAGACATGACGAACATGCTATACTGTCGACAGTCAAATTCTAATTTAGACGTACAATATAGAATGACTAGTTGGAGGAAAGGATCTATGACAACAAACCTCGATAGATACAAAAAGGATCTTGATTCTCTATTTCTCGTCGCCAAGAAAATGGACGCCGACCTGACGGTGCGCGCCCTTGAGGAACGGGGCAAGCTCAGTCCAGAACATCAGGAAATAAAGAAGAAATACGAAGGCACGTTTGAGCGAGAATATCAGAGCTGGTACACGGAAGCACATTCCGTAATCAGACAGATCATTCCCGACAGATTAAAAGAATTTGAGCTGCTTTACCAAGGTGAAGGCAAGCGAAAACAAATTAACGCCACGACCTTTACGATCCAAGATTGGCTTACTGGCGTTCGATCAAATACGGATTCGTACGGAAAAAAATACTTTGGCGACGTTGCAATCGCTTCCATGCGCTTCCAAACCCAACGAGGAATCCTATCATCGGCAGAAAAACGCTTTCAGAGCTCATTGTTTGACATCCGCCAACTCGTGCAGGCAGACTTATTCGATTCAGAACTTGATGTATCACGGGAACTGTTGAAACACGGATTCTTGAGGGCAGCCGGAGCAGTTTCAGGAGTCGTTTTGGAAAAACACATGGGAGAGGTCTGTAACAGCCATAACACACCTATTACCAAAAAATCCCCCTGCATATCCGACTTCAATGATGCATTAAAAACTGCCGGTGTTGTCGATGTGCCCACATGGCGGTTTATACAACGACTTGGCGACCTGCGAAATTTATGTGACCACAACAAGTCTCGGGAGCCAACAAAAGATGAGATATCCGAATTGATCGAAGGAACATCAAAGATCACTAAGACACTATTCTGAAAAGACTTCCAAGAATCGGTTGCAGGGTACCCTCCACAAAGTGTCGGGTCCCCTGAACCGTGACGTTGGCACATCAGCGGACGACAATGCGCCGCCGCTCGCATGCGGGCCGCTCAGGCCAGCGTCCGGCAGGCGCGTGCGGCATCCGCGATCAATTGCGCCGGCGAGAGGTCGTGACCAATCGCGCGCTGCAACCAAACCTGCGGCGTCAGGTTGCCTTGGGCACACATGCGTGCCACCTCGCGCGCCAGGTCGTGCGTCGTTAAGTGCGCCCGAATTTGGTGCGCCAGCACATGGCCAATCACATAATTCGGCAGGTACAGCATCATCCCGATCATGTGCTGGTACGCGCCCAGGAGATGATTTTCATCGTGGCCGAACCAACGCGCAAAATGCTGCTGCCAGACCTCGTCGCAGATCGTCAGCGTGGCCTGCTGCAATTGTTCCGGCGTCGCCGCGGGATGCGCGTACAACCAGCGCCAGCAGGCCAAATCCACCATGCTCGCGCCGGCAATTTCACAGGCGTTCAAATAGGTGTTCAGCGCCATGCAGGCCTCGTAGTGCGGCGGATAGGGCACGCCGACAATCGGCCGCGCGAATTCCTGGAAGGTGAAGGCAAATGCCTCGGTCACACCCAAATTCGGCACGCCGCGCAAAGCCCGCCGCGGCACATGATGCAAGCTGACCACCTGCTCGATGCAGTGGCCTAGCTCATGCATTGCCGTCACCAAACCAGGCCAGTTGAGCATGCCGTTGGCGTGATTCGTGCGCAGGAACGAACGATATTCGGGAAGCGCCGCCGGGCTGGCATGCCCGCTGCCGCGCGCGGCATCAACCTGAATGTGCGCGGCCAGGAATGCGGCCGTGTCGGCGTCAAAGCCGAGTTCGCGCAGGATGGCCGGCAATTGCTCCTGCACTGCCTCGAAACGCGGAAAGCGGCGCGTGACGGCCGCGTTCAACTCTGCAATCGGCTCGCACGGCGCGATATTGTTGTAGTAAATATCGAATGGTTCGAGCGGGCGTTGCAGCCGCTGCTGCGCAAATTGCATGATGATGTCACGCGCGGGTGCGGCCAACAGCTCGGTCAAGACTTGTTCGATGTGCGCCACCGGTAGTTGATTGTGCAGCTCGCACGCGCGCTGGATGTGGGTCGGGTATTCGGGATAGAATGGATCGGTCGCGCGCGCCAGGGCGAACAGGTCATGCCAGACCGCGTAGCGTTGCGGGCCGACCGGTGTTGCCGTATCGACACCGGTCGCGGCCGTGCAGGTGTTGCTGAGCGGCTCCCAGGTTGTCGCGGCACCGGCCATCACTGCCTGGGGAATCGAGCCGTCGACATGCCGGCCCATCACACGCGTCAGCACGCGTTGGCGCGGCAGGCCGTCGGGCGCGCCATAGCCCGCGCGGATTTCCTCGCGCACCAGCCAGTGCGCCAGCAATTTCCGCCCGGCCGCAAAGGGCTTGTCGCCGTTGGTCAGGGTGATGCAATCAATCGGAATATGAAAATTGTAATAAAATTCCTGGGCGCGCTGATGGGCAACCCGGGCTTGATCATCAAGCTGGCGTGGCAGGCGGTACGCGACCGCGTTGGCCGTGCGCACGGCGGCCCAGTGCTCGACCGGCCAACGCGCGCCGTCACGGAAGATATCCGCAAACGGCACCGTCGGGAAATTGAGCAAGGCAACAAACGCAAGTTTGCTGCGGTACAATTCCTCGCGCAGATCCGGCGCGGGTGAGAATTGCGCCAGCAGGTCATCAATGCCGGGGTCATCCGTGCGGGCGACATCCTGCCAGCGATGCAGCATGCGGCGGATTTCAGCCAAATGGCCGTGGACATGAAAGACCGCGTCTTCCAGCCGCTCAAGCAGGCAGGCACGCCGGGCATCGTCGCCGACAAAGCGCGCGCGGACAAACGCGGCGAAGTCGTCGGGCGTGCCGTCTTCCGCGCGCCAGCGCGCGGCAATCTGCGTGATGCCGACGCGCGCGTGCGCCGCGCACGGCGTACCGTGCGTCGCGCATAATTCCTGCACAAGCCGTTCAATCTGATCTGGTGTTAGCATGCCGCAACTCCCTTGCTGCGCTATTCGGCAACAAAACGACACCGCCCCGCGCGGGAAACCCGCGCGGGTACGGTGTCATTACAACTACACTGAAAACAGCGATTAGCTGCGCGAGTAGCCGCCGCGACGGTCATCGCGACCGCCACCGCCACCGCCACGCCAGCCACCGCCGCCGCCGCTGCCGCCAGCGCCGCCAGCGCCGCCAGTGCGACGCTCGGTCATCGGACGGGCATCATTGACCACCAGGCCACGATTGCCCATTTGGCGGCCATTCAATGCTTCGCGTGCCTTGTCCGCTTCTGCATCGGATGACATTTCGACAAAGCCAAAGCCGCGGCTGCGGCCGGTGTCTTTATCGGTCACCAATGACACGGAGGCCACAGTCCCAGCTTCCGCAAACAGAGCCTTCAGATCGTCTTCCGTCGTACTGAACGGAAGGTTGCCTACATACAAACGCTTACTCATCGACTATCCTATGGTGAATTAAGTTCACCCCTGCTAATCATACCTGCACTACTAACAACTAGCAACTGCATTACGCAAAGCTGGGATGAATCACAGCTAGTATAGCATTTCCAGGTCAAAAAAGCAAATCGGTGCCGGTTTTACCGAAATCCCGCCCCGTAGCCCTGCCGCCCGTGCCACAAATCCGGCGGGGGTGGCGCGCAACGCATGGCGTTTTTTGGACGACTATTTTACACGGATAATTCTCCGCGGCAACGTGTTACATGGATCAATCGCCAATCCGGGCGGTGATGATCCACGGCGGCGACGGGCCTGCCGCATGCAGTGTGCGAGCCATGCGCGCGGCACGATCGGTCAGCACGGCTGGCCGGCATAAAAGCGGGCGCACGGCAACCGCATTACACTCGTTCGCCGACCGATTTTTCTTCACGCGGCGGTGTCAATTCTGCGCCAAATCTAGTATAATGCAGATGCTATGCAAAAAGGAGAGCTCCTCACCCTGGAAATCAGTGATATCGCGTTTGGCGGCGACGGCGTCGGGCGCGCCGACGGCTGTGTCGTTTTCGTGCCGTACACGGCGGTGGGCGACCGGGTGCGCGCACGGGTGCGCGGCTGCAAACGCAATTTCGTCACGGCGGAGCTGGTCGAGATTTGCGTGCCGGGGCCGGCGCGCGTCGTGCCGCAGTGCCAGTATTATCAAATGTGCGGTGGCTGTCAGTATCAGCATCTCGAGTATGTCGAGCAATTGCGCGCCAAGACCAAGCAATTGCAGGACATCCTCGCGCGCCTGGGTGGCTTCACCGACGCAGTGCCTATCCGTGCGATGCTGCCCTCGCCGCGCACGCTGCGCTATCGCAACCGGATTGACTTGCATCCGCGCGTGGATGGTGTCTACGGTTTTTGCGAGTGCGGCAAATCAAAGGCGATTTTTGCATTGCACGATTGTCCGCTGTTCGAGCTCGCGCAGGATTTCTCGCGCCATCCATTGCAGCGCACAGATCAACTGTTGGTGGTGCGCACGCATGACGGCGCGCCGTACTGTTATTTCAAGAATGATCACAACGACGTCACCTCGGAAGCGTTTGATTGCGCCAGCGGTGCGGCGCGCGGCGCGGCATGCAGCACGTACACCGTCGGCGCGCGGCGCTTCACGGCCGCCTATTGCGGCTTTTTCCAGGTGAACCGCTGGATTCTGCCGCAGTTTATCGAGGTCGTGCGCGCGATGGCCGAGCCGTGCGCAACGGACACCTTGCTCGATGTTTATTGCGGCGTGGGCTTGTTCGGCCTGTCGTTGGCGCCGGAGGTGGCGCGCGTGATCGGGGTGGAGCATGACGCGGCCTGCATCACCTGTGCCCGTGACAATGCACGCACGCTGGGCGCCACGGCCGCCGAGTTTCATGCCGTGACGGCGGAACAGTATCTGGCTGATCTGGTCGCGCGCGGCGAGCGGATTGACCTGTGCATCGTGGATCCGCCGCGCAATGGCTTGACCAACAAAGTGGTTTCAGCCCTCAAGAAACTGCATCCACCCCGGCTGGTCTACATCTCGTGCGGGCCGGACACCTTTGCGCGCGACGCGCGCAAGCTGTGTGACAGCGGCTATGTCCTGCAGGCCCTGCAACCGCTGGATTTGTTTCCGCACACCAAGCATTTCGAGCTGGTGGCACGCTTCACGGCGGCGGCCCATGGCGAATAACACAGCACGCTATGCAGCCCTGATCGCGCGCGAAATTGAGCTGCGCCAGGAGGGCTATCGCATGATTGCCGGCGTCGACGAGGCCGGGCGCGGGCCGCTGGCCGGGCCGGTCGTGGCGGCGGCGGCGCTGCTGTGCTGCGAGCCGGAACAGGCCTGTGCCACCTATCCCTGGCTGTGCGACATCTTTGATTCAAAACAATTGTCCGCGGCGCAGCGCGAAACGCTGGGCGCCCACCTCTTGCGGGATGACAGTCCGTTTCACGTCAGCACCGGCATTGCGCAGGTTGAGGAAATTGACCGCACGAACATTCTACGCGCGACGCATGCGGCCATGCGGCGCGCGCTGGAGGCGCTGATTTTTGCGCCGGAGTATGTCTTGGTGGATGGCAACCGCCCGATTCCGGCGCTGGCCGCGCTGCAGGAGTGCGTCGTCAAGGGCGATGCGCGCTGTCTCTCGATTGCGGCCGCCTCGATTGTGGCAAAAGTCACGCGCGACGGCTTGATGCGCGCGTATGCCGGCACCTACCCCGGGTATGGCTTCGAACAGCACAAAGGTTATGGCACTGCGCACCATCTGCGCGCGCTGCGTGACCACGGTGCGTGCCCTTTGCACCGCCGTACGTTCACGCAGTCTGCGCTGGCACACAGCACGCGCGACCGCGGATGACTGTGGCGTGGAAGGCGAACGGCGCGCGGCCGAATTTCTGCGCGCCCACGGCTTGCGCATTCTGCAACGCAATTACCGCTGCCGCACGGGCGAGTTGGACGTGATTGCCGAAGAGGGCACAACGCTGGTGTTTGTCGAAGTGAAAACCCGCCGCGCGGGTGGCGACGAATTGCCCGAAGCAGCCCTGACCGCGGGGAAAAAGCACCGCGTTTGCAAGGCCGCGCAGCATTTCATGCGTACCTACAAACTGCATGACCGGCTGTTTCGCTTCGACATTGTCGGCCTCGAATATGACGCGGCCGGCGCCTGGCAGTGCCGCCACTGGCGCAATGTCATCAACTATCGGCGCGGCTTGGCGCGCAGGCATTGAGCAAAGTACGAAAGTAGCAATGTAGCAATGTTATAAATTCTTTCGCCGCGAAAGAATTTCCTAACGAGGGAGACCCTATATGTTTATTGACACCGCTAAAATCAATGTGCAAGGTGGCCAAGGCGGGCGCGGCTGCGCCAGCTTTTACCGCACCAAAGAAAATCGCCACGGTTCGCCTGACGGTGCCAACGGTGGACGGGGTGGCGAGGTTATCGTGCGCGCCGACCGCAATCTGGCGACCTTGATTGATTTTGTCTATCAGCCGCACTATCGCGGCGAAGACGGCGGCAACGGCGGGAGCACGGACAAGCAAGGGCGGCGCGGCGAGACGCTCGTCTTGCGCGTGCCGGTCGGCACCATTCTGCGCGATGCCGACAGCGGCGCGCTGGTGGCTGACTTGCACGAAGACGGCCAGGAAGTCGTGGTGGCGCACGGCGGGCGCGGCGGTTTTGGCAATGTGCACTTCAAGTCGAGCACCAATCGTTCGCCGCGCTTTGCCGAAAACGGCGAGCCGGGCGAAACACACGTGCTGGCCTGTGAGTTGAAAATCCTGGCAGATATCGGCTTGGTCGGGTATCCCAATGCCGGCAAGTCAACCCTGATCACGGCGATCACCCGCGCGCACTCGAAGATTGCCGCGTATCCCTTTACCACCCTGCAGCCCATTCTGGGCCTGCTCGAACTGCCGGACTTCACCACCGCGGTCATCGCCGACATTCCTGGTTTGGTCGAGGGCGCGCACGACAATGTCGGCCTGGGTCATGACTTTCTCAAACACATCGAGCGCTGTTCCCTGCTGGTCGTGCTGCTCGACATGGCCGGTGTGGATCAGCGCGATCCCGCGGATGATTATCGCGTCCTGCTCGATGAACTGGCACAATTCAGCGAGGAAGTCGCCGCCAAGCCGCTCTTGGTGGTGGCCAACAAAATGGACCTGCCCGAGGCGCGCGCACATTGTGATGCACTACGCGCGCGCTATCCGGCGGTATCGTTTATTGAAGTCTCCGCCCGCGACCGGCTGGGTCTTGACACGTTGGTGGCGCAAATCATGACCGTCCTGCGCACCACCGCGCCGCCCGCCACCGTATGACCACCACGACGCAGCATACCCTGACCGTGCCGCCGCTCGATGTGCCGCGCCGCATCGATACGGTTGTCGCCGGGCTGCTGCCGCACCTTTCCCGCGCGCATGTCGCCCATTTGATGCATGAAGGCCTGGTGCTCGTCAATGCCACCCCCTGTCGCGCCGCCAAACGGGTGAGCGGCGGCGAAACCGTGTTGGTGATCGAGCCGGCCGTGCCGCTGCTCGGCCTTGCACCGGTGGCGATGGCGCTCGATGTTTTGTACGAAGACGATTGTTTTGCCGTGCTGAACAAGCCGGCCGGCTTGGTCGTGCATCCCGGCGCGGCAACGGTCGAGCCGACCTTGGTACACGGCCTGCTGCATTGCTATCCCGAACTGCGCCAGCAGACGGCGCACGAACGGCCCGGCATCGTTCACCGCCTGGACCGCGACACCTCCGGCTGCATCGTCGTCGCGCGCAGCGAGGAAGTCCGCCTGCAATTGCTGCAACAATTCGCGCAGCGCACCGTCCGCAAGGAGTATTTTGCGCTGACCCAAGGCGTGCCACGGACAGAACTGCAACGGATCGAGCTGCCCATCGGGCGCAGTGCTAGCGACCGCAAGAAAATGTCGGTGAGCTCGTCGAGCGGACGGCATGCTCTGAGCGAGGTGCAGTTGCTGGAAGCATTTCACGCGCGCGCCGCGGCATTGGCGGTGCGGATCATGACCGGGCGCACCCATCAGATTCGCGTGCATCTGACGCACATTGGCCTGCCGGTGCTGGGCGACAGCACGTATGGCAAGGCTGCGCGCGCGTTGAGCGCCGAAGTGGGCGCCGCGCGCCAAATGCTGCATGCCCAGTTGCTGTCCCTGACGCATCCGCGCACGGGTGAGCTCATGACGTTTACTGCCCCGCTACCGGCCGACATCTGCGCCGTGCGCGCGCGCCTGCGCGCGCGGTCTCAGTAAGGATACCGGGGGCAGGAGAAATGATGAGTGATGAGTGATGAGTGTCAGCGCAGCACTGAAATTTGGCTATAAGGAAAACACCCGCTACACACACCGCAGTCTGATTGTGCGCGCATCCTAACCCTTATATCGGAATTTCAGAACGCAGCATTCAGAAGTTGCTGTTCTCTTTTTCTGCATTCATCATTCATCACTCATCATTCATCATTTTTTCAGCGGCGGCGGACAAGCACAAGCGCCGCGGCCAGCATGCCCAGCACGGTCGGTTCAGGCACCGGTGCCATCGCCACGCCGCGGTAGGCGGTGTTCGCGCCGGCGGTCGCCAGCGTGGTCAGGGTGCCGGACAAGGTGCCTTGGTACCCGCTGGTGTCGGTCACTGCTGCCAATGTGCCGCCACCCGCCGCACTGCTGCCACCCGTCGCGGTGTACAATGCAACATCCGTTCCGTCGACTTTCCCAGCCAAGCCGCGATAGTCAACTGCTGCAACAGATCCATATTGTGCCCACGTGCCGCTGACCTTGCAGTATTTGCGAATCGTGTCCACCGTGTCATCGGCAATATAGAGGGTATCCACGCCGGGCTCGGTACCCGAGAGGTCGCAGAAGAAATAGCTGTACATGCTATTACCGCTCAACACCGGCAATCCCGGCAAGGCGAGCAAAGCTTGGTCGGCGGTGGTCGGGACGCCGGTGCCGACGGCGCCCAGCGGGATGGTGTTGCCGCCGCTTCCGCTGGATGATGAGACATACAACTGGTCATCAACGACATTGAGTTGGCGGAAGTTCACCACTGTATTACTCGTGATCTGGAGCGAGGTTGCACTGTTCCACGCGGCATAGCGCACCCCGCCCGCGCCGCCGCACATCCAGACGCTGCTGCCGTCGGTCGCGCACGCCGAGCGCGGATTGTTGCCGGTTGCGTAGTCAGCCAAAGCCATGGTCTCGAGCGTTCCCGCCGAATTGACCCTGCCGATCACGCGATTGACGGCCGTGCCGGCCGTGCCCGCCAGACTGGCGGTGTACGGGAACGGATCTGGCCGATAACCGGTCATGATCAAGAGCTTGCCATCGCTCGAGAGGGTGAGCAATCCTTCCGAGGTGGCCGTGCCGCTGGCGACGAGTTGGTTGCCGTCGCCGGCGGCAGACGGCAGCGGAATTGATTGCACCAGGGTGCCGTTGGTCGCATACTCATCCAAGTACACACCGTTGCCGGTGTTGGCCAGCGCAGCCACGCCATCGCCGACGCGATAGACGACCACGTTTCCCGGCGTGAATGACGCGGCCGCGCAGACCAGCGTGCTGCAAAAAACAATGGCGACAGTGAGGGTAAGGGCAGTTTTCATGAGGTGGTCTCCAAGCGAGCGTGAAGTGGTGTTCGGGGAAGCGGTGGTGGCTTTTTGCTGAAATTTCCAGGATGGCAAACCGTAACGAATATCATGTTATGGCTAGTATAGCAAAACCTGGTTGAAAACGCAACAGTTTTCAGTAATTTCTTTCGCCACGAAACAGCAGCGGCAGCTACGCCCGGCCACGGGCGAAGCGGGCCTTGCTGGCGACATAATCGCGCGAACCGTCGCGCACCCATCGGTCGAGTTGGGCTGGGTCTTTGAGCTGCTGGCCGCGGCGGCGCTCGACGGCCAGAAAGCCGCAGGCACATTCCGGCAGCCAGGTGATGTCGCCCCATAATTTCTCGAACTGCGCCACCGGAAACACATCCTCTTGGCCGGCGCCCCACAACAGCTTCACATCTTTAATCGTGACATACGTCGGCACACGCACCTCGACGGCGTGCAACGCGGTGTTGATCTTCGTTTTCGCCGCGGCGTCGGTCGCGGCCGCCAGCACATCCGCGCGCGTCAGACCGAGCATGGCCAGATAGTGGTCGATATTCACCCAGTTGGTCAGGGTGTTGTAGTAGGACAGTTTGAATTCATCCTCTTCGCGCGGCAGGGCCAGGGCCTCGACCAACTGGACACGCTCGTTGACGCGCGCCAGGCCGCCGCCTTTGTCCTCATGGCGGCGTGGCGTGACTTCGAAATTGATGGTCTTCTCGCTGAGCTGATGCATGCCCAGCATGATCGGGCTGAGGAACACGCCGAGCGTATCGGCGTTGTGCACCATCAGATGCTGCAAGGCCGGGTTGTCGCACAGCAGCCGCGCCAGCGTGCCATTGCGCACCAAGTTGGGGATTTCGTAAAAATGGCCGGGCGGATTGAAGCGCTGCAGCGGCACATTGTCGCCATAGTCTTCACCTTCGCCCATGCTGCGCGCCCATTGAATGTAGGCTTCGCGCAGGCTGTCCTGCACTTTTTGGGCTTGCTCATCCAGTTTTTGCTGCGACAATTCCTCCCACAGAAAGCGCAAATCGCGTTCCAGTGGATAGACCCGCTGGCCGATCGATTGCCCGCGCGAAAGATAGACCTGGCCTTCATAGCCATAATTGCGGGTGATCTCAAATTCTCTCTGGGTCGGCTCATGTGTCAGAAAACTGGTGGTAAATACCTGCTGGACCGGCTGCTTGTACTTGTGCATCACTTCCCATGACTTGCCCAGATGTACTTCGGCGAAGCTGCGATGCTTGCCACGCATGACGACAAAAGGATTGATCAGCTTGACGACCGCGGCACCGTCGGTCCAGCGACTGCCCAGGCCGCCGCCGTAGGTGACCACGGCGACCGCGTTCTGTGCCAGTAGTTCCTGGCCGACCTGGCGATAGCGCGCCACCGTGGCATCCGTCAAATCGTTCGTGACAATCGCGACATCACCGGCGTGCACATCCTCGATCGTGGTGGTCAGCGGCAGGCGATTGTTGCCAACGCCGATCGTGCCGGCTTTGAGCAGGCGTTTGTTGTGCTCGTGGGCTTCCGCATCAAAGCCATTGAGTTCCTTGATCCGCGCTGCTTCGGCGTCCAGTTCGGCGCGCGAGGCCGTACGTGACTGCGCCGCCAACGCACCGGGCGCGAGCGCTTCAAGCGCGGCGCGGGCTTGTTCAACCGGCGCGGCGGTGGCCGCCGGCAGCGTGCCGGCCGGCACCAGACAGGCGCATTCCGCCGCGTGCGCGTGCCACCATGTCGGCACGCCGGATTTCAGCAGCGCGTGCAAACCGCGCACATAATAGTGGGTTGGCAGTACCGCCGCGGCGCCCTCACGCACGTGGGCATCAATGCCGGTGTAATTCAGCCGGAAATCATACACCACTGGATTCATCGCGAACGGCAGGGCATACTCGTAGCGCTGTTTCAGCCGGCGCATGATGCCGACCACTTCCGCGCGGAAGGTGTGGTGAATTGCCGGATCCACAATGAACGCCATGCCGCCGCCGGACGCGCCGCCCAGCATCAGGAAGCCCCAGTATTGCTTGCCAAACTGCTTTTTGACGGCCTCGATCAAATCCTCGGTGAAGGCGTTGCTGGTCCATGGAATTATGATTTTCGTGCCGGTCTCCCAATCCAGGGTGCAGAGTCGGCCCAGCTCTTTCATGTTGCCGGATTTGAGGGCGGCCACAATATCGTCGAAATATTTGTAGCCCTGCAGCCGCGCGCGCCATTCGTCGCGGTAACGCAAAAGATAGCGCGTCGTCACCATTTCCAAGATCGGCCCGACATTCATCGACAAGCCGCCATGCACGATGACAATGGACTGCTCCAACAACGCATCGATGTTGGGCGGCAATTGTTCGCGCGCCAGCACGCTGTGCGCAGGCAAAAGTCGGCCGCGACTGACGCCATACTCCGGATCATCTTTGCTGGCCGCAACGCCTTCGATGACTTTGATGCCCGGCCAAATGCCGCCGGAATCCTGCCAGCCGCCGCCCGAGCCGCCCAGCCATTCGCCCAAAATCGCGCGCGCGGCAACCAGCCGGCGCTCGTCTTCCGTCAGGCCACCGGTCGGCTGCGCAATCTGCCCGCTGAACCGCATCAGGCGCGTGATGATCGTGGCCAGCAGCGTGGTCGAGACGGCCAGGCGTGAGCCTTTGGGAATCTCGCGCACATAGGTCACGACTTCGAGGCCGCCCGGCCGGCCCAGCAGCTTCCTCAAAATATCCGGCAAGGTCGTCGGGCTGCCTTCGAGACACGGCGGAATGATGCCGGCGGCGATGACCCCGGCTTTCAGCAGGCCCAGATGATCGTTGCCAAGATTGAAAATTTCGTGCAGTGAGGTCACTTCCTTGTCGGCCTGCAAATCGAGCGAGACCAGCCGGATGACCGGCTCGGGGATGTAGCGGCAATAGCATTCGACCGGCGGCGCCACCGCGCCGCTGCCATGCACGGCCAGGTTGACCGACAGATTAACGACCTTGGCGCCCTCGGGAAAATCCATGCCCAGAAAAAAGATGTCGGACCAGCCGGCATGGCTCGGATCGGCGCGCACGGGCGAGACATCCACGCCAATCGGATAGAGCCCCGTGGCCGGGTCCGGCGTCGTGTAGTAAGCCGGCGCACGCAACGGATAGCGCCGCACGGTCTTGGGCGCAAACAGCCATTCGTTGCCGCGACTGGTGCGCACACTCTGGCGCACTTGGTCGAGCAGATACTTGAACGCCAGATTGTAATAGGCCTCGGCGAGGGCGCTGAGCAGCGCTTCGTTGCAGCCCTGCGCCATCATCGCGGCGCGAAAGCGCTCGATCGCCTCGTCATACGAACGATTGAGCGTGGCGTGAATGCCGGCATAGGGAATGCACCCCAGCTTCTGGACATCCTTACGATCAATCAAATAATACCGGTAGATGGCATGAATAAAAAGACAGGCGCGCACGCGGTGGTACAAATTATCCACGTGCTTGCGGAAAAACTCGAGGCCTTCGGCAATCCGCAGCAGTTCTTCCTTGTCTTTGCCCGCCAGCAGTTCATGTTCGCTGCGATGCCGCAGGGCGTCGTCGGGGCTGGTGATCGTTTCAATGATGGCTTGGTACATTGGTGGCCGGTGCGTCAGTACGTCGGTGCGTCAGTATTCGGTATTCAGTATTCGGTAACCAGTGCCCGATCATTTGTCAATTGTAAATCATCCCTGCCCCACCCGGGTGCAGACGGCGGTGCCCTCGAGCACGCGCAAAAGATTGCCGCGCGTGGTCATGTTGAAAACAATGATGGGAATGTTGTTTTCGCGGCACAGGGTGATCGCGGTCAAATCCATCACGGCGAGCTTGCGGGTGAGGACCTCATCAAACGTAATGGTATCATACCGTTTGGCCTTGGGATTGGTGGCCGGATTGCTGCAATACACGCCGTCGACCTTGGTGGCTTTCAGCACCACATCCGCCTGGATTTCCGCAGCACGCAGGGCGGCAGTCGAGTCGGTCGTGAAAAACGGATTGCCCGTGCCGCCGGCAAAAATGACGACCCGGCCGCGCTCGAGCTGGCGGATGGCTTCCAGCGGCTGCAACAGGCCGCACAGGCGCGGCACTTCGATGGCCGACTGCACCACGCACGCAACGCCGGCGGCGCGCAGAAAATCCGCCAGCGCCAGGCTGTTCATGACCGTGCCGAGCATGCCAATGTAATCAGCCGTGACGCGGTTCATTGTCCGACCGCGGCTGGACATGCCGCGGAAAAAATTGCCGGCGCCCACGACGAGCGCCACTTGCACGTTGCGGGTGACCAGCTCTTTCAGTTCGTCCGCCAAGACCGCCAGCACCTCGGGATTGAGGCCATGGCCATCACTGCCGGCGAGGGCTTCGCCGCTGAGTTTCAGCAGAATGCGACGGTACGGGGTCATGTGGTGCTCCAACGGTGATCTGGATAGCTCGAAGGTTGTTCTGCCCATTATACTGTTTTTTATGGAGAAGCGCAGGGCACATAGCCTGCCCGGTTCCTATGCCACCATCAACGATTGTAGTCGTCTTCAATCAATCTATTCCTCGCGGAGCCACAGGGCTCACGGAAAATACGCCATCATGCTGCATCATCAAGCTCGCTCACTGAAATCCCGATATAGGACAAAACCCATTCAGGGTGCGCCAAGCTGCAATGTAGCCGCCCGCGCTGAGGGCGGTCGTTGTTCTGCCGCGGTCGACGCCCGCGGCTACAAAGCAGGTGCGACAATGTCTGGCCACGCCTTTATATCGGAATTTCAGCTTCGCTTGGTTAACATTGACACCACGCCGGCGTTGTGCTACACTCTCCGCACTAGGCGAAGATTTATTTGCATACGAAATTTCACAGACGACACAAAATGTTGTTTGTCGTGAATTATGCAGCGTTATGCAACACAGAGTTATAGAATTACTAATGAATGCGCTTACTATGTGTCATGCCAATTGTAGCCGCGGGCGCTGACCGCGGCTGCAGAAGCCGCCCTCACCGCGGGCGGCTACAAGGACACTGCAACGTAGAACGCGCTCTCATTAGTATATAGTTCGACAGGATATGGGAACCATGACCACTCTTGGACTTGAGCCAGCAGTTCCAGATTCGGTACCGCTATCTATGCCAAGATTGCTCAATTGGCTGTGCATTATTGCTTTTGTGGCGGTCAGTTTCAAAATGATTGCAGTTTCCTTCCGTTACCAACAACTGACAGCCACGGCGGGGTCATGGTATGTTCCCTTCTTGGCCCTATTCGCGCTTGCCCGACTACTCGGGGTCGTGGGGCTGTGGCGCCTGCGTAGGTGGGGCCTGTACTTGTACGCTGGGCAGTTCGTTTCGCTCGCAGGGCTTGCCTTCATCTTTCCGGGTTCTGCTCCGACTTGGCGACAGATAGCGGGCTGTGTTTTTCCCTTGACGCTCATCTCAGTGGCAGTCTACCACTACCGACTGCTCAGATGAGTTGGTGTTTTGAGCTGCAGCGCAGTTGCTGTACGACAGCGCCGGCAAAAGAGCGCCGCCGACCGGCACTTGGCAGTGCCGGTCAGCGGCTAAAGGGAAACAAGGTTTGTGGTTTAGAGTTCTTCGCCGACTTGGAAGCGGGCAAAGCGCCGCACGACGATGTTCTCGCCGAGCTGCGCGATCTTCTCCTTGATCAAGTCCGCAATCGTGTGCTTGTCATCCTTGACAAAGGCCTGATCCACCAGGCAGGTATCCTTGTAGAATTTCTCGAGTTTGCCCTCGATGATTTTCTCCAACACATTGGCCGGCTTGCCGACCACCTGCTCGCGGTAAATCGCCTTCTCGCTCTCAATCACGGCGGCCGGCACCTCGGTGCGGTTGACATACTTCGGCAGCGCCGACGCAATCTGCAAGGTCAAGTCATGCACCAGCGCTTTGAACTGCTCGTTCTTGGCGACGAAGTCGGATTCGCAGCCGACCTCGATCATCACGCCAATCTTGTGATTGCTGTGAATGTAGCTGCCAATCACGCCTTCTTTGGTTGTGCGACTGGATTTTTTGGCGGCAATGTCGAGGCCGCGCTTGCGCAGCAGCTCGATCGCCTTATCAATGTCACCGGCGCTCTCGTTGAGGGCGTTCTTGCAGTCCATCATGCCGGCGTTGGTCTTGTCACGTAACTTTTTTACAACATCTGCTGAAATTGCCATTGTGGTACTCCCATCCTGGTGCGCGTTATTTCGTGGCGGGTGTGGCGGTCGTTTCTTCCGCCGCCTCGCCTTCATCGGGCGTGGCGCTGATCTCGGCCTTGGCCATCAGGTGCTCCTGCAACTTGCGCACCTCATCGGTGCGTGGCCGGTGCGCGGTCGACTTCACGCCGCGGTGCTTCTCGCGCTCTTCCTTGACGCGATCCTTGGATTGCTTCTCCACTTCGCGATAGAATTGGACGCCCTCGTTGATCGCGCGGCTGATCGCATTCGTGATCAGGCGCACCGAACTGATCGCGTCGTCATTGCCCGGCACGATAAAATCAATCGGGCTCGGATTGCAATTGGTATCAACCAGCGCCGCGATTTTGGCGCCGACCGTCTGGGCTTCCTTGATCGCCAGATGCTCACGCGCAATGTCCACCACAAAGACGACATCCGGCGCGGTCTGCAAATGGCGCACGCCGTCCAAGTTGCGATGCAGCTTGACCAGCTCGCGCCGCAGCGAGGCTTGTTCTTTCTTGGGCAGGCGTTCGAGCGTGCCGTCCCGCTCAAGCTGCTCGATGTGCTCCAGCCGGCCGATCGAATTGCGGATCGTGGCCATGTTGGTCAACATGCCGCCCAGCCAGCGTTCGCAGACAAAGGGCATGTTGCACGCGCGCGCCTCTTCGCTGATGATGTCGCGAATCTGGCGCTTGGTGCCGACAAACAGGATCACGCCGCCGCGTTGCGCAACGTTGCGCACAAATTGGGTGGCGTAATCCAGAAAGCGCTGCGTTTTCTGCAGATCAACGATGTAAATGCCGTTGCGTTCTTCAAAAATGAACGGCGCCATCTTGGGATGCCACTTGCGGGTTTGGTGCCCGAAGTGAACGCCTGCTTCCAACAGGTCTTTTACTGCTACAACTGACATACGTGTCTCCGTGCGTCAGGCCGGCTCATCAAATAAAGCTTTGCGTCCGACCTTAAGTTAAGTGAAATGAAACTGGTTAAGGGTTAGAGAGTGATTGTTGATACGGCACGAGCAACGCCAGCATGTCACGCACCGCGCGGTCCAAACCGACCAGCACGGCGCGGGCAATAATGGCGTGGCCAATGTTCAATTCCTCCACATGCGGCACCTGGTGGATCAAGTGCACGTTGTGATAATCAAGGCCATGACCGGCATTGACGCGCAGGCCGCGCGCATGTGCATGCTGGGCGGCGCGCACTAGTTTGCCAAGTTCGCGGCCCTGCTGTTCTTCGGTGCGCGCCCCGGCGAAGGCGCCGGTGTGCAGCTCAATGAAGGTGGCCTTGGCCTTCGCGGCAGCATCCACTTGCGCAAGATCCGGATCAATGAACAAACTGACCAGCGTGCCGTTGGCTTGCAGCAAGCCGGTGACGCGCGTGACTTCGTCCAACGCGGCGCAGACATCCAGGCCGCCTTCGGTGGTCAATTCCTGGCGGCGTTCCGGCACCAGGCACGCGCACGGCGGCGCAATCTCGAGGGCTCGCTCAACAATCGCCGGCGCCAGCGACATTTCCAGGTTGAGCTTGGTGCGCACCGATTGGCGCAGGCGGGCCACATCGGCATCCTGAATATGGCGGCGGTCTTCGCGCAAATGGACCGTGATCCCGGCCGCGCCGGCCATTTCCGCGAGGGCGGCCGCGACGACCGGATCGGGTACCGCGGCGTGCCGCGCCTGGCGCAGGGTCGCAATGTGATCTATGTTGACGCCTAACTTCATAAGCAAGCCGGGACCCTCAATGGGTGCGCTGGTGGCGCGGCATGACCATGAATTTGACGCCGTCATCGCCGTGCAGCAACGCGAAACTGTCGCGCCCTGGTTCGGTGTCCTCGGCGGGTTCCTCGGCCAGGTCCGTCGCCGCGACCAAGTCCGCGTCATAGGTGAGCACATCCAGGATCATGGTCTTGAGCCGATCGACCGCGCCAGGCAGATCATGGGCCAAGGTGCTGAGCCCGAGCTCGGGGCAGCGCGCCCGATACTGGCCGTCGCCTTCCTGCGAAACTTTTACGGTCAATTGCATCGAAGCGGCAGGCAGTGCGTGTGGGTGACAATATAAGTAACCATAAGCGCAAGAGTATACCCAAAATGTGCCGAAAATGCAAATGAACCAAATTTGTTCGTGACGAATAAATAATTAACTTGCACCGCCTCCTAAGCTTCTGCTATAATTGTGGATAACGTTCGACCACCCGTGCATTATAGAAATCCGTCTTGGCGGCCACCAAGGCGCACCACTGGCCGACTATGCTGCGAGCCGCACAGCACAGCCCGCGGAAGCAGAACATGGGATATAACAATTCGTTGAGCCGGAGGCAGGCAATGAAGGAGTTCATGCAGATCGCCGTGCTGGACAACATGGTCGAGGCCCATGTCCTGGATGCCATGCTGAATGAGCAGAGCATTCCCCACCTGATGAAGACCTACCACGACTCCGCCTACGACGGCGTTTTTCAGGGGGCAAAGGGCTGGGGCCAGGTGGAGGCCCCAGAACAGCACCGGGCGGAGATTATGGCCATTCTTGAAGACCTCAGACATCAAACGGAGGAGAGCCCGGACTGAGCAAGCCCGGCATGCCGGAACAGGCATTGGCAATTGACCACACAGGCAAAACGGCTACGCACAAGTCGCTGCCAAGGCACCCAGTGAATACAACGCGCGGCGCCGCCCGCAGAAGCAATATAAGTAATGAGAGTGCTTTCTACTTTGCAGCGTGCTAGCCGCCCGCGGTGAGGGCGGCTTCTGCAGTCGCGGTCATCCGCGCCGCTGGCGGGATCCACGCCGATGGCGGGACTAGCCAAGCCAGCTCCAAGCAGGCGCCCGCGGCCACAACTGGCACGACAACAAGCAAGTGCTTTCATTAGTATATCGGACCCAGGTATAACAATTCAAGCGAGATCAACATGAAAAAACAAATCACCCACATTTCCGTCGTGCAGACCAGCAAAGTTTTGGCACTGCTGTATACGCTCATTTCATTGATCTACACGTTCGTTGGCATCCCTATGGCCATTTTTGGTTCCGGCAAGGTGCGGCTGGTGGGCATTGTCTATATCTTCATGCCCGTGGTCATGCTGGTCATCGGGTTTGTGATGCTGTTGCTCTGCTGTTGGCTCTACAACGTGGTCGCCAACTGGGTGGGTGGCATCGAAGTCACGGTGGAAGACAAGTAGCCCGCCCGGCGTGGCTGGACATTCATGTCCTATGAATCCTCGTGCGGCGTGAGGATTTTAGATGCGGCCTAACCATTTAGTGGTACAAGGAGGATAGTATGCAGCAGCCAATGTGGCCTTTTATTGCATCCGTGATCGCCTACCAAATCCCCCACCTGATTATTCTGGTGGGTTGCCTGATCTACGTCGTGAAGACAGGACGCGCCGCGGGCTACCTGATGCTCGCTGCACAACTTGGCCTGCTTTCGTGTGCGCTGGTACGGATAGCCGTGATCTGTTGGCCCTGCGGTTCAGCCGCCGAACGTTCGGTCTACCAGTTTGTGTCAATGGCGGGTATCGTCTGCGTGTCGGCATTCGCCATTGGTTTCGTGTGGCTCGTGCTCGTCACGGTGAAAGAGCGCAGCACCCACGCGGGCGGCTGACGCGAGCGCTGGTCATGAAACGCGCGATTGGGGCGTTGCCTTGTCTGCTGCTGTGCGCTAACGCATGCGTCCTTGGCATGCCACAGACGCCCGTCGTCTCGTGGGATGACGCCCGCCTGTGGAAGGCGAACACGGACGGCAAATCCGTGCTGGCCTTTGCGTCCGAACTTGGGCAGGGAGCCAAGTGCTTCAAACTGGAATATACGCTGCGCGGGGATTATGGCTATGTGGAAGTGATCAAGACATTGAAGAAACCGGTGGCCGGAAAAGTGCCGGTGGTTTTTGAAATCAAGGCGCAGGGCGTCGGCGATCTCGAAGTGAAATTGGTGGATGCGGACGGCTCGACCTTTGTGGCCAAGTGGCCGCTCGCCGGCAGCTACCCGGACTGGACGCCGGTCGTGGTCTACGTGGAGAATACCGAATACGGATGGGGTGGCGACGAGAAGTTCAGCGGGCTGGCCGCGTTCCGGTTGGCGCTGGTGGGCAAGGGCAAAGGAACGGTCTGGCTGAGAAAGGTGGGCCTGGGTGCGGCGGGGACGAAGTCGAACCTGCCGATTCCGGGGCCGGTGCTGGATCCCGATCGCGCGCTGCCCGGCATCGGCTTCCGCCAGCGCCGCGCCGCCGCGCTGATTCCGCAAGACCCGCTGGTCCTCGCCTGGATGAAGCAGATGCAGGACACGGCCACGCCGCAGAAGCAATTGCTGCCCTCGATGGAGAACGATGACTTTCAGACCTTCAACAATGCGCTGGCCGCCATGGCGTTCATGGTCATGGGCGAAAAAGAACGCGCCCAACGCATCCTGGATTTCTATGCCAAGGCCACGGTGCGCACCAATGCCGACCCGACCCTGCAGAACTTCTTCCTGAACGGCCAGGCCCGCGGCTTCTTCCAAGCGGTCAGCATGCAGCCCAAGCCCTATCACATCACCGGACCCAACGACCGCTGGATGGGGGATATGGTCTGGCTGTCCTTTGCCTATAAATACCATGAAAAGCTGTACGGCCCCGCGCGCTATCGGGAGATTTCCGGTTTGCTGAAAGACCTCCTGCTTTCCTGGTATACGGACGACGCCAACGGCCCTGGTGGATATTTGCGGCATGGCTGGCTGAAGAGTGACACGCAATTGCATGAAGCCTTTGGCCATCCAGAAGGGAACATCGATGCCTATGCCCTCTGCAAGCTTCTGGGCGAAAACAAACTCGCCGCAAAAATAAAAACGTGGCTCGCACGGACGGTAGCAGGAAAACAGTTGCCCCTGGACCTCTATACGTGGCGGACGCTGGCGTTCGGCAAGGAATGCGCCGGCGTGCTTGACATTCCCGACTACGATCTGCGCTATCGCAGAATTTTCATGCACAACGGCCGGCCGGTGATGGGCCTCTATGACCATGCCGACATCAGCGTGACCAACTCGTGGCTGGATGGCGTTGGGCAGATGGCCTGCGCGTACATCGCGGTGGGCAACAAGCCGCGCGGCTATTTCTACGCCAATCAAATAGATCCCTTCCTGATTGACCGCAAAATCAACGGGCTGAAAACGCGAACCGTGCCGTTCACCGCCAACCGAACCGGCGGCTATGGCTGGGTGCATCTGGACCGCGGATTTCTCTCCGCCGTGGCTTGGTACGTCTTTGCGAAAAACGAATTCAATCCCATGACGTTGGAGAGTTTCAAGGCTGAATAGCGGAAGGCCGACGTGACGGCCCTGAAATTCCGATATAAGGAAGTGCGTTGCCGCCATGGCGCGGGCGACATCTTTGTTCGGCGCAGCTGAACGAATAACCGGATTAGACCAGCTACGGCACCAGCCAGCCCCACCAACGGCACGGATCCCAATCGCGGCGTAACTGGGGGAATCTCTACGCAGATGTAGCCGCGGAACGGCGTTCCGCGCTATGTGCTGCACGCCGCACGCCGTGCGGCGGCTACGGGCAGCAACACATGCCGCGAACACCGATCATCCCGCCCGCGCGCTGGCAGCAACGGCGGTCGCCCTGCCTCACCATCCGGCAACGCACGCGCTCTCCCTGCCACCTCTATGGCCACGCCAGATGCGTGTTCTTTCTTATATTGGAATTTCAGGGCATGACGGCCTGAAGGCCAAGAGTTTGCTGTAGTCACGTCGCTCTGCGACGTTTTCCCTTCATATACGGCATGTGGCCATGATTTTTTTAAAAATTAATAAAATTAATATGCATATTGACTTTATTGAGTAATTATGATATAATATTGAAACGATAATGAAAATTAATGAGGAAAATATGGACTCCTTCAAGAATAGCTGCCCCAACTGTGGCCACGCCATGGTCGTTAACGATCTTGCCTGTCCCGACTGCGGCGTGCATGTCACCGGCACCGTGGCGCTGCCCCGGCTGGCGCAGTTGGCGCCGGAAGACCGCGAGTTTATTGAGCTCTTTGTGCTGGCGAGTGGCTCGCTCAAGGAAGTGGGCCAGGTGCTGGGCATTTCGTACCCCAGCGTGCGCCAGCGTCTCGACCGTGTCATTGCGCGACTGAGCGCGCTACGCGGCGCCAAGGAGCAGGAACGTCTGGCCGTGCTCGAACGGCTTGAACGCAACGAAATAACGGCGCAGGAGGCGGTCCAACTGCTGAAGGAACCTGTTGACCTGCCGACATCATCTCAGAAAGAGGATATTCCATGATCTCAGGCTCATTTTTAATTGCCGCGATTATTCTGGCGCTATTGGCGGTTTTGGTGGTGCTGCTGGCCGGTGGCATTGTGGTGATTGTGCTGGTCTTGCGGCGTGAAAAATCGCAGCAACGGCGCAGCTCGCGTGAAATCGAGAAGATCAACGCGCTTGCCGCCGCCGGCAAGATCACGGCCGAGGAAGCCAGTCAACTGCGGCAGGCGGTGACGCCGTATGCCCTGCCGGTCGCCACACCGCAGCCGGACACGCACATCAAGCTGGTCGCGGTTCTGAATATCGCCTTCGGCGTGTTGAAAATCATTGTTTGTGTTTTGGCATTGGCGTTTGTTGCCCTGTTCATGGCCAAGGCGCAGGTCAATACCGACATGCGATTTCCATGGATAAACATGATGCTGCTGTTGCCGGCCTTCATTCTGGTGGTGGCGCTGGTGCTGGCGGTGGTACGCATCATTGCCGGATTTGCCGTGCAGAAGCGGCGCACATGGGCGCGCACTGTCTTAATCGTGTTGGCCGTCCTGAGTCTGCTGAGCTTCCCCTTCGGCACGGCAGTGGGCTGCTACACGCTGTGGGTCCTTATGCTGCGCGAGGGTGCGGTCGCCTGGTTCGAACCGCCGGTCGTGTGACCGCACACTTCGGTGATATCAGTAACAAGGCAATGCCGTTAGCGCTGGGCGCCGCAGTCCTTGCGGCGATGCTGGTTGTAGAAACGCCGCTCTGCGGCATTTGCTGCCGCTGCGCACAGAAATGAACAAGGAGTAAAGGAGTAAAAGAGAAGCCACAATCGACATTGTTTGTCGTTTGTGAATGACAGCAGCTGGAGCGTGGGAGCGGCCCCCGTGCTGGCTTGGCTAGTCCCGCCACCGGCGTGGATCCCGTCAAAGGCGGAGATCCCGCCACCGGCGTGGATCCCGTCAAAGGCGGAGATCCCGCCAACGGCGTGGACCGCGAATCTGCCGCTGGTCTTGGGCAGTCCCGCCAACGGCGTGGATACGTCACGCGCTCCGCGCGGGGCATGCTGTTGCAGCGATTCTCTCACAAAGGCGCAAAGCCACGAAGGGAGTTGCATGGTAAACAGTGGTCGGTAGTCGGTAATCGGTTTGCTGGAAGAATGGAAGGTTGGAACAATGGAAAAAAGAAACGCAAGTCCTAACAATGGTACCTCTTGCGGCCGAAGGCTGCATCTAAATTATCGCGCCGCGCGAGAATTTATTACGAACAAATTTCCTCAGGTACACCCAGGATTTCATTTTGCAAAATGTTGGCCATCAACACTATTCCGAGGCCCGACCCCAATCATACCAATCATTACCAATCATAGTTCTGTTCACTCCTTTAGTCTCGGCTTTCTGTGGATTGCGTCGTGACAGGCGGTGCAGAGCGTTGTAAGATTATGCTCGGCATTATCGCCACCTTTGGCATGCTGCTTCACATGGTGGATTTCCAGGTGTCGCGGGTCAGAAGGATTCCATTCTAAATGGGACCAAGCACACTTCATGCATTTGTAGCTGTCACGACGCATGACATGCCTACGAAGGTCGTCAGGAATCGCTCGATCGTGCTCAGGGCTTTGCCTGTCTGCTTGGAGAACATATAAGCCAATGTCCAGATCAGGGCGACCTGTTGTCTTCGTCACTATGGGCCACCCAAATTCTGTTCTAAGTTCCCGAACACGTCTAGCCCATTCGGTTTTGTCTCCAGCTACGTAACGCAATTCTTCGTTGGTAACCGCTTGTCCAACACTTACACGCATGAACTTCAAGATTCTGTCTCTTACAGATGAACTCTCTTTGCGAATTGTATTCGCGAGATGCCAGCGATGTGCGGCATCGCGATCCTGGGTGTCACGAAGCAGTACATAGTCATCCGGCTTCATGGCCTTCAGATTATCGGGATCTTCGTCCGACTCAGCCTCACACATGTCTTTAACCGTCACGCCGCTGGCGATTGCCCAGCCCTGTTGAACTCGCAATTCGCGTAAGCGACGGGCATACTCCTGAATCCCGGAAACCACGAGCAACTCATCGCCGTTTATGATTACATTCGGGTACTTGCGGAAGTAGTACAAGATGCGATCTCTTGCTGCTGATGATCACTCGGCCACAAGCAACACCGAACAGGCGAAAGCAATCGTCAGAGGCCGAGTTCGCCATCTTCCTTGCCGAGTGCGATGGCGAGTGCTAAAGCGTTTCGTAGCATGAACGCTCCATAGTTATTGGCGAGAGAGACGACCGCGCGAGCGCCGCTATCCGTCCAGTCGTGGGCTCGGCAAAGCTCGCGTACGAGGCGCTCAGTGCGCAACGGCCTTGACTTTCTACTATCTGGCGACGGCAGGATACACTTGTACTCAGACACAGCCGACTCAAGAAGTTGGGTTTCGCGCATAGGGCAGTCCTCCATTGAACCAAATTCACTCTGCAAATCGATTTGCACAATGCCATTCAAGCCGCTCCGCACTCGGCAGAAACCGATGCGGTTTTCTGATCGGTCGATCATGGTAGCCAAACAGTAAATCACGGGTCTGCAAGTTCCGAGATTTCAGAATCCGTGAGGAGAACCGGATTGTGAGATCAGTGGTGATCGTCATCAGTCCTGCGTCGAAGAGCCGGTCGAACGTAGCACTGAGACACAGTCCATTCGTGGGGTCCGTTCGGAATGTTTCGTCCTCACTCCAGGGAACAATGTGGCTGGCGATCAGGCACTCCGGGACCGCGAGTCCTGTGACGCAGCACGTCGTTTCGTAACTGCTCAGGACCGCGTCGCGAAAGAACGATTGATGCGCTCTCTGCTTTGTCAGTCTCACCGTTTCCGAAGGGCCTTTCGGCGGTATGATGGTGGCATCCACGCGGGGCTTTCGGCCGAGTGTGTTGCTCAGCAGTGTGGCCTCCCAAACCAATCCATTCCAGTCCGCATGAAACTCGTCCCATATCTCTCTATCCAGTTTGCTTGTGTGCGTCAATCCCGATATTTCCATCCGTTGAAGCGCCGGATCGAAAGCGCCGAAATTCCCGAGCTTTCGCGCAACGGAAGCAGGGGTACGGGCCAAGAACTCGGCGAGTTCCTTCACGGCTGGGTTGTTGGCCTTGGTCTTGTGAAAAGGAATCCTGCAGTAGAGTTCGAATGCCAATATGGACTCTTCACGGCTCCATAAGACACCGTATCGTGACTCGCCCGATTGCCGTTTCATGCTGCCTCTTCGTAGTGCGCGCCACTCGTCGACGCATGGAAGTCCGTGTTGCGCGATGGGAACACAAGGAACGGCTCAGAATACTTGCAACCGATTATGAAGGCGCGCCATCGGGTCTGTGGCACGCCGTAATCGGCGGCGCACAATTTCGCAAAGGCCATCTTGAACCCAAGCGAATGCGCCACTTCTTCAATCTCCTTGTGTTCCTGGGAACCTATGAGTTGCGGAACATTCTCCATGACGAACACTTGTGCGCCTGTGTGTTCTACAATCTGGAGATATGGGCGCCAGAGTTGCTTGCGCGGATCACCGTCACGTTGCTTGTTGAGAAGACTGAATCCCTGACACGGCGGCCCGCCTATCACTACGTCCGCTTTGGGGATCTCGTCGATCCGGTCTTCCAAGATTTTCACTATGTCGTCAGTAGTGCAATGATCACCGAAATTGGCGTTGTATGTGTTGGCGGCATATGCGTTGAAGTCGTTGGCCCAAACGGGTTCAAAGACATGTCCGAGTGACTTGGTGAAGCCAAGCGTCAGGCCGCCCGCACCTGCAAAAAGGTCAACAAGCCGGTACTTCCGGTCGGAGTCCTGCAATATTCCTTTCTGTCTGGCACGATAGACGGCTTCGTTGTTGGTCAGCTTATCGTATCTCAGCGGGTTTTTTTTCTTCTTGGGCATGTGCCTATACAGTTAGATTCTCGCCATATGGAAAAGTCGCTTATCGTATTTTTGCTTTCAATGAACTGCAGTGGTCAAAGCCGGTCAAATGCGCAGGCAAGCATTGTGCGCGCTCAATTGAGGCGGCCGTTTGCTCCACTGTCCCGCCGTCGGCAGCATTAGCTCCGCGCATCTTCTTGTCACCTACATCACGGCGCTTCCTTAAGATTATAGCATAATCGAAAAGAACACGGGCAGTGCGGCTGACACCGCCCCCATTAACGCCGCGCGGCGCGTCGCTAACGACAGACTTCACGCGTGACCGAGGCGCTTTGGTGGGCCTTACCCATCTTATTTTGCAGGCCTTTGTTATCCATCAGATCAATTCGGCATTCTTGCAGATCATTATGATCGTGATCCCCGTGTCGGGAGTGTGAGTCTTTCGATAATGATCAAGCATTGTGGTCAACGTTAGTCTCTGCGGCTGAGTCAACTTCTTTTCCAACCAATTAGGCTCCGCATCGAATATATAGGCTATTTGGACTATATGTGCCTCAAACTCCGACCGCTGGCAGACGTATTCCTCATAGTTGGTTCCTGCAAACTCAACATAGTTAGTTTCTTCTTGGTACGTTATGTGCTGCAAGAAATGTACACATTCATGAACGATTGGGTCATCCCGACCTTGAGACTTATATCTTGAAGCAACTCTTATTCTGTAGCCATCATAGGATATCGAACTCAAGCCAGGTATCTTGTAGCAAAGATTGGCGCCGCACTGACAGAAACCGTTTGTATCGATCCACTGGATCTGAAAGCGCCGTGGGCCGTCGTACTTCTTTCCATTCGCATAGAAATCGTCTAGATTGTGTTGCATGGAGAACGTATCTCTCACCCTAAAATCCAAATTGGTCATAATAACGAGAGTCCTTTGGAGATACGACCTGTCAGACTCTGAGAATGCAAGTGATGCGTGAGCCGACAGAGAGTGAACTTGCCCGGCCTGCTTATGCTCTTGCGCTGGCACTTGGCAACCGAGACTCAGTGCCGTGAATACCGCGAAATATCCTGCCAATGTTGAGTTCATATTAGTTATAACGTCACAAATCACCGTTTCTAGTCCGTCGCGGACGAAGGATATGGTGCATTTGTTGGTTGTGCAGGAGTTTCTGGTGTCTGGGTTGGTAACGCTTTGAGCGAACTGTAAAGCTTTGCATTTTCAGACATCATGTTAACCGCAATGCGGAAATCTGGAGAATCTCGGATACCATGAAGTTCATGAACGGGGATGACGTTGGACAAGTCAGGATTGGCGACAGTCTTCAGTGAAACCGCAACATGGTTGGTGAGGCCGTCAGAACTCACGAGCGTCAAGGATGTCTCGTGAGGCGCGCGATTAGTAATTACTGCGTCATATGGAACATACGAGTCCTGTTCTTCCAGGAATCCTTGTATGACACCCAACAACATAAACTCGGTCGTGGAACTATCCTTCTTCGGGACATTGACAACGACCATTGCGCCAGAATTGCCAGGCGATGAATGCAGATCGATCACGTGAGGGAAGATGATAGATTGTCCTGTGGACGTCTCGTAGAATCCCAATCGTGAAAGATGCCCGATCCGAACCATGGGAATGACTTCCGGAAATGCCAACTCTAGCGGAGAAATGTATTCGGGTTGGATGCATATTGCCCTCACGATGAGGCCGGGTTCGATCGCCATTTCCTTTGCAAGCGCTGGACTCACAATCTGACTCTCTAGAAAACGGAGCACATCGGCATCAGAGACAAGGGAAGCGGGAATCGGGATAACTGCAAAATCCAGACCAATGGGAGATATCCAGTAGTTTCTTGGCGAATCGTGTTTGAGCGGAATCTGAAGGTATTTTGGTGATGCCGTCTTCGGCATGTTGATCTTCAGAAATAGACCTTGAAATGGCTTGCCGGTCTTCTTTTCTGATAGGTTGTGCTTGGCCGTCACGATACATACGATACTGGGGTTGTCATTTGTTGATGTTGGGACAAAGAACAGACAAGCACTTCCGACTGCTTTGATATGGTAAGGTTCGTCGTAGCCAAACAACAGGATGGCCGCAGGGTTGAGAGATTGTGGGAAACGTTCAAACATACCCTGTCCGCATACATTGAAACCGAACATTACAGCGATGGCATACACAAAGAGACATCGTGGGTTCATACAAGTATCCTTTCCTTATTGCACAACTATATAATTCCATGACACATTGTTGTATAACTCAGTCTAATTCATGACAAACCACATTCTATGTCGTCTGTGCAAACCCTTCTGCAAATGCGTTTTCTCGTGCTTCAGCATGAGAAACCAACCGCGTTCTGTCTGACCTTAAAATTACAGCAGGCGAAGCAACTGGACTCCAGCGCATCCGTGCCGAGCGAGGAAAGTGTAGCACAAAGCCGTGTGGATGTCAACAAGAATGCACGCCGAAGTTGCCGTGCGGCGCGAACGTCAGCCTTCACCTTCCGAGTGCCCGTTGCGGGCACGAGGTAGCGGTGGAGGGCTTTGTTCTGCCTCTCTTCTTCTCAGCATAAGACGTACTGGGGTGTACAGAAGTGCAACCAAGCCTGCGCCTATGGCTCCTGTGAAAACTGCAAGGGGTGGAATAAACAGAAACGCTATCGCTGTCGTGGACGACACGTGTTCGTCCGTGTAGTACGGACGTTGAGCCATCCACGATCCCCACAGAATCATGGCCAGAATTCCGACAAGTCCACCTGCAAACACGGGGAGGGCGTAGTCCCTGAATCTTGTCTTGGAAATGACAACGAGGAGGATCCCGAGACCAACGTATGGCACAAGCCTGAATGCCGTGAAGAAAACGTATCCGAGAACGCTGAAGTACTTGAATGCATCCTGAAATCCTCCAGCTACACTATGGCCGCCGACTCTCACAGCGAGAGCCCATTGAACGAGGTTCTCGTTGATGATTAGGGCCAGCAGCAACAACACGGTCAGATATGGGCGTGTTTTCACATGAGTCTCATTTCACTGTGGCAGAACGTCAGTGCTCTGCATCCGAGTGCCCCGTTTGTGGGGCACGAGGTAATGTTGCAGCGCTTGGTTCGGTCATGTCCTTCCGGAAATGGATGGTTGTCCCGACTTCTTCAAATCCCAATCGAGTGTGCGCCAAAGGACTCAGTGGGTACTCCGGAGTCGTATCTGATCCCATCTCCAGACAACCACGGTCCCGCGCCCACTTCACTCCTGCGCACACGAGTTTCCGCCCAACACCCTTGTTGCGCATATCGGGATCAACAAACCACCCTTCGATATATCCCACGTTTTTCGTGCGACACCCTTTTGCATGTTCCCGGACTGACATCTCAATCATCCCGCACAAACCCCCGCCAGGACGTTCGGCAACGAAAACAGACTCTCTCGCACCATTTGCGGTAATCCTATGAGTCTCCTCTTCAAGTTCCGATATGACGTGGTGCGGCCAGAGAGCATGGCGCAAGCGGAGCCATTCCCCACAATCGTCTGACCGCAGTTGTCTTACTATGCTCATGTCTCGTTGACCGAACGACCCAAGCTCAGCGACCCGGCCCACGAGGACGTTCGATTGCAGCCTGGACGCGCTGGCCGGGTTCGCTGCAGCGCATGGTTAGGCGACGACTTCATGTTCTACCCGTCCTTATTTGTCCGACAAAGCCCCCGAGCCACCCGAGCCCCACAACGATTAGAAAGACAACCAGGCTATGCAAACCAAGCCGCCCACCAAAAGCCAGTGTCACGGCCAAACTCAACAGACCAGCTAGAATACCAATGAACAGACCGTAAATGATACTGGCCTTCTCGGCTCTCCGAGCAACGATGAGGGCCATAACCAACGTCAGCGACATCTCAAGCCACGGCATCAACTTGGGACTGACCCTCGCGGCAAAGTGATTAATGGCATTTTGGTCGGGAGCGCCCCGAGCCTGAAAAGCCAAGACAAACGCATAGACGGTTATTACGACCATTAGGACAAGAAAACTCACCGCAATAACTGCAACCGCAGCGCCGAGGACGCGAAGCCATCGGATATTCGATAATGAATAGTTCATTCGTGTTACTCTTTCCCCGATTTGCCTAACTATATAATTCCATGGCACATTGTTGTATAACTCAGTCTAATTCATCACAAACATCATGTAAGGTCGTCTTTACGCATCCTTTGCAACTGAGTCTTTCTGTTTCTTCAGTATCAGATACCAACCGCTTTCTGTCTGGCAAAAATATTAGCGCAGTCTAAGCAACTGGACTCCCACAAATCCATGCCGCATGCGGAAAGTGTAGCAGAAAGCCGTGTGGATGTCAAATTTCGCCGAGCGAGTAAATTCGCTTGCGGCAAACGAATTTGGAGAAGATGGTCTCTCACAGAGGCACGGAGCACACGGAGAAAAAGTTGATGATGGAGAACTATGGCGTGTTCTCCGTGAGCCCTGTGGCTCCGTGAGAAATAATCTGATCATCTTGCCGCTCTTTCGGCCACCGCCTAAGGATGACGGCCTACTGATTGCCATGCAAGCCCCTTGGTGCCTCTGTGCCTTTGTGAGAGAATGCTGTGGCGGGGTGCTTCGCGCGGCGCGTGTAGCGTACGGGGCAAGTGGTCTTGACATTATTATAGCCGAGTACGCGTTGCTTCATCGTGATGCAGGCTGGTTGTTGCGATTGGTGAGCCGCAAATCCTGGCAACGGAAGAGCACCGGCCATTCGGAAACGCGAAATTCCTCGCGCAAGAGACGTTGCACTTGATGGAGGCACTGCAAATCAGTCTGAAGAGTTGCGCGAAGGGCGCGCCAAAATTCATTAAAACGCGGAAGAAAGATTGATCTGGGCATGAGCAGGGCGCCGGCCAGATATTTGGCGTCGCGATCCAAATCATGATGGTCGCATTGCGTCAGACCCTTCCAGCGCTCGATGTGCTGTTCCACCGTTTCGACCGGCGGTAAAAGATCCTTGTGGAGAATGTAGTGCGCCAGTTCCTCGGCCAAGGTGAATTTGAGTTTTTCATCTTCGTTGTCATACATGTAGCCGTCAACGAAAATTATTGAGCGTTTTGTGTTGACATAGGCAATAACGCCGAAGTTTCTCTTTAAGTCAGGCACGGGAAAGACATCAAAACCGACCTTGTCGGTGACGATGCGCTCAATGTCAATATCGCTGGGCGAGGTCGCTTTGAGCCACGCGCAAAACCGCTCGGCTTTATCTTCAAGGTCAGCCTTGGAGTAGTGCGGAATATTCTTCTTCACTTAATGCCCCGGACGTAGTTGACCAGATCACAGATTTCCTTCTCGGATAGTTTGCGGTTGTCAATGGTACGCAGGAGCATCGGAATAGCATCGGATTCCTTGATAACCTGCGCGACATCGAGTGGCACTGCTTGAAGCGCTTTGCCATGCAGGTCGAAAAAGCGGGCCTTCTCTTTTTCGTCACCGGCTATGTCAAGCGCCAAGATGATACGTGTCAGCTTGGCTTCGTCCTGGGGAGGCTTGTGAAAGCCGGCTTCTATGTGATGGTAATTTGAAGGCAAAATGTCGACATTGCGAGCAAACTCCCTCAATCCTATGCGGCGTTCAAGGCGCAACGAGCGCAAATATTCACCGAATTTCTGACAGTCATTCATACCGATTCCTTGTGCTGGTGTGTAATGATATTGGCAAACCAAAGCTGGGTGTTGTATTCGCATTATAACACATTGCAAGTGATTTGTCAACGGGGCGCATCTTCCCCAGTTCTGGCGACTCGCGCATAGCGGTGTTCGCCACCGGTTCCGCCGCCGCGATGGTAGGAAAGATTGCGGCGGACTGGGTTCAGCGTGGGGTTACGCGTTGCGAATTGACAAATCGCGGGGTGCCACGGCCCGGGGCAGAAGCTGGCACAAGCAGCGCGGGTGGTGGCCAGACGACAAAAAATGTCGATTGTGGCATCTCTCTTACTCCTTTACTCTTTGTTCACTTCTGTGGGCAGCGGCAGAGCAGCACTATAACAAAGAGTAAATGAGTCAAGGAGCAGACAGCAGTTTCTTTTGTTCGCAAACGACAAAAAATGTCGATTGAAGCATGGAAATTCTCGCGCGGCGCGAGAATTTAGAAAGTGGCTCAAGGCCACATCAAAGCAGTGATGTCCTCGTGGTTTACCAACGCACCGATCATCCCGCCGCTGGCGGAACTACCTGCGGCAGCTGACACACCGATTCCGTGTGCTAGTGAATCGTGGCTGCTGGATGTTGCGCGCAACACACAGACGCGGCGTCCCGCCACGTTTACTGTGCAACACACCGGGCACACAGTCCGGGCGGTTGTTTTGCTGCAAATATGCTATAGTATTTCACATGGTTATAACAATCGTTAGTGGCCTTTGCCACAGGATCATCAATGAAACCTTTTACGTATTATCTGCTGGTCACCTTGTTTCTGACCTTGGTGGCGTTGCCCGGCCGTGCGGCAGACCGTGCCGCGGCACCGGCCGTGCGCGGGCGCAATCTTCTGCGCAACAGCGATTTTAAACAGAGATTGCTGGGCTGGTCGCTGTGGCAGCATGGCCGCATCCATCCGGAATGGGTGACCGTGATAACCGTGCCAGGCCGGCAGGGCAGCTATCGTGCACTGCACATCGCCAATCCCAAGGCCGTCCTGGTGGGCGTGCAGCAAGCCGTGCATGTGGTGTCGAATAAAGTCTATCGGCTGGCAGGCTCGTCCCGCTCGATGCTCACCAATGATTCGGATCGGATTTTCGGCGGGCGTATTGCCTTTTATCTGCCGCCACAAGCAGAGCGCCAGCTGGTCTGGACTTCCGAGTTCAATCATTGGTGGAAACGCGACCTGGTGTTTACCAACACCGTTACCGGCGTCGCCTTGGTGCTGGTCCACATGGGCTATGGTGGCGTGGTCAGCACAGGTGATTTTACGGAAGTATCCTTGGAGATTATCGAATGAACAGCATGATCCTGCGTGGCATGAGTGTGCTTGGGCTGGCGGTGTTTCTGGGGCTGGCCTGGCTGATGAGCGAACGCCGTCGCGATATCTGCTGGCACACCGTCCGGACGGGCGTGCTGCTGCAAGTGCTGTTGGGCATCATCGTCTTGAAAACCAGTGTCGGGCAGCGGCTTTTTGTGCTGGCGCAGACCGGCTTTGTTTTTGTCATTAACGCCCACAAAGCGGGCGCGGAATTTGTCTTTGGCGACTTGGCGAGGCGCGGTCCCGACGCATTTTTGTTTTTCGTGACGGTGCCGTGTACGTTGATTTTTTTCTCGTCCCTGATGGCGATGTTGTATCACTGGCGGATCATGCCGCGCGTCGTGGCCGCGATGGCCTGGGTGATGCAGCGCGTGATGCGGACGGGCGGGCGCGAAAGTTTGGTCGCGGCGGCGAATGTCTTTCTGGGCATGACCGAGGCGCCGCTCTTCGTGCGGCCGTATCTGGCGGTGATGTCGCGTTCGGAGTTGATGGCGCTGATGGTCACGGGCTTGGCCACGATTGCCGGCACGGTGATGGCGGTCTACATCGGGTTTGGAGTCAGCGCCGGGCATTTGCTGACCGCCAGCGTGATGTCGGCGCCGGCCGCGCTGGTGATCGCCAAGATGCTCATACCGGCCCAGCCGGCGGATATCCTGGATGAGATTCCGCGCGATCTGGCGGTGCAGGAACGCGCGCACAACACCTTTGATGCGATCATGGTCGGGGCGCGCGACGGCTTGTTTCTGGCGCTGAATGTCTGCGCCATGCTGATCGCGATGGTGTCGCTGGTGGCCCTCGTGAATGCGCTGCTGGGCGCCGGCACGAGCTGGTGCGGCTGGCCGCCGTTGACCTTGCAGAAACTGTTCGGCTATGTGGGCTGGCCGATGGCGCTGCTGATGGGGATTGAGCCGCGCGATGCGCAGCGGGTCGGCGAGCTGCTCAGCACGAAAGTGTTTCTGACGGAATTCATGGCGTATCGCGCGCTGGCGGCACAGGCGGCCACGCTGGCGCCACGCACAGTCGCGATTGCGACTTATGCTTGCTGCGGTTTTGCCAATTTCGGTTCGGTGGCGATCCTGTTGGGCGGGCTGAGCGCGCTGGCGCCGACGCGCCGGGCGGATGTGGCGGGCATGGCGCTCAAGGCACTGGCGGGCGGGATTCTGGCCTCGTTTTGCACGGCGGCGATTGCGGGCTGCTTATTGTAGGCCGCAGGATGCTTCCGTGCCGCTTAATCAGTTTTCGCCTGGTGGTCTTCGGCGTTTTCTTCGCGGTGGTAGCGGGCATTGTATGGGTCGGGTATTATCGCGTGTGGCATGACGACGTGCGCAGAGCAAAATGCCGGGACAATCTGAGAAACATGCACCTGCTACTGAGTGTTTACGCACAACAGTACGGCGCGTTTCCCAGTATGCAGCCGCCGCAGCGACGCTATCTGCGCAGTGGTGGCGCGCAAGACCTCTATCCGCTCTGGAGCACGGGCATTATGAAAAACGAGCAATTGGCGCAATTGCAGCCACCGGGGTTGACGCTGCGCCGGTTCTCTGCCAATCCTACCGCGGAACACTTCAACAGCAACCACATCGGGTTTGCGTACAATTCAACAGTGCACCCTGACCAAGCGGACAATCCGCCACTGCTGGCAAGTCAAGGTGTCGCCGCCGGCGTAATTGGCCCGCACGCCTACGCCCTGGTCCTGTTCCTCAACGGCGAGATTTGCGAGATTCCGGCCGATGCCGACGGGCGGCTCAACACCGAGCGGATCAAACCGGAGGAATGGCGTCAATTGGCAGACTAGCGCCGGCCTGCATGGACGGCCTGCGCCGGCGGGTCGGCCGTGAATTGCGCGATCACGGTGCAATCTACCGTGGTTGTCAGACGCGTGATGGCGTTATCCGGGTTATCTATCACGGCCGCGCCGTTGGTGACCACCCATTGCGCGAAGTGATACCCCGCTTCCTGCAGCGCGACGATATTCAGCGCAACACCACGCGCGATCTCGTGCGCCACGACGGCCGACGGCATGGTCAGGCCGGAATTCAGCGGCAGGATCACCAACCGCAGGGTGCAGACATTGGTCGTTTGAAACGAGCACCAGTCTTCGCTGTTGGCGCTGAGCAGATGCAGGACGCAGTCTTGATTGGTCGGCGTGCCGCGCGGCACGGCGAAGGTCAGGCGGCTGATGCCGCTGGTCGGGTTCATGCAACTCTTGCCCGCACGGCCGCGCCAGTCCGCGAACGCATACGGCTTCTGAGGTGTACACTTGTACTGCTTGCCGTTTGACAGTTGGAGCCAGACGCGTTTCGGGGTTGTGCCAAACCACATGCCGTGCAGTGTAACCAGGGTGCCGGGCGCGCCCTGCATCGGGCTGACCACGGCCAGTGCCGGCGCGCGCACGCTGCAATACGCCGGCACCTGTTCGGCCTGGGCGTGCGGTTCGTTGCGCTCCAGCATCAGGGGATAGAACGCGGGCGTGAACGCTTTGGTCCACCGGCACCAGATGTTTGTGCGCGGAAACTCCTTGCGCGGGTTGATGACTTTGGCGCGCAGTTTCTGGGTGCCGTTCAGCAGGTAGACGCGCGGCGGCTTGGCAAATGCGCCCGTGGTGGACAGGGCGGCAGCGTCAATCGAAAAGACCGAGCCATTGGCCAGCGCGTACGTCGCCGTGACACCACTTGCCCGCGTCATGAGCAGGTGGACAACCAACGCCCAGAATAGTGATCTTATCAATGGCATGGATAGCCTCTCTGCGGCAATAGTAGTGCAAGTAGCAGTCTCAGCAGCATACATTGTAAGTATAGCACAAATGGAACGTTCTGTGCGGCGCATTTGGCGGAGTGGCTGTGCGTGGATGGATGCATGCCTGCCGCGTTTTCCTCCGGCTGCGTTTTGCTATACTAGAGAAGTATGACAGCAAGCACAACCAATGACCCTTCAGGAGAATCACATGAAAACGACCCGCCTCATGACGCTGCTCATCCTGCTGTTCTGGATCTGCGCCACGGTGACGCAGGCCGCCACATGGCAATGGACCTATGCCTTGTTGGCCAATGCAACCGTCTTCGACGCACTGCCGGACGGCAAGGGCGGCGCGCTGGTGTGCTGGGCCGTGCCCACCGCGACCACGTGCTATCTGACTTACGTGAATAAAGCCGGCGTGAAAGTTTGGCAGAACAGCGACACCAACGCCACCATCATGCGCGCGCGGCTTATCACCAAAAAGCAAATCATCATCACGTTGTATCGCAGCACCGGCGAGAGTGAAGTCCATGACGTCCAGCTCAAAACGGGCACGGACACGCTCGTTGCCGCGGACGACGGCTGGGCCTACACGGCGGACGTCAATCTGCCGATGGGCATACGCGATACCAAAGGCTTCTTTGTGCACGAGCACAACGTGGCTGGCAGCAGCGTCTACGTTCAACGCTACACGTACAAATGACCACGCCGTAGCAGGTCCCTGCTTGTTTGCGTTTGGTGCGCGGTGCTCGAATCTCTTGTTCCACGTGTATTTTTGCGAGGGGCCCGGGATTCTGTGATGGGGTGCGCTTGCGCGCCGGGGCGGAATTGTGTAGAATTATAGATCATCAAGCCCATAGCCCATGACGCGGAAATTGCATGACTGTACGTGACTGTATGGCGAAAATGGACGCCGAACTCGTCGCCGGTGAAGACGATCTGAACAAGACCGTCGAATCAGTGGCGGCCTCCGACCTGCTGAGTGATGTGCTGGCCACGACCAAGCACAATTTTATTTTATTGACTGGCTTGTGCACGCCGCAAGTGGTGCGCACGGCGGAATTGATGGGCGGCATCGCGATTGTGTTTTGCCGCGCGAAGTATCCGCCGCAGGAAGCCATTGGCATGGCCAAGGTGCATGGCATTCCGTTGCTGTGCACGCGGCTGCCGATGTTCGAAGCCTGTTGCCGCCTGGCCGGCCACGGGCTTGAGAAAGTCTAAGCGGGCGGCGCCCATGACTGAGACGTCCGCGCTGCTCCCGACCACCGCTGATCCGCAAGACATCTCGATTGTCAGCGAGTTGATGTATCAGCTCAAAGTGCGCGACGTCATGACGCGCACGCTCTACACCACGACCCCCGCCAATACGCTGCGCGATGTGCAACACATCATGCGCGACCGCAAGATTTCCGGCGTGCCGGTGGTCGAGAACACGCGCTTGGTCGGCATTGTCAGCTTGGACGACATCATTCGCGCGCTTGATCGCGGCGAAATCGAGCAGTCCGTCGCCGAGAAAATGACGCGGCATGTCTTCACTGTCGAGGAACACGTCTCGGTCGTGAAAGCGATTGACGAGATGGAGAAAACGGGCTGTGGCCGCCTGCCAGTGCTGAACAAGACCGGCGCATTGGTGGGCCTGATTACGCACTGGGACGTCGTGCGCACATTGCTGGAGATGCTGCAGGAGGTGGCGATGCAAGCCGAGAAGCGCGAGCGCACGCTGCAACCGACCGATGCGCAGCGCGACGCGGCCCAAAACGCGACGGTGCTGGACTACACGGTCGACAAGGATGATTTTGAAAATGCCGGGCGCGCCGCGAGTGCCGTCAAGAAATATCTGCAATCCCGCAGCGTGGATCCCGCCCTTATTCGCCGCGTCGCCGTCGCCATGTACGAAGCCGAGATCAATATCATCATTCATTCGCTGGGCGGCCGTATGACCGCGCGCGTCTACCCGGATCATATTCACGTCAGCGCGATCGACACCGGGCCGGGCATCGCCGATATTGCCTTGGCGATGAAAGAGGGCTGGTCGACCGCCACCGAAAAAGTGCGCGAAATGGGCTTTGGCGCCGGCATGGGCCTGGCAAACATCAAACGCTGCGCCGACCGCTTCCAGATTGAGTCGTGCCTCGGCAAGCACACCGAGTTGAGTTACGAAGTCGACTTTACCGCCAAGCCCGCCGCAAGCGTTGAACACTAACCGTTTGATATTTGATATTTGATATTTAATATTGAATGTTGAATGTTGAATGTTGAATGCGGCCATGGACGACCCCTTACAGCAGCCCCTGCAGTACTTGCCCGGCGTCGGGCCCAAACGCGCCGCGGCGCTGGCCCGCTGTGGCTTGCAGACTATCTGGGATGCCGCCAATTACTTCCCGTTCCGGCATGAAGACCGGCGCACCATCACCGCCATCAAAGACCTGCAAAATGGCGCGCACGCCACCGTCTATGGCGTGGTGGACACCGTGACCGTGCGCCGCACCCGCCGGCATCAGACGATTGTCAGCATCACCGTCAAAGACGCCACCGGCGTGCTGTTGTCCACCTGGTTCAATCAGCCGTGGATGAAAGACAAATTCACGCGCGGCGCCAAAGTACTGCTGACGGGCAAGCCGCAGGATGTGCCGCGCCCGGCCTTCAGCAGTCCGTTGTACGAAGTGCTGCCGCAAGACTTTTTCGCGGATGAGTATGAAGGCACGCTCGCGCCGATTTACCGCGTGACGGAAGAGCTCACCCCGCGCAGCATGCGCCAGATCATCCACGCCGCGCTGGCACTCGCCCTGCCGCACCTGGCCGAGTATTTCCCCGACAAAGTCCTGCAGCAATACGACCTCGTGCCGCTGCCCGAGGCCTATCGCATCATGCATGCCTGCAACTATCCGGTTGAGCAATTGACCCCGGTGACGTTGGCGCGTGCGCAGCGCCGGCTGGTCCTGGACGAATTTTTCGTGATCTCGATGGGGCTCCTGCTCAAGCGCGCGCGCACCGAACAATTGCCGTACACCGTCCGGCACGCGCAACCGGGCGAGCTACTGCGGCGCTTCATGGCCCAACTGCCGTTCACGCTGACGGGCGCGCAAACGCGCGTGCTCAAGGAGATCAAACGCGACTTGCTGGCGCCGACGCCGATGAACCGCCTGCTACAGGGAGATGTCGGCAGCGGCAAGACGGTGGTCGCCGTGATCGCCGCCCTGCTGGCCATCGAAGGCGGGTACCAAGCCGCAGTGATGGCGCCGACCGAGATTCTGGCACAGCAGCATTACAAGACCATGACGGCGTTGCTGCGTGATCTGCCGGTGAAGATCAATTTACTGACCGGCAGCACGCCGGCGCGCGCGCGTCGCCTGGTCGCGGCCGAACTTGCGAGCGGTGAGCCACAGCTTATCATCGGCACGCACGCCCTGATTCAGAACGCCGTCAACATGCCGCGCCTGGGCTTGGCGGTCGTGGATGAACAACACAAATTCGGCGTGATGCAGCGCAACTGCCTGCGCGATCAGGCCGAACAGACCGACACCTTGGTCATGACCGCCACGCCGATCCCGCGCTCACTGGCGTTGACGGTCTATGGCGACTTGGCCGTCTCCAAACTGGATGAGCTGCCCTGCGGCCGCCGTCCGATCAAGACCTATGTCATCAAGCCCGAGCGCCTGCCGCGCGTCTGGCAATTCATTCGCAAGGAAATTGGCGCCGGGCATCAAGCTTACATTGTCTATCCCTTGATTGACGAAAGCGACACGCTGCCGCTCAAGCCGGCGACGCACATGTACGAGGAACTGCGCACGCGCATTTTCCCGGATTTGCAGGTGGGCCTGGTGCATGGCCGCATGCGCGCGCAGGACAAGGAAACGGTCATGCGCGCGTTTGCCGCCGGCAGTGTGCATGTGCTGGTCAGCACGACCGTGATCGAAGTCGGCATTGATGTGCCCAACGCGACCGTGATGGTGGTTGAGGATGCGCACCAATTCGGGCTGGCGCAATTGCATCAACTGCGCGGGCGCATTGGGCGCGGCGGCGCGGATTCGCATTGCATTTTGGTGGATGGCGGCGCGGACGTGCCGGACGAACGGCGGCCGCGCGGCCGCGCGCCGCGGGCGCCGCAGCAACCGGAACTGCTCGACACCAATCCACGCTCGCGCCTGGCTGTCATGGCCCAGACCAATGACGGTTTTGTGATCGCCGAGGAAGACTTGAAGCTGCGCGGGCCGGGCGAATTTTTCGGCATGCAACAAACCGGCTTGCCGGCGCTGCACATTGCCGATTTGATCCGCGACGAAGAAGAATTGAAATTCGCGCGGCACCTGGCGGGAACGCTGCTGGATTACCGCGAAAGTTTGAAGCCCGAGACGCGCGAACGACTGCGCGCGCGGTTACAGCGCGCCTTTGGCACGACCATTCGCGGCGTCGACGCCGGCTGAGATTGTTTTGACGAAGAGGGGCAAGCAAGGAGCAAGAGGACAGACGATGAAGCAGGCGCGGCGCGGCGCCGCGGGCAGCAGTACACAAGGAGAAAAGGAGTCAAGGAGGCAGAGCAATAATTCTTTCGCCGCGAAGAAATTAATGGTATACTGAACGCATGAATGTTGACTTGTCTGCATGCGCGCGAACGCACCACGAAGGCCTGAATGAAAGCATGTTTGATTGACACTGCCCATGTGCGCCGCGACATCACCGCCGTGGCGCTCGAACAACAGCTGCCCGCCACCGGCTTCTACTGGCTCGACGTCAGCGATGCCACCGAAGGGGAACTGCGCGCCGTGGCGTCCGCGCTGAAGCTCGAGGCCATGACGTCCGACTGGTTGCCGCGGTTTGGTCAGCATGCCCGTTTCGAAGTGAGCCGGCACCAAACCCGCATTTCCGTCTGGGCGGCGGATGCGCAGTACCAGCCGCGCGAAGTGCACCTTCTGTTTCGCCACACCTGGTTGCTGACGGTGCATACGAATGTGGACAAGACCATGGATCAAGCGCGGATGCTCTTTGGCGACATCGGCGATGTGATCGCGCTGCACCCCAGCTTCGCCCTCATGCTCGTGCTCAACGAGCTGTTGGCGAGTTTCTATCCAGCGCTGGAGCATGTTGACGAATGGCTCGGCCAACTGGAGGATGAGATCTTCCAGGCGCCGGACAAACGCCAATGGGTGGCGCTGTCCGCGACCCGCAAGTACGTGGGATCGCTGCAGCGGCTGTGGTTGCCGTACCATGACACACTCAGCCGGCTGGTCGTCACCATCGGCGGCATTCCCGGCATGAGCGAGAAAGAGCTGCAGACCATGCGCGATTATTCCGAACGGGTCGCGGATTTTGTGGATCGCATTGATGACTATCGCCAGCGCACGAACGAGGCGCTGGACAGTTACAGCGCCAGCATCTCCAATCAGCAAGCCACTATGATCAACCGCTTGACGTTGATCAACGGTATTTTCCTGCCGATCACCGTCACAACCTGCTTTTTCGGCATGAATTTCAACTGGATGGCCACCAACATGGGCACCTTGGCCGGCTTTCTCGTCTGGGGCGTCGGGCTCAATCTGGGATTGGTAGCAGGCACATTGCTGTTGTTCTGGAAGATGGGCTGGCTGGGCGTGCGTGCGGTGCCCGGCGGCAAGACGGTCGTGAGCGCGCCGGCGCAGGTGAGCATACCGGCGCCGCGGCCGGCATCGGCAGGCGGCGGGCCGTACGCACCCAAGCCCACTCCGCCAGTGCCGCCACTCCCGCGTGCTTAGAAAAACGGGCTGCGGCAGACCGTCGAGCATGGTGTGGGGGTGCCGCTAATATGGCTGGAGGTTTTGTCTCCAATTGCTCTTCTGGCCCGCGGCGATAGCCGTCCCGCGCGGTAATAGCCGCTGGCAGCGGCTCTCCAAAAGCATGCGCGGCGAATGGGTTTTCTGCTTGACTTCTCAGCCCCGGATTAGTATCCTAGGTGGACATTGGCATGCGTGCGCGGGCGGTGCCCGCCGCGCTTCACTTTACGATAAGGAATTGACATGCGTGTGCGCTCATACGTCCTGCTGACTGCCACCGCCGGTGCGCTGCTGGTCGCGGCCAGCTCGCATGATTCGGATACCCGCCGCCCGGTCTGCCAATTGGCCAACACCAGCATGACGTTGCAGTGGTACACCACGCGCCCGTGCGAGACCAAAGTCCAAATGCGCATGGGTGGCGCGCCGTGCATGACCCTGACGACGAGTGGCCGTGTGGCGCAGGTATGGAACGACCAGAATGCCTGGACCATTACCGGCCCGCGCGGCACGCGCACCTATCACCGGCTGATCATTCGCGGCTTGCTGCCCTCAACGCGCTATTACTACCGCCTGTATGATCCTTCCTCGACGCCGACGGCCGACGAGTGCGCGTGGGGCGCGGCCGCGCCATGGCGGCGCGAGTTTGCGATCAACACGCATGCGCTGCCGGGCCGCCGCACGATCGTGCGCGTGCCGGTCAAAGTGCTGATCATACCGAATGTCATCATGGTCAGTTCGGCGTTTGATCGCGCGCAAGGGCAGATCGCACCGGAGCCGCCGGCGCTGACGCGCATCGAAATCGAGCAGATCAAAGAGGAATACCGGCTGGCGGAACGCTTCCTGTTTATCAACAGCGGCTTTCGCATGTGGCATGACTTCCAATTGTTCTTTGATGAGCGCTGGCAGCGCTGGGGTGCCGAGCCGACCAATGCGACCGGCCTGTTCAAAGGCCTGCCGCTTTGCCGCAATTGGGCGGGCAGCGATTACAACGGTCCGGGCGGCGGCGATTTCACACCGTTTAACACCGGCACGATCGAAACGAACGGCGCGTATCCGATGGTTGAACGAGAGCTGTATGCCGGGCAGATTGAGAATGCTTTGGTGCGGCGCTGGAATCCGGCCACCAAGAAATGGGAATTTATGCGCAGTGGCGGTGGCACCCTGGGCATCGATGGCTGGGCGCGCGGCGTGCCGGGCCGCTCGCAGTTTCTGGGTGATGATTTGGCCTGGCTGGCAACCCATGAGTATCATCATCAGATCGAATCGCAGGGCTGGTTCAGCGGCTTGAACACCGAGGATGATCGCATCTATTTCTGCCATTTCAGCGGGCGCTTTCGCACGCCCAAGCCGGATGGCACCATGGATGAATTCCCATGGTCAACCGCCGGCAGATTCGGCGAGCACTGGAGTGGCATCGCGCAAACCGACCGGCTGATCAGCGATATGCAATGGCTGCGCTGGTACTTCGGCGAGCCGCTGGCGGTGGATGATGCCGATCGCGATTGCATTCCGGATCGCGATGCGCGCCTGCCCTTCGACGAAGACCGTTTTGGCAGCGATCCGCGCAATCCGATGACCGATGGCGAAGTGCTCGACATCACCAAGGTCGGCATGTCGATTTGGTCGCCCGGCCCGCTGCAAAGCATGTGGACCCGGCCGGCGCGCACCGGCATTCTGCCGCGCCCGCGCTCGACCGACAGCGATCATGACGGCATCAGCGATCTGCATGATCCCGAGCCGCTCGTGCCGTTTCCGCCCTTTATCTGGCCTGGGACGGCCACGCTGGATGGCCGGCCGGACGAGTGGCGCAGCTTGCCGCTCTGCGGCCGCATCGCCGCGCCCGAAGGTGAAGTCATGTTTACGCACTGCCATGACAACGGCGCCTACTATGGCCTGGTCGCCATGAATGGCGCCTGGCGCGATGTGCGGGTCGTCTTGGATGGCGAAGGTGATGGCATTTGGGGGCCGGGCGTCGGCGGTTTTGGCGGCAGCGCGGACGGCTATTGGCTGACGATCAAGGCGCCGGCGAATTCGAATGCGCCACCGACGCTGGTGCTGGATCACAATCCCGGCGGATTCACCTATGTCGCCACCCAGGACTGCGGCAAATCGATCGTCGAATTTCGGATCGGCAATCGCGGCGACAGCACCTGGTTCTGGGAAGGGGGCGGACGCGAGATCGGCGTCGCCATTGACGCCGGCATGCAGACAGGCGCGCGCTATGCCATGTTTGACGGCTATGATCCGGTGTATTGCACGATGCTGCCGCTGATCGGCAAGCAAGACGCGCCCGCGCCGCCGCCCGCCGCCCTGACTGCGGCACAGGCAACCCGCGCGACGGATTTCTCCAAGCCGGATGCGTTGAAGGGCTGGCGCTGTGATGCCAAGCAATGGGTTGTCCGCGATGGGGCGTTGCACTTTGTCGGCCAGGATGACACGCTGCTTGCCGCGCTGCCGGCGACGACGAATTTCCAGATCTGGGTTGAATTCGAAGCCGCACGCGACCTGGTGCTGGGCGCGTTTCGGGCCGGCACCAAGCGGCTCGATCCCGGCGCGGATTACATTGCCTTCGCCGGCGGGTACGAGAACAGCGTCAGTAAAATTCGCGTCGAGGGCCGCGGCGAAGTGGCCGGCGATCAACGTTCGTTGGCGCCCGGGCGCCACACCATGCAGTTTTCGCGCTGCCAGAATATTCTGTATTTCCAATTGGACGATGCGCTGATCGGCTGGTATCAAGACACCGAAGCGCCGTTCGTCATCACCCGCCTGGGTGTGGTGGGCATCCCCGATGCCGGCATCATTCTTCACAAAGTATATGTGCGCGGCGGCATGGATCACTAGCGTGGTCGTGCGCGGCGCAAGAGGGAGTTGAAATCTCTGGAGACCCCCACGGTCTCGCCGTTGGCGTGACCGTGGGTGAATACGAGTGAGCACAACCACGCCAACCTCTCTTTCAATCTCTGCTTCCACCGATCCCGCCGGCGGCGGGATCGGCGGGGAGCCGGAAATGCGCAACATGGAACTATGAACAATCCATCCCCGTCGTTGTCTGCGCGCATTACGCGGATCATTGCGCAGACGCCGATTACCGATATCCACACGCATTTGTACCCCCACACCTTCGGTTCGCTGCTATTGCGCGGCATTGACGATCTGTTGACCTACCATTATCTGGTGGCCGAAATGTTCCGCTGGCGGCCCGGCCTTGATTACGACGCGTTCTTCGCGCAACCAGTGCGTGCCCGGGCTGACATGGTCTGGCAGACACTCTTTCTCGAGCATGCGCCGGTCTCCGAATCCGCGCGCGGCGTGCTGACCATTCTGCATGCGTGCGGCCTGGATGTGGCCGCGCGCTCTCTCGACGCCTATCGGCGCTTCTTCGCCGGCCTTTCTGCCAGCGAGCATGTCGACCTGGCCATGCGCCTGGCCGAGGTCAAAACCATTGTGCTAACCAATGACCCGTTCGATGAGGTCGAGCGCGCGTGCTGGGACAAGGGCGTCACCGTGGATGCGCGCTTCCGCACCGCGCTGCGCCTTGACCTGCTCTTCGCCGATTGGCCGGCGGCCGTGCCCAAGCTGCGCGCGATGGGCTTCCGTGTGACCCGCGCCTGGACGCCGGCAACCAAGCGCGCGCTGCAACAATTTCTCGAACACTGGATCGCGCGCATTGCGCCGTTGTACGTGATGGCCTCGCTGCCGCCGTCGTTCAGCGCGCCTTCGCGCGCGCTGCCGACGCGCATCCTCGAAGAAGTCGTGCTGCCCACCGCCCACGCGCACCATCTGCCGTTCGCCATGATGATCGGCTGCAAACGCCAGGTCAATCCGGCCCTGCGCCTGGCGGGCGACGGCATTGCGCCGGTGGACATGGCCACGCTCGAGCACTTGGTCGCCAAACACCGCGCGGTGAAATTCATGCTCACGCTGCTCACGCGCGAGAGCCAGCAGGCGCTCTGCGTTCTGGCGCGCAAGTTCCGCAACCTGCTGCCGTTCGGCTGCTGGTGGTTCCTCAACAGCCCGCTCTTCGTCGAGGAGCAGACGCGCATGCGCCTCGAATGGCTGGGCAGCAGCATGATCCCGCAGCACTCTGACGCGCGCATCCTCGATCAAATCATCTACAAATGGGCGCATACTAAAACTGTTCTGGCGCGGGTCCTGGCCGAAAAATATGGCGACATTGAACAGACTGGCTGGCGCCTCAGCGATGACGAATTGCAGCGCGAAATTGCCGGCATGCTGGGCGAAACATTCTGGCGCTTCCTTGGGCGCACCCCTGCGTGACACGCATGGCACGCGCACTGAATGTGGCGGTGATTGGCTGCGGCGTGATCGCGCCGGCACACATCGAGAGTTACCAATTGCTGCCCGGCGTGCGGGTGCGCTGGGCCTGCGACCTGATCCGCGCGAAAGCGCACGCCATGGCAGAGCACTATGGTATTCCCGAGGTCTGCACTGATTTTCGCGATGTCCTGCGCGATCCGACGCTCGACGCGCTGTCGGTCTGCACCGATCACGCCAGTCATGCGCCAATCAGCGCCGCCGCCCTGCGCGCCGGCAAACATGTCTTGTGTGAAAAAGCGCTGGCGGCCAACGCCGCCGGCCTGCGCCAGATGTTTCGCGCGCACGCCGCGCGCCCCGACCTGGTCTTCAGCGGTGTCTTTCAACATCGCTTCGATCCGGCCATGCGCTATCTCAAACGGCTGGTTGACCAAGGCGAGTTCGGTACCATCCTCACCGCCGGCATGCACCTGCGCTGCCTGCGCACGACGGAGTATTACACGGCTGACACCTGGCGCGGCACGTGGGCCAGGGAAGGCGGCGCGGTGCTGATCAATCAAGCGATTCATTTCATTGATTTGCTGGTCTGGATCATGGGCGGCGTCGCCCTGCTCAGCGGCGCGCACACCAACCTGACGCACAATGGCATTATCGAAACGGAAGACACCGCCGTGGCCTCGCTGCAGTTTCGCAATGGCGCGCTGGGCGTGATTGACGCAACGTGCTCAAGCAACATCGCATGGGAGCACACGCTGGCGATTCACGGCTCGGCCGGCGCAGTCGAATGGCGCAACGACCGCGCGTTGAAAGTCGCCTTTGCCAGCCGCGCGCGCACCACGGCCGTGACCAAGGCGCTGGCCGCCTGTGTCGAGCGCCAGACGATCAGCGCGGCCAAAGTACATTACGGCGCCGGCCATCCGGCGCAGATCGCCGATTTCGCGCGCGCCATTCGCGCGCGCCGCGCCCCGTTTGTCCCGGCCGCCGCGGCGCGCCACACGGTCGAAGTCGTCTTGGCAATTTACGCCGCGCACCGGCGCCGGCGCTGGCTGCGCCTGCCAGCCCGCTGATTGGCAGCAATTGCTTTTGCAGCGAAAAACTTTATGGTGCAGTGCCGATCTTCTGCGTGTCCTTTACTAATGAGAGCGCTTTCTATTTTGCAGTGTCCTTGTAGCCGCCCGCGGTGAGGGCGGCTTCTACAGCCGCGGTCAGCGCCCGCGGCCACAACCTGGATAAAGGCGCCACCACTCTTGTGCGACGATGCAACGCGCCGGGAAGCAACTGTGGCGCGCGATTCAGCGGCGCGGCGGCTTCGGCGGGGTCTGGTACTGCCGCATGAGTTCTGCGGCATCCTTGTAGAGCGTGTTGGTGCTGATTGGTTGTGCGACAGGCAGTTTCGCTGAGCGGGGCCGGTTCTTGACCACATACGTTGCACTGTTCAAGAACGTGCTCTCGGCGTGAATCAGCGCGCGCCATGTGCGCGTGAACAGTATGTCATTGGCGGCCAGTGACTGGACCTGCGTTGCATAGGCGCGCACCAAACCAACATAATTGCTGATCGCCCGCGCGGCCAGTGCGGAGTCCCGGTCGCTGAGCGATTGCGCCGGCGCACACACCAGTGCCGGCCAGTTGGTCGGAAACCACACCGGCGTCAAGCGTCGTTCGTCGCTCACCGTCATGCCGGCCGCCTCGATGATCTCGTGCAGCTTGCGCACGTCCGTGGGTGTGGCCACTGTGCCGGCCAACGCAACGCAGCGGCGCGTGCCATCCACCTCAATCGTCACATTCGACAGCGCGATGTTCTCGCGTGCGGCCTCACTGCGAATATGTCCTTCGAAAACATTGTGCCAGTTGCGCCGCATCTGTCCCATTGAGACTGCCGCCGCGCCGGCGGCGCATACCAGCAACGTGAACAGCACAGGCAGGCATACCCGCTTCATGGCGTTTCCGTGGTAGTGACATTCTGGGTGGACGCGGCGGCGCTGAGCGGCGGCGCCGTGGTGGTTGCCGGCACAGCTGCTGGCGCCGGTGGCACGGCGGCCGGCGTTTCTTTCGCAGCCTGGGCTTCTTTGCGCGCGCGCAGCGCCTGTAACTGCCGGATGGTCTCGTCGATCCAGAACACGCCGCTCTCTTCGAGCTCCATTTCGACGGCGGTGATCTGGTCCACCAAGCGATCAAGCCGCCGGCGCACTTGATTCTGTTGACTGTGCAGTGAGGGCGCCATGTCGTTGTACCGCGCAATGAGCTGGTCATATTGACGCAGCAGTTGCTCGAAGTGCGCGCGCGCTTTTTGGGACAGTTTCGTATCGCTCAGATGGCTGCGCAAGCGTCGCCATTGTTCGGGGTAGTGCCGCACGACGACCTCATCAGCGATCTTGTCCGGATCGGCGAGTTGCGATGACACGACAATCTCATGCAGCAGTTTTTGCTCCCAGGGCGTGCCGACACTGCCGGTGATCCAGGCGCGATGATTGCGCGCGTCGAACACGAGCGTGACATGAGTCATGTCCACGCCGTGGCGCACGGCATCGTTGCGCACCTGGATAGTCAACAGCTCATTCCAGCGGCGCGCGAACTGCTGATTGCTGACGGCCATCAGCCCCATGGCGGAGAGCGCCAGAAGTGCCATGATTGTGCAAGTGTTGTGCCGCATGTGCATCGTGATCATTGTGGTGCTCCCGTCAGCTCATTATCGCATTCAGCGGGCGGGGTGTCAACAGCTGGAAGACAGGCATGCCGGATACTGAAAACCGAAAACTGCTTTGTCTGTCGTTTGTCCCGCGTGGCTCAGCGCTTTGGTGGCGCGGCCTCGCGGATCAGCGCGCCACAGTCGTCGCTCATGATCAGCAGCGCGAAACGCGCGACCCGGTCCAGCTCATCCGTGCTGAGCGAGACATAGTCAAATGTGCCGCGCAGGTCCGTGTAGCCGTCTTTGTAAAATGTAATCGAGCCATCCGCCATGCGCGCGTACACCTTGATGTACACCGCGGGCAGCGGCGCGCGCGTGGCGCGCCGGGTCACCTGCAGCCTGCCGTAGTTTTCGAGCATCTGCACCTCGAGGGCATTGGCGTAATAGACCTGCGTCCTGGCCAGCGGACCGGCGGCGACCTCAAGCATGACATTGCTGGTGCGGAACCGTTCCGGCACGTCGAAGCTGATGCGCTGCTGATTCGTGGCCAGCGGCATGGCGACCGAAAACGGCGGCGTGACATAGGCGAACTGCCCGCCCTGCTGGCGCACAAACGGATTGCGCGAGAACAGCAGCTCGATGTCCATCGGGTAATAATTCACGCGGCACGCATCGAGGTTGCGATAGTCAAGCGTGACGGTGTGACCTTCGAGCGTGACCTCGAGCGCGGGCTCGCCGGCGGCCAGCACGGTCTGGCGCTGCTCGCGATTCTGCGGGTCGCTGAGCGCCGCCGCGGCGCCGTCAAGCTCGTCGAGTTGGGCGCGGGCATCCGCAAACAGCGCGCGCCAGCGTGGCACCGGATATGCCTGATACCGCGCAGTGATCGCGCGCGCCCTCTGCGTATCGCCGGCACAGAAGGCCAGATACAGATCACTATAGTCGTACTGCAATCGCTCGACCAGTGTGGCCGGATCAATTGTGGCGAAGAAGGCGCGCGCTTCTTCTATCCGGCCTTGCAGCAGAAAGTAGTACGTCACGGCCAGGCAGTCCTCGCTGGTGAGGTGCGGCACGCAGCAGAGAATATCCATCAAGCGCTGGTACTGGGCGAAGAAGCGGTCGTTGAGAATGCGCCGGCGCGCGCCGAGTTGCTGGACGCGCGCATTGATCAGCGGCGCGTACTCGAGGTGCTCATAGGCACGCCGCTCGACCGGATCAAGCGTGAGCAGCGGCGAGACGAAGTACGGCCCGCATTGCTCAGCCAGGGGCGAGTGCAGCAAATACTGCGCTAATGCGGCGGTGCGGTTGTGAAGCAGACTGTATGCCCAGAGTGTAGCGCTATAGATGTGGCGCTCGTCCAGCAGGCGGATGGCGGCATCAAAGGCGGCGGACTCCTTCATGCGAAACGCGATCTTGTTCAAGTCAAGCCGGTGCAGATTGTGTGTCTGCATGAACGCGAGCACATTTTCGAGACTGCCGTTCTGCGACACGAATTGCCACGAACCCGTGTCAACAGCGCTGGGTTTGAACAGCACCGTGAGTGTCGCCGGGGCGGCACGGGCAACGCAATGTTCGCTTTCGGCCACTTGGGCCGGCGCGTGGCGATAGACGCCCGTGGTGGGAAAATAAAAGTAGTATTCAAAAGCATAGGTGGCATTCGGTTCGAGCCGGAGCGGGAGGCCGCGCGTGTAAAAGCCGTTCTGCAGCGGCAGTGCGCCGACGGGCAGTTGCAGCAGCAGATTGAGATTGCGACGTTGGCCGCTGGGATTGCTCAAGGTGATTTTGGCGCCATACGGCGTGAAGGCCAAAAACTCAGCGGTGATGAATTTCTCAATTTGCTCGTTGCCGTCGAACGTGAAACGCTCGAGCGGGTTGAAAAGGCGCTGGCTGAGCAGCAACGGCGCGGCATTAGTAATGGCACTCGCCGTAATCTCTTTGTGATACACAATCAGCGGACTGGCGGCGGTCAGGTCGAGCGCGGCGTCCTGCACCATGGACGTGTGCGCGCCGGCGCTGAACGGCAAATCAAGCACCGCCAGCGCCAGCATTGCTTCGGTGAAATTGCGCGCGGCATAGGCCAGATTGCGCGAGAGGAATGGCGCGCTGCCGTCGTAGTGGGCATAGTCGTTCCAGAACACAGTGGCGGTGACCAGCGCGGCGTTTTGTTCCTGCATGCGGCGATGGTAGTAGTTGTTCTCGGCCCATTCCTCGGTCTTGTCAGGCGCGCGGTAGAGTGCGCGCACGCGCTGGCGAAGGGCCAAGGCGCCGTCCTTGGCGAGCGCGCCGCGGGCGAGCGAGTCAACCCGGGTTGACTTTCTTTCTTCTCTGGCACGCATATCGGGCATGGCACTCGGCGCCGACGCCGGCATGGCGCTGGACATAACCATGGCGGGTTCGTCTCCGGCTGCGGTGGATAGTTCGTAGTCGTCACGTTCGCCCTGTTTTTTGTTGTCGTATAACATCTGCCAGCGACCAGCCATGCCGGCGCTGCGCTCGAGCGCGCGGCCGCGCAGGGCGGTGTCGAACAGACGGTTAAACTCGTCGGGATTGGGCGGCAGCAGATCACACAAATCCTGCACGGCGCGGCGCATATGGGCCGGCGTGTCCGCACCGCGTTGTGCCAGCAGAATGCGTTCGGCGATGTTGAGCTGATTGTACGCCCACGGCCGGATGAACGCCGTCAGATCTTCTTCCAGCAGCCAGCGGTCCATGAACGTCTTGTCTTTCTTGTTGCGCAGATAGGGCTTGACGACGGCATCAAAAAACGTCCGGTCTTGGTGATACAAAAAGAAATTCAGTTCATGGCAGGCATATTTCGCATACAACACGCGCTGCGCTTCATTGCTGAGCGCAGGCCAGGTTGTGATAAAACTGAATTCGCGCAACGTGGCATCACCGCTGAGCGTGGCCAACAGTTGATAGGCCCTGCCGAGCGTGTCGTAGATTTCGTATTCGGCGCCGGCCACATCAGGAATGCGCACGGTCTGGCCGGAGACCAGCACGGAGATCAGTTTCTGTTGCGCGAATGTGCCGGTCGGGTCGAGGCCGTTGGCCAGCCGCAGATCGCGCGTGGCGGGCGCAACGGGCGGCAGAGTGATCTGGCGGCAGACGGTGTGCAGCGGATCAACGGCCACGACATACACTTGGCGGTAGCCGGTCAGTTGCGTGCGCGGCAGGCTGATCACGCCCTGCGCATCCGGCCGCAGATTCAGCCACACGCGCGCGGGCGCCGCCAGAAAATCAAGGTTGTCGTAAATGCCCAGTGTAACCATGGCGTGGCGCATGGCCGCGGCGGGCGCCGGCGTGGCGGCGCGTTCATCGCGGAGTGGCTCGAATGCTTCGCCAGCCACGGCGCTTTCAATGGTTGTCTCGGTCTTGCTGATGCTCCACGGGTTGAGCAGCAGGCCGGGGCGGGTCAGCAATGTGCCGGGCAGGTGCGGCGCGCGGCGGCGATTGAGGATGTACTGGTACTCGTCACCGACGGCACGTTCGGCCAGGTAGCGTGCTTCGGGCCGCAGCGGCCGCAGACCGATCAGCGCGGGCGGTTGCAGACAGGCAAGCTGCGCAAATGGTTCAAAATCGGGCAGGAAGCGTGCGGCGAAAACGTGCACACGCACCCAGGCATCCGTGCGGCTGAGCGTGATGCGCACAGCATCGCGGCCCGGTTCGAGCGCGGTGATCTGCAGCGGCGGATTGTCGTCGGCTTCGAGTAGGCGATTGGGCGAGAGCACCACGCCGTCGCACTCGCGGCCAGCGGTGACGCGAATGCAGACGCGCGCGGCCTGGTCTTTGACAAACAATTCGTAATCGCCCGCAGCGAGTGCGGGCGTGACGAGGAAGCCGTCGCGTACAACAATCTGGTCGGTGAGATCGGCCAGGTACGCGCCATTGCGCAGCGAAAACAGACAGTATGCAGGGCGCGGCGCGGCGGGCGCAGCGCCCCACGGGATGCGCACCGGCACACCCGCGCAGCCTTGCACCAGCGCCGGATAGCGATACCACGGCTGGTCGAGTTGCCAGGTGGCGTGCGCACCGGTATTGTGATTGACGGCGTCAACCCCGGTGATATCAACCAGCGCACCGAGCCGCACATCGCCATGGTCGTCGGTTTGCAGCACCGTACTCGGCGTGCCAACAAAGAGGCGATGCCGCAGCATCACGCTGAGCGGCCGATGCGGCCTGGCCTCGCCGTTCTTGCCGCGCAGACTGAGCAGATAGCCCTGCGTGTCGCGGCTCAGCAAGAGTTGGTCAGTGGCGGTCGTGTGGTCAATGGTGTTGAGCGTGAACTGCGTACTGGCAGCCAGGTCCTCGGGCTTGCCGTTGCTCAGGCTGGTCACACGGGCCTTGAGCGTGATGCGCACCGAGGACAGGCGCGGCGGCACGCGGAAATGATGCACTGCCTCGGCCGTGTCGCTGAGCGGAAAGTCGGCAACAGCGCTGCTGCTGACAATGCCGTCGTGGTCGGTGGACTCGACCACGAGCTGCACGTTCTCAAGCACACTGACACTGATCGGCTGGCCGGCCACGGTGAGCACGGGCCGTACGACCAGCGCCGCCTGCGCGTCGCGCAGCAACGACTCGCGATCAATGTAGAATCCGGCGCTGAGCTGATACGTCTCAGCTTGGTGCTCGAAGCTTGTTAATGTACACAGCGCGCCGTCGCGCAAAATGGCACTGACGCGGCCAGGACTGGTGCTGAACGGCACAATGACCACGCCATCGGCATTGGCGTGATATTCCTGGCCGGCCAGCCAGATGGTGGCGTTGGTGCGGCGCTGATTGGTGTCGTCCCAAATCAGAAAAGCGTGGCCGGCCGGGCCGGGCCGCTGGATGCAGCGCAAGCCGCCCTTGCGCACCACCGCGCGACTGCTCTTGCCGTTGCCGATGAACTCGACCACGTACACGCCCGGCTTGCTGAGCTGCGGCAAGGCAAACGTGCGGCGCACGCGCCGCAAGGCTGGCTCGCTGTACGTCAGCGTTTCCTCATGACTGGCCACGAGGCCATCCAAATCTATGCCGGCGTCAATTTCTTGCGTAGTAGTTTTGTAATAGTTGAACGCGTTGATCTCGTAGGTTTTGACCACGAGGGTGTCGGCATTTTTGACAAACAAGTCGAGGGTCACGGGCGCGTCCGCGGCGAAAAAACGTTGGTTCTGCGGCGCGAATTGCAGATCGACGCGCTGCTTGAGCGCCTCGTAGCGCGCCGGGTTCATCAGCGAAAACCACTGCGCCATGTCACCAATGCCGTTGACAATTTTCGTTTCGGCGAACAAGTCCCTGAGATAGTCGTCATCAATAAACGGGGCGAACGCCTTGCGACTATCGGCGGTGCGCAGGAACTCCATTAAATAGTCGCGCACCAGCGCTTCGTCGTTGCCGACCGGCGGCAGCATGATGAGTGCACGAAAATCCGCGCCAAGATCGGCGCGATCGCGCTGCAACGCGGCGTTGTCACGGTTGAGATAATTGCCGTCGCGCGGCAATTGCAGATACGCCATAAACAACGGCCGATCGTACTCGCCAGCCGCGCGGGCCAGATCCAGCAGTTGGTACAGCACCGTGGCCTTGAGCGAATTGAATGCCGGCGAAAGCGTCTCGACAAAGCTCCACAGGCGCTGAGCGTAGGCGCGCTGGGCGGCCGGATCGTTGCGCAGATCAATGTCATCACTGGGCGCCAGGCGGGCCAGATAGGCGTTGACGAACGCGCGTTCTCCACGCAACGCCGGCTTGAGCTGCAGGCATTCGTCGAGCTGCTGTAGCGTCAGTCTTGTGTGGATCGGCAGCGAACCGAAGGTGCCGCTGTCGCGCACGGCCAGGTCTTTGATGATCAGCGTTGGCAGACCAGGATAATCCGGCTGGGCAAGCCGGCGCAGAAAATCGCGCAGCTGCACCGGGGTCAACGTCGGCGCATCGAGGTACTCCAGCCCCGCATCCGTGACGCGGCTAAGGTCATTATAACCGGCGAGCGCGTTCGCGCGCAGCGTCGCGAAGGAAATGAGTTTCTGGTCGAGTTGCGTGGGCGATGTGTCGGCGCCGTCGAACACCTCGCGGGCGTAGCCGAGCGACGGATTTAGTTCGTTGCGCAGGTAGGCCAGGGTTGCTTGCGGATCGACGCTGTACTGCAGCAGGGCTTGGCGATTGCGCATGATTTTGACCGTGGCGGTCGTGCCATGGCGTTTCACCCATTGATCGAGCGTAGTTTGAAACAAACTGGTGTCGCCCCGCTGCTGCGCCAGGAGACACTGGTAATAGTAGAAATCCTCCGTGCCGGGAATGAGCTGTTCAAGCGTGGCGGCGCGATTGGTGGCCAAAGCGAAGGTCTCATTAAAGCCGATCTCGTTGTCGGCCACCACAAATGACGTCAACAGCACGCACGAGACGAGCAATAGCATACGATGATCACGGCGCATAACAACCTCCCGAGGCATTATGATTCAAGATTGCGCCGTCCGGCACGGCGCAGGTGCCATTTACTAATGAGAGCGCTTTCTACGTTGCAGTGTCCTTGTAGCCGCCCGCGGTGAGGGCGGCTTCTGCAGCCGCGGTCAGCGCCCGCGGCCACAATGGGCATGACACCAAGTAAGCGCATTCATTAGCATATATGTGTGCCATGCCGGCGTGCAAACGTTCAGTCGTACAGGGCACCTTGGCAATAATGGCCGCTGCTTACTACCGATAGCGTAACAAAAACCGCGCGATGATCTAGGATCCGGCCATCGGCCGCATGAGCTGGCACTGCTGCTGCTTGCGTTTCCTCTTTTCCAACCTTCCACTCATCCAACCTTCCACTCCTCTAGCACACCGAATACCGATTACTGAATACTGAATACTGTTGGCCAGCCTGCGTGGCTCCGTGGCTTCGCGAGAGAACTATCTACCGTTGCGTGTCACGCACCGGCGCCGCCTATGCAGTTGCACGGATTTGCTGGTGTTCGGCGCCGGCTGAAAGTTCCGGCCTGCCTTCCAGTAGCCCTTGTGCGCTCAGATGGTAGTCGAGCAATGGCCAGTGAATGCCTGTGCCGGCACCACACGTCTGCCACTGTGTTCGCTGCCGTTTGCCAGCGTGCAGAAGGGTTGGATACCATGTCAGAGGAACGGTCAGTGTTCGGCCGTCAGTCAATCCAACAACCAACTCATCTTCTGTCAGCGCGACGCTGCTAACTTTTGCCTTGAAAGTACTCATGCTGCAATTGTTGAAAGTATTCTATCACAACGGCGCCGGTTGTGCAAACACGAATGTGCACCTCTGGATTGCGGACGAATCTCTGCATGGCGGCGCGGCGATGCTATTTCTCTCCAGATATGTTGTTCCGCAAGGGTTTGAACTCGCTTGATTTGTGGCCTTCCTGATACACGGTAAGAATCATTGTTGGTGCATCGAGTTCGTATGAAGGCGGAACGCGGGGAAAGCTCCAGAACGCCAGCGCCCACAAGACCCGCCGCCAAATGATTCGATCAGGGTCAAAGCGCGCGTGCCATTGCGTGTTGCTGCCTGTAAGAGAAACATGATACGGCCAGCCTTCACAATTCCACGGCTGTGCGGCAATGAGGCGCTGCGCTTCGTCCTTTGATATGACGTTGGTGATGGGGCCGGGGGCACCACACCGGAATTGCAGATCATTAGCAAACTCTATGAAAGGATTGCCCCACTGTACGCACATTAATACATTGGAGAGTCCCCAAATTACATAGAGCACAATGATGAGTTTGTACAGTTTCACGTGTGACCGAATAGTTAGCGTTCATTAATTGTGCTCAGTGGAACAATCTGCGCTAATTTCTTTTGCAGCAAAACAAATAAAGTCGTAGTGCCGGTCTTCTTCGTGGCTCCGTGGCTTTGTGAGAAAAACTGCTGTCTTTGCAAGTCACGCTTCAGCGCTGCCTGGATTCAATTTCAGCGCGACTTTTTCGGCGGTGACCGGCATGGTCGTGATGCGCGCGCCGCAGGCGTCTTCGAGCGCATTCGCGATCAGCGCGGCGCACGGAATCATAGTGTGCTCCGCAATGCCGCGCGCGCCAAACGGCCCGTCCGGCTGCGGCGTCTCGACAATAATCGGCACAACCTCGTCGGGTGTGTCCAGCGCGGTCGGGATTTTGTAGTCCGAGAAATTCGGATTCAGGAGTTTTCCCTTGTCGTTGAAGCGCATGTCCTCGTACAACACCGTGGCGAAGCCCTGCATCAGCCCGCCGATGATCTGGCCTCTGACCAAATCCGGGTTGATCGCCTTGCCGGCGTCGACCGCCAGCGCCGCCTTGCGGATTTTCATCTTGCCGGTCTGTGGGTCAACCTCGAGAATAACGCCGGCCGCGCCGGTCGTGTAATGCACGTTCGGATGCCCGCCTTGGCCGGTTTCCGGGTCGCCAATCGCCGAAGCAAATTCCGGCATGAACACACCGCGGCCCATGATCGGCCCGCCTTTGTAGGTGTAGTCTTCCGCTTGAATACCGGCAATGACAAACTGCCGGAGCGGCAGTGCGAATTCCGGCTTGGTACGGCATTTCACCTGCTCGTTCTCGAGATAGAGCGCATCTTTTTCCAGGCAATACACGCGCTGCACCAGCGCAAAGATCTGCTCGCGTGCATCCAGCGCGGCGCGCTTGACGGCGTTGCCGCAGCCCCAGGTGACATGCGAGCCGACCGTCTGCCATTCATACGGATTACGATCGGTATCGGGCGTCTCGACCCGGATTTTCGTCATCGGGACCGTCAGGATCTCGGACGCGATCTGCGCCATGACGGTCAGTAGGCCCTGGCCGATTTCCATCCCAGAAATCAGAATATTCAGACTGGCGTCTTCGTTAAATTTCAGAAACGCCGAAGAGGCCGCGTTGGGCGGCATGGCCGGCGCTTTCCAGAACAGCACCAGGCTTTTGCCGATCTTCTTGGTCGGGTCGCGCGATGGTTCTGGCACGCCCCATTTGATTTCCGCCGCAACCTTGTCGATGGCTTCCGCCAGGCCGTTGGCATTCATGGGCGCGCCATACGGCAACGTGTCGCCTTCCTTGATCGCATTGCGTTTGCGAAACGCGACCGGGTCCATCTTGAGCGCCTTGGCCGCGCGCGTGATGTGCGACTCGATCCCGAAACTGAACTCGGAATAGCCAAAGCCGCGATACGGCCCGCCCGGCGGCAGATTCGTGTAAATACAGACCGAGTCAATCGCAATGTTGTCAATCTTGTACGGATTGGTCGCCGACAGGCCGGCCGCATTGACGACATTCGCGCCGTACTCGACATACGCGCCGGCGTCCCAGTAGAGCGTGTGTTCGAGCGCGGTGATCGCGCCGTTTTTCTTGACGCCCATTTTGATCTTCGCGACCACGCCCTGGCGCTGATACGTGTTGTAAAATTCCTGCGCGCGACTCCACATCATCTTGACAGGATGGCCTTTCACGACTGTTGCCAAAGCCGCGCCCATGATTTCCATCGACACGCCGGCCTTGCCGCCGAAGCCGCCGCCGATGTACGGCGTGACGACGCGCACGTCTTTGTGGGTAAGGCCCAGCGGCGCCAGCGATTCGGCAATCACGTTGCGCTGCGTGAACGGCGACTGCGACGCGCTCCACAAGGTCAGGCGGCCGGACAGGTCGTACAGGCCGACGATGGCGTGCGTCTCGATCGCGCAATGCGCATAGCGCGGGACCGTGTAGGTGTCCTCAAGCACCAGATCGGCCTCACGAAAACCTTTTTCAATATTGCCCTTGCGGGTCTTGCGCCAATGCGCAATGTTGGTGTTGGCCTTGGGGAAGAACCACGGCACAAACGCGTACTTGCCCAAATCCGGATGAATCAGCGGCGCGTCTTTTTCGAGCGCGGCGCACGGAGTGAAAATCGCCGGCAACTCTTCATAGGTGACCTTCACCAGCGCGGCCGCGCGTGCCGCCGTCTTGGCGTCCCAGGCGATCACCGCCGCCACTTGTTCGCCGACGAAGCGCACGCGCTCATTGGCAAAAATATAGCGGTCCTTCATGTATAGGCCGAACTTGTATGGAAAATCCGCGCCGGTCACCACTTTGACCACGCCCGGCAGGGCTTCCGCGGCGCGTGTGTCAATCTTCTTGATCAGCGCATGCGCCACCGGGCTCTCGACGATGCAGGCGTAGAGCAGGCCCGGCCCAAATTCCAGATCATCAACATATTTGGCCGCCCCGGTGACTTTCTCAAGCCCGTCAATCCGCACCACCGATTGGCCAACCACAAGTAGATCGTTCATGCTAACTCCTTGGGACAGTTCGTTTGGGCGTTTGTTGTTTTGATTTTCTTGTTGGGCGCTTGGCACTCGCCACGTCTTCGATGGCCTCGATGATCGGCGTGTAGCCGGTGCAGCGGCAGAGGTTGCCGGCAATCGCCTCTTTGATCTCGTCGCGCGTCGGATGCGGATGCTTGCGCAGCAATTCCGTGGCCGCCAGCGTCACGCCCGGCGCACAGAATCCGCATTGAAACGAATTATGCGCGACAAACGCTTTCTGCAAGGGCGTCAGGCCGTCCGCCCCGATGCCTTCCAACGTTACAATGTCGCCACCGTCCGCCTCGACCGCCAGCACCAGGCAACTGCGCACGGTCTGGCCATTGAGAAAGACCGTGCAGGTGCCGCAATCCCCGCGGTCACAGCCGATCTTCGGACTCTTGATCCCGAGCTTGTCGCGCAACACGTCAATCAGGACGTCACTGGGCTCGACATCCACCGTGCGGGTCGCGCCGTTTATTTTGAATGTAATTGTTGTCTTGGTCATGCCGGTTCTCCCGTTAAAGCAACGATGTTCCATAGGCCGGGCCCGTGCCGGCCAGGCGCGCCGCCGCGGCTTTGAGGCCGCGCGTCAGCATGATGCCGGCCATGTGCTGCCGGTATTCCTTGGATGAGCGCACATCCGTGATCGGGCTGATGTCCTTGTCGGCGCGCGCACACGCTTTTCTGATCAGCGCGGCTGCCAGAGGCTTGCCGGCCAGGATGGCCTCGACGCCGGCCATCCGCTGCGGCGTGGGCGCGACCGCGCAATGCGCGATGCGATACGTGTGGTCGGCGAACACCAGAATGGCAAGCCCCACTTGCGCCAGATCTTCGCCCGCATAACGACCGAGCTTCACATAGCAGCCGCCGTGCTTCTTGGGCAACGGCAGTTCGACGCCGCGCACCAGTTCGTCCGGCTTGCGCGCGGTTTTCTTCAGGCCGACAAACCACTCGGTGATCGGCACGCGGCGTGTGCCGGTCGGGCCTTGCAGCACGACCATGGCCTCGTACACCAGCAAGGCCGGCGCACTGTCCAGGCACGGAATGGCCGAGCAGATATTGCCGACCAGCGTGGCGCGATTGCGCACACCAACCGAGGCAACCGTGCGCGCCGCCTCCCACAGCACCGGGAACTTTTCGCGCACAATCTTGGACTCGATCAAGGCCGTGAAGGTCGTCCGCGCGCCGATGCGCAGCGTGCCGTCCTTCAGCGCAAGTGCATCGAGTTCCTTGATGCCCTTGATGTCCACCAGCGCGCGCGGCGCGGCCAGACCCTCTTTCAGCCAGACAAGCAAATCCGTGCCGCCAGCCAAGACACTGGCGCCGCCCTTGTGTGCGTGCAGTAGTTTGACCGCGTCGCTGAGCCGCGTGGGCTTGTAATACTCGAATGCATGGGTAATTGGCATTTGCGTCTCCTAGCGCGCGGCAAGGAGAAAAATGGTTTGCCACAAACCATTTTGTACAAAATGAATGCGCGGCGCGTTCATTTTTCTCCTGTGCGTCACATTATTCATTACTTGGTTTCACAGGTCAGGGCAGCCACGCCACAATCCGGCACATCGCCGATTCCAGCTCCATGCCCTTCAGCGGGAAGCAGCCGATCCACACCCGCTTGTTGTTGAGCTGGTCAATGTCGCCGCCGACGTTCTCGGCATGCACCAGTTTTTTCGGGAACAACTTTAAGTGCATGACTTGATAATAGGTCTCCAGTGGGAACAGTTCGTCCCACGCCTTGCCGTACACGCGCTTGAGTTTCGCCTCCGCCTCGACAAACGACTTTGGATGCCAATTGCGGATGATCGTGTTCATCGGATGATCGGCACTGCCGCAATCCACACCAATCCATTTGAACTGCATCTTCAAACACCACTCGTGGAATTTCGGGCCGGGGCCCGGATGTTTCACGAAATAGCGCACCTCATCCGAGCCCTTTTCATACCACGCATAGCGATGATAGCCGGTGTTGATTATCAAAATGTCGTGCTTCTTAATCTCGGCGCGTTTCATCAGCAGCGCGGGCTCGTACAAGTCATAGTCGCCCAAATCCTTCGAGAGATCCACGACCACGCCCTGCCCGACCCACTCGCGCATGGGCACCTGCCCGATCGAGCGGCCGCTGGCGTGAAAATGAATCTCACCATCCATGTGCGTGCCGACGTGATTGCTGGTCGTGATGATCTGGCCGTTGGCGCCCTGGCCCATGTGCGCGCCGGCAATGCGCTTGAAATATTGAATACCGAGCGGCATGTAGCTCGGCCACGGCGGCGTGTGAATGCTGAGCGGCTGGGTCAAATCATACATTTTGACCGTGTCCATCAATTTCAGAAAATCGTTGGGTTTCATGGCAGCTCCTGTGCTAGGTTATACTGTTCCAATCGACATGTTACTAATGAGTGCGCTTGCTTGTTGGCATTCCAATTGTGGCCGCGGGCGCCTGCTTGGAGTCCCGCCAACGGCGCGGATGACCGCGGCTGCAAAAGCCGCCCTCGCCGCGGGCGGCTACAAGGATACTGCAAAGTAGAACGCGCACTCATTAGTATGTCGTTTGTGGTCATCAAAAGGTGGCGATGGTCGGCGCAAGGGTCAGGTGCGCTTCGGTGTTTTTGATCACGTCGTCAACGGTCGTGTCGGCGGCGATTTCTTCGAGGACCAGGCCGTCGGGCGTGACGCGAATGAAAGCCATGTCAGTCACGATCAGGTCCACTTCACGCTGGGCGGTCAACGGCAATCGACACTGTTTCAGGATTTTCGGCTCGCCATATTTGTTGACATGCTCCATCGCGATGATAACCGTGCGTGCGCCGACGACCAGGTCCATCGCGCCGCCCATGCCGGCCACCATTTTGCCGGGGATCAGATAATTGGCGAGATTGCCGGCTTCGTCTACTTCGAGCCCGCCGAGCACGGTCACATCGAGATGCCCGCCGCGAATGATCGAGAACGACATGGCCGAGTCGAAGAAGCAGCCACCCGCCAGGATGCTGACGGGAAAGCCGCCGGCGTTGACAATGTCCCAATCCTCAGCGCCCTTCGCGGGCGTCGGCCCCAAGCCGGTGAAACCATTTTCCGAATGCAGCAGAATGGTCTTGTCCTTGGGCATGTAATTCGCCACCAAGGTCGGCAGGCCGACGCCGAGATTGACCAGCGCATTATCAGGCAGTTCGCGCACAATGCGTTTTGCAATCCGCTCGCGCTTAAGGTCTTTGTTGTCGTCACTCATGGCCGTTGCTCCATGCAATCGTGGTGACAAACACGCCGGGCACGCTGACCCGTTCGGGATCCAGCGCGCCGGGGTCCACCAATTCGTCTGTTTCAACAATCGTGTGGTGCGCCGCCATTGCCATGACCACATTGAAATTTTTGGTGGACTTGGCAATGAAGGCGTTGCCCATCCGGTCGCAAATGTGGGCCTTGACGAAGCTGAAATCCGCGCGCAGCGGCGGTTCCACCAGATATTGTTTGCCGTCCATCGTGATGATTTGTTTGTCGCGCTCGACCTCTGTGCCGATCCCGGTCGGCGTCAAGATCCCGCCCAACCCCGCGCCGCCACAGCGAATGCGTTCCGCCAATGTGCCTTGCGGGACCAGTTCGACCAGTAGTTCACCGCTATGCATTTTCCGGCCCACCTCGGGATTGGGCCCAAGATAGGACGCGATCAGCTTGCGAATGCGACCGGCGCCGACAAGTTTGCCAATGCCTTTGTCCGGATAGCCGGCATCGTTCGAAATTATGGTCAATTCCTTGGTGCCTTGCTCGAGCAGTGCATCGATCAGCCGCAGTGCCATGCCGCAGCAGACAAAGCCGCCGATCATGATGCTGGCGCCGTCGGGTATCTGCACGACCGCCTCGTGCACAGTGCGAATTTGTTTCATGCCTTCCTCATTGGTATGCCATGCGTTGGTTGGCTAATGTGGGAGGGGCTTCCATGCCCCGAGCATACTGAAGACAAAAACTGGCAGCATCGCGGCACGGAGGCCGTTCCCACTTAGGCAAAGCAGCCAAGCCAGATGGCTGCGCCGCCACAAGGCGGGACACACTGGCCAGCTTCCACATTGCAACGCTGTTCTGCCGTTCCCCTTTGGAAAAGGAGGTTGGGGGATTTTTCTGTGCTGCGGTCTTCATCATCTCAAATCCCTCTTGCCCTTCCTGCCACCGACGCACTGACGTACTGGACACCGACGCACCGCTGCAGCCGGCAGCAGCGCGGCCAGGCCGGCCACGGCCTTGACAAAAGGTTCCGCCGGCGCACTCAAGACGCCCGCGCCGACCTGTCCGATGCCCGGCTCTTTGTGGGCGACGCCGGTGTCAATAAATGGCAGAATGCCTTGCTCAACCACCTTGATGGCGTCAATGCCGGTTGGTGTGCCGCGAAAATCCAGAGACGGAATCTGATAGCCCTTGTTTTCCGCCGCGGTGATCTCATACATTTGCAGCGTGTAATTGAGCGCATCGCCGGCACGCCCGCCGACAAACTGGACAATCGCCGGCGCGGCCGCAATGGCAAAGCCGCCCAGTCCGTTGGTCTCTGTGATGGCACTGTCGCCGATGTCCGGATTTGCATCGGCCTTGCTGTAGCCCGGGAAGAAGAGCGCGTCCGGCACCGGCGCCGGCCCGGTGAACCACGCGTCACCGGTGCCCGCCAGTTGCACGCCGAAATCGGTGCCGTTGCGCGCCATGACCACGGCAATGCTGCTGCCCGCAATATTGCGCGCGGCATCCAGCGTCACCTTGCTCGCCGCCATCGACAAATTCAGGAAAAAATGATCGTTGCCATTGATGAACTCGAGCGCCTTGGCCGCCATTTCCGTGTCGGTGCAGGTGCGCACGATGGCCGGCGCAATGGCGCGATAGAAGAGCGACGTGCCCGCCCGATTGCGATTGTGCAGCTCGTCGCCCATGTGCAATGCTTGCGCGATGATCGCCTTGATGTCGATCCGCGTCAACTGCGCCAGCGCGTCGCGCAGCACCGGATACAGTCCCGTTTCCATCCAGCGCAGCCGCTGTAGCACATCCGCGCCGTACGCGCCGTAGCGCAGGACTTTGCCAAGCCCTTCATTCAAGGTGGCAAACGCCAAATTGCCGTACGCTTCATTTTTTAGAATAAAGACGGGCATCGAGGCCGAAACAATGCCGGCCATCGGCCCGACCGTCTGGTGCGCGTGGCACGGCGCAAAGTCAACGGCGCCGGACGCGGCCACGGCACTTGCCTCCTCGGGCGACTGTGCCAAGCCTTCGTACAACAGCGCGCCCATGACCGCGCCGCGCATCGGCCCGCACATGCGTTCCCACGTGACCGGCGGGCCGGCATGCAGAATCAGATTCTTGCGCATGCCGGGAATGACGTCGAGCGCGCGGCCAAGGCCGGTCAGCACGGGCGTGCCGTTGAGGATAATCTCGACTGCCGTGGCGTTGGCGGCGGCGATCACTTGCTGATTGGCATGCAAGCGTGCGCGCACGGCCGGCGTCATGTCCAGCGGCGGTTTCCACTCGACCTGCACGGCCGGCGCGCCGACCTGGTCAAACGTGTCCTTGAAGGAAGCCAGACCGATGTTGACGATCTTCAGATCCTGATTTAGCAGTGTGGCGTTGGTCATCAGTGGCAAAGTCGTTAGGATGTGAATCTATTATAGCAGAACCGCCGCCCAAGCGTTATTTCTTGACAGAATCAATCAGATGGCGCAGATGCACACCGATGAGCAATGGAGGGCCACGCTCCGTCGTGGCTGCGCAGGCGCACGCCGATGAGCAATAGAGGGCCACGCTCCGTCGTGGCCGCGCAGACACATACCGACGAGCAATGGAGGGCCACGCTCCGTCGTGGCCGCGCAGACACATACCGACGAGCAATGGAGGGCCACGCTCCGTCGTGGCCGCGCAGCGATTGTAACCGCCAAGACGCCAAGGAGCGGCTGGATACTTGATGCTCGATCCGCATCGCATACGCCTACATAGCATGCGATCAATACATCCACACCATAAATTCGTTGGCTGCCAACGAATTTCCTTAAGTGCAAAAACCGCGCCAGGCACCTACTCCATGGAGTCTGAGACACCATCCGCGTCCGCAGCCGCTACGCGGCCTTGGCGTCGCGTCACCGATTCTACGATTGCGACCGCGCCGCCCGGCGCAAATGCTGGATGGCAACAGGCACTACTTGAACTTTGAATACTTCAATTGATACACCGGATCATCCCCTTCTGTGGCAGTGTTTACCAACGTAAAAATGCCCTTTTTGTCTTTGTGTAGTTGCCATGCCAAGCGAGCTGTATTCGCCCCTTCTGCATCCAACCAGCCACCGAGCGTCGCAAGCGAGATAAGTTCCATGCCTTTCACATCAACAACCACAATGGAGCTTGGATCGCTGCCATGCATGTACGTTAGTTGCTTGCCGTCGCAGGATCTTATAGCGATTGCCGCATAATCCCCGTTGAACTCTTTCCGATAGATTGTCCGTTGCTTCTTATCAATCCAAAGAATCGTGAGTCCTGTGATGTCATTTGTGGATATGTAGAGCAACGCACAGCCACCTTTACCATCCGCGACAATCTGCGCACGTTCGTCATTTCCCATGTCCGTCAGAGTGATGTGCCATTGTTCAGTAACAGCAGCCACAAGGGTTGCAAAACCCAAGGTAAATACTGCAATCATTGCATGTTTTGAATTCATAATCTGTGTTCCTTCGGTTGGTTCAATATATTTCAGCAGATTTACTTAAACGTCGAATAAGTCAGTTTGTAAACAGGATCCTCTCCTTCTTCGGTATTGGCAACATTCACTATTGCAAATACCCCCTTCTTGTCTCTCGGCACCTGCCATTGCACTCGTGCTTTGTTAGCGCCTTCCGTGTCAACCCAGCCGCCAAGCGTCTGCAGTGCGCCAAGTTCTCTGCCTTTGTTATCAATAACTACCGTACTGCTTGGATCACTGCCATGCATGTAAGTTAGTTGCTTGCCATCGCAAGATCTAATCGCAATTGCCTGAAACATGTCAAAGTATTTGACATAGATTGTTCGCTGCTTTTTATCAACCCACAGGACCTTCCATCCATTTGTAGAGTCGTACAACAACGCACAGCCGCCTTTGCCATCCGCGACAATCTGCGCGCGCTCAGTACTTCCCATATCAAGCAAATCAAGATTCCAACGTCCTAACTGGTTGGATTTGCCCGTTTCAAACCATGTAGAGTCTGAATAGGCACTCCATGCACCACGAGCATCCTTGTAACGCACCCGCCAGTAATAGCGTGTTTCATGCGCCAATGCTCCCGCTGCAACAGATATTGATGTTTGCGCCAGATTGTCACCACTGTCCCAACTCAAAGAATTGAATCCTACCGCCATACTCACCTGCCATTGGCTCCCTGTTTGCGTATCGCCATCCGGATCGGAAAATGCCGACGCCGCCAGCTCAGGTGTCAGCGACTGAATCGTTGCGTGGTTTATTGGTTGTCCATTGGTCGGTGTAGCCGGAACACGATTTGTCGGTTGCGCGCCAGCATAGCCAGTATCACTGACGCTGTAGTCGCTCCAGCCCCCAGACCAGCCAGAACGAACCCAGTAATAGTATACTTGTCCAAGTGTCACAACGGTATCTTCACAGGTGTTGCCAGCAAGTTCACCGGATATGTTCACAGCAGCATTGGTTGAAGCTGAATCGCTACGATAGACCATGTATTTTGTTGCGCCATACATGTTGTTCCATGTGATCCGCACCTTGTCTGAATATGTTCCATCAGATGCACTTACCCCTGTAGGGGCAGCAACCTGCCTATAGCCTATGGCACTGGCGCTAAAGTCACTCCATGCAATCGCGCTGCCGGCTTTAACCCAGTAATAGTAAGTCTGCAGGTGCGTCCCGCTTGTGTCATCAAAGAAAGTTTCAGTAACGTCACCTGAAATCGGCGTGGCCGATGCGCTGTCATTGGCTGTGTTTCGATACACCATGTACCGCGTCGCGCCAAGTGCGGCAGTCCATGTGATGCGCACTTTGTCACTGTGCGTGCCGTCTGTCGCGGAAACGGCTGTTGGTACACTGAGTTTGTAGCCAGTATCCGAAGTACTAAATGCACTCCATGTTGCTTCCGAACCCGACTTCACCCAGTAGTAATACTGTTGTGCCGGGCTGGCTGATGTATCGTCAAATGCCGTGCTGGTTATTTCGCCCGAAATATCGGCAGCGCCGGCACTGCTGTCCACACTATTACGATAGACCTTGTACTTTGTTGCACCAGAGCTGGCATTCCACGTGACCGCCACTCGATCTGGATACACACCATCGCTGGCCGTGACGCCTGCCGGCACTGTCAATCCGCAGTAACCGGTGTCCATACTGCTGAAGTCAGTCCAACCACTGGCGTTTCCCGCCTTGACCCAGTAATAGTATGGTATGCCAGGGCTTGCAGATGTATCATTGAAAGAAGTGACGCTAAGCTCGCCCGACACATCCGTTGCTCCAATCGAATTATCACTAGTATTGCGATAAACGCGATATTTTGTTGCACCCGTGCTTGCGGCCCATGTGACGACGACGTGATCTGTGTAGGTACCGTCTGTAGCTGTAACACTTGCTGGTGCCATGAGTCTATATCCGGCATCTGACGTACCAAATGCACTCCAATATACACCATTGCCCGATTTCACCCAATAGTAGTATTGCTGACCCGAGCTTGCTGTGGTGTCATCAAATGCCGTGCCGCTTATTTCACCCGAAATGTCGACAGCGTCGGCACTGCTGTCCACACCATTACGATAGACCTTGTACTTTGTTGCACCTGCGCTGGCATTCCACATGACCGCCACTCGATCTGCATAAAGACCGTCGCTGGCCGTGACGCCCGCAGGCGCTGTCATTGCGCGGTAACCGATGTCCATTATGCTGAAGTCAGTCCAACCACTGGCGTTACCCGCCTTAATCCAGTAGTAGTAGGTTACGCCAGGAGTTGCAGATGTGTCATTGAATGATGTGCCGGTGATCTCGCTCGATACATCACTTGCGCCACTTGAAGCATTACTCGTATTGCGGTACACACGGTACTTCGTTGCATAAGCGCTTGCGCCCCATGTGACGAGGACGCGATCTGTGTAGGTACCGTCTGTCGCTGTAACGCTTGCTGGTGCCATGAGTCTATATCCGGCATCTGACGCACCAAATGCGCTCCAATAAACACCATTGCCCGATTTCACCCAATAGTAGTATTGCTGACCCGAGCTTGCTGTGGTGTCATCAAATGCCGCGCCGCTTATTTCGCCCGAAATGTCAGCAGCGCCAGTGCTATTGTTGACCGTGTTTCGATACACCACATATTTTGTTGCACCAGAGCTGGCACTCCATGTCACCGCCACACGATCTGCATACAGACCGTCGCTAGCCGTGACGCCCGCCGGCGCTGTCAATGCGCGGTAACCAGTGTCCGTTATGCTAAAACCGCTCCAATCACTGCCGTTCCCTGCTTTCAGCCAGTAGTAGTAGGTTATGCCAGGAGTTGCAGTGGAGTCATTGAACGAAGAGCCGGTGATCTCACCCGATACATCAATTGCTGTACTCGAAGTATCGCTCGTATTGCGGTATACGCGATACTTCGTCGCGCCCGTGGTTGCGCCCCATGTGACGATGACGCGATCTGTGTAGGTACCGTCTGTTGCCGCAACGCTAGTGGGTGGCTGTAATGCGACACGCACGACCTGAACGGTATCACCTGCATGTACTGAATAGATATTTGTTCCATCTACAGTGATGTTGTTTGTACCAATTGCCAATCCAATGCTGCTGATCGACCATGACTGTGATGCAGGGGAGTCTCCAGTCATGCCAGTTAGTAAGTTGCGCCAGCGCATTCCTCCAATGGCATTGGCATTATTGGTACCACCAATTGTCGCACTCGCCACATTGTATGAAACCGTGCGGTTGGCATTTGTTGCGTCTATAAATGGTTTTCCAGTGCCAGCCAATCCACGGGTGATCATCACATTGTCACTTGTGATGGTTCCGTATGCATTTGTGCCGTAGACAAATATGGTATTGACCCCAACTTGGAGTCCAACCGCCGGTGTAGCGAACGCCATCCCTATACGTGGGAAGCCAATAGCAACACCACCAGCTGTGGCGTTTGATGACCACATCCCGCCAACTACATTAAAGTTATTGGTGCCTGCAATGCTCCAACTGATTATGTCATAGCTTACACTTGCGGATGTACTCGTAACGTCAACGAATGGGATCCCAGTTCCCAGAATCTCACCGAATAGCTGAAAGCCCATACCCACATTGAAAGTATTTGTAGCCCAGATGCCGTCACCCAAAGAAAGCTCCAGTGGCATTCCTTGGCGTGGCGCGGGAGAGTTGACGACGCCCCACACACTCGTGCATACTGATTGTACCGCAAACCAATAGGTACTGCCTTTCTCGGCAAAGAAAGGCGCCTGCAGGTTGGCTTGATAATACCACAGTACATCGGTCGAGGACTCGCAGTTATAGCCCCAATGAAACTCCTCCTGCATGAGCGCCCCAGGATGTCCATAATCCGTCGGATTATCATTATAAATGCGCAACCAGAACCCGGTCTCATTACCGGCGCGGCCCGTGGGATAGTAACCGGTCCAACGCACGGCCCGCAGGAATAGGTTACTAGAAAAGGTGAAATCATCGGCGATGATGTTACTTATCATTGGCGGATTCACATAGGAAGAAAAATACCAGGCTGCGGGAGGAGCCAATGACTGCTGATAAAGGAGCGAGCCAGGCGGTGTCGGGCAGATCGCATCAACCTTGATCGCCTGCGGGCTGGAGAATCCGTTGGTGCTTCCGTCGAGGTCGGCGTACGTCCATGGCCCGCTGCTCCTGCAAAACCGCACGGCAAGATCCAGTTGACCAGCCATGGTTATTGGAATAGTGCGGGCGAACACGTCATTGCTTTGAACGGCACCAACATATGGCATGTCAAACCAGACCCAGGCTGTGCCTGGAGTTGAGTCACGAGGGCCATAGCCAACTTGGGCAGTGAAGTTCGACGCAGGCGTCTGACCGCCCGTTTCGCCAGCAGTGTAGAGCATGCCCGTAATGACAGGAGTGATTTGGTAGCTGGTCAGAGTAATCGGCGAAGGTCCAACCAACCAAGCGTTATCCACACCGGTCATGTTGGCGATGACCTTGACATTGTCTACGTACATGCGATGCGAATTGGTTCCGACGTAAAGAAAACCAATATACACAGTATTGCTGCCGCGATACTGCGAAAGGTCAGCTGTCACCGAATTTATGAAACCTGGAGCGCCTGAAACGCGAGCGATTTCAACGTATTGCTTGTCGGCTGGATGACGGCTGCCAGTGGAAATGAATGCACCGCTGTAGTAGTACGTTCGTGGAACGGTTACGAAGTAAATAAAGTCGCACGAAAACTGTATTTGGTTGACATTTGGCAAAGCGAATGCCGGTGTGACAATCCAATTGGAAACAACGCCAGAGACCGTTATGTCGCCATGGCGGAGTGCCGGCGGTGGATTGCCCGAGCCGCTTGACCAGAACCAGCCAAGTTGTTTAGCAGATAGAGAATAGCAAGCCCAATCGTTGGTAGACGTAGCATTATCGAAAGTCTCGTAGTAAATAGTTTCCGACGACATTAACTTGTCGCGGTAAGCCTCATGAGACTCAATTGAAATCGGATATTTAATAGAGTTCAGCGTCGCATTGGAAGCACGCGCTATCCTATCCCCTGTTGCCTGCATAGGCGCATGCGCCGGATTACCTGAGAGATGGTGAGTACCGGCACTAAGACTCAGACAGCACAATACAATACATCCAAAAATAAGGATATGTGAGTACATTGACATAGTTCAATCCATGAAGCACGTTGTTATAGCCAAGACGACTGATAGCAGACCAACAAGAAGAGATGCAAACGCAATTCTGTACGCGGCAGCCACTGTGGATTCGGGATGGTTCATGTAAAACAGCATGTGTCGTTGCCACAATGTTGCGCGTGCAAACTCAAGAGACGCGCGCACTTCACCCGAAACGGCTTTCCCGTCAGAAACAAGTTCCAAGATGCTATCATAGTCGAGGTGGCACGCTTCCCGTTTGATGTTTCGGCCATAAGTTATTTGCCGCAAGATTATGCTCTTGGGGCTCTTGATTCTTACAACCTCACGCCGACGAAACCTGTGATTCTCCACGCCCGAGGAGTAGACCCGACACCAGCCTAGTGGAAGGCGGGGATATAGTTCTGAGTCAGTGCCGGGCGCTATGAGTTGGTACTCGACCCCATTAGGCGGAACTTGCAATTCTTGCTGTTGTTCTGTCTCGTTCTTGTAATGAGTCTTCATGGTTATGCTTACCTCAGAGAATCAATAGAAATGTAAAAGAATATATCAAAAAGACATTAGGATTTAGTTTGCTGGTGTTATGAAATACATCTGCACTGCGCGAGATCCGCGTCGAGATTCAGCGGTAATCGACTCACAGAATGTAGACATGTTTTCCATTAATACACTCATCGACGTCTGAGTTGTTTTTGACCTTCTTTCTGCATCAAATCACCAAATTTGGTCCAGTTCATTTGATATCCGATTTCTCGGTCTCTCTGCACCCAAACCACGGTTCCTTTCGATACTTTTAGTGTTCCTAATACATTGCCATTGATTTTGACTTTGAACTCAAGGCTTGCTTTGCCAAGCTCCCTTTCGGGCATGCTGAATTTTACATTGTGTGCCATAACATGTCTCCATATGAGCGTTAAAATAAAAGAGGTGCAGAACATTGCACCTCGCGCTGAGCCCTACCACGGGCCTTGAAGGAAGTACACGTCTGCACCCCGATGTGGGGTGCGACCATGCACGGCTCCTTCATGCAAAAAAGTGGTAGTTTCAGCGCGAGCCGTACCGGCGTCACCGGTCTATGTCAGATCAGTTTTCGGTTTTCAGTTTTCGGTTTTCGGTGTCAGTTGGTGAAAAGTGTTTCATAGTATAGTTGGCGAGGCGGCTATGCCGCGTTGCGGCACGCCCCGCGCCCGTTTGCTTTCTGTGGTGCAGTTTTTCGCCACCAGCGGGCGATCTTGTCGTTCGAGCTGGCAAGCCAGCGCCGCACGGCCGCAGCTTCTTCTGCGCCAGTAATCCCTTTGCGTTCGTTACGCAGGCGCGCCTGGATCGCATCTTTCATCGCGACGCAGTCACATTTCTTCTTCATATCACTTCCTTCAACATATACGCGCAACTGCTTCATACTTTTCGTTCGTTGTCCTTATGCAAGTTTACTAACATGTGTTCCTACAATTATACTGTTCGTGGTCGCTGGTGTCGAATCAAGCCGTTATTGATGTGCCAAGCCCTACCACGAGCCATCAGAGAAGTACACGCCTGCACCCCGAGTTGGGGTGCGACCATGCACAGCTCTCTGATTCAGAAATGTCGTAGTTTCCTGTTGAGCCGTACCGGCGTCACCGGTATTTTTCAGTATTCAGTAATCAGTATTCGGTATTCACTGTTGCGTTGGTGAAAAACATTTCATAGTATAGTCGGCGAGGCGGCTATGCCGCGTTGCGGCACGCCCCGCGCCCGTTTGCTTTCTGTGGTGCTATTGTTCGCCACCAGAGCGAGATCCTATCGTTCATCAAATGTTTCATGGATCCGCGGGCAGCTACTGGCTGATGAAAACGGGTACATTTAGATGTTGCTCCGCGGTTTCCTTGTGCGCGAATGCTGTGTCAATCTGGCGCGACGCATCCGCATCAAGGTAGATCTCGCCGCATTGCTGGCATACCTCCGCCCGCAGGCTGCGCAAGAGCAGGAAGTTGCCCTGCTGCTGCGCCATGTAGTCTACGGGCCGGTGTGCCACCGTACCCTTGCAGAAAAAGCAGGTCTTCATATTCTAATTCTCCAGTCTTGGTGCCAACGCGTTTCGCTTGGGCGGTACACCGTGATGATTATCAATGTCTCCTCGTGGACAGCACAACATACATGAATTGGCTCCCGCACGCTCGTCCACGCAAGCACAAGTACCGAATGGCCACGTGGGTCATCTGGATAGTCCTCAATTATCGCGGACGACTGGCGCGCGATGGCGTCAAGCATGTCATCCGTGCGTATCCGGTCCGCGTCCATCTCGTGCCGGGCATGCAGCGTTATGCCAACTGCACGGGCGGCAGCCAGCCGCTTAATGCTATCTATGGTTGAACCGATCATCTGTGTCCCAACTATTACACATCATACCATTCGCAACTGCCGGTGTCAAACTGCGGCTGTTTTCGCAGCACGTCTCGTGCCGCGCTGCCCATCATGCAAGATCATGTCAATCCTGTCGAAGAATTCTTTGTCCCGCCCCGGCGTCACCGGAATTTTTCTACGTTTTACAAATTGGAACAGCGGATTGCTTGGTTGTTGGTTACGCGTTCGTCGCTTGCTTTGCGCCGCGGGTCTGCCGCTCGGATGAAATTCTTTGTCCCGCCAAGGCCTGGACAACGAATTTATAATCAAGAACGCGCAAGGGCGATCCCGGGTTCACCAAGCGGCGCGCGCCTTGCGGGGTTTGCTGATTGGTTTTTCATTCATGATGGTCATCTTCACTGTGATCTGTTGCCCGAGTCTCTTACATCATACCATTTCGTTATTTGTTGCCGAGGTGCTCCTTCGGCTCCGCAGGCAAGAAGGGATTGACAATCCGCAGTCGGCCATCGAGCACCATGCCGTGCTGCATGTCTTCCGAACAGAGGATTTCAGCGCGTGAGAACAGGGCGGCCGCCACAATCAGACTGTCCCAGAACGAAAATCCGTGTTGCCGCCGCAACGTCGAGGCACTCAAGAGAATCTTCATATCCGTCGGCACAACATGGCGGGTGCGGTACAGATCCTCGATGATGCCTGCTATGTCGTCCTCTGGCACACGCGCTTTACGCAGCAGGTTCACGCATAGTTCGTTGATCACTTGCACACTGATGACGACATCGGGCTTGCCAACAATCTCCTGCGCTATGCGCGTGCGATCCGCTTCGCGCGTCTCGATCAGCGCGTACAGCCACACGTTTGTATCAATAAAATAGCGCATCCTAGGCTCTGTCGTGAGCTTGCTCGCGCGTCAAAGGGTTGAAAGATCGCAGCTTCAGGGGATGGCGCAGGTAACGCGCAAGCACACTGGCACGCATACCCTTTGCACGCGGTGAGGCAGGTTGGGACGATGAAGCCTGTTCGATGTCATCCTTGACGATTGCCAGCCGGATACTTGCGCCGACAGGCATTGCCAGCGGCGGATGTACCCGCAGGTGCGTCTGATCAACCACGGTTGCATCAATATGTCGCATAACGACCTCTTTGTCTTTGAGATTATGGTTTGTCATTTGTCACGAGCGCGGCATCCGCAGAGCTTTGCGCAATTGAGGATCACGACGTTTCTCGTCCGGCGTGATTTCTGTGGCACCCGCGCTTTTCATGTAGGCGAGAGCCCGCTTCAACGAACATGTTTGCCTTTTCTTCTCGTGCTGCATTTGTGTTTTCTGTGTCATGTGACTCTCACGACGCTCATATCCTTAGGATCGCACGGTCATTAACCTCTTGCGTCACCTATGGAAGTTCAGCGTCTTGCATTATTATACTATGCGCGGCAACCGGTGTCAAACCGAATCGGTTCTCACCCTGAAAAGCCCTACCACCGGTATCTGCATTTGCGGTTTGACGGGTATGCCGTGTGCCTGCGAAGGGTGTCTGGCGCGTATTTTAAATGTAAGGTGCTATGGAGCCACAGGTGTCGTGTGCAGACGACAGTCAGTATGGTTTGTCTGACACACATGCCGGCGAGACGCCGGTGCCACCACAACGGCGGCCGGGGACTGCCCGCCCTACCTGCAATCCCGACATTCAATCAAGATGCCCCGCGCGGAGCGCGTGGCGTATCCACGCCGCTGGCGGGATCCGCGCCGCTGGCGGGACTAGGCTGGTGCCTTAGCTAGCCAAGTCAGCGCGCCTGTGTTTTTGTGAATTTTGTGTTTTTTTGTGGCAATAATCTGATGATCTGCGCGGCCAGGCGCGCGGCGGCCGCGTTCGACGGCATGACCAGCACGCCGGCTTGCTCAAGCCCTTTGACCACCGCGCGCCGGTTCTGCGGGTCGTTGTTCGTGCCGGTCACCGACGCGACCATGCGCAATTGCCGCTTGCCTTTGCGCGCCGTCGCGAAGGCGGCGGTCAATGCCGGCACAAGGTCGGCCAGCGGCTGTAGATTTGCGCCGTAGCCCAGCACGACATCCAACAGAATCACGGCCACGCGCGCATCCTTTGCCTCCGCAATAATGCGCTGGTTGCGCAGCGAGAAGTCAATCATTGGATGCGGCCGGCCAACCGTGAATTCGTCTTCACCCAAATCAATGATGGTGTTGGCGACACTCTCCAATGAATTCTTCAGTTTGAGTTCCGGCGTCAGTGGCACATTGGAATACACTTCACCAATAATGTTCTTGCAGATGAGCTGGGCTTCGGTGCAAAACGTTCCGCCGCTGAACAAGCCGCGCAGATAGGATTGCCCTTTCTTCAGCCGCGCGGCCGCGGTTTTTGCCAGCGCTTTTTCGGCGCGGTCAGACGACAGTGCCGGTCGTTTGCAGACCGCTGCGACGGCCGTTTGTGCGGCTTCTTCGAGCGTCGCGCAGGCTTTGACCTTGCTGCCTTTCAGCAGGCGCGCGTCGCCGCCCAGAAACACAGTGATGATCGGTTTGCGGATCGACTTGCAGGCGGTCATGATTTTCTTGAGCACGGTCGGATGCGGCGGCTTCGAGACCAGCACGATCACGCGCGTGGCCGGGTCGTGCGCAAGCAGTTTCAAGCCCTGCAAGAACGTAATGCCGCCGACATCCTGCTTGACATCGCGGCCGCCGGTGCCAATTGCCTGTGAAATGCCGGCGCCCATGTTTGAAATCAACGTGGACACCTCCTGCAAGCCCGTGCCGGCGGCGGCGACAATCCCGATCGGCCCGCGTTGCACGGCATTCGCGAAAGCCAATGGCACGCCGCTAATAATTGCCGTGCCGCAGTCCGGCCCCATCACCAGCAAGCCCTTTTTCTGCGCGAATTGTTTCAATTCAATTTCTGTTTCGAGCGGCACGTTGTCGGAGAAGAGCATGACGTGCAGCCCTTTTTCGAGGCATTCCTGGGCGACCGCGCCGGCAAAGCGGCCGGCGACGGAGATGACCGCGAGGTTTGCGCCGGGCAGCGTGGTGAGCGCGCCGGCAATGGTGCGCGGCCGCGTTTCCTGTTTTGTGACGGCTGTGTTGGTGTTGACCGCTAAATGTTGATCGAGATTATTGAAAAGCGCATCGGCGATTTTCTCGGTCTTGACTTTGACGACCACCAGCAGATCGGCATCGCGCGCGGCGGCAAACTCGTCCAGTAAGAGGCCGGCCGATTTCAAGATGCCTTTGTTTTCGGGTGTGCCCATGACAACGGCGGCATCCACGACGCCGTGCTGCGTGCGCAGGTTCTGCGCCACAGTCATGAGGGTGACGGAATCGAAATAGGCGCCGCTTTTGATGGTGCCGCGGATGGTCATGAAAGGCTCCCGGGTGAATAAGCGGATGAATGGATGAATGGATGGATGCGTGGGGCAGAGACTGCACTGGGAATGCGGGAACGGCTGTTACGACACGACTCCGTGCGCACCGCGCAGACAAAGCCGGTGGCAGTGTCGGCGCCGGAGGTGGCGCCGACAGCCAGCAGGCGCTCGGTGCAGGCGCGCACGGCTGCCGTATCGGGCCGGGCCAACGCGAGAATCAAATTGCGGGTGCACGCAAAAGGCCGGCCTTCCGCGGCGCAGTGCAAGAATACATTCGAGAGCAGATTGCCGCCGAGTGCATGCGCAAGAATAGTGCGGCGGCGTGCGGCCAAGTCAACGCCGCGCAGCTTTTCAACGATGCGGCAGCCGAGCAGAAAGCCGGCCAGAAAATCGTCGCCACTCGGCGTCAAGCCACAGCCAAGGCCTTTCAGCGTGTTAGCGCCCGCCGCAAATTCGCCGCGCTGCAATTGACGCATGCCGCGCCGCACGCGGGTGGCCAGGCATTGTGCGAAGCGCGACGTGGCCGGCGCTGCCACGAGATGCGGCAGGCTGTGCGGCGGCGCCTGTTGCCACAGCACATCTTCGCAATGCCGCAGGTTTTCCATGAACACTGGTGCAGCCGCCGGACCGACTTTCATGGCGGCGGAATACTTGTGCAGTAGCCGCTTTGGGTGCGCCACGCCATCCACAATAAAATGGGTGCGCGTGATCTTGAGTATGCTGGTGTCGGTCACGCCATCCAGCGTGCGCGCGACAATGTTGATCGGGCCGTCGCCCACGGCCGGCGTGACAAGTGCAACCAGCGCCGGGCCGTGCACAAAATTCACCGCGCGGGTGAAGCGCGCCTGCACGTGGTACACGCCGCAGCGAATTCTCATTCCGTAACTAATTAGTTGCAGTGCCATACTTATTGACGAAGAGGACAAGAGGGCAGAAACAGGTCAAGAGTCCCGAGAAAGTGATAAGACAGTGCTATCGGCAAAGTGGGAGCCGCACTCCGTGCGGCGATGCTGCTACTTGGGGAATCGCCACAAGGGACTGTGGCTCGCACATTCACAGCAGCAACGAAATACTCACAGCCCGCTTTCATCTCTTGTACTCTTTCTTGCTCTTTAGGCTCTTTGTTAAAACTGTCTCAGCAAAACTGTGCGCCCGGTTTTTTGTCATTGAAAAACGGGAAGCGCGTGCGCGTCGTGGTCACCAGATCTTTCTTGACATCAATCTCGGCGACAAACACGCCCTCGACCGACTTGCAGTCCAGCACTACTTTGCCCAGCGGGTCGAAGATCATTGAATTGCCGCTGTATTCGAGCGTGGGATCTTTGCCGGTGCGATTGACGCCGACAACATAGCATTGATTCTCGACCGCACGTGCGCGCAGCAAGGTCATCCAGTGTTCCGCGCGCCGCGCCGGCCAACTGGCGATCACGACAAACACGTCTGTGGCTTCCGCCTTATTCCAGAATAAATACGGGAAGCGCAGATCAAAGCAGACTGCCGGCGTCACGGCCAGATCGTCCAGTTGGAATGTCTCTTGCGTGCCGCCGCTGGTGTAGTGCGCGTTTTCACCGGCAAATGAATACAGATGAATCTTGGCATAGGCGGAGACGATCTCACCGGCAGGATTCAACGTGATCAATTTATTGAGTCCATCCACCACACCGCCGAACGAGACCCACAGGTTGTTTGTCCGCGCCATGGTTTTGAAAAAGGCAATATCGGCGGCAGTCAGCGTGGTGGCGCTGGTGCTCATCGAGAATCCACTCAACGTCATTTCCGGAAAGACCAGCCATTGGGCGGCGCTGATGTGTGGACAGGCCGCCAGCATTCCGCTGATTTTTCGCTGGTTGGCGGCGCGGTCTTCCCAAACTTGGTCAAACTGGCACAGGGCAATTTTCATACGGGGCTCCTTGCATTAGTACTAACTAAGAGCTCAAGAGAGCAGAAAGAGGCCAATCAGGCTTTGCGAGTGGGTGGCGGCGCACCCTCACTGGTGACCAAAGCCCGGCGGACCGCACCTATCGCGCGGCTCATCGTGCGGTAGCGCAGAATGCCCGCCACGCCGGTCACTAGGCCGGTCGGAATACAGGCAATGCCGACCACAAAGAACCAGCCCTGCTGTGAGAAATGGATGATCGTCACACCGGCGATGATCAAGGCCACGCCCGAGCGCAGATACGCCAGTAGCGTGCGTTCGTTGGCCAGCAAAGTGCGGTCAATGGCCAGCTCATCCCGCAAGATCAATTCAGTATTTTCAAAACGAGCGTAGGGCTCAGGCGCCATGGCATCAGCTCCTTGTGGTGAAGCGCGGTAGCGCGGCGTGATGATTATAGCATAAAAATCATTTGCGGCAAATGGTTTTGTAATTGCCCAGAGCCGGCGGTTGGTATGTGTTGTTGCTCCCCACCGAGCTTGCCTCGGTGGAAGCAGAGATTGAGAAAGGGACGCCGGCATGCGTTGCTCAATCTCATTCACCCACGACGCAAGGTCGTGGGGGTCTCAGCACACCCACCCGCCCAACCCGCGGGTGCGCTTGCGTTCGTCGTAATTCCAGGAGGGCAGCGCTGGAGGCTGAGCCTACAGCCACGTTAGCAGCACCCACACCACGTTGCGGGTTCTTCGCGGCGGGCGTTTCACTGTCAGAATCGGCGCACGGCGAGCGTCGTGCCAAGCGGGCGCCAGACCTGCGGATCGGTCGGCCCGAAAAACACGGTACCGCGCGCGCCGACAATGCCGGCCAAATGGCTGACGCCGGAGTCGTTACCGACATAGGCCTGGGCATGGTTCAAATACCACGCCAGCTCGGGAAGCGTTGGGTTGGTCACTACGGCGACGGGCCGGGAGAATTCCGCGCGAAAAGCACGGACTGCCTGCGCATCCGCCTCGCCGCCAACAAGCAACCATTGCCAATCCTGTTTGCCCTGCAGGTCGTGGCACGCCGCCGCCAGCAAAGTCGGCGCGGCGGTTTTGCGCGGCGCGCCGCTGCCGGGATGCACGACGGCAAAGGGCTGCGCCGCGGGTGATGATGGCGCGGTCGCGCATGGTTGTGGAATGCCAAACGGCAGGGCACAGCCCAGCGCGGCGCAGAGCCGGTCGTGCACAAACTGACTGTAATGCTGCGCCACACACAGCCGCGGTGTCACATCAATGGCATGCACGGTTAACTGCGGAATCTGACACAGGTTGCGCACCAGCGCCGATGCAGGCGGCGCAAACACAATCGCAGTGGCAATCTGGGCCGCGTGCAGCATCGCGGCTGCGTCCGGCCCGAACAGCGCCGCGGCGTGCGCACTGTCGATATCAATGAATGTGTCGGCGAGCTGTGGATAGAGCTGCGCCAGCGCGCGCGGCGCGACGAACTGCAACGCCGTGCCGGCGCAGACATGCCGAATGGCGGCCAGCGCCGGCGTGCTCAGCAGCAGATCACCGAGCGCGCCGGAAAGATAGACAAGAGTCGCGGACAATTAGGGTTCAGGGTTCAGGGTTCAGGGCTGCTTGGAGCTGCTTGGAGTCCCGCCATCGGCGCGGATCCCGCCAGCGGCGCGGATTCAGGAAAAATGGCTTTGCTGCAAAACCATTTTATGCAAAATGAATGGCGGCAATGCATTTTTATAGGAGAGCAATATCGAATAATGAACAAGAAATGATGAAGCCCGAAGGTTGGAACTTTACCGCGTCGCCACTTTCATACTTTGCCACTTTCACACTTGGTTACTTTGCAGATGGCCGCCAGCAACCGGGCCGGCTCATCCGTGCCGATGCAGAAATTTCGTTTGTTTTTTTGTTCTATCTCGATCGCGTCAAAACCAGACACATTGAACAGCCAGCCATGCGGCGTCAGATGAATGCCCCAACCATAGTACCACGGATTCCGGACGACCCGCGCGGCACGAATGTTCTCGACCCGAAAAGTTTTGCGGATGAGGCCCGGGCCGAACGCGGCGACGATCGTGTCCGTCGTCACCGTCACCGTCAGTGAATGAAAGAGCACCAGGCAAATCATCAAAATGGCCACAACGGTGCCGCCCGCGCCTAGGGGTGCGGGCACGCACAGCGCCAGTAGTGCAACCAGCGCTGTTACGGCGGCGAGCGACCACTGGATCAACGTTCCTGCTTGCTTGTGTTGGTAGATGGGCATGGGAAGCGTGTGGTTCATAAAAAAACAATTCACTGCCAACCATGATACAAATTTTGCGAATTACACGCAAGCCCCGCGCCCGATCCCCGTGCCGCCGCGAAGCTCAGCGCAGTATTTTCTCTCACAAAGGCACAAAGACACCAAGGCAGAACTGGCTGCCTGGAGCTGCTTGGAGTCCCGCCACCGGCGTGGATCCCGCCAGCGGCGTGGATGGTCGGTGCGTCGGTAAACCACGAGGACATCACTGCTTTGATGTGGCCTTGAGCCACTTTCTAAATTCTCGCGCCACGCGAGAATTTCCATGTTTCAATCGACATTTTTTGTCGTTTGTGAACAAAAGAAGCTGCTGTCTGCTCCTTGACTCTTTTACTCCTTGTCATAATGTTGCTCTGCCGCTGCGCACAGCAATGAACAAAGAGTAAAGGAGTAAAAGAGAGGCCACAATCGACATTTTTTGTCGTTTGTGAATGACAGGTGCATAATGCATAACTTTGCGCTGGTCGGCTGCCGCAGAATTGTCCGCAGATGCCGCAGTAAATTGCCATGAAGTTTTGTAGAGCCGCTTGCAGCGGCTATCTGCAAGGCAGTGCGCATGTTTGTCCGCACGCCACGCGCCGTGTCATCTGATGTTTTTTACCACGAAGAGCACGAAGGACACGAAGGTTCATGCATGATAATCAGTGCGTTGGCAAACCACGCGGACATCCCTGCTTTGATGTGGCCTTGGGCCATTTTCTAAAGTATCGCGCCACGCGAAAATTTATCGACATTTTGTGTCGTTTGTCCGCTGGCGGCTCACTGGCCGTGGCTTAGCGCCGAAATAGGTGGCTGAAAATTGCCCACAAGGCCACAAAACACGCCCCAAATCAGGCTCATCTTCATACGCCGTATTGATTTATCGTGGTCCGAGCAAGACTGGGAAGCGACTCCCAGGTACGCCACGCGCTCCGCGCGGGGCATGCAGCGACAGCCTTTTCTCTCACAAAGGCGCAAAGACACCAAGGGGGCAACGGTAGTCGCTAGTCGGCTGCTTGGAGTCCCGCCAGCGGCGGCAATCCCGCCGGTGGCGGGACTAGCCAAGCCAGCGCCAAGCAGCCAAATACCGAGCAAGGGAGCGGCCGCCGTGCCGCGAACGCTGTAGTGTTAGCCACGACTGCTGCCTTAACCGGCGTGGCACTGATCTGCCTGCACCAGTGTGGCAACGGATGGTGGCGCCGCCACCGCCAGCGCAGTAGCTGCAGCGAACTAACTGCCCGAGAAGCTCCCCACGCGCTCCAACCACATTTTTTGACACGCGACCAATATTATGGTAACATGAATCCAGTAGGCACCCATTTGCGTGACCGTGTTTGGATTAGTGCGGATGAAAGTGTTTCTGATTATACTAGTGATGGGCTTCGTCAGCGCCACGGCTTTTGCAGAATATCAAGTGCGCTGTACGATTGCCGTTGGCGATAGCGTGTCAACCTCGCACCATTATTATGCAACCGCCGAAAGCGGCGGCAACAGTTTCTCGCCCTTGTACGCGGTTGCGATTGACCTTGTCGCCGCGACCGACACCCAACCTGTGCCGGAAGCGTCGGTCCTATGCTGTGCTGCGGTCGTGTTGTTCTTGGTTGCGCGCGGTGGCGCGCGCGGCATGTCCCGTCGCCAAATGGGGAGTGCGTTATGACCACAAAAACGTTGGTGTGTTCTGCGCTGCTGCTGGTGTTGCTGCTGGCACATCCTGCGCGGCCGGCCAGCGTGCCGCCGCAATTGCCATTTAGTGCGGTGGTGCGCGTTGACGGTGCCGATTTCAGCGGGCCGGTTCAACTAAAATTCACGATTGTTGCCCAAACAGCCCCGGATAACAATCTCTGGGCGAACGACGGCACCGACATAGGCGAACCGGCGCAAGCCACAGCGGCGACCGCGTTGGATGGCGTCTGTCGTATTCATCTTGGCGATACCCATCTGCCGCACATGCGGGCGCTGCCGCCGGCGGTGTTTGCCAGCGCGGCGCCATTAGTGTTGCGCGTCTGGCTGCAAGCCGGCAATGGCCCACTCGAATTGCTCGATCCCGACACGCCATTGCTGCCGGCGCCGTTTGCCTTTAACAGCGCCCTGCTGGACGGCTATGCGCCGCAGGCCTTCGCCTCGACGGCCGCAACCTATCAGCTTGCCGCGGATCTCACCGTCGTGGCAGCATTGCTCCCGAACTTGTCCAATGATGTGCTGGCGGTGCGCTCTGCCCTTGCCGCCGAAGTCACCAATCGGGTGCACGCCAGCGCCGCGCTGTCCAATCTGATGGCGACGGCGCTGCTGGCGCACAGCGCCACTGCGGAATTCGCCCTGGCCGCCCTCGTGGTGCACATTAATGCGGTCTCAGATCAGTTCGTTTTGACAAGCGCCGCGCTCGCATCCAATCTCGTGGCTGAGACTGCGCTGCGTGCGGCCGCCGACACCAACCTCGCGGCGGACATCGCGGCATCTTTAAGCAATACCGCCGCATTGGTCGAACACACCCGCGCAGACCTCACGGCTTACACCGATGCCGCCACCAATGCCACGCTGGGCAGTGCGCTCGTCTGCGCGTATGCGGCCGCATCGAATCTCAATGCGGCCGGCGTGGCGAGCAATCAGCAGTGGGCTTTGGCCACGTTTCTTAACAAGCATGGCGACCGCATGTCCGGCCCGCTGCGCGTCGGGCAAATTCTCATGCTCAGCACGAATATGCCCGGCTACCTCGCCGCCGGCATTACGGCGCATCCCGAAGCCAACGGCTTCTACAACCAAAATGACCAGACCAACAATAGCGCGCCGGTGTTTAGCAACATCTCCGGCGTGCTGCTCTATAGATACATGGTTGATTCCGACGGCTTCTATGAATGGCGCATCGGCCCGAATCTGTCCGGCACGCCGTATTACGCCATGCAACCATATGTACAAGACACACTGCCACCCGTGACGCAGTGGAGTGGCGCCACGCTGTCTGCCGCCGTCTGGACAAATACCGCGCTGATCGATTTTGCGGGCGGCTTCGCGCGCAACCTCGCACCGGCGGCCGACGCCAGCGATGCCGTGATCCTCGGGCAGCTCACCACCGCCCATGATGAACTGGCAGGTACCATTACCATGGGCTTGGCGAATGTCGCCACCAACATTGCCGTGCTCGCCCACAACCTCACCACTGCCACCAATGCCGTCACCAGCCAGTTGCAGCGCCTGTTCGTGACGCACACCGCGCCCGGGGACATTATCATCACCAATGGCATGAGCCAGGCCGCCGCGCGCGCCACATTGTCTATCGGGCAATCGTTCGTGCCCACCTGCGACGGCACCTTGCGCGCCACGCGCTGCTGGCCGGCGGTGCCTGATGCCGTGTTGCGTGCGACGTTGTATGCCGGCGTTCCGTGGGATTTTGTGCACTATGTGGGGGTCAGCACCACCCGCACAACAGGGCCAGATGGCTCACTGCAGTTGGGCTTTGCGCCCGGTGCGGTTACCGTGAGCAGTGGACAAACGTATACGGTAGTGTTGAGTATTGAAGACCCTGTTTCGTTTAATGAATGTCCGGGAAACACCTATCCGCGCGGCGAACTCTGCGTTATGGATGTGATTCACGGCGGGTTGTGGCTACCCGATGTTGGCAAAGACCTTGGTCTGATGCTCAGTTTCGATCCAGTCGAGCGCACCCGCATCACCGCGGACGGCATCGCGCTGGCCAACGGCGCGACCGTCACGCTTAATGGCCAGAACATTGACGATCGTTTTCTCAATGCCGCCGGCGACACGCTGACGGGCGACTTGAATGCCAATGGCAAACGCATCACCAATCTGCCCGCGCCCGACGCGGCGGGCGATGCCGTCAGCAGGGGCTATCTGGACACTGCCACCAACGCCTTGCGCGGCGCGATCAATAATGAGCTGACCGCCACCTATGCCACCCATGGTTATGTTGACACTAAACAGTTTGGTCCGGCCAACATCGCCAATGGCGCCGTCTCGCTGGCCAAACTCAACACGGCCTCGGTGGACACGCGCTATATTGCGAACACAGGTGCGCAACAGTTGCAGGGACCGCTGGCGCTGGCCGGCGCGGGCGACTGGCAGGTCGGTTCAGCCGCTGCGCGTGCCGATATTGTGCTCAAGAACCCGGCCGCCCAGATTCGCAGCGCGAGCGGGGATCTCAGCTTCAGCGCGCCCGCTAATCAAGCTATCCGCTTGCAGTCGTTCACCCACTTCAGCGCGGAGCAGTTTGGCCGCGCAACCATTCCGGCCAACGACCAGGAAGTACACGTGACTGACAAGCCCGTCACCTCCTCGGCGGTGATTCTGCTGACGCCTTGCGGCGCGGTCCCCGGCGCGCCCTACGCGCAAATCGATGTCGACGGCACAACCTTCTGGATCAAACTGTCAGCGCCTGTCGCGCGGGACACAGTCATCAATTACCTGATTCTCGCCCGATGAACACAGCACGGCACAGAGTGGTCTTAATTGCCGCACTGCTCTCTGGCTGTCTTGCCGGTGTGCCCGCATTGGGCGTCAATGAGGCCTTCATGCCATATGATCTATTTACCGGCGACCCGCTCAACAGTTTGCGCTGGGAAATGCACACGTATGATCCACAGACAAGAAAGGTGGTGGCCACTGAGTCGGGCGACTTGCCGCCATCAGTCAGCTATCAAACCAGGGGCGGAGGCACTGATTACGGATCACATTGGAGCGGGACCTACTGTGGCGTAGCACTCAGCCCCGGCGCGGACACGTGGAGCCATACCGTGCTGGTCACCCATGAGTTCTGCATGTCCAATGTCTGGAGAAAAGCGACCAACGTCTACATTTCCAGCTTCCGCGTGGATGACTACGCCAACAGCCCGGACGACACGAATCACCTCGGCACACTGGTGGTGCAGACGGAATGGAGCCAGAACGGTGGCTACTGTTCAGCCTTCTTGTACCCCTTACAGGAATGGGCCGGCATTACATTTTCACCCGCGGATGTGGATGTCTTTCGCGTGGACACTATCGCGGGCGTGTACTGCATCGAGACAAGGCTGGCAGACGCTGGTGCACCCGCACTTGACCTTGCAGTTTTCAAGAAACACCGCGATAATGATGCTTGTGATGGTGACAAGATTGCATGGACCAATGCGGTTAACGTCTACCACGACAATGGCACGCTTGACACCTTACGCCAGCGGGTCTACTTCACGCTGGACAATGCCAACGGCGCCTATGTGCAAGTGACAGCAACTAATTATGCACCTGGTGCAACATACGGTTACAAGATTCGCATCTTCCGCGCCCGCCCGGTCATCCTGATACACGGAATCGAGAGTAATCCGAAAACTGCGACTGACCCGCTATCCACCATGGGACACTACAAGCTGGCCGCTCCCTATGATGCTGCTTTGATGCCCATCGTCATCAATGACTTCCCTTGGAATTCAGAAACTGAAGATATAGTAATCAATTCTGGTGAAGGGCTACCACTGAGGTTTATTCAATATGTGGACGCTGTCTATGTAAAGCAACATATGCCCGTCGTCTTGATTGGCCATAGTATGGGTGGATACTTGTGCCGGCATTATATTTCTGCTGGTGATCGAACACACTGGAGTTTGTGCTTTCTTCTTGGCTCTCCGCAGTACGGCAGCGACATTGCAAATTCTTCGACATTAAACATTATCAATTTTTATTTTGGTAATACATCGCTCTACAACATCGATGCGCTTAAGCGCGGTAGCATGCACACTTGGGAAATGCACCGACGGACTCCACACATTGATTCGCACATGGTGTGCGTAGCCGGCGATAGAAATACGGGGTATGAACTGGCGCAAAGCATTACTAGTTACAAACTCGGCCTTACATATAGTGATGGCATTGTGCCGGTGTCATCCGCAAACCTGCAGTCCATGTCAGATCAGGTACGCTTCCACATTGTACACATGAACCACCATCGCATTGGTGTGTTCACCGACAATGAGCAGAGCGACAATCCACGCAATTCGTTTTGTGATGCTGTGTATCAAGTCATTCACGCATATCTGGACTAATCCACCGGGAAACATACTGTGAAAAAACGCATCATAGTCTTGTTAAGCATCGCGCTTGCCTGCGGATTCATTGTAGGATTTGTTTTTTTACACCGAGCGACGCAGCCCATGCAAGGGCAGGCGCCACGCCAAGGTTCTCATAGACCGGTGCCCCTGCCGGTCAATAATGAACCCGTGCCGCAGCCAACAACCACGGCAATCGTGAATGCGCCGCAACTAGTCGGGTCCGCTATATTAAGAAAAGGCGTGTACGCCTACAACGGACCGTTTTCGGACGACATGCTATGTTACTATTTTACAAACATGGTGCCGGCAAGCCAATTGTTGGAGTACACACATAATGCGGAAAGCATCTCCAATTCTTTGTGGTACGGGCACACAATGGGCATCCGACCGCCGACAAATCTGATAGATTATGCTCGTTTTTGTATTGAGGCGGCTGCGATTTATACGGGATTCCCCTATGTACTAGGTATGCTGAAACATGAAGCCACCAATGACTGTTACCTGAATGCGTGGCGTGACGCGGTGCCGAAGTATTATGTGCCGGACTACGATCGCCATGGTTGGTCAACAACTGATGAAGTAATCAACGCATGCATGTGGCTTCTGCTACTAAACAATGCTGAACTCCAGCCCAATGGCTATGAACGGATATCGACATTCACAGCAGTTACAAATTATAATGACTTATACGAAACAATTATGCGGGGCAGAAAACCAGAAGTGACGCCGAGATTTGCATACCTTGATCCTGCTAGATATCCCCAAAAAGCACGCGACTGGGCCTTGCATTTTCCCAATCCCTACACACGCTATCAGCAGCAGAGTGCATGGAAAGGTCCGCGTGGCACGGGTCAGGTCGCCATTGTGGTCCTCCAAGAGATTCTGAAAAGCTGGGATAAAGATCCGCCGTATTTGTGGAAGAACAATCCTGCCTATCCGGTTCTTGATCGGCGGAATATGCGCAGGATTATTGAGGAAAAGAAACAATCTCTTGCAGGCGCACCTAAATGAGAATGATGCAGACGGGATTATGATGAGAACACTAATTCTAATTGCCGCGTGTTTCGGCGCGGCGGGTGTGATGGCCAATCCCTATGGCATGCTGTTCAAGGTCAATGTCAATGGAACACTGGTTGGGCACGGTGATTATTACAGAGATGTAGTCGTGTTGTCACGCACGCCAAATGCGCCATGGCAAAGCCAATTTCTAACACCACAAATGAATGACTTAAGTGGCTATTCATTCTATGATTATGATACAGCTCAATCATGGTATGCTGTTATTTTTGCGGTCGGGATACCGCCGGGCAGTTCCGTGCCTCGTCCGCCTCGTCGCATAAGTAACATTGTGACGTTGCCCACTATGGCACATTCGCAAACTGTAGTAGCCACTTTAACCTTGACTCGTGCCAATGACGCAGCAGACGAAGATGGTGACGGCCTATCTCTGAGCAATGAACTGTGTAATGGGACAGATCCGTATGATGCCGACAGCGATGATGATGGCTTGCCGGATGACAAGGATATAACTGGAGTATCCATTACTATATTTGTTGCAGGCCAACCACCAATGAATGTCAATAGCTACGGGACCAGCCCGCTGGATTCTGACAGCGACAATGATGGCGTGCTGGACGGCGTCGAGGTGTACGGCCTCGCGCCGTATGGCTTTGTCACGGATCCGAATAATCCTGACACGGATGGCGATGGCGTCATTGACGGCTTGGATCCGAATCCGCTCGGTGCCACCGACGCGAATAGTGATGGCATTGCGGATGAGTGGGTTTCGTTCTGGACAAATCAGGTCGCGTTGTGGGGCTATGACGCAAGCATGATCGCCGCGTTGCTCGACCCGGACGGCGATGCTGATGGCGATGGTATCAGCAATCGCGCAGAATACCAAAACGGGAGCGTGCCGATTGTCACCAACGGCCACTATGACGCGCGCGTCGTGCCATCGCCATTGGTCATCACCGCCGCGCCGAATGCCTTTGTCACGGCTGCATTTGATGTGGTTGACCTGTCGTGGCGGCCGAGCACGGGCACAATTATCCAATTGGCGCAGCCGTGGGCGGGAGTGCCAAATTTTCGATCTGCAAATTACAATTTGCAATTTGATGGGAACGAGCAACTGCATTTCTACTCACGGTTTGGCGTGCGGGTGCCGTGCCTCTTGCCAATCAACACGACCAACTTGTGTGCGGATACAGTCTACAGCGACACGCTGCGCGTCGTGGTCGGCGGGCGGACTAACACATGCGTGGTGCTGCTGTACATCAGTCCGGGCGCGAATCCGAATCGTGCGCCCGTAGGATGCACCTTGCTTGCACCGAGCGACGGCGCGCGGCTGGCCGGCGTGCTCGATCAACATCTGACGTGGTGTGCGGCGAGCGATGCAGACGGCGATGCCGTCACCTACGATGTGCATTGCGGCTGGGGGTATGGCAGCGACACGCCTGCGCTAATGCTGGCGAATCAGAGCGGCATCGACGCTGTCGCATTTGATGTTGAAGCGGGCCTCACGGCTGCACTGGTTTCGAATCGCGTGTACCGCTGGCAGGTGATTGCGAAAGACAGTCATGGCGCGCAGTGCTGGTCGCCGATCTGGGAGTTCACGACGCCGGTTGCGGATGCCGATAGCGATGGACTGCTGGATGATGACGAGACGGAGCTGGGCACTGATCCGCACAATCCCGATAGCGATGGCGATGGCGTGTGGGATGGCGAGGAATACTATCGCGGGGCGAATCCGCTCGATCGCTTTGACCGGCCGGTGCAGATTGTCGTGCGACCGCTGCCGGTGGCAACGGTGGGCTATCCGTACCACGGCGAGGTGCAGGCGGGGTATGGCGCGCCGAGTTATAGTTGGAGCATTCACCGCGGCTGGCTGCCGGCGGGCATGAGCTTGTCGGCGGCGGGCATCATCACGGGCATGCCGGTGCAGGCAGGTGTGCGCAGTTTCGGCGTGCAGGTGCGCGATCAGCGCGAGGACACAACCGTGACGAACCTGCAACTCGAGGTGCAGGCGCGCGGGACAGGGCCGGCGGGCACGGTCGGCCACGGCGTCCTCGGCCACGGCCGCATTGGCGAGTGACCGCACAGTATTTTTTTTCGCAACGAAATAGATTACTGATCATCCACGCCGCTGGCGGGATCTCCGCCGGTGGCGGGATCTCCGCCTTTGACGGGACTAGGCTGCTGCCTTAGCTGGCTGGTGTCTTACTAATGAGTGCGCGTTCTATTTTGCAGCATCCTTGTAGCCGCCCGCGCCGAGGGCGGCTTCTGCAGCCGCGGTCAACGCCCGCGGCCACAATTGGAATGCCAACAAGTAAGCGCACTCATTAGTAGCTGGTTGCCAGCGCGGGGGGCGCGCACACACTCCAGCAATTGTCATTGACAAACGACAAAAAATGTCGATTGTGGTTTCTCTTTTACTCTTTTACTCTTTGTTCATTTCTGTGCGCAGCGGCAGAGCAGCACTATAGAAAAGAGCAACTGAGCCAAGGAGCAGACCGCAGTTTCTTATTGTTTGCAAACGACAAAAAATGTCGATTGTGCATGTTGCTGCCGCATTCACCCCACCCATTGCAGTGCTTCTTCGTGTCCTTCGTGTCCTTCGTGGTGAGATGTGCTGCATCTGCGACAAGCCAACAAGCCGCGTCGGCTCGTCGACGACAGACGTGGGCGATTGTGCTATACTATCTGACACCATTGCGCCCTGCGGCGTGCTTTTTTTGTATCCCACGGGACTATTGCGATGAAGGTCATTGGCTTGCTGGGTGGCATGAGTTGGGAATCAACCGTGCCGTATTATCAAGTGATTAACGACACCGTCCGGCGGCGGCTCGGCGGTTTGCATTCCGCCAAGATTGTCTTGTACAGTGTTGACTTTTTTGAGATCGCAGAATTGCAGCGCGCCGGCAATTGGGACGGCGCCGGCCAGGTCATGATTGCCGCCGCACGCGCCCTTGAGCACGCCGGCGCTGAAGGCCTGGCGATCTGCACGAATACCATGCACAAACTCGTGCCGGTCATCGAACCGGCGATCGGCATTCCCGTGTTGCACATCGTGGATGCGGCCGCCGTTGCGGTCAAGGCCCAGAAGATTCAGACCATTGGCTTGCTTGGCACGCAATTCACCATGGAACAGGAATTCTACCGCGACCGGCTGCGCGAGCGCCATGGCTTGACGGTCGTGATTCCGGATGACGACGACCGGGCCCAGATTCACCGTATTATTTTTGACGAGCTGTGCGTCGGCATTGTCCGCGATGAGTCGCGCGCGGCGTATCGCCGCATCATGGCGCAGCTCGTCCAGCGTGGCGCGCAGGGCATCGTCCTGGGCTGCACCGAGCAAGCCATGCTTGTCACACCCGCGGACGTGCCGGTGCCGCTGTTTGACACGACCCGCTTGCATGCGTTGTACGCGGCCGAGTGGTCCCTCGAAGAACAACGCAAGTAAAGACGTTTGCCACGAAGTGCACGAAGGCAGCGCAGAGGCAGGCAATGGATGTGGTGTTTTTTTCGCAATGAAGCGAGTTATTGATGCATGCGCTTACTTGGTGTCATGCCCATTGTGGCCGCGGGCGCCCGCTTGGAGCTGGCCTGGATAGCTAAGGCAGCAGCCTAGTCCCGCCAACGGCGGCGATCCCGCCAGCGGCGTGGAGCGCGGATGACCGCGGCTGCAGAAGCCGCCCTCAGCGCGGGCGGCTACAAGGACGCTGCAAAGTAGAAAGCGCTCTCGTTGGTAAGGTGCCACGTAGTTTTTTTGCAACAAGACAAACTTAAGATGCGGCGCCGGTCTTCTTCGTGGCCTTCGTGGCCTTCGTGGTGAGACCTGCTGCGACTGCGGCGCGGCGAAATTAGAGAAAATATTGCATGTCGAAGTGCTGCCTGATTAGCTTAATTCTTCGTCAGGCCTTGTTCGTCATGCGATTTTCTCATTGGCCGTACTGGCGGCGTACGCGCGCAATCGTCTCCGCGTGCGGTGCGAACGGAATCTCGGGCAGGGTCGGCAACGCCACGCAGCGCGCCGCGGCCAGCGGTGTTTGGCGGACATTCATGTTGTAGGCCATCGCCAGCAAGGTCGCCAGATTGACGGTGTCGGCCATGTTGTACGCCAAGAGCGTCTCCAGCGCGGCCGGATTGTTGTGCTGGATGAAGTCGCGCCAGAGCAGCACCGCGAAATACCCGTCCACGCCGTCCAGCTCGCCGCGCGCAATCCCCAGTTGCCGCTCGCACCCTTTTAGCCCGCCTTTATAGCCCAGCCGGTGCAGCACGAAGCGCAAGTCAATCTGGGCCTGCGGCAGCTTGATGCGGAAGTAGCGCTCCAAGTAAGGAATGTCGAATTGGCGGCCGTTGTAGGTGACCAACACTTTATACTGGTGGATGTCGTCAACAAAGCGGTCGAGATTCAGACCCTTGACGTAATAATGCAGCGCGCGCCCGTCAAACAGCGAGACGGTCGTCAGGTAATCATGCGTGCCGGTCAGGCCGGTGGTTTCAATATCAAGGAAGGCGGTGGCGTGCGCGAATTCGGGGTACAGTCGCCACTGCAGTTGGGCCGGCAGGGCATCCGCGAAAAAGCGCGCATCATTATCGGCCAGCGCCGCGCGGGATGCCTCAAGATGCTGCTGGAAATGCGGGGTGTGCCGTGCCAGTCGTTCCACATCGGCATGGGTGTGGGTGTCATCCCAGGAATGAATACCGTGCGCCCATAATTGCGCCTCGACGTGTTGGCCCACTCGCGGAATATGACAAAAGGTGCTGGTCAGCATGCCTGCCAGTATAGCATACTCGGCCTAGATTTTCACGCGCGTTCCACAACTTATCCACAATCTGCAAAATTGTTTATCTTATTGCGGAGCAATTGGTTATGCTGTTCATTAGAGGGTAGGCGAAGAGGTTATCCACAAAAACTTCACGGCCGTGTCCGGGCGCATGCGCGGTGTCGCTGCCATAACTGGTTCCAGCGACCGTGCACGGAGCACAGCGGTGGCAAGCCGCTCATTACCTCCCCGCCGGTCCGCCGACGGCGGGACCGTGGGGGGTTCTGTACAGATGTAGCCGCGGAACGGCGTTCCGCGAGTTGTGCTTCCTTGAATACGCCGCACGCCGTGCGGCGGCTACGGGCAGAAACGCACGCCGCGAAAGGAACGTCGATCATCCCGCCGCTGGCGGGACTGAACGCAGGTGCGCTCTCCAGATCGCCTCTGTTGTCGCGTGAGCGGGATATGGAAATCCCGCCTATCCACGCCGCTGGCGGGACGGCACCGGCGTGCCACGCTCCCCTTGGCAAGGCCGGCGTGTTCGTATTTACTCTCATGCCGGCCTATTGCGCATTTGCTGTTTTTTTTGTAAAATATGAATGTTAGTTCAGTTTTTGCGTCTTGTTAATGAACGCTCAATGGTTTCGGGCGTTCAGAACCCCAGCCTCACCCGAGGTGCCCTATGAAAACGCGGTTTGCAGTCCCGACGATGTTGGCGCTGACCACAGCGCTGTTGATGAACGTAGCCACGCCCACGGTCCGTGCGGATGCCAGTCTCAGCATGGGCATGTCACTCAACTTCGACAACTGCTATGGCGAGTTGAGTCCCTATGGCACGTGGTATGAATCTGCTGAATTCGGCTGGGTGTGGGTGCCGGGCGGGGTTGCCGCCGGCTGGGGCCCGTATGTCAACGGTAGTTGGGCCTGCACCTCGAGCGGCTGGATGTGGCAGAGCAGTTATCCGTGGGGTTGGATGTGCTACCACTACGGGCGCTGGGCGCGCCATCCGGCGCTGGGCTGGTGCTGGGTGCCGGGCTATGAATGGGCGCCGTCGTGGGTGACGTGGTACACCTACAACAATTATGTCGGCTGGGCGCCGATTGCGCCGTGCGGCTTTGGCGTCTCCTACACGGTCTACCCGAGCGATTGGTGCTTTGTCAGCTTCAACTATTTTCTCAGCCCGATGGTGTGGTCGTACTATATTGGCGCGGCATTTATCTGCCCGGCAATCTGCTCGCCGTATGTGGTGCTGAACAACTATTATTTCTTCGGCAACCAATATTACTATGCCGGCGGTCGGCCGTGCGGTTGGTATGGCCCGTCGGTGCCGATGGTCGAGCGGTATGTCAATCGCCGGATCAGGCCCTATGTCCTTTCGACGACGGCGGATCGCAGCCGCAATGGCACGATTGCCCGCAATCAGCTCGAAGTGTATCGCCCAGGCATGCGCGAGAGCGGCGCACTGGCGCGGTCTGACCGGCCCTTGCTGGCTGAGCGCGTCGAGAAGCAGAGCCCGCCTGGCTCGGAGGCGCGAGTTGAGCGTTCGGGCAACACCGCCGGCAGTCCCGGCTCGGAGGCGCGAGTTGAGCGTTCGGGCAACACCGCCGGCAGTCCCGGCTCGGAGGCGCGAGTTGAACGTTCGGGCAACA
>Ga0268284_1000040_pt1 | contig 126926 bp, 107 predicted proteins | sample saktaG_14_FD_190137 | JGI IMG/M metagenome (GOLD analysis project Ga0268284, IMG submission 190137) | Saline water microbial communities from Sakinaw Lake, British Columbia, Canada - sak_2013_06_06_40m | ecosystem: Environmental > Aquatic > Non-marine Saline and Alkaline > Saline ...
ATCCGTTTCAGATTTTCTTTGTCTATCACGTCATGAGGGGTTCCCGAAAAGGATAGCACATCCCTGCTGCGTTGAAGAAGATCATTTTATTGCATTCTCGCCGAGAGCGCAATTATGAATAATTCCCATGACGCATTGCCTCCCCCTCTTCCCGTCTATCATACGGATTTTTCCCGGATCTTACGACACTTTTATCAAATATTACATATATGTTGTATCGTGAAATTATTAGACACTATTGTAATATAATATTTCAACAATGAATTGATATTATCTTATTATACAGCATGTTACATATTGGCATCATATTTGCTTATTTGATACTCAACAAGGCACATGTTCTTACATTAATCATAAAAGGAGACTCGCATGAAAAGAAGAAATGGTTTGGAAACGGTGTTCATCATGTTTTTTATTGTTTTTGTCAGTTTTTCCATTACCCCGTCATTTCTGTTCGCGGAAGAGGCGGCCGCGACTGTTCAGGCGCCGGATCCGGTGCCGGATCCTTCAGGCACGAACACCGGCGGCGTTGCCGATGTGATCGGCGCAACTACCGGCGCCCCAACCGCCGAGGACATGAAAAACATGGCGGCTGCAGAGCCCCTTGCCGTCAAGCTGGCGGATGTGATCGGTCACAACCGGATCGCTACAAATATTGTCTGGACGCTTGTCTGCGGGTTCCTGGTCATGTTCATGCAACTGGGTTTCGCTTTTGCGGAAACAGGCTTTACCCAGGCAAAAAATGCCGGCCATACCATGGGCATGAATTTCATGGTCTATGCCCTCGGTATGCTGGGGTATTGGGTCTGCGGATTTGCTCTCCAGATGGGAGGGGGTGGCGGTGCGGCATCTCTTGGAGGGGGAACGGTTTTAAACGGTGAGTTCGTGGTCAATCTTTTCGGAAAGGAATTCGGATTGTTCGGAACAAAGGGTTTTTTCCTTTCCGGCGGCACGTACGATGTTGTGGTTTTTACCATTTTTCTCTTCCAGATGGTGTTTATGGACACCACGGCCACTATCCCGACCGGATCCATGGCGGAGCGATGGACATTCAAATCATTTTGTATCTACGCGCTATTTATCTCCGGCATCGTCTATCCGTTATATGCCAACTGGGTTTGGGGCGGAGGCTGGTTGTCACAGCTTGGTAAAATGTTTGCACTCGGTCACGGCCATGTGGATTTTGCCGGTTCATCGGTCGTTCACATGACAGGCGGCGTGGCCGCGCTTGCCGGTGCCATGGTTCTGGGGCCCCGGCTGGGCAAGTTCAAAGCCGACGGAACCCCCAATGCCCTGCCGGGGCATCACATCCCCATGGCGCTTGCCGGATGTTTCATCCTGGCTTTCGGCTGGTTCGGATTCAATGCGGGCTCCTCTCTTGCCGGAGGTGACTTAAGAATCGGCGTTGTCGCCGTCAACACCATGCTCGCATCCGCTGCCGCAGCTTTTTCATCCATGGCTTATATGTGGATTCGGTTCGGCAAACCGGATATATCCATGATTGCCAACGGCTTTCTGGCAGGCCTTGTCGCGATCACCGCGCCCTGTGCTTTTGTGAATTCGGTTTCGGCAGTGATTATCGGCGCCATCGCCGGCGTTGTTCTCTGCATCAGCGTGTTTTTTGTGGAACGGGTAATGAAGGTGGATGATCCGGTCGGTGCCATATCCGTTCACGGCGTCAATGGAACCTGGGGCGTGCTGGCATTGGGACTTTTTGCGGACGGAACATACGGTGACAACCTTAATGGCGTAACAGGTACCGTCAAGGGATTGTTTTATGGGGATACATCCCAGTTTCTCGCCCAGCTTATCGGTACGGTCACCAACATCGTCTTTGTCTTTATCGTCATGTATTCTTTCTTTAAACTTCTTGACAAGATCGTTCCTCTGCGGGTTCCCGAGGAAATGGAACAGGCAGGGCTCGATATGAGCGAAGTGGCGGTTACCGCATATCCGGATTTCACCATCCGGAACAAGACCTTTAGATAAACATAGCATTAACAATGAACCCTATCCGTGATTCGGTCCTGATATTTTACGCTGACGGGTCGGATCACTGTCAATAATTTAAATAATATCGACAAAATTGAAATTGATTGGAATTGCAGGAAACTGTGATCGGGAGTTTATATCATTTATATTTTCATCAGGGATAAAAAAGGGAGGAAAAAAGAATGAAGAAGAATCGACGTATCTGGGCCTGTATTGCGGCGGCGACAGTCATTTTTGCCAGCCAGGCGGTTGTAGCGGCAGAGGATGAAGCCAAGCCGGCAGCGGAAGAGGCATCCAAACCGACGGCAGCTTTGGATTTGGGTGTTTTCAGCCAGTACATCTGGCGGGGATTGGAACTGAGTCGTAACAGTGTGGTCATTCAGCCGTCCGTGACTTTGGGCTACGAGGGGTTCAGTTTTAATGTCTGGGGGAATATGGATACAGATCTGAAAGTCCGCAACTCGGATGCACATACGTCCAGATACACGGAAACGGATTTGACCCTTTCATACGCCAAAAGCCTGGGACCGGTTAAGTTAACCGGCGGATATATCTACTATGCGCTGGGGGGCACACCGCCGGCCGGCTCATCGGATGTTAATGCCAGTTCGCTGGATTCACAGGAAGTTTTTGCTTCTGCAACTTTTGATACGATTTTGAGTCCGACCCTGTCCATATACCGGGAAATCGCCCATTCGCCGGCCTGGTATGTGAGTTTTGGCGTTTCGCATTCACAGCCGATCGTTGATAAAATCACCCTGGACCTGGCTGCATCGGCGGGGTATTATTATTCCGACACCAGCAATATGGTTGAAGTCAATGATCCTGAAAGCAAATACAGGGAATTTCACAACGGACTGGTATCGCTCGGGTTGACCATACCTGTTGGCGAATATTTTTCCATAAAACCCTTGATTGCCTATTCGTTTCCGATTTCCGGAAAAGCCGAAGATTACATTACCGCAGCCAGTATCAGCGATAATTCCAGTTTTTTATATGGCGGCGTAACCTTGTCCATGGCATTTTAAAAGTATTATTTGAATCGGTTTGACGTGCAATGTGATTTACAGAAGCTGAGTCCCTTCTCAATCACAGGGCAATGCAGGAACGCAAAGAGGGAAATATTCCCTCTTTGCGTTTGTTGTTTTGGCCTCGAATAACATTTATCCTGTAATTTCCTTTGGCATCCTCACGCTTAAACAGGATCACCCCGCGTAGCGTTTCTGTAGTCCATACCCGCCATGTTCTCTTTGAAATAAATGCCAATAACCGTTACTGTTTCCATGGTCCATTATATACAATTATGTAATAAAATTAATATTGATTACATTACTGTATTATTAATATTTTTTAAGTATTTTTTATATGTTTTATTTTAGCATGTTATATATATTTTACATATTGGCATTATTATTGCTTATTATTTAATTATTGCTTTTGATGGTTAATGAACAACAACAAGGAGAAACGACATGAGGAAAATCGCCATTTATGGAAAAGGCGGAATCGGCAAATCGACGACCACACAGAACACCGTTGCAGGACTGGCAGAAATGGGCAGAAAGGTCATGGTTGTGGGATGCGACCCCAAGGCCGACTCGACCCGGCTGCTTCTGGGCGGATTGGCCCAGAGAACGGTTCTGGATACGTTAAGGGAAGAAGGTGAGGACGTGGAGCTTGAGGATGTCCGAAAAACAGGATTCAGCGGCGTCTTGTGCACAGAGTCCGGCGGACCGGAGCCTGGCGTCGGGTGTGCAGGCCGGGGAATCATCACCTCGATCAATCTCCTGGAACAGCTCGGCGCTTATGCGGAAAGCGAAAAACTGGATTATGCTTTTTATGATGTTCTGGGAGACGTGGTCTGCGGCGGATTTGCCATGCCCATCCGCGAGGGCAAGGCCAAGGAAATCTATATCGTGGTCTCCGGCGAAATGATGGCCATGTATGCTGCCAACAACATCAGCAAGGGCATCGTAAAATTTGCGGAAGCTGGCGGGGTCCGGCTGGGGGGGCTCATCTGCAACAGCCGCAATGTGGACTTTGAAAAGGATATGATCGAAGCTTTTGCAGATAAACTTGGAACGCAGATGATTCACTTTGTCCCCAGAGACAACATGGTGCAGCGTGCGGAAATCAACCGGAAAACTGTGATTGAGTATGAACCCGGGCATTCACAGGCGGATGAATATCGCACCCTTGCCAAAAAGATTGAAGACAACCAGATGTTTGTCGTTCCCAAGCCTCTGGAAATCGACCAATTGGAAAAAATGCTGATTGAGCACGGGCTGGCAGCATAATAACAGAAAACAGAAAGCAGATGACAGATGGCTGAAGGAAGGAGGCTGTAGCCTTCGGTCTTCAGCCTGTCCTTAAGGAATCTCATATAAAAAAAGGAGCAAATAAAATGTTGATGATACGATCAATCGTACGGCCCGAAAAAGCGGACAATGTCCTGGCGGCCCTGATGGAAGCCGGGTTCCCCGGTATTACCAAAATGTCCGTGGTGGGCCGCGGCAAGCAGCGCGGCATCAAAATCGGAGAAATCACTTATGACGAAATCCCCAAGGAAATGATTTTGGCTGTTGTCAAGGACCAGGACAAGGACTTTGTGATCAAAACGATTATGGGTGCGGCAAGAACCGGAGACAAGGGCGCTTACGGGGATGGAAAGATTTTTGTGGTGCCGGTGGAGGAAGCTTACACCATCAGCTCGGGAATCAAGGAAACTTCGACCGGGGAAATGATCGAGGTGAAGATATGAAGGAAATCACCGCCATCATTCGTATGAACAAAATGAATGAAACCAAGCAGGCGTTGTCGGAGGCAGGCATCTCGTCCATTACCGCAAGGGATGCCCTGGGCAGAGGAAAAGGGCTTGTGGATCTGCACCTGCTGAAAGGAGCGGAACAAGGCTATGAAGAGGCCATTTCTCAGCTCGGCCAAAGCGGACGGCTGATTCCCAAACGGATACTTCTGGTTGTTGTCCCGGACAAACTGGTGGAGAAAACCGTTAAAACCATTATTCGGGTCAACCAGACCGGGAAATCCGGGGATGGCAAAATTTATGTCATGCCTTGCCTGGATGCCATTCGCGTCCGAACCGGTGAGTTCGGCGATGAAGTTCTGGATGACGCGTGAAAGACGCCGGAGGAGAAAAAGCAATGGAGACAACCGAAGATATCGTGGCAGATGAATGTTTGGACCCTGAAAAAGTGAAACTGGAACTCATCGCGAAGTATCCGACCAAAGTGGCGCGAAAGCGTGCCAAACAGATCATCATCAACAAGATCGGCGAAACCGGCGATGTTCCGGAAATCCAGTCGAATGTGCGAACCACACCCGGTTTGATCGGGCAGCGGGGATGCTGTTATGCAGGCTGCAAGGGTGTGGTGCTTGGGCCTACACGTGACATCGTCAATATCACGCACGGGCCGATCGGCTGCGGATATTACAGTTGGCTGACCCGAAGAAATCAGACCGACCCGGATTCATCACCCGGTACATCATCGGACGGCCACAATTTTATGCCATATTGTTTTTCCACGGACATGCAGGAAGAACAGATCATTTTTGGGGGTGAAAAAAAACTGAAACAGGCCATTCAGGAAGCCTATGACATCTTCAAACCAAAGGCCATCGGCGTATTCGCCACCTGTCCGGTGGGACTGATCGGTGATGATGTGCATTCGGTCTGCAAGGAAATGAAGGAAAAACTGAACATCAATGTTTTTGGATTCAGTTGCGAAGGCTATAAGGGGGTCAGCCAGTCCGCGGGTCACCATATTGCAAACAACGGCGTTTTTACCCATGTGGTGGGAACCGACGATTCCGTCCGGGAAGGCGAATTCAAGATTAATCTTCTTGGCGAATACAATATCGGCGGAGACGCCTTTGAAATCGAGCGGATTTTTGAAAAATGCGGCATCACCCTGGTTTCGACTTTCAGCGGCAATTCCACCGTGGAAGGTTTTGCCAATGCGCACACGGCGGATGTCAACCTGATCATGTGCCATCGCTCCATCAATTATGTAGCGGAGATGATGGAGAAAAAATACGGCATTCCCTGGATCAAGGTCAATTTTATCAGCGCCGAATCCACGGCCAAGTCCCTTCGGAAAATTGCTGCTTATTTTGAAAATTCAAAGCTTACCGAACGGGTTGAGGCGGTGATTGCCGAGGAAATGCCCGCAGTGGAAAAAGCCAGAAACGCCATTTATCCCCGCACCAAAGGCAAGCGGGTCATGCTGTTTGTGGGCGGGTCTCGCGCGCACCATTATCAGGATCTCTTTAAAGAACTGGGGATGATCACCCTCTCCGCCGGATATGAATTCGGTCACCGGGACGATTATGAAGGCCGCAAGGTACTCCCCGATATCAAGGTGGATGCGGACAGCCGAAACATTCAGGAGCTGGAAGTCCATCCGGATCCGGATAACTTCAGGCCCCGCAAAGGATCGGAAGAAATTGAAAGGCTGAAAAAACAGGGTGTGGTTTTCAGCGAATATGACGGCATGATGCCGGATATGCCAAACAACACGTTGATTATCGATGATCTCAGCCAGTATGAGACGGATCAGCTTATTGAAATTTACAAGCCTGATATGTTCTGTGCGGGGATCAAGGAAAAATACGCGATCCAGAAGCATGGAATTCCCATGAAACAGCTTCACAGCTATGATTACGGCGGACCCTATGCCGGGTTTGCAGGAGCCATCAATTTTTACCACGATATTGACCGGATGGTAAACAGCAGGATCTGGAGCTACATGAAGGCGCCCTGGCAGAAAAATCCGGAGCTCATGGCAACCTATGCGTGGGAATAAGAAAGAATATTATATAAATTGAATTGGAGATAGAGAATCATGCTGCTCAGACATACGCCAAAAGAAATTACGGAACGCAGTGCATTAACAATCAATCCGGCCAAAACCTGTCAGCCCATTGGCGCAATGTATGCAGCTCTGGGCATTCACGGATGTCTTCCGCACAGCCACGGGTCTCAGGGATGTTACGCCTATCATCGAAGCGCCCTGACCCGTCATTACAAGGAGCCGGTCATGGCCGCGACCAGCGCATTTACCGAGGGCGCTTCGGTTTTCGGGGGACAGGCCAACCTGCTTCAAGCCATCGACAATATTTTCTCCGTGTACCATCCGGATATCATTGCCGTGCATACTACCTGCCTGTCGGAGACCATCGGAGATGATATTCCACAGATCATTAATAAAGCCAGAGGTGAGGGCAAAATCCCCGAAGGCAAATATGTCATTCATGCCAATACGCCCAGTTATGTGGGATCGCATGTAACCGGATTTGCCACCATGACCCGAGCCATGGTGGATTATTTTGCCGAATCAAACGGACATAAAAACAAAACCATCAATCTGATTCCGGGGTATTCGGAGCCGGCAGATATGGAAGAGATCCGGCGCATTGCATCGCTCATGGGCGTTCATACGATCATGTTCCCGGACACTTCTAACGTGTTGAACGGCCCGCTGACCGGAAAATTCCGCATGTATCCGGAAGGCGGGGTAACGATTCCCGAACTGAAACTAACGGGGTCCAGCATGGGAACCCTGGCCCTGGGAAAGCTTGCCTCGGGTCCCGCAGCCAGAGCTTTGGATGCCAAATGCAAGGTTCTCTGCCAGTTGCTCGATTTGCCGATGGGGCTTGAGGGCACCGACACGTTTGTCGATAACCTCAGGCGCATTGCAGGCGTGAATGTGCCGGATGCACTCACGCTGGAGCGGGGACAGCTCGTGGATGTGATCTCGGATATGCATCAGTATTTCTATGGAAAAAGAGTCGCTCTGGCCGGCGATCCGGATCAGCTTCTGGCCATAGCCAAATTTCTGGTCTCCATTGACATGATCCCGGTTTATATGGTGACCGGAACGCCGGCCGGCAAAAAATTTGAAAAAGAACTTCGGGAAGTGGTTAAAGACGCGCCCTGTGAAGTCAAAATCAAAATTCCAGGGGATTTGTTCCTGCTGCATCAATGGATTAAACAGGAACCCGTGGATTTATTGATCGGGAACACTTACCTGAAATACATCGCCAAGGATGAGGACATTCCGCTGGTTCGCTATGGTTTTCCGATTTTTGACCGGATCGGACACAGTTATTTCTCGTCAATGGGCTATAAAGGCGGCATCCGATTTCTAGAAAAAATACTGGATGCGCTCCTGGATCGAAAAGATCGGGACGCAACCGACATCAACATGGAGCTGGTGATGTAGGAGGCAGGGGCGAATGATTATTCGCCCCTGCAGAGGGAGACACCATGACAAGCATATCTATTCTCAAAGAGCGGGAAAACCACATCTGGGAAAAAGGTGAAGCGCCGTATCAGATGAGCTGCGAAAAACACAGCCTGGCCGGTTCCATCAGCCAGAGAGCCTGCGTGTTCTGTGGATCCCGTGTGGTGCTGTATCCAATCGCGGATGCGGTGCATCTGGTTCACGGACCCGTCGGCTGCGCGGCCTACACCTGGGATATCCGGGGCGCACTGTCTTCGGGTCCCGAGCTCCATCGCCTCAGTTTTTCCACGGATTTACAGGAAAAAGATGTCATTTTCGGGGGCGAGAAAAAGCTTGACGCAATTTTGACCGGACTCATTGACCGGTATGCCCCCAAGGCGGCTTTTGTATATTCAACCTGCATTGTGGGGATTATCGGCGATGATGTGGATGCCGTGTGCCGGAAAGTAGCCAAAGAAAAAGGGATCCCCGTCCTTCCCGTAAATTCGGAAGGGTTCAAAGGAACCAAAAGAGATGGCTACAAAGCTGCCTGCGAAGCCCTGTTTAAACTGATCGGACAGGGAAAAAAGACCGATGACATCAGCAAAACCAGCATCAACATCCTGGGTGAATTCAACATCGGCGGAGAGGCCTGGATCATTAAGGATTATTACGAGAGAATGGGCGTTCAGGTGGTATCGGTGATGACCGGTGATGGCCGGGTGGCGGACGTACAGCGTGCGCATGGGGCATCCTTGAATGTGGTTCAATGCTCCGGCTCCATGACATATCTGGCCAAAATGATGGAAGAGACTTACGGAATTCCCTATCTTCGGGTTTCCTATTTCGGCGTCGAGGACATGTCCAAGGCTCTGTATGATGTGGCCGAGCATTTCAGCGACCAGCCGGGCATCCTCAGCCGCACCCAAGTGATGGTCAAGGAAGAGATCAGCCGGATTTATCCCCGGCTTCAGGCGTACAAAAAAGCGCTGATGGGTAAAAAAGCAGCCATCTATGTGGGCGGTGCATTCAAGGCATTTTCACTCATCAAGGCCCTGCGGCTTCTGGGCATGGATGTTGTGCTTGCCGGCTCTCAGACCGGCAACCCGGAGGATTACGCCGAACTGAGGGAGTTGTGCGATGACGGAACGGTCATTGTGGATGACGCAAATCCCCTGGAACTTTCCAAGTATATCATCGAAAAAGGCGCGGATCTGGTGATCGGCGGCGTCAAGGAGCGCCCGATCGCATACAAGATGGCTGTTGGTTTTTGCGATCACAATCATGAGCGCAAGATTCCACTGGCCGGATATGTGGGAATGCTCAATTTCGCCAAGGAAGTGTATGAAAGCGTGACCAGTCCGGTATGGGGATTTGCCAGAGAGACTGCGGACACTGCTTTGGGCGCCCCGGTCATCATTCAGCGAAAAATAGAAAAAACCGATGCCGGCACCCAGAACGCCTGCAACGTCTGCACGCCGCTGGGCGCTTCCCTTGCATTCAAGGGGATCAAAGGCGCGATCCCCCTGATTCATGGCTCTCAGGGATGCTCGACCTATATGCGCCGGTATCTGATCAGCCATTATAAAGAGCCGGTGGATATCGCCTGCTCCAATTTCGGAGAGCAGTCCGCCATATTCGGAGGCGGCATGAATCTGATGACAGCCATTGATAACCTTGAAAAGCAGTATCATCCGGAGTTGATCGGGATCGCCACAACCTGTCTGTCAGAGACCATCGGCGATGATGTCCCCATGTTTATCCGGCAATACCGGGAAGCGAACAAGGAAAAAGAAATGCCGGCACTGGTGCACGTATCCACACCAAGCTACAAGGGAACACATATTGAGGGATTTCACGGCGCTGTGAGAGCGGTGGTGTCCGCTCTGGCTACAGGTAAAAACGAGAAAAGCGATCGGGTGAATCTCTTTCCGGGAATGCTTTCTCCGGCCGACCTTCGCCTGCTTAAAGAAATTTTCAAGGATATGGGGCTGCCCTGTTTGATGCTTCCGGATTATTCCAGAACCCTGGACGGCGCGCCCTGGAAGGAATATCACAAAATTCCGGAAGGCGGAACCCCTGTCAGTGATATCCGGAAAATGGGAGATGCAAAGGCCAGCATGGAATTCGGCAGGATTCTGTCCAGGCAAAGCAGCGCCGGAAAACACCTTATGGAAAATTTTGATATTCCCCTTTACAGCCTGGGCCTGCCTATCGGGATCCATGAAACGGACCGGTTTTTTGAAGCGATGGAAGAAATCACCGGGAAACTCATGCCGGAAAAAAACCGGGAAGAGCGGGGCCGCCTCATTGACGCATACATTGATGGCCATAAATATGTATCCGGAGCCAGGGCCGTGGTTTACGGCGAGGAAGATCTGGTGGTGGGCCTGGCGTCCTTTTTATCCGAAATCGGCGTGATTCCGGTGCTGTGCGCATCCAGCGGGAAAAGCGGGTATTTGAAGGAAAAAATTGCCGAGGTGGTTTTTGGATACGGAGGACAGGAAATCCTCGTCTATGACAACGTCGATTTTGTTGAAATCGCGAAAGAAGCCAACAAATTGAAGCCGGATTTTCTGATTGGAAGCAGCAAGGGATATTCCGTGGCCCGGAAAATCCCGGTCCCACTGGTGCGGGTCGGTTTTCCGATCCATGATCGGACTAACGGCGCCAGAATCCTGCATATCGGCTACCAGGGTGCCCAGAACCTGTTTGACGGTATCGTCAATGCCCTGCTGGATCAAAGGCAAAAATCATCCGATATCGGATATTCATATATGTGAAAGGTGTCTAATCATGAAAACTGACTTGAACCTGAACTCGACCAATCACCCCTGCTTTAATGACAAGGTGCGGCATACCTTCGGAAGAGTGCATCTTCCGGTTGCGCCCCGGTGCAACATTCAGTGTAAATTCTGTAACCGCAAATTTGATTGTATTAACGAAAGCCGGCCCGGAGTCACTTCCGGCGTGCTGTCGCCGGCTCAGGCCATGGTCTATCTGGACTCGGTGTTTGAAAAAAAGAAAAATATTTCCGTGGTGGGCCTTGCCGGGCCCGGCGATCCTTTTGCCAATCCGGAAGAAACCATGGAAACCCTCAGGCGGGTTCGAAAAAGCTATCCGGGGATGCTCCTGTGCGTGGCCACAAACGGACTGGGTATCGGCCCGTATATTGACGAGCTGGCTCAACTCCAGGTCAGTCACGTTACCGTTACCGTAAACGCCATAGATCCGACCGTGGCTGAAAAAATATATTCCTGGGTGCGCTACGGCAAACGGGTGTTTCATCCAACAGAAGGGGTGAAATTGTTGATGCAAAAGCAAATCGAGGCCATCCGGAGCCTTAAGGAAAAGGGGATCGTGGTCAAGGTCAATTCGATCATCATCCCCGGCATCAATGATGCGCATATACCGGATGTTGCCAAAAAGATGGGCGAAATGAACGTGGATATTTTAAACTGTGTTCCCTATTACCCGAATCAAGGCTCAACCTTTGAAAATATTCCGGAGCCTTCAAAAGAGATGATTGCACATATCCGGAAAGAAGCCGGAAAATTCATTCCTCAGATGCATCATTGCACCCGCTGCCGCGCGGATGCCGTCGGACTTCTGGGTGAAGACATGCCGCAGGAGCTGCTGAATGCGCTGAAAACCTGCGAACAAATGCCTGAAGCCCAAACCTGGAAAATAAACGCTTCCCGGTCTTTTGTGGCTGTGGCGAGCAGGGAAGGAGTATTGGTAAATCAGCATCTCGGAGAAGCAGAGCACCTTCTGATATATGGCAAAAAGAACGGGGCCGTATCGCTGATAGAGTCTCGCCCGACTCCGGAATCCGGCGGCTGCCTGAGCCGATGGGATGAACTGGCCGATAGAATCAGCGATTGCCGTTCTCTTCTGGTCAGTGGCGTTGGCGCAAATCCCCGGCAGGTTCTGACCCGGAAAGGGATTGAAGTTGTGGAAATCGAAGGCCTGATCCATGAAGCCGTGCAGGCGGTTTTTGACGGCGGAAGCCTCAGGCACCTGACAAAACGTAAAATGACGGCCTGCGGGGCAGAATGCTCCGGAACAGGCGCCGGATGCGGATGATACCCGTTTTTATTAAATAGTGGCAAGGAGAGACAAATGGACAAGCCCGAACATCATATTTTTGTATGTGCCAGTTTCAGAGCCGGTGGTGATTCCAAGGGAACCTGCAACAAAAAAGGCTCTTTCAATTTTTTGCCTTATATTGAAAACGAAATATTGGATAGGGGACTGAATGCCGCCATCACCAGCACGGGCTGTATGAAAGCCTGTGATTTCGGACCGGTAATGCTTATCTACCCGGAAGGGCTGTGGTACGGAAACGTCGTCAGCGAAGAGATTATTGATGAAATTCTGGATGCCCTTGAAAACGGCAAGGCTGCCGTAGACTATCTGATCCAATGAGCAGTTTCATATCCGAGAAGCGACGGCCGGCAATATTAAGGCTTGATTCCCTGCAATGGGTATGTCTTCGAAAAAAGGATTTTTCTAATGAAAGCTCATGGACGTGATCCGATATGGCTGATTGATACAACCCTTAGAGACGGAGAGCAGTCTCCGGGCGTTGCCTTCAGCAGAGAAGCCAAGGAAACCATCGCATCCATGCTGGCAGCGGCCGGAATCGATGAACTGGAAGTCGGGACACCAGCCATGGGGAAAAACGAGCAGGAAGACATCCGGGCGATCACGCGCCTGAACCTTCCCTGCCGCCTGACCTGCTGGTGCCGGGCCCGGCAAGAGGATATTGAGGACGCTGCAAAATGTGGCGCAGGAAACATTCACATCAGCTTTCCCGTGTCATCCATCCTCATGAAAGCCATGAAGAAAGACGAATCCTGGGTGCTCGCGCAGCTCCGGGAGCTTCTTGCCTTCGCCTGTAATAGATTCCAATTTGTGTCAGTCGGCGCTCAGGATGCGACCCGCGCTGAGTTGTCATTTTTGAAAATATTTGCCGAACATGCGCTGTTATATGGGGCATACCGGATGCGGATCGCGGATACCGTGGGCATTGCAACGCCTTTTTCACTCACTGCCATCCTGACGGAATTGCTCACATCAAGCGGCATGGCGCTTGAGTTTCATGGTCACAACGACCTGGGGATGGCAACCGCCAATGCGATCTGTGCGGCACAGGCCGGCGCGGAGGCATTAAGCGTTACCGTGAATGGTTTGGGTGAGCGGGCGGGAAATGCGGCGCTGGAAGAAGTAACGATGGCCATTATCCTTTCCGGGGGAAAAAAATGTGGAATCCGGCCTTCCAGTTTGCTGCCTTTGTGCGCCTATGTTTCCCAGGCATCTCAGCGCCCCATTCCTCCTGACAAGCCAATCTCCGGCTCGCTTGTTTTTACGCACGAATCGGGAATTCACTGCAACGGCATGTTTAAGGATCCGCGAACTTACGAACCTTTTTCAGGCAGCCTTATAGGCCGAAGCAGTGAATTTGTGATGGGAAAACATTCCGGAACAGCGCTGCTCCGGCAGGTTCTGAAGAATGGATATCCTATGCATCTTGAATGCTGACCAGTATTTCCGCAAGGGTCATCTTCATTTTGACGCTCAGTCCCGTCTCCTGCCGAAACGATTTCTCCAGATCCGCCAGTTCCCGGTACAGGGGGGTCCGGTCAAAAGGGATATAGGATTTGTCGCCGCATTGGCGGACAAATTCGTGACATCCCGGGCCGTTGGCCCTGCCTTTTATGGGATGGTTCAGTTCATGAGGAATGCCGTGAAGCCTGCAGATCATGGGACGATACGCATAAAGCCGGCACCGTCCTGCTTCGTTTAAGGAACACATCACGCCGGGAGCGGGAGCAGCATGTGTTTCCCATTGAGAATTCACCTCCAGCGCCCTAAGATGAATCACCGTCCGGTCTTTTGAATTCAGGGATTCCAGGCCGCGCTTCAAATAGAAATACTCTATCAGGGTATGGTGATAAAATCGCGTTCGGCAGCAGCTGTCTTCACACCCTGTACAAACAAACCCATACTTTCCGGCGGTTTTATCATAGCGTTCATCCATTTTCCGGAATATTGCCGCCAATCTATCCAGATACGGCTCATACTTCACCGTTTGTTTCCCATGTTTACTAAAATCCATGGGTCCCATCAGATCAGCGGCGATGGGAAAAAGATTTTTTCGTATAAGTTCAGGGCGCACCGGTCGGTCATGCTGGCAATAAAATCACAGACCGACCGCTCATGGGACAGATCGTTGTAATTAAACCAGGACATTTCCACGGTACTGAGCTCTTTTTTAAAAATATCCGGCCGGTTCAACAGGCAGGCATAGAGCTCGGTCAGTATTTTCTTTGCCTTTACAAACTCATTGTGAACCCGGGGGGAGCGGTAGACATTATCATACAAAAATGTCCGCAGCGTATTCATGGCGGAGCTGACTTCTTCGCTCATTTTCAATATCAGGTCTCCGTTTCGGACCTCGCTGGAAAACACCAGATCCCGGATCATGGTTGTTGCCCGCTGGGAATGGGTTCGGCCGATAATCCGCGTACAGGATTCGGGAACCTGCTCGATGGAAATGACACCGCTTCGAATGGCATCATCCAGATCGTGATTCAGATAAGCGATAATATCCGCAATCCGGACGATTCTTCCCTCAAACGTTGAGGCAAGCTCCGAGGGATCATCCGGAATGATCTTCCCGAATCCCTTGGAATGCTTTAAAATTCCGTTTCGAACCTCAATGGTTAGATTCAGTCCCAGCCCCTTGTTTTCAAGCACTTCAACGACCCGGACGCTTTGTTCGTTATGATAAAAATCCTGCGAATATATTTCCTGAAGGGTTTTTTCTCCGCTATGCCCAAAAGGCGGGTGTCCCAGGTCATGACCCAGGGCAATGGCTTCGGTCAAATCCTCATTCAGCAGCATGGCGCGTGAAATGTTTCGGGCGATCTGGGCCACTTCAAGCGTATGCGTCAGGCGGGTCCGGTAATAATCCCCCAGCGGCGCCAGAAAAACCTGGGTTTTGTATTTCAGCCGCCGGAAAGCATTTGAATAGACGATGCGGTCCCGATCCACCTGAAACGCCGTACGAATGGGACAAGGGTCTTCAAGTCGCTCCCTGCCCCGGGATTCCGAACTCAAACATCCAAAAGGAGATAAAAAACTCTTCTCCCGTTTTTCAAATTTTTCGCGAATGGTCATGGATTTCGCCTGCTCACATTTACACAATAAACCCCGCTGTTTTAAAAACATACAACTGCTGAATCATAATTTGCACCCTTTATAAAATCAAGCAAAGATATTCATTCAATCTTGCAAAGACAGAAATGAGGTGCGGCCCAGCTTAATACACATACGCATTTAATGCGCCAATTATTACATTATTGTATGTTGTGATAAATAGTCGATTATTTATAACATAATGAAATTATGGAATTAATGCTATTTTTATAAATGGCATTAATATTGCATTTATTCAGACAACTTTAATAATGCCCATACCATCAACTTCATATTTACAGACAAAGGAGATTGAGCGTGAAACTGAAAGAGAAATTATCCGCTTTGGCCCTGATGCTTTTCCTGTTCCCGGTACCTTCAGCCTTTGCTGAAGAAGCCACTTTAAATTCTGGCGACACCGCCTGGATGATCGTATCCACGGCACTGGTCATGATGATGACCCCGGCAGGACTGGCGCTGTTCTACGGCGGAATGTCGCGATATAAAAATTTGCTGAACACCTTTGCCATGACATTTATGTCTTACTGCCTGGCCAGCGTGATCTGGGTGGCAATTGGATATACCCTGGCATTTGGACCGGACATTGGCGGGTTGATCGGCGGACTGGACTTTACGTTTTTGAACAACATCACCGTTAAAAGTTTGTCCGGGACGATTCCAACTTACGTATATGTTCTGTTTCAGATGACTTTTGCCGGAATTACCGTTGCGCTCGTATTGGGTTCCATTGTGGACCGGATGAAATTTTCTTCCTGGCTCCTGTTTACGACATTGTGGATTATCTTCATCTACTGCCCGATAGCCCACTGGGTATGGGGCGGCGGATGGATGGCCAAAATGGGCGCCCTGGACTTTGCCGGCGGAAATGTGGTACATATCAATGCAGGCGTTGCCGGGCTGGTTCTGTCGCTTGTGCTCGGAAAACGCATCGGATATGGCAAGGAGACCATGTTCCCCTCCAGCATCGCCCTGACGGGACTGGGTGCCGCACTTTTGTGGTTTGGGTGGTTTGGATTTAACGCCGGCAGCCAACTTGCTGCAGACGGCCTGGCCGGATCCGCATTTCTGGTCACCAACACATCGGCTGCGATGGGGGCCATTTCATGGATGTTCACGGAGTGGTATATGACCCGGAAGCCGACGGTTCTGGGGATTGCCTCGGGAATCGTGGCAGGCCTGGTGTCCATTACGCCTGCGGCAGGATTCGTGGATTTGTCGGCTGCACTGGTCATTGGCCTTGTTGCCGGAGTTTTAGGTTTTATCTGCGTCTCTAAATTAAAGCACAAAATGGGGTATGACGACTCCCTGGATGCCTTCGGGGTTCACGGCATGTGCGGTCTCTGGGGCGCCCTGGCAACCGGCATTTTTGCCAATCCGGCAGTGAATCCGAACGGAACCGGCCTTCTTTACGGCAATCCCAAACAGCTTTTGATCCAGATCATTTCCATCGCTGCGACTGCCGCGTATACAGCAGTCGGCACACTGCTCGTCATCGCCATTACCCGTCTGGCAACCAATGGGTTGCGGGTTGAGAGAGATGACGAAATCTCCGGCCTGGACTACTCCCAGCACGGGGAAAGAGCATTTGAAATCCCGAATTCATAGGAAATGGTCGGCATCAAAACGAATCATTCACGGATATGTTTTTACAATAATGTGTTATTCAGACAAAGAGAGGACGTAATGAAGAAAATCGAAGCAATCATCAAACCATTCAAGCTCGATGATGTCAAAGAAGCATTAAATGCCCTGGGCATTCAGGGAATGACCATATCCGAAGTCAAAGGATATGGCCGCCAGAAAGGGCATAAGGAAATATATCGGGGCGCAGAATACGTCGTTGATTTTATACCAAAAATCAAAATAGAACTCATCGTTGCTGCTGCAATGGTGGACCAAGTAATTGAAAAAATTAGAAACTCTGCCAATTCAGGAAAAATCGGCGATGGAAAAATCTTTGTAATTCCCGTTGAACAGGTAATTCGCGTCAGAACCGGAGAAAAGGGCCTGGATGCCCTGTAGGTCGATATCCTGAACCTCCTGCAATCGCCAATTACTGCGATTGCAGGAATTTCCGGCCCTTCTGTCATGTTGTGATCCCCGCGGGATGTCCCTGACTGTTGCCTTCCCGGACGCTGGTGTGGTAATGTGGGTACAATAAATAGCCAAAGGAATACACATCAGAAGTGAGGTGTCGAAATGAGTAGAAACTCCTTGCTCGTCAGCCGAAGACAGTTTATCCGCTTTGCCGGCGGCGCAGTCCTTTACAGTCTGGTCCCAGCGCCTTTTCAAGGAATCGCCGCGGAAACGGGAAGCGGTTTTATCGCGGAGGCTTCCTGCAGCAGGGCTCCCTGTGACGTCAGGGCTCTGACCCGAAAACTCTTTGAATCCGCCGGCGGCATGTCCCGTTTCATTTCCAAAGGCGATGTGGTGGTGATCAAACCCAACTTCTCCTGGGCCAGGTCACCGGATTTGGGCGCAACCACGCATCCGGACGTCCTTGAAACCGTCATTTTTCTCTGCCAGGAAGCCGGAGCCAAAAAGGTCCGCATCGCCGACAACACCATTCATGAAGCCAGAAACTGCTTTGCGGTTACCGGCGCCGATCAGGTGGCAAAAAAAACAGGGGCAGATCTGGTGTTTCCCCTATCCAACCTCATGCGGGACATGAACCTTCAGGGACACCGCCTGAATGTCTGGCCGGTGTTTACACCGTTTAAGGAAGCCGACAAAATCATCAACCTGCCGGTTGCCAAGGTCCATGGCCTCAGCGGAGTTACCTTGGGAATGAAAAGCTGGATCGGAGGGGTCGGAGGCAGGCGAAATGCGCTTCATCAGGACATCCATCAAAGCATCGTGGACCTGGCCCAGTTTTTCAGGCCCACCATCACCCTGATTGACGCCATTCGCATTATGACGGCAAACGGGCCTTCCGGTGGCAGCTTATCCGACGTTTCGGTCGCCAACCGTCTAATCCTGAGCGATGACCCGGTTGCTGCCGATGCCAGGGCATGCGGCCTGTTTCAGATTCAACCGTCCGCAATCGCCCATATTCAACTTGCCCAGAAATGGGGGCTGGGAACAACGGACTTCAGCCGGTTGACCCGCTACCAGGTTGAGTTATGAAAATCAAACAGCTCATTTACCTCAGAAGGATATCTCAGGTCCTGTTCCTGCTTCTGTTTTTGTTTCTGCTGATGGAAACCCGGCTGCCCCAGAATGTCTTTCTGGACTATTCCCAGGAAATCACCGGTCCCAATGACATCCGCCTGAATTACCCGGTCATGTTTTTCTTTGACATGGATCCGCTGATATGGCTGTCCACGACGCTATCCACGCACAAGTGGCTGGCCGGCGCCGGGTGGGCGCTGGCCGTTATCGGCCTGACTCTTTTTCTGGGCCGGTTTTTCTGCGGCTTTGTCTGCCCGTTCGGAACCCTTCATCACGCCGTCGGCGCCATCCATCCTGATGTCAAGGGAAGGAAGGCGGTCTTTCGAAATGAAAAAACACCCGCGCAGCGGCTGAAATATGGACTGCTTTTGTCGGTTCTGGTGTCCGCTTTGTTCGGGCTGAATCTGGCGGGTTTTCTGGATCCGATCGCACTGCTGTTTCGATCACTTTCAGTTTCCATTCTGCCGGCTGTAAACATCGGCATCAAGGAGGTGTTCGATGCCATGGCGGCCAGCGACATCAAGATCCTGAATCTGGTCAGCTACTCCGCTGAAATCATCATATCGCCTGTCCTTGGCTTTGGATATCCGGCCTATCAGACCGGATTTGCGATCGGCCTGATCGTTTTGATTTTATTGTTCCTGAACCGGATCCGACCCCGGTTCTGGTGCCGCGTGCTGTGCCCCCTGGGAGCGCTGCTGGGGCTATTGTCTTTTAAAAGCCCGCTGGGCCTTGAACAGGATGAAACCCGGTGCACAAACTGCAATAAATGCATGGCAGCCTGTCAGGGCGCGGCGTCTCCCCGGCCCGGCCTGAAATGGGAGCCTGACGAGTGCGTCCGCTGCTTCAACTGCCAGGATGTCTGTCCGGAGGATGCGCTCTCATTTCGTTTCACCCGCCAGAAATTTGAGAAACACGGGCCCGACATGGGAAGGCGGGCGGTGCTGACCGGACTTACCGCCGGCATTGCTTTTCCGCTTCTCAGCCGGCTGGACGGCCAGATTCACCAGGCATCCGATCCCAGGTTGATTCGGCCTCCGGGATCATTGTCGGAAACCCGGTTTCTGGAACGCTGCCAGCGCTGCGGCCTGTGCATGAAAGCCTGCCCGACAAACGTCATTCAGCCGTCCCTTGGAGAAGCGGGAATCGCCGGCTTCTGGACCCCGGTGTTAAACATGTCTGCCGGTTACTGTGAATATTCCTGCACCCTCTGTGGCAGCGTCTGTCCGACGGGAGCCATTCATTTGATTACGGGAAAGGAAAAGATCACGGGCCCCATCCGAATCGGATCCGCATTTGTAGATAGGGGAAGATGCCTGCCCTGGACGGAAAACGGGGCTTGCATTGTCTGCGAGGAAGTATGCCCGACCTCCCCAAAAGCCGTGGTTTTTCGTGAAGCCGATGTCGCCGGCTTCGGCGCGGAAAGGCTCCGGCTGAAACAGCCCTATGTGAATTTGCGACAGTGCATCGGATGCGGCATCTGCGAAAACAAATGCCCGGTCAAGGGAACGCCGGCCATTCGGGTCATTGCCGCGGGTGAAACCCGTTCTCCCAAAAACCAGATTTTACTGGCCTCATAAACGGGATCACACCACAGAGCTGATAATATTTTTTCATCCAGCAGAAAACCGCTTTCCAGTTTGTCGTTTTAGGGACCGGCTGGAAAGCGGTTGATGGCAACGGGTTGAACTAAAGCGCATCCCTTCCCTTTTCTCCGGTTCTGATCCGAACAACCTGCTCAACAGGACTTACAAAAATTTTACCATCTCCAATTTTCCCGCTATTAGCGGAAGCTCGAATTGTTTCTATGACCAGGTCCACCTGCTCGGACATGACAATGACCTCAATCCGGATTTTAGGTACAAAATCCACCACATATTCTGCACCCCGGTATATTTCCTTATGCCCTTTCTGCCGACCGTACCCTTTTACCTCTGATAGGGTCATTCCTTGAATTCCCATGTCGTTCAGCGCTTTTTTGACATCATCCAACTTGAATGGCTTTATTATGGCCTCTACTTTTTTCATAAAATCCTCCCATTACCTGATGTTTTTCTTTGATATAAACCCGCCGACTTCCAGGATTGCCGCTCCAATAAAAATAACACACTCAACAGGGGTCATGGATTATTGGAGTGAGAATCGAACTTTCGAATAATTTTTTTTTATCTGGTATTGCAATTCTGTTTAATATGAAAGCAATAAATATGCCATATACTTATATCATTACAACATACTGTATTTGTGATTAATATAAATTTTTGCATGATTATTATAATATCATATATGTTATTTATTTATCATAATATACATATTTGTATTATTTGGAGCACAATAAAAGATGAGACACAAGAGCAGCAGCAGTTTTTTCCTGATGTCAAAACAGGAAAGCACCATGGCATGGCGGACTCAATATTCACCTTGATCGTTCCGGATATACGTGCTAATCGAATATGTTATCTTTTACTCGGAGGAGCGCCCATGTTAAATAACACAACAGACAGTTACGGCTGGATTGCCCGTCTTTTTCACTGGATTATTTTCCTGATGGTCATCGGCGTTATCATCGGGGGGAATATCGCCGCGGACATGCCAAGCGGACCCGACAAATCGAATATGATCGGCATGCATAAGTCGTTTGGTGTCGCGATTCTGGCCCTGGTGGTGCTGCGTCTGCTATGGCGGCTGATCAATCCGCGCCCGCACGATCTGGGAACCAGCAGGATCGAGAACAAACTGGGGCACGCCATGCACATCTTCCTGTATATCCTGATGCTGTCACAACCTATTATCGGGATACTGATGTCGCAGTCCTTCGGTCATCCGGTTTCCCCGTTTGGCTGGTTTAACGTACCGACTTTTATCAATGAAAATATCCGGATGGGGAAAATCCTGCTTGAACTCCACGAGTCGCTCTGGGTGGTGTTGGCGATATCCGTGGGAATCCATGCCGCCGCCGCACTAAAACATCACTTCTTTGAAAAAAACAGGACGCTCATGCGCATGATTGTGGGCAGATAAAGGAGGGGAAAGAAAATGAAGACACGTCCAAACACGAAAACCACATGTGTTGTGGTGGGTCTGGCCATGGCCGCCGGTATTCTGGCAGCCGGAAACGCATCTGCAACCGGCGGCGCGGACTCTCCATCCGAAACCGCCCGGATGGCCTCGATCATTCACTGGCTGGGCCATGACAGCTTCCGGATTGACGGCGATAACATGGTAATCTATATCGATCCTTATAAAATCGGGGGGGGACCCAAAGCCGATCTGATCCTGATCACCCATGATCACAAAGACCATGCCTCTCCGGAAGATGTCGCAAAAATACAGCGCAGCGATACGGTAATTGTTGCCGCTTCGGCTGCTGCCGAAAAATTTTCGGGTCAGATCCAGACCGTTAAGCCCGGAGACAAACTGAATATCAAGGGAATTTCCGTCGAGGCGATTCCCGCATACAACACCAACAAGTTTCGCAGCCCGGGAATCCCGTTCCATCCCCCGGAATCCGGTTATGTCGGCTACATCCTGACGGTGAAGGGAATCCGGATTTATCATGCCGGCGATACGGATGCGATCCCGGAGATGAAGTCTGTTCACTGTGATGTGGCGCTGCTTCCGGTCAGCGGGATATACGTGATGACCGCGGAGGAGGCGGCAGGCGCCGCCGCGATGATTCACACCAAACTGGTCATTCCCATGCACGTCGGAAAAGGCATCGGCAGCCTGGAAGACGCCGAGCGGTTCAAGGCGCTGTCATCGGTTCCGACCCTCATTCTGCCGATGGAATAATCGAGATTACGCCTCATTTCACCGGATCCACATAACGGCTTTTTCAACCTGTTCATTCAGGACCTGTTTGAGTCCGCCGAGGATATCTTCCGCCAGCTTCTTTTTCCAGCCGGAGTCGGCTGTCATCTGCTCCGTGATGGCTTTGCGAAGTTTTGACCGCTGCACCGACAGGATATGTTCCAGTTTACTGTCCGGAAGCACCCATTTACGGGAAAATCCGGGCAAGTCCCGGTCCTTGATTTTTTCCGTCACGGCATCAATGCCGTAACCCGTAACGATCGCACCAATGACGGCCGCAATCACCTGACCCGCTATCGGAAGGTGAAACAGCGCCAGGCCCGTGCCGCCGGATGCCATGCCGACGATGACTCCCGCCAGCATGCTTGTCAGGACGATGATTTCATCGCTTCGAATGAGCTGATTCACGTTGAACGGGGGATGTGAAATGGAACTGACGCCCGCCGCGATATCCCGGTTCCGGAGATCCAGCACGCTGCGCGGGATGTCGAATCGCCGGCAGACGGGATCCGTAAAATCCGCGAGGGCCGGAAGGAGCGTGTTGTTCAGCCAGGCATCCAGTTTTTTTCGGGCGTCTTCCCCCCGGATCCGGCCCAGTAGATTTTTTTTGCGGCTCTCGATATCCGGCCGGATGTCGTTCAGCGTCCTCAGCCGGCCTTCGCGCCACGCGGCCAGTGAGGGGCTGATGGCATAGGAAATCAGTTCGTCGGCAAGCGGCTCCGCCAGACTGTCGATCAAGCCGGGAATGCTCTGTTCCACAAGCGTGATGATTTCCTCGGAATCGCCGATGGTTTCAATGGCCTGCTTCAGCCCGTTCGACAGGATATCTGTCCGACCGATCCTGGCCAACCCTCTGGCTATGGTGAATTCCGGCTCCAGGCCCCTGACAATCTTCTCCGCCGATGAAAACGCCTGGCTGCAAAGCTCAAGAACCACGTTCATTCTGGAAGCGCCGCCGGTTAAAACAACCAGATCGGGCCTGACCGCCTCCATCCTGCTTTTGGCATGCGCCAGCGCCGCGCCGAACGCCTCTTTCCAGCTTTGGCCGTTTAACGCCTTCGTGGGAAGGATGAATATCTTCTCCATTTCATCCCGGTAGATACCAGGCTCAAATTCAATCGGGGGTTTGATGGTCCTGAATTTGAGGCTGCAATCCACAGGCTGGTCTGCCGAGGTGTAGAGTTCGGGAATGGAAAAATATTTCTCCTTGCCTTCGCGGCAGGCAAGGAGGCACTGGCGTTTAAAATGGGGATAATTTTGAAAAATATCCTCAAGCCGCTGCCGGTCAGCGGGATTTTCTGTTTCCATGCGAAGCAGCGTTCTTTCAAATATCATTTCTTCAATCAGGCCCGCACCCAGGCTGAGACCGAAATCTTCGATGGGGTGGGCTTCCATGCGGCTCACCATCGTGAAATCCGTAGTTGATGATCCGATATCGATGATCAGCACGTTTTGCATCAGCCGCTCCGCATCCACTCCGGACAACTTGGACTCCTTGAGATGCAAAAAAGCGGCCCGCGACTCTTTTTCAACGGTGACATGCTGCATTCCCGCCTGCCGCAGGATATCCGCGTATGTGGCGCGTTCGGCATTCGACCAGCCGGATGGCGAGCCCACCACAAAATGGGTGCGGTCGCATCCGTCGATCTGGCCGCTTTCTTCAAGAAGATCCAGATATTTTTTGACAAACCGCTTGACGAGGCGCTGATGTTCCGGAGTACTCAGGTTGTTGCGCATGGGTTTAATGCCGATGTGAAGCTCTGTTATCCCCGTGGTCTTCAAAGCCTGATCACCAACCAGATCGCCGCTTTCCGGCTTGAATGCCAGTGCCGTCACCTGACTTTTTCTGGCGAAGATTTCCAGCATCTCGGGTTCCGAATCATTGGCCAGACATGACACCCTGGCCAGTGCGGTTTCACCATGCCCGAAATCAAAGCCCACGATTTCGATATTCTCGATGTGAATGTTATCCATATCCGTCCCGGATTCTAAATGTGCTTGGAAAAAGGCTCGGCAACCCGGCCGCGAAGCAGAACGTGTTTGCCCTTGATGAATGCCGGCCGGATGGTGACATGGCGGCTGATCGATGGGTCGGCGCCGGGTTCAACATCAAACAACAAGATATCTGCAGCATCCATCGGATCAAATTCCTTTACGGCAATTCCCCGCTCCCATAAAATCGCCTGGATATGGCCAACCTTTTTTAACGCCCATTCGCCGTCGTAAAAGGCTTTGGCCTCAAACAGGTCCTGAAACAGCTTCAGGATCTGCGTTTCTTTTTCAAGAAAGCTGCCTTCTTTTTCCGATGCCTGTTCACTCAAGGTTTTATCGATGTAAGTTAGCGCATCGGCAATACCATTCAGAAAGGCATGAACATGAGCGATTTTCAAATGAAAATCCGCTTTCGCGGGTAACGGGCCCGAAATACCAATCGGAGTGAGCACTTCGAAAAATTTCCTGGAACCAGATCGGATTCGCCATTCATGGACATGCAGATAAATTTCGATGCCCAGGAGAATAACCACCAGCAGAATCGGAATCCAGGGGACCGGATTGACCGATAGCAGGGCCATCAGCAGGGCAAGGATGATGGCTGACTGCACCGCTTTGCCGAACATGACAAAACCCTTCGCAGTCTGTCCCGGCTGGACATCCGAAGGCCGGGATTCGGCGACATGAACCACGGGTTCAACCGTATTCAGCAACCGGACCGCATACCGGACGGCTTCAAGCAGATATCCCGAATGCCGGGATTTTTGAAGAGAACATCCCCGGGTCATGTCCCCATGGAGCTTGCTCAGATAGGCATCCGTTAATTTCACCACCTCTTCAATGGAGGACGCTGCTTCGATACGGTTGCCGAGTTCCTTTTTATCGCTGTCAAAATTTGTGAGAAGATTTGTCATGGCGCTCCCCGATGAATGCTGAAAATATTGATGCGTCACTTCCTGTTTAAACGGTTTTTCACGAATCATCAAGAACAAGCGTATGCTGATGAAAATACGCTATTGACAGTGCGGGGGCTTTTCCCTATGGATAAACAGCACCAAAAGGGAAGGAAAATGAGGCGGAATGAATAAAATCCTGGTAACCGGCGCGGGGGGATTCCTGGGGTCAGCCGTATGTCAGGCTGCATTTCCCAAGTGGCAGGTTTATGGCGTTGTTTTTTCCCATTCGGCGGCACTGGATCCTCGTACCGTCTTCAGGGTCGATCTCACCCAACCACAGGAAGTCAAGCGCGTAATGGATATTATTCTTCCCCATGCGGTGATTCATACGGCCGCAATGGCTGATCCCAACGCCTGCCAGGCCAACCCGGCACAATCAGGTAAAATCAATGTGGATGCTGCTGTTTTTATGGCCAAATGGTGCGCTGACCATGACATTCCGATGGTATTTACTTCCAGCGATCTGGTGTTTGACGGGCAGAATGCGCCTTACCGGGAGACGGATCCCGTTAATCCCGTTAATCTTTATGGCGAACAAAAGGCCCGCGCGGAAGCGGAAATCCTGCGGGTCTATCCGGAAGCGGCGGTCTGCCGCATGTCCCTGATGTTTGGGGACAAACCCTCTCCCCGATATCAGCCGCCGGCAATTCTGCTGAAACAGGGCCAAAAAATCCGGCTTTTTGTGGATGAGGTCCGGACCCCGCTTGACGTTTATACGGCAGCGGAAGGAATACTTCTGGCGCTTGGAAAATCAAGCGGGCTGCTTCACATAGGTGGGGCGGAGCGCATCAGCCGGTATCAGTTCGGGCTGCTTCTGGCAGATGTTCTGAATATTGCAACCGACGCCATTGTTCCCTGTTTTCAGAAGGACATTCCCATGGCAGCAGTCAGACCGGTTGATGTGTCCTTGAATATCGAAGCCGCCGGAAGGATCGGGTTCCGGCCGCCTCTCCTTTCGGAAATCCTTCATCGGTTATATGTATGACGCCATCACAATTTTGAGTTTTTACGAGTTCATCAATTATCCTTCTTTGATTTCAAGGATTTTACCCTTGGTGCTGACAACGACCTCGGTCATGGGAAGGGTTGCGCCTGACGCCTGGAGTCCTTTTTTGACGATCGCCAGCAGGCCGGAGCAGCAGGGAACCTCCATGCTCAGAACCGTGATGCTCTTCAGTCCGGCATGGGTGCAGATCTTGGCAAACTTATCGATATAGCTCTGCGCATCATCGAACTTGGGGCATCCCATCATGACGGCCCGGCCTTTCATGAAATCCTTGTGAATGGAAGGATAGGCCACCGGAACGCAATCCGCCACAACCAGAAGATCCGCCCCGTGAAGAAACGGCGCATTGGCGGGAACCAGGCGGATCTGAACCGGCCAGTGCGACAAAAAGGAGTCTTCCCCAGGCTCCAGGGATACCGGCAGGTTGGCTTTTTCACAGGAGGATGAGGACGAAAACAGTTGCAGTCTGCCGGACGGGCATCCACCGGCAGGCGGAGAAGCTTTTGAATGGGATTTACCCAGAAGGGCTTCCACCGCAGCCTCGTCAAAATCATCGGCTTCGCGTTCAATAATGGTCAAAGCGCCCGTGGGACATTCGCCGACACAGGCACCCAGGCCGTCACAATATTTGTCGGCAACCACGCGCGCCTTGCCGTCAACGAGTTGAAGGGCGCCTTCCGCGCAGCCCGTGATGCACTGGCCGCAGCCGTCGCAACGTTCTTCATCGATCTGAATTATTTTTCTCAGTACTTTCATGGCACATTCCTCTTTATGTCAGCAACGTTTCCCGGGCAATCCTGCGTCCGCTTTCGGATAAAAATGATTTTTCGATCATCTGGTTCAGCCGATCCAAAGATGCAGGCGACTGCTTCTGGTTTTCTTCGATGTTGGTGATCAAGTCGGCGTCATAGAGAACCTGAAAATTGACGGTCTCCTCAATCCGCGGATGATGGTGATGGCCGACAATATCACAGACCTCGTCAATCAATTCCGCTTTAGCACCCAGTTTTGTCAGAATGGATCCGGCGATGGGCGGGCCTTCCAGTTCCTGAAATCGGGCCGCCGTACTGCCGTGTTTTCGCTCTGCTTCATGAATGCCGATGTCATGGAGGAACGCCGCGCACAGAATAACCGCCATATTGCCTTTTTCGGTCCTGGCAATCCGTTCTGCGTACCGGGCCACCCGGGACGCATGACCGATTCGCTTGAAATCGCCTTTAAAATATCGCTTCATCTCGATGGCCACCCGGTCTTTCAGCAGATCTTCCTTCTGGGCCAGGAGTTCGGCTGGCATTGTTCCCAGACATTGTTCGGCGAACTGGCAGTATGCGGCGCATCCGAAATCCATATCGGGATTGACAAAACGGTGTTCGCAGTGCGGACATTTCCGGGTGGTGTCATCCTTGAAAAATTCGACACTGCCGCCGCACTTGGGGCATTTGGTTTCAAAAATCGCTCCTGGCTTCCAGTACTGGGTATCCTGTCCCGGGCATTTCATTTTTTGTCCTCCAAAAGAATTTGAGGAAGTTGATAAGGTTGAGGAAGATCAAGACAACAATCCACCTTCCTCAACCGGACTCCGTCATTTATCCCAGAATCGCCTTCAGGTCTTCATCCGGCGTTTTGATGGGCATGATATTGAAGTTTTCCACCAGCACATTCAGCACATTGGGGGTGATAAAAGCCGGAAGGCTTGGCCCCAGCCGAATGTTCTTGATCCCCAGATGCAGCAGCGACAATAAAATGACGCAGGCTTTCTGTTCATACCAGGACAGAATCATGGAAAGCGGCAGATCGTTGACTCCGCATCCAAACGCATTGGCCAGGGCCACGGCGATCTGAATCGCCGAATAGGCATCGTTGCATTGTCCGATATCCAGAAGCCGGGGAATCCCGCCGATATTTCCCAGGTCTTTGTCGAAAAAGCGGAATTTCCCGCAGGCAAGGGTCATCACCACGCAGTCGGCAGGCACTTTTTCCACGAATTCCGTGTAGTAATCCCTGCCGGTTTTGGCTCCGTCGCAGCCGCCTACCAGGAAAAAGTGACGAATGGCCTTGCTTTTTACCGCATCAATTACAGCTCCCGCCACACCCAGGACCGCGTTTCTGGCAAAACCGACCATCACCGATTTGCCGGCGACATCTTCCGTAAAACCCGGAAGCGCCAGGGCTTTTTCAATCACCGGGGTGAAATTTTTGGTGGCGATGTGCGTGACACCCGGCCAGCCCACAAGCCCGGTTGTAAAGATATTGTCCTGATAGGTTTCCCTGGGTTTTTGAATACAGTTGGTGGTCATTAAAATGGCGCCGGGGAATGCGGCGAATTCTTTGGCCTGATTCTGCCAGGCGGTTCCGTAATGGCCGTAAAAATGGGGATGTTTCTTGAGTTCCGGATACCCGTGGCAGGGAAGCATCTCCCCATGCGTATAAATGTTGATGCCTTTTCCCTGGGTTTGTTTGAGGACTTCCTCCAGATCTTTCAAGTCATGACCGGACACCAGAATGGCCTTGCCTTTTTTGGCGCCCAGGGGAACCGACGTGGGAACCGGATGACCGTATGTCCCGGTATTGCCGAAATCCAGAAGTTCCATGGCCCGCAGGTTGACTTCACCGCATTTCAAGGCCAGCCCCACCAGCTCGTTGACCCCCAGACTCTTGTCCAGTGTTGCGGCCATGGCTTCCTGAATAAAGGCATAGACGGTGTCATCGGACTGCCCCAGAATGGCGGCATGATCGGCATAGGCCGCCAAGCCTTTGAGACCGTAAATCAACAACTGCTGAAGGGAGAGAATGTCGGGGTTGACGGATGGATCCGACTTGACGCCGACGGATTCACCTTGTTTCACCATGCCTTCAAGAGTTCCGGCCGGAATGAAGTCTGCGGGACCCACAGGCAGGGAAGCCTGAATCCTGGACTTCAGGGCGTCGCGTTTGGCGATACATTCGCGGATCAGGCTGACAAAGCGGTCCGGATCAAAATCCACGTTGGTGAGCGTGGAAAAAATGGCTTCACAGGTGAAGCGGTTAATGCTATCATCCGTTACGCCTGACTTTCGGGCTGCAACCGCAACCTGCGACAGGCCTTTTACCGTATAAATCAACAAATCCTGAAGGGCTGCAACTTCCGGCTGCTTTCCACAAACACCGATCTTCGTGCATCCTTCGCCTTTTGCCGTCTGTTCGCATTGATAACAAAACATGGTGAATCTCCTTTTTCTATGGGTAGATGGGTCATGGGTTTGGACTGAAGGCTTTTGATGATTGAACATCCTTTTTCTTCCCGCAGTCTGTATTATTGAACGTGTTTTTCGTTATTGTTGAGTTGACTTTTATCCCGAATGCAACCCGACTTCCTTGACTTAAGTCAATAAAACTCAAAAACATTGAAAATAAGTGAAAAAAATGAAAACCGCGATGGAGATTGTTTCAAAAACCCCGCTTTTCAGCGGGATTAACGAGGATGCGCTTCAGGCTGTCTGTGCGATTACGGAGCGCAAAGACTATGACAAGGGGCAGATCATTTTTTCAGAAGGAGATGCCGGCAATGGATTTTATAGCATTGTCAGCGGCAGGGTGAAGATTTTCAAAGTCTCAACCGAAGGAAAAGAGCAGATCCTTCATATTTTCGGCTCTGGAGAACCCTTCGGAGAAGTCCCGGTTTTCACGGGCAGGCCGTTTCCTGCCACAGCCCAGGCCATAACCGGGACCAGCCTGCTGTTTTTTCCCAAGACCGCCTTTGTGGCGTTGATTCATCAAAACCCTTCATTGGCCCTGAGAATGATAGGCGTTTTGTCCATGCGGCTTCGGGAATTTACGGTTCAGATCGAGAATCTCTCGCTGAAGGAAGTGCCCGGCCGCCTGTCTTCTTATTTACTGTACTTATCTGATGAGCAGGAAAACCCGAATACCGTCAAGCTGAACATTTCCAAAAGCCAGTTAGCGAGCCTGCTGGGGACGATTCCCGAAACCCTTTCCCGGATCTTGACCAAAATGGCGGCCGCACGGCTGATCCGCGTTCAGGGCAGCGATATTCAGCTTCTGGACCGTATCGGGCTGGAGGACCTGGCCGAAAACGGTAAACTTCCGGAAAAATGATATGAGAACAGGTACTCAATCCGAAATCCGAAACAACTTCGATTATTTTAATGCCACCAGTTCCTTGCTGAGAAGCCGGATATGCCCCATTTCTTCCTTGATGATCCCGTCTATCCGGTTTTTCCCCAGACCTTCGGGAACCACTTCCTTCATGCCCAGGTAAAATACGATGGAATCCTTTTCCGCCTCGATGGCGGCCTTCAGAATTTCCTTCATGGATTTTAAATCGATCGTTTTTTGAAAAAACACACGGGTATCGGCCAGTGCCCGAAGATAAAGCACGGCCTCATGTTCCGGGTCAAAAACCGTGGCCACTTTTTCATTTTCATTCAGGCTGGCGCGCATTGCCTTATAGGTTTTTTCATGGTCTTCCTCCATCTGAGACAACTGAACCAGAAATTTTTTATATTGCGGGTCCGCCACATTCCCGGATGCATCCCGATAAAATTTTGCGCCGTTTCGTTCAAGCTGTTCGGCCATTTCAAATATATCGTCCGCATTGAAATCAAAGCTCATGGTAATCGTTTCCTTTCAAAATAAAATAAATGGTCGGGTTACGGGCACAACGGTTGTTTCCGTGGCCCTTTCAAGGAATCCTGTTCATTGCCGTAGAGATTGTATCAAAACCGTCATGAATCTTCACCAATAATAATGAAAGGTTTCGATTTTGTAAAGTATCTCAAACCCGTTAATAGTTCCAGCAAAAAAGAAGGCTGAAACTGATTTATGCGTCAGGGCCTTCTGGTTCCCGCCTCTGATCGTAGAATCCCTTGTCAAAGCGGCCGAAGCTCTTTTTGATGGCCGTTAACTGCTGGAAAAACCCCTCGACATTTACCTGCCTTTCCGATATGTTTCATCGTAAAATATCTGAAGATGCGCATCAACCGGTACGTCGAGTCCCGCCCAGACTTCAAAACGGAGCGGGTTCCTGCACGGGGGAGTCACCATCACATTTTTTTTAAGATTGGAAGGAGATACGGATGAATGCGTTTCACACGATCTGCAAACTGATTTTGATCCTATCTTTCTTATTCGTGCCAACTTCGGTCACATCCGCCAATCCAGCGGATCAGACTCAGACGAAGCCGGCGGACAAGAAGACAGTGCGCCAACTGAATATTTACAATGCACCCTGGACTGGTGATTTCGATCAGATGATCGAGCGCCGCTTTATCCGGGCATTGTTGCCCTACAGTCGCACCCTTTACTTCAACGACAAGGGGCGCGACCGAGGCATCAGCACCGATCTCGTGCACGAATTCGAACGCTGGATCAACAAGAAATATGCGAAGAGGCTCAACAAGCGCCCGCTCACCATCGTGATCATCCCCACAACCCGGGACAAGTTGCTCCCGGGGGTTGTCACGGGGATGGGAGATATCGCCATTGGAAACCTGACAGTCACCGAGGAACGGCTGAAGGTCGTGGATTTTGTCTCCCCGGAAGGATCGAGCGTCATGAATGAACTGGTTGTCTCCGGTCCCACGTCGCCGTCGATTACCTCTGTGGATGACCTCTCCGGAAGGACGGTTCACGTTCGCAAGTCGTCGAGCTATTACGAAAGCCTCAATGCACTCAACGAGCGCTTCAATAATGAAGGAAAGCCCGCAGCAAAGCTCGTGCTCGTACCCGACGCGCTGGAAGACGAAGACATGATGGAGATGCTGAACGCCGGTCTTCTGGAGATCATCGTTGTGGATGACTGGAAGGCGCAGATGTGGGCGCAGATCCTGCCAAAGATCAAGGTGAACGAACAGGCTGCCGTGCGGAAAGGCGGAAAGGTCGGCACGGCAATCCGCAAGGAGAGCCCGAAACTGGAAGCGGAAATTCTCAGTTTCTACCAAAGCTTCCTTAAAAAACAGGATTTTGCCTCGTATCGCCTGAAGCAGTACATGTCGCGCATCAAACAGATCAAGAATTCCACCGGCACGTCGGAGTTGAAGCGCTTCGAGGAGGCGGTCACCCTGTTCGAAAAATACGGACAGCTGTACAGCTTTGATCCCCTCATGCTCGCCGCGCAGGGTTTTCAGGAGTCTCAGCTCAACCAGAACGCGAAGAGCCACATGGGCGCTATCGGGGTCATGCAGGTCATGCCCGACACGGGCAGGGAATTGAACGTGGGCGACATCAGCATCATCGAACCCAACATCCATGCTGGCGCGAGGTACCTGGACAATCTCATGAGAAAGAACTTCCCGGACGCCAACTTTACTCAAAACAACCGCGCGCTTTTCGCCTTTGCAAGTTACAATTGCGGCCCGGGGAATGTCTCGAAGATGCGCAAGGAGGCCGTGAAACTCGGGCTCGACCCGGACATGTGGTTCAACAACGTGGAAATCGTGACCGCACAGAAGATCGGAATGGAGACCACGACGTACGTTCGAAACATCTTCAAGTACTATGTCTCATACAGGCTCCTGCTCGATGCACAAGAGGAGTTGAACAAAGCGCGCGAACAGGTCGCACCCGGCACGACGGGCAAGTAGGCCATGAACCCGAAGACGCCTTCACAATCCTTTTTTACTTCGCTTGGGGAAAACCGTTTCGGTCTTCTTTTTGTTTCTTTGCTGCTGACCATCAGCGGCTCAACGATCCTGGCCGAACTTGGGTTCATCTGGCTCAATAATCTTTTAATCTTGCTGAATCTGTTGGTATTGCTCTCCATCATAACCGGTCGGTGGACTCTGCGGGCCGGCGTAGTGTTCTTCTTTCTATCCCTATTTTATACTGTCACATCCTCCGTATTCGAGCTAAAAACTTTCACTTTCGAACCCTATGGTCAACTCAGCTCCGTGATTCTCTTATTTCTGGGGACACTCACCTGTTTTCGAGTCATCTTCAGATCCGGCAGAATCGACAGAGAACGCCTGTTTGCCTCTCTCAGCCTTTATCTGCTTTTCGGATTGATCTTCGCCATTATTTTTGTGGTTGTCGAGGAGCTGCTGCCGGGCTCCTTTCGCTACCCGGGCAATCAATCTCCGGGGAGTGAAATCAGGCCCCTGGTTCAGTTGATCTATTTCAGCTATGTGACCCTCGCCACCCTGGGCTACGGGGATATCGTTCCAGTCAGCGGCCCAGCCAAAGGATTGGTAATCCTGGAAGCGATCATCGGACAGATGTACCTGGTAGTGGTGGTAGCCCGGTTGGTCAGCCTCTACGAACAGACCGAGTCAAAAGAGTAATTTTTTGTGTCACAACCCCGTCAATTGAACCGGCTGGAAAAGAAAGCTGCAAGATATTGAGATATTTTGTTTGACTCGGCGTTCATTCATCGCTAACGTTGCAGGCGATATCAACGCATACGGGATACCCTGCATGGATGAAATTTATTTAAAGGCATTGATCGATAAAATTCAAAACGGACAGATCGGCGGGGATGCGGCGATGGAGCTCCTCAGACGGCTGCCGTTTGAAGACATCGGGTTTGCCCGCATTGATCATCACCGGTGTCTTCGAAACGGTGCACCGGAAGTCATTTACTGCGAAGGGAAAACCCTGCCGCAAATCCAGGGTATAGTTCAGAAACTTGCCGAGCGTCACCGGAACATACTGGCAACCCGGGCAAGTCTTCCCGTATTTGAGGCCATTGAGGCCACCGGACTTGCCTGCGTCTACCACGAGATAGCCAGAATCGTTGTGATCTATCCCGATCCCATTGAAAAAAAAGGCCGGATTGTCGTTGTTTCCGCCGGCACCTCCGATATGCCGGTTGCCGAAGAAGCCGCGGTCACTGCCGAAACGCTTGGGAATCAGGTCAGCCGGCTGTATGATGTGGGCGTTGCGGGGATTCATCGGCTGCTGGCTGTCTGGGAGGATCTGTCACAGGCCAATGTGGCCGTGGTTGTGGCCGGAATGGAAGGCGCCCTGGCCAGTGTGGTTGGCGGCATGGTCTCCTGTCCGGTCATCGGCGTTCCCACCAGCATCGGCTACGGCGCCAGCTTCGGCGGTATCGCTGCGCTTCTGAGCATGCTCAACAGCTGTGCCTCCGGGGTTTCCGTTGTCAACATCGACAATGGATTCGGCGCCGGGTATCAGGCCAGCATCATCAACCACCTGGCATCAAAGAATCGCTCAGGATGACAGACTGTTTGACCGGCGATGGTTCTGAAACGCATAGAAGTCCTCCTTTTATACAGAAAAGAGGGTAGCGTTAAAAGGCCAGGGGTCAGCGTTTGGCATTCGCCTTATCCTGGGGCAATCCACATATTTTCAGGATCAATCTTTCAAGAATCAGCTCCGGATTCAGCCCGCTGGACTTGAGGCTTAAATTCGCCTGGTCCAGGCTGATGATGGCCTGAATCAGTTCCGACCTGGAAAAACGGTCGGATTTTTGCATCAACAAATAGAGCGGATACGGGCTTGCAGGCAGTTTTGCCAGCAACAAATCGGATACGGGCTGGGCTGTTTTTTTCTCTGCCGGAGCCGATTTTTTCTTTTTTTTATCCGACAGCGGCGCTTCGGATTCCGATGGGGCTTGCAGCAAGGTTTCCCATTCACCAAGCCGGGTGATCAGAACCGCGTCATGGGCCTGAAGCGCGGGCAGAATGGTCTGGGTAAACTGTTTTTTGAATTGCTCAAACGTAAATCCGGGCTGCCAGAATTTGCCTGCCGGACTCCCCAGGAACCCTTTTGCGACAAGAACTTTTCTCATCTGATTGATGAGGGCTGCAATGATCTGAAGCGGGAAAAACCCTCTTGAGAGCAGCGATTTCAGATAAAACGATGCGGACTCATAATTGCGGTCGGTTACGGCATTGGTCATTTCAAATATCGGGTCCTGCCGGGTGCGGGAAAGCGCCGACTCAACATCTTCAACAGCGATGGTTTTCCGGTCTCCCACAGCCTGCACCAGTTTTTCAAGATTCCCTGCAAACATCCGCAGATCAAATCCCGTCATCTCCACAAGTTTCTGAAACGCCGCCTTATCCAGGGTTTTGCCAAGTGGCGCCAGAATAGTTTTCATCTGCCCGGTAAGCACGGCTCCCTGCGCCTGCCGGTCTGCCCAGGTTTCCCCCTTTGGCACGGAACAGTCAACCGTGAGGCCTTTTTCCAAAATCGCTTTGTATAGCCCTTTTCGTTTGTCCACCATATCCGATGTCAGAATCAGATGATTGCCCTTGGGGAATCCTTTTTCAACCGCCTGCTGCAGGATTTTGGCAGGGTCTCCACCCGATGTTTCCATCAAGGGGTTTTCCGCGCAATAATCCACCAGGCTGTCCAGCCAGGCTGTATCGCCGACAGCATCCGTATCAATTTTCAGGCCGGCATAGGTTTTATCGCGAACATCGTCGAATGAAAGGCCCATCACCGACAACAAAGTGAAAAAATATCGGGAGGCTGTTTTCAAATCCTTCCCGATATGGGCTTCCCTGGCTTTTTCCAGAATGTCAGCGGCGTTTTTTTTGGCGTAAAATATTCGCGTGTCCAGAAATCCCACGACTTTCAGCCCTGAAAAAAATGAATAGGTATTGACCTTTTCAATCACTGGATAGACGTTTTCCGGGATGCCATCCACGGGCTCATAACTGAATGCCTGGTTTTCCGGATGAATCATCACATCCAGCAGGGTCTGAAGCGCGGATTTATAAAGCAGTTCATCTCCGAAAATCAGAATGACCGGCGGAAGCGGCTTGCTGCCGGATGCGGTTTTCAGTTCGCTCAGGTAAGATTTGATTTCAGAATGCAGGATCTCGGGCATATTGAACCGGGGTATTGGAGGCAAAGGTGACAACCTGATGAATTTTTTTTAAAATTCCTGTGAAAGGGGTTTGGGTGCCAGGCAAGAGCCGGTTTTCCACCCGGTTGCGTGAACCATTTTCCCGAACGAACAGACCACAAAGCTGCGCTGAAAAAGTTCGGGATGCCGGCACATGCTTTCATGGATCCCGCCTTTGAACCCATTACTGTTCAATTTTCTTCTTCCGATATTGAATATACCCGTCTTTGAACGATTCATAGGGGATAATGGCCGCATCCTTCAGTTCCTCATATTGACCGATCCGAAACGACAGGTCATTGACGGCTTCCTCGCCTTTCAGGACCCAGGCCAGCTCATCCGGTTTGACATACGCCGTGTAGGTTCCGAAGAAGTCTACTGCCTTGCCCACTGTGTCCCGAAGCGATGAAGGCCCGAGAAAGGGCAGCACCAGGTATATACCATTGCCAACACCGAAAAAGCCCAGTGTTTGTCCGAAATCTTCCTCAGGCGGGTTCAGATGGGGATAGTCCTTCGCCAGATCCAAAAACCCCAATATTCCGAAAGAAGTGTTGTAAACAAATCGGCACATCTCGGATGCCGCGGCCGGCATCTTGCCCTGCAAAAAACAGTTGACGATCCGGACCGGTGACTCAAGATTATGCAGAAAATTCCGGACGCCCTGACGGACCAGCGTGGGCACAACGGCCTTATACCCCTTGGCAATGGGTTTCAATAACCAGAAATACAGTTTATCGTTGAAATCAAACACGGCCCGGTTCAGTCCGGAAAGCGGATCTGCGACGGTGATGCGTGGATCTGCCTCGTCCAGATAGTCCTCATCATCGGACGCACTGGCCTGGACAGACGGAGAATCGGCGGAATATGCCGCCTGAAAGCCTGGCAAAATCATGAACATACCGGATAGGATCAGGACAATCGCTGCCTTTTTCAAAGAAACCCCTTTACCGATGGGTTGGCTTGACCCCATGCGCTTTAGTTCCCGATTTTCACTTCAACTTTCTTTTTTAGCCTCTCGATCAACTGAGCGGGGGATTCCTTGACCAGAATCTGGTCAAACTGGGTGCGGTAATTCTTGATCAGGCTGATGCCCTCGATGTTGACATCGTATACCCGCCACTGATTATCGACAAGCAGCATGCTGTAATCCACGGAGATATCGCTGGGCTGGCGCTGTATTTTGGTCGTCACCAGGGCTTTTCCATCGGCAACCATCTCCTGGCCTATGAAAACAACGATTTCCCCCTGATATTCGCCCTGAATTTTATCCATATAGGTATTGCTGAGATGATCGGCAAAAACATCGACAAATTGCAGCTGTTCCTGAGGGCTGAACGATTTCCAGTTGCGGGCAAGCGTCCGCCTGGACATTTCGGTGTAATCAAACAACTGACGGGTAATGGCGAATATTTTGTCCCGCTGCTGCTGGCGTTGATCCGGGTCCTTATATTTCGGATCTTTCAGGAGGCTCAACACCGTTTCAATCGGAATTTTCAGCGCATCCATGGGAGAGGTAACCGCGGACAGGCCTGACTGCCCTGTCAGAACCAGCAGCATCACCATTCCCAATGCATAATAACGACGGATTCGTGTTGTCGACATAAGCACACTCCTGCAAGCCAAGGCAAATGAATTTTTTGCCGGATTTAATTGAAATGTATTGTTAGAATTTGACATTTTTAGTGTCAGCCATGTGAAAAAGCAAGCGATATTTTGACTGTTATCAGAAATCCATACAGGATCGCCTGAAGTCTGACACCCAAAATCATTGGAAAACAGGGGATTCCCCATGAAAACCCCCAGTTTCCAATGATCAGGATTCTTTATGAAGTCAATGGCATTGGCTTGACACATCCGGATTATTCGCTGTAGTATGCACACAATAAATGAAAATGTTTGCCGTGCAAAGGGGTTATCCATGACAATCCTGTCTAATGCTAAACTGTCGACTGCCGCCTTGGGCCGAATGACTCTGTCCCCTGTCAAGGTAGTGGGCAAAATGACCGTATTTTTTTTCTGGGGGGTGGTTCATATTTTCTCTTTGCCGCTCCAGGTCTATAAAATTGTTGAACAGGTTTTTTTTATCGGCATGAAATCCGTTTTTGTCATCTGCCTGACAGCTGTATTCACCGGAATGGTACTGGGTCTTCAGGGATATTACACGCTGGTGAAATTCGGTTCCGAAGGCGTGCTGGGTGCAGCCGTGGCGCTGTCGCTGGTTCGGGAAATGGGCCCGGTGCTGACCGCGATCATGGTTATTGGCCGAGCCGGTTCCGCCATGGCGGCCGAAATTGGCATCATGCGGATATCCGAACAGATTGACGCGCTTGAAACCATGGATATCGACCCGGTAAGATACCTGGTCAGCCCCAGAATTGCCGCGGCGCTCATCAGTTTTCCACTGCTGACCGCCCTGTTTGATGTCATCGGAATTTTCGGCGGATATCTGACAGGCTCGCTCCTTCTGGGGATCAATCCGGGCATTTATTTTGCACGTGTTGAATCCAGCGTGCTGATGAAAGACATCTCCGGCGGCTTTACAAAATCCATCGTGTTCGCTTTGGTTGTGGTAACCGTATGCTGTTTCAAGGGGTATTTTACCCATTTGCAGTCCGATGGGTTTGGATCCAAAGGAGTCAGTCTTTCAACAACATCCGCCGTGGTCCTGTCCTGCGTGCTGGTGCTGATTACGGACTATGTACTGACTTCAGTTCTACTTTAGCACTTTAAAAAAATGTCAGGGGGCGGAAAGATCCGTGTTCTTCCGCCCCAGACGTTATTTTATCTGAATTTGGCTGAAAAATTTTAACAATTTTTGGTGGTCATTCATGAAAATACCGCTGATCCAATTGAACGATATTCATAAATCATTTGGCTCCAACAGGGTTCTGGACGGTATCACACTCAGCATTTTTCAAGGTGAGATTACCACCATCATCGGAAAGAGCGGAGGCGGAAAAAGCGTGCTGCTGAAGCACATTATCGGTCTTCTGGAACCGGATGCCGGCCAGATCCTCTTTAATGGCCAACCCCTTTCCGGAATGAAACGACCCGAACGAAAAACCCTGAAACGAAAATTCAGCTACATGTTTCAGGGAAACGCACTGTTTGATTCATTGACGGTATATGAAAACGTTGCTCTGCCGCTGAAGGAGACAGCGTCTTTGCCGGAAAAGGAAATTCGCCGGCGTGCTGCTGAAAAGATGACCCATCTGGATATTCTGGGGAATGAAGACAAATACCCGTCACAGCTCTCCGGCGGCATGAGAAAACGGGTCGCACTGGCGAGAGCTTTGATGACTGATCCGGAAATCATTCTATTTGATGAACCCACGACAGGCCTGGATCCTATTCGTAAAAACGCCGTTCTCAGTATGATATCCGACTATCAGAAGAAATTCGGGTTTACCGGCGTTGTGGTCAGTCATGAAATTCCGGATATTTTCTATATCTCTCAGCGCATTGCCATGCTGAACGATGGCCGGATCCTGTTCGAGGGAAGTCCGGATGAGATTCAACGCACCGCTGTTCCTGAAATTCGAAATTTCATTTATGGATATGAAGACGGGCAGGATGCCCATAACAAAAAGGGCCGTCAGCCTTATGTCGAGCGGCGTTTTTTACAGGAAATGGATCGCCTTCAGAATCACCATATTGCCTTTTCGCTGGTTATTTTTACGTTTGAAAATATCGATAAGATCTATGAACATGCCGAACATATTGCCGGCCAGACCATAATGGAGAACCTGGCCTTTATCATTCGCAAAAAAATAACGATTACCGATTCCTGCTCTCGTTTCGGGCTGAACAAAATCGTTCTTCTGCTTTCGAATGCCGACCGAGCCCAGGCCCATGCGTTCTGCGAGAACCTGGCCAGTGAGATTCAAGGCAAAGACCTCATAGATCTTAAGCCCAATCCGGAGTTCTGTTTTTCCATCAGCGTGGGCTTTGCCCAGGCAACCCAGGATAGCAGCATGGAAACGCTGCTGGAAACCGCTGAGTCCAGTTCAAACCCGTTTTATAAATTCAAAGTCTGCTGATTTGGAGGAACGATGCAAAAAACATCCATTGAAATGGCCGTTGGAATATTCATGCTGATCGGAATTGCCTGCGTGGGATATTTAACCGTTCAACTCGGCAAGATGCAATGGCTCGGAGATGATTTCTATGCACTGGATGCCAGGTTTAAGTCTGCTGCAGGCCTGAAAACCGGCTCTCAAGTTGAAATTGCCGGAGTTCAAGTGGGTCAGGTAGGTTCCATTCAATTTGATCCGAAACGCCAGATGGCCCTGGTTCAATTGAAAATACAGAAAAATATCGTGCTGACGGATGATGTCATCGCGTCCGTGAAGACTTCCGGCCTGATCGGGGATCGTTATATCAAGTTGACCCCGGGCGGATCGGACCTGGTACTGAAACCGGGGGACCAAATTACTGAAACCGAATCCGCCATTGATTTTGAGGAGTTGATCAGCAAGTATGTGTTTGGCAAGGTATAAGTCAGACATTCAAGCTTCTTGACTTGACTCGAAAAACGCTCTATGAATTTGCGTGAACGCCATCAGAAATCTATAACCTTACGGGATTTATTGTATTTTTAATGAAACAGCTACTCGGACATCTCATTTTGCAGGCGTTGACATCGGCGCATGAAAACGGAGCGATTCCTTCATCGGCTTTCCCGGAGATAGTGATTGAAGTTCCCAAGATACTATCCCATGGGGACTATTCTTCCAATATCGCAATGGCTTCGGCCGCTGTTCAAAAAATGCCGCCCCGCAAGATCGCTGAAGCCATCGTCAGATATATCAGCGATACCGACCGGTTGATTGACCGCATGGACATTGCCGGTCCGGGTTTTATCAATTTCTATCTTCGCCCGGAATCATGGATCGGTTTTTTAAAAAAGGTTCATGAGCAGGGCATCCGGTATGGCGCCGTAAATGTGGGCAGGGGGAAAAAAATTCAAGTTGAATTTGTCAGCTCCAACCCTACCGGCCCGCTTCATGTGGGTCATGGCCGCGGCGCGGCGGTCGGGGACAGTATCGCCAATATCCTGTCCTTTTGCGGGTACGATGTCCAGAAAGAATATTACATCAATGATTCCGGAAGACAAATCAACACCCTGGGCAGATCGGTCTTTCTCCGTTATCAGGAACTTCTGGGCGAATCCGTTCGATTTCCTGATGACTGCTATCAAGGCGGGTACATCCGGGAAATTGCCGGTCGGATTGTCGATCTGAAAGGCCCTGAACTGCTGGACCAGCCAGACGAAAAGGCCGTTATGTTCTGCGCCCGATATGCCGCCGATCTGATTTTGGAGGGGATGAAACAGGATCTGGAATCTTTCGGCGTCTTTTTTGACCACTGGTTCAGCGAACAGGCCCTGTATGATTCCGGGAAAGTCGCCTCTGTCATCGAGTCCTTCCGAAAACGGAACATCATCTACGAAAAAGAGGGGGCCCTGTGGTTCGACACCCAGTCACACGGGGATGAAAAAGACCGGGTGGTGGTTCGGCAAAACGGACAAACCACTTATTTTGCTTCTGACATTGCCTATCACTATGACAAATTCGACAGGGGATTTGAACAGGTGATTGATGTCTGGGGAGCGGATCACCACGGGTATATTCCCCGGGTGACGGCCGCCATTGTGTCCGGAGGGTATCGGAAAGAGCAGTTCCGTGTCATTCTGGTTCAACTCGTGAGTTTACTGCGAGCCGGCACACCTGTGGCCATGTCCACTCGCGCAGGCGAATTTGTGACGCTTCGGGATGTGATTCAGGAAGTCGGAAAAGATGCGGCCAGATTCATTTTTCTAACACGAAGCTCCGACAATTCACTGGATTTTGACCTTGAGCTGGCAAAACAAAAAACCAACGATAATCCGGTGTATTATGTTCAGTATGTTCATGCCAGGATTTGCAGCATTGTCCGGAAAAGCGCCGAGCTGGGAATAATGGAGATTTCGTGCTCAGACGCAACCCTTTGCCTTCTGAACACGGCAGAGGATATCTCCCTGATCAAGATGATGGTCAAATACCCGGAAACGGTTCAGTTCAGTGCCGAAATGATGGAGCCGCATCGCATCACTTTTTATTTGATGGAACTGGCTGCAGCCTTTCACGCATATTACAACCGCCGGCGGGTTCTGACCGATGACCCCCTGCTGACCCATGCCAGGCTCTATCTGATTGAGGCTGTCCGGCAGGTCATCGCAAACGGCCTTTCGCTTCTGGGGGTTTCCGCGCCGGAATCCATGTAAGGATAGCCGCCGTAAATCTGCAACAGACGATGTTTACAGGTTCCGGTTAATTTTACTACGGAAAAATTCCAATGAAAACCAAGAGTCATCCGGAAAAAGAACAACATTCAACTCCCCAACAGGATCCAAACCAGCAAAGCTCCGCGCTGTGGATCGGACTTATTTTGTTGATTTCCGGGTGGATGTTCTTCCTGGGCGTTTTAGTGGGCAGAGGAACCGCGCCGGCCCTGTTTGATTATCAAAGAATTGAAACCGAAATCGCAGCACTTGCCAAAACTTTTACAGAAAGTCGGAAGGCTCAAAACGACATGGCCACAGACACCGTTTTGACCCCGGCCGGATTGGATTTTGCCGAAAAGCTCAAAAACAGTGCCGGGGAGGCTGTACCGCAGATGTCGGCACCGGATAAGTCGACCAAGCCGACTGAAACGCCTAAACCTGTCCTGCAGAAACCTGTTCAGGCGCCGACAGCGCTTCCTTTGAAACCGGAATCCCAGCCGGCCGACAAGCCTGAAACCATCGAACCGCCACCGGAATCCATCAGGGCGGGAACTGAAAACAAGATTAAATCCATGTATGATGTCAAATCGCCTCCGGCCAGGGAAACGGTTTCAGATGCTTCTCAACAAACTCTTTCAGTGGCCCCGAAACCACCGCCCCCTGCTTCAGACAACAAAGCTGAAACAGCTCAGTCGTTTGCCATTCACCTGTCATCTCTGGTCGATAAGAAATCTGCTGACGCCCTGATAGCAGGCTTTCGAAGCAAGGGAATTTCTGCTTCAAAGGTGCCGAAGATGCTTCCGGGAAAAGGCGTGTGGTACACGGTCGTCGTCGGAAAATTCACCAGTTCGACAGAGGCGGATGCCATGCTGAACCGGTTGAAGCAGGAGAACATGGATGTTTCTCTGGTCAAACAATAACCGGGTGAAGGCGGTGCGGCTGATTGTGGCGTGTCGCTGCCTTATGAATCCTTTCATGAACAAAACACAGGCGCCATCATGAAAATATCAAAAGAAGATGTCATTCATGTCGCCCATCTGGCCCGCCTCGAGCTGGACGAAGCGGCGGTGGAAAAATTTTCCCATCAGATCGGAACCATCCTGGATTATGTGGATACGCTGAACCGTCTGGATACGACCGGCGTCAGCCCCACCTCACATGCCATTTTTTTAACCAATGCCTTTCGCGAGGATGAAATCAAGCCGCACCTGGATCTGGAACTGGCGCTTTCCAATGCGCCGGAAAAAAATGAAGGAACATTTTCGGTCCCCAGGATAATCGGATGATAGGATGATAGGATGAATCGGACATGAAACTGTATGAACTGACAATCAGCCAAGCTGCAGCGCTGCTCAGCCGGCACCAGTTGACTTCGCAGGAACTGACCGGGGCTGTGCTTGAGCGGATTCATGCTGTCGAAGACAGGGTCGGCGCATTTATCACGATCAATGATGAGTTGGCCATGGATCAGGCTGCAATCGCGGACAAAACCCTTTCGGAAGGCCGGAGCACAGCGCTGACAGGCATCCCCCTGGCCATCAAGGACCTCATCTGCACCCAGGGCGTCCGGACCACCTGTGCCTCCAGAATTCTGGAAAATTTTATTCCTCCCTACGATGCCACCGTCATTCAAAAACTGAAGGCAGCCGGAGCCGTCCTGGTCGGCAAGGTTAACATGGACGAATTTGCCATGGGGTCCTCCACGGAGAATTCCGCCTTCAAGATAACGCACAATCCCTGGGATTTGTCCCGGATTCCCGGCGGCTCCAGCGGCGGGTCCGCGGCAGCCGTTGCCGCGGACATGTGCCTGGGAGCTCTGGGATCGGATACCGGCGGCTCGATACGTCAGCCGGCGTCTCACTGCGGTGTGGTGGGCATGAAGCCCACGTATGGCCGGGTATCCCGTTTCGGGCTGGTTGCTTTTGCCTCTTCCCTGGATCAGATCGGACCGATTGCCAAAGATACCCGGGACTGCGCGCTGCTGATGAATGCCATTTCCGGCCATGATCCCCGGGACTCGACCTCGGTCCCGGAGCCGGTTCCGGACTACACCCGTTTTCTAAATGGCGACATCAAGGGGCTTGTTGCGGGCATCCCCAAAGAATATCATGCATCCGGGGGCCTGGATCCGGAAGTGGCCATTGCTGTCAACCATGCCATTCAAACCCTTCAAGACCTTGGGGTCCGGTGCGTGGATGTCTCGCTTCCCCATACCGAATATGCCGTGGCTGCCTATTATGTCATCGCCCCCTGCGAGGCCAGCTCCAATCTGGCCAGGTATGACGGCGTCAAATACGGGTTCAGGGACAAAACAGCCGGCACCCTGATGGAAATGTACCGAAACACTCGATCCCGGGGATTTGGTTCCGAGGTTCAGCGCCGTATCATTCTGGGAACCTATTCCCTTTCTGCGGGATATTATGACGCCTATTATGGCAAGGCTTCCCAGGTCCGGACCCTGATCATGGACGACTTTAATAACGCGTTTCAGAAATGCGATATGCTGATCTCGCCGGTTGCCCCCACACCGGCCTTTACCATCGGCGAGAACACGGACGACCCGCTCACCATGTATCTGTCGGACGTGTTCACGCTTTCGGCGAATCTGGCGGGAATACCGGGCATGTCGGTCCCCTGCGGCTTTTCCGCAAAGGGGCTTCCCATCGGACTGCAGCTCATGGGACCGCATTTCAGCGAGGGAAATCTTTTAAAAGCAGCCTACCATTTTGAACAAACAACCGATTTTCATAAAAAAAAGGCGATATTATGACAAGCATTCTTCCGGAAGGCGAAGACATTAGAAAGGCAACCCGTTGGATCACCGAAGAACGCGCCGCTTATCCCCAGAAAACCGTCAAGGAACTGATCGAAGGCGCGTGTTTGAAATTTGATCTTTCCCCCCTGGACGCCGAATTTGTAGAACGGTTTGTTCGGGAAAAGCTCTTTACGTGATCCATGTCCCGAATCCGCATTCTTCCCGAAATTCTCTCCAATAAAATTGCGGCCGGCGAAGTGGTTGAACGCCCGGCCTCCGTGGTCAAGGAGCTGGTTGAGAATTCCCTGGATGCCGGAAGCACCCGGATCGTTATTGAGGTTGACAAAGGCGGAAGATCCCTGATCCGGGTCAGCGACAACGGCAGCGGCATGAGCCGGGACGATGCCCTGTTATCCATCGAGCGGTATGCCACCAGCAAGATTTATTCGGACAGCGATCTGTTTGCCATCGACACCCTGGGGTTCAGGGGAGAGGCCCTTCCCAGCATTGCCTCGGTATCCAGATTGACGCTGGTCACGCGGGAAGAAACGGCGGAATCTGGCACGGAAATTGTCCTGGAAGGCGGAAAACTGCTCAAAGTGCTGGAAACCGGCTCTCCCTGCGGCACCCAGGTCACGGTCAAACATCTGTTCTTCAACACCCCTGCCAGACAGAAATTTTTAAAGACCATTCCCACGGAAATGGGGCATATCTCCGATGTGATTTCAAACATGGCCCTGGGGTGGCCAAAGGTTCACTTCAAGCTGGTCCATAATGGGTCTGTTCTTCAAAACCGGTCTGCGGCGGCGGACCCGATCGGCCGGATCACCGACATCCTCGGCAAGGATTTTAGCACCGGCCTTTTCCCAATCAAAAACGAAAACGACGGCGTTTCGCTTTCCGGCTGGATGTCGCTTCCCCGAATCACGCGAGCCACCTCCCAGGGCATTTTTGTTTTTGTCAACGGCCGGGTGGTTCGCAACCGGATGGTTCAGCATGCGTTGATGGAAGCATACGGCGGGCGCCTGATGAAAGGGCAGTTTCCGCTGGCAGTCCTGTTTATCACAGTTCCTTGCGACCAGGTGGATGTCAATGTCCATCCATCCAAACAGGAAATCCGTTTTTCCCGTCAGCAGCATATTTATGACGTCATTGTCGCCACGGTTTCAGCCGGACTCGCTCATGAAGAAAAGCCGTCCTGGGCCCCGTCCAGACGCCCTGGCTCGACAAGCCTATCTGAGGAACGGGTTCAAACTGATCATAAATATCCCTGCATCCTCCCCGGTTCTGACCGCACCCCCTTCACAACGGGAGCGGACTTTCAATTCTCATCTTTACCCGCTCCGCCGCATGATCCGCAGGTCCGCTTCAGACCGCCAAAGCCAATTGATCAGCCCCAGTTATGGGAGGCGCCGCAGTCCGTCAATCTGAATCCCATCGGTCAGTTTTTTAACTCTTACATTATCTGTGAGTCCGGGGAAAACCTGATTCTGCTGGATCAGCATGCCGCCCATGAACGGATTCTGTATGAGAAACTGGCAGAGAAGTCCATGGAACGCCGGATTTCGGTCCAGCGGCTGCTGATTCCGGAGACCCTGGACCTGGGTTACCGGCAGGCCATGATCCTGGAAAAACTCATTCCGGAGCTTTGCCAGGTCGGCTTTGAGATCGAGCTCTTCGGGAAAGATTCATTTGTGATCAAATCCGTTCCGATGATGCTTTCCGGCAGGGAAATCAAGCCCCTGGTGATCGAAATGGTGGATCGCATCATGGAGACCGGCTTGACGGCAAACATGGAAAAATCCCTGGACGCCTGCCTGAAACTGATGGCCTGTCACGGCGCGATTCGGGCCAATCAGGCCCTGACTCTTGCGGAGATGGCAACCGTGATCAAAGATCTTGAAGCCTGCAGGATTCCCGCTCATTGTCCCCATGGCCGGCCCACATGGATTCAGTGGCCCAGACAGGAGATTGAGCGGTTATTCAAACGGACATGACCGCGAAAGTTCGCGGCCATCAATGCCGGAAAGAACCGAACTATATGGCCGAATAATTCGCCTTCCTGTCCCATCTGACCCGCGAAACCTCTTTTTCCACTGACTATGACGACCGGATGCGGTTGTCGGCTGCCACGATCTTCAACCGTTCGGGTTTCCGCCTCCACCACATAGTTCCCGCTCAGCCAACCACTGGGGGAAAACCTGCCACGGCAGTGCGGTAATGCCGTATGGCAACGGCTGGAGCTCCGGCACCCGGCAAACCAGGATGCCGGGCTCGCAGGTCTCCTCACCAGCCAAGGCGCGAAATCGTATAAGACTGTTAAGGTGAGCAACAGTTGGGCTAGTGGTCAACTTGATCTCGATAGGAATGAGCTTCTTGCCTGCCTGAAGGATCAGATCCACCTCAAGCCCATCGTGAGACCGCCAGTACCAGAGCACCGGTTTCAACCCGGAACTGGTGAAGCATTTGACCGCCTCGATAACCATCAATCCCTCGAAAAGTGCACTCCCTATGGCTCCGGCCAAAGCCGCCTCCCCGCTGGGCTGTCGGGTGAGATAGCAGACGATGGCAGGGTCGAGCATGTAGAGTTTGGGGGACTTGGTCACTCGCTTGCCCAGATTGTTGAAAAATGGGGGGAGCAGGCAGAGCAGATAGGATGCTTCCAGTATACCGGCCCATGATTTGGCGGTCGGCAGGGTGACCCCCGTCTCCCGCGAGAAAACCGAACTGTTGAATTCTTGTGCATGGCGGGCACAGGCAAGGGCGACAAACTGCTCAAAGGCCCGCAGATCCCTGATGTTTTGAAGTTGCCGCACATCCCGTTCCAGATAGGTCTGAACGTAGGAGCGAAGCCACAGGTCACGCTTTTCGGGGTACAGTGATGGTTCGGGATAGCACCCGTTCCAAAAAAGTGCCTCCAGCGATGGAAGATCCTGGTTCTTCAGTTCCCTGATACTGAAAGGGAGTTGATCCAAAATAGCGATCCGCCCGGCCAGTGATTCGCTGACGTTTCGCATGAGATGAAACTGCTGTGAGCCGGTCAATATCCAGCGTCCGTTGCGCTGTCGCTGGCGGTCGATGCGGAGCTTCAGTGAAGAGAGCAGGTCCGGTACGTATTGAATTTCATCGAGAATGACGGGTTTGTCGCCGAAACGGTCAAGAAATCCTATAGGATCAGCAACTGCGAAGGATCGTTCCACCGGGTCGTCAAAGCTGGCGTAAGCAAACCCTTCACCGGCTTCGTTCTGTAGAAAAGTGGTTTTTCCAGCTTGGCGCGGACCAGTGACCAGAACAGCAGGGAACTGCTGCATGGCTTTTTGGAGTGCATTGGCGAGTTGGCGTTTAATATACATACTGACTAATCTAAAATTATATTTTATATTTGTCAATGATAGATGTTGGCAACAAATTGGGCAATGTGGCCGATAGGCTTGATATTCGCCCCGTAATCAGAACCGGATGCGGTTGTCAGGCAGCCATGACAAGTTGTCCGCGCTTGGCGAGATATCCTTCAACACCGAAGATAATCAGTGCGACCCAAACGAAACCAAAACCGATAAGTTTGTCGTAGGCGAACGGTTCTTGATAGATCAGCACTCCGATCAGGAATTGCAATGTGGGGGTGATAAATTGCAGAATTCCCACCAGAAAGAGCGGAATACGCTGCACGGCTGATGCAAACATCAGAAGCGGGACGGTCGTTATCAGCCCGGCGCCCAACATCAGCAAATCGGATACAGTACCGGTATGCAGGAATGCGCCCCGGCCGGCGCCGTCGGAATAAACGAGGTAGACCAGCGCGGGCAGGAACAGAAGGCCGGTTTCCAAGGCCAGGCCGAAAAGCGAGCCAAGTGGAGCTGTCTTTTTTACCAGGCCGTAGAGGCCGAAAGTGAACGCCAGCGTCAGGGCAATCCAGGGCAGTCTGCCATAAGTGAAGGTTAGATAGAGAACACCCAGCGCCGTTAGCCCAATGGGGAGCCACTGCCAGGAACGCAGACGTTCGCGCAGGAAAATGACACCCAGAAAAATACTGAGCAGGGGGTTGATAAAATACCCCAGGCTTGATTCGACGATAAAGCCATTGTTGACCGCCCACACATAAACGAGCCAGTTGATGCCGACCAGCAGCGCAGCGGCAGTGTAGATGCCGACAACTGAAGGCGTCAGAGCTGTTGCGCGGAATGCCCTCGTCCGGCGCATGCACAGGATGACGCCCGCCAGTATGAGGCACGACCACAAAATACGGTGGCAAATCAACTGCAGCGCGGGGACATGCTGAAGCCATTTCCAATAGAGCGGAAACAACCCCCATATCACATATGCTCCGGCTGCCCGCCATATTCCTTTGTTCAAATATCTCTCCCATAGCGCCGCAGAACGTTCAAGCCGTGTTCATCCGTGGCTCAAAATAAACCTATAATTATATATCCGACCGACTTCAGTTTTTCACCATCAGTTGCGCGACCGCCTTTTCCAGGCCGTCGATGGACAGTTCAAACATGGGGAAGATGCGGCCGATGGCCGAAATCGTCGGGGTGTAATTCCACATGGAGACCGGCGCCGGATTCAGCCAGACGCAGTGCTTGAAAGTTTCGGACAAAAATTTCAGCCGTTCGATGCTGGGTTTGGACGTGCGTTCTTCAATGTGAATGGAGCCGTCTCTGGCCATGAGCTCATACGGGGCCATGCTGGCATCCCCGAGCAGAATCAGCCGGGTGTCCGGTTCGAAGGCGGCAAATTCCTCCACTCGTTTGGGTTCCTTGTATCGGGATGCATCTTTCCAGAGGGTATCATAGATGGTGTTGTGGAAAAAAAATGTCTTGATGTCCTTGAACTGGGCCTTGGCGTAATCAAACAGGGTCTGCACCACCTCCACATAAGGATCCATGGACCAGCCGCCATTGTCGATGGCCAGAATCACCTTGAGTCGGTCTTTCAAGCTCCGGTCAAATACAATTTCGATTTCCCCCGCGTTTTTCATGGTCTGGTAAATGGTGGATTCCACATTCACCCGGTCTTTGGGCCCGGAGGGAACCAGGTGGCGCAGGCGCTTGATGGCCTCTCCGACCATGGCCTGGGTCAGGGGGCCGTCCAGGGAATAATCCTTGTACCGCCGCTCCATGGCGACCTTTATGGCAGAGCGGTTCCGGGACATGCCGCCTACCCGCATGCCGCCGGGGTGACGCCCGGAATGACCCACGGGGGACGTTCCGCCGGTTCCAATCCACTTGCTGCCGCCGTCATGCCGTTCGGTTTGATCCTTGAGGCGCTCCTTGAAATATTCGATGAGCTCCTCGGGCGTCATGTTTTTCAGCTCCGATTCATCGATACCCATGGCTTCCGCCAGGAGTTTGGGATCCTGCAGCCAGGTATCCAGCAGATTTCTGGCCATTTCATCCAGGGCAAAGCCCTCCTGATCCGGCATTTCCGCACCCTCGAAATGATGGGCAAACACCTGATCGAAAAGGTCAAAATACCGCTCGCTTTTCACCAGAATGGATCGGGAGGCCGTGTAAAAATCTTCCAGGCTGCTGACCAGCCCCTGTCGAAGCGCCCGATGAAGGGTCAAAAATGAAGTCGGACTGACGGGTATGCCGGCTTCCTTGATCTGATAAAAAAAATCCACAAACATAGGCTAACCTTGATATTCGGTCATGACAAGTCACAAATAGGGGTTGAGAAGGTTGCCGCCGTCCTCAACCTTCCTCTTAACGTCTAAAACAGCCGCTTTCGGCTGACGGCATTGGCTGCACGGGTAAAATCCTGGCTTTTTTTGAAAAGAATGCCCATAAACGGAACATCACCCTTTGCCAGTCGACTGGGTTTGAAATCCGGGTCTGCAGACAAAGCCCGAATCCAGTTGATCAGCTCCCGGGTCGCCGGACGTTTTTCAACGGCTTCGAGTTCCCGAAGCTTGTAAAATGCGGCAATGGCGTTTTCCGTCAGTTCGTTGTCCAGTTCAGGAAAATGCACTTTTAGAATCTGGCGCATCATCTTGGGATCCGGAAAGGCGATGTGATGAAAATTACACCGGCCCAGAAACGGATCCGACAGGTCTTTCTTGGCATTGGAGGTAATGATGAACACCGGCCGGTGTCTGGCCCGGATGGTTTTATCGATTTCAATGATGTCAAATTCCATCTGATCCAGGACATCCAGCATGTCATCCTGAAAATCCGAATCCGCCTTGTCGATTTCATCGATCAGCAGCACCGTGCGGGCATCGGCGGTAAAGGCCTGGCCGATTTTTCCCATTTTGATATAGTCCTCGATATTGCTGACATCCCGCTTGGAGTCGCCGAACCGGCTGTCATTGAGGCGGGTCAGGGTGTCGTACTGATACAGGGCTTCCACCAGTTTCATGCTGGATTTGACATTGAGAATGATCAGCGGCATCTGGAGAACCTCTGCAATGGCATGGGCCAGCATGGTCTTGCCGGTCCCCGGTTCCCCTTTTAAAAGCAGCGGCATTTCCAATGCCATCGAGATATTGACGATTCTTGCCAGTTCTTCATCCAGAACGTAGCGCTTTGCGCCTGTAAATAAATTGCAATCCGATGCAGTTGTGGTCATAAATACCCTTTACGTGTAATTGTGGAAGGTTTTTGCCTTGAGTTTTTTCAATATTATGGAGTTATTCATTTTTTGGCAAGATATTTACCACGGAGATTGACTAAAATTGATCTGGCGACAATTTCCAAAAGTGCTTGACAAGAAAAACACCGGGTGATATTCATGCAACCTTATATGCTTTATTATGTTGTAATTTAAAGCAATTATCATGCCATTTGAGATAAATTCCAGATGGTTATATCAAGTAGATTTCATTTTTTTCTTTAATCGTGCACTTTTAACTCATTCGCTGCAAATTGACAGCGGCCTATAGCAGCGGCCGCAGAAAAATGAAGGGAGGTGCTGAACAGACCTAATCTTATGCTACTGGAATTTGCATTCGCGTATTAACTTGAACTTATGAAAAGCCAACAACAGGAGGTATCTTAAATGCCAAGTTTTGTAATTGCAGAAAAATGTGATGGTTGCAAAGGCGGAGACAAAACCGCATGTATGTACATTTGCCCAAATGACCTGATGGTCCTTGATCCCAACGCCATGAAAGCGTATAATCAGGAACCCGATCAGTGCTGGGAATGTTTTTCCTGCGTAAAGATTTGCCCCACCCAGGCCATTGAAGTCCGTGGCTATTCAGATTTCGTACCGCTGGGAAGCAGCATCATGCCGCTGATGAGCACCGAAGATGTGGTCTGGACCTGCAAGTTCAGAAACGGAACCATCAAACGCTTCAAGTTCCCCATCCGCACCACTCCGGAAGGCCAGGCCAATGGTTATCTGTCATTGAAAGGCAAAGACCTGGACAGCCAGCTGCTTTCAACAGAAGAAGCCGACGGCATGAAAGTGATTAAACCGACATTGGTCTAACCCGTCAGCATCGGATTATTTATTCGATCATCTCTTTGAATCAAATATAATTTTGAGGAGGATATAACATGGCATTACCGAACAAAATTTTGGGTGAAACCAAGGCCGAAAGAGATCCAAAAGTTGTAGAACGCGAAGTTGATATTCTGATTGTCGGCGGCGGCATGGCAGCTTGCGGCACGGCATTTGAAGTCAAAAAATGGGCTTCCGACGGCACCAAGATCCTGCTTTGCGACAAAGCCGCCATGGACAGAAGCGGCGCTGTTGCACAGGGCCTTTCCGCCATCAACACCTATATCGGCACCAACAGCCCGGAAGACTATGTCCGGATGGTTCGTAACGACTTGATGGGTCTGGTTCGCGAAGACCTTATTTTCGACCTCGGCCGCCACGTGGATGACTCGGTTCATCTGTTTGAAGAATGGGGACTTCCGATTTGGAAAAAAGACGAAGCCGGAAAAACCCTGGACGGTAAAAAAGGCCTTGAAATGGGCTCCCTGAAAGGCGGGGCACAGCCGGTTCGCACCGGTAAATGGCAGATCATGATCAACGGCGAATCTTACAAAAGAATCGTTGCTGAAGCTGCCAAGACGGCTCTGGGCAATGACAACATCATCGAACGCTGCTTCATCGTCGAGCTTCTGCTGGACGCCAACAACGCCAATCAGGTTGCCGGCGCAGTGGGTTTCTCGGTTCGTGAAAACATCGTTTATATCATCAAAGCCAAAACCATCATGGTTGCCTGCGGCGGCGCTGTCAATATTTATCAGCCCCGTTCCGTCGGTGAAGGCAAAGGCCGCGCATGGTACCCGGTATGGAACGCGGGTTCCACCTACACCATGGCCATGAAAGTCGGCGCCGAACTTTCCATGATGGAAAACCGTTTCACCCCGGCCCGTTTTAAAGACGGTTACGGACCGGTTGGCGCATGGTTCCTGCTGTTCAAAGCCAAGACCCTCAATGGTCTGGGTGAAAATTTTGCAGCCAGCGACGCCGCCAAGGCGGAACTCGAAAAATATGCTCCGTACGGCACGGCCGCAGTGACCCCGACCTGTCTGCGTAACCACCTGATGCTGTTCGAAATGAAGGCAGGACGCGGTCCGATCATCATGGATACCGTTACGGCTTTGGCAGCTCTTGGGAAAACCATGGACAAGAAAGAACTCAAACACCTTGAGTCCGAAGCATGGGAAGACTTCCTGGATATGACCTGCGGACAGGCCAACCTGTGGTGCGCCACCAACACCGAACCTGAAAAGAAAAACTCCGAAGTCATGCCGACCGAACCGTATCTTCTGGGTTCACACTCCGGCTGCTGCGGCATGTGGGTTTCCGGTCCGGATGAAGACTGGGTCCCGGCTGCATACAAATGGGGCCACAAAGGCAAAATCTATAACCGCATGACCACTGTCGTCGGTCTCTTTACCTCAGGTGACGGCGTTGGCTGCTCAGGCCACAAATTCTCCTCCGGTTCACACGCCGAAGGCCGAATGGTTGCCAAACAGATGGTGAAATTCGTCCGCGACAATGCAGATTTCAAACCCACCATCAAACAGTCCGCCAAGGAACTGGTTGACATGGTTTACAAACCGGTCAGAACCTATCTGGACAACTGCGCGTACACCACCGCGGTTGATATTAACCCCGCTTATGTCAAACCCTCCGGCATGGCCCTTCGCCTGATGAAGGCCACCCATGAATACGGCGCTGGAACGGCTACATTCTATCAGACCAGCTCCAAGAGCCTGGAAATCGTCATGGATCTTCTGGCCACCATGCGCGAAGACTGCGAGAAACTGGCTGCCGGTGATCTGCATGAACTGATGAGAGCTTGGGAAATCTATCACCGCATCTGGACGGTCGAAGCGCATCTTCGTCACATCCAGTTCCGGAAAGAAACCCGTTATCCCGGATTCTACTATCAGGCCGATTATCCCGGACAGGATGACGCCAACTGGTTCTGCTTTGTCAACTCCAAGTATGATCCGGCTGCGGGCAAATGGGATGTCTTCAAGAAAGACTACATCAAGCTGATTGCCTAATCATGGGAATACCCATTGACGTAGTTTAGCAGGATAATCACACCTCCAGGTATCTTCGGATGCCTGGAGGTTTTTTTTAAACAGGGTTTTTAAACAACGTTTTAAATTTTAGGCTTTAAGTTTTAGACCGGATACGGGCAATAGCACATAAAACTTAAAACCTAACACTTAAAACCTGTAAGACAAAAATAACCCCAAACCTAATAATGCACGGAGGGATAGCATGACAGCAGACAAAGCAGCCCCTGCTAGTGGAAGCATTTTGGTAGTGGGTGGCGGGATCAGCGGACTGACCACTGCCATCGAAGCTGCCGAAGTGGGATACGAGGTGTTCCTGGTCGAAAAAAATCCTTACCTGGGCGGAAGAGTAGCGCAGTTAAATCAGTATTTCCCCAAGCTATGTCCTCCGTCCTGCGGCCTTGAGATCAATTTTCGAAGGATCAAGGACAATCCCAGAATCAAAGTGCTGACGCTGGCCGAAGTCGAGAAAGTCAGTGGAACTCCCGGGAATTACGATGCCAGCATCCGGATCAACCCCCGGTATGTCAATGAAAACTGCACCTGCTGCGGCGACTGTGCTGCAGTTTGCCAGACGGAAATCACGTCCGATTTCAATTTCGGCATGAACAAGATCAAGGGGGCCTATCTTCCCAATGATCTGTCCATACCGGCCCGTTTTGTTCTGGCCCCGCAGATCATCGGCACGGAAGATGCCAGGCGGTGCAAGGAAGCCTGCAAATATGACGCGATTGACCTGGACATGGCCGCCAAAACCATCAACCTGAAAGTGGGCGCCGTGGTGTGGGCAACCGGCTGGACGCCTTACGACGCCAGCAAGATCGACAATCTTGGCTTTGGCCGCTATCCCAATATCATCACCAACATGATGCTGGAAAGACTGGCCTCCACCAACGGCCCCACCTGCGGGAAAATCACCCGTCCCTCGGATCAGAAGGCGCCGGAGAGCATCGCCTTTGTCCAATGCGCCGGCTCCCGCGATGAAAACCATCTGCCGTACTGCTCCTATATCTGCTGCATGGCCTCCCTCAAACACGTCACCTATATTCGCGAACAGTATCCGGATGCCAAGATCTATATTTTCTATATTGATCTGCGCACCCCGGGTTACCGTTACGAAAAATTCTATGAGAATATCAAGGCAGATAAGAATGTCTTCTTTATCAAGGGAAAAGTCGCCGAAGTCAGCGAAGACCCCAGTTCCCGCAATGTTACGGTCGTGGCTGAAAACGCCGTAACCGGCGAGAAAATTCACCAGACCGTGGATATGGTCGTCCTGGCAACCGGTATGCAGCCGACAACGGCCCTTGCCAAACATCCAGCCGATCTGACCTACACTGAAGACGGCTTCATCGTGAACGATTTTGTCAAAGGCGGAATGTTTGCTGCTGGATGCGCCAATAAGCCTGCGGATGTGGTGTCATCCAATCAGAATGCGACGGGCATGGCCCTTAAAGCCATTCAAACTCTGGTAAGGAGGTAGGAGGTTAACCATGGATAAAAAATATGGCGTTTATATCTGCACGGGTTGCGGAATCGGAGATGCCCTGGACATTGATGGCCTGTGCGCTACGGTCAAAAAAGCACGCAAAACAGCCAAGACCCATCCGTTTCTTTGCGGACAGGAAGGCGTTGCGATGCTTAAACAAGACATCAGCGATGAGGGCGTCAACACCCTGGTCATAGCAGCCTGCTCCCGCCGGGTCAATTTTGATATTTTCCGTTTTGACGGATGCATTGTGGACCGGGTGAACCTGAGAGAACAGGTGGTCTGGTCCCACCCGAAGGGCGACAAATCCCTTGATATCAACCATACCCAGATGCTGGCCAATGATTATCTCAAGATGGGCATGATCAAGGTTGAAAAAATTCAACTCCCTGAACCCTACAAGCTGGACAGCTTTACCCGAAAGATTCTGGTGATCGGCGGGGGCATTACCGGTATTTCCGCGGCACTGGATGCGGCAAAAGTCGGCTATGACGTCACCATCGTTGAAAAAGAAGCCAAGCTCGGCGGATATGCCGCCAAACTCCGTAAACAGTTGCCCGTCAATTCGCCTTATACCGACCTGATTTCCCCGGTGATCATGGATAAAATCCGTGAGGTCGAATCCTTTTCCAACATCACGGTGAAAACCAACACAACCGTGGCCCGCATTGCCGGCCAGCCCGGCGATTTTACCGTAACCCTGAAAAAACCCGGCGAAGCCCTGGAATTTGACGTGCCGTTTCCGCTTCCGCCGGAAATGAAAGTGGATGAAACCGGCAAGGAACTGGACAAGGATAAACTGAACGAGCTGTATAAAGAATTCAACACGGGCAAAAATGACATCCTGTCCCTGGATCCCAATGGCGAGAAATTCGGCGCCGTGGTTCTGGCCGCCGGCTGGCGTCCCTATTTACCCGCTGAAGGTGAATTGGCCCACCTTGGCTATGGCGCGATTGCCGATGTGATCACCAATCACCAGTTTGAAGAAATCGCTGCCAAAGGCAAGATTTTGCGCCCCTCGGACGGCAGGGAAGCCCAGTCTGTTGTGTTTATCCAAAGCCCGGGACAGGGAGATGACAAGGACTTTGCCTATACGGGTTCCGTCACCAGTCTGGTTGCGCTGAAACAGGCCAAATATGTTCGAGAGGATTTCCCGGACGGCAAGGCTTATATCTTCTATCAGCACATGAAAACCCCCGGGCTTCAGGAACTTTTCTACAAAAGCCTTCAGCAGGATCCCGGCATTTTTCTCACCAAGGGAGAGGTAGTCCGTGTTTCTCAAAACGGCTCCGGCCTGGTTGTTGAAGCCGACAATACCCTTTTGGGAGAAAAAATTCAGGTAAAGGCTGATTTGGTGGTTCTGGGCACCGGCATGGTGCCGGCCACCGTGGATGATCCGGTGGTGAATCTGGCTTACCGTCAGGGACCCGGATTCCGGGATAATGCCATTTTTAATGGTTATGCCGATTCCAATTTTATCTGCTTTCCTTATGAAACCCAACGAACCGGCGTCTATGCGGCAGGATGCATCCGCCGCGGCCTGACCATGGAAGAATCCATGGAGGATGCAGCCGGTGCGGCCCTGAAAGCCATTCAATGCGTCGAGTCCACCAACCGCGGGGTTGCGGTTCACCCCAGGTCCGGAGACATGTCTTTCCCGGATTTCTTTTTTCAGAGATGCACCCAGTGCAAACGATGCACCGAAGAATGTCCGTTCGGTGCGCTGGATGATGATGAAAAAGGCACGCCAAAGCCCAATCCCACCCGGTGCAGGCGATGCGGAACCTGCATGGGCGCTTGCCCGGAGCGGATCATCGGCTTTGCGGACTACAATATCGACAGCATCGGCTCCATGGTCAAGGCCATTGAGGTTCCATCAGAAGACGACTTCGATGTGCCGCCAATGCGGATTCTGGGTCTGGTCTGCGAAAACGATGCCTATCCGGCCATCGACATTGCCGGCCTGAACCGGCTTCAGTTTTCCGCGGATGTCCGGTTGATCCCGATTCGCTGTCTGGGATCCATCAATGTCATCTGGATCAAGGAAGCCCTGTCCAAAGGCATGGACGGCGTCTTTGTTCTGGGCTGCAAGCACGGCGACGATTACCAGTGCCATTTTGTCAAGGGCAGTGAACTGGCCAGCATCCGCATGAAAAAAATCGGCGAAGCTCTGGCAAGCCTGGCGCTTGAAGTGGAGCGGGTCGCCCAGTTTGAAATCGCCATTGACGAATTCGATAAAGTTCCCACAATCATCAACGATTTTGTCAAACTCGTCACAGATATGGGACCGAACCCCTTGAAGGGTTTCTAAACTAAAAAACCGTGCGTGCGTGAGAACGTGAAATGGTTTCGACCTCACGTTTTTACCCACGCACGCTCTTTCAGCCGTTTTTAAGGAGGATTAATCATGTCTGATGCGTATCTTGTTGAGCCAGATGTGGGGTTTATCAAAGAAGTTATTGCGCTTGGCGGAGGCGATCTGAAGAAATGCTATCAGTGCGCCACCTGCTCCGTGGTCTGCCCCATTTCCCCGGATAACAAGCCGTTTCCCAGAAAAGAAATGATTGCGGCGTCCTGGGGCTTAAAAGACAAACTGGTCGGTAATGCCGATATCTGGCTGTGCCACAACTGCGGGGACTGTTCGACCCGCTGTCCGCGCGGCGCAAAACCCGGCGATGTGCTTTCGGCCATTCGCGCCTATGCGGTCACCGAATACGCCATTCCCAAGGCGCTGGGCAAAGCGGTGAACGACCCCAAAAAGCTTCCGATTCTTATGGGTATTCCCGTAGTGATATTTATTGTACTTGGCCTGATCACCGGCCTGCTTCACTTTGCACCGGGTGGAGACGAAATCGTCCATTCGCATTTTTTCTCTTCCTGGCTTGTGGACATGATCATGATTCCGACTTTCCTATGGGCGGTGACCATTTTTGCACTGGGGCTCAAGCGCTTTCTGGCCGACATTCATGCCAATGCGCTTCTGGAAGGAAAGACCGACAAGAAAACGATCGATCCCCTGGAATTTGGAAAAGCATTTCTTCGGATCATCACCACGATTTTGAAACATGACAAATTCAACGAATGTACGGAAAACCGGGAACGATCCACTGCGCACATGATGGTGCTCTTCGGCTTTATCGGCCTCTTCATCGTAACCAATATCTTTTTTGTCGTCTTGTATGTATTTCAGATTCACGGGCCGTATTCCCAGCTCAATCCGGTCAAGTGGCTGGCCAATTTCAGCGGAGTTGCTCTGGTTATCGGCAGTGCGCTGATGATCAAAAACCGGCTTTCCCAGAAAGATACCATCTCCACCTACAAAGACTGGTCTCTGCTGGGCCTTGCCCTGGGATTGGGGCTGACCGGCATGCTGACGGAAATGACCCGGTTGGGCGGATTGGCCGGGGTGTCTTACGCCATGTATTTCATCCACCTGATTTTCATCTTCTGTCTGTTCGCCTATCTGCCTTTTTCCAAACTGGCGCATCTGGTCTATCGGACGGTGGCCATGACATATGCGGAATACGCCAACCGGAAATAATTCGTGAAGCGTTAACAGCTTCTTCTCAAAAAAAGCCCCTTTCCATGAACGGAAAGGGGCTTTTTTGTTTATCGCCTGAAACAGTTCATATTATCCGTTGAGGATGGCTTCCGCTTCTTCCCTGTAAGCATCCATGACATAGGGGATACCGGTAACCTTGGTGCATTCTTCGGTAAGAGACATGAGTTCCCTGCGGGTGATGGCGCCGGGGGTGAAGCAGCGGGCGCCGGCCATGAGTTGCTGGAGACCGACTTTGATCTTGTCCGAGTAGCTGTAAATACCGATGGCGCCCAGGGGGACTTCCTCAATGGCTTTGGCGCCGACCATGTCTTTTATGGCTTCATAGTTCACGAATATTTCTTCGATGGTCGAGCCGTGCTGGCTGACGGTCTTGGGCAGGTCGTTCTTGTCGATCCATTCGGCAATGTTCTTTCCAACCATTCCGGGAATCATGAGCGCCCGGCCCATGCAGACGGCCTTTACAAAAGGGGCGCCCATCGAAAGGGCCTTGAACACGCCGTCTTCACTCGAGAAACCGCCTGCAAAAGCGATATCGGGAACTCTCTCTCCCCTGTCGGTGAGTTTCTTGCAGAACTCATAAGCTGCTGAATGCAGATAGATGCTTGGAACGCCCCATTCTTCCATCATGCGCCACGGGCTCATGCCGGTGCCGCCGGGAGCCCCGTCAATGGTCAGCAGGTCGATCTTGGCCTTGGAACCCCATTTGATCGCCATGGCCAGCTCGCGGAGACCGTATGCGCCGGTCTTGAGCGTGATTCTCTTGAAGCCGAGCTTGCGAAGGCGGTCGCATTCGGCCATGAAGCCTTCCTCGCTGACAAAACCCAGACGGCTGTGACGCTCGAATTCCCGGATGGCGCCTTCCTTATAGGCTGCCTGAACAATGGGGCTGGACGGATCCGGCGTAACAAGATACCCTCTTTTCTGCAGCTCAAGCGCCCGGTCAATTCTTCTGACCTTGATTTCGCCGCCGATGCACTTGGCGCCCTGCCCCCATTTAAGTTCGATGGTCTGCAGGCCATGCTTTTCCACGACATATTCCGCAACGCCCAGGCGGGTGTCCTCCACGTTCATCTGGACCAGGATTTCGCCGTAACCCTGATGGAATCGCCTGTAGACTTCAATGCGACGATCCATATCCGGCGATTTGGCGATTTTTCCCTGCGCGTTCAATTCAAGCTGGGGATCGATACCGCATACGTTTTCTCCGCAAACCAGCGTCACGCCGCTGATGGCGGCGCCTACGGCAAAATGTTCCCAGTTCTTGCGGGCAATTTCCGTGGAGCCGAGTGCGCCGGTAAATATCGGCACTTTCATCTTTACCTTGATGTCCCAGCCGTATTCGGTCTCGGTGTTGACGGCGGGGAAAATGGCGGTATCGGGGTTGACCGCAACGCCGGCCGGAAGTCCCGTAGCACCCAGCGCATAGCCCTGAATGTTCAGATGCGAGTAGTCAACGGGGTAGTTTTTGTCGGCGCCGGCCGTAATTGAACCGAAGGGAGCCGGATAGATCACTTCGCGGCCACGGAAAGTGGACCGGAAGACTTCACAGTTGCCGCGGCATCCATCAATGCAGCGTGAACAGAGCCCACTCATGGGAACAATACTCTTGGAACGGTTGAAAGTCAGAGTTGCGTCATTGGCGTTAGGCGTAGACAGGTTCATGATTGCTTTTCCTTTTTGTAATGAAAGTTAGTGCCAAGGGAAAATCGGAAAGAAGGAGGACGCCGTTGTCCAATGCCGAGGATACGCCGTTGTATCGCGGTCACTATTAAAATGGCCATTGTTAGTTCAACTGATATGCAGGTCCGGAAAACAAATTCCATATCATATTATAATGCGCCAAAACAAAAAAGGCACCCGTCCCTCACTGAGGGCTGGACGCCTTTGTCCTTTGGAACTGAAAACATTCACGCCATTGTGAACATTGTCAACTCAATCGATGCGAATTTCTTTTTGAATTATTAGCGCTGCTAATATAAAATGTCAAGGCATTATTTGTACTAAATGATTTGCATGAAACCCGGAGTATGACTCAAAATGTTTTTGCAAAGACAACCATAAAGATTTAAACTGGTTAAAAGCAGATTCCCATTTACCCGAAACCGGTATCTCATATGACCTTGAATAACAGCGAATTTTCAAACGAACTTTCCCAGTTCAAAATGTTCCATGAGATCATGTCCGTCAAGGTTCGTGAAATACTCTTGATATCAAGTCCTTATGACGCATATATCATGGAAGAGGATCGCAGCCTGGCCTCTCGAATCGTCAATGAGTATATGGGTCTGAATTTGAGCCTGCCGCCACGGGTCACCCGGACCTCTTCCGGTCAGGACGCACTGGCCCTTCTGGAGCAAAAGTCCTTTGAAATGGTCATAACCATGCCGAATGTGGATGACATGGACGCCCAGACCCTGGGCGAAAAAATCAAGACCCGGCATCCCGATCTTCCGGTCATTCTGCTCAGCCATAGCCTCCGGTCCATCTTCCCGCAGGGCGAGTATCGAAAATTGAAGGGCATTGACAAGGTATTTATCTGGTCCGGGAATTCAGATCTGCTGCTCGCGCTGGTTAAAAACGCCGAAGACCGGCTGAATGTTGACAGGGATACCCGGCGGGCCATGGTTCGCGTATTGATTCTGGTGGAAGACTCTCCCCAGTATTATTCGTCTTTTCTGCCGCTGATCTACAAGGAAATCGTAAAACAGACCCAGGCGGTATTAGGGGTCGGACTGAACGAGGAACACCGGCTTCTGCGCATGCGATCCAGGCCGAAAATCATGCTGGCCGAAACATATGAAGAGGCCATGAATCTCTTCCAGAAATACCGTTCCTATTTGATCGGCATCATATCCGACACCCGGATTCCCCGAAATGAAAAACTGGATGACCAGGCAGGCGTGGACATACTGACCTTCATGAGACAGGAAATCCCGGATCTCCCGATTCTGATGCTTAGTTCGGATTCCCATAACCGGATGAAGGCAGACCGGATTCCGGCGGTATTTCTGGATAAAAATTCATCCAATCTGCTGGTCGAACTTCAGGATTTTTTTCTGAATCACCTGGGTTTCGGCGATTTTATCTTCCGGTTGCCGGACAGGACGGAAATCGACAGGGCGTCTAGCCTGAGATCACTTGAACTCAAGATATCCCGGATTCCGGACGAATCGCTGCTGTACCACGCCGGCCGGAATCATTTTTCCAACTGGCTGATGGCGCGCTCGGAATTCGCCCTGGCATCCACATTCCGGGAGGTTCAGGCCGGCGAATTCCAGAATACGGCAGACCTGCGCCAGTATATTATTTCCGGCCTGCACACGGTCAGAAAGCTTCAGCAAAAAGGGGTGGTGGCCCAGTTCAGAGCCCAGACCTTTGATTCCGACATTATGGATTTTGTAAAAATCGGGGACGGATCTCTGGGGGGAAAAGCCAGAGGCCTGGCATTCATGTCTGTTCTGTTGCTTCAGAACCCCGCACTGTCCATCGCCTATCCACAGGTTTGCATTCAAATCCCGAAATCCCTGGTCATCACCACCCAGGGATTTGAATCGTTTATCGCATTAAACCAACTTCAGTATTGCGCAAAAAACGGTTTATCGGACCGGGATATCACGGATGTTTTTTTAAAAGCGGAAATGCCGGACTGGCTGGCATCCGATCTGGAGGCTTTTCTGACTCAGGTTCATTATCCGCTGTCCGTCCGGTCCTCCAGCCTGCTGGAAGATGCGCAGTTTCAGCCCTATGCCGGGCTTTACCAGACTTACATGATTCCCAACAACCACCCGGATCCGGCCGTACGGCTCAGGCAGCTGATCCATGCCATCAAACGGGTATATGCCTCAACCTATTATGAAGACCCCAGATCCTTTACCCGCAATTCGGTCAGTCAGCCCCAGGAAGAATCCATGGCCGTGATCATTCAACAACTGACCGGAGAGGCTTACGGCGACTATTTTTACCCGGCATTGTCCGGTGTGGTTCAATCTCATAATTTTTATCCGGTTTCCCGCATGAAATCTGAAGACGGGATTGCCCATATTGCCATCGGCATGGGAAAAACCGTGGTGGAAGGCGAAAAATCCGTCCGGTTCTCCCCCAGACATCCCCGGATTATGCCTCAGTTTACCACTGTCGAAGACATTCTGAACAATTGTCAGCGGGATTTTTATGCACTTAAAATCCGGGGCTATCCGGATGAGCTGCATTTCAACCAATTTGCCAATCTTGAAAAAAGGGAAATTGACGAGGCGGAAACCGAGTACCCCATTCGAATGCTTTCCAGCGTCTATATCCCGAACGAACACCGGATTCGGGACGGCGGCCACTTGCCGGGTTCGAAAATCGCCACCTTTGCATCCATACTCAAACATGACCTGTTCCCGCTTCCTCAATTGCTTTCCGACCTGCTTGAACTTGGCAGGAAGGGCATGGGATGCCCGGTGGAAATCGAGTTCGCCGTCAATCTGGGAACCGAAGATCAGCGTAAAAACGAATTCTATTTTCTTCAGATGCGACCCATGGCCACAGAAATCGACCGGCGCGATGTGGTCATTACAGACGATGATCTTCAGCAGGCCCTGTGCTTTTCCCGGCACGCGCTGGGCAATGGAAAGCACGACGGCATTTCAGACATCGTTTATGTGAAGCCGCAGACATTTCACATCAATGCTACCGAGCAGATGGCGGATGAGATCGGCAGGATCAATGCCATACTGAGCCGGGAAAAGCGGCCCTATCTGCTGATCGGTCCGGGAAGATGGGGAACGGCAGACAAATGGCTGGGCATTCCGGTCAAATGGCGAAATATCTCGGGCGTGGGCGCCATCATTGAACTGAAGAACAGCCAGATTCATGCCGATCCTTCCCAGGGCTCCCATTTTTTTCAGAATATCACGTCGCTCGGCATTCCGTATATCACGGTAGTGGAAGATTCGGACGATACCGTGAATTGGGACCGGCTGGAGGCCTATCCATCCGTTCAGGAAACCCGGCATATCCGGCATGTCAGGCTCGACCAGCCGGTGACCATCAAGATTCAGGGGAAGAAATCCATCGGTGTGATTTTCACAGGTATTCAGGCTGAAGGTTGAAGGTTTGGAATGCAGGATAGTTTTTCCAATTATTGTTTTTTGACTTCAGTCCGTTTTTCAATTATCAAACGAAAAGGAGACTCAGTATGACGGATATTATTCGATACATGAAAAACAGGGATCCATTCGAAAAAGAATTCCATCAGGCGGTTGAAGAGGTTTTTGAAACGGTTCAGCCTGTCCTGGAAAGGTATCCGGATTATCAGCAGGCCGCGATTCTGGAAAGGCTGATTGAACCGGAGCGGGTGATTCAATTCCGCGTGCCCTGGGTGGATGATTCAGGCCAGGTTCAAGTCAACCGCGGGTACCGCATTCAGATGAGCAGCGTGATCGGTCCCTACAAGGGAGGCCTTAGGTTTCATCCTTCCGTCAACCTCAGTATTCTGAAATTTTTGGCGTTTGAGCAGGTGTTCAAAAATGCATTGACGACCCTTCCCATGGGCGGTGGTAAAGGCGGGTCGGACTTTAATCCCAAAGGCCGGTCCGACCCGGAAATCATGCGATTCTGCCAGAGCTTCATGATGGAACTGTTCCGCCATGTCGGTCCCCATACCGATGTTCCGGCCGGCGATATCGGGGTCGGCGCGCGTGAAATCGGCTATCTCTTTGGCATGTACAAGAAACTGAGCAATGAATTCACCGGCGTTCTCACCGGAAAAAGCCTGGGCTGGGGCGGCAGCCTCGTCCGGCCCGAAGCCACTGGCTTTGGAAATGTCTATTTTGCCTCGGAAATGCTGGCCACCCGGAGGGAGTCACTCAAAGGAAAGGTCTGCCTGGTCTCCGGATCAGGAAATGTGGCGCAGTACACCGTCGAAAAACTGATCGAACTGGGTGCAAGGGTCATGACGCTTTCCGATTCCTCCGGTTATATTTATGATGAAGCAGGTATGGACGCCGGAAAACTGGACTTTGTCAAGCGATTGAAAAATGTGCGCAGGGGACGCATCCGGGAATACGCGGACAAATATCCCCAGGCTGTCTATATCGAGGCGGATGCAGCCCTGGATCACAACCCCATGTGGGATTACCCGGCAAACTGCGCCTTCCCCAGCGCCACTCAGAATGAAATCAATGACAAAGACGCATCCAACCTGATCAAAGGGGGTATTTCACTGATCAGCGAAGGCGCCAATATGCCCAGTACGCCGGAAGCCGTCAAAATATTCATCGACAGGAAAATTCTCTACGCGCCGGGCAAGGCATCCAATGCCGGCGGCGTCGCCGTATCCGGCCTGGAAATGTCACAGAACAGCATGAGGATCGGCTGGCCCAGAGAAGAGGTGGACAATCGATTGAAAGGCATCATGAAAAGCATCCATAAAACCTGCCTGGATGCTGCCGCCGAATATGGTAATCCGGGCAATTACCTGGTAGGCGCCAATATTGCGGGATTTGTCAAGGTGGTCAATGCCATGATGGATCAAGGCGTCATATAAAACCGGTTTTTATTTGATTCCATATTTTTTGATTTTCTGATTCAGTCCGCTTTTTCCGATTCCAAGCAGCTCGGCTGCATGGGACTGAACATTGTGAGAAATGACCAGCGCCCTTTCAATCATTGATCTTTCTACCATATCGAGGGTTTCATACAATTTGGCGTTGTCGGAAATACCCTCCAGATGAAGAGAATGGCTGATGCTTTTCTTGAATTCCTTGGGCAGATCGGAAACCCGGATGATATTTCCGGGGCACAGGACCATGGCTCTTTCGATGGCATTTTCAAGCTCCCGGACATTCCCCGGCCAACTGTAACTGTACAGCAGGCGGTCCACTTCCTGATCCACACCGGTCACCTGCAGGCCCGGCCTGCGCTCCGATGCGTATTTTTCAATCATGTGATCCACCAGAATACGGATGTCCTCAACACGCTCTCTTAACGGCGGCAGCACCAGATAAAGGACATTCAGCCGGTAATACAGATCCTCCCGGAAACGCCCCTGTTCGGTCTCGTGTTTCAGGTTTTTATTGGTTGCCGCAATAATCCGGATATTGACGGGGACCGGCCTGACCCCCCCGACGCGTTCGAATGCTCTTTCCTGCAGCACGCGCAGCAGTTTTACCTGAAGATTCTGTGAAAGCTCCCCGATTTCATCGAGAAAAAGCGTGCCGCCGTCGGCCAGTTCAAAGCGTCCTTTTTTCATGGCGATGGCGCCGGTGAAGGCCCCTTTTTCATGCCCGAAGAGTTCGCTTTCAAGGAGATTTTCAGACAGGGCGGAACAGTTTACGGCGATAAAGGGTTTGTCTTTCCGGGGGCTGTTAAAGTGAATGGACTTGGCCACCAGTTCCTTTCCGGTGCCGCTTTCGCCTTCTATCAACACGGTAGCGGAAGAAGGCGCCATTTTTTTAATCAGCTCGAATACCTCCTGCATGCGTTTGCTCTTGCCAACGATGTTGCCGAAATTGTAGCGGGTTTCCACCGCATCCCTCAACCTGAGGTTATCCTTGACAACCTGGTACATATCGATGGCTTTTTTGACAAAAATAATCAGGCCTTCATTGTCAAAAGGCTTCAGGATATAATTGTAGGCCCCTTTTTGCATGGCCTCCACGGCCTTTTCAACCGTCCCGTAAGCCGTCATCATCATGACCGGCAAATGCGGATTGATGGCCTTTATCTTTTCCAGAAGCTCAATGCCGTCCATCACCGGCATTTTCATATCGGTCAGGACCAGATCCACATCTGCATTCGCATGATTCAGAATCTCCAGCGCTTCCAAGCCGCTGTTGGCGGTCAAGGTTTCATAGCCGACATCCTGAAGCACGGCGCTTAAAATGAGGGGATAATTTTTTTCATCATCAACGATCAGAATCGTTTCCATGCCATACCTTACATGGCCAGTCCGATTTTTTTCCCCAGCTCAAAACAGGCGGCAAGAGCCTTTTCATCCGGTACGTACTGAACCTTCACGCCCGGATCGATCATCTCAAACTTCATGCCCTCAAGCTCCTGGGTAAGGAGTTTGATTGATTCGCCGCTCCAGCCGTAAGAGCCGAAGGCGGCTCCGATTTTATTTTTGGGTTTAAGGCCCTTCATATAGGTCAGGAAATCCGCCAGAGACGGAAACAGGCCGTTGTTCAAGGTGGGAGATCCGACCACAACCGCTCTGGCGTCCAGCACCTCCGTCATGATTTCACTGCGATCTTTTTTTCGAAGACGCATGGGATGAACGGCAACGCCCTGCTCGATGAGTCCGCCGGCAATGGCAAAAGCCATTTTTTCGGTACTGTGCCACATGGTGTCGTAGACGATCACCGCCTTTCTTTCAGAATCCTGGCGGCTCCACCGGACGTAGGCGTCAATAATCTTTCCCGGATCTTTGCGCCAGAGAATCCCGTGATCCGGACAGATCATGCGGATATCCAGCTTCATGGCCGTCACCTGTTCCACCAGTTTGAGAATCAGCGGCGCATAGGGAAGAAGGATATTTGCAAAATACTTCTTGGCATGGGGCATGATGTCATCACGCATGCAATCGTCGAATTTTTCGAAACCTGCGTAATGCTGGCCGAATGCATCACTGGAAAACAAAATTTTTTCTTCATTCAGATAGGTAAACATGCTGTCCGGCCAGTGAAGCATCCGGGTTTCCATAAAAGTCAGCGTATGACGGCCCAGACTCAATGTTTCATTGTTTTCAACGGCATGATAATTAAAGTGCTGGGGATAATGCAGGGACAGATTTTTCTGGCCCATTTTGGAGCAGAACAGGGGTTTGTCCTCACCCACCCGGTGCATGATCCGTGCAAGCCCCCCCGAATGGTCCATCTCGGTATGATTGCTGATCACCAGATCGATCTTTCGGGGATCAACAATCTGAGAGATATTTTCTATCAATTCATCTGAAAATTCTTTCTTGACCGCGTCAACCAATGCGATCCGGCTGTCCACAATCAAAAATGCGTTGTAGCTGGTCCCCAGGTGGGTGGAATACCCGTGAAAATCCCGGATATTCCAGTCATTCACACCGACGTCATATATTCCTTTTGCAATCTCAACCGGTTTCATAAGTTTGCCTACTCTTTTTCAAAATCGGATTTGGCTGCCCCGCATACCGGGCATTCCCAACTATCCGGAATATCCTCAAATCGGGTGCCGGGCTTCACGCCACTGTCGGGATCACCCAGTGCCGGGTCATAAACATAGCCACAAACCGTACATACATATCTGTCCATTCGTTCCTCCTCCTGGTAGTTATCAGAAATTTCGGCGGCTTTGAGCAGTGTTGTACTGCTAAGCCATTCCTTTTATAAATTCAACGACTTTTGCTTCGATGGCGTCTCGTACGCAGCGCATGGCATTCAACTCATCCGGCTCGGTAAAATTCCACAATTCCTGAGGGATATCATCCCGCGCCACGACGGTGTCGTCGCTACCCATCGAAATGACCCGCTCGGGTTTATTCGTTGCGAACACGGCGTTTATCGATTCTGTCCGGCGGAATCCCATATCAATCCCCTTTTCCTGCATCACTTCAACCATGAGGGGATTGAGTTGTTCAGCAGGCCGGCTGCCCGCACTCAACACATCCAGCTTGTCACCTGCAAGAACCTGCGCAAAGGCGCCGGCCATCTGGCTGAGGCAGGCATTATCCCGACAGGCAAAGAGGATTTTATGTCGTCCCTGAAAAGGCTCCAGAAGGGTTGCAACCGCGGCTTGAATATCCGCATGCATCGTTGCATGTCGTTCCATATCCCCGGGTTTTTCAATTTCCCGATAGGTCAGGCTGCCGACATACTCGGCGCCGACTGCATCATAAAAATATTTCATGGTCAGGTGCAACCCCTCAAACAGATTCTTCCCGCGGGTTGCGCCCACGGCCAGGGTATACCCTCTTCGCCATTTCCGGTTAGGGTCCGTAAGGTGGAGCTTGTATTTCCGTGCCCAAAGGGTCTGACTTCGATCAATCAATGCCTTCAGTTGGGCCGTTGTATTGTAAAAAAACATCGGGGTTGCGGCAACAATGACATCGGCCTTTCTGAGCAGAGGGTATATCTCGTGCTTCATATCATCATCAATGGGACAAATCCCTTTTTTTTCACAGAGAACATATTCCATGCAGGGCTCTATCTTTTTCTGACAGACCTCAATCATCTGTGTTTCAGCGCCCAGCCTCCGTGCCTCTTCCAGAAATTCCGAAAGCAGAAACCGGGTGTTCCCTTTTTTTCTTGGGCTTCCCTGAAGTCCTAGTACAAACATGTTATTCTTCCTTGGTACTTCGTGAAGGCGTGAGAGCGGAACCAATTCACGATTTCACGCCCTCACGATTTCACCATTTCACGGCTGTCCAATATCGCCAAAAAGCAGCTCTCGGCCAGACTATTTCACATGACATTCCTTGCAGATCACCGGTCCCGATTTTTCTCCGGCGTCTTTCTTGGCTTTGTGGCATTTCACGCACTGCTTGTTCATGACCTGTTTTTGAGACAGGGTGCCTTTTTGCTTCAAATCCGAAATGGCGCCCGCTTGCTGGGGAAAAAGATCATGACAGAGCATACAGTCTTTAAGCGCCACCTGGTGCTGAAGGTGAGGAAACTTAACGTCTCCCTGATTTCCGGATGGAATCACCATCTCTTTTGCCCCCTGGTTGGTCTCGGCGATGGACAGCCCTGCAATCCAGACCATGGCAACAGAGATGAATAGAATCATACCGCTTCGCATGGATTATCCCCTTTTTTTATCCCGCTGAAAGTTTGCACTGGGTAAAATCTATTTCCTTGCCGCAGGACTTGCAGATCTGCTTTTTGTCAAATTCATCTGAAAAAATTTCAACCTCTTTGGAACACGAAGGACATTTGCAGGTAAACGATTTCAAATTCTTGAACTGTTCAAAACCCGGACAATGCGATGGTGTTGTCATGAATTCCTCCTTTAAGTGGTCAATAGTTTTGCGATATCTCTGCCATAGTTCTGAGCCATCTGAATCCCGCCGCCCAAAGAACCGGATTTCAGGCGCAGCGGCGCTCCAACCATTTTCATCTTGAAGATATGCGTCATGGTATCATAAATCCGGTCCGGTGCTTCGCCGCTCCAGCCGAAAGCACCGAATGCCCCGCCGACCTTTCCTTCCAGTTCGGCTTTTTCGGCCAGAAACAGAAAGGTTTTCATTCCCTGAATCATATCCCCATGATAGGTCGGTGCACCGAAGACCAGTGCGTCATATCCATTCAGTTCACTGGCATTCTTTATATCACCGGCTTTCACTATGTCAACATCAACTCCGGAAAAGCGCAACCCTTCGGCAATTAATTTGCCGATATTCTCGGTTTCTCCGGTTCGGGTTGCATATACAATAAGCGTTTTAGGCATAACTTATCTCCCAGGCCAATATTATTTTTTAGCAATGCGTTTGTCCATGCCATCGCCGGCACAATCGGGCGTGTAGCAGGAGTTGTCCAGAAATTCACATTTTTCCTTGCAGGATGGACACTGGTCCGGCGGTGCGTTTGCCGTAAACGTGTAACCGCAATTCTGACATTTCCAGCTCGTCATATTCCCTCCTAATAACCAGACAGGCCCGAGACAGCAACGGCGGGGGTTTTCGCCCGTCATCACTTTGTCTCAAGCCCATCTGCAGTTTAATTAACCTGTCTGTTATGCCTTCCAGAGACCGTGAAGATTACAATACTCTCTTGCACTGACTGTTGCGGCGTCTATCATGAATGTGGCTTCAGGAACCTGACCGGGATTCAAAAACTGCCGATATGCTTTTCCGTCAGCTATAATTTCAATCCATTCAATAAAATGCTTTTCTTCCATGGGATGAGCGACACTGCCGACTTTTACCTTGAAGCCGCCCGAGATCTTTTCAATTACCGGCACGTGCTTTTCCCTTGCCGCATCAACCGTATTTTCAACTCTCTGTTTCATGGGCTGTCCACAGCAGACAAGCTCACCGCCACCGGCATGAAGGACTTCAACGATATTGCCGCAGATTTCGCATTTGTAAACTTGAAGTTTCTCGGTCATACAATCTCCTTTCAGATCAGTTCAAAGATTCCGGATAGTCCGGCCTTCCCCCTGCTGGATGAAGGCCAGTTGAGGTGTCGTTAGTAATTTTCTCCCAGAAGCTCAAAATGGGCCTGGGGGTGAGTACACGCCGGACACGTTTCCGGCGCTTCTTCACCTTTATGCAGATAACCGCAGTTGCGGCATCGCCAGGTGACTTTTTTATCTCTTTTGAATACTTTCCCCGCTTGAATATTGGCTGCCAGAGCCCGGTAACGCTTTTCATGCTGTTTTTCAGCCACCGAAACTTTTTCAAAAAGAACGGCAACGGCTTCAAAACCTTCTGCTCTGGCGACCTTGGCAAATCCCGGGTAAAGGTCCGCATGTTCTTCGTGTTCACCGGCTGCTGCCGCCAGCAGGTTTTCAAGGGTGGTGCCCACGACACCGGCCGGGAAACAAGCCGTTATCTCCAGCATGCCGCCTTCCAGAAAACTGAAAAACCGTTTGGCGTGTTCTTTTTCCTGATTGGCTGTTTCAGTAAAAATGTCGGAAATCTGCACATAGCCTTCTTTGTTCGCCTTGCTGGCAAAATAAGTATAACGATTTCTCGCCTGGGATTCACCCGCAAAAGCCTTCATCAGATTTACTTCAGTTCGAGTTCCTTTGATACTGGTCACGTATTTCCTCCTTCCACCAGCCTTTTTGCTGGTGCGCTTTTTTTTCCTGCTCTGCAATTTTTTTCAACCGGTACGCCGTGTCCCGCAATATCCCGTACATGATTCCACAGCCGACATCCTCTCTTTCCACATCGCCTTGATCTGCGAGTGCAATCATCTCGTCTACGAGTTTGAGCGTCCGGTTGATATTGGTATCGCAGGGTTTCACGGCAATGGCTTTCTTTCCATAATAAGAGTGATCTGAATTATCTTCTCCGATGTCAACTTCTTTTTCATTTCTTTAATCAATTTCCGTGCCAGAGACAAACATTCTCTTGAAATAATATTTTATATAATATATACATATGGTTATGGATTGAAAAATATTCTGCTCAAACACCGGGCCCATCCGGACCTTTCCGGATGATACAGTCGCAGAAAGACATCAGTTATCTCCTGGAAGAAGATAACTTGTCATAATCTATTATTTAATAATCATTTACCATCTGACCGGCGCCCGCTTTAGATACACTTATGTATCATGAGACAGTCCGACGACGTTGTCTCAAATCCGGATTATCATGCGGAATTCGATAACACGCCACCGGCTCCCTGATTTCTGACATTTGCCCCCTGTCTCCTTTCATATCTTTCCCAGGTGACCCGCAGGACTTCCTGATAGGTGGTCTCGCCTCCCAGGAGCTTTTTAACGGCGTTCTCCCGAAGGGAGATCATGCCCTGAGAAATGGCTTCATGCCGCAGGACAGCCAGGTCCACATTGCTGTTTGTCAGACGTTTCATCGCCTCGGAATACGCCAGAACCTCGTAAATGGCGACTCTGCCATGATAACCGGTTCCTCTGCAGCGATCACAGCCCTTTCCTCTGAACAGACGGATGGGCCCGCTGCGACGGGTCGCCAGACCCATTTGCAGCAGTTCCGCAGCATCCATTTCAAAGGGTTCCTTGCAGAAAGGGCAGATTTTTCGAACCAGTCGCTGAGACAGGATGCCTACCAGCGTGGCCTGAATCAGAAATGCCGGAACACCCAGATCCAGCAGCCGGATGACGGTCGATGGCGCATCATTGGTGTGAATGGTAGACAGGACCAGATGCCCGGTGAGGGCCGCCTGAATGGCATTCTGGGCGGTTTCCAGATCCCGCATTTCTCCAACCATGATGATGTCCGGGTCCTGCCTCAGGATATTCCGCAAAATCGTTGCGAAAGTGATTCCGATCGCCGGCTGCACCGCAATCTGGTTAAAATCCTCATGCACCATTTCGATAGGGTCTTCGATGGTGGTAATGTTGAGGGTAGGAGAAGACAATTCCTTGAGTGTGGAATAGAGTGTGGTGGATTTTCCACTTCCCGTAGGGCCGCAGACCAGCACAATCCCGTGTGGCAGCTTGATAAAATGGTTGTAGCGGATCAAATCCGTTTCGGTGAATCCCAGTTTGTCCAGATCCTGAAACAGAATGTCCGGATCCATGACACGCATGACCACTTTTTCACCAAAGGCAACCGGAATCGTTGAAATACGGATTTCAACCTCAACCCCCGCCTTGTCGGTCTTGATTCTGCCATCCTGTGGCCGCCGCTTCTCGGACATATCCATACGGGAGAGATTTTTAATGCGGCTGACAATTGCCGGATGCACTTTCCTGGGAAGACGATAGATGGTGTGAAGCAGGCCGTCTATCCGCATTCGAACCAGACTGGCCTCCCGCTTGGGCTCGATGTGAATATCGCTTGCCCGCTGATCCAGCGCATAGCTGAACAGGTGATTGACGGCATTGATAATATGCTGGTCGTTGGACGGAACCTCTTCCGCGGATTTCAGACGGACATACTGCTCCAGATTGCTCAGATCAACGCCGGCGTCTCCAAAGCGGTTTTCGGCTTCCGAAATAAAGTGCCTGAAGCCATAAAACTCACTGATGTACTTCAGGATATCCGACCGGGAGCTGAAAACCACATCCACCTTCATCTGGCTGGCACGGGAAATATCATTGATGGCTTCATGGTCAAAAGGATTGGCCATTGCAACGGTCAGGGTATTATTCAGAACGGAAAGCGGCAGCATCAGGTTTTTGAAAGCAAACGACCGGGGAATGGTCGTTGTCACCTGATTGAGATCCAGTTTCAAGGGATCGATTTTTCGATAGGGGATCTGCCACTCTCCAGCCATAATCTGGCACAGGGTGTCTTCGTCCAGCAGGCGTGAAGGAGAATCCGCACGGGTAAGATTCAAGGATGCCAGCACATCGATAGCGGTCAGGGCCGCGCTGTCTTTCCGGGCGGTTCCATTGCCGGACAGGGAGCCCTTTTTTTCAAGCTTCTGGAGGAGGCCGTCATAATGCCGGCGTATTTCACTGGCATTATGCTCGGAGATGGCCCCTTTCGCCAGCAATACCTTCAGAATATCATCAGGGGATGTCAACTGCCGCGCTGATATGGTCATAATTCACATACCCCGCATGGTAACGGGGCACTCCTTAAAGTTCTTCTTCACAACAAACGATCTTCTCTTCTGGTTTTTTCACATAAATGGATTTTCAATCAGGATCCTCTCGATGAACTGACCGTGATTCAGGTCTTCCGTGATTATTTTTTTTGCCTGCAGCCGAAGGGCGGCAGCCACTATCAGCGCGTCCCAGAAAGAGAGTCTGTTCTTTTCTTCGATTTCAGAAGCCAGAATCGTCGTCTCCGGATCATTGATCTGAAAGGGCCAGGCGAGGTAGTTCCGAACGATTTCCCGCGCTTCGGAAGGCTTCAACGGATTCTTGATTTTGCGCGTGATGGTGACATAAAACTCCTGAAGAACCTGCGTGCTGACAACCCCTGTTTCCGTTTCCCAAAGGCTGACGATGATGGCAGTGGCCCTGTCATGGCGTTCTCCGGAGCTCAAGTCATGAGCATAAACGAGGATATTGGTATCCACAAATATTCTATCGTTCATGAAGCTCATCCCTGGAAGGGTAGCGATCCATGCCGGAATGAAAGCCTGTCTTCATTGCGGCGATAGCCTTCTGTTTCGCCATCTCGTATTGCCTCAAATTCCGGATGATTCTTTCCAGTTCCATACGTAACATTCGATTCAGCGAAGTCCCCTGCTGTGCTGCAATCATCTTGCCTGCCTGGATCAGGTCCTTATCAAGACTGATGGTGATATTTTGCTTCAAGGTATAGCCTCCATTTTTACACGTAAATTACGTGTACCACAGTAGGAAGAGATAAATCAACCTGGATCACGGAGGTGACGATTGCGGGGATTGAGGCGGCGGGGCCAGTCGTTTTTTAAAGCTGGCGTCAAAGGCATCGGCCGCTTTCTGAAAGGCGGCCCGCCGCTTTTCATAGTCATCCACCCGCGCATTCAGGGCCATGACTTTTTCATTATAGGCCCTGACAGCGTCATTCCCGGAAAGGGTTTTCTGCTCTTCAGAAAGGGCCAGCGACTCTTTCATGAACTGGGCGTTTTCTTCGTCCAGGGCGGTTTTGATTTTCAGAAGCTGGTCAATCCGGGACGGATCATGCGAAAAATCCTCTGACTGCGGGAAGTCCTCGCCCGAATCGCCGATTTCAGGTATTTCCGGCATCTTCAGGTTCCGGCCGCCCGGTGTGTATTGGCCGGAAGGCTGTTCAGGCGCTGAAGGCCCTGCAGAGGCAGGCACGTTATGATAAACAGACACTCCCGCCCGCTGCTTTTCCGGAACATCGGCAAGGTTGTCCGTAAAGCGGATCACCCCGCCCGCATCCTTATACCGGTACATCTGCGCCCATACCGGATACGACGAGAGAAAAACTCCCATCATCGCCACAAAAACAAAACGCCTCATTTCAGACAACCCCCTGAATCCTGATGGATTCATGACTGAAGCCGACATGGGTCGGCTCCCGATTGCTTACGGTGCAGGTACCAACGACTGATCTTTGCCGAAAATCTCCCGCCAGGTCGAAATCGTCGTTTGCACCAGTCCACCCATGACAACCGGATTGTTGTAAGGCCCCGGTGTTGTCATTAATCCGTTTCCAACGGTTTTGACATAAAGATGCTGATCATCCACTACCGGCGCTGAAAGAATATTTCCGGTATTTACTGTTAATTTCGGCGTAACCGACGTTCCGGAAGGGGTGATGTCCATGGCGTACAATTTGCCGCTGTTGGATGCGGGATTTCCAGCGCCCGAACACGGATCCTCGGTTTCGGAAGTGGCGGTGCCGAAATAAATACTGCCTGCAGCCGCAAACGCCGATGCATAAATCCGCTCGCCGGCCGGCAGCGCATACAACCAGTCCAGATAAACGTTGCCGGAATTGCAATCCCCTTTTGGCGCCGTATCCACATAAGCAAAGAAATCATATGTGGTGTTGGCGATGTTGATGTTTTCATCGTAGAAGGGGCTGTCGCTCGTTCCAAACAGAATTTTAATTTTATATTGGATATCACCTGCTGCGGAATAGGTGTTTTGAACCACAACCGCAGGCGATGCATAAATGGGGTGATATTGCTGATTTACAGCAATGCTGCTGCCGTAATTATCGGAAAAATCCGTATTGATCACGCTATTGGTTATCTCGCCGCTGCCGCTGCCGGGATCATCCGGAATGTTGACCTTGTATAAATAGCCTTTGTCCGTGCCAATGTACATCCGATCAATGTATCCGTTCCCGTCGGAATCCACCAAGGCCGGCTGTCCGCTGGGAACCCCTCCCTGGCCACAAGGACATGGACAGGGGATGGAGGGGGAGGGGCTGGAGTTGGAGCAGCCGGAGCCGGGGCTGGAATCCAGAAAAATCCTCTTGAGAAGATTTCCCGTAGCCACATCGATCATATAAATCGATGGACACAATGTGTTGTTATAAGTTTTTCCGGATACGAAAAAGGCCACCCATGTTTTGGTTCCATTATACAGGGTCCGTCCGATAACGGCAACGGCAGGTGACGACCGGCTTCGGAACAGTTCCGGATCGGCAAACTCCCATAAAAATGTCGGGCTGAGAGGATCGGTGACATCCAGACAGAACACCGTGTCCCCGCCGTTTCCTTCCGCGGAAAGCAGGATTGTTTTCCAGGCGCTGCCGATTTCAACGTCGCTGATGGCCGGTGATGCATCCACATAAGCCTGGTCATCGCCGGACAACAGATTGTTTTTGAACCGGGAAATCAGGTTGGCAGGAATAAAAGCCCATTTCTCGGCGCCGGTTCCATAGTCGGCGGAGCCGGATGTCCCGCCCGTCCACTTGAAATAACCGCGATATTCAATGATGCTGCTGGTTGCAGGGTTATCTCCCCACTTGAAAAAGCCCCCATCCATATAGCCCCATCGAAACTGTCCGGCGTCAAAGGCGTGAAGCATGCCGTCTCTTGAGCCCACATATACCAAAGTGGGGCGTTCCCAGTTCGCTATGACGAAATTATCAAAAGCCGTGCGCTCATCCTTGGTAACGGCGGTGCCGTAATACCAGGCAGGCGTTCCCGGCGGCGTTTGCACAGCGGGTACCGAATGGTCTATCGGGCCAAGAAGCCACTCTTTTTTTGTACTGACCCCATCCTTGTATCCGCGCACCCAGTTGACCAGCCAGGCGCCGTCCGCAGCGGTAATAGCGCAGTTGGCATCGGTAAGAGCGCAGCTCTTATTCAGATCAAAGTAGTAGTGATAACCGGAACTGTCTATGTAGTATGAGTCGTCCAGCCCCAGCATGGCGTTGGTAACGTTGGTGGTCGTAAAAGGTTTCAGTGCGCTGGCGGCAGTGTAATAGGTATATTGCGCCACAACCGGGACGCCGCTGCCCGGCGGATTGTTGAAAGTCAGATTAAAAACGCCTGTAAACCGGTTAATGGCGCCGGTTCCGCCAAGATTTCCCACCAGGGCATCCGTATGCTTGTCAACAAATTTTTCCGTCTGATCCGTAATCAACACCGTGGTAGCCGAAATCGGATGATTGGCAAGGGTTCCGGAAAACTGTTTTTTTGCGCCGTCCCCTGTTCCGACCACCTCATGGGTCACGACGTGCGGGGTGATATCGGGATAATAAATCGTGCGGCTGCCAGGTGACATGGCATTCAACACCGCTCCGGCATCCCAGAGGGACTGGATATTCTGAGTGCCGGGAACCGCCGGGTCATAAAGACGGGAAGCATACAAATGTCCCCGGAACGACTTGTCGGTCCAGCTCGCATCCGGGGTTTCATAGCTGCCGGAATACAACACATTGGTCTGAACGCTGGGTGAAGCCCTGGAAAAAAAACTGTGGCTGGCCATGCTGCCGCTTAAGGCGGCATTGATGATTGCCGGTGCGCAGGCTTCATCCGTGCTGGTCATCTGCGCTTTCCAGAGAAGCTTATTTCCGGCCGTCGAGTTTCCGGAAAAATCCACGGTTCTCATCCGGTAGGTCTGGGCCGGGCTTCCGGGAGTCCAGTTGCTCACTACACTGCCGACGGATGAACCCGAGAAGGTCTTGACGACATCCCAGCTTGTGATTTCCGTCCAGGTAAGACCGCCATCAATGGACAGGGAATACGTGATGTTGGTTTTTCCGGAACAGGGCATGTTGTCGTAGACTTCAAGCGTTACGGCCGTAAAATAGGCGTTCGGGTCCAAGGATGAAATGGCGCTGGTGGTTTGGGCGCTGCCGCCGGTCTGCCGCTGGATCCTGAAAACCAGGTCGTTGATATCGTAATCTCCGCCCCCGGACCAGTCCTCATAGCCAAGAACCCACTGGTTGGGATCATTGGGAGGAGCGCCGACAATAACATGGGGAAAACTCTGGTTTGGGGTGACTGGAATGGTGACAGCGCCGGTAAGCGTTATCCCGAAATAGGTGTTTATCCTGGTTACGGCCGTTCCATCCAGCCAGCCGTTAGACAGGAGATCCGGATCGGAACAGCTGCTCGGATTGCGATTAATGGGATTGTAGTATGTCGAGTTTGACCAGGTACAGTCAAGTGTGGAATTCGCATTGCCCAAATTATATACCCTGTTGAATAGTTGCGGGTACGTGTAATTGCTGCTGGGATAGTTGGCCACGTATCTGTCCGGGTTCCATGCCTGTTTAGTGAAATAGGTAATTTGTCCGGGATCCGGACTCATCGGAGTCGGATCATTCCAGCGATGGTTTGCAGTCAGAAAGAATACGATTTCTGTGCCTCCGGCGATAACGCCCATGGACTTTTTCATGTCCTTGGGCGTTTCGGCTCCATCGCCATCCACAATAAATCTGTATCCGGTGCCGTCGTCATAGGTTGACAGTGCGGACTCGCTCGAGGTAGGAAAGCTCCCGTTTCCATAATTTGAATCCAGGATGCCGTCTCCGCCATTGCAGCAATCCTGAATTCTAATAAATAACGGATGCCTCTTGGAAAGCGGAATGGCATTCCATCCTAAAAAGTTTCCGCTTGCATCCACGCAATCCGAATATTTCAACCAGCCCATGTCGGATACATATCCTGCATTGATATAAAGAAAATTGACATAAACCTCCTGCGTATACGGAATAATGATGCTGTTCGGGTTAATCGCCTGAGCCCCTGTCTGAAGCACAATCTGGCCGCTGGTCACGGCAGTGTTGGCCATGCTGAAATCGGCCGCGTTGAATCCGCTGCTGTAGCCGGTATAGGTGCTGGCTGCACAGCCTGAGATAAATGAGGAACCGCCCTGGCCGCCTCCGCCTCCACTGGATTTAAACAAAGCCAGGATGGTGTGGTTGGCGTTGACCGGGGGGAATTGATAAGTATTGCCGGATATGTTGATATAGCTGCTGTCGACTTGAACCTTGTCTACCGAATACCCCGCGCTCGGGGTCAGGGTAAATGACGGAATATCCCCGTAGTTGGCCGTAACCGTACCGGAAGGGGAAATGGTCCCCCCGGTGCCGGCGCTGGCGGTAATCGTAAAAGCTTGCCGCGTAAAAGTGACTGCAAGGGTATGGTTTGCGGTAACGTTTGTGAAGGAATATAAACCGCCTATCGCCGGAATGGCAATTGCGGTTCCATCCACGGAAGCGCTTGCCACGGTATAGCCTGCATCAGGGATAATGGTGAAGGTCTGGCTGCTGCCGCAGGCGATTGTTACAGATGTCGGGCTGATGGTTCCGCCTGCTCCGGCGGTAGCCGTAAGGGTCAGAGAATTGGCTGCGGTGAATGTGGCGGCAAGGGTATGGTTTGTTGTAATATTGCTGATGGTAAATGTATTCCCTGTTACAGTAACCGGGGTTCCATTGTCTGTAACTGTATTCACTTTCATACAGGTAGCGGGGGTCAGGGTATAGGTCTGGCTGCCGGCGCAGGTGACTGTTGCGGATGCCGGGCTGATGGCTCCGCCTGCTCCGGCGGTGGCCGTGAGGGTATTCGTGCCGGCTGTTATGAATGTAGCAGTGATGGTATGGGCTGCTGTCACATTGTTGAAAGTGTATGTGGTGACCGCGCCGACTGAAACGCCATCAACCAGAACCGAACTGACGGCATAGCAGGTATTGGGCGTGATGGTGAAGGTTTTGCTGCCGTTGCAGCTGACAGATCCGGACGCCGTGATCGTTCCGCCTGCTCCGGCGCTCGAGGTAATGGTAAAAGAACCGGCGGCCGCGAATGTGGCTGAAATGGTATGGGCGGCTTTAACATTGCTGAATGTGTATGTGGTGACTGCACCGACTGAAACGCCATCAACCAGAACCGAACTTACGACATAGCAGGTATTGGGCGTGATGGTGAAGGTTTTGCTGCCGTTGCAGCTGACAGATCCGGACGCCGTGATGGTGCCGCCTGCTCCGGCGCTGGAGGTAAGGGTAAACGGACCGTCAGCTATGAATGTGGCTGAAATGGTATGGGTAGCTCTGACATTGCTGAAAGTATATGAGGTCACAGCACCGACAGAGGATCCATCAACAGTTACCGTATTCACTCGATAGCAATCATTGGGAGTGATGGCAAAAGTTTGATTGTTGCCCCTCAGGACACTCGGGTTTGTTGGACTGATCGCGCCATTTGCACCTGCACTGGTCGTGATGGTATAGTATGTTGGTGATGCAGCCAGCCCTGCAGAGGGAAGCAACAGGAAGGACACCAGCGCCAGAAACAACCCTTTTGCCAGCCATTTCATTGCATTGTTTGAATATGGTACGGGTAACATGGCTTGAATCCTCCCTGCACGGTTAAATTGGAAAATATCTTGATGATTGCATCCCAATAGCCGCCAGCACGCTTTTGATCGGAATGCCCGTCATTTTAAATGGCTTTGCAAAAAAGTTGTCGTCACTGCAGGTTCGCATTGGTGGCGATTGCCCCCAGATTGGTTCCGGATATGGCCGCAACATCGGCTGCATTATAATTTTTCCCGGCGCCTGCCCCGGCCTGGGCTGTGTAAGCGGAGGTCGCTGTGGATTGATCGATGCCGCCGTTCAGAATAACTTCGATGGCAGCGCGGGAATTATGGGGGCCTGTAGCGATCGCGCCCACAACGATAAGGCCGTCCGTGTCTGTTTGTTCCGGAATTGTGCCTGCCTGAAACGTATCCGCATTGTTCCAGACCCTGACAGTATAGCTATAACCAGTTCCCAGATTCGCACCCACAATCCAGGGTGCTCCGGCGTTAAATCGTGCCACCCATTGTGACCCGGGCGCCGGCTGTGTGCCTGCTGCCGTTGCGATCACATCACCATTTAACGCAAAATTCCATCGGGGTTGAGGAACCGATCCCGATGCCAACGCTGTCTGGATTGCGGTTTGATTCCGAGCGACAAACAGGCTTCTCAGCATGGCTGTTGCATGTTCAACACCGGATTCGGCAACATAAAATGTGGTGCGTTTTACCTCTTCGGCCGATGAAATCATGGTTTCCGTCGTCGAGGTATTGATGGCCGTTGTACCAATAATGGTCAAGAGCAGCAGCAGTATGAGCGCAACAATTATTGTAAAACCGCCTTCGTTATTTTCAGGCCTGATCATTGTGTCGGAAATATTTCTCATCGTTTTCTACCTGACCGTGTGGCTTGATCTGCTTGACGGTCTATCCCTGTATGTTTCGCGGTTTTATTTCAAACTGAAGCAATTCCCGGAGATACCTATCCGGAAACGTTCCGGCAACATGATCCTCAATGAGAGGCCGGGTATTCAGAGACTGCCCGGGAAGCGGATTGCTGCTTCTGCCCAGGATGCCGATCCGTACCTGACGGATCTGAATTTTCTGGGTATCATCCAGATCCGCATTGTTGATCCAAATATCCACGGTACCGTTGTCATCTGTATCCAGTCCAAAAGCAAACTGAAGATCTTCAATGTTCTCGGCAATCGCTCCGGTCACACCGGATGGCTGCTGGTCTCGTATCAGCGTGTTGCTTGCAAAACTGTAAGTTACCGTAACAAGCTGTGTTGCGCTGAAAAATCTGATTGAACTGTTTTGCGGGATGGTTGTTGAAATGCCGGCTCGCAATCCGGGGCAGTTCAATGTACTGGTGCCTGTAACACTTGTAACAGTAAAAACATCGCATGTGATATGTGTAGGCGCACTGGGATTGATGACCCGGCTATAAACCGCAAAAAATGGCGCTGGCCTGCAGGAAATTCCTGATGTTGTCCATGTAGAGTATGCCGGGGAAGGAGGGGTTGCCGTATTCGTCAAATTTTCTAATACCGTGATTGTTTGTGGTGATGACAATGAAATGGCAGTCGGTGTCAACTGGGGCAACGCCCCGTTGCAGGGGTCGTCATAATCCACATACGTGATGACTATCGAGTCGGAACCGGCGGCACCCCCGTTGGTATTGGCCAGCGGGAAAACCCGAACTCCCTGGTTGAAAAAGGTACTACCCATACCGCACCCGGCCATGCGAACATCCCTCTCCAGAAACATTTTGGCGACGCGAAGATTCTGCTGCAGGATGGCCATTTCATCCTGATGGGTGTAGGCTCGGTTGGTGGTCGAGAATATTTGTACCAATCCGGCCAGCACGATTCCCGAAACTGCAATGGCGACCAGCAGTTCGATAAGAGTGAATCCGGAATCGGATCGTATGTGACGGAGCTTATTCACGCTAAATTCCAGTCTGAGCGATAATGGTTTGAAACACGACGGATCTGGGAACTTTATCCGGCCATGAAACGGTTACGGTGATGGTTTTGGAGCCGGGAACCGGTGTTCCATCCTGTACGGTAGTGGTTCGCGTGAAAATACCCCAGGAATCTTGAGGCAGGGTTGTTCCCGATTCAGTTGAAGGAGAGGACGGAATGCTGTCGTAGGGATAATTCTTGTAAGTCTCGATTTGATCTTCCGCCAGCAAAACCGCCATCGAATGCTTGTTGGCCCTGCCGGTTCCGGAGATGGCGGTTGTCTGAAGCGCGGCCAGCGCCAGCAATCCGATGGCAATGATCGCAATCGCCATCAAGGTTTCGATCAGCGTGAACCCCTTTTCATCCGAGCAAGTTTGCATTGAGTCCATCCGATTACCCGATCATTTTATGATGATTTTACCCTGCCTGAAACTGAAACCTCAACCCGGGATGTGTTTGGTGTGGAATTTCCGAATATAATGATTCCTCCGTTGCTCGTGCCGTCAGGATAGAATTCCACGATACCTGGAAAACTAGTCATGTTGACCCCGGAATACGATGATATGCTGGTTGCCGCGTGATTTATGTCATCGGTTGATCCTGAACCGCCGCAAACATTATTCGGCCCACAGTCCACCACCACATAGGCTGTAGAAGTAAATGCAACTGCCCACCGAATGTTCTGGCGAATGGCGTTCATTCGGGTCTTCTGAAAGGTGGAATATAAATCCCGGCTGGCGCTGCGAAGTTTCATCCCGGCAGCGTAAGAATAAAAATTGGGGATGGCGATGGCTGATACGATCGCCATAATCGCAATCACCACCATCATCTCAACCAGCGTAAAGCCATTATCTTTCCACATGGAGCCATCAATCCTTTAATTCTGAAGCACACCCTGCTCATCATGGTTGCCGGGTCAGAATCCCGCCGTATTTTCCAGCACTTTCAATCAATAACATAAGCATATAATAAAAAAAAGCTATTGTTAGCCCAAGGATCGATAAACGCAAACTGCAAGATTTATTATTGAAAAGTGAATTCAACATCGAATTGATCTATTTGTAGCAAATAGAATAAAAGCAATTAACGTGCCGATACAGGAAAAATCAGCAGGAGGGGGATGCAAATCCGTCATCCGTTTTTTCACAACATCTGTTCAATAGCTCATTGCAAGCATATTGAGCCTGGTTCCGGCATATATTGGTGACGTTGTGGTGAGTTCGACTCCGTCCCTTTTGTTGGCAACAAAAGGACCGTCAACAAAAATTGTAAAAAAGTCATCGGTTTTTTGACAAACAGGTTTATTGGGGGAAAGTGCATTCCAGCAGGATGGATAGCCCATTATCGGATAATCGGTGTTCTTTTTCGTCTGCAAATTCATTCGGACGGTGCTATCTGCGGACCTCATACCATGACGACATCGCCACATCCTTTGTCAAATATTTATCTTTCAGGGCGATATCAAAATAAATTTCTCCGGAATTTTTCATATCAACGGTTTTAGCAAGAATGGCGCCATAAATTGCTGCACCGTTAAAGATATCCAGGTCGGCAAAGGGCGCATAAACAACGCCGTAAAACGCGCTTGAGTTCGATACGGATACCGGGTCGGAGCTGTCCGAGAAAATGGCGAATTTCTTGGGATCGCCACCGGCATGAGTGATTGTCCCGTTTTTTCCATTCAATTCTCCGGATATGAAAAGATTGACCGGCCCGTCCGACGTGTCGACAGTCAGGGTCGCACCGGTTTTTAATTCGATATGAGTAAAATAATAATTGGCGCCGCCGAATTTTCCGATCAGCGTGGCGGATTCTCCGTTTCCGAGCACCAGATCCACCGGAACCGGTCCATTATCACTGGAGGTGAAGCAGCTATTCAGTTTTTCCGCATACTCTCCGCCAACAATCCCCAGAGGATCCGGCTCGACATGCCCGACAGTCCGGACGGCTTTGCCTGGACCATAAATACGAGGCTCGGGATCCCCGATCGGGTTATAGACGGCAGGAATCGTTTCAGAGCTGCCCAGCCCGATATGACCGTGAACTTCGGTGTTGCCGGACAGGGTCACGCTTTTGTTGGAACCGATATCACACGAATTTGTCCCGTCATCACCGATAGGAGTCAAGGTGGCGGTGCTGTCATATCCGTAAAAATATGAATATTCCGGTGCGGTAACCCCCTCGTCGCCGAATGCTCCGAATTGGAAGGCGGAACGGTTTTTGAAGGTGATACGAATGTCTGCATCCGCTTTTCTTGTGCCGTAACCGCGGGCGGTGAACCGGTACTCATTTTCGGCGATTCGGGATAAGACGGGTGCATCAGCCGGCAGGTATTCAAATAAAATATCGGTGATATCCGGGTCTGACGGCAGCTTGCAGGACGATAAGGACACGGTGGCCCCATCCGTTTCCGGAAGCGTCATCGTGCCTGACTTCAGACTTTTTTGAATCGATGCCAGCGCAAAATGCACCCCCGCCTCGGCGCTGTAAAATGCTTTTCTGGACAGCTCGTGGTTGACGGCTATCGACAAGTCATTTGCCGTAATAATACAAGCGATTGTCCCCAGGATTGACATGATCAGGACAAATATAAGGGCTGTGAACACCACTGCGCCACGATCATTGCCTGAATGTTTTGTAAGGTTCAAAACCGGTTCTCCCTGTTTTGCGAATAATTTTCACGAGCTGTCTTGAATTGCGCCCCCCCCCTGTCAATGCAGCATCAGATTCCGGGGAAAAACTTCTTCGATAAGCGTCAGGGTTGCAGCGCCACTGCCCGGATGATGGGGATCTGATTTAACCGTCCTTGCGGTGATCGTGATTCTGATTTTTCGAATCTCGGCATCGGTTGCAGCAGGGTTGTCATCCGCATCAAAATATGAAAAGGAGAAGGCTTGAATATTTTCAGCAAACGGCTGGGCGCCTCCGCCGGTATTCCTTCGAATCATTTTATTGACTGAATCAAAGGTATAGATGATCTTCTCGTTCTCATCGTCCGTGTCCCCGTCTCCGTTCAGATCCGCCAGGATCTCCAGGCCGGAAACTGCTGCGGGTATGCCTACAAATTTGGGATCTGCGGAGCTGTCACGTTGCATGGGATTTGCGGCATTATAATATCCGGCCATTCGCACTTCCCGGCCGATCATATCCATTGCAGCCCGGGCAATCTGCGTCATTTCAATAACCTGTTCCTGGGTATGATACGCTTTTCTCTGCAGAACAAACGTACTGGTAAGTGCTCCCAGAATGATCATCCCGATTAACAGTGCCATCATCAATTCAATCAGCGTCAGTCCGCGCGAGTTGTTGACGGAAATATTCATTCCAATTCGCCTTCAATAGGATATCAAGGACTGGAGCCGTACCCGACGGTTATCGTTTTTCCAGTAGACATCTACCGTAATGAGTTTGACATCCGTATCCGGTTTGTTGATCTTGATGTCGGTGATCCGCTTGTAAGAAAGATAATTCGGCATGGCATCATAGGCTTCGGTAAGGGTTTGATTTGAAGCAGATATGTTTGAATATCCTTTTGCGATCGTCTCTTCCATTTTGTCCTGAGCCAGAGTGATGGCCACCGTCTTCTCGGCGCAGTTTCGGTTGAGGGCTACAGTGATGTTTATCAGGCCGGCCATTCCCAGCAAAACGATGGATAAAACAACCATCGCAATGAGCACTTCTATCAGCGTGTATCCGCGGTTGTTGTTGAGTTGATGCATCCGGCTTTTCATTTCACAAAAGGAGCCCCCGGGATGACGGTCGGGAACCGATTTTACTTTTCAGAAGTCAATCCCAGTAGCGCTAATTTATTTTAACGCGACCGGTAATAGCGATCGTAATCTTTTTAATGCCGCTGGAATTCTGCAACGTCAGCGTGCTGAGCGATGCCGTTCCTTTCGAGGAGAATAAAACGCTGTTAAATTTCACCAGGGCCGTCCCCGGATAATCCGGCTGTAAATCCCTGATGGTTGCGGTTGCGGTTCCGGTTCCGATTCCGGCAGTCACCGAATATGAATGATTGTCCAGAAACGTTACCGCCACACTGACGTTTTCTTTGACGGATGTCATCCGAGCCGCAACCAGATCGCTCATCACCTGACGCGCAGCACCATTCAGGCGAATTTCCGGAATCCAGGACATGTAATTGAGCATTGAAATGGCGGATACAATGGAGATAATGGCCATCACCACCACGACTTCATACAGCATGAAACCGGACTTTGTGCTGATTGTTTTAAATGCGGGCGTCATGGTTTCAGTTCAATTTATTACATATAAAAATTAAGTAATAGACGAGAATAAAAAAGATCCCCCTTGAATTGATTCTTTTTCAAAATAATGCTATTTCAGCATATCAACATAATTGTAAAAAAATTCAACCTTTTTTTTGCAAATTGACGCGGGTTCCTGAAAATCCAAAACAAAGACGGATGACGATGTGAAGACGAAGCCCTTATGATAAATATCGTGGCTATTTATGGAAGTCCCAGAACAAACGGCAATACCGCCTTGCTGCTGAAGCAAGCCGTCAAAGGCGCCAGGGAAGACGGGGCGCACGTTGAAGAAATTATTCTGCGGAATTTAAAGATCTCACCCTGCATGGAAATCTATGGCTGCAGGACAACGGGGCGATGCGTCATTCAGGATGATTTCCAGAAGGTCCATGATCTCCTGCTGGCTTCAGACGGCATCATGCTGGCATCCCCCATTTTTTTCTATACCGTCAGCGCCCACACCAAAATATTCATGGACCGGTGCCAGTCTCTCTGGGTGAAAAAATACTGGATCGATCAGGTTCAATTTGGGAAATGGGAGCCAAAACGAAAGGGTTTATTCATTTCTGCGGGCGCAACCAAAGGGAAAAAACTGTTTGACGGCCCGCTGCTGACGGTCAGGTTTTTTCTGGATGTGCTGGATGCGGAACTCTGGCGCTCCCTGCTGTATCGGGGGCTGGATTTTGAAGGGGATGTACGGAAACACCCCGAATATCTCACGGAAGCCTTCGAGGCCGGACAGGCTTTGGCCCGGACACTTGCCCATCCGGAGAATTTCACGGATACATGTCTTCAATCATGCCCTGATATTTGTTGACCACATGCTTGCGCTTGATTTTCAGGGTAGGGGTAATCTCACCGCCGGCAATCGAAAACTCGTCCGGCATCAAGGTGAACCGGATGATCTTTTCATGCCCGGCAAGGTCATTTGAGCGCGATTCGATTCTTCTGCGGAAAAGCTCGATGACGGAAGGGTGCTGGATCAGGTCTTCCCGGCAGGTCCATTGGATCTGATGGGCTGCGGCATATTCCTGTAATACCTCAAAGGCAGGAACAATCAACGCTGAAACGTATTTCCGGTTGTCGCCGATAACGGCGATCTGTTCAATAAAATGGTCGCTGCCGATGACCGACTCGATATACTGGGGGGCGATATATTTTCCGCCGGAGGTTTTCATCAAATCCTTGATGCGGTCTGTAATGCGAAGCTCCCCATTGTCATCGAACTCACCGGCGTCCCCGGTTTTGAACCATCCGTTCTCAAACACTTCATCGGTTTCAGCAGGCTTTTTATAGTATCCCTTCATGACCGTGCCGCCCTTGACCAGGATTTCCCCGTTTCCGGATATTCTGACCTGGACGCCCGGCATGGGCTTTCCCACCAGCCCGAACTTGAAATGACGGGGTTCGTGGCAGGTGACGGTTGCCGTTGTTTCACTCAGGCCATACCCATAACAGATAAAAATGCCCGCGGCGTAGAAAAACTCTTCGATGCTTTGGGAAAGCGGCGCGCCGGCACAGGGAAAAAATTTGATCCTGCCGCCGACGATATCCCGGATCTTCTTCAGGACCAGGGCGTCGGCGATGCGATACCGGATTTCGAGAAAAAGGGGAACCGGCTGGCCGTCCTTGATGCAATTGTTTCGTCTGTCCCCGACGCCGAGGGCCCATTCAAAAAGCCGCTTTTTAAGTGGGGGCGCCGCCTCCAGGCGGTGGAAGACCGTGGCATAGATTTTTTCATAGAACCGCGGCACCGCGCACATGATGGTGGGCTTGACTTCTTGAATGGTTTCTATAATGGCTTTGGAATCCTCCAGGTAGTTGTTGGTCATGCCGCGATACAGGACATAATACGTCCAGACCCGTTCAAAAACATGCGACAGGGGAAGAAAACACAGCGAAACATCCCGGTCACAGGGGTCCAGAAGGCGAATATCGTGTGAAGCCCAACTGTGAAAAACATTTGAATGAGTCAGCATCACGCCTTTGGGCTCGCCCGTGGTGCCGGAGGTATAGATCAGCGTCAGGAGGTCGTCCTGGGAGGCCCGTCCCAGCCGACTGAGTATTTCCAGGCCTTTGGATGAGCTTCGTCCCAGATCCAGAAACGCATCGAAATACATGGCCAGGGGATGATCGTTCAGGTTGATTTCTTTTCGGAACGCAATGATCTTCTTCAGGCATGAGGACGCGGAGATAAATGAAATAACCTTGTCATACTGGTCCTGGGTTCCGACGAAGATCATTCTGGCTTCCGAGTCATTGACAATATATTCGGCTGTTTTGGCTGAATTGGTGGGATAAATGTAAACCGGAACTGCCCGGATACTGAGGGAAGCCACGTCGGCGACCGTGCATTCCGGCATATTGGGCGAAAATATGCTGATCATCTCGCCTTCATTCAGTCCCAATTCCAGAAGCGCCCTGGCCGCTGCATTCAACTGCTCACCCAGCGCAGTCCATGTGATTTCCTGCCAGACGCCCTCCCGTTTACACCGCATGGCCACCTTGCCGCCATATTTGCGGGTCTGTTCCAGAATGGGAATGGCCAGATTGGCTTCGGCCGGCAATTTCAAAACCTGTGAAGCAGGGTTCATCTTTTCGTCCTTTCTTGCCTTCGGTCTTCAACCCGTTTTTACGGCAGCATGGCGCCATGATTCATGAGGTTCCGGTGCAGTTCATAACACCGGGTCAGATCGTGCCGAATGTGGCCGGGGCGGGATTCCCGGACATACGCACTCAGGTAGTCCCGATACAGGGGATGAGCACAGTTCCGGATGATGGCCTCAGCCCGGTGTTTGGGTCCCAGCCCGCGAAGATCCGCAAGGCCCTGTTCGGTGACAATTACCTGAACCGAATGTTCGTTATGGTCAATGTGAGGACACATGGGAACAATGGCGGAGATTTTCCCGCCTTTTGCAATGGAGGGTGTCATCATCATGCTCAGATACCCGTTACGGGTGAATTCACCGCTTCCGCCGACGCCGTTCATCACATCCATTCCATAAAGATGGGTGGAGTTGACATTTCCATAGATATCAGCCTCCAGCGCCGTATTCATCGCAATCACACCCAGCCTGCGTATGATTCCCGGGTGATTGGATATCTCCTGGGGACGAAGCACGATTCGGGAAGCAAAAAAGTCCATGTTCCCGACGATTTCCTGCAGTTTGGCCCAGGATACTGTCAGGCTGCACGCGCTGGCGCCTGTCAGTTTTCCGCTGACCATGATGTCCACCATGGCATCCTGAAACACTTCGGAATACATGCTGAACGGCGGGATATCCGGATGCGCCCCCAGCGCCGCCATCACCCCGTTGGCCACGCTGCCGACACCTGCTTGAAGCGGCAACATGTTCTTCGGCAGACGGCCGGCGGTAATTTCATCAAGCAGGAACTTGACCACATGCTCGGCGATCAGATGACTGACCCCGTCCGGCTGGGGCATTTCGCCGACATGATCCGGTTCGTCATTCACCACGATTCCCAGGACCTTCTCCGGATTGACCACGGCATAAGGCCAACCGATCCGGGTCATGGGTTCATGGATCGCAATGGGATCCCGGTGCGGCGGAGGCGGCATCACGACAATGTCCGCCATTTCCCTCAGCCTGGGGGAATGTTTTTTATTGATCTCGATGATCACCTTATCCGCATATCGCAGAAACGTGGGAGAGGCGCCGATGGACGAGGTCAGATATACCCGGCCATCCCGGGTGATTTCCGTGGCCTCGACAATGCAGATATCCAGATTTCCCAGAAACCCATACGCCAGCATCTGGGGAACATGGGAAAGGTGGATATCCACATATTCGACCTCCTCGCGGTTGATTTTTTGTCTTAAACTGGTTTCTCCCTGATAGGGCGCTCGCCAGGCAACGGCGTCGGCTCTGGCCAGTTCGTCATCGATGCTCTGGCCGCTGGATGCGCCCGTCAGAATTCTCAGTTTAAAAGGGCGATTTTTCTCATGTTCCTGTCTTGCGCGATCGGCCAGTGCAACGGGCACTGCTTTTGCGGCGCCGGCCGGAGAAAATCCGCTGAAAGCCACCGTGTTTCCATGCTGAATGAAGGACACCGCTTCATCAGCCGTTAATATGGGGTAGGAATCTTTTCGCATCATGAGCTGACCTGTTTAAGAATTAATGGGTTGAATCACCGAAGCAGTTCCTTGATCTTAAGGTTCCGGATCTTGTGAGAATGAAGATCTTTTTTTTCAAACGCCAGAGACAGTTTGACCAGCAGCTCTTCCAGTTTGATCGGCTTCAGCAGATAATCAAAGGCGCCGAGTTTCAGGCCTTCGATGCTGGTTTCCACGGAGCCGTGGCCCGTCAGCAGAACGATTTCCGCAAGGGGCTGGATTTTTTTCATCTCCCGCAGGGTTTCGATGCCGTCCATTCCGCCCGGCATCTTAATGTCCAGAACGACCGCATCGAACAGGTTGTCTTGCATGATTTTCAGCGCTTCTTCACCGCTGGCCGCACCGATGGTATCGATGTCCCGCTTCTTCAGCCGATTGACCAGCGTTTCCAGAAAGTCCTGCTCGTCATCCACCACCAGAACCTTGAACCGTTCCATAATCACCCCGTTTTGTATAATTGTCATTATTTTTTTTCAGGTGTTGTGACCGGAATTTCCACTGTAAATGTCGCGCCTTTTCCGACATCACTTTTCAGGCCGATTTTTCCGCCTAGTTTTTCGATAATGCTGTAGCTGACCCAGAGTCCCAGACCGGTTCCTTTCCCGGCTTCCTTGGTTGTGAAAAATGGATCGAATATCCGTTTTTGTTTGTCTTCCGGAATCCCCGGCCCGTCATCTTTGACACTGACGGTAATAAACGCATCTGATAATCGGCTGCTGATTTCAACCAGGCCCTCTTTTTCAATGGCGTCTATGGCATTGGATATCAGATTCAGAAATACCTGCTGCAGTTGAGCCTGATCGCTGGCGATGATGGGAAGGCGCGAAGAAAGATCGGTCTGAATATCAATATTGTTGTTTCGTGCATAGTTCTCAAGCAGACTGACTGTTTGATTGATGGTATCATTGATATCCACATCCTCCAGATGGGGCTCCATTTTTCGCGCATAACCCAACATGTTGTGAACCACTTTTCGAGCCCGTTCCACATGCTCCTCGATTTTTCGAATGGATACCTTGAACTCTTCCAGGTTGCTGCTGGCCTGAAAATCTTCTTCAAGAAGAAGGTCTTCCATCCACCCGGTCTTCTGCAGGATTACCGCCAGCGGGTTGTTGATCTCGTGGGCCACGCCGGCAGCCATTTTCCCCAAGGCCGCCAGCTTATCCGATTGCATCAACTGTGCGTTGAGCTCATTCATCCGGGAATCATTGGAAATCAGCCGGTTAATGGTCATGCGGGTGGTCAGTACGGTTGTCAGGATAATGGCCATGACTCCGGATAGGATAATGATTATCTCCATATACTGGGTTGCAAAAAGGTTTTCCATCTCATCGGATACTTCCTGGCTGATAACCAGTAGCCATTTATTGTTTTTAAGCCAGCTTCCGGCATAAAGAGAGTGTTTTCCGTTCTTACTGCCGGCAGTGATCACCGTCGTGCCGCTGCCGAACAGGGAGGGCTGGATCATCGATTTGGACAGGATCTCACCGTCAAAGCGGGGCAGCGTCTGAAATATTCCCTCCGAATTGACGATATAGGCATCTCCGGTTTTCCCGACCTGGGCGGATCTGACGATTTCACCGAAAACCTCCGGATCAATGGTGGCGCGAAGAATCCAGGTCTGCTGATTTTCCTGCCGGCGAACCGCAATGATAAAGTGCGGTAATTTCCGGTAACCGGTGTATACGTTACTGATATAGATCCCTTTACTCATCACCTCATCAAACCAGGGTTCGTGAAAATAATTGAATTTCTTAATTTCATAGGGGCCCACATAGGCTCTGTGCTGCCCGATATTGTCAATCACGCCCAGATCCACGAAATTGCCCTGCCGCAGGTTCATGATTTGAAAGAGCTGAGACAGTCGGTTTTCATCGGTCAACTCCCAGAAGGAATGGGTGTCCGCCATCGAACCCAGGATGGCCATGCGGGCTTTGAGAAACCGGTCAACCGCCTCTGCCTGGGCCTGGGAACGGTATTTGATCTGCTCTTCGATTTTCTCTTTGTACATTTTCTCAAACTGATAATAAATGGTTGCACCCAATAGAATCAACGGGGCAAGCGATACGGCCAATGTCAGGAAAATGATTTTTCTTCTCAGGCTGCTGTATAAGGTTTTTTTCATAAGAATTATCGGATCACCTCACCATATCGGATCGAAATGCCATATCTATAAATAGAAAAGCAATCCACGTGCCACTTAAACGGAAATCGCTTTCCATGTCGTCTATCTATAAGAAATAATGGCAAAATATAGAAAGCATCCTAAATGAATGCATATCAGGACGATCAAAATCTGTCAATGTTCTTTACAAGCTGTAAAGACGGGTCTTGCACACTGGACAGCGATTTTCATCAAATCGTGACATTGTGATTTTTATTGAAATCCGTTAAGATGACACCCTCGTGAACGACTCACAAAAAAACAAAGGGGAAATCCATGAACCGAATTTCAGCGGGCGCATCATGACACTGCAGGAAGGCGTCGTTCAGTTCAATCTGACTTTTACCCCGACAGAACCGCTGCCCGCGGCAGTGCTTAGCAGCCTCAATGCCTGGCGGCAGATTCTTTACAGGCTGGGACTGATCGGACAGGATCCAAAGCGTTACGGCGGATTGGGGTTTGGGAATATCAGCATCCGGATGGATTCCGAGAATGCCGCTTCATTTATCATCAGCGGCACGCAAACCGGCGGCATGGACAGGCTTTTCCCCGAACATTATTCCCTTGTGAAAGCCTTTGATGCCGCAGCCAACAGCATTGTCGCCGAAGGTGTTGTCCGGCCTTCGTCTGAATCCCTGACCCACGGAAGCCTCTATCGCCTGGATCGCAGGATCGGCGCGGTGATTCATGCGCATTCACCGGAGATCTGGACTCAGGCGGATTCGATCGGAATTCCCGTAACCCGGCGGGATGCCGCATATGGAACGCCTGAAATGGCTGAAGAGGTCTGCCGGCTATTTCAAAACACGCCTGTCAGCGTACTGAAGATTTTTGCGATGGGTGGTCATGAGGATGGGTTGGTTGCTTTTGGCGGCAGCATGGAGCAGGCCGGGCTGATTCTCGTCCGCTATCTGGCGGTGGCAACAGCCGGAGTCGTTACGCAATAAAAAAAGGAGATGCCTTTTTGGCGCATCTCCTTTTTTTTAAACAGGTTCCTTAATCAGGCGATACCGGGTTGATTATTTGCCCGTGGCAGCACCGTGCAGCTTGACCTCAACTTTTTCTTCAAGGCCTGCATAGTATTCCTTCAGAATGGCAAGTACTTCATCACGGCCGAAATGATCCGCAATCGGAGTTCCTTCGGAAAGACCCTTGCGCAGTGCGGTGCCGCTTAAAAGAACGCGGTCTGCCTTGCCGTGGGGGCAGGTTCTGAGGGATGCCATGCCGTCGCATTTATAGCAGTAGAAGGTCCAGTCGATTTTAAGCGGCGTACAAAGCAGCGCTTTTCCGCCCGCCGGTTTGGGAATCTTGTCAAAAATGGTCTGTGCTTCGAACATGCCGTAGAAATCGCCAACGCCGGCATGGTCGCGGCCGATGATCATGCGCGAGCACCCATAGTTCTGGCGGAAGGTGGCGTGAAGCAGGGCTTCACGGGGACCGGCATAGCGCATATCCAGCGGATACCCGCCCTGAACGACTTTGTCTTCCACAAAATAATTCTTTACCAGCGCATCGATACATTTCACGCGGACTTCCGCGGGAATGTCGCCGGGTTTCAGGTTGCCGACCAGAGAGTGGATGAAGACGCCGTCGCAGACTTCGACAGCAATTTTACACAGATATTCATGGGACCGGTGCATGGGGTTACGCAGCTGAAGGGCAGCCACTTCATTCCAGCCTCTTTCGGAAAAAATCTTTCTGGATGCAGCCGGTCTCATGTAAACGCCGGCAAATTGGGTGGGGTATTCGGCTTCGCTGAGCACTTTCACCGGACCGGCCAGGTTGAAGGCCTTCTGCTCCATGACCATCTGAACGCCGGGATGATCATTTTTGGCGATCTTCCAGAAATCTTCGGCGGTTTTGGTGCCTTCGCCCATATACACTTTTTCGCATTCAAACTTCTTGTCCGCGTCGGTCATCTCGAATTTTTCAGTGACCTTCATGGTGGCCATGAACTCTTTGCGTTCCGGATCAAACAGTGCGATTTCTTCGCCGATTGCAATTGCGGCGGCCTCTTCCTTGGAAGCGGAAAGGGTTACCGGAATGGGCCAGAAAGTGCCGTCCGCCAGAAGATAATTATCGCAAACGCCTTTCCAGTCGGCCTTGGTCATAAAGCCGGTCAGGGGGCTGAATCCGCCGATGCCCATCATGATCAGGTCGCCTTTTTCGCGGGGGCTGACATCAATTTTTTTAAGGCCCTGTGCTTTTTTCAGTTCAGCCGCCAGTTCTGCGCCTTCGAGCAAGCAGCAGGTCAAGCCTTTTCCGCCATGAGGTGGGATTAATTCTGACATGTGTTACCTTCTCCTTTCAATAATTGTTGGGTTAACAGGTTATCGCATGGTAGCGTTCCATGATTACGTACATAAAGGTTTCGAATTTAATAAAACTTGCAGGTGAAGTCAAGCAAAATAATGTTCTTGAAGCCGAGTCAGAAAAGGTCAGGTTTCAATTGAATTCTTTTTATGAAAACACAGGCTGCCTTTTCAACTTGCATATCAACTCATCTTTATATATGAGTTATCAAAAAAACTCTTGAGAAATAAACTGGACATTGCCGATAAAAGCACTTATTGTGCCCAAACCGCCACGACATTTAACCGGATCGATGATCCGGCCGCCGGCAGTCTGATAGTTTAAAATGCTTTCTGTCTGAAAATCCATCGTCACTTCAAAAGAGGGAATCGCTGTTATGGAAAAGGAAAAACTTCCTATCGTTAAACGGTCTCTTTTTTCGTGGGTTCTTCCTGGAAACGGCAAACTTCAGGTCGCACTGGTTTTGTTGATCGCCGTTACCGTATTTGCCAGGGTGATTCCTCTCGAGATGCAAAAGCGGATCGTCAACGAAGCCATCAAGCTGAGAAAGATGGATCTTCTCCTGATTTACTGCGGCATTTATCTGGTATCGGTGCTTCTGGCCAGCAGCCTCAAATACATGATAACCATTCTTCAAACCCGGATTTCTGAAAAAGTCCTGGCCAATATGCGAAAGGACTTGTTTGCTCACATCCTGACCCTGCCGCTGAATTTCTACCGCAAAGCCCAGCCCGGCATGGTTGTTTCAGCCCTGGTTACCGAACTGACAACTGCCGGCAGTTTCGTCGGACTGGCCATTTCCGCTCCCGTCATCAATATCATGACCCTGCTGGCTTTTGCCGGATACCTGATATTTTTGAACCCGCTTCTGGCGATTATCTCTCTGGCCCTCTATCCCATCATTCTGATCATAATTCCCATTCTTCAACGCGGAGCCAATAACGCCAACAAACAACGGGTGGACAGCACCCGGACCATTTCCAGCCTCATTGGCGAAGCCATTTCCGGAATTCACGAAATACAGGGAAACGGCACATTCCGTATGGAAAACGGGCGGTTTGGCAAGATTGTTGACCAGATGCTGAAAATCCGGATCATCTGGACCCTGTACAAGCAGGGAGTGAAAGTCACCAATAATTTTTTTGTGAGTCTGGGACCGTTTGTGATTTTTATTCTGGGAGGGTACCTGGCCATGCAGGGGCAACTGGAGCTGGGGGCGTTGGTGGCGTTTTTGTCTGCGCAGGAAAAGCTGTATGACCCCTGGAAAGAGCTTATCGAGTTCTATCAGGTTTATATGGATGCAGCAGTCAGTTATAAACGAACCATGGAATATTTTGATACGCCGACCGAGTTTACCATTGAACCAGAAGATCGTGAACCCTTTCAGCTTGACGGCAGCATCGACATCAAGGAACTTTCGTATGTCACGGATACGGGCATTCAACTGCTGGACAGCATCAATCTGCTCATGAAGCCGGGAGAAGCTCTGGCGCTTGTCGGGTTTTCCGGAAGCGGAAAAAGTACACTGGCGCTTTGTATCGGTCAATTGTACAAGTATTCGGGCGGGCACATTCTTCTTGGCGAAAAGGAAGTCGCCGACCTGACCAAAAGAGATCTGATAACCAATATGGGCTTTGTTTCCCAGAGCCCGTTCATTTTCTCCGGTTCCATCGAGGAGAACCTGGTGTATTCGTATGCAGCGATCCATGACGGAGAAATGGATACGGATCAGCCGTCACTGGATGATAAAATCGCCGTTCTGCATCAAACGGGTATTTTTGTGGATGTACTTCGGTTCGGACTCAACACGATTCTGGATCGGAATATCCAGGGAGACCTGGCAAGACAGTTGATCCGGGTGCGGGAGAATTTTCAGCAGGAATACGGGGAAAAGCTTTCAGATTATGTTGAATTCTTTGATGAAAACAAATATCTATATTTCTCGAGCGTTGCTGAAAATCTTTTTTTGGGAACGCCTAACGATGCCTCATTTTCAGAGAACAACCTTCCCCAGAATCACAATTTTCTGGAGTTGTTGAGCCAGGCCGACTTAACCACGCCTCTGCTGAGCCTGGGCGCCGAGCTCTGCAGGCAGACCGTCGATATTCTGGGCAGCCTCTCCCCGGATCCCGTTTTTTTTGAACAAAGCCCGATTTCCCTGGAAGAATGGGATGATGCCAAATCGCTTGTTGAACGACTCAAGCGCACCAAGCTGCTTCAATTATCGGACACAGACCGGGATTATCTTTTAAAACTGGCTTTTCGATTTAAACCGGGACAACACAAGCTGGTTAGCCTTCCGGCCATCCTGGAGCGTCTGATCCTGGAGGGAAGATCGTTGATTCGCGAAAGCATCACTCTGAAAAACCCGTCCGCTTTTTCGTTTTATCAGCTGTCCGATTACATCTATAACCAGACCATCTTGAACAATATCCTGTTCGGGCAGACCAAAACATCCAATCCCAAGGCCTTGGACATGATCAATCAAAGCATCATTCAATTGATTATCGAAGAGGATTTTCTTGAAACCATCGTTGAAATCGGAATGCAGTTTCAGGTCGGCAGCAAAGGCGACAAACTGTCCGGTGGTCAGCGCCAGAAGCTTGCCATCGCCAGAACCTTCCTCAAGTCCCCCCGAATCATGATCATGGATGAAGCCACTTCCGCCCTGGACAACAAATCGCAGACCCGTATTCAAAACCTCCTGGAAACCCGGTGGAAAGGGCAAACCACACTGATATCCGTGGTACATCGCCTGGATATTATCAAGAATTATGACAAAGTGGCGGTGATGAAGGCTGGTAAAATCATTGAAATGGGATCTTATGATGAACTCATTTCCAGAAAAGGAGCACTCTATGAGCTGGTCGGCGGAAAAAAGTGAATCTTGCCCAACCTGTGAATTTCAGGGAAACCTGAATATCTTAAGGGAAATCTATTTTTTCTCTGCGCTTCCCATTGATACCCTTAAAGTGTTTGCCTACCTGTGTACGCGGGAGAATTTCAAGCCCGGGGAATATCTGTTCACCCAGGAAGATGACGATGGCCAGGCATTTTACCTGGTTTCCGGTGAAGCGGCGTTGATCCGGTCAGATAGCGGCCGCGAGGAGTTCATTCGAAACTATACGGCAGGAGATTTTTCAGGCGCGTTAACCCTTCTGGGCAACACGCGAAGACTTTTTTCCCTAAAGGCTTCCACTCCGGTGACCTGCCTGATTCTTTCCCGTGAAAGGTTTGTTCATGCGATGGATCAGTATCCGCACTTGATGTTGAACATTTTTCATGCAGTGGTTGAAAAAGTCCATCAATGGGAAGAACATTTTTTAAGCCAGAGATCCGAAGGATGCGACGCCTGCAAGAAAAAAATCGGAGTCAGCCTGATATAGACAGACGTGATTGATCCGCGCAACGAAACATGAATGCAAGTCGGGATTTTTATCCGACACAATTGATGCGTGAGCCCATATCTGTCGGGTTAGAAACCCGGCCGGCCGGCTTACGACTACTTTTAAATAAAGGTGATAAAATGGACATCAACGAAACGCAACAGCAACAGATCACGATCTTCAGCCTTTCGGGGCGTCTGGATTCCGGCTCGTCTCCGGAATTTGACAAACGAATTGTTCAGGCGATGGAAAACGGATCCCGCTTTATTGTACTGGATTGCCAGAAGCTGGATTACATCACCAGCGCGGGGCTGAGGGTTGTTGTCAAAACCGCAAAAAAACTGAACCCCGAACAGGGAAAGATCATTTTATGCGCCATGGCGGATTATGTGAAGGAAGTGTTTGAAATTGCAGGATTTGATTCCTTTCTGCCGATTCTTCCAACTCTGGAGGATGGTCTTAAGATGATAAACGGACAGTGAAGGGGGCGGAAAGGAATGGCTCGTTTCGATCAATTTTCTGAAAATCACCTTAGTGTTTAAAACGCATCAGGATATTGCCGGTATCCACGGCCTGGCCTTTTTCAATCAGTATCTCAAGCACTTCGCCATCGCAGGGAGAAGCCACGCCGCTCTCCATTTTCATCGACTCCACAATGACTAGTTCCTGACCGCGGTAAATCCGGTCCCCTTTCTGAACACGGATATCCACAACAAGTCCGGGCATGGGGCATTCCAGAACATTGTCCAGAACCCGCTTCTGAACTTTGGGCATAAATTGGGCCAGTTCCCATTCCTGAGGGCTGTAAACCTCAAAAAGCCGTGTGATGCCACAAAAGGCTGCCCAGATGAAGTTGCCCCGGAACTGAAGCCGGAACATCCGGGGTTGACCGTTGATATTGAGCTTGATGCGTCTGCGGTAAAACTCCAGCTCCGGGGTGATCACCTGGTACTGATTGCCATTGGCCCAGATGGTCCAGGTTCTCTGGTCAGGGTTCCCCTGCAGCCGAAGCTCAAAAATATCCGCTTCTCCCTTGACCATGTAATGGTACCAGGACCTAGGCCTTTCGGATCCGCCGACATGAGCCGCCATGGGCTTTAAGGAATCCCTGATCAACTTTTGCCGGTTGTGGTACACCAGCGTGGTTGCAATGGCCATCAGGCTGAGCCGTTCGGTTGACGGCTGAATCTTTGTTTTTTCATTGTCAAAATGCTGTTCGATAAACCGGGTTGACAGCTCTCCGGCTGCAAACGCCGGGTGATTCAAGATCAGGTTGACAAAATCGACGTTGGTAATCACGCCTTCAACATGATATCCGTTCAGGGCATTGATGAGCGCCTTTCGCGCGCCTTCCCGGGTCTCCCCCCAGCTGATCACTTTGGACAGCAGGGAGTCATAATAGACGCTGACCACGCTTCCGGCCTCAATGCCGCTGTCCACCCGGATGTTTTTTCCCCGTGGCGAAGCATACCGCGTGATCATGCCGGTTGCCGGCAGAAAATTGCGGGACGGATCTTCGGCGCAGATCCGGGCTTCAATGGCCGAACCGTTAAAGGATACATCTTCCTGGCGGATGGACAGCACTTCTCCGTAAGCGATTTTTAACTGAAGCTCGACCAGATCCAGCCCGGTTACCATCTCTGTAACGGGATGCTCTACCTGAAGCCGGGTGTTCATTTCCAGAAAATACATGTTCCGGTCTTCATCCAGGATAAACTCAACGGTTCCGGCATTGGTATAGCCGGCTTCCCTGGCAAGACTGCAGGCCATGGTTCCCATTTTCAGGCGGAGGGAAGGATCCACCGCCGGCGACGGGGTTTCTTCAATGATCTTCTGATACCGGCGTTGAATGGAACACTCTCTTTCGCCAAGATGAATCACATTTCCATATCGGTCGGCCAGGATTTGGATCTCGATATGCCGGGGATTGGCGATGTATCGTTCAATAAATAGATGCGGGTCCCCAAAGGCTTTTCGGGTTTCTTCCTGACAGGCGGAAAACGCCGGTCCCATATCCTTTTTGCCGGATACAATCCGCATCCCTTTTCCGCCCCCGCCGGCGGCGGGTTTTAAAAGAACGGGAAATCCGATCTGCTCTGCGATGGATTCGGCCTCTTCCAGACCGGACAGCATGCCGATATGTCCGGGAACAACCGGAACGCCGGACTTCAGGGCCAGGGCCTTGGAGGCGATCTTATCCCCAAGCGTTGCAATGGCTGCAGCCGGCGGGCCGATAAACACCATGCCGGACTGGCAGACTTTTTCACAAAACCGGGCGTTTTCGGATAAAAACCCGTAACCGGGGTGAATGGCCTGACAGCCAAATTTCAGCGCCGCATCAATGATTTTATCAGGGACCAGATAGGATTCCGCGGAACGCGCTTTTCCGACGAATACCGCCTCGTCCGCCTCCTGAACATGAAGACTTCTGGCGTCTGCCTCGGAATAGACCGCAACCGTCCGGATACCCAGCCGTTTGCAGGTTCGAATGATCCGGACAGCAATTTCTCCACGATTGGCAATCAGTATTTTATTGAACATCCTCAACCTCTCACAGGGGGATATTGCCGTGTTTGCGATCCGGCTTGCGGGTTTTTTTGCTTTCCAGGAACTGAAGGGTCCGGATGAGTCGGTGCCGCGTGTCTCTGGGGAAAATCACATCGTCGATGTACCCTCTTTTGGCTGCCAGAAACGGGTTGACAAATGTTTTCCGGTAGTGCTCCATTTTTTCGGTCAGGGTGGCATCCGGATCTGTGGACTCCTTGATTTCTTTGCGGTAAATGACTTCCACCGCGCCCCGGGGCCCCAGGACGGCAATCTCTGCCGTTGGCCAGGCATAATTGATATCGCAATGAATATGCTTGGAATTCATCACGAGATACGCACCGCCGTAAGCTTTCCTGACAATGACCGTGATCCGCGGCACCGTTGCTTCGATAAAGGCGTAGAGGAGTTTGGCCCCGTGCCGGATGATCCCCCCGTGTTCCTGCTCCGGACCCGGCATGAACCCGGGAACATCCACCAGGCAGATCAGCGGAATGTTGAATGCATCGCAGAACCTGACAAACCGGGCGGCCTTGGTGGAGGCATTGCTGTCCAGAACCCCTGCCAGAACCGCGGGTTGATTGGCGACGAGGCCAATGGTTTGCCCTCCCATCCGGCCGAACCCGCAGATGATGTTCCGGGCGAAACCCGCATGAATCTCCAGAAATTCCGCGCCGTCCAGGATGCTGTAAATCAGGACGTTCATGTCATAGGTCTGATTGGGATTCGGCGGGACAAGATAATCGAGTGCCGGGTCCGTGCGTTCGGGCGGGTCCCTTAAATCGAGGAAAGGCGCTTTCAGGCGGTTGTTCGAAGGCAGAAAATTGATCAACCTGCGGACTTCCCGAAGGCAGAGAATGTCATTGGGGATCACAAAATGGGCAACGCCGCTGACAGTCCCATGAACCTGGGCGCCTCCCAGCTCCTCCGAGCTGATATCCTGGTGAATGACGGTTTTGACGACATTCGGGCCCGTGACAAACATATTGGAGGAGTTTTCAACCATAAAGGTAAAATCGGTCATGGCCGGGCTGTAAACCGCGCCGCCGGCACACGGCCCCATGATGCAGGAAATCTGGGGGACCACACCGCTGGCCTCTACATTTCGATGGAAAATCTCTCCGTATGCGGCCAGCGCATCCACCCCTTCCTGAATCCGGGCGCCGCCGGAGTCGTTCAGCCCGATAATGGGCGAGCCGACCCGGACCGCATGGTCCATGACCTTGCTGATTTTCTGGGAATGCGCCTCCCCCAGGGAACCCCCGATAACGGTAAAGTCCTGGCTGAAGACAAACACCTCCCGGCCATCGATGGTTCCATGGCCCGTCACCACGCCATCTCCGGGGTAACGGCCCAGAGATCTCTCCGCGTCTCCCCCCAGAGACCCGCCCCTTCCGGTTTTCAGAATATCAAACTCCTCAAAAGAGCCTTCATCCAGCAAGAGATCGATGCGTTCGCGGGCCGTGAGCTTTCCTCTCCGGTGCTGAGCGGCGATACGATCCTCTCCTCCGCCCTGGATGGACTCCCGGCGCATCTCCTCGAGTATCGAAAGATTGTCATGCAAAGGCAACACCATAAATTCCTCCAGGGGATTGCTGAATCCCGTTTCAGGGCAGTGAATCAACATAAAGATTACCGTTTAAACCAATTTTGATAAAATATCAAATATGAAATAGTGGAATCACGGAAGGCGGAGACTTTTTGGGCGGTCATCCAAATTGGTTTTGCAAAGCATGACGAAAAAGGGTAAGAAATATTCGATTACACTCTTTACGCGTTCATCATGCTTCGTTGAGATATAAAAGACATCCGGATGATTCATGACACAGATACGGCACGATAACTATCCATATCATTCTTTTTATTATCGGTTAAAACTTTTTTTTGCACTATCCCGGACTCCCCATGGCCTGATTGATATGGCAACCCCGGTATTTGCGGCATTGATCTGGATAGGTCATATTCCTTCCTTCTCTGTTGTGTTTCTGGGCCTTTTGACCACTTTTGCAGGCTATACTGCGGTTTATGCCTTAAATGACATCGTGGATTATCGCCAGGATCAACAGACGGTTTTGCAAAGGATAACCTGTCCGGCTGACGGGGATCTGGATGCCGTTCTGGTGCGCCACCCGATGGCATGCGGTTTTCTGTCATTTCGAGAGGGGCTGACATGGACCGTGTTCTGGACGGTGCTGACCATCATCGGAGCCTATCTGTTAAATCCGGTATGTCTGTGGATATTCGCAGCCGGGTGTGCGCTGGAAGCCATATACTGCCTGCTGTGGCGGGTCAGCCATTACCGCACCCTTGTCAGCGGGGCCGTCAAAACCCTGGGGGCGGTCGCCGCGATCTTTGCGGTTGACCCGCATCCCTCCGCCGTATTTTTGACAGCACTTTTTTTGTGCCTCTTTTTCTGGGAAATCGGCGGCCAGAATATCCCCAATGACTGGACCGATGTGGAGACCGACAGCCGGTTTGGGGCCAAAACCATTCCCGTCCGGCTGGGCGCCAATCGCTCGAGCATGATCATTCTGGGAAGCATTCTGCTGTCGCTGCCGTTAAATACTGCGGCATTTTTACTCTCCCCAGTCCATTATCCGCCGGCATACCTCATTGCAAGCCTTGTCGCAGGCGTTTATCTTCTGCTTTTACCCGCTCTCCGTCTTTGGGCTTCCCAATCCCGGCTGGATGCCATGACGCTGTTTAACCGGGGCAGTTATTACCCGGCGTTTCTGATGGGAATCGTGCTGATCAAAGCAATGGTTTAGGGGGCAGATATGGGAGCGATTTCTTGAAAGGAAACCGATCGTGACAAATCATCCGTCTTTTTTCCGGCATATTTTTCAGAATATCCGCATGCCGTATATGGACTGGGCGACCAAATTTCTCTGCTGTCTGCTCCTGTTGATGGAAATGGCCTTTCTTGGCGCCGCCATCTGGCCGACATGCTGGCTTCTGCACACTTTTTCGCCCAGAGCAGCGAGTCCTGCAGCCTGGACATTGTTGATCCTGGCTTCTGTTCTCGTATTTAATTATGCGTATCTGATCGCCATATTGATCGTTCGGATGCTTATCCCCAGGCCCCGGGAAGGGTATTTCCCCAGACAGGACAACGGCAGGCCGCCAGCCGAGGGGTTCATTCTCATGCTGAATCTTTTTCTGGTCATGGCGCGATATCTGACGCCTTGGGCGGCGCTGTTCTCCTCGGTGCTGGTGAATCTTTTTCCACTTCACTTTTTTTTCCGCCGGTTTTTTGGCCCCGACACCCCGACCATCACCCTTGGTGATTTATATCGCTGCCTGGACCCCTATCTGGTAGAAGCCGGAAGAAATGTTCAATTCGGGTTTGCCTGTACCATTCTGTGCCATATTTTTGATGACAACGGCTTGTTGGTCCGCAAGGTTAAAATCGGAGATCATGCGGTTGTGGGCGGCGAATCCACCATCATGCCCGGGGTGGAAATCGGACATCATGCCGTCATCGGCTCCCGGTCGCTGGTCCTAAGCGGAACCCTCATCAAACCTTATGAACTCTGGGCTGGAACACCTGCCCGGAAAATAAAAGATCTGACCCCGGGCGGCCGGGTTCAGGAATAGGGGAAATGCATGATTCATTATAGATGCCGCCACCTGCGCTGTCCGCAATGCGTATTTACCGGATGGACCCTTCCTCTCAAGCCCGGCCTGGGGGAACGGCTTCAGCACCGGGTGCTGGAAAAAGGACTGGCGTTTTATGACAAAAGATAAAGGCGGCGTTTTGATCACCGGTGCTTCTTCAGGAATCGGCAGGGCCTGCGCCGTGATGCTGGACCAGGCTGGATATCAGGTCTTTGCCGGCGTCAGGACGCTTCAGGCACTGGAGGAGCTGTCCTCTCCGGCTTCAGGCCGACTCTGCCCGGTCATTCTGGACATCACGGATGCCGACCAGATCCGATGCGCCTGTCGGACCATAGACTTGCGATTGGAGGGCAAAGGGCTTGCCGCATTGATCAACAATGCCGGCATCACCCTGCCGGGCAGCATGGAGTTTTTATCTCTCGAGGAATTCCGCAAAGAGCTTGAGGTGAATGTTGTCGGTCATCTTGCCGTAACTCAGGCATTTCTGCCCTGGATTCGAAAAACCAAAGGACGGATCATCAATGTGGGGTCCGCACTGGGGAAATTCGTCATGCCCCTTACCGGCGCGTATGCAGCTTCCAAATTCGCCCTGGAAGCTCTGACCGATGCGCTGCGCCGGGAGCTTTTGCCTTCGGGAATCCATGTTTCCCTGATCGCTCCAGGCTCGGTTGAATCGGCCATTTGGGGCAAGATCGATGCGGAAGTGGTTCAGATGGAGGCCGGACTCCCCCAGGAGGCCATCGAGCGCTATGGACGGACCGGCCAAAGCATTTCAAATCTGTGGAAAAAGGCCCATCACCGTGCAATCCCGCCCGAAGCCGTGGCCAGCGTGGTGCTGAAAATTCTCGAATCCTCACGTCCTCAGCCCCGATATCCGATTGGCCCGGATGCGCACTTTCTATCGATTGTGGGACGGTTTATTCCGGATTCTCTGGTCGACTGGGTTGTGGATAACATACTGAAACTGTCCGCAAGTGGATGAACCCGACTATAATCAAAAAGGTTTAACTTGTTTTTCCTTCTTTTATGCGTGTAAAATATGCCAATTTGAAGCCAGCGTGATAATTATTTTCGGGTTCGCCATGAACTTCTATTGACAAAGTAATCATCTTACGATAGGCGGTAGTATTCCAAAGCATTGAATTTCTTGTCCCGAAACGGTCATGAATTGAAACAACTATCAATCTGTGGAACAACCTGTTATTGCATCATAAAATGACCCATTCACTACTGCGGTAGAATACTATAAACTTGATAATTGTTTTGAAAGGAGGCTGATATTTCTCAAGGGAAACGGCAGATGACGCCACCCCATAGTCAGGAGTCCGTATTTATGGAGTTATTCTATTTCTAACACCTTTTTACCATCTAACGAAGGAGGTAACATTGGGCTTAGACATTTTTAAAGAAACATACGCCGGCGGTATCAAGGAAATCACTTTGGGCAAAGGCCCCAAAGCGGTGACCGTCGGAGGAGAAACCTGCTACCCGTTCTACCAGTTTGAAGGCAAGATGGCCAACAAACCCAGAATCGCCATGGAAGTCTGGGATACCACGCCGGAAGACTGGGCTGAAGCTGCGATTGCTCCTTTCAAGGATGTAATTTCAGACCCGGCGGCCTGGGCAAAAAAATGCGTGAATCAGTTTGGGGCGGAAATGATCGTCCTTCAATTGAAGAGCGTCGATCCCAATACAAACAACGCCAGCCCGGAGGAAGCGGCTGCAACCGTCAAAAAAGTTCTGGCCGCCATCGATGTCCCCTTGATTGTCTGGGGCTGCGCCAATCCCCAGAAAGATGAAGCGGTGTTCAAGAAAGTCGCCGAGGAATGTTCAGACGCAAATCTTGTCCTCGGACCGGTAGAAGATAAAAACCACAAGGGGATCGGGGCTGCGGCCATGGGTTATGGCCACACCGTGATTTCCTCTTCTCCCATCGATGTCAACCTTGCCAAGCAGATCAACATCCTTCTGGAAAATCTGGGAATGCCTTCCAGTCGCATGATCATCGATCCCACCACCGGCGGTCTGGGCTATGGCCTGGAATATTCCTACTCCGTGATGGAGCGTCTCCGGATGGCTGCCATGGCCCAGGGAGATGACAAACTTCAACTGCCCATCATCAACAATCTGGGAAACGAGGTGTGGAAGTGTAAAGAAGCCAAACTGACGGCTGCCGACGCGCCGACCCTGGGGGACCCTGAAAAACGCGGCATCCTGATGGAAGCTGTCGGAGCTGTTACTTATCTGATGGCAGGCTCCGATATTCTCATCATGCGTCACCCCGAAGCCATCCGCATGGCCAAAGCATTTATTAATCTTCTTGCTGACGGCGGAAAGGCAACCGATGTTGCACCCATCAAGAAACAACTCGATGATGTGGAATTGAATCTTGCAGCCCTGTCCCCGGCTCCGGACCTGACGATCGAAGCAGACAAGGTCAAGGCCGCGGCTCCGGCGGCTGCCAAGGCGGAAGCCCCCAAGGCTGCCGAAAAACCCCAGGCCGCACCCGCCAAAGCCGAAGTCAAGGCCGCGCCGCAACCCGAAGCCAAACCCGCCGCAGCGACTGTAGTGGACACCGCAGCCCTGGAAGCCAAAGCCAAGGCTGACGCCGAGGCCAAAGCCAAAGCCGACGCAGAAGCATCAGCCAAGGCAGCATCGGCTGCAAAAGCCAAGGCGGATGCTGACGCAAAGGCCAAAGCCGACGCAGAAGCCAGAGCCGCAGCAGATGCTGAAGCCAAAGCCAAAGCAGATGCCGCAGCAGAAGTCGCCAAACGCGAGGCGGAAGAAGATGCTGTCCGTCAGCAGCGGGCCAAAGAGCGCGAAGCCCGCATGGCTGAACACCAGGCTGCATCGGGCGAGGCCGTTACCCTGACACCGGCCGCCGTACAAAAGACGGCTGTTGAAAAAATCCTGGAGCAGTTGAATCGCATTCATCGCAGAGTCTGATACCGACAACACCGTCTGGCATTTATTTCCAATCGCCAGCATTGCCAGAACAAACATAATGATGAGGAGAACCTCAAAATGGCAGAAGAGACCAAATTGAAAAAAGTAGTGGAAGCCAAAGAAGTCAAAGAACCCAAAGCGCCCAAACTGGCGGACCCGGTTGGCGCTTCCATTGATATCGCAACTCAGGAAATGATCCGCCGTGCCCAGGAACTGGGTGTAGAAACAGTTTTTGACCGGGCCGTATCCATGAAGCCCTGCAACATCGGCATCCAGGGAACCTGCTGCAAGAACTGCGCAATGGGACCCTGCCGTCTGCCCCTGACCAAATCCGACACCGACGGACCGGACGAACGCAAAGGCCTTTGCGGTGCCACAGCCAATACCATTGCCGCCCGTAACTTCGCCCGCATGGTGGCCGCCGGCGCATCCGCCCACTCCGACCATGGACGCGGTGTTGCGGAAGTGTTCATGTCCGTCGCCAAAAAAGAAACCAACGACTACAAAATCAAAGATCCGCAGAAACTGCTCTCCATTGCGCCCTATTTGGATGTGGCCACAACGGTTGAAGTCGACGGCAAAACCGTTGATCGGGATCTGGACGAAATCGCCCTGGAAGTGGCTGAAAACGCCCTGAACGAATGGGGAAAATCTTCCGGCGAGCTGAGATATCTGAAAAGGGCTCCCGCGCCCCTGTATGAAAGGTGGAAAAAGCTTGGCGTTCTGCCCCGGAACATCGACCGGGAAACCGTTGAAATCATGCACCGCACCCACATGGGCGTGGATCAGGATTACAAAAACCTGATTAAACAGTGCACCCGCTGCGCGCTTGGCGACGGCTGGGGGGGATCCATGCTGGCAACCGACCTTCAGGATGTCATGTTCGGCACCCCGTTTCCGCTTCAGTCCGAAGCCAACCTGGGGATCATGAAGGAAGATCATGTCAACATCATCATTCACGGCCATGAGCCCATCCTGTCCGAAATGATCGTTGCCGCAGCCCAGTCCAAGGAAATGATTGACTACGCCAAAACCAAAGGCGCCAAAGGTATTCAGCTCGGCGGCATCTGCTGTACGGGCAATGAAATGCTTCAGCGCCACGGTGTTCCGCCCGCAGGCACATTTCTGCAGCAGGAGCTGGCAATTATCACCGGCGCCTGCGACGCCATGGTCGTGGATGTCCAGTGCATTTTCCAGAACCTGGCCAATGTCGCCAAGTGCTTTCACACCAAGCTGATCACCACCCACCCCATCGCCAAGATGGAGCAGGACAATGTCATCCACATCGAGTTTGACGAACACCACGCCATGGAAGACGCCAAACGCATCGTATCGATGTCCATCGACAATTTCACCAACCGCCGGGTCGAAGTCATGATTCCCCGACACAAAGCCACCCAGATCGCCGGCTTTGGTGTGGAATCCATCAAATATCACCTGGGCGGAACCTTCCGCGGAGATTATTACACCTTAAACGACAACATCATCAACGGACGGATCCGCGGCATCGCCGGCGTGGTCGGGTGCAACAACGCCAGAACCCGCCACAATGAAGCTCATATCGCCATTGTGAAGGAACTGATCAAAAATGACGTCATCGTTCTGACCACGGGCTGCAACGGTATTGCCTGCGCCATGGAAGGGCTTCTGTCGCCGGAAACCGCGGCCGTTTTCTGCGGACCGGGTCTTGCCGAAGTCTGCGAAACCGTCGGTATTCCGCCGGTCCTGCATCTTGGCTCCTGCGTGGACAACAGCCGGATCCTTCTGGCCGCCACGGAAGTCGTGAAAGCCGGCGGTCTGGGCAAGGACATCTGCGATCTGCCCGCGGCCGGAAGCGCGCCGGAATGGATGAGCGAGAAAGCCATCAGCATCGGCCATTATTTTGTGACCTCAGGCGTCTATACCGTGTTCGGCCTCCATCTGCCGATGAGCGGCGCGCCGGTTTTCCAGGACTACATGTACAATGAACTGGAAAAGATTTACGGCGGCATGTGGGACTGTGAAGCCGATCCCATCAAACATGCCCATAAGATGATTGCGCACATCGACAAGAAGCGCAAAGCCCTTGGCATCGACAAGGCCAGGGAGCGGGTGCTTATGGATATGGCGGACCGCCAGAAGCTGGAAACCGCTTAATCGGGGAACCTGGGGGAAATGCATGAGTTCGGCATTTCCCATGCCATTATTTATCAGTTCAATCTAAATCCTCAACGAAGGAGGAGTTTCTATGTCAAGATTAGTAGCATTTGCAGCCATTCAGGGCGGCTATAATATTGTCTCGAAAGTCGAAGGTAAATACAAAAAGGCTCTGGCAACCTATAATGCGGACACCAAAGTCGGTTTCCCCAACACGGCCTATTATCTGCCGGTCATTTATTCTCTTCTGGGCATGAAGGTCGAAACCCTGGAAGACATGAAAAAGCCGCTGGCTTTTGCTCGCGGTCTGCTGCCCCCGCACGTGAAGGGCTCTCACCATCTACCCTATCTGGGGCCATTGCTGGACGCCGGCATGGCCGCGCTGCTGGCATTTGAAATCGAAGAGGCCCTTCGGTACCTGACGGATCCGGGGTTTTATCTGCATTCTGAAGACATCGATGAGACCACCGGCAAGATCTGGCTCGGAGCAGCAGACGACACGGTGTTCAGAAAACGAGGCGTGGAGTTTGTGGATGGTTCGGCACCCGGTTTTGCCGCCATCGTGGGCGCAGCCCCCAGCCCCGAAATCGCCAAGATGATCGTTGAAGAATATCAGAAACGAAGCCTCTATATATTCCTTGCCGCCAACCAGAACGGCACCACCGTAGCCGAGCAGCTCATTGAAGCCGGGGTCCAGATCGGCTGGAATACCCGTATCGTTCCTTTCGGTCCGGACATTTCATCCGCCATTTTCGCCCTTGGCTTTGCCAACCGTGCGGCCATGGCCTTCGGCGGGATCAAACCCGGCGACTACAAGACCATGCTGCTCTACAACAAAAACCGTATTTTTGCCTTTGTCAATGCCTTGGGCGATGTGAATGCGGAATGGGCGGCCGCGGCGGCCGGATGCGTCAACTGGGGTTTCCCGACCCTGGCCGACACCGATATTCCGGAAATTCTGCCGACCGGCATCTGCACCTATGAGCATGTCGTGGCCAATGTCAAACACGAAGAAATGGTTCAGAAATCCGTGGAAGTCCGGGGCCTGAAGGTTACGGTTTCCAAGATCGATATTCCCTGCGCATTCGGCCCGGCCTATGAGGGCGAGCGCGTTAGAGGCGCGGATCTCTACTGCCAGTGCGGCGGCGGCAAGACCCAGTGCACCGAGCTGGTCAAAATGGCGGAAATGGGTGAAATTGAAGATGGAAAAGTCATTGTTGACGGACCGGATCTGAAGGACGTGAAAGAAGGCGGTACCTTCTCTCTGGCCATTTATGTTCAGGTAGCGGGCCGGGAATTCCAGACCGATTTTGAACCCATTCTGGAACGCCAGATTCACCATCTCATCAACTACATTCAGGGCATCATGCACATCGGACAGCGGGATATCTCCTGGGTCCGGGTCAGCAAGGCAGCTGTGGATAAAGGCTTCACCCTGAAAGACATCGGGGTGGTGCTGCATGCCAAGTTACACCAGGATTTCGGAAAGATTCTGGACAAGATTCAGATCACGCTTTTCACAAAGAAGGAAGATGTGGACAAGATCACCGCCCGTGCCCGCGCCGAATACAAAATGCGGGATGAGCGCGTCGAGAAGATGACCGACGAAGCCGAGGAAATTTTCTACTCCTGCACGCTCTGCCAGTCTTTTGCACCCAACCACGTCTGCACCGTCAGCCCGGAGCGAACCGGTCTCTGCGGCGCATACAACTGGATGGACTGCAAGGCGTCCTACGAAATCAATCCCACGGGCCCCAACCAGCCCATTGAAAAAGGGGAATGTCTGGACCCCGTACTGGGACAGTTCAAGGGCGTGAACGAATTCGTTCTGAAAGCCTCTCGCGGGGCCGTGACGCATTATAATTTTTACTCCATGGTCACCGATCCCATGACCACCTGCGGATGCTGCGAATGTATCGCTGCAACGCTTCCCTCCTGCAACGGCGTCATGACCGTCGGCCGCGACTACGCCGGCGAGACGCCCTGCGGCATGAAGTTCACCACCCTGGCCGGCGTCATGGGCGGCGGGGCCTCCTCACCGGGATTTGTCGGCCATTCCAAATACAACATCACCCAGAGAAAATTCATCAAGGGTGACGGCGGGCTTCACCGCATGGTCTGGATGCCGAAAGCCCTGAAAGAAGAGCTGAAAGAAAGAATCGTCAAACGTGGAGAAGAGATGGGGATTCCCAATTTCTACGATATGATCGCCGACGAAACCGTGGGCATCACCGAAGAAGAAATTCTGCCCTTTCTCCAGGAAAAAGGCCATCCGGCCCTGTCCATGCCTTCGATCATCGGCGGTTGATGGGCTGTGGTTCATGGACTGAAGACTGAAAGTCTGAAGGCTGACGTGTGTCTCGGCAGCCTTCAGATATCGGTTTTCGGACTTTATCCTGCTTTTTTGTATGGTGGTTTCAAACGCCAACAACATTTCCGGACGCAAATGACCGTTTGCGTCCCTGGTGAATACAAATAAGGAGATAACAATGGCATTAACCGGTATTCAGATTTTTAAACTTCTGCCGAAAACCAACTGCAAGGAATGCGGGGTCCCCACCTGTCTGGCATTTGCCATGAACCTGGCATCGAGCAAGGCGGAACTGGATAGCTGTCCCTATGTATCCGATGAGGCCAGAGAAAAACTGGCTGAAGCCTCTGCCCCGCCCATTCGGCCAGTAGCTATCGGTAAAGGGGTTCGGGCATTGACTTCCGGCGGAGAGACCGTTCTTTACCGCCACGAGAAAACTTTTTTCAACAAAACCGGCCTGGCTGCCCTGGTTGAATCCAGTATTCCGGTTGCCGATTTAAAGGCCAAGCTGACAATATGGAATGCTTTTCAGTTTGAACGTGTCGGCCTGAATCTTCGGCCCGAGTTGATCGCCTTGAAAGACGTCAATGGCGACAAGGCCGCTTTTGCCGAAAAAGCCAAGCTGATTGCCGAAACATCGGAATTCAACCTGGTCCTGATGACCGGCGATGCCGATGTCATGAAGGCGGGTATTGAAGTCAGTAAATTCAAAAAACCCCTGTTGTATGCGGCCACCGCCGCCAACGCCGATGCCTTCGGCGCACTGGCCAAGGAAAACAATCTGCCGCTTGCGGTCAAGGCGGATTCCGTTGAAGCGCTGATTCCGCTGACCACCAAGCTGACCGGGATGGGGCTGAAGGACCTGGTCCTCGATTCCGGCTCCAGAGAGATGAAACAGGCCCTGGAAGATCAGGTGGTGATCCGCCGGGCAGCCCTGAAACAAGGCAACCGCTCGCTGGGATTTCCGACCATTGCTTTCCCCTGCGAAATGGCATCCAATCTGGATATGGAAACCCTGATCGCCGGCATGCTGATCGCAAAATATGCCGCGATCGTGGTGCTCTCCGATTTCAAGGGTGAATCCGTATTCCCACTGCTTCTGGAACGGCTCAATATCTTTACCGATCCGCAGCGGCCCATGACCGTAACCGAAGGGATTTACGAAATCGGCAATCCGAACGAGAACTCGCCGGTTCTGGTGACCACCAACTTTGCCCTCACCTATTTTATCGTATCCGGTGAGATTGAAGGCAGCAGGGTTCCGGCTTGGCTTCTGATCAAGGATTCCGAAGGCCTGTCGGTCATGACGGCCTGGGCGGCCGGCAAGTTCTCCGGAGATGACGTGGGCATGTTTGTCAAAAAATGCGGAATCATCGACAAAGTCAAACACAAGGAGCTGATTATTCCGGGTTATGCAGCCGCCATTGCCGGGGATGTGGAAGAAGAACTCACGGGGTGGACCATTACGGTCGGCCCGAGAGAAGCGGCCCATATTCCGGCGTTTTTAAAAGCCAGATGATCCATTTGCCCTGAAAAGGGGTAGAAAACACAGAAAGATAGGGCAGACCTGTGTCTGCCCTGAATCTCTGGGTTGGGCAGAACCGTTTTTCTGCCCCTACCCTCACCATTTTCACCCAAGGAGGTTGTATGTATCTAATTGGCGAAAGCTTGAATGTAATCAACACGAAAATTGGACGGGCTTATAAGGAACGGGATCCCAAACCCATTCAGGAAGAAGCCCTGTTTCAAAGGTCAAAGGGAATGGATTTTATTGACATCAATCTGGGGCCGGCCAAAAAAGACGGGCCGGATCTGATGCCCTGGGTGGTTAAGGTGGTTCAGGAAGTTGTTGATGATATTCCATTGGTCCTGGATACCTCCAACATCGATGCCATCGAAGCGGCTCTGAAAGTCTGCAAGCTTCCCCCGATAATCAACTCCATCATGTGCCGTCCGGCGCGATACGAGCGGATGATTCCGATCGCCGCCGAGTCCAAGGCGGATTTTATCGCCCTGATGTGGGGCCCGGAAGGCCTGCCCCGGGATGAAAACGAACGGGCCGCGCTTTGCGTGGAACTGGTTTATGCAGCCAATGAGGCCGGTATTCCCAATGAAAAGATCTGGATTGACGGGATTGTCACACCGGTCAATATTCAGCAGCCGCAGGCCATCAGCCTGATGAATTTTCAGGGCATGATTCAGGACATCGCCCCGGGCGCCAAAAGCACCTGCGGTCTGTCCAACATTTCCAATGGCCCGCCGACCCATCTGCGGCCGATTCTGAATCAGACATACATGGTCATGCTCCAGAAATACGGCATGTATTCGGTCATCTCCGATCCGCTGGATTTCCAGCTTACAGCCATTGCCAAGGGAAAACGTCAGGATGTCGTGGATCTGATTTATGGCATCATGGACGGCAATCAGCCGAACATGGCCGGCCTTTCCAAGGAAATGCAGGATTACGCCAAAACCACCAATGTCATTCTGGGCAATGTCCTGTACTCTGATTCCTGGCTTGATGTATAGGATTTAATATTATCGGCAATACTTTCAAAGCCCCGGATCAACGGGGCTTTGTTGTTTAAAGGTTATTTATGCCCCGCATTGATGATTATTTCAACGCTGCAAAAATTGCGATTGAAACGCTTGCCCTGGAATCCCCGAAAGAGATTCAAAAACGATCCGGGTTTGAACCCGATGCGGATGGGATTTGCGTACCCTTCCTGAACCGGACCTACCGAATTGCCTTTCCCGGCTTCACCTTCAGCGATACGGCATCAGAACCCAGGGATATCCCGATTCAGGAACAAGTTCTGATTCTCCATTATCTTCTGGCCGGCGGCATCCAGTTCCCCACCGGCAACTGGATTGCCTATCGCGAAATTCAAGGCGCGTCTTTTTATTTCAGCGCCTTTGTCAAACGCGCCATCGATCCACTGAAAAAAACTTTTGGCTCGAACATTCAGGGGCTTGTCAATGCGGCCGAACGCCTCGGCGGCCAAACCATCTCCGCAGGGGACGCCGGATTTGAATTCCGGGTCCTTCCCCGGATTCCGATTCAGCTCATCCTCTGGGAAGGTGATGCGGAATTTCCGCCCGAGGCCAACATCCTCTTTGACGAGACCATCGGTGATATCCTCTCCCCCGAAGATGTTGCATGGCTGTCAGGCATGCTGGTGTACCGGCTGATGGCGCTCAGCAGATAGAAACAAAAGGGTGTCTCATGGTTTTTTTGCACCCCCTGACAAATTAGCTTTGGGTCATTCCTATCAGAGGTTTTCATGAAACACCTATTGTTGATACTTTGTGCATTTTACGGACTCCAGACGCCATTTGCCGGTTTTTGTGAAGACGGACCCGTCGTAAGCGCCGCCACACAGCAGTGCCTGGACTGCCACTCAACCTTTCATCCCGGAATCGTGGAAGACTGGAAAAAAAGCCGTCATGCGGTGATGACTCCGGAAAAAGCCATGGGTGCGGCAGCCTTGAGCCGCAAGGTCTCAGGCCCTTCGATTCCGGATGCGATGCCGAAAGATTTTTTGGCCGTCGTGGTGGGCTGCGCCGAATGTCATACCCAGAGACCCGCGTCTCATGCAGACACGTTTTCACACAATGGATTCGATGTGCATGTGGTGGTCAGTCCCGAGGACTGCGCCGCCTGCCACAGCCAGGAACGGGATCAGTATGGCGGGAACATCATGTCTCATGCCTGGAAAAATCTGGCGGAAAACAAGATATACCAGGACCTGAAGCAGACCATTATCGGAAATCCCGTCCGGAAATCCGGAAAACTTGCCTTTGATCCCCCGGACGCCCTCACAAACGCGGAAGCCTGTTTTTACTGCCATGGCACCCGACTCACCGTTACGGGTTTTGAGAAGCGCGACACCGATGCCGGCGAACTGGAGTTTCCCGTCATCAATGGCTGGCCCAATCAGGGGGTCGGCCGCATCAACCCGGACGGCAGCAAGGGCGCCTGCACGGCCTGTCACAACCGGCACAGTTTTTCAATGGAAACGGCCAGAAAACCTTACACATGCAAGGAATGTCACACCGGGCCCGATGTTCCCGCCTATAAAGTCTACGAAGTCAGCAAGCACGGCAATATCGCGGCCTCCAAACAGTCTTCCTGGGATTTTCAGGCCGTTCCCTGGACCGTTGGCAGGGATTTCACGGCCCCGACCTGCGCGGCCTGCCACATCAGCCTGCTGACCAACACAGACGGCGAAGTGATTGTTCAAAGAACTCACCGGATGAACGACCGGCTGTCGACCCGGATTTTCGGTCTGATCTATGCGCACAGACATCCGAAAAGTCCCGACACCACATTGATCCGCAACAATGACGGACTTGGGCTTCCGACCGATTTTGACGGCGCTCCCGCCTCTCAATACCTGATAGACGATACGGAATTCGGCGCCCGCCAGAAAACCCTGCAGGCCGTGTGCCTTTCCTGCCACAGCCTGTCGTGGGTCAAGGGACACTGGCAGCGCTACGAGCATACCATTCAAACGACGAATGCCGCCACGCGAACCGCTACCGACATCATGCGGGAAATCTGGAAAAAAGGCTACGCATCGGGACTTGAGCGCGGCGCCAGCCCATTTGATGAATCCATAGAAAAGAAATGGAGCGCGATCTGGCTGTTTGATGCCAACAACTCCCGGTTCGCATCGGCCATGGCCGGCGGCGGGGACTACGGCGTATTCGCGGAAGGCCGATACGCGTTATCGACCCGGGTGGCGGAGCTGAATGAATGGTTGCTGCAGAAGGGGAAAAAGGATTAGATCCTCATTGCCTTTCACCGCTTCGAATCATTAAAATCACGGCCGACAGGATGACCGCGCTCCCCATGTAACTTTGAACGGTAAAAACCTCACGCCACCAGAAGTACGCGACAACGGCTGCAACAACGGGTTCAAGGGTTGCGGTGATGGAGGCCCGTCCGGCATCGAGATATTTCAGCCCCAGGTAATAACAGGAGTTGGCGCCGTAAGTACATATAATCGCAAGCGATATCAGCGCCATCCAGGCTGTCGGGGTTTTTGGGGTAAACGTGACCCAGGGAAGCAGCCCCAGGGTGCCGATGGGCAGAACATACAGAAAGAGATTGTAAGAACTATACCGGCCGATAAAGTATTTCCCGAAAATATAATACAGGGAATAGCAAAAACCGGATGACAATCCGAATACGATCGCTGAAACATTGATCGGACTGCCGTCATGACCGGAACCCTTGCCCATCGAAATGGCCGAGATCCCGATGAGCGTCAACAGCATGGCCATTATTTTGATGGGGGTTATGGATTCTTTGAGAACTATCCGTGACAGAACGATGACCCAGGCCGGCGCCGTGTACAGGAGGACGGCGGCCAGAGCCGCCCCTCCCTGTTTTACGGCCATCTGATAGAAAAAATAGAACAGCGAAACACCGCATACCCCGAACGCCAGGATATACGGAACGTCTTTTCGGTCCAGGCTGATCTCGTGCCGGATCATTGCATGGCCGCCAAAAAGGATCCAGGCCAGCAGCGCCCGCCAGAAAGCAACCTCCATGGGCGAAATGCCCTCCTGAAAAGCCAGCCTGGAAAAAGGGCCGATCATTCCCCACAACACCGCTGCAGCAACAATAAATGCATATCCCTTGAAAACCATATACCGCCTGATCCCGTTGAGAACAAAAAATAATGACCTCCTGTTTAATCCAGGTTCCGGGAAATATCAAATCCTAACTGCATCATATTTGGTTGACTCATCATTAAAAGCATGCAAAATATGTCAATTGAATGATATTTTTCCGTGAAAGGCCGCCCATGAAAAGACCTCGACAAATCACATCCATTCCAGGCCCCAAAGCCTTAAGCTGGATTTCCCGGGATGCAAAGCTGTTGTCTCCATCTCTCCCCAGAGAATACCCGCTGGTTGTATTAAAAGGCAGGGGGCAGTGGATTGAGGATGTTGACGGAAATGAATACCTTGATTTTACTTCGGGGATCGCCGTATGCAACACCGGCCATTGTCACCCGGATGTGGTCGCCGCGGCTCAGGCTCAGATGGCCGACCTCATTCACATGTGCGGTTCGGATTTCTATCATTTGCCCATGATCGAGCTCGCGGAATGCCTGGCAACCATCACACCCGGCAGTTATGAAAAACGGGTCCTTCTGGCCAACTCCGGGGCGGAAGCGGTCGAAGCCGGGTTCAAGCTGGCCAGATGGCACAGCGGACGGGACAAGGCCATTGCGTTTCTGGGAGCGTTTCATGGACGAACCATGGGCGCCTTGTCGTTGACCGCCTCAAAGGCCATTCAGCGCAAAGGGTTCAGCTCGTTTGTTCCGGGAATTACTCATGTTCCCTATGCCAATTGCTACCGCTGCGCATTCCGCATGACATATCCGGCATGCGACTTTGAATGCGTCCGCTTTATTGAAGATCACATATTCAGAACATACATTCCGCCGGAAGAAGTGGCGGTCATCGTGATCGAGCCGATCCAGGGCGAGGGGGGATACGTGGTGCCGCCACAAGGTTACCACAGCCGCCTCAAGGCCATTGCCGAAAAATACGGCATTCTCTACTTGATGGACGAAATTCAGGCCGGCATGGGCAGAACCGGCAAATTTTTCGCCATCGAACATTTCGGCGTCGTTCCGGACATTCTGACACTGGCCAAGGGCATTGCCTCGGGGATGCCCCTCAGCGCAGTGGTCACCCGTGCCGATGTGATGGATTGGACACGGGGCGCCCATGGGTCCACTTATGGCGGAAACCCGGTTTCCTGTGCAGCCGCACTGGCTACGATCCGTGTGATCCAATCCGGCCTGATTCAGAATGCGGCGGTTCAGGGCGATAAACTCCGCGCCGGCCTGAATAGCCTTCAGCAGCGTTATGAATGCCTGGGGGATATCCGCGGACTGGGGCTGATGCAGGCTGCAGAACTGGTCAAAGACCGCAATACCAAGACTCCGGACAAAACGCTGCGAGACAGGCTGCTTCAGGGATGCTTCAAAAAAGGCCTGCTTCTGCTCAGTTGCGGTGAAAGCGTGATCCGCTTCTGCCCGCCGCTGATCATCACTTCAGAGGATACGGAAGTGGCTCTGGAGATCTTTGAGCTCGTGTTGAAAGAGGTCCTTTCAACCCAATAAACAAAAACTTCAAAGAGGTGAAACATGAAAAAATGGGGCCTTGTCGTTCTGGTAGCGGTCCTGGCGGTTTGCTGGGTGGGAAATGCCTCGGCGGCGGATGCAAAAAAGAAACTTCGCATCGGTACGGAAGGCGCCTATCCGCCTTTCAATCTGCTGGACAGAAGCGGACAGGTCCAGGGATTCGATATCGATATCGCCATGGCCCTGTGCAAGGAAATGGGAATGGGATACGAGTTCAAGGTTCTGGATTGGGATGGCCTGATTCCCGGACTTCTGGCAAATAAATTTGACGTGATTATCGCCTCCATGTCTATTACGGATGAACGCAGACAGAAGGTCGACTTCACCAACAAATATTATCAGACCCCGGCCCGGTTTGTGGCCAAGAAAGGCGCCGGCATCACCATTTCCAAGGAAGGCTTGAAAAAGAAAAAGGTCGGCGTGCAGCGGGCCAGCATTCACGAGAATTTTGTCCGCGACATGTTCGGGGATGCCGTGACGATCAAGACCTATGCGACCCAGGATCAGGCCAATATGGATCTGGTCTCCGGCCGGGTTGACCTGGTGATTGCCGATGTTACCGTGCTTCTGGGCGGATTCATCAACACGGATGCCGGAAAAAAATTTGAGTTTGTGGGCCCCAGCTATTTGGATAAAAAATGGTTCGGCGATGGCGTCGGGATCGCGGTGCGGAAGGGGGACAATGATCTTCGCCAGAAGCTGAACAAGGCCATTGACGCCATTCGCGCCAATGGTGTTTACCAGAAGATCAACGCCAAGTATTTCGATTTTGATGTGTACGGGAAATAGCGGCGCCCCGGATTGCGGGCTGAGGTGAATATCTTGGAGTCTGTTGATAAACGATTTGTTATCGGGATTGATCTGGGGACGACCAATTGCGCCGTGGCTTATGCAGACCTCCAGGAAGAAAAGGATGCCAGGACCCCTATCCGGCTGTTCAAAATTCCGCAGTTGACCGGACCCGGGGAAGTTTCACGGCTTTCGGTGCTGCCATCCTTTCTGTACCTTCCCGGCGCCTACGATCTTTCTTCCGAGGCGCTTCAATTGCCCTGGAGTTCGTCCGGCGCCGCGGACCCTCCTCAGTTCGTCGGCGCCTTCGCCAGGGATCACGGCGTAAAAATCCCTTCGCGCCTGGTCTCTTCGGCCAAAAGCTGGCTCTGTCACCCATACGCCGACCGAAAGGCCCGCATCCTGCCCTGGGGGGTTGGCGGCGATGTTTACAGGGTGTCTCCGGTTCAGGCGACCGCCGCTTATCTGGAGCACATTAAAGCTGCATGGAACAGCATTCGCGGGGAGGACGAGGACCAGTATCTGGAAAATCAGCTCATCATTCTGACGGTTCCGGCTTCGTTTGATGAAGTCGCCAGAGAACTGACGGTGGAGGCTGCCGTCATGGCCGGCCTGAAAACGGTCACCCTGCTGGAAGAGCCGCTAGCCGCTTTTTATAGTTGGCTGATTCGCTACGAGACCCGCTGGAACCGGTATGTCTCTCCCGGTGAGCTGATCCTGGTCTGTGATGTCGGAGGCGGAACCACCGATTTCACCCTGATTTCCCTGAGGGAAGCAGCAGGCAGCCCCCGTTTCGAACGCATTGCCGTGGGAGATCACCTGATACTGGGTGGAGACAATATGGATCTGGCGCTTGCACGAAGCATCGAAATGCGTCTGGGTAAATCAAAGGCCTTATTGACCGGGGATCGCTGGAAAACCCTTTGTCACCAATGCCGGCAGGCAAAGGAATCGCTGCTGAACAAAACCGTGGAATCCCGGAAAATCACGATCATGGGTGAAGGCAGCCGGCTGATCGGCGGAACCCTTTCAGCAGACCTGGACTACAGGGATGTTGAGCAGACAATATTAACCGGGTTTTTTCCCCTTCTGGATGCGGGTGAAAAACCGCCTGCTCCGTCTTTTCGCAAGGGCATCACCGAGTTCGGATTGCCTTATGAACAGGAGCCTGCCATCACCCGTCATATGGGATGGTTTCTGGACCAGCACCGGGCCGAGGTGTCTGACTATCTGGGAAAAGAATTTCAGGCCCCGGACTGTATTCTCTTTAATGGCGGCTCCCTGAAACCACCGGTCATCCAGGAGCGCATCCGGCAGGCCATCCGCTGCTGGTTTCATACGGACAACGCTGCGGTTCCCCGGGTTCTGGATAATCCGGACCCGGATCTGGCCGTGGCGCTGGGCGCCGCTTATTATGGACTTGTCAAGATGGGCCGCGGAGTCCGGGTCGGCAGCGGCAGCGCCCGGTTCTATTATATCGGCGTTTCAACCGGATCTGCCGAAACGGATGGGGCGGACAGCCGGCAGGCCATTTGTCTGGTAGAGCGGGGGCTGGATGAAGGCAGCCGGATTCAGCTTGAGGACCGGGATTTTCAGGTCCTGACCAATCAGCCGGTCAGTTTTGACCTGTACAGTTCGAGTTTTCGCTCCGGTGACCGCAGCGGCCAGCTTGTGGCGGTGGATGATTCCCTTACCCGCCTGCCGCCGATTCAGACCGTCATTCAATACGGAAAAACAGGCGAACACAGCCAAATTCCGGTTGCGGTCGAGGCCAGCTATACGGAAATCGGAACACTGGCCCTGTGGTGTCATTCCCGGATCAGCGATCATCGCTGGAAGCTTCAATTTCAAATCCGGGGAACCGGAGACCCCCCGGATATCGGTGATCCGGAAACTTTTGAAGCCGCTCAGGTAGAAGCGATCCACGCACTGCTTCGGACGGCTTTTTCACAGCCGGCCAGCGGCCCCTTCCTGGAATCACTGGGAAAGGATATTTCACGGATTATCGACAGGCCCAGGGGAAAATGGCCGCTGTCGCTCATTCGCAGCATGGCGGATATCCTTCTTTCCCTCATTCAGACCCGGCAGACGGCGCCGGATTTCGAAAGCAGATGGCTGAACCTTCTGGGTTTCTGCTTGAGACCCGGGTTTGGCGACGGCTTTGACGCTCATCGCATCAAGGCGATCTGGAAGATTTACAAGCAGGGCCCGGTTTACAGCCAGCACAGCCAGGTCCGCTCAGATTGGTGGATCCTGTGGCGACGCCTATCAGGAGGCTTGAGCGCCGGTCATCAGCGTCAGTTTTTTCAGGATTTAACCCCCATTCTGTTCTCTGCCAAAACCGGCAAGCCGCGCATTCTGCCCCAGGAATATCTTGAAATTCAAATGGCTGCAGCCAGCATGGAGCGCCTGGCCGTCAAGGACAAGATCCGGCTGGGGAGTTTGCTGCTGACCGGTCTTCAATCCAAAAAAGCCAGGCCCCAGCAGTTCTGGGCATTTTCCCGAATCGGCGCCAGAGAGCTGCTGTATGGCCCGGTTGACCGGGTGATTCCGCCGGCAGAAATCCTTCCGTGGATTGAAGCCCTCCTTTCGGGAAGCTGGACAAATCCCGGGCCTGCGGGCCTGGCCCTTCTGCAGTTGGCCCGAAAAACCGGGGACCGCACCCGTGATGTGGATTCCGCCGTAGCCGAACGGATTCAAAACCGGCTATCCCAGCAGGGCTTTTTGGAAGAACAGGTTCGGGTCCTTTCCGAAACCGTTCCCTTCCGAAAACAGGAAACCAGCGCCATTTTTGGCGAGGATTTGCCTTCCGGCCTGATTCTGGGCACCCCCTAACCCATTTTCCATTGGAGGTCTTTCGCAATGACAGTCAAGGACATTCTGGAAGATTTTTCCCGAAACGAAGAACTGCACAGGCAAAAAATGCAGGAAGATGAGGCAAATACCAGGCGGAATATTGAACGCCGCATTCAGGATATCAGTCAATGCTTTGAAGCCGTGATTCTGCCGGCCATGTATTCTGTGGAAAGCGATCTTCAACAGGCGGGGTACTGGTACAAACTCACCATCGGCCAGTTTGCAGCCACGGAATCTTTGGAACCCGGGGTTCGGGAAGTGGCGTTTCATTTTTACCCCGAACACACCCGAAATCCGGTTTATACCCAAAAAGCCCTGGATGCAGCTTATAAAGCCTCGATTACCGCAGCCGGAGATTACCGCAAATTGACATTTTCCATTCAATTTCCCAGAAGACTGCCGCCGGTGGTTGAAAAAGAGGAAACTGTCCTGGCAATCAGCGACATCAGCCAGCCCGTGGTGGATGCTTTTCTGGAAAAATTCATCAAGGGCGCCATTGATGTGTATCAGTCTGACCGGGTTTTGCTGTGATTGCGAAAAAGAAAGCTCAGAAAATAATCACAGACAAACCGGTTCGAAGTCCAAAAGCGCCCCGGCTGCAGCATACTTCCGGAAATCTGTTGACGGCTGTGGTTGCCGGCGCTTCCGGAGAGATATTCGAGCTTGAAGGGTACGCGGCAGTCGGAATGGACGGACAGCAGATGGCGCCGTTGTCCGCTGACCAGACCCAGCAGCTGCCTTATGGGAGCGAGCTGATGTTTCTGCCGGATCGGGCGCCCATCCTGCTCAATCTGTCAACCGGAAAACTCGAAACCCTGCGGGAAAACCCGTATCAGCCCGGAAGCCCCTTGTTCCCGGTGGCGGCTTTCAATTCTCCGGGGTATGTGGTGACACACACCTGCGCCTATCAGGAAACCCTGGCAGCCAGGATGCTGCCGCTTTTTTCGTACGGCGCTGTCGGCTGGCACCGGGAGCAGTTCCGCTCCGCAGTCCTCCTGGTGGACAGCGAGCCCCGGCAGGATCTGCGGTTTATGAAGCCTGAAGACGTGATGAAAGGAATCCGGGCGCTGCGAAAACAAATCCCCGCCAACCGGCTACGGGCTCACCTGGAGCATTGCGCCATGACCTACGGTTGCCCGGCGGGGAAAAATTTATTTCTGGGCCGGTATGAAGCCCCGCTGCCCACGGCCCGATCCTGCAATGCCCGGTGTCTGGGGTGTCTGTCCCTTCAGCAGGAGGGAGATGTTTCAAACAGCCAGGAACGCATTGCCTTTACGCCCACGCCGGAAGAGATCGCCGAAATCGCCCTTTACCATATCCGCCGGGTGAAGGCTGCCGTGGTCAGTTTCGGCCAGGGCTGCGAGGGAGACCCCCTGATGGCTGCGGACGTCATTGCGCCGGCCATCCGCCTGATCCGCTCCCAAACCCGGGAAGGGACCATCAACATGAATACCAATGCCGGCAGGCCCGATATCCTGGGCAAGCTTATCGATGCGGGCCTGGACAGCCTGCGCGTCAGCATGAACAGCGTCCGCAGCAGTTGCTATGAAGCCTATTTCAGGCCAATTGGGTATGAATTTCAAGATGTTGAAGCCAGCATCGACCTTGCCGTCGGCCGAGGCCGTCATGTGGCCATCAATTACCTGAACTGTCCTGGATTTACCGACACCCCCGAAGAAGTGGAGGAGCTGATCGGTTTTTTATCCCGACATCCCCTTCACTTCATTCAGTGGCGAAACCTGAATTTTGACCCGCTTAGATATCTCAAGACAATGCACGCAGCGGCAACTCACAGCCACCCGATCGGTATGAAGACGGTTGTGGAGATGATCCGGGAACGGTTTCCGGATATTTCCCATGGGTATTTCAATCCTCCCAAAGAACGATTTTATCCTCAAAGGATGGCAAAATGAAATGGATGGCTGCTGTGGTCATCGTGGATGCCGACCCTACCGGGCTGGCGGTGGACCTGATTTCCGCCCTGTTTTACGATCTCAGCCTATCCGGGGTGGTGATAGCGGATCCGGATCTGGAGCCGCCCGAGGGCTGGGGGGAAAATGCCCTGCCAAAGCCTGACCATCCCGGCGTCACCGGTTATTTCCCCCGGAACGACACACTTGCGTCGAACTGCCTGAAACTGGAGCAGGGACTGGCAGCTTTGAACCGGACCCAGGGCGTTTCATTTCAGATTCAGTATCGCGAGGTGGATGAAGAAGACTGGGCCGAATCCTGGAAAGCCTATTTCTGGCCGGAAAAGCTTACGGACCGCCTGGTGGTCAAGCCTACCTGGCGGGAATACACGCCGGCTGAAGGCGAGATGATCATTGAGATCGATCCGGGAATGGCCTTTGGAACGGGTACCCACCCCACAACCGCCCTGTGTATTCAAATGATCCAGGATTATCTGAAACCAGGAGATGCGTTTCTGGACGTGGGAACCGGCTCCGGTATTTTAATGGCCGCAGCAGCCAGACTGGGAGCCTCCAGGCTGGCTGGGACCGATGCGGACAGCCTGGCCTGCGATATCGCCCGGCAGAACCTGCTTTTGAACCACATCGATCCGGACCGGTTTTGTGTGAAATCCGGGAACCTGGTGGACCCGGTCACGGAAACCTTTCAGGTGATTGCAGCGAATATTTTATCGGAAGTCATTCTGGTGCTGCTGGATGATGTTCAGCGGGCGCTGGCGCCGGGCGGCATATTGATCTGCTCGGGCATCATCGAAGCCAATCAGAGGCAGGTTGTTGAAAAAATGAAGCAAACCGGATTTCATATTCT
>Ga0268284_1000041_pt1 | contig 126362 bp, 104 predicted proteins | sample saktaG_14_FD_190137 | JGI IMG/M metagenome (GOLD analysis project Ga0268284, IMG submission 190137) | Saline water microbial communities from Sakinaw Lake, British Columbia, Canada - sak_2013_06_06_40m | ecosystem: Environmental > Aquatic > Non-marine Saline and Alkaline > Saline ...
TCGGTAATAAAAAGTTGGCCATCGATTGCAAAGAAATAGCCAAAACATCTAAAATCAAGTGGGAACCCAGACTATTTTTGCACAGGCAGTTGTTCATTAGTTTGCATTCTCATTCAGCATTGGTATAGATACAATACGGGATGGACCATCTCCTCCAATAATTTTTATAAAACCACTAGTTTTAATCCATCCGGCGGAAGTAATATGATATGTATTGGTGTGCGTGACCTTTCTTCGACTGATATAACCATCAACGACAATTTCATTGGTGGAAGTGCACCCGGTTGCGGGGGAACGGCCTGGACCAAAACCAGTGCATCCAAAAATGATTTTATTGCTATCCAATTATATGTGGGACCAACGGTAAGTACCACAACGAGTGTTCAGGGCAATACCATTAAAAACTTTTCCTGGAGCGATGCCGCAACATCAGCTTCCAGCTGGACTGCAATTTATGCTGCCGGTACAGGTGATATAAATATTGGTACGGTTACCGGAAATACCATCGGCGCCACCACGGGCAACGGTTCCATTTATCTTTATACCAAAGCCACCTCTGGAAATAATTATGGGATAGATATAACTTTTTGTACCGGCACGGTAGATTGCAGAAATAATACCATGGGGGCAATAACAACAACCAATTCAAATTCCAATTATCCGAATAATTTCTACGGTATCCATAAATCAGCTACCGCAGGGACTACCACCATCAGCAACAATACAATCGGCAGCACTTCCACTGCCAATAGCATCAATGCAGCTTCGGTTTCCGGGAGCAATGCACAGGAAGTATTTGGAATATATTCTGAAGGAACAGGTGCAGCAAGCATTTCGGGTAATACCATTTCAAAACTGACCAATGCTACTAACAATCCCACATTTTTAACAGCTGGTAAGATCATCGGCATTCAAACAACCAGCGGAACCAACACTATTTCAAACAATACCGTGAGGGATTTAACCATTGCCAATGGAAATACGGCCAAGGATGCTACCGCTTCTGTTATTGGAATTGTGCAAACAAGTACAACCGCTGCGGCACAAAATGTTAGTGGCAATACAATTTATAATTTATCGAACACCTATCCTTACTTTGCCTCCTTTGCAGGAGCGGTAACCGGTTTATATTATGCGGGACCAGCCACGGCAAGTACGGTTTCGGGTAATTTTATACACAGCCTGTCGATAAGCAGCCCCGTCAATGGATGCGGTATTTATGGAATGTATATCAATGGTGGGACAACCACCTATTCCAACAACATTATCAGATTGGGGGACAATACGGCAATTCCTATTTATGGGATACAGGAATCGGACGGTACCAATAATTATTATTTTAACACCGTGTATATTGGCGGAGCCCCAGCTGGAAGCTTTTACAGCATCGGTATAAATAGCCAAAGCAACGCTGCAAGGAATTTCAGGAATAATCTGTTTATAAATGCCAGGTCCAACAATGGTGGAACAGGACCTCATTTTGCTGCAGCAATCAATACCTCATCCCTCACCATAGATTACAACGATTACGTAGCCTCCGGATCAGGTGGGGTTTTGGGTTTTTTCGGTGAAAACTGCAATACACTGACTGCAATTCAAACCGCCACAGGGCAGGATGTACACAGTTTAAACACCGATCCATTGTTTGCCAGTGCCGGTGGCACCTCACCCTCAAACTATATTCCCTCAGCCTCTTTGCCCGGAGATAATAGCACGGGAATCACCACCGACTACGCGGGTACAACCAGGGCAGCGACTCCTACCATGGGGGCATACGAAGGTCCTCCGGCATCTGTTACCTGGACAGGGACTACTAATACCGACTGGAATACTCCCGGAAACTGGAGTCCGGCCAATGTTCCGTATTCATCTTCCACTGTTACCATCCCCGCTACTGCCAATAACCCGTTCATAAACCAGGATATCAGTTCCCCGGCTGTTTGCAACAACCTCTCCATTGCATCAAGTGCCGTGCTTACCATAGCGGCGGGCAAGGCTCTTACTGTAAACGGAAATCTTACCAACAATAACAGCAATGACGGGCTGATCCTCCAGAGTGACGATCACGGCACAGGTTCCCTTATTCATAATAGTAGTAACGTTGCTGCCACTGTTGAAAGTTATATCACCGGCAGCGCCACACTTACTGCCATGAAATATCATTTTATTTCCATCCCGACTAATTATCCAAGTCCGACTTTAAACCTTTTTTTAGGTTCATACCTGTATACGCTCGACGCAACACAGCTTGAAGGATCTGATTATGGCAAATGGGTTAATCCTGGTTCATCCACATCAACCCCGCTGAGTAACTCAAGCGGCTATATGATTTACTACCCTGGGCCCTCTCATACATATACCTTCAAAGGGAACCTGAACAACGGTGATTTTCCAACGACAGTAATTGGTCATACCGGAGCTTATACTTACAACCTGATCCCTAATCCTTTTCCTTCAGCCATCAATTGGGGAGAAGCTGCCGGATGGACCAAATCTGCGGGCATCGGGGGTTCCATTTATATCTTCACAGCTTCGACAGGGAACTATACCACCCTTAGCGGCACAGCATATATCCCCTTGGGTCAGGCATTCATTGTTTTGGACTACAATGAGGCCTCCCCTTCGGTAACCATTAAAAATGCAGCCAGGGTCCACAGCACCCAGGCTTTTTACAAATCTGTTGAATTAAATGAAAATCGCCTGGTTTTATCTGCCTCTATGAACAATTATTACGATGAAACAGTGGTTGCGTTTGATGCTGCAGCCACAGAGGGGTTCGACCTGCCAATCGATGGGATGAAACTTTCCGGACTTGCTGATGCGCCGCAGCTTTCCACTCTGGCCGGAGGCCATAACCTCAGCATAAATACGCTTCCTCCCTTACAGAATGAAGTCATAGTCCCCATCAAATTTGAAACTGAATACAGCGGGCCTGTTACTTTTAACGCAAGTGGCATGGAATCCTTTGTCAATAATGCAAGTATTTATCTTGAAGACAAGACACTCAGAAAAATGGTCAACCTAAGGCTGGAGCCGGTATATAACTTCAGTTACCAGTCGGGCGATGCCACTGATCGCTTTAACCTGCGTTTTAACGGGACTATCGGTATTCAAGAGACATCTGCCACTGTTGATGGCAGGGCCTTTGTAAGCGATGGCAGGATATACCTGGATATACCATCCATGCAGGGTCAGATTGCAGAAATCACAGTGTATAATACACTGGGACAGGTCATCCGCAGTAAAAATCTTATGATCAGCAGCATCGTAAACCTGGAAGCATCAATGTCATCAGGTGTGTACATAGTTCAAGCCTCATCCGCAGATAAACATTTTGTCACAAAAGTCATAAACAAATAACAATCCCTCAGATATGAAAAAGTTCATCTATCTCACAATGATTACATTTCTGTTAATTCTGAGTATTGCCGTTATGGCCGATGGTCCACCTCCTCCCCCACCAGACTCTGGTAGTGGCGGAACCCCCGTTGGCGCTCCCATTGACGGAGGACTCGGCATCCTTCTCGCAATGGGCGCAGCATATGGTGGCAAGAAACTGTATAAAGCAAGGAAAGACAGGAAAAAAGAGGAAGAGTTTCACCGACTCCCAGCGATCTTGGAATATTGATCATTTAACAGAACGCAATGGTAAGGTTAATTCCCTTCTTTCTTGTCGGATTATTAAGTTGTAACCTTTCCTGCTTACCGGCCGGTTATAACCCTGAATGGAGGGTATTGGCGGGGCTCTGTCTGGGCCCCGACAAATTACATGGTCCTGCGTGGTCTTACAAACTATCACCGGGATTCCCCGGCTTATGAAATTGCCCTGAACCACCTTAATAATGTTGTTGAAGTATTCAACCGGACCGGAACACTTTTTGAGAATTATGCCCCTGAATTATGCCCCTGATAAAATCCAGGGCAATAATAAAAAGGATTTTGTTGGGTGGACCGGACTGGCTCCGATTGCAGTGTTGATAGAATATGTTTTTGGGATCAGGGCGGATGTCCCTGATAGTTCCCTTACATGGGACATCAGGATGACCGACGAGTTCGGTATAAGCCAGTTGCCTTATGGGAAGGATGGGTTGATAAAACTATATTGTCAGAAAAGAAAGAACCTTAAGGAGGAACCTCAGGTTAAAATATCTTCCAATGTGCCGTTCAAGCTGAATTTAATCTGGGCTGGCGGAAAAAAAGTAATCGGGATAAAGCCCGGTAATCTATAGCAACTCCACGATTGACTGAACTCATGATCCTCTTTTGGCCAGGCCTGAGTATTTGACGGAAGTCATCCCCTGAAAGCAATTTACCTTGGAATTCGCCGTGTTCCTACCCTTCGGGGATCATCGAATTAAAATTTCAACTGGTTTTGCACCTGCGAAATTAAGTATCGCATTATCGCGTAACTGCGTGATAATTTTCATAAAATTATCAATACATTAACCTTATCGGTATAAAATATATTTTTCACTAAAAAATAATTATTTTTTTAATTCTCGGATTCAGCCGATTAGCTAATTCCATCAAGCTAAGTTTCTTTTTTCCGAAATTTTTGGCCCACCCTTTGTTAAGACTTTAACCGTAAAAGGTAAACCTGAAAGCATGGTTTCCCAGGAATTTTTTATGCCTTTTTTTACCCGGAATTTATTTCCCAGTGATTCCGCCAGGAACACACGGAAAGGACCATCATATGAATTCAAATGCTAACTCAAAAACCTAGTCTGTATGAAAAACCGTTATTCCTTTTTCAAAAATTTCTCATCAGGATTGAGTACACTCATCCTTTCTGTTATTCTAATGATGACATTTCAACTCCCGGCAGTGGCTCAGGACTATATGATTAACCGCGGGGTGTTTGCCGCATCCTATACCGGCGGACTAAGGATGTGTGTAGTGGATAAAAATGAATTTTATCAGCCCTACACTTTGTCTGGTCATTGTGCCGTACGACAATATAAGAACGGTATTGTGTCTCAATATGGAACCACAGCCCCCATGCCTCCCATGGCTGGGACTTCTGATATTGCTTATGATTCTGCATCAAAAGTGATGTATGTAGGTTTCTTTTCCAGCGATTACGACAGCATCTATACCTTTAAAAAAGGGGCGTCAGACCCTGACTGGGTGCTGGTCACCGGTATGCTGAAACCTGCTGCGAACCTGTTGGGTTATACCCTGCGTTTATCGTTCAATAAAAACGGCGGAAAACTTTTCATGGCATTCAGTGAACAAACTTCCGGTAAGATCTATTTATATGAGCTGGCATCGGGAACATGGACCAACCGCACAGGTGCTACAGCCATGGCATGTTACAACAGCTGGTTTGACCTGGTTTCATACGGGAACAAAGTCATCCTTACTTCGACCCCACTGATTGGATCAAGATACACCCTCAGGGTCCATGTATGGGATATAACGACCAGTTCCATCACTACCCTTCCCGACTGGAATAATGGTTTGAATTACATTATGTCGAGTTTTGCCACAACCGCATACAATGTCCGCGGCTTTGTTCAACATCGCTATCTACAATGAACTTGGTGCCATGATTTACCAGAAGACCGACATCAGGGTCAGCGGCACGGCCACCGAACTCATCGAGCTCAGATCCACTCCACCGGGTGTATATACCGTCGTATTTACAAGCAGCGACTGCAGAGTCATCCGCAAGATCATTATCGGTAATTAAGTCTTTATGAAAAAAATGTAGTTGAAAAATGCTATATTTTTAGAATGAAAAGGAGAATTTCTTTTTGGGGATTTCCAGCCTTCATTGCTTTATTCCTTTCATTCTTTCAGATTCCTCTTTACTCTCAGACAAAAATATTTAAAGGGGTTGTCGAAGACGAACAGAATTTAAATATATTTGTCTGAGCTGCCATGCTGAGAATGAATGAACTTGATAATTAACCGGGTAGAGGAACCGGAATCCCTCATCCGCAGACATAAATAAGTGTTAAACAAAATTAAAGATTTATGAAAACGATCAGGATTTTTTTCTTTCTTGCAGTGTATGTAATTGCAATGCCGGTTTTTGCGCAGAATGTGCAATTTTCGGCAAATACGAAAGCATTTTTGCTTAGGGCCGGCGAGTTGTCGGCTCTGAAAAGCAGCGTGGCAGGCGTTGCTTCCGGGCTTTCGCAGTTTTACCCGGTGACGACTATTGGCGGACAGAATTATATCGGGGCTCTTATAAAAGTCCTTCCGGATATTGACCGTAAAGGACTTGAAAACCTGGGTGTAATGATCAACACACAAGCCGGTGAAGTTTGGTCGGTGAAATTACCTTTGGCTTCCCTGGATGGGCTTAAGAATATCAGGGGGCTGGAATATGTTGAAGTTGACGGGCGGATAGGTAAGAGGCTTGACAATGCGACCACCGAGAGCAAGGTTAAACTGGTTCAGTCCGGAACGGGCGTGAACCAAAAATACCTTGGCGATGGTGTGGTTATTGGGATCATTGACAACGGATTTGACTATACACATCCAATGTTTTATGACACCACGGGTACAAAACTCAGGATCCTCAGGGCCTGGGAGCAGAATGACACTACAGGGCCCAAGCCCGAAGGTTACAAATACGGAACAGAGATTATTGGTACCCAGGCATTGCTGAGCAGGAAGAGTTCGGATAATTCTGAATCCCATGGGTCTCATGTTGCAGGTATTGCCGGAGGTTCGGGTTATCTCACCCCAGGTGCCCGGTACAGGGGTGTTGCTCCTGATGCTGACCTTATCTTTGTGGACTATGAAGGATCCAATAGTTCCATTACCGACGGGATCAATTATGTGTTTCAGCAGGCTGCTAAACTTGCAAGGCCGGCAGTGGTAAATCTCAGCCTGGGCACGCATATTGGTCCGCATGACGGCACTTCCCTCATGGACCAGTCTATCGACAACCTCGTGGGACAGGGAAGGATAGTTGCAGGTGCGGCAGGCAATGAAGGAGACAAATTTCTGCATCTTTCGTACAATTTCAGCGGTGATACAATCAGGACATTTGTCGCTTTTGAAAATGACAAGCCAGCTTCTAATTCAGGAAAGATTGAACAATGGGGGTCAGCGAACACGGATTTTTCCATGGGGATCAGCATATCAGATTCCAATGGAACGGTAAAGACTTCAACTCCTTTTTACAAAGCATCAGACAACCCTGATTTTAAGAAAGTGATTATGATGGGAGGAGACAGCCTTATTTATGCAGTAACCGGTGTAGGTAAAAGTACACTGAACCAGAAACCCAACCTGCTTGTAACTTTTACCCGGCTTAAGAAGGATTATGTGGTAACGCTTATACTTACCAGCGCCAATACTTCACTAAACGTCTGGAACGACGGTTTGGGCAGAGGCGCAGGCCTGTTTGATAAGTTAAAAGGAATAAAACAGCCCGGATACAAGGCCGGGGATAATATTTGCACTGTTGGTGAGATCGGGGGAACATCCAAAAAGATCATTACTGTTGGAGCGTATACCACGAAATACACTTTTGTGAATATGAAAGGTGATACTATGATAAGTGACGACCCGATAAATCAACTTGCTTCTTTCTCAAGCAGGGGGCCTACTATTGACGGCAGGACAAAGCCTGAGATTACTGCTCCGGGGGAAATGCTGGTATCATCAGTGAATTCATCGGATAACTCGTCTAAAGAGAACAACACATATACCGTTATGATGGTCGAAAAGGGTGGTTCGAAATGGTATTTTGGAGCAAAGCAAGGGACTTCCATGGCAACGCCAATGACAAGCGGAATTATTGCTTTGATGCTGCAGGCAAATCCGAAACTGGGCCCCGAAAGGGTTAAACAGATACTTCAGGATAATGCGCGAACCGATGCGTTTACCGGACCGATCCCGCCTTCGGGCAGCAATGACTGGGGCTGGGGAAAGATCGATGCCCAGAAATCGGTTAAGAAAGCATTTGATGTTCTGGACGTTGCCTTGCTCGGGAATTCAGGAATATCGGCTTACCCTAATCCGACCAATGGTATTGTTAACCTGAAGAATAACAGCTCCGGAAGTCTGTCGGCTGCAATCAGTGTGAGAAACCTCAGCGGGGTCAATGTGAAGGAAGCCTTTAATTACTGGAATGCAGGAGAGGTTTACCGACTTGATCTTTCAGGTCTTCCCGAAGGCATGTATATAATTATATTAACCGGGAGCAATGACCTTAAGGCAACCATGAAGGTACAGCTGTGCAGGTGACGTAATATTCGAATCGGGCATGATCTTTACCTCCTTACAATTTCTCGTCTTCTTCCTCATCATCTTTTCTTTGTATTATATCCTGCCCTATCGCATGAGGTGGCCTCTGCTGCTGATCGCTTCGGTCTATTTTTATATGGCTTTCTCGTTTGATTTTATCCTCGACACCGGCTTATTGATCATCATTGATTATTTCTTCGGAAAATGGATTGCAAAAGCATCGGGAAGAAAAAGACAGCATCTTCTGATTGCCGGAATTCTGATCAATGTTTTATTCTTGCTGATTTTTATTTACTATAATTTCATCAGCCAGAATATAGGGGATCTGTTATCTCTCTTTTACAGCCATGCTCCCTTGCCCTATCTTGGCATACTCGTTCCGGTAGGTTTGTCTTACTTCACTTTCCAGTCGATCAGCTATAAAATTGAAATATCCAGAAATAACATCCGGCCTGAACCGAATATAGGTATTTATGCCCTGTATATACTGTACTTTCCGAAGATTGTTTCAGGTCCCATCGAACGGCCAAAAGATCTCATTCCTCAATTCAGGATTAAGCATGATTTTGATTTTGAACTGATGAAAAGCGGACTGATGCAAATGGCTTTCGGCTTTTTTAAAAAGCTTGTTATTGCCGACAGGCTGGCCCTGGTGGTCGACAGCGCTTACAAGAATCCTCAGGCAAAAAATGGAACTGAACTGCTGATTGCCACGATTTTTTATTCGTTTCAGATATACTGTGATTTCTCGGGATATATCGACATCGCTCTGGGTGCATCCAAAACACTGGGCATCAGACTGACCGATAATTTCAACAAACCCTACTTCTCAACATCAGTTGCTGATTTCTGGAAACGTTGGCATATCACCCTTTCTTTCTGGCTGCGCGACTATATCTACCTGCCCCTGGCGTATAGCCTGTCGCGAAAACTCAAAAATGAACGGTACTTCTCGGTGAGAACCGATAAATGGATCTATTATGCTGCCACTTCCGTAACTTTTCTTTTATGCGGATTATGGCACGGACCTGCCTGGCATTATATTTTCTGGGGTGGGTTATTCGCGTTTTATTTATCTTTCTCAATCGCAACATCCAAACCCAGAAAGAAATTTTACAAAAAAACAGGAATCACAAAATACCCTCAGATCCATACTTTCACAAAAACCATCATCACCTTTTTCCTGATCACATTCGCCTGGATCTTCTTCAGGTCAGACAGCATCACCCAGGCCACCCTGGTTATTAAACAAATCGCAGGTATTTCAATTGCAGATCACTTGCAGCTACCAATCAACACCCTTGAACTCCTGTTTTCGGTTTTTTTGATATTATTCCTGATCCTTAAAGAGAAATTCTTCTTTGTCATTACTCCAAAGACTACTCTCAGTTGGGCCACAACTCTGAGCCTGATCATATTATGCTGTTATTTTTTCGGAATTTTCAACTATAAGCAATTTATTTATTTCCAGTTTTGATGAGGACGTTCTGGTTATCGGTGATTTTTTTCTTTAGTACATTGGCTTTTATCTTGTCATCGTCCGACTTTATCACAAAAATAATTGCCCAATACCGGTATGAAACAGAAAATATACTTGGTTCCTCAAAATACCGCTACGGAGACATGTACGGTCTCTGCTATCTGCCCTATGCAAAACAGGCATCTCTAAGACAAGAAAAAACGCTTATAAAACCCGACACCTGCCTTAAGCCCAGGTTTATAAATCTATACGCAGTTTGCGACAGCTATTTGTGGGAATATGTTAAATCTGACCCGGTCTTTTGTGGGGTAAAAAAGTATCAGTTTGTACGATATGGTTTTAATGAAACCATGGATGTGCACCTCGATACCACACAAACAAATATCATGTTGCTGGAATCGGTTGAACGTAATATCAGGTTTGTGTCATTCGAGAATTATACAAACCAGGTCAGATTTATAAATACTGCCGGGCCGGGCAGCTCAGGAGATAAGGAAACATCAGGCGGTTTTGCATCTTTTTCAGGCTTTATTGCTGAACAGATCAATAATCTGCACGGTAACCTTTATAATGAGAAGATCAATCAGAACCTGGAGTTTAACCTGTTTGACTATTATTTCTTTAACCCTCTTAAAGAGATGAAGGCCCGGCTGATTTACTCTTTGTTTGGTCGCCTGAATAAGGAGGTAACGTTTATCAAGGGCTATCCTAATCTGTTTTTGAATGAGACCGTTGATCCCGCTTCTCAAAACAGCTCGTTCAATCCGGTTACCGATAATGAACTCAATTCAATTACAGCCGGGCTTGACACACTTTACAAGTACTACCGTGGCCAGGGGTTTGATGAGGTGTACTTTTTTATACCTCCCAACCCGGTCAGTATTGTTGCCCCGAACTATTCGACCTATAATGACATCGTAAGGCGGATAGAACATCACCCAAGGCTCATCATGCCTATGATTGATATTTACGACGTGTTTGACACGATCAGATGTCCTGTATACCAGGTTAACGACAGCCACTGGAATGCAAATGGCTTTAACCTCTGGATCAACACATTCAATGAATATCTGAAAAAAATACCAAAAAAGAACTGACAATCCGGTCAAACAAAAAATGTTTGTTATGAAGTACTTCATTATTATTCTATTGGCGTTTCTTACTTTACAGTCGGCCCATGCACAAAAAGCAGGCAGGGCGCTGATTGATTCTCTTAACTCAGAATTGGAGAAGCCAATCTCAGATACAATAAGGGTACAGATATTATCGGCCATTTGCTATGAATTCCGTAACATTAATCCCCGGGATGCTCTGAAGCCCGGCCTGGACGGCCTGCAGCTTGCCGAAAAAATAAATTATCAGTACGGCAAAGGGCTGGCCCATTATTCACTCACGTTTATTTATCATATTTTATCAAGACTGCCAGAGTCGATCGATCATGCTCTGAAAGCACAGCTAATCTTTGAAAAAGGCCACGAAAACAACTACCTCTGCGCTACTTACCTCATGCTTGCTTACCTCTATAAGGATCTTGACAAAGGGATTACTGCAGAATACATGCATAAGGCTACAGCCTTATTGCCTGATATCCCGAATGTTTTGTGGGAGGCCAGGAATTACGGTACTCTCGGGAACAATTACCGCAACCTGAATCAGTTTGATTCTGCCGAAAAATACATGACAAAACACCTGAAAATGAGCGAGGAATTTAATTTGAAAGGTGAAATGATGGTCGTAAAAAACAGATTTGGGTATCTGTATATGGCAGAGTCGAGACTGGATACTGCTTTCATACTGATCAAGGCCGGACTGGAAAGTTTCAAGCTGATCGGATCAACCAGGATGATAGCAGAAAATTCAACAACCCTTGGCAAGATCCGCTTACGTCAAAGCAAAGATGCAGGTTCTTTACGGAATCAGTATCTCAGTGAAGCCGAAGCCTATGCTCTTGAAGGCCTTAGAGTCTCATGTAGCCTGGGATACCTCATCCAGAGATACACTGCCAGCAAGCTATTGTCTGATATATACAAAGCCGAAGGCAGAAATGATATGGCCCTGGATTTTCTGAATGCCGCGTTTAATGATTATGACAGTGTTTACGGAGCTCAGATCGTTAGCAAAGCTTCGGTGCTGAGCTGGAGAAATGAGGAGGTGATAAAGGAAAAAGAAGTTGAATTGCTGAAATTGCACAACAGGCAACAGCTAGTGATCATTTTTGGGGCCGCCTTCGGGATAATAATTCTGATAATTATTGTTTTTGTGATTATCAACACCAGAAAAAAACAAAAGAAAGCGTATGACCTGGTTCATCAGCAGAAGGATGAAATATCGAGGGTCTTATGCGAACTCGAGGCCACGAACCAGGAACTGGAAGCCTTCTCTTATTCAGTTTCTCACGACCTGAGAGCCCCGGTGCGCAGGATTGAAAGCTTAAGCGCTTTCCTTAAAGATGATTATGAAGCCATTCTGGATGATGAGGGTAAAGACCTCCTTGCTCATATTACTGAATCTACCGTTTTAATGAACAGCCTGATCGAAGACCTTCTCACTTTGTCGAGGATCACCCGTCAAACAGTAACCAAGGGGTCGTGTAACCTCAGCGAGATGGCTTTTAAAATTTGTGAAGACCTGGCACTGGCTTACTCTGAACATCCTGCCAAATGGAGTATTGAAGAAAACATTATTGTTCAGGCCGATTTCCGCTTGCTTCAGATCGCTTTACAGAACCTTATCGACAATGCATGGAAATACAGCAGTAAAGCAGAGAAACCTGAAATCACCATCGGAAGTGAAATAAAAGAACACAAGAGGTTTATCTTTATCAGGGATAATGGTGTGGGATTTGAGATGAGTAAGGCAAAAAATTTATTTACTCCTTTCCACCGCCTGCACAGTGAGGATCAATTCAAAGGCACCGGCATAGGACTTGCCACGGTGAAGCGGATCATCGTCAAACATGGCGGAACAATCGGCGTCCAGAGCGAGCCCGGAAAGGGAACGACATTCAGTTTTATTATTTGATCAGGAGCATCTTTTTCGTCTCGGTAAATTCACCGGCTTGCATCTGCAGAAAGTATGTTCCCGGGGCTAAGTCATCCGCAGTGATCTCCATTTTGTAAACTCCAGCCTTCTGGGTCCTGTTGAGCATGGTCCTTATCTGCTTGCCACTGGAATCAATAAGCACAAGCCTCATATTGGCTTCCACCGGCAATGAATAGTTTACCGAAGTGCTGCCCTTAAAAGGATTGGGTTCGTTCTGATGAAGGGCGAAGCCCTCGGGTTTTAATGCCTCATTCACACCAACTACCATGCTGCTTTGTTTAAGCAGGATATTCCTGTTCGGATCAAAGCCGAGTGCAGAAGGCTTACGGGCAAACGTAAAGGAATATTCCTGTGGATTCGTATCGTTGTTTACCTTAATTAACGTATCAGTAGCATCGGCGAACACGATCTGAACCTCTACCGGCATCCTGAAAAAGACGGTGTTGGCCTGTATCTGTTTAAGCTCCAAATCAACCCTCCATAGACCAGTCCCGAGATCCCTGATGTTGTAAGTGTTCGAATATACCGGATGATTTGGTGCGTAGACCCATTCATCGAAAAACCATTGATAATCCTGACCGCTCACCTGGTTCACTTTTGCAATGAAATCAAGTGTAACAGCATTTTTATAGCGCAGGGCGGTATCCAGAGCATAAGCGTTCATGGTCTGAAAAAAAAGACTGTCGCCAAGCACATAACGAAGCTGGTGCAACACACAGGCGCCTTTATCGTAAATAAGGGCGGTACTGTATAAAAGGCTGGCCGAGGGTGTATGAATGGCCCATGAAGGATTGTAAATGGGAAGGCCGGGGTTATGGCCCAGATAATAACTGCCCAGGGTGTTCATCGCGCTCTTGTAAGCGATGTAGCTTATGGAATATTCCGTGTACAACTTATCACAGTAAGTGCCAAAACCCTCATTCAGCCATATGTCGGCCCAGGTACCGCAGGTAATCATATCGCCAAACCACTGATGTGAATGCTCATGCGCAATCAAGCTGTTATCGCTGTAACCGCCCGGCTGAAGATTCACCATGGTCTGGTTTTCCATCCCACCCCAGGGGAAGGAGCCGTTAAGAGTTGCAAATCCGATCTTTTCGAAAGGATATTCTCCGAATTTCAAGGAATAAAAATCAGTTATCAATGGCACTGATGTCATCGCGTTTGCAATGTTGTCGCCGGGTGTATAATACAAACACAGGGGGATACTGTCGTTGGGATTTGAAGGATGATGCCAGTATTTTTTGGTGATGGCGAATCCCGACTTTGATGTAAGTGTTATAAGATATGTGGAAACGGGATCCCCGCTAACCCAATGGTAGTACAACGAATCGGCAGTGATGGTAGAATCGCTTAGCAAGCCAGTGGAACCAAGCCTTACCGTTAATGGAACCTTTACTGTAATATCGGTTAAAGCCTTGTCGGCCGGCCGGTCCCAGCAGGGGAACCATTTGCGGGCTCCTTCAGGCGGACAATCGGTATACACGAAGCCGTTGATCGAGTAAAAAGCATTATCAGTAATATTTTTATGCTGATAACTGATCCTCACATCGAGAATTTCTCCAGGCTGATACGTACGGTTAAGCTGCACTTTGAGGGTATCGTTTGCATGGGTAAAAGAAACACCGGCATCCCGAACCGAATCAATCTGAAGCGAAGTGTTAACGGCGCTGAGACTGATGGAATTCAAAGCGCTGTCGACCCTCAGTGTAATGACTTCCCTGGCCGTGAAAGCCTTTGAATAAGGCGAAAAATAAGTGTTGTATATATCCAGATTTAATTTATAATTCAGAACATCATAACTGTGCTTCATATACCAGTGAGCAGTATCGGAAGTGAGGGAAACAGCATGCAGGCTGGTTTGCAAACAGTAAGCTGATAAAAAAATAAACAACATCCTTGTTTTCATAACTCAAAAATACAGGAAAATCAATCGCCGGGACAGATCTCGTATTAAAAGATTTTTATTACCTTGCCATGAATTATCGCCTCTGATGACTATTAAAATTATCCTCAGCCTGAGTCCGGTTTTTTTATTGTTGCTGGTCCTCCTGGCGCTCGACAGCCTGAAACTGGTTAATAAAACCATTCTGTTGTCTTGTCTTGCCTGGGGCATTATCAGTGCCGCCCTGAGTTTTTATACCAACACTTTCCTCATCAGTCAGTATGGCCTTGACTTTGACCTGTTCTCGGGATACATTGCACCGGTGGTGGAAGAGATCCTGAAAATGCTCCTGATTCTTTTTCTTATCAAACGCAATAAGATCGGGTTCATGATCGACGGTGCTATCTATGGATTCAGTATTGGTGCGGCTTTTTCCCTGGCCGAAAACATTTTTTATTTATTTAACTACGCCTCAGGCGAGCCAAACCTGATGGTATGGATAACCCGGGGCTTCGGTACAGCCGTGATGCACGGAGGCACCACCGCCGTTTTTGCCATTCTCGTCATCAGCAACCTGAACAGGCAGTCACCGTTCGGATTTGCTGTATTTGTGGGTGCGATTTCAGCCATTCTTATTCATGCCTCCTTTAATTTTCTCACTTCCTGGCCGGTGTTTGCAACGGTCTTTATCCTCATCGTTATCCCCATTGCTCTTGTTGTGAGTTTCCAGCTTAACGAAAATGCCATCCGCAAATGGCTCGAAATTGAATTCGACACAGAAGCCTCGATGCTGCATATGATAAGAAAGGGAAAATTCTCGGAGACACGCACCGGACAATACCTTTTATCGATACGCAATCATTTCCCACCCGAAGTGGTTTTCGACATTTACTGTTTTATCAGCCTCTACACCGAACTCTCTATTAAAGCAAAAAGCGTGATGATGCTCAGGGAAAATGATTTTGTGATTACACCCGATCCCGGGATACCTTCTAAACTTAAAGAACTAACCAGCCTGAGAAAGCAGATCGGCCGTTCAGGCTATCTTGCTATAGCTCCTGTACTTAGAATGAACCGTAAAGACCTTTGGAAACTGTCGATGCTTGCATCAGAAAAATAAAATGAACAAACCCCAAAACGATATACTTGTTTTTATTTGTAAATTTTCCAACTTGTTGACAACATCATTGTATTTATGATAGCGAAGGATGATAATGAACTAGTGTTCGAAGTCCTGCAAGGCAGCAGGTCATCTTTCGAAGTACTGATAGAACGGTATCAGAAAAAAATATTCGGGATGATACTTCAGATGACAGACGACCGGGAACTGGCAAAAGACCTCACACAGGATGTGTTTATCAAAGCATACACCAGCCTGCCCGGGTTCAACTTTAAATACAGGTTCTTTAGCTGGCTCTACCGTATCGCCCTGAATGAAACACTTAACGGATTGAAACAACGCAGGCATTTTGAGAGCCTCGACAAGGCTCAGAACATCCCTGATGAAACCTCACGTCAAGATTCATCAGAATCAAGCCTGCTGCTCAAACAGGCCATCAGGGAACTTAAAAGCTCATACCGCTCCCTAATCCTGCTGAAATACTACTTCGGGCTCTCATACGAAGAAATCTCTGAAACTCTGGGTTTCAGCGTACCCAAAGTGAAAGACCGGCTCTTCAATGCACGTCTTGCGCTTAGAAATAAACTTGACAATAACAGCTTCTTTGGCAATGATTGATAAAAAACTCATAGAACGTATTCACGAGGATCTTGAAGGGAAACTCAATGCCGATGAACGTCAGCAGCTGACTAATCGCCTTAGCAGTGACCCGGAAGCTTCAGCCTACTTTCAGGACTGGAAACGTATCGCACACACCATCGAAAAAACAAGGGAGGGAACTCCCGACATACAGTTAACACACGAAATTTTAAACCGTTTACCCATGGAAACACAAACCTCAAGAAAACCTGAACCACTCATCAGAACAAATTTCTGGAACAAGCCTGCATTCAGGTATTCAATCATCTTTGCTACGGGTGTTTTTCTCGGCTTTCTGACTTTCAGCCTGCTTATGCCCGGCACAAAGAACACCACTGCCCCGGCATTTCAGCTAAAAGGCGCAATGTACGATTCACGGTCCTTCGACCAGATGATTACGGCTGATAACCTGATGTTTGAAAACCCTATGGTTAAAGCTTCATTCGACGTTAGATATTCAACCAGCATTGTTGAAGCAAGGATTACCATTTCTTCATTATACCCGGTTCAGGCTGTGATCACGTTCGATTACAACAGCCTGCAGGCTATGAATGTGATGAACGTTAGCGTAAATGACCAGTCAAGCATTTCCGCCTCATCGAATGTCATACAAATCAATAACTCAGGAAACAACCAGTATCTGGTGCAGCTGCTGAATAAAAACAACCTGCCCCATCAGATCAGTATAAAGATTCTGCAGAACGATGTTCCTATGTACCAGAATGCTGTGACTGTAAATAAAGAATAAAATCAAAAAATATTATATCTCAAGCCATGAAAAATAAAAACAAAATCATTATTGGTGTGATCCTCGGAGTCGCGGTAGTGATTATTTTCGTTTCCCTGTTATTCCCTTCAGTTTATAAAGGACTGTCTTCTGGTACGTTTGGTAAAGCCGACAAATACCATCAGGAACAGATGACCGAAAATGATGTCCAGCTTCGGAGTGATTTTACAAAAGATACGGCCCGCCTGAGGCAGATGGTGACAGGACTGATTTATTTCGCCCTGTTCACAAACAATCTTTCGATGACGATCGATACATGCCTTGAAAGTTACAAATTACAGGGTTTTAATAAAGACCCGGACAACAGCCGGGCCATAGCCCTGCTCAACGATTATAACAGCTTCCTGAAAAACAACACCAGGACCCTGGCCGCTACCACCCGAATGCTTGCCGCCTTCCTGCTCGGGGATACGGTGGACCAATCGTCGGATGTTGAGAAAACCATCAGGGATTTCGCAAATTACGTGAACCAGGTCAACCAAAAGGATTCAGTTCTGATGCTTGCCATGACCAAAGTCGACAGCTACCTTATCGGCAATAAAACCCTTCAGAAAAAAACCGATGAGGTCAGGAATCTCAAAGCCATCCGCGACCAGCTGGCGATCAAGTCTACGCAATTTATGGCGCTTACGGGCAACAAGCAAGGACTGGGGGCCATGTTATCTTATACCCTTCAATCACAGTCCCAGTTTTCGGGCATACCTGCACTGAGCCAGTTAGTGAATCAAAGCCAGGTTGTTCAGTCAAAACTCGGCCTTGAGGAAATTGTTCCTGCAAGAATCAATGCTTCAAACATTTCTTCTGCCTTCAGCGCTAATGAGATACAGGCACAGTTTGGCTCGAGGGTGAATGCCGCTCCGGCCTTAGGTTATGTCGTTTATAATAAAGCCAGCCTGCAATTGGTCTATGTTTGCTCGGGAGTACAATTACAGCAGATGTGTGGCGCCGGCAACCTCCAAAGTGTTTTGAGCGGGAGTAATCCAAACATAGGGATTGTAGGAATACAGGCTAAAGATAATATTGGCGTTGTAATGAATGCCGGCTTGTTTAATAACATAATCCAGTCCAATGTTTTCCAGGGATTCCTCACAGCCAATCAGATGAATGCCGTTCTTCCTGCTACGGAAATATCGGCTGTTGGGGTTGTAGGCAGTGTTGCTTTTGGCAGCGGCGCCCCGCTCCAGATGGGACTTTGCGGCAATGCCATGCTGCAGGGTGCTATGAAAAATAATGCAAGCCTGCAGCATATCATGGGCAACGGTGGGGCACTTCAGGGATTAGGAGAAATAAAGAATATATCTATGGGTGTAAGGTAACTTCCCAATATGAAAAAAAGTTGCGGGTGGGCAACCACCCTATTGCTGTTAATCCTGAGCACGGCTGCCTTAGCCCAGCAACATGTCTCGGTCATACAATACCAGACCGGTCAGGTCAGGTTGGTTTACCTCGATAAAAACACATCCTATTTAGTTCCACATACAGTGCGTTCCTTCGAGAACGCACTTCTGTTTCATAAGCATTTCTGGGACTACCAGCCTTCGGGGAAAACAAATATTCTTTTTAATGATTTTACGGATGTCGGGAATGGCGGAACCAGCGTTATCCCCTGGAATTTCCTGAATATTGCAGTTGCACCCTTTGATTATACTTTTTCGGTAGTCCCTGCAAACGAACGCCTGCAATGGCTCATGAGCCATGAGCTTACTCACCAGGTCATGTGCGACAAAGCCTCCCGCAGCGACCGCATCCTCAGAGGGATATTCGGGGGTAAGGTATATATCGACAACCGTGACCCCGAAACCCTGCTTTACAGTTATTTCACAACTCCGCGTTGGTATTCGCCCCGATGGTACCATGAAGGGATTGCCGTATTTATGGAAACATGGATGAGTGGCGGGATTGGACGCGTGCTGGGGGGATATGATGAAATGGTTTTCAGGACCATGGTCCGCGACTCCGCGTTTTTTTACAATGTGATCGGACTGGAATCCGAGGGTACCACGGTCGATTTCCAGGTAGGCGTGAACTCCTACCTTTATGGAACCCGCTTCGACAGTTATCTGGCATATACTTACGGAGTTGACAAGCTGAAGGAATTTTATTCCCGTACCGATACCAGCCGGCGTTTCTATGCCAATCAGTTCCGCCATGTTTACGGATTAAGAATACAGGATGCCTGGAATCAGTGGATAGGCTGGGAACATGACTTCCAGAGAACCAATATTGCAGCAATATCAAGATACCCTTTAAGCAGGTACAGGCGTATCGGGAACAAACCCCTGGGCTCCGTTTCGGCTCAATTTGTAGATCATAAGTCGGCCCTCATGTTCGTTGCCGTGAATTATCCCGGCAAGCTGGCTCATATTTCAGGTTTCGATATCAGGACAGGAGAAGAAAAAAAGATTGCCCCGGTGCCAAGCCCGTCATTATATTATGTTACGGCCATGGCTTACGATGATTCATCAAAAACCCTTTTTATATCGACTCACAACAATGACTGGAGGGGGCTTAGGTCAATTAACATCAATACCGGGCAAACCAAAGACCTGATAAAATATGACCGGACAGGGAACTTTACTTTCAATCCCCATGACCATTCCCTATACGGTGTTCAGACAATGAGCGGCAGGACCATGCTTGTTCGATTTCTCCCTCCCTATAAAAAATGGGAAGAACTGTATTCCATGCCTTTCGGCAAAGACCTCTGCGACCTTGACGTTTCTCCCGACGGTCTCACTATCGCCGGTACCCTCTCGGATGTGCGTGGCAGGCAAAAGATCATCCTGTTCTCCATCCCTGATCTTCTGCAAGGCAAAAAAGAATACAAGGAAATTTATGAATTTGAAGATAACCCGGCGATGAATTTTGTATTCTCTCCCGATGGCAAATATCTTTACGGCACCTCATATTACACTGGGGTTTCAAATGTATACAGGATAAACCTCGAAACCCGGAAAGCCCAGATTCTTACCAATGCCACCAGCGGCTTCTTCAGACCTCTTCCTGTTTCATCCGATTCCATGCTGATTTTCGAATATACATACAAGGGCATGGTGCCGGGTATGATGAAAATTGATACCCTGGCCGATGTGAACCCCATTGAATACCTGGGGCAAATGGTATTTAAGAAAAATCCTGTTGTTCAGTCCTGGATCCTGCCGCCTCCGTCAAAAGTGAACCTCGATACAATAAAAGTCAGTGAAACCAGGTACAGCCCGATCAAAGAGATGAAGCTTGCCGGGGCCTATCCTATACTGCAGGGATATAAAAATTATATAGGGTTTGGCTACCGTCTGAATTTCATGGACCCTATGATGCTGAACAACCTTGTGATCAAAGTCAGCTTTACGCCTTACGAAAGCCTTCCGCTCAAACAAACCATTCATCTTGCAATTGATTATACTTACTGGAACTGGTCATTCCAGGCCCAATACAACTATGCAGATTTTTATGACCTTTTCGGTCCTACAAAGTTCAGCCGGGCCGGGTATATGCTGTCGGCAAAATACAGCCATGTATTTATGAGGATGAACCCTTCAAGGACAGAATTATACGTTAAACTTACTGCCTACGGTGATCTGGAAACCCTGCCCTTTTACCAGAACATTGAGTCATCATATAAAAACCTGTATCTCGGAACCTTTAACTTTCATCGTTCATACCTGCGGAAATCACTCGGGGCCATTGAGCCGGAACAGGGATATGACTGGTCGGTCTTTGCCTTTACCAGCCTGGCAAAGCAAACGTTTTATCCGCAGCTTATAAATAATTTTGACTTCGGATTTCTTTTGCCCATGAAAAACTCATCCCTCTGGTTCAGAACTTCAATGGGACAGTCATTCGGAGATACCAATAAAACCAACAGCTACTTCTTTTTCGGAGGATTCGGGAATAACTGGGTCGACTACAGAGCCCCTCAGCAGTACCGTGAAATGCAGAGCTTCCCGGGTGTGCAGATCGACCAGCTGTCTGCTTTGAATTATGCCAAGCTCATCACCGAAATCGACCTCCCCCCCATTCGCTTCCGCAAATTCGGCCTGCTCGGTTTTTACTCAACTTATGCCCGCTTCTCGGTTTTTGGCATGGGGCTCTTTACCAACCTGGCCACGAGCCTGCAAAACATGAATTATTTTTCTTCCGGAATCCAGCTCGATCTTGAGCTGGTTCTTTTCTCGCTCATCAAATCGAACCTCTCATTCGGCTATGCCCGGGCCTATGGCCCCATGCTGCCTGCCGACCAGTTCATGGTTTCATTGAAACTTTAAGATGATCGTTGATTAAAATCTTAATCCTGTTGTTATTGTATAACACTGCCTGAGAAAATCGGGCCAGTAATACGAAAGAGGGAGCGCCGAAATGACTTCGTTGAAAGGCATAACCTGCGGATTGCCTGTTGTAAGATAGCTGTATTGAACCCTGATATAAGCATCCTTGACCGGATTGAATTCAAGGCCTCCGGTCAGGCCATATATAATAAATTCAGAGGTCTTTCCGCTGTATTTGTCTTTAATCAATATTTCTTTCGGATCATAAAAAACCTCAGCTCTGAGGGCAACAGCAAACTTTGGCAGAAAATAAAACCTGGCTCCCAGCAAACCCGAAACCATAGTCCCCATCCTGATAGAATCTTTCTCGGTACTTGAAACTTTTTGAAAAGCGACATCAGCCTGGGCTATTAAATTAAGTTTTGGAAGTGGATTATAGGTCACATATAAATTGTTGTACGCGAGATATTTATGATAATCTGCCCCGCTTTTGGCGATGTTTCCCATAAAATTATTGAAACTGATGGTCAGGTTCTCATTGGGGTTATACGAAATATCAAGGCCATAGGTAACATGTATGTTCTTGCCTCCGGGGAGGGAAAACATATTACCCACCCAGGCTGCCAACGTCCAGGCCTCGTCGTTGGTGGTATATGTTAAAGAACTTCCAAGTACAGAACTTGGCTCAAAATACGTCCCCACAGTAGGCACACTTAACAGGTTATTAATAGGCATGGAAGATTCTACTCCAATCTGGCTTTGGAAATATCCGAAATCAATCCATAATCCTTTGCAAAACGAAAAACCCAGAGAAGCCTGGCTCAGAAAATTTGTCCACTGGGCCGTTGAACTGGATAATAACATAGGCTGGTCACCAATCATGAACTCCGCCACCAGCCTCGACCAGCTGGTGTTGTAATTGATCTGAACATCAAACATGTTCAACCTGGCTTCATTGATGAAAGGGCTGTTGGTTTGAAATTCATAGGTGTGTGTTGTGGGAATTGTACCTCCTATGTTTCCCACGTAATAGGCATCGAGATACACGTGAACATCGAGCCCTTTTAATAGGTGTTTCAGTTTCCACTGTTCAACTTTGCTTAGAAGTGAATCGGCTTTCTGGCAGTATACAGGGCGAATAAGTAACAGTAACAGAACGGGTATTACAAAGAGCTTTAATTTCATGAAACGGCTGGCCTGCTATTTGTCGATGATAAGTTTTCCTGGCTTTCCTGTACGATTCGCAATCTGAAAATAATACAGATAAACACCAGCGGCAAGAGCCGAGAGGTCAGCTTTTACACGTGTCGGGCCGGGTGCAACCTCAATTGTCTTTAATTTGTTCCCCAGCAGATCAGCGATAATGATATTTCCCGGCCCGGCCCCGGCGTTTGCAAACGAAAAGACGGCTTCGCCAAAACAGGGATTCGGACTTACCGTAAGTGAAGGAGTTTCACCCGCCTCATTGATGCCGGCCGACTGGGAAACAAGATGAACAGTTATCCAGGCGCTGTCGCCGGAAGCATCGGTGGGCCAGAAAGTATACCGGATCACAGTCTCCCCAAGGTTACCCTGTGGGTCGTATTCAATGCGAAAATCAGAATACTTTGTTTGACCCGGATTGTATTTCAGACAGGCTACCGATTTTGTTTCATTCTGATTGTAACATTTGTCCCAGCAAAATGTATCAAAAAAAGGAGAAGCCTGCTTCTGACCGTACGACTTGCCCATCCAGATGCAGTAGGTCTGGGTGGTGTTGTTTGTAACACCGAGGTATTCATCGATCAGATAGTTTTGTTTGCAGGTCAGAGTAACGGAACCTCCCGAAGGAACTGGAACCCAGTTGCCCCCTACCTTCTGGGCGAAGGTAAGATCGAGTGCGGAAACATTGTTTGCAGCAGCACACGCCAGCAACCACAAGATAATGACTATCTTTTTCATAGCTGTTTAGTTTAATTGAGGTTATAAAGTTACGCAGTTATAACCTAAAGTCAAGGGCGGATTTAAATTTTTCTTAATAAACTGCTTGCATAACCGGAGAATTATCATTAATTTTATTGTGATTAAAAATCAATATTAAACTCATCTGTATGAAACCAATTCGTTTACTTCTTCTTGCCGCCCTGCTTGCTGCAACATATGGTCTGAGCGCCCAGAATCCCAGGCTTCACGTAATCGAAAGAATCAATTCTACCGGTTGCGGTGAATGTCCGTGCCTCGACTCCATTATATATAAATGCATAATCCCGGCTTTCCCGAATACGGTAGTCCTTCAGTATCATTCCTTTGCTTCGATGCTACGCTCAAAAGATTTTTATGTGCTTTACGATAGCCTGTTCAGCGACCGCTCTGATATCAGGACCGACCGCGACGGGAGGTTCTACGGATGGAGTTTCTTCAAGAACATTCACCAGGTATGCGACACGGCCGTAAAATATCTCCCCGATAATCCCGATGGCGAAGTTGTAATCAATCTCATTTCCAAGGTCTATGATCCTGTTACAAGGACTCTTAACTTCTCGGCTAAGTTCACCCCCTATCTTACCGACCTGTCGGGGAATTTTATGGTTAACGCTGTGATTACCGAGAATAACATAATTAAAATGCAGGAGCATATGGATACCTGCGGCACACCTCCTGATTCCATCGGATGGTATCCCTCGTCACATATGGATGTATCACGTAAAATGGCCTTTGTACCGTTCGGAAATTTGCTGGCTTACGGGAACTGGCTGAAAACCCAGACGTTTATCCAGAACTTCAGCTTTACTCTCGATACTTCATGGATTGCCTCACACTGCAACATAATACTATATGTATATAAACAGGAAGACCGTCTTTATAATTCCGCTATTCTTCAGGCAGTGAAAGAATCGGTAAGCTGGCCGCTTGGAATAAATGAACGCACAGAGATTCAAACCGGAGAAATTAAAATTATCCCTAATCCCGCCGGCAATTACGCCAATGCTCACATCTCTTTGCCCGAAAGCGGTATTGCCAGAATCGCCGTGGTAGATCTTTCGGGCAGAGTGGTTAAAAAGATCACTGATGTAAGGATAGAAAGAGACAGCTATAACGTTGAATTTGACCTGGGCTCGGTGAGCAGCGGTCAGTACGTTTTCCAGGTATTACTGAACGGGAAAACCTGGTCACAGAAATTCACCGTGATAAAATAGCGCCTGATTCATGAAACAAAAGAGTACGCTTGCCTTCTGCCTCATTTTCCTGATTTTTTTGCTTACTTCCATTCAGGTATTTTCCCAGACAGGGGAAGTCAGGGGAAGGATTTACGATCATAAAAACAACCAGGGTATTCCATATGCCAATATTATCATCGACGGAAAACCATCGCAGGGCACAACTACCGATTCGGCAGGTATTTATTTTCTGCGGAAGGTTGAGCCTGGGTATATCCGGCTTGTTGTATCTGTAATCGGATATGAGAAAAAGACGTCCGACGATTTCCTGGTTACCAAATCACATCCTGTGTTTTTCGACATCTCCCTTGATGAATCAACCATAAATCTGAAGACTGTAGAAGTAAGGCCCTCCCTGACCTTAAAAAAAGAGGACAGCCCCTTATCAGTTCAATCGCTCAGCATTCAGGAGATCGAGAAAAGTCCGGGAGCCAACCGCGATATCTCCAAAGTAATCCAGTCCCTTCCCGGCGTGGCCCAAACCGTTTCGTTCAGGAATGATATTGTTGTAAGAGGAGGTGGTCCGAGTGAAAACAGGTTTTACCTCGACGGGGTGGAGATCCCTAATCTGAACCACTTTGCCACTCAGGGTGCATCAGGTGGTCCGGTCGGCATAGTCAATGTAGATTTCATCCGCCAGATTGATCTGTACTCCAGCTCTTTCCAGGCGCGCCGGGGAAATGCCCTGAGTTCGGTGCTCGAGATGACCCAGATTGATGGAAATAAAGATAAATTCGGAGGCCGGTTCACTATAGGGTCCAGTGATGTTGCACTTACCATTAATACCCCCATCAGCCATAATTCAACACTTATATTCTCTGTCCGCCGATCGTACCTGCAGTTCCTTTTCAGTGCGCTCAAACTGCCCTTCCTTCCTACTTATAATGATTACCAGATCAAATACAAATGGAATATCACTCCAAAAGACCAGCTTTCGCTTATTTCGATAGGCTCTCTCGATCATTCTATACTGAATACCGGGATCAGCAACCCGACCGAAACACAGACCTACCTTCTGGGATATCTGCCAAACTATGATCAGTGGAGCTACACCATCGGACTGGTTTACCGGCATTTTCGCAAAAACGGCAACGACACCTGGGTACTCAGCCGGAACATGCTGAACAATGAGTCTACAAAGTATGCCGGCAATATTGAAATACCCGACAGCCTCGTTTTTAATTTAAAATCCCAGGAAATAGAAAACAAATTCCGATACGAAGGGGTGACCGACCTGATGAGCTGGAAGATCACCTATGGAGCGGGGCTGGAGTATGCAAAATACAACAATCATACCTTCCAGAAGTACTTTCTTAAAGATTCCGTGAACATTCTCGATTATTATTCCACGATAGAATTATGGAAGTACTCAGCTTTCGGTCAGCTTAGCCGGAGCTTTTTCGACGAAAAGTTGCAGCTCTCTCTCGGTCTTAGATTCGACGGGAATACTTATTCCAGCCTTATGAGCAACCCTCTGGACCAGACGTCTCCCAGGTTCTCTGCCTCTTATCAGTTCGCGAAAGGCTGGTTCCTCAACTTCAGCACGGGCCGTTACTTCCAGCTTCCGGCCTATACAAGCCTCGGGTTCCGCGATAACCAGGGCAGTCTGGTCAATGATTCTCTTGGTATCAGGTATATCTCGGCCGATCATATTGTACTGGGAATTGAATACCAGTACCGGCCCAATGCCAAGGTGTCGCTGGAAGGTTTTTACAAGAGCTACCGGCATTATCCAATGTCGCTGGTTGATTCCGTTTCCCTCGCCAGCAAAGGAAGCGATTTCGGAATCGTGGGTGACGAGCCGGTGATACCTACCGCCAGGGGAAGGGCCTATGGATTTGAGGTTCTGTTCAGAGACATCAACCTGTTCACCTTCAATATCATTCTTTCATACACCTTCGTGCGCAGTGAGTTCACGAATTTCTATGGCACATATATCCCTTCATCCTGGGATAACCGTAACCTTCTCAATTTTACAGTGAGCAGAAAATTCAAATACAACTGGCAGGTGGGAATAAAATACAGGTACGCCGGGGGCGCCCCGTATACCCCCTGGGATTATAATAAATCGAGCCTTGTTGCCGCCTGGAATGTGCAGGGCCGGGGTTATATCGACTATGATAAATACAATACTCTCAGGCTTTCCGACTTCAATCAGCTCGATATCCGTGTTGATAAAGCGTTTTATTTTAAAAAATGGTCGCTGATGTTTTATATTGATATTCAGAACGTTCTGAATTTAAAAGCCGTACAGCCCGATATTCTGGTAAATACCTTGCCCGACGGAACGGTTAAGACTTTTGTTGATCCCCAGGGAAACCTCAGGTACGTTCTCAGAACCATCCCGAATTTTGCAGGGACTATTGTTCCGGCTATCGGGATCATGGTCGACTGGTAATTAAATTTTCAGTATTTGATTTTTTTTTGTAGTTTGGCCCGCTAAATTTAAAACTTAAGCTGATGAAAAAAATATTTATCATTCTGGCTGTGCTGATGGCTTTTACAGCTCATAGCCAGACAGGGAATAAAGGCAAGGGTAAAACCAAAGAAAAGGCCAAGCCCTCGATCCCGGTAGTCGATCCACAGGAAAAACCCCGTGAAACCCCTCCGAAAAAAGAAAAATGCTGTAACTGGCTTGCCCCGGTCAGAACTCTCAAAAGCTGGGGATTCATCGACACAACCGGCGCATACGTCATTAATCCGCAATTCGACGATGCCGAGAATTTTGCCGACGGACTTGCAAGGGTAAAAAAAATGGGTGACTGGGGATATATTGATGCCAAAGGAACTTACGTCGTTAATCCGCAGTTTGACCTTAACGAGAATTTCATCGAAGATCTGGCCTGGGTATATAAATTAAAAAAATGGGGATTCATAGATAGAAAAGGATTGATCGTTGTTGATTACCAGTTTTCCGATGCCGAAGATTTTCATGATGGTATTGCCCGAGTAAGGATAGGGACCACTTGGGGCTTTATCGACACTAAGGCGAAATATGTGATCAATCCTCAATTCACAGCAGTAGGAGAATTTATTAACGGCCTTGCCAGGGCGCGCTTTGGCAAGGACTGGGGGTATGTCGATAAAACCGGCCGCTGGGTGATAAACCCTCAGTTCAGCGATGCAAAAGATTTTTGTGAAGGCCTTGCCAGGGTGAAGAAAGGAAACATCTGGGGATTTGTCGATAAAACAGGGACCTACGTCATCAATCTTCAATTCGAAGATGCCGGTGATTTCCACCAGGGCCTTGCCTCTGCCAAAAAGATGCGGCAGTGGGGCTATGTAGATGACAAGGGATCATGGAAGATCAGTCCCCAGTTCGATGATGCCGGAGATTTCATTGAAGGCCTCGCTAAAGTGCGCAAAGGAAAGTTGTGGGGCTTCATTGACCCCAATGGTGCCTATAAAATTAATTTACAGTTCGCTGCTGCAGAAGATTTTTATGAAGAAGCAGCCCGGGTTAAACGGGTTAACAAATGGGGTTTTATTGACCAGACCGGAAAGGATCTTACTAATCCTCAATTTGATGCAGCCGAGGACTTTAGCCAGGGATTTGCCAGAGTACGCAAAGGCTCTAAATGGGGTTTTATAAATAAGCGGGGCGACCTTATTGTAAATTGTATTTTTGATCAAGCCGGAGACTTTAAAAAATAAATGTTAAAAAAATTCACTTTTGTGTTGCATAAGGTTTTTTTTGCACTATCTTTGTTATGTTTTTTACAGGATATTATTTTCGACCCAGAGACTAAACATAACATTATATGACTCCGAACCAGAATCCAGGATTGATCCTGAGCGAACTAACACTAGAGATGGTCCCACACCAGCCGGCAGTTTATGCCATATTTTCGGACGGCGAAACCGGAACAACCAATAAGCGATGCAGGTTCGTCGGGTATACCGAGGACCTCTGGGCTGCTGTACTTCATCACTTTCAGCCATCGGAGCCTATTGTGCCCCTCAGATATTTTATGCTTTCCTCAAAGCTGAAGTACCTCCGGTTCGAGCTTGTGCCTGAAGCCGAGAAGAATACGATATTTAACCGCACTCAAAGATGGATGGAAGAATTTAATATGATATCCCAATCTCAGGAGAAAGAAGAAGCTGCGCAGTTTAGTTTTTCATGAACAAATTCGTTTAATTTTGATTTTCCAATAAATCAGCGTATATTTGCAGCGGATTTAAGGTAGATTTAGTGACGAGGGGGCGAGAGTCCCCTCGTTTGCTTAAACAAAGTCGGGTAATTTTACTCACTTGTGGTCATTTGAAACGGTCAACCTTATCCGCCAAGACTTAAAAAAATGATCTCAGAGAAACAGTTCACTGCATTAATTGAGGATTACCTGAAGGGATCGGATCACTTTTTAATTGAAGTCCAGATCAAACCGCTGAACCATATCATGGTTTCCATTGACGGCGATCATGGGGTTAACATTGATGCCTGTAAGGCACTGAGTCGTTTTCTGGAATCAAAGCTTGACAGGGACCAGGAAGATTTCGACCTGATGGTTTCTTCTGCAGGGGCCACGAGACCTCTTCAGGTGCAGCGTCAGTACCTTATACATCTTGGTAAAAGCCTTGATGTGGCAACCAACGCCGGCATCAAACTTGAAGGAGTTTTACTCGAAGCCGATTCAAACGGAATTAAAATTGAGCAGGAAATAAAAATAACTAAAAAAGCAATAGAGAAAAAAGTCGTGGAATTAAAATACGAAGAGATAAAATCAGCAAAAATCATTTTAAATTTTAAAAGGTCATGATGCCATTTCGCTATTTCACCATTTCACCATTTCACCATTTAAATAACATAGCCCCCCAATGGAACAGTTAAATTTAGTCGAAACTTTTTCAGAATTCAAGGAATTCAAGAACATCGACCGCGAGACTATGATGCGCATCCTCGAGGATGTTTTCAAGCATATGCTAACCAAGAGGTTCGGATCATCCGATAATTTTGACATTATTGTTAACATCGACAAAGGTGACCTGGAGATCTGGAGGAACCGTACCATTGTTGAAGATGGTCAGGCAGAAGATGAGAACACCCAGATCACTTATTCTGATGCAATCAAGATCGAGCCTGATTTCGAAGTGGGTGAAGAACTTTCGGAAGAGATCAAGCTGGTAGGCTTTGGCCGACGCGAGATTCTCGCGATCCGCCAGAATCTGATATCGAAGATCCAGGAATACGAAAAAAACAACATCTACCTTAAATACAAGGACAAAATCGGCGAGATCATTGCTGGTGAGGTCTACCAGGTATGGAAAAAGGAGATTCTTGTCCTTGACGATGAAGGGATAGAGATCCTGCTTCCGAAATCGGAACAGATCCCTACCGATTTTTACCGCAAAGGAGATACCATCAGAGCCGTCGTTTCAAAAGTTGAAATGAAATCGAACAATCCGGTGATTATTCTTTCCCGTACTTCCGAAGCGTTTCTCGAAAGGTTGTTTGAAGCTGAAGTTCCTGAAGTTTTCGACGGACTCATCCAGATTAAAAAAATCGTTCGCGTCCCTGGCGAAAGAGCAAAGATCGCTGTAGAATCGTACGACGACCGCATTGATCCTGTTGGCGCCTGCGTGGGTATGAAGGGTTCACGCATACATGGTATTGTGAGGGAACTGAAAAACGAAAATATCGATGTCATCAATTATACGACCAACCCGTCTCTCTATATTCAAAGGGCGCTTAGTCCCGCTAAAGTCACTTCGATAATAATAAATGAAGAGGAGAAGAGAGCCGATGTGTACATGAAGCCCGATCAGGTTTCGCTGGCTATTGGTAAAGGTGGTTTCAACATACGCCTCGCCGGAAGGCTTACAGGCTATGAGATCGATGTTTACCGCGATACTGATGTTGATAACGAAGATGTTGATCTGATGGAGTTTTCAGACGAAATCGATCAGTGGATCATCGACGAGCTCAAGAGCATAGGATGCGATACTGCTAAAAGTATACTGGATCTTGATGTTGCAGAACTTGTAAAACGTACAGACCTGGAGGAAGAGACGATCAATGAGGTCGTTCGCATATTAAAAGCTGAGTTCGAATAAAATTCATAATTTTGCCGCATGAGTGAAGGCGCAGTAACGGTCAGGTTAAGCAAAGCCGCGAGAGAATTCAATATTGGTATCAGTACCGTAGTGGAATTCCTTTCCAGGAAAGGGTTTACAGTAGACCGTGACCCCAATGGCAAGCTCAACGAGGAGATGTATATTCTTCTGAAGAAAGAGTTTGCAACAGAAAAACATGTCAAAGAAGAATCCAAGAAGATAGAACTTGCGTTTGCTTCTCACCAGACAATTACTATTGAAGATAAAAAGACCGCGACCAAGGAGAGGGAAAAAGAACGCGAAGACCTTTTTATAAAAAATGTGTCTCTGGAGTATGATAAAAGGCAGGCGGAACCTCCCAGGAAGCCCAGGGAAATTCCTGTAAAGGAAGCCGTGAAGGAAGCTCCCAAAGTCGTGGCAAAGCCTGCTGAACCTGAAATGCCTTCCGGGGAAAAAATAATACCAGCTCCCACCGCCGGCCATGAAGAGAAGAAGCCGGCAATGAAAGTAGCAACTGAAGAAAAAATTGTCGAGAAAGCAGAAAATTTGCCTTCAGAAGGTCCGGAGAAGGAAGTAGCAAAGCCTGTTACAGCAGAAATAGCAGAAACGGTCGAGACTCCTATCGAGGAAAAGAAAATCGACAAAGGTTACGGAGAGCTCAAGATCGTAGGCAGGATGGATCTTGAATCGCTTGAGAAAAAATCATCTAAGAAGCACAAAGAAAAACCAAAACACGAAGAACCTGCAGAACCTTCTGTTGCAGAACCTGCTACTGTTGCAGTCATCGAGGTTCAACCTGAACCTGAGATCATACCTCCTGTTGAAATTGCTGAAGTTATCATTGCTCCTCCCGCAGAAGTCGTAGTCAGCAATTTCCTGCCTATGGAGAAGATAAAGCTGGAAGGGCCAACGATTTTAGGTTCAATGATTTTACCAATTCCTAAAAAATTCGAAAAGAAAAAACAGCTTGTTGCTTCTTCTTCCGATGAGGCAATTAAATCAAAAAAGAAAAAACGTAAACGTATTAAACGTACCGGAGGTGAGGAAATAGCTCCTGTTAAAGAAGCAGAAAAACCCCGTTTTACCAAAGACAAGAAATTTACCAGGGAAATCCAGAAGCCTGAAGTGACTCAGGAGGATATCGAGCGTCAGATCAAGGAAACTCTGGCCAGGCTTAGTCCTACCGGCAAATCCAAGGCTTCGAAATACCGCCGCCAGAAACGGGATGAAGTCAGCCAGAAACTTCAGCAGGAGCAGGAACGTATTGAAGAAGGCAAAAAAGTGATCAAAGTCACCGAATTTGTTACAGCAAACGAACTTGCCAACATGATGCACGTTGCTGTTACGGAAATCATTTCCACTTGTATGTCGCTGGGGCTCTTTGTCTCGATCAACCAGAGGCTGGATGCCGAGACCCTTACGCTTGTAGCAGACGAGTTCGGTTACAAACTTGAATTTGTAAGTGTTGAAGTACAGGAAGCTATCGACGGACATAACGTGGAAGACAAGCCTGAAGACATCCGTGATCGTCCACCCATCGTTACGGTTATGGGCCATGTTGACCATGGAAAAACCAAACTGCTCGACTTCATCCGGTCTACCAATGTAGTTGCTGGTGAAGCCGGTGGCATAACGCAGCATATCGGAGCTTACGAAGTGATTCTTGAAAACGGGAAGGCGATAACTTTCCTCGACACTCCCGGTCACGAGGCATTTACCGCGATGCGTGCGAGAGGAGCCAAGGTAACCGACGTGGCTATTATCGTTATTGCAGCAGATGAGACCGTGATGCCCCAGACCAAGGAAGCCATCAACCATGCCATGGCGGCCGGTGTTCCTATCGTTTTTGCCATCAATAAAGTGGATAAGCCAAATGCGAACCCCGAAAAGATCCGCGAAGAGCTTTCAAAGATGAATATACTGGTTGAGGAATGGGGAGGCAAATACCAAACGCAGGAGATCTCGGCAAAGACAGGACAGAATGTGGGTATTCTTCTCGAGAAAGTGCTTCTTGAAGCTGAGATGCTTAACCTGAAAGCGAATCCAAAACGCCTTGCCGTTGGAACAGTCATTGAGTCTTCTCTCGACAAGGGTCGGGGTTATGTTGCCAAACTATTGCTGTTAAACGGCACACTCAGAGTAGGTGATATGGTGCTTGCAGGCGCTACTTATGGCAAGATTAAAGCCATGTACAATGAACGCAATCAACCTATACGCGAAGCCGGGCCTTCAGCTCCTTTACTTATGCTTGGACTCAATGGAGCACCCCAGGCAGGAGACGGATTCAACGTGATGATTGATGAAAAAGAAACAAAAAACATTGCTACAAAACGTCTGCAGCTCCAGCGTGAACAGGGTCTGAGAACGCAAAAACATATCACTCTCGACGAGATCGGCCGCCGTATTGCAATCGGAGAATTCAAAGAACTAAACATTATTGTTAAAGGTGATGTTGACGGTTCCGTGGAAGCTCTCTCCGACTCACTGCTCAAGCTGACCAATGAAGAGGTTGCTGTAAATGTAATCCACAAGTCGGTTGGACAGATTACCGAATCTGACGTTCTGCTTGCTTCCGCCTCTAACGCGGTCATTGTGGGATTCCAGGTGCGCCCTTCTATGAGTGCAAGAAAACTGGCTGAAGCCGAACAGATCGACATCCGCCTTTATTCAATCATTTACCAGGCTATTGAAGAAATCAAATCGGCTATCGAAGGGATGCTTTCACCTGAGATCGAAGAGAAGATTACCTCGAACATCGAGATCAGGGAAGTTTTCAGAATTACCAAAGTGGGTACCGTCGCAGGTTGTATGGTGCTCGACGGAAAGATCACCAGGCAGACCAGTATACGCGTAATCCGCGATGGTATTGTAGTTTATACCGGACGCCTGGGTTCGCTGAAACGCTTTAAAGATGATGTAAGAGACGTAAGTTCAGGGTTTGAATGCGGGCTGAACATCGATAATTTCAATGATATCAAGGTAGGCGACATCATCGAAGGGTACGAATTGATCGAAACCAAGAGAAAGCTGTAATTAACGGGCTTGCAAGGTCTGCAGCCTGTCGGGACCGATAGATAACGTATCTATCGGAAGCTCAACAAAGTCTTCTATAAATTTCATATAACTCCTCAGAGCCGGAGGCAGCTCAGTCATTGAATTCACCGAGCTGAGGTCGGTATTCCATCCTTCCAGGTCGGTATACGTTAGCTCCAGTCCTTCAGATGCGAGCTCAAACGGGTATGAATCAATATGCTTCCCCGATTCCTTGTAGGCCTTGCAAACACTCAGTTTATCAAATGGATTAAGCACATCAGCCTTCATCATGATAAGACTGTCGACCCCGTTCAGCATAATAGCATATTTAAGAGCAGGCAGGTCAAGCCAGCCACAACGCCTTGGCCTTCCGGTAGTAGAACCGAATTCCCTTCCGCCTTCCCTGAGTTTATTTCCGGTTTCGTTCGAAAGTTCTGTTGGAAACGGGCCACTCCCCACCCGGGTGCAATACGCTTTGAACACACCGAATACAGTTCCGATATTGTGAGGGGAAACGCCAAGGCCGGTGCATACCCCGGCGGCAACAGTGCTTGAAGATGTAACATAGGGATAAGAACCAAAATCTACATCAAGCATGGTTCCCTGAGCTCCTTCAGCAAGAACCGAACGCCCTTCCGACAGACTTTTGTTAATATATGCCTCGGCATCGATAACCTTAAATTCCCTTAGCCTCTCAATAGATTCAAACCACAGTGCTTCGTAATCATAAAAAGACATGCCGTCAAGAGTAAAGGATGAAAGGTCAAACCCATATGAATTGACCGTCTTCAGATGCATCTCCTTTAGATCATCTACCATCTTCCTGAAACCCGGATAACAAATATTGCCAACCCTGATCCCGTTTCTTGCATATTTATCAGTATAGGTCGGGCCAATTCCTTTTAACGTTGACCCTATCTTGGCATCTTTCTTATCTGTTTCAAAGGCCGCATCAAGCATCCTGTGAGTTGGAAGGATGAGGTGGGCACGGTTTGCAATCAGAAGATTCTCCTCTGGTGTCATCCCGGCTTCCCTTAGCTTGTCTATTTCACGGAACAATATTACCGGGTCGATGATCACGCCGTTACCGATAACATTCATTGAATTCTTATGAAAAATACCAGAGGGTATAGTATGCAAAACGAACTTCTTACCATCGAAAACAATGGTGTGTCCTGCATTCGGCCCGCCCTGGAACCGGGCTATAATATCATATCGTGGTGAGAACACATCCACAATCTTTCCTTTCCCTTCGTCGCCCCACTGGAGCCCAAGGATCACATCAACCTTCATCTGTTATCTGTTTATTTTTTAGATCTGGCCTGACCGTAAAAGGTCAGAGAGTAACTCGCAATCTTAACATCGTATAGCTTCTCTACATGACTTTTGATCTCCTCAACACGGGAATCATAAAATTCGATTACCTCGCCGCTGTCGCTGAAAATAAAATGGTCATGCTGTTTGAAAAGATTTGATTTTTCAAATTGGGCATAATTTGTACCGAATTGATGTCTTGTAACCAGACCACAATCCAGCAATAATTCAATGGTATTGTACAAAGTCGCCCGGCTTACCCTGTACTTGTGATTCTTCATCCTGATATACAGTGTTTCAATATCAAAATGCCCGTCGGTGGCGTAGATTTCTTTTAATATCGTATATCGCTCAGGCGTCTTCCGATGGCCGTGCTTCTCAAGATAATCCGTGAAAAGTTTACGGACATTCTCAAAAGTATCTTCGGATGGCTTCTTCATTATTGGAAATTTTGAGTAAAGATATACAATTAAAATTATTTAGAACAAATAAAAATTAAAAAATCAATCGACCCTCACTACCGAAGTTACGCCTTCAATATCCGTCAACTTCTCCAGTGCATTCTTCAGCGAGTTCGCATCCCTTACGAACAGCTTGATCTGCCCTTCGGTAATACCATCATCGGCCTGGATGTTAAACGCTTTTATATTCAGGTTGAGTTCATTTGAAATGATTCTGGTTATCTCGTTGATCAGCCCTTTTTTGTCGATCCCGGTGATACGGATACATGTGAGAAAAGAAACAACGTCGTTATTAGACCAGGTGAGCTTTACAAAACGTGTGCCATACTGTGAAATCATTTCCAGTGCACGGGTGCATTTGGTACGGTGAATCATCATCGGTTCCTCTTCCGATGTTATAAAGCCAATCACTTCATCACCGGGAATAGGGTTACAGCAGTCTGAAAGCTGGTATCCATAACGGGCCAGTTCACCCCGGGCTTCCTCTTCGACAAAGGGATACGGGTTTTCATCCAGACTCCTGTCACTGGTATCGGCCTCACGAGGTAAAATATCCTGATTCTTCTTTACCGTTCTTGTTACATAGTTAATCCAGCCATCGCGGTAATTCGAAGCTGCGAAGATCTTGACATCCTTCAGGCCTATGGTGTCTGTGGCTGCCGAATAGTAGAGGTCGATCAATGTGGGGAAATTATTGATCGTCTGAAACTGCCTTATCTCCTCCTGCTTGAAATTGACATTGAATTGTCTGAACCATTTCTCGAGTTTTTCCTGGCCCTGTTTGCTGAACTTTTTCTTTTCTTCCTTTACGGCTTGCTTTATGTTTGATTTAGCTCTGGTAGTTACCACGTAAGTAAGCCATTCCTCCTTCGGAGTCTGCTTGCTCGATGTGATCACTTCAACCTGCTGCCCGTTCTTAAGCAAATGGTTGATCGGCACAAGTTTCTTGTCAACCTTCGCTCCAATACAATTGTTTCCGATCTCGGTATGAATGGCATAGGCAAAATCCAATACGGTGGAACTGGCCGGGAGGATCCGCATTTCACCTGAGGGGGTGAACACAGAAATCTCATCCAGAAAAAAGAATCCTTTTACATCGTCGATAAAAGAAATTGCATCAGCATCGGGCGACTCAATCATTTCCTTGATCCGGTCGAGCCAGTTATCGAGCTTGCTGCTCATATTAAACGATTCCTTGTATTTCCAGTGTGCCGCATACCCCCGTTCTGCAATCTCGTCCATCCTTCTCGACCTGATCTGTATCTCTACCCAGTGCCCCGTATGCCCCATTACTGTTGTATGAAGGGCTTCATACCCGTTGGCTTTGGGGATGGATATCCAGTCGCGGAGACGGTCCATATTAGGCAGGTAATAGTCGGTGACTATCGAATACACCTTCCAGCAATCCGACTTTTCACTTTCAAGCGGTGTATCAATCACAATACGGATAGCAAAAATATCGTAAATCTCCTCGAAGGGAACTTCTTTTTTCTTCATCTTCTGCCAGATGGCAGCAATTGATTTTTCCCTCGCTTTGATAGTAAATGTTAAGTTTTGCTGAATAAGGTCTTTTCGTATCGGATGTACGAATTTACTAACGAACCGGCTGCGTTCCCTGGCCGAGGACCTTAGTTTGCCAAGCAGCGTCTCATAAACATCAGGCTCGGTGTACTTGAGGGCAAGATCTTCAAGTTCACTTTTAATGGCATGAAGCCCCAGACGATGGGCCAGAGGGGCATATAATATAATCGTTTCAGATGAAATCTTCAGCTGCTTCTCGGCGGGCAGTGCATCAAGTGTTCTCATGTTATGCAGACGGTCGGCCAGCTTGATCAGGATTACCCTCACATCATCGGACAGAGTAAGAAGAAGGCGTTTGAAATTTTCTGCATGGATAGACGTGGTACTCTGATCAAAAATACCCTTGATCTTAGTAAGCGCATCGATGATTGAAGCCACTTTTTCACCGAATAACCCCCTGATATCCTCGAGGGTATATTCCGTATCCTCAACTACATCGTGCAGCAAGGCACAAACTACCGAAGTAGTGCCCAGGCCAATCTCTTCCACACAGATCGTGGCCACACCGAGAGGATGAAAAATAAACGGTTCACCGGTCTTCCGTCGCATATCATGATGGGCATCGAGGGCAAGTCTGAACGCCTTGCGCACGATCTTGCGGTCGTCAGGATTTTTTGGCTTCCATAACCTCAGCAGGTTCCTGTAACGTTTCAGTATCTCCTTGTTTTCCGACTCCAATATAGCCTTAGCCACCATAATACAGCAATCAAAAGTGATGCAAAAATACAGCAAAATTCAGAATGATCTGAAATAAGATTTGACCTGAAAAGAGGAAGTCCAAGCTGTAAAATCATTACTTTTGGAATCTTAACCAATTCAACACATGCAGCGAAATCTCACTCATCTATATTTCAGATTACTTTTGGCGGCCCTGTTGAATCTACCCGTATGCCTCTATGCCACGCATCAGCGGGCGATGGAGATCACATTCCGTCATCTCGGCGCCCTCACCTATGAGATCACCCTGACCTCCTATACAAATACTAAAAGTCCTGTAAACGCTGCAAGGGATTACCTCCAGATCAACTGGGGCGACGGCACTTCCGGCCTGATTCAGCGCACTCAGATCAGCAATCTTCCCGATACCATCAGCTATAATAGATATTTAGGGCAGCATACTTATCCAGGCCCCTCCGATTATGTTATTTCATGTGAAGACCCAAACCGTAACAGCGGGATATTGAACATCCCCAACTCGGTGAATATCCCGATGTTCGTTTACTCGGAACTCACCATCAGCCCATACATGAGCTATGATAACTCCCCTATCCTTCTGGTCCCCCCGGTTGACAATGCCTGTGTAGGACAGCCGTTTTATCATAATCCGGGGGCCTATGATCCGGATGGCGACAGCCTTTCGTATAAGCTGGTTACATGCCTCGGGATGAATGGAATGCCAATTCCCGGGTATACCTTGCCATTTCCTGCCAACTCCTGCCAGATCAACCCCTTAACGGGAGATTTCTCCTGGATAAGTCCTGTGCAGCAGGGCGAGTACAACATCGCGATTCTGATTGAAGAATGGAGAAACGGAACCAGAATAGGTTCAGTTGAAAGAGATATGCAGATAAACGTGGTTAGCTGTAACAACCGCCCTCCGGTAGTTGATTCCATTGCCGATACCTGCGTGGAAGCGGGCCACATTCTCAGTTTTCCGGTCAGAGCCCATGATCCCGACACCCTCGACATAATCACTTTAACAGCCTTGGGAGGGCCGTTTATCCTTACCATCAGCCCGGCAAGTATGAATCCCGACACCTCCCGGGGCCAGGGCCATGTAACAGGCACTTTCCAATGGCCCACGGTGTGCGAACATGTTAAAAGAAACCCTTACCAGGTATATTTTAAAGCCCAGGATGATGGGTTGCCCGTGCGTCTTGTCGACATCAAATCGATGATGATTCTCGTGATCGGACCCCCGCCTCAGAACCTGGCAACAAACCCGGCCGGAAACACTATAAATCTGAGCTGGAACCCATACTCCTGTGCCAATGCCAAAGGATTTTACGTGTACCGGAAATCAGACTCGACCGGCTATGTTCCTTCCTATTGTCAGACGGGCGTGCCGGCATACCTGGGCTACTCAAGGATCACAGTGATCAACGACATCACCACTACAAATTATTTTGACGATAACAAAGGTTCAGGGCTGAACCGGGGAATTAAATACTGTTACCTGGTGACTGCCTTCTTCAAGGATGGAGCCGAGAGCTATGCTTCTAATGAAGCCTGTGCTGAACTTAAAAAAGACGTTCCGGCAATAACCAACGTAAGCATTAATACAACATCGCTTAGCCTGGGCTCTCTTTACCTTGCATGGTCCAAACCAACCCAGCTCGATACCATACAGGCACCGGGCCCTTACAAATATCTTGTATACCGCTCCAGATCCGACAATCCGATACAGTATGCCCTCATTGATTCAATGTTCAATCTGAACGACACGATACGGCCCGATACCCTGCTCAATACGGTCGATTTCTCTTACCGTTACAGGATCGACCTGTATAATCTGACGACAGGGAACACTTTCTTTCTTGGGTCCTCCCAGCCGGCATCCTCAATGTATCTAAAACTCTCACCAGCCGATAAAAAAATGCGGATCAGCTGGACCAACGAAGTCCCCTGGAACAATAACGTCTTTACTGTATACAGAAGCAACGCCTTCGACGGCACCTATGATTCAGCTGGCTTCTCGGTAATACCTTCATATGTCGACCGCGGCCTGATTAATGGCAACACATACTATTACAAGATCAAAAGCAGGGGTAGCTATTCCTCGGCAGGTTTTGTAGATCCTATTATTAACTTTTCACAGAAAACAGGCGGGGTCCCGGTCGATAACGACCCACCCTGCCCGCAGATATTAAGCGATTCAGTTATCTGCCAGACTTTTACCAACTACCTGCACTGGAAAAATCCCGGCGACACCTGTGGCAGCGATATTGCCAGATATTATATTTATTTCAGCCCTTCATCCCTCACGAAACCTGTTTTGATCGACTCGGTACTGAATCCTTCCGACACGGTGTACATTTTCAAACAGCCTAATTCAGTGGTAGGATGTTTCAGTATCATCGCTGTTGATTCAGCAGGAAACCAGAGCAATTTCAGCAATACGGTCTGCGTTGATTATACCGCCTGCCCGTTATACAGCCTTCCCAATGTATTCACCCCCAATGGCGACGGCATCAACGACATCTATGTTCCCATCAACAATTCCTCTGTTGATCATGTAGATATGAAAATCATGAGCCGCTGGGGAAGGCAGGTGTTCAAGACATCTGACCCCGAAATAAACTGGGACGGAAATGACATGAACAGCAGTTCGGCCTGCGCCGATGGCACGTATTTCTTCATCTGCGATGTTTACGAAATCACACTTACCGGTATTCAGCAGAGAACCTTGCAGGGAAGTATCACCTTACTCAGATAACAGATAACAGATATCAGATATCGGTTATCGGTTATCTGCAATCAGAAATCTGATATAAAATATCAGATTTCTTCTCTACCTTTGCAGCCGTGAAAAACATCCGCAACTTTTGTATCATCGCCCATATTGACCATGGGAAATCGACTCTGGCCGACCGTCTTCTGGAAACGACCGGGGCAATATCAGAACGAGATTACCAGAATCAGGTGCTTGACGACATGGATCTTGAGCGAGAACGCGGGATTACAATCAAAAGCCACGCCATCCAGATGAATTATAAATATGAGGGGCAGGATTATGTTCTGAATCTCATCGACACACCCGGGCACGTCGACTTTTCCTATGAAGTCTCCCGTGCCATCGCGGCTTGTGAAGGCGCTTTGCTGGTGGTTGACGCCACACAGGGAATTCAGGCCCAGACGATATCAAACTTATACCTTGCCATAGATCATAACCTCACTATCATTCCTGTTCTGAACAAGATCGATATGGAAGCGGCCATGATCGAGGAAGTGAAAGATCAGATCGTCGATCTTCTGGGCTGCGATCGTGAAGAGATCGTTGAAGCCAGCGCAAAGGTGGGACTGGGAATCGACCGGGTGCTTGAAGAGATTATACATAAAGTTCCAGCCCCGAAAGGCGATCCGGAGGCCCCTCTGCAAGCTCTTATTTTTGACTCACTGTATAACTCATTCCGCGGTATTATCGCGTATTTCAGGATTTTTAACGGAAGTATCCGAAAAGGGGATCACGTGAAGTTTAACGCCACAGGCATGGAATATCATGCTGATGAGGTTGGGATTCTTCGTTTGAAACAGGAACCCAGAGACGAGGTTTTTTGCGGCGATGTCGGGTATATCATTTCGGGCATCAAATCGAGCAAGGAAGTCCAGGTTGGCGACACCATTACACATGTAGGCGACCCCTGCAAACAGGCTATTGAAGGGTTCCGCCCGGTAAAACCTATGGTTTTCGCCGGGATCTACCCTACCGATGCCGATGATTATGAAGAGTTACGTAACTCTCTCGAAAGACTCAAGCTTAACGATGCCTCTCTTTCTTTCGAACCTGAAGCCTCCGCAGCCCTGGGTTTTGGCTTCCGCTGCGGCTTTCTGGGGCTGCTGCATATGGAGATCGTTCAGGAGCGTCTCGACAGGGAGTTCGATATGGACGTGATCAACACAGTACCTAACGTTTCCTATAAAGTATACACCAACAAGGGTGAGATGCTCGATGTATATAATCCCTCAGGCCTTCCTGAGCCCAATTATATTGAACATATGGAAGAGCCGTATATTACGGCAAATATCATCACCAAAGCTGAATATATAGGTCCCGTGATCAAGCTCTGCATGGATAAACGGGGCACTCTCAGAAACCAGGTATATCTTACAACCGACCGTATTGAACTCACGGCCGATCTGCCCCTGGGCGAAATTGTATTCGATTTCTACGACAAGCTGAAAAGCATTTCCAAAGGTTATGCATCCTTCGATTACCATCCGATCGGATACCAGAATGCCGACCTTGTAAAACTCGACATCCTCCTGAATGGCGAAATCGTAGATGCCTTATCAGCGCTTATCACACGTAACAACGCCTATGATTTCGGACGGAAATTCTGTGAAAAACTCAAGGAATTCATTCCCCGCCAGCAATACGACGTGGCTATACAGGCGGCTATTGGCGCCAAGATCATCGCACGCGAAACAGTAAAAGCCCTTAGAAAAGATGTAACTGCCAAATGTTACGGCGGCGATATCACCCGAAAACGAAAACTCCTCGAGAAACAGAAAAAAGGCAAGAAACGTATGCGGCAGATCGGTAACGTGGAAGTACCTCAGAAAGCCTTCCTGGCCGTTCTCAAACTGAATTCATAAAACATCGCACATCGCACATCGTACATCGTTCATCGTACATCGTACATCGTACATCGTACATCGTACATCGTTCATCGTACATCGTTCATCAAAATCCCATCAGCGTTATCCCCACCGACCACGGATAAAGCTTCGGTCCCTGATTATCCTGGAACATCGGCGTTAGAGCGTAAGTCGCGAACAAATTCAGGAAAGACCAGCCAATCCTGAATGAAGCATCCAGCTTGAAAGGACTCAGATGGTACGCCCCGCGAGAGAGTACGACATTATTCCCTACATAATACGACGCTACCCGGTTGCCCTTATCATCAACAAGATAATTCGTCTGCCCGATGCTGTTATACTTCTGTTTCGAATAAGAACCTAAGCGCACACCCCCAATTACCCCTACCGACACATGAAAGCTCTTCATGTTGCGCTTTGGGTTCGTCTGAAACTCAAACAATAAAGGGATATTCAGGTAGCAAACAAAAAGCTTGTCCTGCTTCAGCCCAACATAATTGCCATCGCCATCCTTTACCTTATAGGCAACAAGCCGGGAACTGTCGGGGATCATCACGTAACTCCCTGTAAAATAATAATTGCTTAACTGAAATCCAAGTCCGGATGTGAAGCCGAATTTGTTTTTGACCAGATTCACATTGAATTCAAAAGGGTTCAGATTTACCATCAGGGAACGTGCGGTATTCATGTTCATATAAGGATACTGCGGATCAAAATTCATGTTGAACCTGTCGTTCACATACCCGTTTATACCCAGCTCCACACCCGCCCAGTGACCATTATATTTTCCTTTCCTGCTGAAAATACGGGGAGGGAAATCTTTCCATTTTGGCATTTCCTTCATCTTCACGTACACTATCATCGAATCCTTGCCGATTTTTCTTACCGTGACGCCAGGCAATGAAAATTGTGATGAATCGCTGCAGGAATAATGCTTTTTCTCCTTGCTGTCCTGAGCATATAATGAAAGAGAAGCCATTCCGGCCATCAGTAAAAACAGTAATAAAACAAATGACTTTTTCATATTTTGTTATTTAGAATGATTTTAGATGAGATACTGGACAATAGACGAGGCCGGATGTAAAATGTTACAGGATGCAGGATGCGGGATGCAGGATGCGGGATGCAGGATGCAGGATGCGGGATGCAGGATGCAGGATGCAGGATGCAGGATGCGGGATGCATCAGGTTTCAAAAAACCTGCTCTCAAAATTCACCAGGTACAGCTTTTGGGTGGCGCGTGTTACAGCGGTATACAGCCAGCGCAGAAACTCGGTATTCAGCATCTTATCTGAAAGATATCCCTGGTCGATAAACACGGTATCCCATTGCCCGCCTTGTGTCTTATGGCATGTAAGAGCATAGGCGAACTTGACCTGCAGGGCATTGAAATAAGGGTTCAGCTTCACTTTCCCCACCTTTGCCCCGCGTGTCGGCAGATCGGCATAATCTTCCATGATGGTTGTGAATAGCCTGTTGTTCCCGGGCTGGGGTAGTGCCGGAGTTTCAGCCATCAGTGTATCGAGAATGATCTTTACATCCAATTCCTTTTCATCAGGGTAGTCGAGAAACCGTATCGTCACATCAGCAAAGCGGAACCCGTACATATCTTCTGTTTTGTGTATACGGGTCAGTTCCACGATATCGCCGTTTGCTATAAATCCGGCCGGGGATTCAGGCGGAAGCCAGAAATAATTATTCTTGACCACCATAAGGTAATCTCCTGTTGAAATCTGCCCTTCAAGAAAAAGTATACGGTTCCTGATCTCCCGGTTGAAAATATTGGCCCGTTTGTTCGATCGGCAGATCACCACATTATTTTCCTTGCCCGAGCCTGAATACGCCTTGTTCAGCATCTCTTCCAGGTCAGACCCGTTTATCCTGATCACGTCGGTGAACTGTTTGAGCGAGAACAGAGGGAACTTCACTTTTTTTTCAGTGATTTCACCCCTGAGGAAAGTAGCGTTTTCGAGTATCCCCGATTCCTTGCTTTGTCGCACGACTTCAGTCAGCTCATCCTCATCAATCTCGAGGCTGTAAGCCTGTTTCAGAAAGGCCGTATCGAGAGCCGGACTGTCATCCAGGCCCACAGGAGGCAGCTGGGCCGTATCGCCGATAAACAATATCCTGCAATTTTCGCCCGATTGCACGTACGAAAACAGGTCGTCGAGCAGGTTGCGTGACGAAAACATCTGACCTTCAGCCTGTGTATAATGAGGTATCATTGACGCCTCATCAACAATAAATAAAGTATGCTTATGGAGGTTCTTCTGAAGTTTCATCACGAGATTGCCTTCCCTGGAAGTGCGGGCGAAATAAATCCTTCGATGGATGGTATGCGCTGGACGGCCTGTATAGCTCGAAAGCACCTTGGCTGCCCTGCCTGTGGGGGCCATCAGCACAGTTCGTTTTCCCAGACCCGGAAGTACATTCACCAGAGCCTTCACTACCGTGGTTTTGCCTGTTCCGGCATACCCTTTCAGTACAAAGATGGCATTGCTTTTTTTCCAGCCCAGGGTCAGAAAAACAGCCAGGTTACCCATCAGCCGGCGCTGGCAGTTGGTAGGTTCATAAGGGAACTCCTTTACCAGCGTGGATATGACAGTCTTCACATCCATTTCATGAATTATTCGTAACGAAGCGATTCAATGGGGTCGAGGTTGGCAGCTTTCCGTGCAGGGATTATGCCCGAAATAAGTGCAACTGCAAAACAAAGTACTACCCCTGTCATGATCCAGATCCAGGGAATGATGAAAGCGCTTCCGATAAGCAGGGAAATCACATTGCCGATCAGAATCCCGAGTGTAATCCCCAGAGCACCTCCCAGCTGGCCTATTACCACGGCTTCAACAAGAAACTGGTTGCGAATCACCCGGCGTGTGGCTCCGATTGCCTTTCGTATGCCGATCTCACGGGTTCTTTCGGTAACCGAAACCAGCATGATGTTCATCAGGCCGATAGCTGCTCCCATCAGGGTTATCAAGCCGATCAGAGTCGCGGCATAGGTTACATATTTAATGTTTTCTATCAGCATTTTCGCGATATTATCGCTTTTAGTGATCTCGAAAGTATTTTCTATACCTACCGGGACTTTCCTGATACTGCGGAAAATGCCGCTGGCTTCTCCAATGGCCGGATCGACCAGTTCAGGCCGTTTGGCCATCACGTTGATATTGAACGAGAGATTAGGCCTCGGAAATTCTTTACGGCAGTTATTCAGCGGTATGAGTACATTACGGTCACCGCTGAATCCCATGCTCGATCCCTTCGACTTTAATATTCCTATAATCCTGTATTTGCCGGGTCCGATAGAAATCACTTTCTCCAAAGGATTTTCCTTATTCTTAAACAGGTTGGTTACAACCTCCGATCCCAGAATACAAACCGAAAGACCTCCGTCTATCTCATTCTGCGAAAAATTCCTTCCCTTCTCAACCTCATCACCCGAAGTGATCACATAGTCAGCATCGGTACCCATGACCCGGGTATTGGGATTGGTTTTATTCGTCCCGTTTTTCAGGGTGACGCCAAACGAAGCGAACATCCAGACTGCAGTATTCGCGGGAAGATCAAAGCGTTTTTTAAATTCAAGCGCCTGGGCATAGGTAATAGGATCATAGCGTTTCTGAACCTGGTTGTCGCCTCCCATATGCACATTCATGCTGCGGTTTCTGATAGTAAACGTATTCGAGCCCATCATCGAAAAATTCTGGGTCAGGTAGTACTTGATCGAATCGGTTGCTGTAAGGATCCCGACCAGAGCCATGATCCCGAAAGCAATGATCAGGATGGTGAGTATGGTCCTTAAGAGATGGGTTCTTATTGAATCCAGAGAGATCCTGACATTTTCAAGAGCAAGTGAGTTTTTCATGTATTGATTTCTTTTTTACCGAAAGCCAGGTCACCGGCATCACCGAGGCCCGGCACGATCAGCGATTGTGCAGTAAGCTCTTCATCAATCACTCCCACCCAGATGTCACGATTCTGCTGAGGGATATGTTTCTTAATAAAATCAAGACCTTCCTCGCTGGCCAGAGCCGAAACGAGATGGATGTGTTTAGGCTTGCCTTTGAGCATCAGATGGCGGTATGTGTTGACCATGGAAGTGCCGGAAGCAAGCATCACATCACAGATAACAAGTACTTTATCGTTGATGTCGGGCACCTGGCTATACTCCACGTTGATAGTAAAAGACCCGTCCTTATGCCTTTTACGGTAAGCTGAAACGAAAGCGCTGTCGGCCCGGTCAAAAACATTCATGAACCCTTCGTGAAAAGGCAGCCCGGCCCTGAGGATCACAGCCAGAACAGGATTTTCCTTAAGAACGGGTACCATAGCCACCCCAAGGGGAGTTGTAACCTCCTTTTCAACGTATTCGAGCTTCCTGCTGATCTCGTATGCGAAGATCTCACCGATTCGCCTCAGGTTGTACCTGAACCGTAAACGGTCTTTCTGAATTTCCGCGTCCCTGATCTCCGAAATGAAAACATTCAGTATCGAAGCGCTGTTTGACAATATATGTACCATCAGATTATTTTTAGTGTGATTAAACAAATATACTCATTTTACTCTCTTCCTTACAGCCCGCGTGAGCTTAAGTGTCGTATTCAGCAAAGCGGGCAGGCTGTTCCTGAGAAGCCGGTGATAGAGAACTTCCGACGCTCCGAAACTTTTATAAAATCGGCCCAGATTAGGGTCGTTGCCTCCCTCAAAGTCAAGTATGATGGGTTTTTCGGCGTTTTCTCTTATGAATTGGTCGATAAGGAAAAACATAGCCCCGTTCTCCCTGGCCCGGGGCCCGGATGCCGCAAACAGGAAATAAATCCTGCTGCTGTCGGCAAGAAAAAAGGCAGCAGCAGAAAGCAGTCCGCTCTCATCAAAGGCCCCGCGTACAAAACCCTGCCGATTCTGCATGCCGGCCTTTATAAGGGTTCCCATCTGTTCATAATGGTGTTCCTTCAGTTTCCCCTCTTTTTCACCGAAATTTTCCCGGAAAAGCCTTACCAGTTCATCTGTACCCACGTTTCGCCCTGTATTGACACCCGATTCCATCGCTTTTCTGATATTTCTCCGTGTATTCTGGGAATACCCTGCGCCTATGCCTTCATAGGAGTCCTTTAACCCCAGTTCATGATTAGTCCTTGGTATCAACTCCAGTCCGGACAAAACCGGCACAAACCCGGGGGTTACCTGAATGTCGATATACCTGTAGCAGGCCGGAATCGCATTCATAAAGCTTTCCGCAGTATATTGTTCTACAGGAATGACTGAGAATAATCCGAGCTGCTGGGTAAAAAACGGCTGAAACAAGTATGGCAGTCCGGCTTTTTTACCGGGGGTAAGCGGAAAAACTCGGGTATAATCGTCGGCGATCAGAGCCTCCCAGGCTGGAGACACTACATCGAGATACCATGAGAAAGCATAAACCCTCCGGTTGATGGCCCGGCTGATGCATTCATCCCACCTGGCCTTGTCAATTTGATGATGCTTTAAATAGCTGATCATTTCCTTATTTTGCCGCGAATCTCAACAGCTCCTCATACATACTACGCCAACCCAGCCATCGGCCATATTCAGAGAATGTCTCGTTATGGCAAAGGCTTACAAACTCCCCTCCTACCGATCTCACCATAGAAATCATATGGTGAATGGTTTCAAGACTTTGTTCGGGCGTTAGACGTAGGTAATCTTTCATTGTTACATCCATGAGCGAGACCGGATGAATTTTAAGCGGGACGAATTCATTTCTGCTCAGGTCGAAGAACCAGTATGGCCTGGCCATTCCGCTTCTGAAGCCAGGATGGGAAGCATACCCCATCGAAAAATCATCGGTTATCCCCAGGTTTGCAAGGTTCCTGTATGTTCTCGGAAAAGAGATCTTCAGGAAATGCTGTCGGCTGCATGTGACATCACGCTCAAGTACCTGGCTAAGCCCATACACCTCTTTGTCGAGCTTCTTCAAATGTCTGTTGGATGAAAGCGAAGGATGTATCCCGACTTTTTTCTCCTGGTCAAGGCTGGCAAGAAGTTTAAGGAAGGTCTTGTTTGTAGTGGAGATATTATTATCCTTGCCCCCGTAATTAGCAAAAAGAATGAAATAATATGGGTTGAGGCCATAGGCTGTATGCAATGTATGCAGGTATTCGTAGGTATCGAAAGGATCCATGCTGGCTCCTGAAAGGACTTTAAACCTCATGAAAATATCGTCGAAACTGAAGTTCATTGCAGAGCGTGCAATACCCCCGGCAGTTCTTGATAGACCGCGGCATCTGAATGCATAGGCATGGTCAATATCGATGGTAGGAATAAAAGAATATTCCGGCTTTTTTACTGTAAACCCGGGGAACTTCTTGATTATCACCTCGGCCAGCCTGTCGGCCCAGAAGTGTACCACCGGAAGCTCAAGGAACTTGCCCTGCATGGCAATGGATGCATGAGCAGGAAAACGGCCGTACTTATCATGTTTATGCTTTTCATATTCTTCGTACCGGGTGACCATATAAAACGCGGCGGCAAAGGGATCGAAGGGCAGTGCCGAATGCTCATTCCCTGTCGGAAAGATCACCGGCACCGGGTCTTTGGTACTGATGCCGGGATCAAGTGGATTCACGTTATCTTCGAACAACAGCTTCTTTGATTCAATGAAAAGCTCTCCGTCAAAAGGCGCCGGAGCATATACCAGTTTTGGCCCCTGAAACGATAAAAAATCATCCTGAAACGAAGTAAAGGCACAGTCCACCCCCAGCAGATCATTAAACAAAAGGCTGCTGATATACCGTAAACGGTTAGACACAGACGGGGTGTAGATAAGGATCATTACTGCTTATTTGATGTAGCCAAATTAAGAAAAAAACGAAAACTTTCGTACTTTTGATACGTAATTTTGATCAGATCAAAGGAAATTTATGGATAACTTTATTGTTTCGGCCAGAAAGTACAGACCACAGACTTTCGATACCGTTGTAGGTCAGGCAACTATAACCAATACACTTAAAAATGCAATCCGCCATAACCAGCTGGCCCAGGCATTTTTATTTTGCGGCCCGAGAGGGATCGGCAAGACCACCTGCGCCCGTATCCTCGCCAAAACCATCAACTGCAACCATCTTTCAGCCTCAGGTGAAGCCTGCGACCAGTGCCAGTCGTGCGTTTCTTTTAACGAAAATACATCCTTCAATATATATGAACTTGACGGCGCTTCCAATAATTCCGTTGATGATATCCGTACCCTGGTCGAGCAGGTACGCATCCCACCCCAGATGGGAAAATACAAGGTCTATATCATCGACGAGGTACATATGCTCTCGGCGGCCGCGTTCAACGCCTTTCTGAAAACTCTCGAAGAGCCGCCCCCCTACGCGAAATTCATTCTCGCCACAACAGAAAAACACAAAATCATTCCTACTATCCTTTCGCGTTGCCAGATTTTTGATTTCAGAAGGATCACGGTGGATGACATTGTAAGTCACCTGAAGTTTGTGGCTGACAAGGAGAATATAAGCGTTGAGGAAAATGCTCTGCATATCATCGCTCAGAAAGCCGACGGAGCCATGCGCGATGCTCTCTCGATCTTTGACCAGCTTGTAAGCTTTGCAGGCAACGACCTGAAGTACGCCACGGTGATTGAGAACCTGAATGTTCTTGACTTCGAATACTACTTCCGTATCACTGACCAGATCATGAATTCAGATATTTCGGGCACCCTTCTTACCCTGGATGATATTATCGGTAAAGGCTTCGATGGCCAGCATTTTCTAATCGGGTTCAGCGAGCATCTCAGAAATCTGCTGGTATGCAAGGATCCCGCTACCCTCCGGCTCATGGAAACCGCCCCCTCGGTACGGGAACAGTACGCTTCCCAGGCTTCACTGATTCCTGCATCGCGTATCCTGGAACTTCTTGACCTCAGCAACCGCTGCGATCTGGCCTATAAAATCAGCAATAACAAACGTATACACCTTGAGCTGGCGTTGATGCAGATGTGTTCAGGCTTCGGCCAGCCCCGGCCTCTTGCCCAGCCCGCAGCCGCCCCGCCCCGGCCTGTTGCGCAGCCTGCAGCCGCCCCGCCCGTTGTTTCAGCGCCCGTTGTTTCAGCGCCTGAAAGATCCGGCCCTGCCATCCCGGCTAATCCGGTGGCTTCCGTAACCCCGGTCAAACTCAGAGATCTCAAAGAAAATATCAGCGGCACCATTTCCATCAAACAAGCCGTGAAACCAAAGGAAAACACTCCTGAAGTCCTTGAAGACACTGCTGTGTACGATAAATTTATTCCGTTTACCCAGGAAGAACTGAATGTTGCCTGGAAAGAATATGTTGCAGGACTGAAGTCCGAAATCCCTCATCTGTACAACAGTCTTATCGACTGCGTCCCGGCTCTGAAAGATGACTTTAACATCGAGATCACCCTCGAGAACAAATTGCTTGACACCGAATTTTTTCAGAAAAAAGCTGAAATGCTGGGATTTCTGCGCTCAAAGCTCAGTAACTACAAACTGAGCATCACTACAAAAGTGGAAGAAAACAGCAGGGAGTCACGACCTTATACCGACAAAGAAAAGTTTGAAAAAATGGCCTCGAAAAACCCTTCCCTTTTTAAGCTGAAAGAAGAACTTGACCTTGAGATTGAATACTGAGATGGATCCTACAGTCTATTGTATAGGCGAGACCGTGCTGGATATCATTTTCAGCGAAGGACGGCCTGAATCGGCGGTTCCCGGCGGTTCCATGCTTAACTCGGCTGTTTCTCTCGCAAGATCAGGGCTTAATGTAGAGCTCATCAGTGAATATGGCAATGACCCACCGGGTGACATCATAGCTGATTTTCTTCAAAAGAATAATGTAGGAACTCGTTTTATCAACCGGTATGATGACGGAAAAACCGCGATAGCCCTGGCCTTTCTTGACCAGAAACGAAATGCCACTTATTCTTTTCACAAATCCTATCCGCAGGTCAGACTTAAAGACCCCCTTCCGTTGACCGGAAAAGGTGACGTAATTCTCTTTGGATCTATCTATTCCATCACGGCGGGAATTCACGATAAAATTATTCCCTGGGTAAAAAAAGCCCGGGCTATGGGAACATTGATCGTTTATGACCCGAACTTCAGGAAGTCTCATCTGGAGATGCTCGAGAAGGTGAGGCCATGGATAGCAGAGAACCTCGCTCTTGCCGATATGGTGAGAGGTTCCGATGAGGATTTTAGTACTATCTTTGCTTTGCAGAAACCCGATGCCGTGAGAAATAAACTCCTTTCGCTGGGCTGCAAAAACCTTATCATCACAAGAAACAGTAAAAGCCTTGTTGCCTGGTTTTACGATCTTCATATGACTGTAAAAATCCCAAACGTGAAACCCCTTATCAGTACTATCGGAGCCGGCGATTCGTTCAATGCCGGACTTATTTATGCTTTGGTTAGCGGGGGTTTTACTTTGACAAATCTGGGCGACTCAGAAGCACGGAAGATAATCGGCAGCGGGATCTCTTTTGCCTCCGACGTTTGTAAAAGTATCGAAAACTATATTTCTTCAGGATTCAGTAAAACCCTGAGATCATGAACCACTGGTTTTGGCGTTCGGTATTGAAGATCATGGGTTGGAAGACCGATGGAAGAATGCCGTCCGACATAAAAAAAGCAGTGATCATTTCAGCCCCCCATACAAGCTCATGGGATTTTGTAGTCGGATGGATGACCTTTCATGTGGCCGATGTGAACATTCGTTTCCTTATCAAAGCTGAACTTTTTAAAGGCCCCCTGGGCTTACTTATTACAAAACTCGGGGGGATACCGGTCGAAAGGGGCAAAAAGAACAATATGATCGACCAGATGAAGGATTTGTTTAACACCAACGAGTCTGTTTATGTTGTGATTACACCCGAGGGATCCAGGAAAAAGGTGACTCAGTGGAAAAAAGGATTTTACATGATCGCCATGGAGACGGGAGTTCCTATTGCATGTTCCTTTATTGACTACGGTCCCAAAACCGGAGGGATAGGGCCTGTTATCATACCCAGTGGCGATTTCGACAAGGACCTCAAAATCATTCAGGATTTCTACAGGGATAAAAAAGCAAAACATCCTGAACGCTTCAATCTATCTGGTATTTAAAGCTGTTGACTTTCTGGCAATCGAGATAATCCAAACAATTACTCCGATGGAATAAAGGCTGTGAGTAATTGTAAGCAGAACAAACCCCATCAGGGGATCCCCGAAAAACAGTCCGCCGGCAACAATGGGAATGATGATGCACAGGGCCCCCAGCACAGCGACGAAGAACATCGGCCGGGCTTTACGGATGATGAGAGGGGTCTGGCTGATGGTGGAACGTACAAAATCAAAAAACATCCAGGGCGCCAGAATGCGGGCATACAGGCCGGCTTCGGTCCACGCCTTGCCGAAAACCAGTGCGATAAGCCATGGACCCAGAGTTAACAGTATGACCGACACCGGCAATGCAATCAGTGCAGCGGTTTTAATCGTTTTCATTACCGGCTGAATCAGATTCCCGTCGCTCTTATATCTCTCCGACGCTTCCTTATAAAACACCTGGCCTATGGAGATGCCTACAAGCCACATCGGAGCCTGAAGCAAACGAAGGGATAAGGAGAAGAACCCGACGACTGAAGACGTGAAAAGAATCTTCAGCAAATATATAATGCCATACGACTGTACCATCTCAACGATGACCTGCGGGGTATTGGCCATTGGCAGGTATTTGTATTTCACCGCGAGAGCTTTTTGGGAAGCGAGGCTGAAATACCTGAGACTTCCGCGGTAGCGGGAATAAAACAAAAAAGAAAAGAATAGTATCACAACCAGGGCTCCCGCAAAATTTCCCAGCCACAATCCCAGAACTCCATACCCTGCAAAACCCATCAGCAGAGTCGTGAAATTATTCCCTGCCGAGGTTATGATCTTTGAGTATGCCAGTGTTTTGTACTCCTTCATGTGGTTATACCATTGCTGGAAAACGCTGCTGGCGGCCATCAGAAAGATCAGTAAAGGAAGCAGGTATATCCAATGCCCGTATGCCGGGTTCATGATTACACCGTTAAAGAAAAGCCGGTCGGCAAGAAACAGTATAGCTGTCGATGCCAGAGCGATAACAAATGCGGTGATCAGCGAAAGGAAGCCCAGGTTCGCGGAGTCCCTGTGGTCGGCGGGAAGAATAACAGCCATCTCGTACCTCAGCGTCGCGACCATACCGATGCCCCCGGCGATTGAAATAAGAAAAGTTACAGAGCCGAAATCAGAAGGGGAGAATAAACGGGTTATTACCGGAGCGGCAAGAAAAGAGATAAGCTGTGCAACGGATGTACCTGCAACCAGCTTCGAGATGTTCTTAAGCATAGATCTTCACGGTAATGGGTTTTGCCGATTTCAGTATCAGCTCAGTCTGGCCACGGTAGCGAACTCAAGAAACCTCACATCAGCCATATAGCCAAACGTGAAAACTCCCAGCATGATCGCTAAAATATTGTTTGTTTTATTGATGCCCGTGCAACTCACCACGGTATATCCCTTACTGCTAAACATCCTGATGATGCTTTTTTGCGTAAAGAAACGATAGTGAGTCCTGTCAAGAATACCTCCGGCCTTATACTCCCAGTCCTTCTGAACCACTACCTCATACAGATTGCGTATGTAACGCACGTTGGGGATAGAACTCACTATATAACCACCGGGGACAAGGATATCCCTGCACAGTTCAAGCGCTCTTTCCGGATCGGTAAAATGTTCCAGAACATCATTGAATACAAGACAATCGAAATATTTTTTCGGCAAAGCCGGATAATTATGATAAAAATCGCCTGCAAACACCCGATTGAGTCTGGTTGAGGCAATGGCAGCGGAGGCTTCCGATAATTCCACCCCCCATACCTCAACTCCCTCTCTCTGTTTCAGAAGCAACCCAAAGTTTCCTTCTCCACAGCCAACCTCAAGGATCCGTTTGCATGAAACAGGTATGAATCCGGGCATCTCCTCCCTGGGGTCGGTATAGTAAACCTGCATGATCTGCTCACTCGATGGCACCTTTTTCATGGGCTAAAATTAATTATTTTCTCTCAGTACATCACAATTTTCACTGATATGGATGTATATTTGTAATGATCAACTTCTTATTTCATTCTCTCATTTTAATTTATCCTTATGAAAAAGCTGACATTCCTGTTCTTTCTGTCATTTACCCTGTGTTTAACGGGGCTCATCGCGCAAAAACCCTATGATCCTAAGGCGATCATCCCCCCTTCACCCGATGTTAAAACCGGCACCTTACCCAACGGGCTCAAATACTACATAAAGTTTAACCAGAAACCTGCGCAGAAAGTTGAGCTCAGGCTGGCAGTAAATGCTGGTTCCATCCTGGAGGACAATGACCAGCAAGGGCTTGCACATTTTATGGAGCACATGAATTTTAACGGGTTAAAGCATTTTCCCGCCAATGAGCTGGTACAGTACCTTCAGAGCATCGGAGTGGGTTTTGGAAACGACCTTAATGCATTCACTGGCTTTGACGAAACACAGTATATGCTGCCTGTTCCCAGCGATGACTCAAACAAAGTGGATAAGGCGTTTACCGTTATCTCAGACTGGAGCGGTGCGGCCCTGCTCACTACCGAAGAGATTGACAAGGAACGCGGAGTCATCCTCGCCGAAAGCCGTATAGGAAAAGGGGCGGATGACCGGATGATGAAAAAATGGCTGCCCTCTCTGATGAATGGCTCAAAATATGCCGATCGCCTCCCCATAGGTGCTGACTCTATCATCGAAAAATTCGACTATTCGGTATTACGAAGGTTTTATACCGACTGGTATCGGCCCAATTTACAGGCAGTTATTGTAGTTGGCGATATGCCGGTGGAAAAAGCCGAAAAAATGATTGCGGAAAAATTCGGAAATTTTAAAAATCCCGCTAGCCCCCGTCCCCGCCAGGCTATTTTTGAAGTAAAGCCTTTTACTGTGAGCAAAGCCATGATGGTAAGCGACAAAGAAGCCAATTTCACTCAAATTTCCATAGTCTGCAGCGCTCAGCCCAGCCATCCGGTCATAACCGAAGGAGATTTTTTGAACCGCATGATCAATAACCTGTTCTTCAGCATGATGTCGATGAGGCTTGAGGAATTGAAGAACTCGGCAAAACCACCTTTTGTATATGCCTATACTTATCTCGGAGGCTGGGGCCGGGGGTATGAAAATTTTGCAGCAAACGCGATGTGTGGAAACCAGCAGATGAAGCCGGCCATAGAAGCATTGATGTCGGAATGTATGCGGGTAAAAAAATTCGGCCTTACCAAAGATGAGCTGAGCAGGGCAAAAGCCATGATGCTGGCCGATTATGAAAAGCGATACAATGAGAGAAACAAGACCGAATCGGGAAATCTCATATGGCAATTCGCTTCAAATTTTTACGAAAACGAAGCCATCCCCGGCATTGAGTGGGAGCGCAATTTTGTAAAGCAGAATATTGACCTGATAGACCTGAATAGTTTTGACAGCATCAGGAATAAAATCACATTTAATGATAAATATTTCTGTTATGTAACGGCTAAAACCGAGGCCGACCTGCCCACCGATGAACAACTGAAGGCATGGATCGATAATGCACTTAAAAAAAATGTAGAAGCATATAAGGAAAATGCGATTGCCGCTTCACTGCTGAAGGCGGAGCCCAAACCCGGGACTGTCGTAAATACCGAAAAGAACGAAAAACTCGGTACCACCACACTTACACTCAGCAATGGAGCGACAGTATGCTTAAAACAGACCGACTTTAAAAATGATGAAATCATCTTCAAAGGCAGCCGCTTTGGCGGTTTCAGCCTGTACGAGGCCATTGACTACCCCAGCGCCCAGTTCTCAAATAACCTGGTGGAAGAAATGGGTTATGGCGATTTCTCAAAATCGGATCTGACCAAATTCCTGTCAGGGAAAGAGGTTTCAGTTACTCCAACCATTGATATGTACACCGAGTACATTAATGGAAAAAGCACAGTTAAAGACCTGGAAACCTTGTTTCAGCTGATCTATCTGAAATGTACTTCGCCCCGAAAAGACGCTGAGGCTTTTAAATCGTACATCAGCCGTGAAAAACAACAGCTGGAATCGATCAAGCAAAATCCGCAGTACTTGTTTATGGATACCGCCTACAACACATTTTACGGAGGAAATAAAAGAGCTCACCTGCTTGAGAATCCTTCAATATATAATCTGATGAAAATGGAAAATGCATTAAATTTCTATAAAGAGAGATTATGTAATGTGAATGGCATGTATTATACTTTTGTCGGCAATTTTACCATCGACCAGATCCTTCCTCTCATTCAGAAATATATTGCTTCTTTGCCTTCCGGTAATTCAATCAACATGTTCAGGGATCTTGGTATTCTCCCCATAAGGGGTGAACATTCTTTCACTTTGAACAAAGGTTCGGAGCAACAAGCCATGCTCTCACATTTTTTCACAGGAAAAATGCCTTATAATCCCGACGACAACTTTCTTCTTTCGCAGCTCAATGGTGTTCTAAACAATCAGATTATCGATACCATCCGCGAAAAAATGAGTGCTATTTACGGCGGAGGATGCGGGGGGTCAATTGCAAAATTCCCCAGAGAAGAATTTATTATTCAATCGCAGTTCCCCTGTAGTCCGCAGAACATTGAAAAAGTAAGCAAAGCCTTCCTTGGCCTTATCGAGAGCGCTAAAGCTGAAGGCGGCATTACCCCTAAGGATCTGGAACGGGTACGCGAACCGGCTCTGGAGCACTTCAAGGTGAACATAAAGACCAACGACTACTGGCTTAACGGACTTCAGAATGCATTTCTCTACGGGACTGATCCCGAAAGGATCATCACATATGAAATGCGGCTAAAGGCGGTCACTCCCGAACAACTGGTACAAACCGCCCGTAAATTCTACACCCGTCAGAACACTTTAAAAGCAGAATGGCTGCCTGAAGTCAAATGACATCACGGTAAAGAATCAGGCAGGAACCAAACGTCTATGGAACCTGGTAAATGTTTGCTTCATCCCGGTAACCACTGTTCTTCAGATACCAGTCGGGATACTGTGCGCCTGATGACTGAGCCCAGGCAGCGAACTTAAGAAAGGCTGTTGTGATTTGGGCCGTTTCGTTGGTATAATCAAAACCGGAAGAAATCCGGATAGCCCATGGAAGGTTCGTTTTTGTCTTATAATACCTTGCTGATGAGGGATCGGAATTATCATCGCCTGTATTGAAATAAGCAAGGTTTACGAGGCTTGTGGGTGGATTGTCGGGCAGATGTATCTCTTTTCCCCTGTCAAGGTTGACAATCATAAACGGATTGAACTGATCTAACCCGACATCAGCAACAGAATACGTATTGGGTTTGAAAATAATCGAAATAATACTTGTATCGGGTTTGACATAAGGTGCTCCGGGCACCGTGTTCACACCGAAACCTCCGGGCGATGGCATGATCTTATTTACATTATCGAAGACGATCACTGTAATTTTATTCTGTCCTGCCTCGGTGCCGTTCGGGTTCAGGTGAATAAAACTTTCCTTTAGTTTATATCCGGCAGCTTCCACATCCGGCCCGGCAATAGCGTTTAAGGGTAACTGGAAACCAAATCCGTTCTGAAACCCGGCCCCGATAGCCCTCATTATAAACGTTGCTTCAACTTCCGTTACCTTGTTATTCGCATTGGTGATGGTTTTGAAGCGATAATTAAGCACCAGGTCATTGAAATCATAATCGCCGGTCCCAGGCCAAAGATCCTCGAACGCGAGAGAGCCAAAACCTGTAAGTGGAGAATAATTGTTGAACGCCCTGGCCGGATCTTTTGGGTAGGCATCATCCGCATCGGCAATGCCGTCTCCGTCCTGATCAGGTGAACCACCCGGTTGGGCAAAATTGGCCTGTATCTCGGTCGGATCAAGGGCTCTGTTGAAAAACTTACATTCATCGACAGATCCGTTGAAGAACTTCTGAAGGCCATCGTCGGAACCGATAGCCAGATCCAGGCTGTTCACGTACAACAAGCCTGTAACTGCCATGCTGTTCCTGAGCTGTCCGTTCACATACAATTTCAGTTGTGCGCCATCATACGTCAAGGCCAGGTGGTACCACTGGTTTAAAATGGGAAGTCCGCCTCCCCAACTCAATCCTTGCGTAATATTGCCCACAAGCCTGATCTGACAGCCCCAGCCCCCCCAGTTACCCAGCCCAAGGCCATGCCCCTCAAAATCTCCCTTCTGAAAAATTTTCGCCGTTACATAAGTATTTGTTTTAGCCCAGGCCATCATGGTAATCTGATATACAGGATTCAGGTTTAGCTTGCTGGGTACCTTAACAGCCCCGGTGGAGCCATCAAAGGTTAGGCAACTCCCCGAGACACCCGGGCTCCATGTTGCTCCCGTGATAATCCCGTTGTTGACTCCTTTACTATCGTTGGCAATGCTTCCGGCATTTTCGTCCAACTTCCAGTATGAAACCAGGTTGTCGCTTCCTGTACCGGGAGCTGGAGTGGATCCAAATATCTGAAGTACTTCAGAATCGGTAAGCGCCCTGTCGTAAACCAGCATCTCGTCAATGGTTCCTTTAAAAGGATTAATGGATGACTGTTTACCAATATATACATCTCCGGCTGAAGCCTGAAGATTTCCTGTATTGGTTGTATACGTTCTGAGCAGGCCATCCAGATAGAGTTTCATCATAGAACCGTCGTAGGTCATTGCAACGTGATGCCAGTCGGTATCCAGCACTCGGTTGGTGTATCCCGAGTTCAATGATTTCCACACCGGAGTATACAATGCAAAACCCGGTCGCCCCTGGGCATCAATACTAACAATGTATTTCACATTCTGATAAATAAAAGTCCCGTTATCCCCAACTGCGTTTAACCTGAACCAGAATGAAAAACTTATGCTGCCTCCCACGGGATTGAACCCGGCTTTGGAAACCAGAACATGATTGTCAACACCATCGAACTGAAGTGCGCTTCCACGGATACCTGCCACCCAGCTTGCTCCGCTAATGACGCCATTATGGCCGGCTATTGAATCCTGAGCAGAAGTCCCGGTGTTTTCATTAAAATGCCAGGCTGCGATCAGGCCCGCCGACGGGATGTCGTACAACGCATTTATTCTGCCATTTTTAAGAGCATGTGATAGGTTAACCTGAACCACATTACCTGAAATTGTCACGGGAATGCCGTTCACGCTCACCAGCCCGATATACGAAGGGATGTTGATCTTTACTGAAAAAGGAGCAGCCAGTCCGTCGAAAAAACCGCGGTAAAACTGTATGTCGCCTTTTTCGGAATTAATAGTGATTACGGTCGAATGATCAGAAGTAATCTGAAAAGTAACATCACGCGATGTTTCCCAGTTAAAACCTGAAGAAACTTTCAGATCCTTCATCTGTACCGCTGTACTTCCAGGGTTGGTATCATTTTTTTTGCATGCAGGTAGCATGAGGATGATCAGCAGCATGAAGGTGATTCTATGATTGCGGTACATGGGAGTATATTTATTACAAAGATACTCCTGCGTTTAAGGAATAGCAAGGACAAATGCGTAAGTGTAACTGTTATTTTAGCTAATGTGAATTTCGGGATTATATCCAATGCCAGGTGAAAACTTTAGTACTGTTCGCAGTATCTCATAAATTATATACCTTTGTACCTTCCAAAATATAGTATGCTCTTGTAAAGCATATGTCTTGACGGGTTTAACTGAGACAGCCCAAAAGCGGAAATGATTATGGCAAAGACTGATAGCAATCCGGAGTTGAAATTACTCCGCCAGAAGGCAGAAAAAATTCTGAAGGAAGTCACCGGGGACCCGAAATTGCTGCTTTCTAAAGTCGAAACGCTGAAACTGACTCATGAGCTTGAGACGTACAAGATAGAGCTGGGAATTCAGAACGACGAACTCCTGCATGCAAAAGAGCAGGCCGAATTTACTGCCGAGAAGTATGCCGCATTATTCGATTTTGCACCCACCGGTTATTTTACACTATCTTTAGATGGCAGTATCATTGATTTGAATTTAAAGGGAGCCTCTATGCTGGGGTTCGACCGTTCCAGTTTGCAGAACAGTCTGCTTGGTTTTTTCATGTCGGAAGATACCAGACCAGGCTTCTTCCTTTTTCTCAGGAAAGTATTTGAGAGCAACACCAGCGAAACTTTTGAAGCAAAACTATTGCTTAAAGGCAATGAGGTTAAATATGTTAATCTTACCGGCATCTCCAATGAAAACGGGGAACAATGTCTTGTGACCATGGTTGATATCACCGACAAGAAGAAAGCCGAGGAAGATATCAGAACAAGGACCGAAGTCCTGGAAAAGAACTATGCCCGGCTGGCGAAAGAGATTCTGGAACGCAGGCGTACCCAGCTTGCCTTGCGCGAAAATGAACGTAATTTCCGGGATGTTGCGCAGAGCATTCCCGGCCTCGTCTTTCAGTTGCGGGTCTGGCCCGACGGATCAAGCAATTTCACATACATTAGTCCAAAAGCGATCGATTATTTTGGGATATCTTCCTATTCAGAGATGCATGAACTTGATCTGAATTCAAGGATTTTTCCTGATGACAGACAGCAGTTTCTGGGTTCACTTGCACAATCAATAAGCAGGAAATCCGACTGGAATTTTGCAACAAGGATAATTAATCCGAAAAATGAAATCAAGTGGTTGCAGATTATGTCCTCACCTACAGAGGTTGACGAGGGGCTGGTGTTCAATGGAATCATGATTGACATAACGGAACGGAAGTTAGGAGAGCAGGCTTTAAACGAAAGCGAAGAGCGCTACTCAAAGCTGTTTGCAAGCATGAATGAAGAGGAAAATTTAAAAGTGAGCCTTTTAAAATACAAGATACTTTTTGAAACAGTTCCATATGGAGTCACTGTTTGTGACGAAAACGGGAAGATCATTGAGGCGAATGCTGAAGCTGAAAGATTGCTTGGGATCTCGCAAGAAGAACAAAGCCAGCTCTGGATCGACAGCAATGACTGGAGAATAATCAGGCCCGACGGATCTCCCATGCCATCAGAAGAATTTGCCAGCGTGAGGGCGATCAAAAACAACTGCCTTGTGACCAATGTCGAAATGGGTATCGTAAAAGAAAATAATGCAGTTACCTGGATTAATGTTTCCGCATCACCGATCCCGCTCAGAGGATACGGTGTGGTGATCACCTATACTGAAATCACAAGATAAATAAAGCGGATTAAATCTGCTTGATCCGCTTCTGCAGATGCACCTTTGTGCCGTTCTTTATTGAGCTGAACTCAATCTGACCTTCGATCAGGTTTACCCTGTGCAGGATATTCGACAGTCCCCTTCCGTCCGGCTTTTTCATTGCGTCCTCAGGGTTGTACCCTTTCCCGCTATCCATATATGCAAGCGAAAGCAATCCTTTGGAATATGTAAGCCTTATGCTGGCCTTGCTTCCGCCCGAATGTTTGATGGTATTATTGATCAGTTCGCCAATTATCCTGAAGAGATGCATCTCGATATCCATGGGGAAGCGGATATTTCCAAGGTTGGAGACCAGTTCGGCCGAAAACATCCCCTCCCGTGAAATCGATTTGCAGAATGACTTCAAAGCCGCTTCCAGTCCGTGATTGTCGATAAGGCGGGGCATCAGGTTGTTGGCAACGATGCTCATTTTCTCAATCGCCTCAAGCAGCAGTTCCTCGCAAATATGGATGTTCTCCTTTTGCTTGTCATTGCTGCAGGTCTTCTGCATAAGCCCAAGGTGCAACTTGATGCTCGAAAGAATCGGTCCCAGGTCATCATGCAGGTCGGCAGCAAACCGTTTGCGGTCGATCTCCTCTGTTTCAATCGTTTTGTTCAGCAGGAGTTTCTCAACATTGATGGTTTCGGTAATATCAGTAAGAATAGTCAAAATTGCATCCTTACGCTTGTAGGTAATCATATTGCTGCGAAGGACAAAATCCCGGGTTTCGCCGGGCCGTATTGAAGCCTTGATCTTGACCTCCTTGTGCAGATGTGTCGGATCGGTAAAGAGCTCGTGTATCAGCATATTGCCGGGAACAATTACCGGATCCATAAGCAGATCCCATATTTTCCTCCCTACAATTTTCTGTTTTGTCAGCCCCGTCAAAGCGATCAGAGCGTCATTGGCAAAAGCAATTTTTTCACCCATATGGATCAGGATGAAATTGGAGGATTTGTTCACAAGAGTTTTATACAGGACCTCACTTTCGCGTATCAACTCCTGGGCATATTTGAGCTTTGATATATCCCTGATAGTCCAGATGACATGCTTTTTACCCGAAAGGTTCACTGCCGAGTTGGCCTCCAGCAGCATTCTGTCGGCAAGCCTGTTAATGCCAATTCCTTCAGGCAAAAGGTCAAAGATCGTTTTATACTTCTTCTCACCCTCCTTCAGTCGTTTAAGCAGGGAATCCTTCTCGGTAATATCATCCAGTACAGCAAGGATGTATGAATTATTATTCTTTGTGCGGATGAGTGATTTAGTTATCACGATCTTGCGACGTTGACCATCAGGGAATGTCATCGGCTGGACCTTCACATCAGGAACACCGGTCAACAGCAACTGCTTTTCGGCTTCCCATATAATTTTTTTCCTGGTTACCGGCAGGTTCGGCATTTCGGAGGAACCTATCAGGTCCTCCTTTTTCAAACTGAAATGATTGCAAAACGTATCGTTGGCCAGGATATGGCGGTGATCCTTATCCTTAACCCATACAGGGATTGGGAGGTGATCGAACAAGGCAGATAAAATGTCGAGATCAGTTTGCCCTGCAGATTTTTTCATTTGAAACAATTCACTTGCCGGTTTCTATTTCTTCCAGAGTTACAAGCTTGTTGCGAATGGCATAAATCACCAGGTTTATGGTATTTGACAGGCCCGTTTTTTGCAAAAGCTTCGTCCTGTAGCCTTCGATGGTTCTTTTGCTCAGGCACATTTTTTCAGCCATTTCCTCGGTCGACATGCCCTTGCTGAGAAGTGCCAGTAATTCGGTCTCTTTAGCTGAAAAGACAGGGATTTCGTTCGCTGAAAACTGCCTGAGCCTTTTAGCGAGGAGTCCGTTCAATTCAGAAGAATAATATTGTTCTCCGTTAGACACCATGTGTATGGCCCTTTCGAGGTTGTTCAGGGAAGTCGTTTTAAGCAAGTAGCCGCTGATACCTTTAAGAACCATGGAATACAGGTATTCTTCGTCACCGAACAGAGTGAGAACTATGATCTTGAGATTGGGGTAGAGTTTCAATGCCTTTTCGGTGGCTTCCATGCCACCCATGACCGGCATTTTAAGGTCCATAATTACGATATCGGGGGTCAATTTTTCGAGGAGTTTGAGGAACTGTTCTCCGTTTTCAGCTTCCGCCATAACTTTAACCCCACTTATTTCAGCAAGAACTTTTTTTATGCCTTCCCGGAAGATAACGTGGTCCTCAACAATGATAATTTCTACACTTTTGACCATAAACTGTTTACTTAGAAACGACTACCCAGCTCTATTCCTAATTAATCTTAATATAATGCGGTTACAAATATACGTATTATTACGTAAATACCGAAAGTATTGGTCTCAAAGATATTGTTCTTCGTACCTGAAACGATAAGTAATCCCTCTCTTGTTCCATAATTTAAGTAGCTCTACCTTTGCAAAAAAGGTGAAATAGTCAACTTCATCTTATTCATTTTTCACAACACCAATCCAAAACGTATTAAAACATACAACAATCAACATATAGACATATTTAAATTAATCAGATACAAACAAATCCGACAACATATGAAAAACTTATACAAGTTCAAAACATGCTTGATTTTATTGCTGCTTTTGATGGCGGGGGGTGGAGCTTTCTCGCAAGTTCCTACTGTTACCACACAATATGCCACCTTGATAACACTAAACAGTGTACAACTTAATGGAACTGTCAATCCAAATTCACTTGCGACAGATGTCTACTTTCAATACGGAACAGCACCAGCCACCTATGGCGCTCCAGTTCTTGCTGCTGAAAGCCCTCTTCCTGCTGGGAACGTTAATCTCCCTGTTTCCCTCTCTGTTAGTGGGTTATCCAACAACACAAAGTATTATTATAGAGTATATGCAACGAATTCAAGTGGAACGACTTATGGGACCGAAATGAATTTTACCACAAAAGGTCCGGTCTCAACGGACAATATATATAACATTAACCCTACCGACGCGACTGCCAGTTATACGGTTTCTGGGACCTTTACTTCAAAAGGTGTTTGGTATGGAACAGTTGACAACAAGGGCGTCAATGGCAATTGGGCTACTGTTACTGATGCTGTAACTGGATCCTTTACGGCAACCTTGAGTAGTCTAGCATCTGGCTCTGTTTATTATGCTTATGCATATACATACGACGGATTTACTTATACTTGGGGAAACGTAATTTCATTTCTTGCAGGTTCTACAGCTGCAGTTAATTCTACTTTGGTACATTGAATTTATAATGTAGGTCAATATCTCGCTGTCGTTGAACATGGCGTTTTTCTAGCTGTTCAAATCGCTTGTCATCACAGGAATAATCATCTCTGGAACGTATTTCTTTGGCAATCAGAAGACGGATATCGTTGGTTGAAAGCAGAGGGAGATCCTGAACATTCTCTAACCTCTCGGTGAGGATGTATTCCATGGCAACACAAGTTAACGCCATATGATTGAAAAAGCCTTTATACAGGCGAACCTGATAATCGCTCATCCCAAGATCATGACTATCGTCGCGAAAGCAACGTTCAATCCAGAACCTCTGGGCCTGCATGAAAGCAAATTCTTCAATGCTTTGCTGCTGTTGGGGAATATTGCTCAACGAGTACTTGGTTTTGTCTTTTTTGTCGATCGGTTTTCTGATCACAAGAGTTTGTTGGATGGCCTTCTGATCAGCGGCTTTTTTATCCCAAACCCAGATGGTTGCGACATGCATCCATGCGGTTAACCAACCTTTGGTTGTAGGCCGTATTCGTACTTCTTTAAAGTCTCTCTTGTGCAAAGACGTTGCATATTTTTCGACGGTAATTCCAAGGCTGTCAGTTTTTGGTAAGCTGGGTTGTCTACCTCTTTTCCCGGGCTCTGCAACAGGTATAAAGATCCGGGGTTCCTCAGTAAAAATGAGTTGATCACAATGAGTTTCCAAAATGTATTTTACACCCAACGCTGATAATCCTTTGCTGAATTCAAATCCATTGCCATATAACCCATCTCCATTGACATAATCAAACTGAACTCCATGCTTAAGATGCTCACGAATCATATCCAGCGCCAGTTGAGGTTTGGTCTTGAATACCCTGTCAGATTTAGGAATCCCAGCCTTCTGACATCGCGCTGGATCATCGATCCACTGCTGTGGAAGAAAAAGCCTGAAATTGGTCAGGGAGGAAAATTTACCGGCGGTCAGACTTAGATACACTGCCACCTGGCAATTATCCACTTTTCCCGAGGTCCCTGCATATTGACGAGCCACACCCACTGATTTTGTCCCTTTTTTCAAATGCGCTTTTTCATCCACCGTGCATCCAATTTTACCAAACGGCTGAAGCTTTCTGGAAACGTTCTTTGCCAGTTCCACCATCAAACCTTTGGAATCCCAGGGAGAGTTGGAGATAAAATGTTGCAAAGCCTCATATTCACTTCCTGAAACTTCTTCCACCATGCGCTCAATATTTCGTTTCCCGCGTTCAGCACAGAAGATCCCCTGGAGATATTGTTGTGCGTTGTCTTGTTGTGTTCTTTGCCCGGCGCGAAAAAACGAGTTATATGTACCTACAATCTTTTCAAAACCTAAACTCAGCGAACATGCCAGCTTTGATTTTCTACCCGGCTGTTTTGATCCCGAAGGTAGATATGACCGTTGGCTGTCTTTTTGTTCAAGCTGTTTTTCCTTTGTTCTCAGCAGGTTGCCATTCCGAATCGCTGAGATAAAACTTTTTACTCCAAATTTATTCAATCCCAAACGGGCTTGAAACGAGCTAATAAATTCTTTACTTTTGATGGAGGTCCTGGTTTTCATACATCTTAAGTTTATCGTGAGACATTAACCTAAGATAATGATTATCAGGACCTTAACTACATATATTTAGTGTTTTTACAAACAAGATATTAACACAATAGATTGAATTACTGATAGTTGAAAAATTAACTTGCGCCCATTTTTTGATCTTTTCAATTTACCAAAGTAGAACTAATTACCGTTGATTGTAAAGTTCCCGCATGGCCCTGCCGCAAGCCGGGCCATGTGGGAACTTTAATTTTCATTGCGGTTGACTAAAACATTTGAATTAGAAAAAAATCCTTAATTTTATCCTTGAATTTAAATAGTAACAAAACTCATATTAATAAAATCCTTTAATCATGAAAAGAATCCTACTCATTTTCGCCCTCGCCATGTTAGCAACCCAGCTGTCGTACGGGCAGTTTGCACTTGGTTTAAAAATCGGATATAATGCAAACAAGTTGTCGACCAATCTCGACACCGTTAAATCTCAATTCAACAGCGGGTTTAACGTCGGGGTGTTTGCACACATCGGGAAACGGTTATATGTAGCTCCCGAGTTGCTATATACTATGAGCGGACAGGTATTTACCGCATCTGGCAATATTTCCACGAATGGCTGGAAACAAAAAATTTCAATGGGAAGCCTTGACATCCCTGTGATGGTGGGGTTTAAAATCATTCATTCAGATTTTATCACCTGGAGAATTGAAGTTGGGCCGGAAGTTTCATTTCTTGTGAACTCGAAAGTTACGAATCTGAATGATTTTACAGGTCCTATTCAATCAGCTGACCTCAGCAAAGCCAACTGGTACGTTTTAGGGGGTACAGGGATAGACATCCTGTTCCTGAGTCTTGATATCCGTTATTCATACGGGTTAAATCAGTTGCTTAAGGATGCCCAGAACTGGCAGTTTAATTCAAAGAACCAGTTGTTCATGGTTTCTCTGGGGTTCCGCATATTCGGATCGAAGTAAGAACTGATATCAGATATCAGAAATCAGATATCTGATATCTCTTCATAAAGCTCCGTCCGGAATCTGTAAGGGAGGGCAGCGTCTTCTCCGGCGTATTCCACCCCAATACGAGGAAGAGCGGCAATCTCAGCATCAACAACTATAATACCACGGTCCTCGATCCAGATACCATCCTGGCGGGGACCGGGCTTTTTAAGCAGGCTCATTCCCGAATGCGAAAAATGTATTCCAAGAAGCTTCGCAGCTTTTCCTGGACCATCGCCAATTCCTTTTACAAGCCTTGGTTTTCCTGCCCTTTTCAGCATGTCCACACTGTTTTCGAGGGGCTTGATCGCCCTGATCAGTACGGCGTGAGGTATACCATCAATATTGGTCACCACGTTGAACAGGGAATGCATGCCATAACAAAGGTAAACGTAAGCAGCACCGCCATCCCGGTACATGATTTCTGTCCTGGTAGTCCGCCTTCCGCCGAAGGCATGAGAAGCTTTATCGATCACCCCGTTGTAAGCTTCAGTTTCGTAAATGACTGCGGATGTGGTGATCCCGTTGAACCGGCTTACAAGGACTTTACCGATGAGCTCACGGGCAATGAGAACCACATCGTTTCGCGAATAAAAGGAGTAGGGGAGGATCATGAGGCAAAGGTCGGGAAAAATGTACGATGTACGATGTACGATGTACGATGTACGATGGACGATGGACGATGGACGATGGACGATGTACGATGTACGATGGACGATGGACGATTAAAGTAGCGAAATATCTGCCATCTGCAATCTGCTATCCGTAATTAAAAAAAAACAATAATTTTGCAATTAATATAATTTCCGCAAAACATAACGCCTGTGTCTGTATCCGACGAATCCCTCCTTTACGATGAGCTCCCCTTCTGGTCGGCGCCTTTCGGGATGCTTTTACTTGACACGGTAAGATACCGGAAAAAGATCAAAGTGCTTGATATTGGCTGCGGATATGGCTTTCCAATGTTTGAACTGGCAGATCGGCTTGGAAAGGGTAGCGAAGTTCACGGATTGGATCCCTCTGAAATTGCAGTTGAAGTGCTCAGGGCCAAGATTAAGCTTAAGAATGTGATGAATGCTTTTGCTGTATGTGGATCAGGGGAGAACATGCCGTTTGGGAACAGCGTATTCGATGTCATCATTTCAAACAACGGACTGAATAATGTTGTAGACCAGGGAAAAGTTCTGGCGGAATGTTTCAGGGTATGTAAACCCGGCGGACAGATGGTGCTTACCATGAACCTTCCGCATACCATGGTCGAATTCTATGATGCCCTGAAGTCGGCTCTCTCAGGAATGGACCTTTTCGAATTCATACCGGTTATGGATGAGCATATTTTTGAAAAACGCAAACCCATAGATTACCTGCAGGAACTGATCACTGGTCACGGTTTCAGGATCAGCTCGGTCCAGCCCGATGGATTCAAATACCGGTTCACATCCGCACAAGCCTTTTACAATCACTACCTGGTGAAAAATTTCTTTATGCCTTCCTGGAAAGCGTTTCTCCCTTCGGACCGGACTGAAGAAATAATATCCGAAGTTGCAAACATCCTCGATCAGGAAGCTGCAGCAAAAGGATATTTTGATGTTTCTGTACCTTTTGTGTGCTTCGATTGCGAGAGAAGGTAGGTGTGTATTTCAAACCCACCTGTATTTCCCATCATCGTCCAGGATTATCTTTCCGTTATCCATCAGCCAGCGTACTACCAGAATAACTTTGTCTTCATTCATGACTGATGCTGCAGCCACCAGCTGATCTATTCCGGCTGTATTGCTTGTGAGAATGGGTTTAATGATGGCTACGATTTCATCAAACTCCATTTCATTCAGGCCGAGTTTATTCCTTTCGAGACAGACATCACATTTTCCGCAGCGTTTGGTCGATTTCTCTCCGAAGTATTCAAGAAGCTGCTGGCTCCTGCATTTATTAGAGGATTCAGCGAAGTGTATCATAAATTCCAGCCTCTGCTCTGCTTCTTTCAGGCGGTCCTGGTAATAAACCGGGGAAATGCGGATATCTTTTCCGTCGAGGCGATCGTCTAAATAAACCAGCTGAGGTTTGTCGGTTGCCGGAGTATAGTTTATGATCTTCAGATTTTCCAATCTTTTCAGATGCTTTACCAGCTCTTCTGTATTGATACCCGTGCGACGGGCCAGTTCGGCCTCACTGAAATTCACAAATTCGGTGAGCACGCCGGTATAGGAACGAAGTATCGTCTTTAGCAGCAAATCGTAGAATTCATTTTCAACCTGAAAGCGGTAAAGAGTTTCTTTGTCGGCTTTCACAAAGATCCTTGAAGGGCGGTGGAGGGCATCGGAAAGCATGATATACCCTTCTTTCTCAAGAAATTTCAGGGAGTTGTAAGCTGTTACGGGCTGAAGTTTATATTCTCCGGTAAATGCTGCAAGATCCATATCAAACCGTGCATCCTTCCCGCTGCCCGCCGGGATCTGGAAGTAATTGCCCAGAGCCTGGTAAACGGTTTTGATGGTACTGATCCCGGGAAAGGCCAGGGAGAGGTTTTTTCTTGATACCAGCAGATCGGCATTCTCGTACAAAAGCACAGCATATGCCTGTTTCTCATCTCTTCCTGCCCGGCCGGCTTCCTGGAAATACGATTCAATGCAATCGGGCAGGTCCATATGGATCACCACTCTCACGCTATGCTTGTCGATACCCATCCCAAAGGCATTGGTAGCTACCATGATTTTACATTCTTCCTTTATCCATGCATTCTGCTTCTGGTCGCGTACTTTTTGTAAAAGTCCGGCATGGTAATAATCGGCGCTGATCTTGTTTTTTTTCAGAAATTCAGCAATGAGCTTCGTCTCCCTGCGATTCCTTACGTAAATGATTCCACTCCCTTTCACCTTATTCAGTATCTTCAGCAGCCTCCCGGGTTTGTCTTCCTCTTTCTGGACGATATACGTAAGGTTCTTACGTTCAAAGCTTTTCCTTATAAGGTTTTGCTGCCTGAACTGTAGTTTTTCCTGTATGTCTTTCACTACCTTAGGCGTTGCAGTGGCCGTGAGCGCCAGTATCGGGGTCCCTTGAATAAAAGGTCTGATCTCGGCTATTTTTAAATATGGAGGGCGGAAGTCGTAGCCCCATTGTGATACGCAATGTGCTTCGTCTACAGCGAGCAGGTTAATCCTGACTTTCCTCAGCAGTTCGCGGATGCGCTCTGTACCGAGACGTTCGGGGGATATATACAATAGTTTTATGGCACCGAACCTCGCATTCGATAAAACCCGCTCCTGTTCATCGGGATGCATACCCGAATGTACAGCCGCCGCAGCTATTCCCTTGCTTTTCAGACTGTCGACCTGATCCTTCATCAGTGCAATCAAAGGCGAGATCACCAGGCACATCCCATCCATAGCCAAAGCCGGAACCTGGTAGCAAAGCGATTTCCCGCCTCCTGTAGGGAGCAACGCCAGAGTGTCCTTTCCTTCGATCACAGACCTGATGATGTCTTCCTGTAATGGACGGAACTCAGAGAAGCCCCAGTGTTTGGTTAATATTTGATGGAGGGTAGGGTTCATGTAGGATGTATGATGTACGATGTACGATGTATGATGTACGATGTACGATGTACGATGTACGATGTACGATGTACGATGTACGATGTATGATGTACGATGTACGATGTACGATGTACGATGTACGATGTACGATGTACGATGTACGATGTACGATGTACGATGTACGATGTACGATGTACGATGTACGATTATTTTTAGCGCATAAAAGTATCACTTTTTAAGGAAACGAGGATTAAGTAGAAAACCTTATGAATAAAGAACAGCAGTTGCAGAGGACAAAAAGGTTTGCTTTTAACGTGATTAAACTTACAGCGAAGCTTTCGGAGTTCAGAATTGCAAGGATTATCGGTGACCAGTTATTAAGGTCGGGCACTTCGGTTGGTGCCAATTACCGTGCAGCTTGCCGTGCAAAATCCAGCAAAGATTTTATTAATAAAATGAAAATTGTTGAAGAGGAGGCAGACGAAACCCTTTACTGGCTGGAATTGCTTGAACAAGCAAATCTGATAAGCCAGGATGAACTTTTGCCTATAAAAACAGAGGCAAATGAATTACTGGCGATTTTTGTAGCAGCCCTTAAGTCCGCCAAACGAAACTTGGGAATTTATTGATCCGTAAATCGTACATCGTACATCGTACATCGTACATCGTACATCGTACATCGTACATCGTACATCGTACATCGTACATCGTACATCGTACATCGTACATTACTTATCAACCTTATACACACTGTCTATCACAGTCCCGTCGACCCATTTAACAACCGCCACGATCTCGTCGGTGAATTTTGGTTTTTCAGGTATGCCACAGATCTTTTCGGCTTCGTCTTTTAGTTCCTGTATAGTCCTGATGGGGAGTTTGGTGTTTTTCATCTTTTCGATGAGGTCGGTGCGAAGCGGATTGATTGCGATGCCCCTCTCGGTAACGATCACGTCGATGAGTTCTCCGGGGCCACATATCGTGGTCACTTCGTCGCGGATCACCGGGTTGCGGTCGCGGAACAGGGGAACTGGCAGGATGACTGTCTTTCCGAAAAGCGTGTTCATCCAGCCGCCGATTCCGTGAAGCAGGTAGCCATCGGAATGGGTGACGACGTTGGCGTTAAAGTTTACATCCACTTCGGTGGCGCCAAGGATCACGATATCAACGAGAGAAGAGAAGTTGCCTTTGCCATGGTAGTTGTAGCTTGTGAAAGGGCTGGTCCAGGTATGATGCGGGTTATCACGCATCGAGCGAACCCCTTCGAGGTCGAATGTCTGACCGTCCAGAATGTATTCTACAAGTCCTTCTTCAAGCATCTTCACCAGGTATTTGTTTGATCCGCCTCTTGCAAAACGAGCTTTCCATTTGCGTTCCCTCAGGATATCCGCAAAATAAATACCAATTGATAAAGCCGTGCCACCGGCTCCTGCCTGGAACGAAAATCCGTCGTAGATCAGTCCGGCTTCGTCGCAAAACTGAGCGCTCCATTCAGCAAGGAGTAAACGGTCCGGACTCTTGGTGATCTCGGTAGTCCCGCTCACGATTTTCTCGGCAATCCCGATTTTGTCCATCACCACAACATAATCCACATAATTTCCATTGATCTGCCAGGGAATGCAGGGGAATTTGACCAGATTATCGGTTACTACAATTACATGATCGGCATACTGGGCATCGGCAAGTGCAAAGCCAAGCGGCCCGCATGCCGTGGGGCCGTTCACCCCGTTACAATTCCCGAACTCATCGGAAGTCGGGGCAGCGATCACGGCGATATCTATATGAACTTCGCCATCCTGAACACTCTGGTATCGGCCACCATGGGAACGAAGAACACCCAGTCCTTTCATTTTGCCTTCGGATGTGAATTTTCCCAAAGCCCCGTTCATGCTGCCCTCGATGTGGTCTATCGTACCATCTTCCAGATATTTTGTAAGCACTTCGTGGCAGGGGAAGGAAGCGGAAGGCAGCCACATAAGGTCTTTTATTCCCATTTCATGGGCGATATCGAATACCGGTACTGCAACAAGGTCGCCGTTGCGGAAATGATGGTGGGTCGAAATGCACATTCCGTCTTTCAGCCCGGCGAGTACCAATGCTTCTTTGAGCGAGGGAACCACCTTGTTCCCATCATCCGGGTAATCGGCGCAGCTTGCTATGCGTGTGCTTGCTTTAAACCCCTCTGGCCTGTATTTGCCGACTCCCATATATGGGACAGCAGGTTTTCCGTTGATGATGGTCGGCACAACCCGGCCTGCCGCGTTCGTTACCAGTTTGTCATATTTGCTCATAACATTCCCTCCAGTTTTCGGCAAGTTTATTCATTTTAACAGCCAGGTTTATAGTATTTAACGCCCGTTTCACCACGGGAGGATCTATCATTTTATTGCCGAGCGCCACAACCCCGAGGCCTTTTTTTTCGGCTTCATGGAAGGCAAAGACGATCTTTTTAGCTTTTTCGACTTCGTCGGATGTGGGAGCGAAGTTGTCATGGATCACCCTGATCTGCCTGGGGTGTATACAGCCCATGCCGTCGAAGCCCAGGGCTTTCGAGCGAAGGACGTTCTGCCTGAGGGCTTCAATGTCGGCAATGTCGGAGAACACCGAATCGATAGGCTGTATGCCTGCAGCCCTGGCCGCGTTCACAACCGTGCTACGGGCAAAGAAAGACTCCGTGCCTTCAGTTGTACGCTTTGTTCCGAGATCTGCCGTGTAATCCTCCAGGCCTATGGCCAAAGACACAACGTTATCCGCAGAAGATGCAATTGAATAGGCATTGACTACTCCAAGAGCGCTTTCGATGATAGGCATGATCCAGACCGGATGTACGATGAACGATGTACGATGTACGAGTTCTTCAATCTTTTTGTTGACAGCATGTATCTGTTCAGGATATTCGCATTTAGGCAGAAGGATCAGGTTCACGTTGTGTGGCACGAGATATTCAAGGTCTTCGAGACCGCGTTCGCCCTGGTTTATACGGACCATACGCTCAGCTCCATAAAAGTCAACTGAACGAAGGGCATTACGAACCAGGAAACGGGCTTCAAACTTTTTCTCAGGGGCCACGGCATCTTCCAGGTCGAGAATGATGCCATCGGGATGATGAACCCCGGCATTGATCATCAGCGCCGGACTGTTACCCGGGAGGTAAAGGCGTGAAAACCGGTTCCGGTCACGGGTTGTGCTGTATTTATTGGACTCCAGGAAAGGAAGCAAAAATTCTTTTTCGGTTTTAATAATCTTTTTTACTGCTGCTTCGATGCGGGCGGCAAGTACAAATGGCAGGGCACCGAGGTCTTCGAGCTTCAGTTTCGCATTCGGGATGCCAAAAAAAAGCATCATCTCCAGCGCCTGTTTTTTTATAGACTCGCCGTACATTACCCCGACTTTCGATTCAATCTGTAGCTGGATTCCTCCTTCTGTTGTAAGTTCGAGAGTAACAAAGCAATCGGAACGTATCCCTTTGCCTTTGTTACCGGTAGTTGCAACTTCTGCCATAATGTTAAGGTGTTATTGGAATAACAGCAAAAATAAGAAGAATGAACGAATATTCGTGATCCGTGATCAGTCATTCGATATTCCTACATCGTACATCGTACATCGTACATCGTACATCGTCCATCGTACATCGTACATCGTCCATCGTAAATCGTACATCGTCCATCGTCCATCGTACATCGTCCATCGTAAATCGTACATCGTCCATCGTACATCGTCCATCGTACATCGTCCATCGTACATCGTACATCGTACATCGTCAATCGTACATCGTACATCGTACATCGTACATCGTACATCGTACATCGTACATCGTACATCGTACATCGTACATTCTTTATTACCTTTGCACCTCATCCAAAAAACCACATGGCCCGAAGAAAGACACCAGTAAGTTCGAAGAAAGGGAAAAAGAAAGGTCTCAAATGGTTGTCTGTTTACACGGGAAACATTCACCTGGTATTGTTTCTCAGACTGCTTACGGTTACTGTGTTTTTGTTTCTTTCAAGGGCCGTTTTCTACGCCTTCAACATCAAATATTTTGCAGATGTTCCTGCGATGGAGGAACTGAAAATATTTTACCATGGCACCCGTTTCGATATCGCCGCAATACTGATGCTGAATCTGCCTTTTATTCTCATGTACATTCTCCCGTTCAGGTTCAGAGAGAAGAAGGGCTACCTGGCTGCGGCCGATATATACTTCTATCTGGTGAATATTTTTGCCCTGCTGCTTAACTTTGTTGATATTATTTACTTCCGCTTTACTTTAAAAAGAGTCACTGCGGATATCTTTTCGTACCTGCAGGTAGGAGGGGACTTTGATAAACTGCTGCCTCAGTTTATGAAGGATTTTTGGTATATCCTGCTGTCATGGGTGCTGTTCACGTTTTTGATGGTCTGGGTTGCTTCCAGGTTCAGGGTGGGAAGTACATGGCAGAAAATGAAAGGCGGCAGTTTCGCTTATTATTTTGTGAATATCCTGCTGATGGCTGTGTTTGCCGGTGCCACGGTAATCGGTATCAGGGGAGGAATTCAGCTCAGGCCTATCAATGTTGTTACTGCTGCCAAATATACCACGGCCCGAAATGTCCCTCTTGTTTTGAATACACCGTTTTCCATTCTCCGGACCTGGGACAATGAGAAGCTGAATACAGTTCGATGGTATAAAAGCGAGGCGGACCTGGAAAAGGTATTTACTCCGGTACACGGGGGAACAACCGGCAATTTTCGACGGATGAACGTGATGATCATCATCCTGGAAAGTTTTTCGAGGGAGCATATCGGACTACTGAACCATGACCTCGACAACGGGCGCTACCAGGGGTATACGCCTTTCATGGATTCCCTCATTCAGCATGGCATGTATTTCGATGCCTATGCCAATGGAAAGACCTCCATTCAGGGTATTCCGGCCGTACTTTCTTCCATCCCTTCACTGATGTATGAGTCGTTCATCCAGACTTCCTATGCTTCGGGCAAGTATACAAGTATCGGCGGATTGCTCAAAGCCAAAGGTTATTCAACGGCTTTCTTCCACGGGGGAACGAACGGTACTATGGGATTTGATTCCTATACACGGCTTGTTGGATTTGACAAGTATTTCGGCAGGAACGAATATAATAATGAAGCTGATTACGACGGGAAATGGGGTATACGCGATGAAGAGTTCTTCCAATTTACGGCACGTGAGATCAGCACCCTGGGACAGCCTTTCTGTGCCGCATTATTTTCCCTTTCTTCGCATCATCCGTATTTTGTTCCGCCCAGGTATATCAATATTCTACGAACCGGCAAACTCCCCATACAGCAGAGCATAATGTATACCGACCTTTCTCTTGCGGAGTTTTTTCATACAATTCAGCATTTGCCATGGTACCAGAATACACTGTTTGTGATCACGGCCGATCATACTTCCGAAGCCTATTATCCATATTACCAGAGCAATGCCGGGCAGTATGCCATCCCGTTGCTGTTCTACAGGCCGGGTGATGAGCTGAAAGGCAGGTCGAAAGTCATAGCCCAGCAGATCGATGTCATGCCCACAGTGCTGAATTATCTTGGGTATGAAGGAAATTATCTGGCCTTCGGGACAAACCTGATGGATAATCAGCAGCCTCATTTCTCGGTTCATTTCAGCAGCGGAATATACGGGATGATCAAGGATGACAATTTGCTTGAATTTGACGGCAGCAGGAGCACTCATCTGTTCAACTTGTCTGGAGATCCGATGCAGAAGATCAATGTGATGAATTCTTCAGCAGGTCAAAAAGAGAAACTGGAAGGGTTTCTTAAGGCCTTCATCCAGCAGTATAATAACCGTTTGATTGAAAACAGACTGACAGCGGAATGAAAAATATACTTTTCATAGTCAATCCCGTTTCCGGGGTCGGGAAGCAAAAGGGGATAGAGAAGCTGATCAGTAAACACCTTGATGCATCGGTTCTGGAATACTCTATTGTGTATACCACACAAGCCGGACATGCCAGGGATATCAGCAGGGAAGCTGTGAGCCGGGGTTTGGATGCGGTAATTGCAGTAGGTGGTGATGGAACGGTGAATGAAACCGCCCAGGGACTTGTCGGAAGCGACACTGTGATGGGAATCATCCCAACAGGCTCAGGAAACGGATTGTCGCGACATCTCAGGATCCCGATGAACCCAGCAAAAGCCATCCGCATTCTCAACAATTTTAAGACAGCAAAAATAGATACAGCCACACTCAACGACAACCTCTTTGTAAACGTGGCAGGGGTGGGCTTTGATGCCAAAGTGGCAAAGGAATTCGCGAAGTCGGGGAAACGGGGTTTCGGTACATATTTCAATATCGCCACATCAGCGTATGCCTCATATAAACCCAGGACTTATAAGATGGTGATCGATGGGTTGGAGATCACCCGAAAGGCGCTGCTGGTGAGCTTTGCCAATTCAAGCCAGTTCGGCAACAACACTTCGATCGATCCGGGCGCAAAGGTCGACGACGGGTATATCGATGTATGCATCGTTCGCAAGGTGCCATTCTGGAAGACTTTCTTTCTGGCGCCCCTGCTGTTTATAAGAAGATTCGACCAGACAAACTATATCGAGATCATCAGGGCGAAGGAAGTTGAGCTGATACGTGAAAAAGGCAAGAGCGCCCATGTCGACGGGGATCCGATCAAAGCCGGTAAGAATGTTCATCTTAAAATCCATCCTCTTTCGTTAAATGTTATTATACCATAAATACAGAAATATGCTGCTAAGTACAAATGTGAATGTTCAGAACTTTGGAAGCGGGTTTAAATCCCTTCTTCTGAACTGGGGTTTCGGAGAAAAAGTTGCAAATTATATTGCCGATTTTTCTTCCCTTTTGTTAATCCTGGTGATTGCGATGGTGGTCTACCAGATCGTGAAGCTCCTTATCAACAGGATACTGAAAAGAATGGTCGAAAAGTCTGAAACCAAATGGGATGACCATTTATACGGGCAAAAAGTCTTTACACGGCTCGCCCTTCTGCTCCCTTTAATGATACTGCAGGTCTCGTTGGATCTTACCATTTCTGACTATCCGCAGGTGGTGAAGATACTTTCTATTTTGCTTAAACTATGCGAGGCCTCGGTTTTTCTTCTTGTAGGTGTTTCTTTTCTGAATGCCATGTATAAGATCTATGGGGATTACCAGCTGGCCTCCGCCAAACCCATCAAGGGGTATATTCAGATCGGAAAGATCATACTTTATATCATCACCGGGATCCTTGTTGTTTCTGCGCTGATGGACCAGTCGCCGCTCACTCTCCTGGCCGGACTTGGCGCTATGAGTGCAGTGCTGATGCTGATCTTCAAGGACTCTCTGCTGGGATTTGTGGCCGGCGTTCAGCTGTCGAATAACCATATGTTGCAGATCGGCGACTGGATCACCATGCCGAAAAATAATACCGATGGGACGGTTATTGATATCTCCCTGGTTACGGTAAAGGTACGCAACTTCGATAATTCGGTGAGCTGCGTTCCGACCTATACCCTGATCTCCGATTCATTCCAGAACTGGAGAAGCATGGCAGATGCGGGGGGGAGGAGGCTGAAAAGGCAGGTGGATATCGACATTTTTTCGATCTGTTTTGCTGGGGAAGATCTCGTAATGAATCTAAAGGCGAAAGGACTTTACGGGGAAGTTACCATGGCTGAGACGGGCAGTATGACAAACCTCGGGCTTTTCCGCAGGTACCTCTATGATTTTCTGAAGGCACATCCCCTTATAAACAAAGATTCCTCGCTCATGGTGCGGCATCTGCCTGCAGGTGATGCCGGCCAGCCCATCGAGATCTATGCATTCTACAGTCCGCCCGACTGGGAAAACGCCGAAAACACTACAGCCGCCATCTTCGAGCACATCTATGCTGTGCTTCCCGAGTTCGGCTTAACGGTATTCCAGAGGCCTTCGGGAGCAGGAGTGAAAACAGTCAGTTAAATCGATAAAAATTCATCGGCATTTTCGGGGGTAATGACCTGAAATTCTGAGTCAGGATAAGCTTTTGAGAAGGTTTTGGACATATATGCCGATTTTTTTTTAGATGCCGCTCAACCATTTTGATTTTTTCGCAATAATAATAAAAAGTGATTCAAATCACAAAAAAACATAATAAAAAGAGAATCCAGTCACTGAATTGGGGTAGGAAAAGAAGTTGCCATGAACAGTCCGGGAAGACCCTGGCAAATTATTACAATTAAAATAAAGTCCGGTTAATATTTGCTGTTATTTCTCCCCGGCCTTACGCTCCAGTTCATCCAGGCGGTCGTTAGCCGAATGAATCATCATGGTGACCCTCACAAAGGGCCCTCCGAGGAGAAACAAGGCAATGGAGGTAATGAGGCCCAGCCAGTTGAAACATATGCTGTTTGCAATGATTCCGGTCAAACCGATTAATACGGCAATGATACCCCCGGGCACTCCCATCGGACATCTGAGTTTTTTCTTTTGTTCCATTTTTAATACATATTAAGTTTGTTGATTAATTCCTGGCGGGCAGGTACCTCCCTGAAAACAATCGTATTGTCGATAAGGAGCGTGGGTACGGTATGGATGCCCAGTTTCATACTCCTGATCATACCAAGGGGTGCACTGGCCAATGTAGTCTTAAATTCAAACTTATCGGCGTACTCAGGTAAAACTTCCGTCAACATGCGTTTGAATAACTTGCAGTTTGGGCAGGTCAGCGTGTAAAACATCTCGATCCTGATACGTCCAGACTTATCATTCATAAAAGATCATGGGTTTCATACTGTTGAATACAATGCGAAAATTCGGTGGTAAAGTTAAACCAATTCTTTGAGAACCAGTTCACGACCTTCAGGTTTCCACAGCATCCGGTGCAAACTGAAGCACCGGTTTAATGGTATCGCAGTTCAGCAGGGCTTCAACCGGCCTTATTCATCACCTTCCATTTTTCGGCGGTTTGCCGCCTGAGTGGAAAAAACGCATGTATTGACCAGTCTATGCCGGAACAGTCAGACCATCTCATTTTATTGATCGCTAATAAGGTAACGTGGTCAGTAGAATCCGGCGGAAGTTGGTCAAAGAATCCGTTTTGTCCAATCAATGAAACTAATCTATTCGGGAATATTGTAGAGTTTGCAGACCTCCTTGTACGACATGCTCCTCAGCTCCTGCAGGCTTCTGGACCCTGGCATTCCTGATTTTAGGGCAGGAATTGTACCTGGGATGGCGATGAACCGGAATTTGTTGCCGGTAGTGGCTGGCAGGGCAACCATGTCGGTGGTGAATTCAATACTGCCGTAGTCATGTATCAGGAAGCTCCAGTTTGCACCTACGGCATAGGCCGGCAAGGGGCGCATTGTAGTACCTCCGTAAAGATCACCGGCCAGCCAGGCATAGGCAAGCACTACCCCGCTCTCGACAATATCCTGGGTAAGGTCAGGAGCACTGACCGCGAAATACCAGTCGCCCGAATTACCCGACCAGGAAGCAGGTGTAAACCATTCGGAATAATAAACCGTGGCATCTCTCCCGGCAGGACCCTGAGCCCCATCCTTTTGACATCCTGTAAAAATAAGGGCCGAAATGGCCACGAGCAGACAGATTGAAGTGAATCTTGTTTTCATGGTATGTTTTTTTTAATGGTTTTTTTCGAAATGGTGACAGGGTGTTTTCTAATTGATTTCCAACATTTGATCGATCGGGATATAAAGGTATTCATTAATTTGAATAAATTTGCTTTATCTATGAGATCATTTATTCAGAGCATGTCCCCCAGGGAGGCGTGCATGCCAGTCCACCTCCGGTCACCCCCCCAAAAAACTGCCAATTCCCTATCTTTGCAGATCAAATCATGTTATCATGCGCAAACTTGCTGTCCTCCTTCTGCTACTCATCCTGGCCCAGTCATTTACCAAAACCGAAACCAGCTATTATCCCACAGCCAGCAAAAGCCTGGTCATCATATCCGACAACACAGCTTCCAGCGACATGATCGTAGGCATCATGGGAGCTGTGCGCTCTGCCTATCCCACCGTCCATATCGACTTTTTTAATTCGAAATCCTTTGATGTTTACGAAGGCTCCTACCTCCTGTACCTTACCCTCCAGAACTATCCCGCCGGTACATACATCGCGGGCATCGTGGAACCAGGGGCTCAAAGCAAACGTATCATCTACCAGGCAAACTGGTCAAAAGGGTTCGTTTTTTTATTTCCCGCACCTCATCCGCAGTCAATCCTGAAGCAATGATGTTTAACCTTTAAAACCATTGCATGATGGAAACAAACTCATTGAATTTTTTCGGAAGGGAGCTGCCTTCATCCCTGGGGTACGGAGTACTCGACAAAAGCAGCGTGAAGATCGAAAACGAGGTGATCAGCGCCGATTACCTCCTCGAATGCGACCGCTCGGTGGTCCACATTGTTAAGTGGGAGAAAGATCGTTGTGAGTTGAGGACCCTGATTCATGGGGAATTTTGCGGCACCAGCACTTATCCCGGACTGGAGCATGTCCTCACCAACGATTTCTTTGTGAGGGACTTCAGCAAAGATCCCGTATTCCTGTTCCTGGGCAAGGAAACCAGCAGGCGGGGAAACATCTGGATCCAACATCCGCTCTCAAAAGAAAAAGAACAGCAAAAAATCATCTATTACCCGGCCGGGCTGCTGATGCTTTTCAGGCTGCCAATACTTTCGAAGGGACAGCAGTACGCCAGTTTCCTTGAAACCCTGAAGCCTGATCAGCCCATAAGTTTTTTCAGGGAGCGCAAAGGATTTTTACTGGTTGCCGATGTGTTTCTGAACGTAAAGCGTTACCCGATAATCATCGCTGAGTTCATTGTCCCCCTGGCCCGCATGTGGAGCGCTGCCGGGACCTTTGCAGGCCAGGGCATCATTGATCCCCGGAGGCCGAACCGGCTCATCATCGACGAATCGGGAAATGCCGAATCAACCTTTATGCAGATCTATCCAGGCGACCTCAACAACCCCTGTTTCGCCATTGTTTTCAAAGATTGCGACGAAAAACAAAGGGAAGGAATTGCGAAACTGTTATCGGACAGCCTCAGGGGGAAGAAAACCGCCTGAAAGGCTCTTCAAAGGGTTAATTTTATTATGGACTGCTGATGGGGGAGCGGCGGTTTGCAACCGGTAACAAATTGTGACCAGTTCCATGTAAAGTGTCGCGGTGAATTGAATCTCAGAGTGATAAGGTATCACAATTTGTGATACCATCAATGATTACTGATGATTCCCGACGTTTTTGCTCGTTAATATCACAAACCCGTCAGAGAATTATCAAGCGTTTCCAGGCGGACTTTATCTTCAAACTGGCAAACGAAGAATTCGCCAACTTGATATTCCAATCCGGAACATCAAGTCAGGGTTGAACAAGAAAGGGGCCGTATGCCTTTGTCTTGATTGCTGTTGCACCAGTTGTTGCATTTTTTGCAATAACCAGATTGCTGCAGTTACCCAGGCATTGACTGAAGCTGGTCTTCCAACTCTTCCCTCGTCGGCATTAGTTTTAAAAGCTTCTCCGGCAGAGTTTTTGTCAATTCATATTCTGCAACACCCATAGGGAAACCAGTTTTTGCAGCGTATATTTTATTACAGTTTTATTTGGGGTTTTACAAAGAAGCACTCCAATCGTTGGTTTATGTTCCTTTCCTTTTAGCTGGTTATCAATGCATGAAATATAAAAATTGAGCTTTCCTGCGAATTCAGGTTTGAAATCTCCTATTTTCAGTTCAAACACCACAAAACAATTCATTGAAAAATTGAAAAACAGCAGATCAAGAAAAAACTCATCGTTCTCAACTTGAAACCTGACCTGGTTTCCAACAAATGCAAATCCCCTGCCAAGTTCAAGTAAGAATTGTTTAAGATTTTGTATCAAAGCCTTTTCCAGATCACGCTCTTGAAAATCCTTCCGCACATCAATAAAATCAAGAAAGTAAGGGTTTTTAAAAGTTTCTCTGGCCAGGTCCGATATTTCAGAGGGTACTGTCGAGTCGAAATTACTGATTGCTTGACCCTCTCTGAGATGTAGTTTACTCTCTATCTGTGTGGATAAGACATTGCAACTCCAGCCATTTTGAATGGTTTTAATTATATAAAATTCTCGTGTTTCCATATCCTTGATCCGATCTAATATCAAAATGTGATGATACCAGCTGATTTGAGCTAACAGGGAAGAGAATTTATGTTTCCCTTTCAATTGTGCAGGTGGTGCCTGCACAATTTCAATACGCTCAAAATCAGCATGTTGTAACTGTGCAAGCGGTACTTGCACAATAGAAAAATCAGGATATGCTTTAGCGAAAGCACGCATATATTTTATATTTCTGACCGAAAATCCTTTCATTTCGGGAAATTCTTGTCTTAGGTCAGTTGAAAGTCGGTCAATAACTTTAGCGCCCCATCCCTGCTCATTCTGGTGGCGAAGTATAGTATCTCCTGTTTCCCAATAGACCGAAAGAAGATGCTGGTTAACGGTAATCAGGGAATTGTGCCTGGTAATCTGAATTTTCTTCTTAAGATCACAGAGGACTTCAGCATAGGAATTTGTTTTAATGGAGTTCATAGAGAAGGCAAATTTGTTAATTGCAATTTCCACTTAATCCGCCCACCCCCGAAAAGTGATACCCTAAGCCAGTATTTTTTAAATCCCATACCAATCACCCTGGCAAAAGAACCCGATATGGAATTTCCAATCAAACTATAGTTTCAGCCAATTGTCGGATCCGGCAAATCCTGCCGTACCTTTGCAACGCATTAAGATCCCTTAAATGGGAACCAACCGAGTTGAACACCACGGTGGTAAAACAATGTGGATCATAAGGATCAAAAGGGTTCGTTTTTTTATTTCACCCCTTCCCTTCCTCTGAGTTTTTTCTGGTGCGATTATGTTAAATCTTTAAATCTTAATCGTATGGAAACAAAGCATGTAACATTCAACGGCCGTGAATTCCCGTCTTACCTGGGATTTGGCGTACTCAATGAAAAAAGTTTCACCACCGAGGGTGATAAAACCTTTGCCGTGTATCATCTCGATCATTCCGGCGAAAAAGTGTACCGGGTCAGACTCGAAACCGGCCTATGCGAACTCACCACTTTTTATGAAGGGAAGCAGTACAGGAATACCCTTTTCTTCGGCTGCTTAAAAGACGCTTTATTGTATGAATACGCGTTCGTAAACCAGTTCTATCAGAATAAAGTCTATTTACACCTGACGGGAATATTAAAGAACATCAGCAATATCCTGCTTAATCCTGCGAAACCTGGTTTCAAGGACTGGAAGTTAAACCTTTATCCTGAAGTTAAACTGTTCACTTTCAAGCTGCCGTTCGACAACTCCGATCCGAAAGCCAAAGAAATACTGAACAGCCTCGAGAATGCAGGATGTATCAGAAGCAAAAGCTTTCATGATGGTTACATCCTGTATTACGACAGCGAGAAAGGAATCGTAAAGGAAAGGCAGGAAGTTGCTGAATTCACCGTACCTCTGGCATACATTGTAAGGGTTGCTCAGATGATTTCCGGGGCGGGGCTGCTTTTACCAAAACCCCGGCATATGTTTGTCGAGGAGTCGGCGCAGGCCGAAACCACAATTTCCGATTCTGAATTCAACAGTACATCAGCCTGGATGATCACCTTCAGGGATGTATCAACTTCGGGTCTCGCTTTGCCTGAAAACGTATTTAAATCTGCATTGAAAGTTTACAGGCCCGACATACTTCATCCTGAGGACTTGCCGGTAAGTACTTGAATCTCTTTTAAATGTGACTGCGGATGAGGGAGCGGGCGTGAAAATCAAACGGTTGAAAATTTTAACCAGGAGTGGTGTGTCGGAATTCCCGACACCCCACTTGCAATTTTAAACATTGATGCCACATACGCCTAAATCTTTAAGATCACAATTTGTGACCTTAAAGATCAGCTTCGTTTAACCTGGGGAATTTTAAACCCGACCGGTTCCATGGGTTGGCTTTTTTTATGCATCAGTTGTTTGATCGTTTCGAAGATCAGAAGGATGTCTTCATCGTGGGATGAAACAGTTCGTTCCAGTTCCTCTATCTTTTCTGCAAGTTCCTTATTTGATTCAAGGAATTTTCTCAACTGGACGAATGCCCGCATTATTGCGATATTTACCTCAATGGCATTCTCTGAATTTAACACCGAAGAAAGCATTGCCACGCCTTGTTCTGTAAATGCAAACAGCTGATAACGAGAGCCTCCCCAACTTGAGGTCGCAATTTGCGACCTCAAGTTGACGCTCTCTTTCTTACTTAATACAAAAAGAAAATCCTTTGGGAACCGATTAATATTTCTTCTGACTGCTTCTTTAAGTCGTTTCACCTCAACGCCATACAACCTGGCCAGATCCACATCCAATATTACTTTCTCACCGCGTATATAATGGATCAACCCGCTGATTGTTTCCATTTTTACCTGTAATTCCGTTGTCATCTAGCTTTAATATTAAGTGAACCAGTGTTTTGCCAACTTGAGGTCACAAATTGTGACCTCAAGGCCATACAACCTTTAAGGACGCAATTTGCGTCCTTAAACAAACAACACTTAATCCGCCATCCCTCCAAAAGTGATACCTAAACCGCCATTTTTTTCAATCCCATCCGCGAAAAGAACTCCTGAAAGAAAAAATTTTAACTTTGTTAAACCCACAAAAAACTGAACTATGGCAAACGTTTACTGCATGTACTGCGGAAGCAGCAACTCCAGCGTATCAAGCCTCACCGGCGGCAGCTGCTCCCGTAATCCAGAAGGAAGGCATCACGTGCCCTATGATGGTGGTGAAAAGTCAAAGTATTACTGCAAATTTTGCGGATCCAGCAATTCCTCCATCTCCAGCCTCACCGGTGGCAGCTGCCCCAGGAATCCCGAAGGCAAGTATCACGTTCCCTACGAAGGCAGCGAGAAGTCAATGTACGAATGCAAATACTGCGGAAGCCGGAACTCCAGCATCTCCAGCCTCACCGGCGGCACCTGCCCCCGGAATTCTCATGGAAAATGCCATGTACCGGTGAGATAGGGAATTGCGACAGTTTCCTTTTATTGACTGCTGATGATGAAGCGGGGGTATTCAAACATGCACCTAAAAAGAGAATTAGCCTGCAGTTTTCCCATAGGTTTAAACACTACCAGATTATCTTAACCCCGTAACCTGAAAAATTCTCATCCCTTGTCAGAATCGTCATTTCCTCAGTTATGGCCTGGGATATAATGATCCTGTCAAATGGATCCCGATGATTCATTGGCAGGGTTGCAACAAAAATAGCATGCGTATCCAGCAGCAGGTTCATTCCATATATGGCTTGAAATCGTCCAGGGGAGCGTCGAAATCAGGAGCCATTTTAATCTTGCCTTTCAGACAGCCAAATCCCGATTGCTTCCCATTCCCCGATTTTTTGTTCTTTTTCAACAGAAAATCAATGAAGTCCATAACCTCATGTTTGAGCTCGTCGGGAAGCTGGTAGATCTTTGTATAAAGATAGGCGTCTGACATTGCCAGTGTTTTGTACAAAGATACAGTAAAGTTTGCATTTTCCTCCAGTCCAGGCATGATGGTCAACTCATTAGATTTTTATTGAACTTCAGATTTATTTCTTACACTTAATCCGCCAACCTGCCAAAAGTGATACTCAAACTGGTATTTTTTTGCAAGAGATTCCGACCGAGAATTTATTGACTGCGGATGAGGGAGCAGGGGAGCTTTTATTCACCAAGAATGCGAATTAGCTGGTATTACAGGAATCCTTTATTTCTTTGGCGTCCTGGCTTTCTTTGTAACTGATTTTAAGCTCTCAATATCAGCTTCCAATTCCTTCAGACTTTGTTCCTTCAAAGTTTTTTTTTGTATAAACCGGAATTTTTCAAATTCTTCAGATACTTTTTGCAGAGCAATTTCATGGGAAATTTTACCGGCATGAGTGAGCAGTTCCCTGCCATTCATTTTCAAAATGATATCCAGCCGTTGAATCCAGTCTTTCATGTACATTGGAGTTTGTTGCAAGGCCATTGTTTCTGCAAAGGCAAGGTACTGTTCAACCAGGAGACCTAAAAGTTTTATTTCGTCCTCATCCAGGTAGTTTTTCGCAATACTCACATCATTTTCTTAATTGCAGAAGCGGTTTTCTTGTCAAATGATCGCATTCCCAATAACGGTAAGGTTGAATCAACCCTTCGGTACACCAGTTCCGCAGCAGTTTGCTCACTGATTGCCCAGAGGAGGTTGTTTTGAACTATCTTAAAAAAGGCAATTGTCTTTTCATCAAGAGGATCATAATCTATACTTGTCGCATAAATGTCTTTTATTTTCTGGTAGAAAAACCGTTCAGAAAGCCGGATTTCGCGGATGCGGTCCTGTAACTCGTTGAAATAGTTCATCGAGCTGCCGTTCTTAAACCGCTCATCATTCAAGGCAAAACCCTTGATGATGTATTCCTTCAGACGTTCGGTGGCCCATATCCTGAACTGTGTGCCTTGCGGGGATTTGACACGGTACCCAACAGAAATTATGACATCGAGGTTATAACATTTGACAGGTTTGTCCTGTGTTTTTCCTTGAATTGCACCATGTTGAGTGGTATGTCGGAATTCCCGACACACCACTTGCTCATCCAATTCCCCTTCGTTGAAAATATTTTGAATATGTTCGGTTATTGTTGTCCTCGCCTTTCCAAATAGTACAGACATCTGATCTTGGGAAAGCCATACAGTTTCATCTTCCAGGCGCACATCAACTTTGATGTTACCCTCCGGGTTTTGGTATATTATAATTTCGCCGTTATTCATGATTTATCAGTAAAAATTATTCAATCAGCATGATTACCAAGCAGTAAAACAAAAGTAAGATATATGGATGTCTGGCAAAACGATGTTTATAACTTAATCCGCCTTGTATGATGCGCCGGAATATCATCCGCAGTATTCGAATATTTTGTAATGCTTTAGATGGTGAAACTCACTCCGAGTGTGCTGTAATACATGTACCAGGGAAGGTAAAATGTGAGCTGGTTACGGTCGTGTTGCCAGTAATACTTGCAGGATTAATTCTACCGGATGAAATTCGTGATAACCTTCTTTTCTTGTAATGGTGGTTGAATTATGCCTGATGTTGATTCTTTCATTTTCATCAACCAGGCCATGTTTTTGCCCAGGACCCGCATGGTTTGCATACCCTCAGCGTCCTGCGAAACTTCACCGGGCGCTCTTCCATGGATGACATTCCAGTAATTAGAGGTGGCAACCAGCATTTCGGCATAGGTGAGGTAATGATACAAGTGATCGAGGGTGGCCGAACCTCCTGTACGCCTCACGGCTACTACTGCTGCCCCGACTTTATGCCTTAAAAGGTTTCCGTTTGACCCTGAAACATAAAATAACCTGTCTAAAAAACATTTCATCGTACCTCCAATGCCCGAATAATGAACCGGTGAAGCAATGATCAGTCCATCGGCTGCTTTAATAGTTTGAATCCAATGATTGAGGCCATCGGCTCCAAAGCTGCATTTTTCATCTTTGTTTTCGGCACATTTACCGCATGCCGTGCAACCGTGAAGCAGCTTATGCCCTATATGCAGAATCTCAAACTCAATACCGGCAGCAAGCAGTTCATCCCCCACAATTGTCAGGGCATGAAAGGTGTTCCCTTCTTTCTTCGGACTTCCGTTTATTGCTATTACTTTCATCAGGTCAGGTTATTATAGTTTTTATTTATACATCCTGCATTTCCAGCCATCGTGAAAAGAAGACATCATAAACAAAATAATCATCATCTCGTTTATAGATCATCTCCTTTTCTAAAAGGGAATCAACTCCCCGCTTTACCGTGCTGGCATTGGTTAGTTTATACTTCCTGATGAAACTGCCCGATGTTAACATATTGGATCCGTCGGTATGGGCTATTGCTTTCAGCAGTTGCCATTGATGACGGGTTAACAGGTTCCTGTATCCAAGGTAAAAGGGTTCGAGCGAGCGGAGAATTTCCTGCCGGGAATTCTTCAGGTTTTCCTGGTTTGCTTTTTGTGTGGTCTCAAATAATTTATTGCCCAGGTACTGGACATACCATGTATGACAACGGCACCAGTCAATTATCTCTGTTACTGTTTCCTCATCAATTTCCTTCAAATTCTTTGTGAACTGCGCTTTAATGAAAGTCCCGTAAACTGCCGCGTTTATTTCTGACAGGAACATCATCTCGGTGCTCTGGTAAAAAGGCCGGGTAGCATCTCCGAACATCCTGGAAAGTATTGTTTTATTGCTTCCCGAAAATACAAACCTGACGTTGCTAAGGGTCTGTATCATCCCGCGGATCAGGGCTTCCACATTGGGTTCAGGATAATTGCTGATTTGCTGAAATTCATCGATTCCGATCACTACCAGCGTGTGTTTACTCCGTTCTTTCAATATTGCAAACAACTCATCAAGTGTGTTTCTGGCCTCTTTTTCGTCGGCAATCTGGAATGTGACCGAAGGCATGCCGTTGAGATGATCAAGTGAAATTACCGGTCGTACAAACCTGAAATTGATCAGAAATTCCTTCATTTTACCGCCAAATGACTTCTTCATCCTAAATAAGGCTGTTGCCAGCTGATTGATAAATCCATTCAGGTTTTCTGTATGATAAATGTCCAGGTAAACGGTTTCAACGTTCTTCTCCTTCTTCAGCCTTTCAAAGGTGTGCAGAAGAAGTCCGGTTTTTCCCATCTTCCGAAGTGAGACAAGGGTGATGTCTCTTCCGTTCCGGATCGCATTAATGATGGTTCCTGTTTCTTTCTCCCGGTCACAAAAATATTTGCTCCCGTGATATCCCCTGAGTATGAATGGATTCATTGTGTAAAATTTCCCCAAAGATAATAAACAATTTGCGTTATACAAAATGTTTAAAACAAAATGTTTTTAGTTACTTTGCAATCTGAAAGTCTAACTTGCAATATGCATGGTTGTTTCATTGAAAGATCTAACGGCTTACCTGGTATGATGTCTGTTTCAAATCCCGCCCGGATCGCGGTCCTACTGCTTCTGCTGGCAACTTCGGCCTGCCGCACAATCAGGGTTGAAAAGCCGGCCGAGCGGTATGATGCACCAGAATATCATCCGCAGTATTCGAATATCAATATTCCCCTGGATGTGAATAAGGTGCAGCTGAAAAAGCTTATCAATAAAAGGCTTAGTGGACAGCAGTATGCCGATACGAGCTTCGGGGATAACGACAGGGATAACCTGATGATGTTTGCTTCGAGGATGGACAGCATCGACGCGGGTTTCGAAAATAATTTCCTGACGTACCGCGTTCCTCTGAAGATCTACGGTTTCTTTCGCGGGCTTCAACCTTCCTCTGCCGCTGATTTCCGACGTCCTGCTTAAAGGCAGCCTGGGTGATATTGCGAAAGGCGGGATCGGCCATGCTCTGCTCCCGGATAAAACCTGCCATCGCTTCGACTGACAGCTTTGATAATATTTCATCGATCTGTCCTTTAACGGTTTTCGGGCCGGCTTTTTTTTCTGTCGGAGCTTTCGGTGCGGTTGAAGCCTTTCTGCCACGGACCTTGATCCCGATCGAATCCCCATGCAAGGCAAACAGCAGGGAAACAACATGTTTGCAAACAAGTCCCAGGTCATACGGACAGGTACAGGAATAGTCTGTAACAATTTCATTCTGGATTGTGACTGTCACCCGGTAAGGTTCCGATCCCTGGACTATGGCTTCATAAAGCCCCGGTGACAATTCTTCAGGCTCTTCCACAAGCCCTTTCCTGAAATAGTCCAGCCCCCGTTTGAGAATGGTCTCATCGATGATCTGCTCGAATTGATTTAAAGGAATGTTCATGTCCCTCCTTTGTCAAGGCGTATCCTACCTGGTTATTGTGAAAGTGTCGAATATGCTGTAGGTCCCCAGGTTCCCCTGATAACTGTTTACGGTGACGGTATTTCCGGAGATGTCTATCACGCTGAAGTAATAGGTTTTTGGATCATTATGAACGTTCCAGGCTGTTTTGACGGTTGGATCTACGTAGCCTCCTCCTCCTCCTGCTCCGCAGGTGCCATTGAGAAGCTGGACCACATTGTTCTTCCATGCGGGAGTTTGTGGTATGGTCTGGGGATTCGGGGGGACGGTGCTGTCAACGGTCCTGCGGGAAAAAAGATGCGAATGCCCGCAGGCGTAAATGTCGAACCTTGTGGAGTCAAGAAAAGCCCAGAGCCTTGTAAAAGACTGGCTTACAGTAGAGGGCTCGGCTGAGTCGTTTGAGACATAGTAATAGGGTGTATGTATGAAAAGAAATTTATGGGTTGCCTTGGTCTGAGCTACCTGTGATCTTAACCATGACATCTGGGGGCCTTCGATGTTGCCTCCCAGGCCTTCGGGTATGGAGTCATGCGTCAGGTAATAGGCATCCAGTACTGCGAAAAACGAGTTTCCGCCGGGGGAGCTGAATGAATAGGCCAGGTGCTCGTAGCCGGCCGGACCGTTGGAGGGGTTTTCGGAGAACACAGACTGGAACTGTTGCTGGTTGCCGAGCTTGAACCCGGAATCAGAGTGCTGGTAATACAGCTCATGATTGCCGACGGCGGTGTACAGGGGGATTCCATTGCTGGTCAGTGGCGCAAACAGGTCCTTCCAGGCCTGGAAGGTGTATGAGGGTTTGATAAATCCCCGATAGGACATGTCGCCGCCGAATATCACAAACGACGGTTTGGGCGACAAAGTGCCGATCTGGCTGATGATGGTGTTCAGCACCGGGGCGTTCACCGGACCCTTAAGTGAGTCTCCGCGGCTGTCGGCCAGCCAAACGAAACGCAGGGTTTCACCTGTTGTATTCTGTTCATCCGGACTGCTTTTCTTGCAGCCGCCCAGCATCGCGAATATAACAACGATCAGCAAGGTCATTGCCATGATGCCGAGGTGGCCTTTCCCGATCGGGAATATGGTCTTATATGTGTCTGACATAATTTTTCTCCTTTCTTCTTTAGAAATACTTTTCAGTTGGCATGCACCTCAAATATACGATGATTTTTTTGTAAAATCAAAGAAAATAAACTCATTGCCCCGATATGGACTCTTGTTCTGGCAGGAAAAACCTTCATGTTCTTCTCCGTATTTTTTTTTCATTGATCTCAACTCCCATAAATGTTTTTTCTGATTCTTGCGTATCTTTGACACTCCTGAATCAAACCACAAACAATATGAGTAAAAAGTCCTTCACGTTCCGTAACCTCCTGAACGGTCTCATTTCCTTTTTCTTTGTTTCCGTCACAATTGGGGTATTCCTGGCGGTTTCCTTTATCAATAACCAGAAAAATTCCTCTCAAAAACTTGTCGGGGTGGATGTTGTCCTGGCCCAGTCGGCCCTGGAAATGATCGGCAACGTTGAGACCCTGAAGTGCCTGGTCGGGGAGATCGGATTAACGCCTTCGGCGGATGTAAAAAAGGAACTGAAAGATAAGTGCGACCGGCTTATCAGCGACATGAGCGCCAGGACTGGCCTGCTTCAGCGGACTGATGACCCCGACGGGAATGGGATGCTGAAGGAAGTCAGGAAGACGCTTGACGAATACAGCGCAGCGTTGAACAAGGCATTTGGTGAACATCTGCAACCCACAGGCAGCCATGTGGGGAAGGAGACTCGGGAATTTTTCGGCCCTCCGCCCGGCGACCTGGTCTTTTTACAGTCGAGACAGATGGCAGAGTCTGTTTCACAGTACCTGGAGTATAAGAGGAGGTCTATCTCAGCCGTTGCCCTGGGCCTAGACTCTGCCATGAACGGCATGCGCACAGTGGTGATCTTTTTCGGGGTTTTTCTGTCTCTGTTCGCATGCGTGGTCTATTTCTCCATCCTCCGCTTTGTTTATACCCAGGTGGGAGGGGAGCCCGGACTTATACGCGATGTTACGCGGAAGATGACCGAAGGTGACCTGGAAATAGAATTTCCTGAAAATACCAAAGGGATCTATGAGGCGATGAAGAAACTCGTCGTGACCATGAAAGAGGTCACACTTAATGCCGAAACGGTTGCAGGAGGAAATTTTACGATCACACCCGTTCTTAGGTCCGAAAAAGACCAGCTGGGCTTTGCACTTCAGAAAATGTCGGGTTCGCTCAGCGATCTGCAGCAGGTGACCCAGGAGATCTCGAAGGGGAATTTCGACCTGAGGCTTACGGTCAAGGGGGAGAGCGACCTGGTTTCCATGTCAATCAACAGGATGAGTGAGAGCCTGATGACCAGCAAGATTTTCAATGATGAGCAGAACTGGCTGAAGGACGGGCTAAACAGGCTTTCGGCTGAACTCACAGGAGACCAGAACCTAGAGACCCTGGCGGGACGTGCCATCAGTTTTATCAGCAGGTACGTCAGCGCCGGAAGGTCGGTGATCTATCTTTACAACGAGAACAAGCAAACCCTCCACCTGGTTGGCTCCTATGCCTTCACTGAGAGGGAAACTCTTTCGAACTTCTACGAGTTGGGAAAGGGGGTGGTTGGACAGGTAGCCCTTGAGAAGAAACCTATCATCCTCAAGCCTGCACCCAGGGATGAAGCACCTATCACGACAGGAACGACGTCCGTTGCGCCCCTGTGTACCTATACATATCCTATCCTGTACGAAGAAACCCTTCTCGGCGTGATTGAACTTGCTTCAGCTTCGTCTTTCTCAAAAAACCAGGTCGAATTCCTCGAGGAGTCGAACCAAATCGTTGCATCAGGGATCTACACGGCCATCCAGAAATCAAAGATCGGGGATCTCCTGGCCAGGGCTCAGGAAGCCCAGAGGGAGGCCGAAGACAAGACCCGGATGGTGCAGGAATCGAACGCCCGGCTGGAAGAACAGCAGCAGCAGATTCAGCAGCAGTCGGAAGAGCTTCAGCAGACCAATTCCCAGCTGGAAGAGCAGCAGCAACAGCTGCAGCAGCAGTCGGAGGAGCTCCAGCAGACCAACTCCCAGCTGGAAGAGCAACAGCAGCAACTCATACAGCAAACCGAAGAGCTGCAGCAAGGAAATCAGCAGCTCAGTCAGGCCAAGGATGACCTGGACGTAAAGGCCCGCGACCTCGAACAGTCAAACCGCTACAAGAGCGATTTCCTGGCCAATATGTCGCATGAACTCCGTACTCCTTTAAATTCCATCATCCTGCTTTCCAAGATGATGCAGAAGAACGAAAGGGGCAACCTCGACAAGGAGGATATCAAACGTTCGAAAGTCATCCACTCGGCGGGAGACGAACTGCTGAGGCTGATCAACGATATCCTGGATATTTCCAAGATCGAGGCAGGGAAAACGATCTTATCCATCTCCGAATTTTCGACCGAAGACCTGCTTACCGAACTCATGCAATACTTCTCCTCCATGGCAAAAAACAAAGGCTTGACCTACATCATGGAGGATGCCCTGAAGAAAAGGATCACCAGTGACAAGGACAAGGTTGCACAGGTGTTGCGGAATTTCATATCAAACGCCCTTAAATTCACTAAAACAGGCGGAGTGACCATCTTAGTGGAAGAAAGCGGCGACCCGACAAAACCCGTGAAAATCTGCGTCAGGGATACAGGAATAGGCATTGATACCGAAAAGCACAAGTTGATCTTCGAGGCATTCCAGCAGGTCGACAGCTCCATCTCCAGGGAATTCGGAGGCACAGGCCTCGGTCTGACTATCTCCCAGAAACTGGCCACCCTCCTGCACGGAGAGATACAGGTGAAAAGCGAGTTGGAAAAGGGAAGCGAATTCTCACTGTTGCTTCCGGTCGTGCTTGTTCCAGCCTCAGGCGAGCTGCATGAAATTGATGCAAACCCGAGGAGGATTGCAGCTGTCCACGATGGCGCATCCCCCGAACTCATCCCGCAGGCTCTTACGCTCAGCGACGACCGCAAAAAGATCGTACCTGGCGACAAGGTGATCCTCATTGTGGAAGATGACCCTTCCTTCTCGGATATCGTGGCCATGGTGGTGAATAAAATGAATATGAAAGTAATTCGTTCCGTGACTGCTGAAGAGGGAATACGGCTGGCCCAGCAGTACCCCATCCACGGAATCATCCTGGACCTTGTGCTTCCCGACATGAACGGAGTGGATTTCATGAGAAGGCTGAAGAGCTTTAAAGAACTGAGACATATCCCGGTTCAGATCATTTCGGGCCATGAGAAAAACCCCGAGCTGATGCGCATGGGAGCCCTCAATTACCTCCAGAAACCTGTTGACCAGGACCAGATCCAGCAGGCTATCCAGGGGATTCTTAACTTCTCGGAGAAGAACCCGAAGGACCTCCTGATCGTGGAAGACAACAGGAACCACCGCCAGGCGCTTATGGAACTGATCAAGGGACAGAACATCAGGATCAGGGAAGCCGAAACGGAAGCCCAGGCAGTGGAGGAGCTGAACAGGGGAATATATGATGCGGTCATCATAGATCTAGGACTGAAATCGGGCGACGGGATGAACATCTGTAAATACGCCAGGGAGCACCAGATGAAGGTGCCGATCATAGTGTATACAGGGAAGCAGCTCAGTCAGGAAGAGGAAAAGAATCTTAAGAAACTGGCCGACCGCATCATCATTAAAACTGTCCACTCGGAGAACCGCCTGATGGATGAGTTGCTGCTGTTCCTCCACCAGACACAGAAGGAGATCCCTGGCCCGCTGGCAGCTACCGACAACGTAATGAAGATGAAGAGGCTTGCCAGTCGTACTGTGCTGGTGGTTGACGATGATATCAAGAACGTCTTCGTCATGAGCACTGCGCTCGAAGAGCACGGCGCCCTGGTACTCGACGCTCAGAACGGGAAAGAAGCTCTGGAGATCCTGGAAAAGAAAAGCGTGGACCTTGTACTGATGGACATCATGATGCCGGTGATGGACGGGTACACTGCGATCCGCAGGATAAGAGAAAATGCTCAATGGAAGAACCTCCCGGTGATAGCCCTTACCGCCAAGGCCCTGAAGGAGGACCGTGAAAAATGCATTGCGGCAGGGGCCAACGATTACCTTCCGAAACCCGTGGATTACGACATGCTCATTGGGCTTGCAGAAGCCTGGTGCCAAAAGAAGATGTGATGATAAACGTACATTCGGTTGATACCGCCAGGACCCGGCACATCTCGGTCCAGGGAAACCTGCAGTTCCTGCCCGACAGGGAGCAGCTGTTCACCCAACTTGTCCCGGGCATGTATTCGGAACTAGAGATAACTTTCTTCGACATCCGGGTCCTGCCACTGGATGTAGTGCTCCGGCTCATGGAATTCACTACCACATACCCCAAACTGAAGCTAAAGATCAACGTATTCCACCGTTACCTTGGTTCTTACCTGTTCAGGCTGGGTATTCGCTCCCATGTCATCAGCCAGCAGACATTCAATTATAAAGAATCGGGGAAAACCCGGGCTATCGTACTGGCAGGGTCGGCCGGCAGCCTGGATAAGATCCTGGCCATTATGGCCAAGCTGCCGGGTAAGAGCATCCCGGTGTTCATCGTGCAGCACATTCTGGAGAATGAGCCCAATTACCTGGGGGAGCTATTGGAGAGAAGCACTTCGTTTAAAATCGTCCCTGTTACGGACAAGACGGTGATCAGGCCGGGTTGTGTCTACATCGCACCTCCGGGGATGCATATGCTGGCCGAAAACGGGAAGATCAGGCTTTCGAAGGAGGGAAAGATCAATTTTGCCAGGCCTTCGATACAGGTTACCTTCGAATCCCTGCTGAAGGAATACCAGGATCAGCTCCTTGCCGTGATCCTTTGCGGCTACGGAGAGGACGGGGTGCAGGCAATCCCGCTGCTCAAGCAGGCGGGAGCCAGGGTGATCATCGAAGACCCCGGGGATTGCGAAGCGAAGGACTTGCTCATCAATTCCTGGCGGACCGGGCTGGTGGATTACAAGTTCCCACTTCCCGAACTCATCTCGTACCTGGTGCGGATTGTCGAGCCCAGTAACCCCAACATCCAGGAACCCGAACTGAAACGGTTTTTCAACAAGGTCCATGAACAATACGGCTACGATTACAGGCATTACTCCACGCAAAGCGCAATACGCAGGATTGCCAGGGTGATGGCCGACAACCAGCTTTATTCCTTCCGGCGCTTTGAGGAACTGGTGCTCCAGGACCGCGACCTTTTCGAGAACCTGTTTCTCGAATGCTCCATCAATGTGACGGACTTCTTCAGGAATCCCGAGACCTTCCGAACCATCAGGGAAAAAGTGCTCACTTACCTGGATTCTTTCCCGCATATCAAGATTTGGAGCGCTGGCTGCTCTACTGGCCAGGAAGCCGTTTCGGTGGCCATCCTGCTAAGCGAGCTGGGCATCCTTCACAAATCCCAGATCTACGCTTCTGACATCAATCCTTACGTGGTAGAAGAAGCGCAAAACGGGATTTATTCACCCGAGACCCTGGAACAAAGTGCCGAAAACTACCTGCAATCAGGAGGAAAAAAGGACCTTAAGTCGTATTTCATTATAAAAGACGGCTATGCCCGGGTAAAACCTGAAGTGCTCGAAAGGATACTCTATTTCCAGCACAGCCTGCTGAACCGGGGAGCATTCAACGAGTTTCACCTCATCCTTTGCAGGAATGTACTGATCTATTTTGACCACGAGCTGCAAACAAGCGTTCTGGAGCTGTTTTTCAGGTCTCTCGATATGAACGGATTCCTGGTCCTGGGAGAAAGCGAAAGCGTGGTCTCTTACCCTATAGGATTCGAAGTATCCGACAAAGTCAATAAAATCTTTAAAAAAATTATCTGAGCTGAATGGAAGTACAATTTAAACCCGAGATCCTGCTGGTTGATGATTTAGAAAACAACCTGTTTACTCTGCGTTCCCTCATAGAGACTCATTTCGACGCCAACCTAAGCGAAGCTACTTCGGGGGAACAGGTGCTGAGGATAATCAACGAGCGGAACATTGACCTGATCCTGATGGACGTGATGATGCCTGGTTTAGATGGCTTCGAGACCGCCAAGCTGATCAAGAACAGGCCGAAGACCTCCAATATCCCCATCATTTTTATTTCTGCTTACGATCCTACCCAAAAACTGCTGGAGAAAGGTATCGCTGCAGGGGGCTTCGATTACCTCACAAAGCCGATAGATGACAACCAACTCGTTTACCGCCTCAAGATGTACCTGAGGTTCATTGAGCATGAATTCATCATGAACCTTCATCTTAGGGAACTCAACCAGAAACTTATCGAGGAGATCGAGGAAAGGAAGGCAACAGAAAAGACCCTCCAGGTGAGTCAAATGGAGCTCAGAACGGCAAATGCTGCGAAAGACAAGTTCTTCTCCATCATCGCCCACGACCTCAAAAACCCTTTCAATGCCATCATAGGGCTCTCCACCATTTTGCTGGAGGAATATGACATATTCTCTGCGGATGAACAGAAAGAATTTCTCCTCAACATCAAGTCCTCTGCTTCAAATACCTTCCGGCTGCTGCAGAATCTGCTAGACTGGTCACAGACTCAGACAGGCAAGATCGCCTTCGAGCCAAGACAGTTTGAGATCGGGCCTGTCATCGCTGAGATCCTTGAACTTGTCAGGCCCTCCGCCGGGAACAAGAACATCCGGCTGGAAATGACCCTTTCAGCGGGACTAACCGTATTCGCCGACATGAACATGATCGGTACGGTGATCCGTAACCTGCTGCAGAACGGGATCAAGTTCACCCAGCCGGGCGGCTGGGTGGGAATAGAGACTTGCATGGTGGGTCCTATGGTTGAGATCAGCATAAAGGATACAGGGGTCGGGATAGATCCCCAAAAGCTGAACAAACTCTTCATGATCAATGCCAGCGTTGCCTCGAGCGGGACTGCCGGCGAAGAAGGTACCGGACTGGGACTGATTCTTTGCCACGAATTCATCGAAAAGAACGCTGGCAGGATACGCATCGAAAGTGAAGTAGGAAAAGGCAGCAGGTTTTTATTCACCCTGCCGGGAGGGCCGGGAAGAGACCTTGCTTAAAGGGCCGCCCAAGCTGGTCGATTTGCCGTTTCAGAAAGTCTTCCTAGCCGATGATGGTATAAAGGATAAGCAGTGCCAGAATTACACCTGTGAGCAAAGCCAGCAGGCCAAACAGGCGCAGGGTAATATCCCGGGCGATGGAATTTGGTTTTTTTACCTCAAATTCATCTGAAATTCCCTGTTTCTGGTAGCGTTCCCACTGCTCGCTTCTTTCGGTTACCATTTCTTCCTCGGTCACCTGGCCGTTGAAGATCACGAAGTCCATAGGGAATTTTTCGGCACGGAAGTGAGTGTTGAAGAAATGGATGGTAAAGATGAATCCCACGGCCAGCAGGGCCTCGTCGGAATGAATGATGGTGGCGGCATTAAATAACCAGCCAGGAAGGAACTGTCCGAAGAATTCAGGAAACCAAAGGAGCAATCCACTGGATCCGATCACGGCAACACCCCAGAACACAGCCATGAAATCGAACTTCTCCCAGTATGTCCAACGGTCAAAGGGAGGCTTTGGCCCCCTGAAAAGGAACCAACGGAACATATCCCTGACATCTCTTAAGTCTTTCATATTGGGGAAAAGCGAATCAGGGCCAAAAAGCCTCTGGTAGAATGACTCGCCATTATGTTTTTTCGAGAACAGGAAGCGGGTGCTCATCCAAAGGACGATGAAGAAATAGCCGAAAGTGACGATGGCACAGATACGATGAATTATTCCCGCTGTGCCGGTTCCGCCAATAAAGTCAATAAGGGCTTTGCCCCAGGGGGTATAATTGAATTTTAAGGGAAGTCCGGTCAATGCCAGCCCAAGGAAGCTGGTCACGACAAAGATATGAAGGATGATGTGAAGAGGGCGGAAGCGCTGGTAGACTTTCTTCCTGGTTTGCATATGCTGACCCGGGCCGGGATTTGCCTGCCTGAAAAATTCTGAGTTTCTGAGTTGTTTCTTTTCGACGAATCCCCTGAATGCCCAAAGCAATGAATGAAGCCAGAAGAACAGGAAAGTTCCTGCCAGCAAGGCATTCATGAAAACGGTGATCCAGAAAAGGGTAGGGTACTTGCTTTTATTACCGGGTTCAGCATGGGCAATAAACTGCGAAAACATGGGAGTCGCGTTGGCGTGGCATTGTTTGCAGGTTTGGGTAAGGTGAGCGGGGTTCACCGTTGAATTCGTATCCTTTTCGGGAAGGATGTTGTGCGTACCGTGGCAATCGGCGCAGCCAGCCACCTTCTGAGGATACCCCAGGCGGGTGTTTTTCCCGTGGTAACTCTCAAAATAAGTTTTCGGCGCGATGGTGGTCACCTTGTTACGGGCCATCATTTTAGCGTCGGCATGGCATTTCATACAAGCCTGGGTGTGGAAAGACCGTCCCTGTGCAACATTATCGATTCGCCTGATGGCATGCCGCCCGTGGCAGTCGATGCAGGCGGGCGCATCAGTGTTTCCTTTGGCGAGAGCCTGGTAATGCACCGATTTGAAGTAGGCGGATTCTCTCTCATGGCATTTACCGCAAAGCAGGGCGGTGGCCATTTTATTATTTTTGATGGAGGTGATGGTATGAATGTCGGCATGGCATTTCCAGCAGGGAACCGGCAGGCGGGCCGAGTTATGAACGCTGCCTGCGTGTTCCTTCACGATGGCGGCGTGGCAACTGCTGCAATCGGTCGGTTTAAATGTGACCACGCAGGATTTTTTTCCGGCGGTGGCGCTGCTTTCCGGTTTTTCCTGGTCAATAACGTGGCAGGCGGTGCACTTGAGCGATTTATGGACGGAATTGTTGAATGCATGCCCGGAGATGTTTTTTTCGTGGCACGACATACAGTCCTGGTCCCGGGTAGCGGAAACCGAAGAGTTCTGTGCTGCTGCAACCGAAGCCAGCGATCCCAGGACCAGCAGGCAGGTCAATGCTTTCAGTGTAGAGTGGAATTTTATCATAAGTTTTAGCTGCATAATCCTCCGGCACGTTTTTTGGAACCAATCTTGATCTTCTGGATATAGGAGTCTTTGGGGAAGAGTTTAAGTACTTCGGCAGAAGGGGAGGAAAGGTTGACCGGCTTCCCTTCAAGTGTTTTATCTGCAAACAGGCTCTTCCAGTCATTTAAACCGTTTTCGAGGATGTACACGTTCATCACACCCTGAACCTTCAGGTATTTCCAGGCTTTTACCGAAACTGAATCCTGGTCGGCGATCAGCACTACGACTCCCTGGGGCGGAAGTTGGGTGAGGGGAGCCACCATTTTGGGATTGAGAATGTCACCAGGTTTGAAATTTTCGGAGCCACTGAGATGAAATGCCGCGTATTCCGCTTCCGGACGAAGATCGAGAGTGATGAGCTTGATGGACGATTCACTATTGGTTTTCACGTACTCAAGCGGATGAATAAAAATTTCCTTCGAGGTGATCTGGGCTGAGTAGCGGCTCTCCATCAGTTTCCATTTACGAACCGGGTCGGGCTGGCCGATAAACCAGATCAGGGCTGCGACAGCAATCAGCGTTCCTGCTCCCATCATGTAAGAGCGTTTTGATATTTTCCATGACCAGGCTTTTCCACTGCCTTTGATCCTGAAGAATTCTTCTGTTTTTTCGGCACCGTAGAAGGCTACAAGCGCAAAAATAGTTACGGCGAAGACTGTAGCACCTATGGACCATCCGAGCCAGTCGGAGAGGAGGAAGCGGTCGGTAAAGGATGAATTCCAGAAATTTTCAAAGCTGGGGAGGGATTCTCCGAACAAACCGGCTCCAATGACAGCACCCACCAGGAAAGTAAGTCCGTCAATTTTGAGACTTGCTGTGGCTACCAGGGAGGTACCGGGGCAATAGCCACCGACGATAAAGCCCACACCCATGATGAGTCCGCCAATAATACCCGGCCAAAGAAACGTCTGGTTTACTGCAATCTGTGAGAAATCAAGCCATCCTATGGCTGAGCTGAGGAAAATCAGGAGGCAGGCAACCACGATGCCGGTGAACATCGTTTTAAGAACCGTCATGTCTTTCAGGTAGAACTGGGCTGCAAGGCGGCGTGAATCACCAAATCCAGCCAGTTCCAGGGCTACGCCGAACCCGGCGCCAAGGAGGAAAAAGACCAGGTAACCTCCGGCTTTTCCAAGTTCTGCAATAATATCTAAAGGTAGCATAAGTTTCTTTTTATTGATTTGGAAAAGGTCAGTCGGCCCAGAGGTTGCGAACGAAGTAAGCGACAGCATAGCCCCCGATAAAAACGCTGAACATAAAAGCCCAGCTCCCCACCGAAAGGACCGCACCTCCTGATAAAGCCTGTCCGGAGGTGCACCCTCTTGCAAAACGGGCGCCATATCCCATGATGATACCGCCGAGCAGGGCAAAAAAGAGTCTTTGAATATTAGTGATCCTCGGGCCTTTTAATATCTCGACTTTCATCCTGCCATTGAGCCAGGCCGAAAGCATTCCTCCAACCAGGGTCCCCACAAAAAGCATTACGCTGGGATGATCCAGCGCTGTGCGGTCACCCGATCCCATGGCTGCGAAAGTACTCACCTGGTCCACATGGGAGGACCAGAGCAGTTTGGTAATGGCGACCTGGAGACGGGCGATTGCTCCCGATGCTCCCAGCCCGCTATGGGTCAGTGCAAAGGCTGCAAACAGGACCACTCCCAGGATGGTTCCTGCCAGGTATGGGTTGGTGACAGGACGTTTTTTGATGGGACGTTTTGTTTTTTTCATAGCACTATTGCGTTATGGGGTTGTTTTTTTGGGACCCTGTAAAGGATCATTACCGTATCCGAGTTCCTTCCAGTTCAGGCGGCCTCCCGGCGAATGGCATTGTTTGCAGGTCAATGCGTTTTTCTTTGTTGTGACCATATGGTTGATAGGCCAGTACATTTTTGTAGGAGTAAAACCAAACTGACCGCTGTATGGCAGGTTGTTGACTTCGGCACCTTTTTTTATGGCATAAGCCCAGTCGAACTTTGTCCAGAAACCCCCTTCTCCGCTCGTTAAAGGAGGGATCAGTATGTTATTGACCGGATCATAGGGTTGTTTGGCATGATGAACCTTGAAGGGCCAGATCTTTGACTTCAGATCCTCTCGCGAACCTGCAGGATGATTGATGTTGTGTTCAGCTTCCGTATCGAGTTTGTCGCCCGGGACATAACGGTCCATCTTTCCGTTAAACCAGGCATACGAAGGCACCACGTCTTCCTCATAGTGGAATTCCCCTTTAATTTTGAGATATTCGTGCGGACTGTCCTTCCTGCTGGAATCGCCCGCTTTAGACCAGTCCCAGGTCATTTTGGTAGGATATTTACGGGCAAACTCAGGGATGTGGCAGGTCTGGCAGGCAATTCTTTCGGCATGCTCATTGAGCCTGTGGTCTTTATGAGGTTTGGCAGTATGACAGTCTTCACATCCAAAACGGACAACAGTGGTTTTTTCGGTATAGGTGGTATTCATTTTTCCGGCGATCACATGATGGCTGGTAGTATGGCAATCCTCGCACTGAAAATTGAGCTGTCCCATATGGTAGTCAAGTTCCCGGTTCGCATTCAGCAAGGATTCGTCAAGATCCCCATGCTTCACACCCATCCCGCCTCCGCCGTTAAAGTGGCAGATGCCGCAGTTTTCGCGGTTTGGACGGCGCACACTCCCCGCGACGACCGCCAGGTCAACCGTTTTCCCCGGCATTCCCTTTTTTGTTTTGGAATAGGTTCCCGAGCCATCGTGGCACACCAGGCAGTCTACATTCTCCTCTTTTGAAAAGTCGAAGCTCGCGTCGCCCCATCCGTAACCTGCATGGCAGATCGTGCAGGAAGCCCAGTTCCCCACCACACTGATACAAAAGTTATTGACCTGGTTGCGTTTCCCCAAAAGAACATCTTTTCCGTTTCTCACGGCATCACCGCTGATCCAGGTCCAGTGAGCGGTTTTCATGACCTCTTTGGCACTGTTCTTATGGCATTTGAGGCAGGCTTTTGTGACCGCCTGGGGGGAATCAAATTTATTTTTGAAATACGCACTGTGGTCCAGGTGCGCTATAGCCCGTCCTGCGAGAGGATTTTTAGGTACCGGCACAGAGCCGTCATTGTCCCGGTTGTTCCGGGTACATGCGCTGGCAATAAAAATCAACAGAAACGCTGTAAGGGTGAACCGAAGCGTGTAAGGCACATACTTTAAATATCTCATAATTTCACTTGGAGTGTTACTTGCCAATCCAGAAACAAGCCATTTGGAATTGGGTAAAATACCGCGGCAAAATTACATTTAACCCTAACATATTGACTAATTTCCATATTTCCCTATGATCTTCGAAATAATTCATAAATGACGGTAATTCAATTGACTACCTTGTTTTGCTGTTTGTTAAGTTGAAAATATCACACAAAAAAGTGATAATAATCACACAAGAAAACGACGAATGACACAGTGTCCCTCATCTCCCATCAATGGAAGCAAAGCACCCGCTCGGCCTACTTTGAAAAAGGGATCATGATCAGAATCTTTCTCGGGATCATGTTCCTGTACCTGGCAATCAACCTGTTCATAATAGGGCTATTTGTGGGCAAGATCATACAGGGGGCTTTTCCTGATGATGAGTGCTTATTATGAGCTGGGAAAGCAGGTCGTTCGACAAGATCATTACTTCCCCTCTCAGGATGCAGGATTATTTCCGGGGGAAATTCTGGTTCTTCTTCGCAGCTAACGGCATTTCATTCCTGCTTACACGTCCCTACGCCTTTTATGGCTACCACATCGCCCTGGTGAACCTGGCCTGCTTCCTCTACAATTCAGGCATAAACAGTATCATTATCCTCTTTCCCGGCACATGAGCATGATCGCATGAGGTTTGATTTGGACAATAATTCCAACATAAACTCCTGATAGGTTTTTCTGTAAATAAAGATGTCAGCGAATTTCTGTTCTGCATTTGCTGACTTTACCCGACCTTTACACTGAAATTTTATGAGTTTGATTATGGGTACAACAATGAAAATACGCAGGCTGGGTAAGAATGGGCCTGAAGTTTCGGCTCTCGGCCTCGGCTGTATGGGGATGAGCTTTTCTTACGGCCCGGCCGGGGATAAGAAGGAGATGATTTCTCTTCTGCGGACTGCGGTGGAACGGGGCGTTACATTTTTTGATACTGCGGAAGTCTACGGACCATTCATCAACGAGGAACTGCTGGGCGAAGCGCTGGCTCCCCTGCGCAAACAAGTCGTGATCGCAACGAAGTTCGGCTTCAAACTCGATCCCAGCGGTGGTCCTAAATGGATCGGTCTGGACAGCCATCCAAAACATATTAAGGAGGTGGCTGAGGCTTCACTCAAACGGCTCCGGACCGATGTGATCGATCTGTTTTACCAGCACCGTGTTGACCCGAATGTACCTATCGAAGACGTTGCCGGAGCTGTGAAAGATCTGATCAGCGAAGGCAAGGTCAGGTACTTTGGCCTTTCCGAGGCAGGAGCGGCTACGATACGTCAGGCACATGCCGAGCATCCGGTTGCCGCCTTGCAAAGTGAATACTCTTTATGGTGGAGAGAGCCTGAAGCCGAAGTGTTACCGGCCGTTGAGGAATTGGGAATAGGGTTCGTCCCTTACAGCCCGCTGGGCAGGGGATTTCTTACGGGTAAAATAAATGAGAATACAAAGTTCGACCCCAATGACTTCCGCAGCAACCTTCCCCGCTTTACTCCAGAAGCGCGAAAGGAGAACCAGGCCCTGGTTGATCTGCTTGCCGGCATCGCCCTGCGAAAGAATGCAACTCCCGCACAAATCGCGCTGGCCTGGCTGCTGGCTCAAAAACCGTGGATCGTTCCTATCCCGGGTACCCGGAAACTGGAACGTTTTGAAGAAAATATCGGGGCAGTTGCAGTAGAACTTACGCCTGGCGATCTACTCGGGATCGAAGAGGCTTCGGCTAAGATCAAGGTGCAGGGCGGAAGATACCCCGAAAGCCTGCAGAAGATGACCGGAAAGTGAGTTGACGGTAAAACCCCCGCTTTTTCCGGAAGGAACCAAAACCTGCACTTAATTCAATTTTCTCTTCCGGTTTTTTATATTCCTTCATATCTTTGTGCTAGATAGAAGAGAACTTGAAACTGTTTACCATGAGAAAGAACCTGCTGCTCACTACTGTTACATACTTGCTTTTTGCCGTTGCAATCAGTTCCTGCAGAAAAGAGAGTCCCGTCCCTGTTCAGCCGGTAGTTACCTGGCAGTATATCGAAACCTATGACCTGCAGAAGCTCAATCAGATCCTGAATGTGGGTCTTGAGGAATTCCTGGCAGGTTCAAGCATGAAGGCTTCCGATTTTCGGGGGCAGTTTGCAGTACCGGAATATCCTGTAAAATTATACCGTGTAACTTATCCCACTCTGGTTCCTGAACTTGGCATAAGCACGGTGGCTTCCGGTTTGGTTGCCATTCCCGACAACGGCCGGGATTCCATGCCCGTTATATCGTATCAGCATGGAACTGTGATGCTCAAGACGGCCTGCCCTTCCAACCCTGATTCATCGCTGGAAACAAGGCTGATGATCGCACAGTTTGCCTCCCAGGGCTATGTCGTGATCGGACCCGATTTCATCGGCCTCGGGGTTTCAGATCAGCCCCATTCAGATTTTGTCAGACTCACTACAGAACAAGCCTGCATCGACATGCTGAATGCAGCCGATAAAGTTCTTAAAGAACAGAAAGTCAAAATGGGGCCCCTGTTCCTGCACGGTTGGTCGCAGGGAGGATGGGCAACCATGACCTTTCTGAGGAGATTGGAAGCCATGAACATCCACGTGACGGCCGCATCAACGGCCTGCGCTCCTGCCGATTTTTTTGCCACAATGGACAGCTGGATCAACAATCCTCAACCCGGCGATTCTCCGGTTCTGACGGCTATTATCTCCAACTGCCTCTATTCATACCAATATTACAACCAGTTGAATGGCCTTGCTTCCTCGGCCATCAGGCCCGAATTTCTCCAGGCTTCCAAAGATCTTTACAACTGGAATATGTATTTTATAACTTTCCTTGAAAAAACGACAATCCATGTCAGGGATTTTCTGCGGCCTGATTTCATGTCGTCGGGAAACATTGCAAGTACTCCATTCTGGCAGGCTCTTGATAATAGCCAGGCATACCGCTGGCGCTGCCATACCCCCCTGAGGATGTATTACGGCGAGACGGATTCATTCATCCCCTTATTTATTTCAACTCTGCCGGCAGCTTATCAGAATCAATTGGGCTGCAATACACTGGCCGTATCGGCAGGAGCCATTGCTGATCACAGTGCCAGCTATGTTTATTCCCTTATTCATGCAAAGCCCTGGTTCGATGGGTTTCTACATAAGTAATTATCCCGATGAAAACCTGGCTTAGGGCCTGGCTTTGTACTTGCACTTTGATACATCATTTATACTACTCTTAATGAAAACGAAAATATATTGCGTCCTCGCCGCTTTTATCTTGTTTTCCCTTGAAGGAGCTCTTGCACAAATGGCATCGCAATGGGATAAGGTCCCCGATGCAATCAAAAGCAGGAATGCCTACAAAAGGCTGGAGTGGTTTTACAAACCGAGGCTGAATGAACAGGGTATATTCCCCAGGGCGTTCATCGAAAGGCAAAAGGAATCGGAAATGCAGAAGATGCAGTCTCCCGCCGATAATGCTTACTCCTCTTTTCAGTGGACCAACCTCGGCCCAGTGGGTGTCGATTTCGCCAACGATGTTACCGTAAAGCAATGGGGCATCGTGAGCGGCAGGGTGATGGGGATGGCCGTTCATCCGACAAATCCCGACGTGGTCTATGCCGGTACCGGGGGTGGCGGTATCTGGAAATCCACCGATGGCGGTCAAAACTGGGTTGATAAAAGCGGAGGGCTGAACCTGATCACCTTCGGCGCTATTGCAATAGATCCCTCAAACCCTGAGGTCATTTACGCGGGCACGGGTGAATATACCTGGGTGCTTACCGAACGGTTTTACAGCGGAGATGGATTGTATAAATCCATCAACGGGGGCGACAACTGGACTAAGATCGAGGCTGAATTCGATACGGTAACAGAATTTACGGCACTGGCCGTGTCTCCTCATAATCCGAATGTTGTCATCGCGGCCATTGCCAAAAATCTCAATGGTGCGTTTCAGAACCAGGGTATATGGAGAAGTGCCGACGCCGGCATTCACTGGACCTGCGTGCTACCCGGAGAAGGGATGTACGACCTGGCGTTTCATCCTGCTGATCCGAACATTGTATATGCATCCCGCGGCAATGAACAGTCCGGGGCGGGTTTCCTGGTATCCACCGACGGGGGGCTGACGTTTTCGCAAAGCAACACTGGTCTGCCTCCGGCCAGTCACATCGGCAGGATACAGTTCGATGTGTTCCACCCGAATCCTTCCGTGCTGTACACGGCCATCTATGATAAAACGCCTCTTCCGGGAGGCTTTAATACCAGTGTTTATAAATCTATTAACGCTGGTTCTTCCTGGTCCCAGATCTCGCCGGGGGTGAACCTTTCGGCATTCGGCGACCAGGGATTCTACGATCTCTGCATTGCAGTTGATCCGTCAAACCCCGATCATGTGTTCCTGGGCAATGTTGAATTCAGCAGTTCCTCCAATGGCTCAACTTTCTCATACATCAGGGACCCCAACGCTGCCGGCGGCGGGAATACCGCCTTTGATTCCTATACTCACTTTGACCATCATGTTATCCGTATTGCCCCTTCAGATCCTTCGGTTATTTATGTGGGTTGTGACGGAGGTGTGTTCAGGTCTGCGGATGGCGGAGTTTCTTTTCTCCCTGCCAACACCGGTATCACGTCCATTCAGTTATACCGCGTGGCTTCGCATATCTCAAATCCGGATATCCTTTATTCAGGGGCCCAGGACAATGGCTTTATTTCCACGCATAACAGGGGGGCAACTGCATATAAACTTGAAAATTTTGCCGATGGTACCGAGTGTTTCATGGATTACTCCGATGCCAACGTGATTTTCTTTGAAACGTTTTGCGGTTTCCTGGGCCGCAGCATAAACGGGGGGCAAAGCTGGGACCTCTCGGTTGATCCGGGTTCTAACGATTCAAATGCCTTCATCAGCCCTTACTGGCAGAACCCGGTGGAACCCAACATCATCTACGGGTGCATCAAACAAAAACTGTTAAAATCAACCGATAAGGGAACTACCTGGGCTTATACAACTTCCACACCCATAACAAGCACCGCTATCTGTTTCGCTGCCCAGTCACCACTTAACCCCAGCAACATCATGGTTGCGGCACGGAATGGCACCGTAAGCCTTGCGCGATCAGGTGACGGAGGATACAGCTGGCAAGACATCACCGGGAGCCTTGGTTCGCTCTCGGGTGGAAATTTCATGAGGCTCGTGGCCGACCCCAGGGATGGAAACACATTCTACCTGCTTAAAAATACTTATTCCGGAGCACTTATTGTAAAGACGACCGATTTCGGTTACACCTGGGCTGATATCAGTTCCGACCTGCCCAAAGTCCCTGTAAATGACCTTTTCGTCGACACCGCCAATGCCGGCGTGATGTACCTTGGCAATGATTTCGGGGTTTACCGCACAGCCAGCAACGGTGGGAGCTGGGAAAGGCTGAACAACGGCATGCCGTTCGTCCCCGTGCTTGATTTCGATTACTACAATTATGCCGGAAAAAGGCTGCTGAGAGCGGCCACTTTTGGAAAAGGCCTCTATGAACTGGATCTCAACCATCCTGAAGCCGTTCGTGAAAATAATCCCGGGACTGCAACACTCCAGGCCTGGCCAAATCCGGCTTCTGACCGGCTGTGGATCGAACTTGGTATATTTGCACCAGGCGACTGCGTTATCAGTCTGGTATCGGCCGACGGAAAAGAAGTGGAATCACGAACGGTTTACGCTTCCAGGACGACGATGCGCAGCAGCATCGACATTTCCAGACTTGAGCCGGGATGTTACCAGCTTCTGGTAAAGGGCCGCCAGCAAATGCAAAGCTATAAAGTACTTATCGTGAAGTAAAAATAAAAGGAGATATAAACATGCAGAATTTTGAATTTTACAACCCTACCCGGATTATTTTCGGTAAGGACAGGCTTGATAGTATTGATAAATATGTTCCGGCCGATGCTAATGTGTTAATAACCTACGGTGGCGGCAGCGCTGTGAAAAGCGGGCTCATAGCTAAGATTAAAATAGTATTGGGAAAAAGGAAGGTGGAAGAATTCGGTGGTATCGAGCCGAATCCGCATTTCCATACTCTGATGAAAGCCGCTGAAATTGTGAAGAAGAATAAGATTGATTTTATCCTTGCCGTGGGAGGGGGATCAGTTATAGACGGCACGAAATTCATTTGTCTGGCGGCCCATTACGAAGGTGATGCAGAAAACCTTTTGAAAGGCGGCTTCCGCCGGATTACCTCCGATGTGGTTAAAAAAGTGGTTCCCTTTGGCACCGTGCTCACTCTTCCTGCTACAGGCTCTGAAATGAATTCAGGAGCGGTGATCAGCGACAAGCATGGTAAATATCCCGTGATGAGCGATCTGACTTTTCCGGTATTCTCGATCCTGGATCCTTCACTTTCCTTTACCCTTCCGAAGATACAGGTTGCCAACGGTGTTGTGGATGCGTTTGTACATACGACCGAACAATATCTCACTTATCCCGTGGGAGCAAGATTACAGGACCGTTTTGCGGAAGGTATACTGCAAACCCTCATCGAAATAGGGGAGACCACGGTAAATGAACCCGATAATTATATCGTTCGTACCAACCTGTACTGGAGTGCAACTCTTGCCCTGAACGGACTGATTGGCGCCGGTGTGCCCCAGGACTGGGCCACGCATATGATCGGGCACGAGCTTACGTTTTTGTTTGGGATTGACCACGCGCAAACCCTGGCTATCATCCTGCCTGCTTTGCTGGAAGTAAGGCGTAAAAAGAAACATGCCAAGCTCCTTCAGTATGCCGAGAGGGTGTGGAACATTACCACGGGAACCGAGGATGAAAAGATCACGAAGGCTATCAGCCAGACACGCGGATTTTTTGAAAGCCTTGGCATTAAAACCCGGCTATCGGAGTACGGGGTGAAGGCTGAACAGCTGGATAACATCGTTCAGCATCTGAAGGCTCACGGTCTTACGGCCCTTGGTGAAGCGGACGACCATAACCTGGAAACCAGCCGTGAAATCCTTGAAAAAGCAATGTAAGGGTACCGGGAGAAAGTCATCCGCAGTCAAAAACAATAAAAAAGAATACCATGAGATCAGACGTTTTGGCAGGCTGGCGCTTGAGCAGTACATTATCAACAGTAAGGCATACGGGGTGGTCCTGAATATTTATCTGAGAAAATTCGGCCAGGTGATGTCTGCCGCGATTGAAGAAGCTGCCTTCGGATTCGAGCCCTTTCTCTTACCAGCTGTTGAAAGTAGTACGTGAGCTCTGCCCTGGGGACTTTATGTTCAAGCTGACAAACAAAGGATATCCAGGAATCCTCATTTAAAAATGGATTAAATGTGTAATAATATTTCAGTATGATGTTCTTTAATAATCATAAACCATTAGGTCTTGTTTTGATCTTCGGAGCTGGTCCCTTATATTGATTCTGCGTATCCTGCATCTTCCGAACGCTGCATGGTAGGCCATTCGGCGGGCGGATTGTTTGCTGTGTATGCCCTGGTAAATCAACCCGGATTGTTTGATTCCTTTATCTGCATAGATCCGAGCTTATGGTATGACGAGCAGTGCTACGTAAAGAAGATGCCCTCTTTTTTCAAAAACAATGAGAACATTACCAAAACTATGTTCATCTCTTTGTCAAACGAGAAGAATATGGGTGTTTACGGGTTTATTGATGCGCTTGAAAAATTCGCTCCCAAGGGATTCCGCTGGGAGTTTATCCATTATCAGGATGAAACGCATAATTCACTGGGCTTTAAAAGCATGTGCGCAGGATTTGAGATGATTTATAAAAGCTGGAAACCAGTGGAAGTGAAATAATTTTTAACTTGGTATTATGAAAACGAAAATTATTGTCCTGATAGGTCTTGTGCTGCTTGCTGGATCGCTGATGACATCCTGCAAAAAATCGACAGACAATTCCCCTGTTATGTTCCTCAATATCGGCCTTGTTGGCGGCCCCAGCGGGTTCTCCGACGCGGGTTTCAACCAGGCTATATGGACGGGCTGCTACAATGCGTCAAAGGACTTCCACATGAATTTAGAAGGCCGCCCAAGCATTACCCTCGACCAGTATAAGGTGAACGTTGACTATTTTGTGGCTAAAGGCTGCAACATCATTATCGCAGCAGGCTATGATGCTGCAGAAGCAACTCAGGCTGCTGCAGCAGCAAACCCCGGGATTAGCTTTGTGATCCTGGACTACTCTGCTGCATCTCCTTCTTCAAACCTGCTCAGCGTCCTCTTCGATGTGGACCAGGCCTCATTCCCCTGCGGATTCGTCGCTGCCTGGTGGGAATGGTTCCATAATACTACAGATCCAAAGGTGGGTTTTGTTGGCGGACCGTCAATACCTTCGATCCGGCAGTTCAGTGTTAGCTATGCAAAAGGCGTTGAGTATTTCAATACCCTGTATCATAAAAATGTGCAAACCCTGGGGTATTATGCCTCGTCCTTTATTGATTCTCTGCAGGGGGCAAGGCTGGCCGATAGCCTTCTGAAGCAGAACGTGAACACGGTTTTTGCCTTTGGAGGGCCAACGGGCAACGGCGCCTTGTTCAAAATGAAGCAGGCAGGCAAATGGGGGATTGGGGTGGATGTTGACCAGTATTATTCAACCCCCGGACTAGCTTCTTCATTGCTGACTTCCTGCACGAAAGAACTTACAGTTGTTTCTTACGGGATCCTCCAGGATTTTTTCTATGCGAAATTTGCAGGAGGCACTACCCTCCATGCGAACCTGGGCAATAAGGGAGTGAGTATGGCGCCATTCCACGATTTTAATACCCTGATCCCCGACAGTGTGAAAAACGCTTTAACGCAGATCAAGAGCGGCATCATCAATGGCACGATTAAAACGGGATGGCCTGAGTAAGCAGATAATTTCATACACACAGCACTCACCCGAATTTATTTTCCGGCAGGTAGAATCTAAAAGCAATAATTCACCATCCACCAGATTGCCACAAACTCGAATATCGTTACATCACCCTTAATTGTGAATCTAATGTCGCTGGAATAGTTTGAAGTGGCATTATAGACTTTGCCGTCCTGTATGTGAGCCATGATGTCGCTGCTGTAGTTGGATGTCCCTTTGTAAAGCTTGCTGTCGGTTATGGTCATCAAGATATCAGAGGTGTAGCTGGAAGTTCCTTTGTAAACTTTTCCATCCCTGATGGTGTATAAAATATCGGAACTATATGTTGAATTCCCCTTGTAAACCTTGTTGTCTTCAACGTGACAAGTTACGTCGCTGCTGTAGTTGGAGGTCTTTTTGTACACTTTGCCATCCTTAAGAGTACAAAGGATGTCGCTTGAATAATTTGAAGTTCCTTTGTATACCGATACCTGGGCCGTGATGGTTTGAGTTTTCAGGATGAGGAGGAAGACCAATGGAACAAATATTATATACGTTGAGCTCCCGATAATATTTTCCTTTTTCATTTTCATAAGGTAAAGATACCGAATAATCGTAAATCGTAAATCTTAAATCGCACATCGTACATCGTACATCGTAAATCGTACATCGTACATCGCACATCGTCCATCCTTTTTCTATCTTTGCAGTCTGTAATCCGCAATCGGGAAATTCATTATAAAAACACACCTTATGGCATTCAATCTAAGAAACAGGAATTTTTTAAAGGAGTTGGATTTTACTCCGCAGGAACTCCACTTTTTGCTGAACCTGGCAATCGACCTTAAGAAGGCGAAATACACGGGTACCGAACAGCCGAAGCTGAAAGGCAAGAATATCGCACTGATCTTCGAAAAGGCTTCGACCCGCACGCGCTGCGCATTTGAAACTGCTGCTTTTGACCAGGGTGCCCGTGTAACTTACCTCGGACCCGAGGGTTCACATATCGGGAAAAAAGAAACGATGAAGGATACTGCCCGTGTGCTTGGACGAATGTACGACGGCATCGAATACCGCGGATTTGGACAGAAGATCGTTGAAGAACTGGCCGAATATGCAGGCGTGCCGGTATGGAACGGTCTTACCAACGAATTCCACCCGACCCAGATCCTGGCCGATTTCATGACCATGATGGAGCATAGCGACAAGCCTCTGCACCAGGTTTCTTTCGTCTACTGCGGCGATGCGCGCAACAACATGGGGAACTCGCTGATGGTCGGCGCTGCAAAAATGGGTATGGATTTCAGGGCGTTTGCGCCTAAGAAATTCTGGCCCGAGGAAAGCCTTGTGAAGATCTGTAAAGAAATAGCAAAATCAACCGGTGCAAAGATCACTCTAAGCGAAAAGCTGAATGAGGCTGTGAAGGGTGTTGATTTCGTATACACCGATGTGTGGGTTTCGATGGGAGAATCAAAGGAAGCATGGGACGAACGTATCAAGCTGATGCTGCCTTACCAGGTCAATGCAAAGCTGATGAAGGCTACAGGCAACCCAAAGGTGAAGTTCATGCACTGCCTGCCGGCTTTCCACAATAAAGACACTGAAGTGGGTTTGGATATTTATAAAAAATACAAGCTCGACGGACTGGAAGTCACCGAGGAAGTGTTCGAGTCAGCAGCTTCCATCGTGTTCGACGAAGCCGAAAACCGCCTCCACACGATCAAAGCGGTGATGGTGGCGACGCTGGGGAGCTGATTATCCTCCTGTTAGACACCGAACGGATCAAAGAAGGTTTCTTGTTGTTAACTTCTGTGGATCAATGAGCTCTCCGATAATTCCCGCCCTATGCGATGGATACCTTCAAGGATTTTGCTTGTTTGTGCATCTGAAATAAAATCAGGCAAAGAAACTAACGTGTTTTCAAAACTCAAAATCCGTATTGGAAGCTGGACTCATATTAGGTGATTGATTAAATCTTATAATATCTGTAAGATATTGTTTTCCAGTATGGCTTCCGCTCCTGTCCCGTATCCTTCCATAGTATATAAAATCTTCCCATTTTTATCTAAAAGATAAACTGTTGGGTAACCCGACACATAATAATCTTTTGAAACATCTTTTCCTCCCACCAGGATAGGGTAACTAACTCCTTTTTTAGCAAGGAATGTTCCAATTCTTTTGGCAGACATACATTCAATAAATTCCGATGACTCATTTTTCAATGCAATTCCTCCGGTTTTAAAAGAAACTACTGATATTAAACAACTTATTGTTGCTCAAAAATACACCCGTGTCAAAACAACAGAATTTAACAAGTTGGCTGAAGAGCTGAACATTACGGAATCAGTTGAGGAAATGATCAATGCATTGAAATAAAGGGCATGAATTACCTTTTCGACACCAATATTCTTGTTCATTTTATTCGCGGTAGTCCGATTGCCGTGAAGATCATTGATGAATTAGACCCTTTTGGAAAAATCAATATCCCTTGATTTCAGTTGTGTCTTATGCAGAGATACTGTCACTTGTTCCAATTTTCAATTGGGGGGATCAAAAGAAAGAACAGCTTAAAGACCTGCTAAACAAACTACTGGTTGTTCCTATTGAAGCTAAAGATATCATTGAGGCATACGTGGAAATTGAAACTTACAGCAAAGGAAAAATGATATCGAGGCCACTTCCTGCTGGCCAGAGTGCCATTAATATGGGGAAAAATGATATCTGGATTGCAGCTACTTCCCGGAATAATTCCCCTGTTCGATTTCAGGATGCCTTATCTTACCCCCGCTTACACCGGCCTGATACGCAAAGACCAGGAGTAATACTGATAGGATCAGCGCTGCCAGGTTGACTTTTTTAAGGTGCATTGTGTCCTTCCTGGAAAACCACAATGCTGCCAGTGAACCTGCACCAACTGCAATTAATCCGTAAAATAAGATATAACCCCATGTTTCATGGTTTTCTATTGTCTCGTTGCTTATACCGGGATAGGTTTTAATGATTTCACCGGCTCCGTCGCCTGTTAAAATAGCTAATACCGATAACAACCCGACCAGGATATAGAACCAGCAGGATAGCCTGATCAGTTCTTCGCTTTTTCTTAGAATAGCGAGAAGATTGAATAGTATGGCAAATCCGAGTCCAACGATTGGCAAATGGTTGAACATCAAATGTAAATGAGCTGCATTCATGGGTTTCGATTTTTTGTAAAGTTAATATTATCCTGAAAAGGTCTGATTGAATTAATGACATGGCTGAAAAATTTCGAATGAATTTTCTTACTGCTTATATTTGCTGCATGAGAAAATTGAGGAATTTACTGCCGGTGTTCATACTGGCGCTGATGCTATCGGCCTTCACAGGCGGAAGGGAGACCGGACTTCATTATCCTTCGTCAAAACCGATCACGCGCTGGTGGTGGTTTGCAAGGGTTATAAAAAAGGATGACGTGAGGGCAAACCTCGACTGGTTAAAGAAGAATAATTTCGGCGGAGTTGAAATCGCTTTCGTCTATCCGCTGAACCGGAAACGCTTCTACAGTGAACCCCTCGATACAAATTACCTTCCGAGACAGGAATGGCTGAGCCCGGAATGGTCTGAAATTGTAGCGTTTACAAAGCAGTATGCCGACAGCCTGGGTCTGGGCTGCGATTTTACTTTCGGAACGGGCTGGCCCTTTGGAGATACGAAAGTGAAACGTGAGGATGCCACCCAGACCTGGCATGAAAAAAATGACAGCGCGAAGTGGACCTATTCCGTGGTTTCCTGGGAGTATCCCGCTAAGGGTTATATCCTGAACCATATGGACAGCGCGGCTTTCCAAAGGTATGCACTGCGGATGGGCACCGCCCTAAGGCCCGCCCTTAAGGGGTCTGTATCGGGTCTCTTCTGCGATTCATGGGAGGTGGAAACATCACGCATATGGACCACCGGCTTTGACAAAGCATTTCAAAAGACTTACGGCTACGATATCAGTCCGTATATGGACAGTATATACGGCAGAGAGTATGCTGATGAGCGTTATGACTATATGAAGCTGGTCTCGGGGTACGTGATCAATCAGTTTTATAAGCCGTTTACCGCTGAATGCAAAGCCCTTGGCGCTTTCTCACGTGCTCAGTGCGCAGGGGCTCCTGTTGATCTGATCCCGGCCTATGCCTCGGTCGACGTGCCTGAAACGGAAGCGATGCTGTATGAACCGCCCTATTCAAGGATAGTTGCATCAGCCGCCTGCCTTGCTTCCCGTAAAGAAGTTACATCGGAAACATTTACCTGCACTTACGGCTTCCCGAAATACAATACCCAAACCCGGAAAATGGATTTCAAACTCCGTGGAAAAGAGCAGGTCGCCGATCTGAAACTGATCGCCGACGCACTCTTCGCCAATGGCGTGAACCAGGTGATCTGGCACGGCATGCCGTTCAACCCGGCGGGCATAGATACCATCATGTTCTATGCTTCGGTACATGTGGGCAGGAAAGGGAACCTAAGCAAGGACATTCCCGGTTTTAATGAGTACATGGCAAAAGTGAGCGGGTATATGAAACTGGGAAAAACATTTTCTGATGTTGCCCTTTATCTGCCTGTTGAGGATAGCTGGATCACCGGGAAAATGAAGGATCCCGACCCTCAGCAACCCTGGGCCTGGGGTGAATACGAGATGAGGCGCACGCTTCCCCCGGCTGAACTCAATGGATACAACCCGTTATGGATCAGCGGGGATTACCTGAAGAATTGCACGGTGAAGGATAAGAAACTTGTATGCGGTGACGGGGCTTTTTCGGTACTATACATTGATGCTGATCATATTGACCTGGCTGCGCTGAAGACCATCCTGGCCTTTGCAAGACAGGGCCTGCCGGTATGCATAAAAACAACTCCGTCGCAACCCGGTAAAAACAAATCAAAGGAATATAATAAACTGATTGCGGAATTGTTTTCACTGAAAAATATCAGCCGTGAATTTACCGGCGATTCACGGGTTCAGCCTTTGATCGAAGGCGACGATCTCCCCGATTTCTGGTGCAGAAAAGATGGAGGAGATTATTATTTCTTCATTGCCAATCCCGCTTCCCGTGATCTTCACCTGCCCCTGAAATACGGACAGTCGCTAAGCAATCAGACAATAAGGAAACAGGTCGTTTTCCATGTGAATGGCCATGTACAGAAAATGATGCTTGAGTTCAAGTCTTACCAGTCATTGCTGGTGCAAATAAATAAAAACGGGGATCCGGCTCTGATGAATATTGATTACAATCCGCCGGTACCGGGAACTCAACCCTGAATTGGTTGGGGCAGGTAATTTACCCCGGCAGGCTCGTCACCGGCAACACCTTTCCGCTCTCACACATCAGCATCCGGGCCGGGTATTTGCCGATAAGCCCGTAATTATGCGTGGCTACCACGACCGCCCTTCCTGTTTTGCTAATATCGGTAAGCAAACTGATGATCCCTTCGGAACTCTCGGGATCAAGGTTGCCCGTGGGTTCGTCGGCAAGGATGATCTCGGGGTCATTGACCAGAGCACGGGCAATGGCCACCCTCTGCTGCTCGCCTCCGCTCAGCTGGTGAGGCATTTTGCTGCCTTTATTTCCCAGGCTTGATTTAGCCAGCACTTCCATCAGCCTCTTTTGCATCTGCCGCTTGTCCTTCCATCCCGTGGCACGCATCACAAATAACAGGTTCTCGCTTACCGAACGGTCGGTAAGCAGCTGGAAATCCTGGAATACTATCCCAAGCTTCCGCCTTAAAAAAGGTACTTCATTGTAGTGAATACGGCGCATATCATATCCAACAACCCTGGCCGTGCCGTTCCTAAGGGGTAGTTCGGCATAAATGGTTTTCAGCAGGCTGCTCTTGCCGCTTCCGGTGCGCCCAATCAGGTAAACAAACTCTCCCTTGCTTACCGAAAGGTTTACATTGGCAAGGATGAGGTTCTCATTCTGGTAAACCGAAACCCGGTCAAGCTCTATTACACGTTCTGAGAATGGCTGATTCATGCAGTATATAATTAATGTGCCGGTAAAACGATTCCTTCTATTTTCCAGTAATCGGCCTTGTTTTTAAGGGAAATGTAATCCACCGTCATATCATCAATAAAAACAGGGAGATATTTTGCGGGGTTAAAGAAATACACTTTGATGATAGATTCTTTCGGAAGGCCTGCAGGGACGTAAAAAGCAACCTGTACTTTCACCCACTCATCCGGTTTAATAAAGGTCTCCAGGTAGAAGGGATTATAGCTGATTCCCTTGCCGCCCTTGCTGAAATCAGCAACCAGGGTGGCGTCGGTCCGTTCGCGGGGCGACAGAACCATGGCTGTGACGCGGATTACGCGGTTGGTGGTAGTGAAAAGGCTGTCGGCCATCACTTCCATACCTGCACTGTAACAAAGGCTGGTGTCGGCCTTCGATGACCAGCTTCCGCCGTATGAAACCAGGTTGGTCCGGCTTTTATTGTTCATCCAGGGAAGTTCCTTCTCCATGTCGTTGCTGAATGACCTCACTGCAACCACCGCATCCCCGGGCAGATATGTTTTCGCGGTTTTTTCTGTACTGAAAAAAGAGTCCCGGAATATTTCAGAAGTGATGATATACGGAGGGAAAATCCATCGTGTATGCTGGTAATACTGGAAAACATTAAGTGCCGAAAGGGCTATAAGCAATACAGTAATCGCCCTTCTTACAAAAACCGAACTGAAATTACCGTACAGGTAAACAAGCAAAAGGCCCACCACGGCATAAATATCGATAAAGATTCTCTGCCCGCATTTCGAAGCATAATACCATACCCACCAGCTGGAGGCCAGATAGGTAAAAATAATCAGAAAAACGAACAGGGCAAGCGCGTGGAACCAGCTTCTCCGGTATAGACCTATAAACCCGAACATCGAGACAAAAGCGACGGGTGTATAGATGAACCAGCCTCTGTTGTAACTGCCGAGAATGCTGAGAAAATACGGGTTCAGGAAATAAAAACCCTCGTCCCCGTATGAATACACTATCCAGCTGCCACTTTGCAGTTTCCAGAGGAGAAAGGGAATGAACATCAGCAGAAAAAAAAGTATAAATCCTTTAATGGCGGATGACTTCCGGGCCCTGAGCCGGAACAGGGTATCGGTAAGCCTCTGCCTGCTGCCCGCTACAAAGGGAACTAACAGCAGTACCAGGGCATTGGTGGGCCTTATAAGGATGATGAGAGCGAGCAAAAACATGGAAATACCGAACCACTTCGTTTTATCGGTATGCGTGAGATTATATACCGCAAGCAGGAAACTCGTGATGAGCGCGAAGGAATACACATGCGTCATCGATCCTTCGGTTATAGTATAATATATGAGGTTAGTGCCCAGTGCGATCACCGCCGAAATAAACGCTGCATTCTTATCAGAAGAACCGAATTTCATCAGCAGCTTCATCAGGGTTCTCATCCCCAGCCATAAAAAAAACAGAGAAGCCAGAGCTATCATGTACTGGTAAGGAAGTGAATAGCCGTCGGTCGGAAATACCTCAAGGTAGGCCACGAAATGAGCAACAAGGAAAAACGGGGTCCACACCAGGGCCATGCCGGGAAAAGTTTTATTTACCAGGCCTTCTCCGGCTTTCATCCTGAATTCCTTGAAAGAAGACTTGTCACGCGGGTAATACACGAACTCGTAATCCTCCACAAACCGGTATTTCAGGTCCTGGTGTATGAATATAGCCGGAAGATAGGCGTAGTATGCCTTGCCGTCGCTGTTCAGGACCCGGTCCCAGGACTTCTCAGGGCTTTTGAAACCCAAAAAGATCAGGATATAGATCAGTAAAATGAACTCCGGCGTGTATCGGTACAAATATTTCATTCAGCTGTTTTGTTGCGTTGACGGATGACTTCATACAGCAAGATCCCGCTGGCTACCGACACATTCAGTGAATCGATCTCTCCGAGAATGGGGATGCTTACCTTTTCATCGGCAAATTTCAGGTATTCCTCAGAGATGCCCTGACCTTCGGAACCCATGATAATCGCCAGAGGGCCGTCCATCTTTGCCTCGGTATATTGTTTATCACCTTTTTCGGTAGCTGCAACAATGGACAGACCGCTGTCTTTCAAAAATTTCAGGCTGTCTTTGAGGTTTGCAGGCCTGCAAACAGGAAGAGTATAAAGCGCCCCGGCCGAGGTCTTGATGGCATCGGAATTGAGCTGGGCCGATCCCCTCGAAGGCATCACCAGCGCATCAACCCCGGCACAGGCCGCGGTGCGGGCAATAGCTCCGACATTGCGCACATCGGTCACCTGGTCAAGTATCAGTATGAAAGGAGTGCGTCCGTTCTCGTACACAAACGGTATGATCTCCTCCAGCTTCTGGTAAATGATCTCGGTAACATAGGCAATTATCCCCTGGTGGTTCTGCTTCGACTGGCGGTTCAGCTTCTCCACCGGTACGAACTGGTAGGGTATCTCCACTTCCTTTACAAGTGCGAAAAGCTCATGAAACCCCGGCCCCTTAAGCCCGGCCTGTATCAGCAGTTTATCTACCTGTTTCCCGGCCCTGATCGCTTCGATCGTGGGCCGTATCCCGTAAATGTATTGTTCTTTTGGCATCTCTTTTGTTATTTACGATTTTCACCATTTCACCATTTCGCTACTTAATTCGTACATCGTACATCGTACATCGTACATCGTACATCGTACATTGTACATCTTACATCGTACATCGTACATCGTACATCGTACATCGTACATCGTACATCGTACATTTTAATCACTCCTCCGCTCTTTCCAGCAACCCCTTGGGTATATCCTTCGACGGTTTTGCTCCCAGTTCTTTTATCTTTTCTGCACGGCGGATGAGGTTTCCCTTACCGGTGCTGAGTTTATTTATTGAAGCATCGTAACTCTGCCTGGTCGACTCCAGTTTACGCCCCACATCCTCCAGGTCCTCAAGAAAACCAACAAATTTATCGAGCAGGTCGGCGCTCTGCCTGGCTATCTCAACCGCGTTCTTGTTCTGGTATTCCACCCTCCAGAGGTTGGAGATCATGCGCAGCACAGCGATGAGGTTCGTCGGACTGATAAGCAGCACCCTGCGTTCATAGGCATACGACCAGAGATCCGGCTCGGCCTGCATCGCGATCAGATACGCCGGTTCAACCGGCATAAAAAGGATCACGAAATCAAGACCTTTCAGCTGGTACAGATCCTGGTAGCTTTTAGCGCTGAGTTCTGCAATATGAGTGCGTACTGAAAGCAGGTGGTCTTTCAACGCCTTATCCTGTTCCTCCTTGGTTTCTGCTGATGAAAATCTTTCATAAGCCAGAAGGGAGACCTTTGAATCGACTACCAGACTTCGCTCTCCGGGATAGGTAATGACCACGTCGGGCTGAAGTCTTTTCCCGTGTTCGTTGGTGTAACTGGCCTGCACAAAATATTCCCGGTCGCGCACCAGCCCCGACTTCTCTAAAATACTTTCGAGGATGATCTCTCCCCAGTTCCCCTGGGTCTTGGTCTGTCCCTTGAGCGCATGGGTCAGGTTATGGGCTTCCTTACTGATCTGCTGGTTCAGTTCAGCCAGATTTTTTATCTCTTTTTCGAGCGAAAATCGTTGTTTCGACTCCTTGTCGTAAGTGTCTTCAACCTTCTTCTCAAAGTCTCTTATCTTCTCACTGAGGGGTTTCAGTATCTCCTCAAGTTTTGTCCTGTTCTGCTCGGTAAATTTTTTTGTTTTCTCTTCAAGGATGTCGTTGGCGAGGTTTTTAAACTCATTCCTGAAATTGTCCTGGAGTTTTTCAATATCTGTTTTTAATGTGGATAACTTGTCACTCAAACCTTCATTTTCGGTTGTTTTTCTTGACAGCTGGGAACCGAGCCCGTTGATCGCGGTTTCTTTTTCTTTCAGCTGCTGCTGCATGGCCGTATTCTGCTGCTCAAGCAGCCTGGCTTTTTCTTCAGCACCGCTTCGGGTCGATGCCAGCCGGTATAAAAGCATACCTAAGCCTGCGATGACGATCAAACCGATGATGATGATTAATGATTCCAAGACCTTTAAGTAATTTACGATGTACGATGTACGATGTACGATGTACGATGTACGATGTACGATGTACGATGTACGATGTACGATGTACGATGTACGATGTACGATGTACGATGTACGATGTACGATTTACAATTTACGAAGGTATTTAAGATTTTCCGAATACGTTAAAGAATGTTGATATTAATCGTAAATCGTAATTCGTAAATCGTAAATTTGCTCATGATCCGCATTGGCATTATCTCCGACACCCATGGCCGGCTGCTTCCCCGGGTCCTTGATTTTCTAAGCGCTACCGACGAAATCTGGCATGCCGGTGACATCGGTTCGGTTGAAGTGATTGAGGAATTGAGCAGATTGAAGCCACTCAGGGCCGTCTATGGCAATATCGACGGGACTTCCGTGAGGTCGCGTTGTCCCGAAAACCTGTTGTTTGAGATTGAAAAGCTGAAGGTTCTTTTAACCCATATCGGTGGATATCCGGGAAAATACCATCCGCCGTTAAAGAAAATAATTGAACAGGAAAAACCCGGATTGTTTGTTTGCGGGCATTCCCATATCCTTAAAGTAATATACGATAAAAAATATTCACTTCTTCATATAAATCCAGGGGCGGCAGGAAACTATGGACTGCATCTTTCCATAACGGCAGTAAGGCTGAAAATTGACGGAAAAGAAATGAAGGATCTTGAAGTGCTTGATATTCCCAGGTAATTTACCTGAGCCTGTCGGCCGAGCGCACCAGATTCTCGTCTTTACGGATAAACCTGTTGGCAAGGACCAGGAAAAGCAGGCTGATGAGCGGACAAAAGGCCCCGAACTCGTAAGCGGGTGCTATCCCGGTCAGTTTCTCTACCGAATTCATGTAAAAGAGAAAGACCACGATAACGAGCACGATATTTATAAGGATGTTAAATGCAAGTATTTTGATCTGCAAAGGGCGTTTTTTGTAAAAAAACAGTGTGATCAGTGATAATATTATAGAACCGGGGACCATCACCAGAAGAGGTAGGGAGAATAATGCCGAAGGGTGGATTTTCGGATCAGGGTCCATGCATCTGAGGCCGGTGGCCAGGAGTTTGTAATTTCCGATGGTCCCGCTGTAGAAATCGGCAATGGGAAAGAAAAACATCAGCAGCGCGGCTACAGCAGCGAGGGCAAGAAACAGGGTTTGAACACGTTGTATCATAATCACGGCTATTTGTAATACGTTGCAAAGTTCGGTAATTTTTACAGACACTGGAAATATTTTTGAATTCATGAATTTATGCTTATCTTTGTACCCGATATCGCTCCCATCAGAAAAGCTCTAACAATTTTATTCACGGAACAATTCTTTAAATACAATTCCATTCATTTGATTTAATGGTAATTCCACAACCAAATTCATTTTTACATGTACGACATTATATCACTCGACAGCAAAGAGCTGTCTGAGTTAAGGGAAATTGGACGCCAGTTAAATATTCCCAAAGTTGACAAAATTGAAAAACAGGATCTGATTTATAAGATCCTCGATCACCAGGCACTCAATCCCAGTGAGGACATTCTGGAAGAAGAAAAAAATGAGGTCCGTCGTTTTCGCGGGCGTCCAAAGAAAAACCCGGATCAGCCTAAACAGGACAGACCTGCTTCGCAGCAAACCGAGAAACCTGCAATTCCACCGGCCGAGAAACCATCAGTTCCGCCGGGAGAAAAACCCTTATCAGCCAAGGGTGAAAAACCGGCATTTGTTCCCAGGGAAAAATCGAATTTCGTCCGTAAAGACAAACCCGGCTTTGTGCCACGTGAAAGGCGAACGTTCACCCCTAAGGATCGTCCGTCTAACCAGGGTGTTCCTGCTCCCGAACTCCAGCCTGTACCGAAACAAGAGGTTGTGAAACCCGCTGAAGATTTTGATTATGTGCCTGTTACAGAACCCGTTAATCTGTTCGAGACGTATGTCGAACCAGGCAACGAAGAAACAAAAGGAGAGAATACGGTGTCAGGAGCTGAAAACCAGAACGAATCGTTTGAAGCTACTGAAGCCGGGGCAGATGCACAAGGACAATCTTCAGCCGATGACCGCCGCGGAAAGGATTTTCCTCGCAAGTTCCCAAGGGAACCCAGGGATCAAAGGGAACCCAGGGAACAAAGGGAATCCCGTGAACAAAGGGAATCCCGTGAACAAAAAGAACCCCGGGAACCAAGAGAACCTCGTGAACCCAAGGAAGAATATTCTTGGGAATTCGAAGGCATCATCACCAGCGAGGGAGTTCTTGAGATCATGGCCGACGGTTATGGTTTTTTGCGCTCTTCAGATTACAATTATCTGAACTCGCCTGATGATATTTACGTTTCCCAGTCCCAGATCAAACTTTTCGGCCTTAAGACCGGTGATTCTGTTAGAGGTACGATCAGACCGCCCAAGGAAGGGGAAAAATATTTTCCTCTGATCAAGGTTGAACTGATCAACGGGCGCAGTCCGGAAGAAGTCCGCGACAGGATTCCTTTCGACTTCCTCACGCCTCTTTTTCCAATGAAGAAATTTAAACTTACCGGCCATGCCGAAAATTCAATGTCGACGCGCATTATCGACATGTTTGCCCCCATTGGATTCGGTCAGCGCGGTCTTATCGTGGCCCAGCCCAAGACCGGGAAAACAGTACTTCTGAAGGAAATTGCAAATGCCATCGCGGCCAACCATCCCGATGTATATATGATCGTGCTGCTTATCGATGAACGCCCCGAGGAAGTTACCGATATGCAGAGAAGCGTTAAGGCGGAAGTTATCTCTTCCACCTTTGACGAGCCTGCCGACCGTCATACGCGTATCTCTAATATCGTGCTGGAAAAAGCCAAAAGACTGGTAGAATGTGGTCACGACGTGGTTATCCTGCTCGATTCGATCACTCGTCTGGCAAGAGCATACAACACGGTTGCCCCTGCTTCAGGTAAAGTCCTTTCAGGCGGTGTTGAAGCCAACGCGCTTCAGAAACCCAAACGTTTCTTCGGTGCTGCCCGACAGATCGAAAACGGGGGATCCCTCACTATCATCGCTACAGCTCTTATCGATACCGGTTCCAAAATGGACGAAGTGATCTTTGAAGAATTTAAGGGAACAGGAAATATGGAACTTCAGCTCGACCGTAAACTCTCTAACAAGAGGATCTGGCCTGCTGTCGACATTGTGGCTTCCAGTACCCGACGAGAGGATCTGCTGCTTGAGAAAGACGTCCTTGGCCGTATCTGGGTGCTTCGTAACCACCTGGCCGATATGAACCCGATAGAAGCCATGGAATTCCTGAAAAATCAGATGAAATTCACCAATACCAACGAGGAATTCCTGATTTCGATGAATAGTTAATCGTACATCGTACATCGTACATCGTACATCGTACATCGTACATCGTACATCGTACATCGTACATCGTACATCGTACATCGTACATCGTACATCGTACATCGTACATCGTACATCGTACATCGTAC